>VFQR01000024.1_pt1 | contig 503890 bp, 508 predicted proteins | sample 3512321 | NCBI WGS metagenome assembly VFQR01 (sample SAMN10412374, study PRJNA504923) | tailings metagenome | isolation source: Relicate 3 Philex TSF1 revegetated site | place: Philippines: Tuba, Benguet | collected 2017-08-29
TTGTGAATCACAACACAGAAACCAAGGGAATCCTGTTTATGGGTTCACGCTCTAGCCGCCGAGCTTCTCGTCGAGGAGCGCCGAGAACTCCTCGTAGCTCATGTTCGAGTGCTTCTCGCCGTTGATGACGAAGGAGGGGGTGGAGTCGATCCCGTGCTCCTCGGCGTTCTGCTGGTAGACGGCGACGAGCGCGCGGGCCATGTCGCCGTCCTGGAGGCAGGCGTTGACCTGTTCGTCGCTGAGGCCCGCGGTGCGGCCCATCTTGCGCAGGTTCTCGGCGATCGTGGCGGCGTCGCCGTTGGCGAGCCAGTCGCGCTGGCCCGCGTAGATCATCTCGGCCAGGCCGAAGTAGCGCTCGGGTCCGGCGCAGCGCGCGAGCATCGCGGCCCAGAGGCCGTAGCGGTCGAAGAACACCTCGCGGTAGATGAAGTGGATCTTGCCGGTGTCGATGTAGTCCGCCTTCAGCTGCTTGAACGGCCCTTCGTGGAAGGCGCGGCAGTGCGGGCAGGTGAAGGAGGCGTATTCGATCACCGTGACGGCCGCGTCCGGATTGCCCAGCGACATCTCGATCACGCCGGAGGTATCCACCTCCTCGTCCTGCGCGAAGGCGAGGCCGACGGGAGAGGGCCCGCCGGTGGAGAAGGTGAGGCCTGCGCCCGCGGCAAGGGCGAGGGCGGCGGCCGAGAAGATGACGAAGCGGCGGTTCATGGGTTGGTCCTCATGTCGGTCTGCGTGTCGAAAGGATGTTGCGGCCAAGCGCCTCGAGCGCGGCGCGCAGCGTGTCGTCGGCCACGCCGTCCACGGTGCGGTGGGCGGCCTCGGCCACGTCGGGCGAGGGCTCGGGAGCCTTGGGGGCGAACTCCGCCCGCGGTTCGGCAAACCCGGACCGGGCTGTCTGGGTGATGCGGATGCGGGAGATGGCGTTGTAGCCGTAGCAGGCATTCACCTTCTCGCGCAGGCGGTCCTTCTGCATCTCGATCATGGGCGCGTGGGCGCCTGCGGCCAGAAGGGTCAGCGTGGCGCCGAAGCCCTTTCCATAGGTGACCTCGACCGGCTGGGTGACGCGGGCGATGTCCTCTCCGGCGATTTCCGACCAGTGGGTGAGGAGGCGGCTCACGGCGAAGCCGCGCGTCTCGCCCGCGGCGCGGATGCGGGAGGCGAGGAGCGCGCCGGCGCGTTCGGGCCCGCGGGCCCGGCGGTGGCCGGATGTCTCGTCGCGTTCGGTCATGCTTTCCCCGCTGGCGGCGGTCGCTACTCTACGCAAAGGTGGCGGGGTCTCCACCGAAAAGCGATAGCAGGGGAATGATAATTGCGTGACGAGACGCTGCCGTTGACGCTTCTCACATGGTACGACGCCCATGCGCGAGTCCTGCCCTGGCGGGTGGGTCCCGCGGAGCGGGCGGCCGGGGTGGCGCCGGACCCCTACCGGGTCTGGCTGTCGGAGATCATGCTCCAGCAGACCACGGTGGCAGCGGTGCGCGACTACTTCCGCCGCTTCACCGGGCGCTGGCCCACGGTCGCCGCGCTCGCGGAGGCGGAGGATGCCGCGGTCATGGCCGAATGGGCGGGGCTTGGCTACTACGCCCGGGCGCGGAACCTGCTGAAGTGCGCCCGCGTCGTGGCCGGGCGGCACGGCGGGCGTTTCCCTGACACGCGGGAGGCGCTGATGGAGCTTCCCGGCGTCGGCCCCTACACGGCGGCGGCCATCGCGGCCATCGCCTTCGACCGGGCGGAGACGGTGGTGGACGGCAACGTGGAGCGCGTGATGGCGCGGCTTCACGCGGTCGAGGCGCCGCTGCCGGGCGCGAAGCGGGAGCTCACGCGGCTGGCCGGGGAGCTCACGCCCGCGCACCGGCCGGGGGACTATGCGCAGGCGGTGATGGACCTTGGGGCCACGGTCTGCACCCCGCGAAGCCCGGCCTGCGGCATCTGCCCGTGGATTCATGCCTGCGCGGGGCGGGCCGCGGGGATCGCGGCGGAGCTGCCGCGGAAGGAGGCGAAGAAGGCCAAGCCGGTGCGCTTCGGCATCGTCTGGATCGGGCGGCGCGCGGACGGGGCCTGGCTCCTGGAGACCCGGCCCGAGAGCGGGCTTCTGGGCGGGATGCTGGGCTGGCCCGGGACGGACTGGGCGGACGCGCCGCAGGGCGATCCGCCGGTGGAAGCGGAGTGGCGCGACCCCGGCGCCGAAGTGCGCCACACCTTCACGCATTTCCACCTGCGCCTCGCGCTAAGGGTCGCGCGGCTGCCGCCCGACGCTGCCCCGTCGCGCGGAGCGTTCGTCCCGGCGGGCGCCTTCCGTCCGGCCAGCCTGCCCACGCTGATGCGCAAGGCCTACGATCTGGCGGCGCCCGCGCTCAGGGACGATTGAGCGGCGGGTCCGCTTGTGTCATTGCTGGCGCCGGGGGCAAGGCAGAGGGGCACGCGGATGGTCGGATCCGCCGAACTCAGGACGTTCTCCCGCATCGCGCCGTTCTGGGCGTCGATGGCGCTGGTGCCGATCGCCTGGGTGGGCGCGGTGCATGGCGGCTGGACGATCCTGCTCCTCCCCGTCGCCACATGGTGGCTGTTCACGCTGCTGGACTTCGTCACGGGCCTGAACCTCGAAAACGCGGACCCGCAGACGGAGGAGCGCGATCTCTTCTGGTATCGGCTCGTCACCGTGATCTGGGTTCCGGTGCAGGCCGTGACCCTGTTCGGGCTGATCGGATACGTGACATGGACGGACCACCTGTCGGGGCTGGAGAAGATCGGCGTCTTCTTCGGCATGGGGATCCTGTCGGGCACCATCGGGATCGTCTACGCGCATGAACTGATGCACCAGAAGGCGCGGTGGGAGCGGTGGCTGGGTGACGTGATGATGGCGATGGCGCTGTACGGACACTTCCGGTCCGAGCACCTGCTGGTCCATCACCCGCATGTCGGCACCCCGCGCGACGCGGTGACGGCGCGCTACAACGAAGGCTTCCACCGCTACTTCCTGAGGGTGCTGCCCGGCTGCCTCGCCTCGGCCTTCCGGGCCGAGACGGAGATGCTGGCGCGGAAGGGGCTGCCGTGGTGGGACCGGTCGAACCCGTTCTGGCGCTATGCGACGCTTCAGGCGGGGTTCCTGCTGCTGGCGCTCCTGATCGGGGGCTGGGCGGGGATGGGGCTCTTCGTGTTCCAGGCGCTGGTGGCGGTCTGGCAGCTGGAACTGGTGAACTACGTCGAGCACTACGGTCTGGTCCGCAAACGTCTTCCCTCGGGCAAGTACGAGCCGGTCCGCCCCTGCCACAGCTGGAACGCGGCGCACCGGGCGTCGAACTGGCTGCTGATCAACCTCCAGCGGCACCCGGATCACCATGCCCGGCCCGACCGGCGTTTCCCGCTTCTCCAGACCCATGGGCCGGAGGCCGCGCCGCAGCTGCCCTATGGCTATCCGGTGATGACGTTGATGGCGCTGGTCCCGCCGGTCTGGCGGCGGGTGATGAACCCGCGCGTGCGGAAGTGGCGGGCGATGTTCTATCCCGAGGTCACCGACTGGAGCTTTGCGCGGGGTTAGACCCGCATGAGGCGCCGCGCGGCGCGCACGGCCCGGTCGGCGTAGAAGCGCTGGCGCCGGTCGTCGGGGGCGGCGCGCGTGACGATCCAGCCGCAGGAGGCGAAGGTGCGGAGCGCGACGAAGAGCGTCACGTCGCCCAAGGGCGGCGCATCGGCGCGGCGGACCGCGCGGTAGCCTTCGTGGAGCGCGAGGCTTGCGGCGGCGTTCATCGGGTCCTCGAGCCCCTGAACCTCAGCCGTGGCGAGGTCGTAGGCGCGGAAGCCGAAGCCGGAATCGTCGAAGTCGATGAGCGAGAGGCGGCCGTCGTGCGTCAGTACGTTCTCCCGCAGGACATCGGCGTGGATCAGGCCGAAATCGGCGCCCTCGGCCTCGTGACGGGCAAGAGCCGCGTCCGCCTCGGCACGCGCGGCGCGGAGGAGGGCGGCTTCATCGGGGGTGAGGGCGGGGTTCTCCCAGAAGCGGCCCCAGAGCGGCGCTTCGCCCGTGTATGCGGGTCTGTTCCAGCTCAACCGCTCGAAATCGGAGGGGAGGGTCAGGGCGTCCGTCGCGTCGTGCATGCGGGCGATGAGCGCGCCGAGCGCGCGATAGCGGGCCGTCACCGCGTCGGCGTCCGCCTCGAGCGGGGTTGCCCCGTCGCCGATCTGCGCGCCGTCGATCCAGCTCACCACCGACGCCGCCCGCCCGCCGACCTCTGCCACGAGTGCCCCGTCGCGGGTGGGCACCGGGCGGGGCACCGGCACCCCGGCTTCGGCGAGCCGTGCCATCCACCACAGCTCTGACCGGATCGCGGCCGTGCTCTGGTAGCCGGGGCGGTGGAGCCTGAGCGCGGCGCGGTCGCCGCCGGGCAGGGCGATCTCGTAGACGGTGTTCTCCCGGTCTTTTATGAGCCGCGGCGCGCCGGTGGCGCCCCAGAGGCGGGCGAGGTCCGCGATCATCCCAGGTCGCGCAGGACGGCGTCGAGCGTCCCCACGGCCAGCTCCGCCTCCGCTTCACCGAACGGCATCGGCGGGCGGAGCTTGAGGATGTTCATGTGCCGCCCGATCCGCCCGATGAGCACGCCCCGGTCCTTCATCTCCTCGGCCACGCGGGTGGCGAGCCGCGTCGCGGGCTGTCCGTCCTCCTCGAGCACCAGCCCGAAGAAGAGCCCCGCACCGCGGACCTCGCGGATCGGAGGGTGCTTCAGCCCGCCGAGGAGCGTCATCGTCCGCGCGGCGGTCTTCGCGGCGCGGGGCATCAGGCCCTCTTCCACGATCACGTCGAGCACGGCGGTCGCGGCGGCGGCGGCCACGGGGTTGCCGCCGAAGGTGTTGAAATAGCCGAAGGCCTCGCGGAAGTCGGCCATGATGTCGGGCCGCGCCACCACCGCCGCCACCGGGTAGCCGTTGCCCATGGGCTTGCCCAGCGTCACGACGTCCGGCGCGAAGCCGAGCGCCTCGTGCCCCCACCAGTGCGTGCCCATGCGTCCGAAGCCCGGCTGCACCTCGTCGCAGAGGATCAGGCCGCGCGCGCGGCGCACGACCGCGACCGTGGGGTCGAGGAAGCCGGGGGGCAGGTTCGGGAGGCCTTCGTTGGCGAAGACGGGGCAGAGCATGAGGCCCGAGAAGCCGGGGCCGTTCTCTTCGAGGTCGCGGATCGCGGCGGCGACGGTCTTGGCGAAAGCCTCCGCCTGCCCTTCGGCGGACCCGCCGACGGGGGCGAGGCTGTCGGGCGCGGGCACGAGCCGCACGTTTCCTGCGCGCCCCCCGATCGGCGGGCGGCGGGTGGAGAGCTGCGAGGTGGCCCAGGTGTTGCCGTGGTAGGTGTTGTCGGTCGCGATGATCCCTGTCTTGCCGGTGGCTGCCTGCGCCATGCGCAAGGCGATGTCGTTCGCCTCGGACCCGGTGCAGACGAGGATCGCCTGGCTCAGATCGTGGCGGAACAGGGTCGAAAGGCGCTCGATGTAGGACACCACGCCCTCATGCAGGTAGCGCGTGTGGGTGTTGAGCGTGGTGGACTGGCGGCAGATCGCCTCCACCACCTTCGGGTGGCAGTGGCCCACGTGGGGGACGTTGTTGTAGCAGTCGAGGTAGCGCTTGCCGTCGGCATCCCAGAGCCAGACACCTTCGCCCCGGACGAGGTGCACGGGGCGGTCGTAGAAGGTGGGCACGTTCGGGCCCATCGCCCGAGCCCGGCGCTCCAGAAGGTCGCTCATTCCTCACCCCTTACCGTACCGCGGAGGGATTTGACCTCCCCCCGCTTCACCTTAGCCTCGACCCGCCGCCGCTGGGAGGCGAGCGTGGGCTTCGTCGGCCGCCGGGGCTTCGGGACCACGGTGGCCTGGCGGATCATCTCGGCCAGCCGCTCCCGCGCGATGTCGCGGTTGCGGGCCTGGCTGCGCGTTTCGTCGACCTGGAGGACCAGGGCGCCCTCCTTGGTCCAGCGCCGCCCGGCGATGCGCCGCAGCCGCGCCTTGACGGCGGGGGGAAGGTTCGGGCTCCTCTCGGCCTCGAAGCGCAGCTCCACCGCGGTGGAGACCTTGTTGACGTTCTGCCCGCCGGGGCCCGAGGCGCGCACGAACTGCTCCACGATCTCCCAGTCCTCTATCGCGATCCGGTCGGTGACGTGCAGCATACTCGCTCCCTTGCGGATAACCCTACATGAGGCCCCGGAAAGCCAAAAGGGCCACTGCGCTTGCAGTGGCCCTTCGAGTTCCATGGAGGTGAGCCAGTTAGAGCGGTGGCCCAATCAGAAGCGTTTCGCCTGTGGGATTGCCCTCAGGCCGCGGCCCTCCTGACTGTTCCGACTCCACTCTCCAATATCCCTCTAGACACTGGATCACCTCCTTTCGATGGGTTGCCGATACTCGAAAGGTGGCACAGATTTTGTGTTTGTCAAAAGCTTTCACGCTACGCGTCGCGTCATCTGCCTCACAATGAGGCGAAACGGAACCAGCGCGATCAGCGCAAGGGCGAGTTTCACACCCCAGTCCGCCACGGCGAGCGACACCCAGAGCGGAACGACCGGGCCGTGGCCCAGAAGCGGCAGCGCTTCGTTCGCCCAGCTCACGTCGTTGGAAGGTTCGAGGACGGTCAGTGCGGCGGAGAATGCGATGGTGAAGAAGATCGCCGTGTCCACCGTGGAGCCCACGAGGGTCGAGGCGAGCGGCGCCCGCCACCACGCGCCCGCGCGCAGCCGGTCGAAGATCGCGACGTCAAGAAGCTGGGCCGTGAGGAAGGCGGTCCCTGAGCCGATGGCGATGCGCCAGGTGACGAGGGGGCCGAACTCTCCCACGATCTGGGTGCCGATCAGGGAGCAGGCGACACCGGTGGCGAAGCCCGCGAAGACGACCTTGCGGGCGACGGCGGGGCCGTAGACGCGGTTCATCACGTCGGTCACGAGAAAGGCAATGGGGTAGGTGAAGGCGCCCCAGGTCAGCCACTGGCCGAACAAAAATTGCACGAGGATGTTCGAGACCACCACGACGGCGGCCATGGCAAGGATGCCGGGCAGGATGCGGGTCATGGCGCGGGTTCCGTTTTGACAAGGTCGCGGAGACTTGGCCCCCTTGCGGGGACGCGCGCATCTCGCGCCTTTGGGGCGGGGTGTCAAGTCACGGCAGGACCCGGTACTCCACCAGTTCGGTCCGCTGGAGCGGCGCGCGGCCGTTGTGGTCGGAGATCATCGTGAGGCGGATGAAGCCGTCGGCGTCGCGCCAGACGGAGAGGCCTTCGAGGTTATCGTGGGTGCGGGGGAGAGTCGCCAGCAGGGTCTGTTCCTGCCCGATGGTGTCCCCTTCGATCACGAACCGGCGCACGCGGCTCTGGAATCCGAAGATGCCGAGGAAGCGCCGCTCGAGGAGGTAGAAGAGCCCGTCGGGACCGAAGTCGGCCCCCACGGGCAGGAACTCGCCGTCGCGCGGGATCGTGAAGGGGATGTCCCACGTGGCGTCGCGGTAGCGGTAGACGGGGAAGGGTTCGGTGAGGCCGCCCGAGCGCTCCGGCACCGCGTAGAGGATGCCGTCCCCGTCGATCGCCAGCGCCTCGAGACCCGCGTTGCCGGGGAAGCGGCCGAAGTCGCGGTGGAGCGGAAGCGGCCGCGCGGGGCCTTCGAGGTCCGGGTAGGACCAGACGCGGTGGACGCCTTCGAAGGAGACGTAGGCGGTGCCGTCCGCGCCGATGGCAAGCCCTTCGGAATCGCGCATGTCGCGGGGCAGGTCCCCGCCGGCGGTGCTGCGAAGCATGGTGAAGGTCCACTGGCGGAGGCCCGCGATGCGCCCGTCTTCGCGGTGGATGCGCCCGCGCACGATCTGCCCGCCGTCGCCCATCACGGCGAAGGCCGCGCCGTCCTCGCTCACCTCGATGGCCGAGAAGCCGTAGAGGCCGGGCACCCCCGTCACCCACGTCCAGCTGCCGATGTGCTCGGCGCGGGGGTCTGCGGCGGCGGGGACGGCGGTGGCGAGGGCGAGGATCAGCGCGACGAGACGACGGCGCGGCATTGTTCAGGGAGATCGGCGAGCGTCAGTTCGCGGCGGGGCTGGGGCGCGGGGGCGTTCGGGTCGCGGCGGGGCGGGTTGAGGATGTTGTTCACCCATTCCTGCGCCTCGGCGCAGCCGTCGCCGGGGGGCGGCACGTCCTGTTCCACGCAGCCGCGCGCCCCGCGCGGGCAGTTGAGGCGGACGTGGAAATGGTAGTGGTGGCCGTACCACGGCCGGATCTTGCGCAGGTAGCTGCGGTCGCCCGTTTCGTCCCGGCACATCTGCACCTTGGCGCCCGCGAAGACGAAGATCCGCGCGACGTCGCGGTCCTTCGCGGCGGCCCGGATGATCTCGTGATGCGCGCGGGTCCAGCTGTTGTTGACATAGGCGCCCTCGGCCCGCTGGAGCGAGATGGAGGAGACGTTTTCCCGGTCCGCGCGGCTGAGCCGCAGGTTGTTGGCCGGCAGCATCCAGATGTCGACGTCGAGCCCGATCTGGTGCGAGGCGTGGCCCGTCAGCATCGGTCCGCCGCGCGGCTGCGAGATGTCGCCGATGTAGAGCCCGTTCCAGCCCGGCTGCTTCGCGGCCTCGCGCGAGAGGCGCTGGATGAAGTCGATGGTGTCGGGGTGGCCCCAGTTGCGGTTGCGCGACAGGCGCATCGCCTGCCAGGTGGGGCCGGTTTCCGGCAGTTGCACGGCGCCGGCGACGCATCCGCGGGAATAGCCGCCGAAGGGTGCGGGGCGCTGAGCCGAGGCGACCCGTTGCGCGCCGAAGATCTGCTTGGCGATGGGTTCGGCAGCGACCGGCAGCCCGAGGATCAGGCCGAGGGCGAGTGTTGCGAGCGTGCGGAGGACCATGGTTCTGCTCGATCTCCGTCTGGTTTGACCCATGCTAGCAAAACGAGCCCGAGAAGGAACAGCAGAATGAGGGGGGTCACGCCAAGTTGCTGGCTGCCCGTCAGGTAGGTGACGACCCCGATCGACAGCGGCGCGATGAAGGAGGTGGCCTTGCCGGCGAGCGCGTAGAGTCCGAAGGCCTCGGTCATGCGGGCGGGATCGGCCTGATGCACCATCATCGTCCGCGACGCCGCCTGGAGCGAACCGCCCGCCGCGCCGATCAGCGCGCCGACGATGTAGAAGGCGATGTCGGGCAGGCGCGAGCCTTCGGCCACCGGCATCCCGAACACCGAGTCGCGGGAGACGAAGATGATGGAGGTCGCGACGAGCGTGAGCGTCAGGATCGACGCGCGGATCACGGGCTTGGGACCGTAGGCCGAATCGAAGAACCCGCCCAGCCAGCAGAAGAGCGCGCCGGTGATGATGGCGAGGATGCCGAAGACGCCGGTGTCCACGACGCTCCACCCCAGGACGCCCGCCGCGTAGATGCCGCCGAAGGCGTACATCCCGTTCAGCGCGTCGCGGTAGAGCATCGACGACATGAGGTAGGAAAAGAGGCTTGGCCGCTTCGGCAGGGACCGGAGGGTGCGCCCGAGGCCGCGCAGCGCCTCGGCCACGGCGCCCCGGGGCGGGACGACCGGCGGCGGTTCGCGCACCCAGAGGAAGAAGGGGATCATGAACACGACGTACCAGATCGCCGTGAGCGGCCCGACGAAGCGCGTCCCCTCGCGCATCTCGGGGTCGAGCCCGAAGGCCGGGGGAAGGCCCACGAAGGTGCGCCCCGTGGTGGCGCTTTCGGCGAAGAAGACGAGCATGAGGACGAGCGCCACCAGCCCTCCCAGGTAGCCGAAGGCCCAGCCGTTGCCGGAGATGCGCCCCAGATCCTCCCGCCGACCCAGCGTGGGGAGCATGGCGTGGGTGAAGGTGGTGGCGAATTCCATCCCGATCAGGCCGATGGCGAAGCAGGCCAGCGTCAGGGTCAGGTTGAAGTCGCCGGGCGCGGCGAACCACAGGCCCGCGCTGCCGAGGACGTAGAGCACCGAGAAGCCCCGGATCCAGCGCATCCGGCTTCCCGCCGTGTCCGCCATCGCGCCCAGCACCGGCGCAAGGAGCGCGATCGTCAGACCCGCCGCGCCGACGCCGAAGCCCCAGGCCGACTGCGCCGCGCTGCCGTCGCCCAGCAGCTCGTTGATGTAGGGGCCGAAGATGAAGGTGAGGAGCAGCGTGTTGTAGGGCTGGCTCGCCCAGTCGAAGAAATACCAGCCCCAGATGCGCCTGCGCGCCGATCCCGCCATCCGACACTCCCGCCTGTCGCGCCTGTCTGCCGCGCGGCGTGTGGGCTGGCAAATGTTTTCGCCGTCAGGGCGAAGGCGGCCAGGGGCGTGTGGCCTCGGCGTCGATCCAGGCGCGGACCCAGGCGGGGAGGGGCGGGCTGTCCTCCGGCAGGCCCAGCTCCGCGAGGAAGGCGGCCACCGGGACCATCCCCTTGCGCGACGTCACCGCCATGCGGAAGAGCCCGTGCGAGGTGCACTCTCCGTCCTTCCAGAAGGCCTGCTCGGCATAGGTGAAGCGGTCGTCCCAGCCGAGGATGCGCGAGCGAAGCTCCAGCCGGTCGAACATCCTGACGCGCCTCCGGTAGCGGATCGACGCGCCCGCGATGGTCCCCGCCCAGCCCTTCCGGCGCATCACCTCGGTCAGCCCCATGCGCTGGAACATCACCACCCGCCCGAGGTCCATCATGGTGAGCGTCCGGCCGTTGTTCAGCTCCATCCACATGTCGATGTCGAAGGGCCAGCAGACGAGCTGCGTCACATGCGTCTCGCCCAGCGAAAGGGGCGGCGCGCTCCGATGGACGGCAAGCTCCTTGGCGAGGCGGATGAAGGGGTACATGCGCCTACGTCGCCCGCGCCGGCCGCGTCGTCAAACGGGACGCTGCGTCAGGCGCTTGTCATCCCGACCCCTCCGCCTTAGGTGGAGGCGGAACGCAACCGGGACGCCCATCATGCTGTCGCTCATCCAGATCCTGCTCCTGATCCTCGACGTGGTCTGGTTCATCATGATCGCGCACATCATCATGAGCTGGCTCATCAATTTCCAGGTCCTGAACGTGCGCCAGCCGCTCGTCTCGCAGATCTGGTACGGGCTGAACCGGCTGCTCGAGCCGCTCTACGCGCCGATCCGGCGGATGCTGCCGAACATGGGCGGGATCGACCTCGCGCCGCTCGTCGCGCTGATCGCGGTCTATGCGCTGCGGATCGTCATCATCAACAACGCCTCCGCCTTCGTCTGACGCGCCCCGGCGCGGGCTTGTTCAGCGATTCTTCATGTGAAATGGTTCTCCTGACGAGCAGTCAGAGAGAACAAGGGCACAATGTCCGACCCACAGGCGATCCTGTCGTCCGTCTTCGGATTCTCCGGCTTCCGCCCGGGGCAGGAGGAGATCGTGGAGGCCGTGCGGGCCGGCCGCGACGTCCTTGCGATCATGCCGACGGGCGGGGGCAAGTCGCTGTGCTTCCAGCTGCCCGCGCTTTGCCGCGACGGTGTCACCGTCGTGCTGTCGCCGCTGATCGCGCTCATGCGGGACCAGGTGCGCTCCCTGCGGGAAGCGGGGGTGGAGGCCGGGGCGCTCACCTCCGGCAACACGGAGGAGGAGACGGCGGCGGTCCACGCGGCGCTTGACGCCGGGACGCTCAAGCTCCTCTACATCGCGCCGGAACGGCTCGCCTCCTCCGGCACGGTGGCCTTCCTCCGCCGCATCGGCACCTCTCTCATCGCCGTGGACGAGGCGCATTGCGTGAGCCAGTGGGGCCACGACTTCCGCCCCGACTACCTGCGCATCGGCGCGTTGAGGGGGGCGCTGGGCGTGCCGCTGGCCGCCTTCACCGCCACGGCGGATGCCGAAACGCGGGACGAGATCGTCGCCCGCCTCTTCGCAGGACGTGCGCCCGAAACGTTCCTGCGCGGGTTCGACCGGCCGAACATCCACCTCGCCTTCCAGCCCAAGGACCAGCCCCGCCGCCAGATCCTCGCCTTCGCCGCCGCCCGGAAGGGCCAGCCCGGCATCGTCTACTGCGCCACGCGCGCCAAGACCGAGACGCTCGCGGCTGCGTTGACCGAAGCGGGGCACGAGGCGGTCGCCTACCACGGCGGGATGGAGCCCGACGCGCGGCGCCGGGTGGAGGCGCGGTTCCAGCAGGAGGACGGGCTGATCGTCGTGGCGACGGTGGCCTTCGGCATGGGGATCGACAAGCCCGACATCCGCTGGGTCGCCCACGCGGACCTGCCGAAGTCGATCGAGTCCTACTACCAGGAGATCGGCCGCGCGGGCCGCGACGGCGCGCCCGCCGAGACGCTGACGCTCTACGGCGCCGACGATCTCCGCTTCCGCCGCACCCAGATCGACGAAAGTCCGGCACCGCCCGAACGCCGGGTCGCCGACCACGCCCGGCTCAACGCGCTCGTTGGGCTGGCCGAGGCATTGGACTGCCGGCGTCAGGCGCTTCTGGGCTACTTCGGCGAGGTCGCCGGGCGCTGCGGCAATTGCGACCTCTGCGATCGGCCGGCGGAAATCTTCGATGCGACGGAAGCCGTGCGCAAGGCGCTGTCGGCGGCGCTTCGCACCGGAGAGAGCTTCGGCGCGGGGCATCTGATCGACGTGCTGACCGGCACGGTGACCGACAAGATCACGCAGAGGGGCCACGACCGGCTTCCGACCTTCGGGGTGGGGCGCGAGTTCTCGCGACGCGAATGGCAGGCAATCTTCCGGCAGATCATGGGGCGCGACCTCCTCCGCCCCGATCCCGAACGCCACGGCGCGCTGAGGATGACCGAGGCCGCGCGCCCGATCCTGCGGGGGGAGGAGGCAGTGACGCTCCGCCGGGACACGATGGCGGCGAAGGACCGGCCGGCAGCGAGGGCTCTGGTGTCGGAAGATGCCGCGCCGCTCCTCTCCGCGCTCAAGGCCAAGCGGCGCGCGCTGGCCGAGGCGCAGGGGGTGCCCGCCTATGTCATCTTCACCGACCGGACCCTGATCGAGATGGCCGAGACGCGGCCCCATACGCTCGACGAGTTCGCGCGGATCGGGGGGGTGGGGGCGGCCAAGCTCGAGCGCTATGGCGCGACCTTCCTCGCCATCATCAGCGGAGAGGCGGCGGCTCCCGCGCATCCGGCGCGCCGCAAGCTGGCCGGACGCCCGGCGGGCGAGGTCTATGACCGTCTCCTGGCGGCGCAGGCGCGGCTGGCCCGCGGGACGGACGGGACGGGCAAGCCGATGAGCTGTTCGGCGGCGCTGCTCGCGCGGATCGCGGCGCTGGGGCCGGATTCCCGGCCGCAGATCGAGCGCATCCTGGGCGACCGCCTGGCCGAGCGGTTCGGGGACGCCTTCGCGGAGGTTCTGGCGGAGCCGTGAGGCCGCAGGCGGACGCGAAGCCGCCTGCAAGAGGTGGCTGCCCCGGCGGCATATGCACCTGCGCTTCCGCCAACGTCAGCCGGACGGGGCCGCAAGGGCGGAGAGGGCGCGAGGCGGCTCGGGTCGGGGCCCCGTGGGCATATGCACTTGAGCCACCGCCGACGTCAGCCGGACGGAGCCGCCGGGTCGGAGAGGGTGCGAGACGGCTCGGGTCGGGTGCCTCGGCGGACCGGCGGGGTGGTCTGGTCGCGGAATTCCCGCTGGCTCCGGGCCTGGGCCGCGCCGCTGCTTGGCCAGTGCCTGCGCGCCGGGCCTGCGGCAGGCAGTGCGCCCGTGCCCTGCGCGCCGCAGTCTCCCGCGTGTGCGCGGGTCGCCGCGCCCACGCCCCCGACGCATCGCCGGGGGGCGCTAGGACCGGCCCACCAGGGCTAGGGCCGGACGCGGGGCGGGGGCCGGTGCGTCCGCGGCCTGCGGGAGCTGTTCTTCCCGGAGGGCGGTGATCCGGGCGACGAGGTCCGACTTGCGGATCGGCTTGGTCAGGTAGTGGTCGATCCCCGCCGCGAGGATCGCCTCTGCGTCGCCTTCGAGCGCATGGGCCGTCATCGCCACGATCGGGACGCGCGGGAGTCCGAGTTCCTCCTCGATCGCGCGGATGTGGCGCGCGGCTTCCTTTCCGTCCATGCGGGGCATCGAGATGTCGGTGAAGACGATGTCGGGGACGATCTCGCGGAACTTCTCGACCGCGTCCTGCCCGTCGTCGGCGAAGATGAGGTCGATGTCGAGCCCGGACAGCATCTTGGCGAAGACGAGCTGGTTGGTCTTGTTGTCCTCCGCGGCGAGGAGGCGCAGGCGGCGGGGGGCAGCCGGATCGGCCGGTTCCTCGGGTGGGACCTCCTGCACCTCGGGCGCGGGTTCCTGCAGGTTCTCGAGCACCTCGAGAAGGTCCTGCCGCAGGACGGGGTGGGGCAGGACGCGGATCGCCTCCCTCTCGGGCAGGGGGCAGGAGATGTTGTGGGTGAGCACGATCGTCAGCGCAGGGCGCACGTCTTCCACGAGGCGGAGGAAGCGCGCGCAGTTGCCCTTTTCCCCGGTGGGATCGGAGATCACGAGGATGTCCCGGAGCCCCACCGGCATCCGGCGGAGATGGACGCTGTCCTTCACCGACACGACCGGAAGACCCAGCGCGACGAGCTGGCTCGTTGCGAGCTGGCGGCTGCGTTCGTCGGGGTCGATCAGGAAGGCGCGTTCGATCCAGTCGGCGATGCGGCGCTTGCGCCCTTCGGTTTCGGCCACCGGCAGCTTGAGCCGGAAGGTGAAGCAGGAGCCCTTGCCCAGCTCCGAATCGACCCAGATCTCGCCCTCCATCAGTTCGACGAGGCTCTTGGTGATAGCGAGGCCGAGCCCGGTCCCGTCGAACCGGCGGTTCATCTCGTCCTCGACCTGATTGAACTCCCCGAAGATGTGGCGGCGCATGTCGGGGGCGATGCCGATCCCGGTATCCTCGACCGACACGGTCACGTGGCGGAACCCGGGCCCCCCGGGGCGGCCCATGACGCGGACGGTGACGGAGCCGCTGGCGGTGAACTTGACCGCGTTGCCGATCAGGTTGGTCAGCACCTGCCGGATGCGGCCCGCATCGCCCACGAGGTGCGTGGGCATGAAGAGGTCGTAGTCGAGCGACAGCGCGAGCCCCTTTTCCTGCGCCGAGGGGCTGAGGAGGGTCAGCACCTCCTGGATCGTGTGTTCGAGGTCGAAGGGATGAGGATGCAGCGTGAGCCTCTGCGCCTCGATCTTGGAGTAGTCGAGCACGTCGTTGATGATGGCCAGCAGCGCCTCGCCCGAGTTGCGGATGGTCTGGATGTAGAGCCGCTGTTCGTCGGTGAGGGGCATGTCGAGCAGGATGTCGGCCATGCCGACGACGCCGTTCATGGGCGTGCGGATTTCGTGGCTCATGTTCGCGAGGAAGGCGGACTTCGCCCGGTTCGCGGCTTCGGCCTTTTCGCGGGCGCGCTTGAGTGCGCGTTCCCGGCGGATGGTCGACGTGATGTTGAGCGCGAGCGTCACCATGTCCCCGTCGCGCGTGCGGCGGTCGATCAGGCGGGCGAACTGGCCGTTCCAGAAGCGGACCGTGACCGGTTCGATCACCGGCTGGCGCCAGCGGGCCAGCATCCGCGCGCACCATTCGGTGCGGCCTTCGCGGCCGATGTCGATCAGCCCTTCGCCGACGGCGATTTCCAGAAGCTCCCGATAGCAGATGCCGGGGGCGACGCGGTCGATCCCTTCGAACGGGGCGAGGTAGGCGGAATTGGCCGCGACGAGCGTTCCGTCCGGGCCGAACACCGCGAAGCCGTCGCGGATCGTTTCGACCGAGTCCCACAGGCGCCGTTCGGCGATCTGCACCGCGCTCTGCGCGAGTTCGAGGTCGTGCCGCACGGTCCGGCTTTCCTGCCTCAGCGCCTCTGCCTCCTCGCGCTTGACGGCGAACTGGTCGGTGAGGAAGCGCGCGTGGGCGGCGATCTTCTGGTTGGCCTGCGCAAGCTCGGCCTGCCGCCGTTCGAAGATGCATTCGGCCGCGAGCCGGGCGCGCCGTTCGACCGTCAGGCTCTCATGGTAGCTCATCGCCGATCCGCCCCTTGTCCGTCGTGCCGGACACTGGGGGGAGTCGGTAAAGAATCGCTAAATCCTTTCGAGCGCGATGGCGATTCCCTGCCCGCCGCCGATGCACATGGTGACCAGTGCGTAGCGTCCGCCCGTCCGCTCGAGTTCATGGAGCGCCTTGACGGCAAGGATCGCGCCCGTGGCCCCCACAGGATGCCCCAGCGCGATGGCGCCGCCGTTCGGGTTCACACGTGCCGGATCGAAACCGAGCGCGTTCGTCACGGCGAGCGCCTGCGCCGCGAAGGCCTCGTTCGATTCGATCACGTCGAAGTCCGAGGCGGTCAGCCCGGTGCGCTCCATCAGCTTCTCGACCGCGGGGATCGGGCCGATGCCCATCACCTCCGGCCGCACGCCCGCGTGGGCGTAGCCGACGATCCGGGCGCGCGGTTTGAGCCCCGCGGCCTGAGCCGCTTCGGCCCGCGCCATGACCACGGCGGCGGCGCCGTCGTTGATGCCGCTGGCGTTGCCCGCCGTGACGGAGCCGTCCTTCTGGAACACCGCGCGCAGGCCCGCGAGCGCCTCCATCGAGGTGGCCTTGGGGTGTTCGTCCGTGGCGAAGGGCACCTTGTCCCGCTTCACCATCACCTCGACCGGCACGACCTGCTCCCTGAACCGCCCCTCGGCGATGGCCTTCGCCGCGCGGTTCTGGCTTTCCAGCGCAAAGGCGTCCTGCGCCTCGCGGGTGATGCCATGCTCCTTCGCCACGTTCTCGGCCGTCACGCCCATGTGCCCGGTGCCGAAGGGGCAGTTGAGCGCGCCCAGCATCATGTCCTGCGCACCCGCGTCGCCCATCTTCTGGCCCCAACGGGCCTGCGGGAGGATGTAGGGCGACCGGCTCATGCTCTCGGCGCCGCCGGCAAGCCCGAAGTCGGCGTCGCCCAGTTGCAGCGCCTGCACGACCGACACGATGGCCTGCGCGCCCGATCCGCAGAGGCGGTTCACGTTCATCGCGGGCACCGTCTCGGGCACGCCCGCGCCCATCGCGGCCACGCGGGAGAGGTACATGTCGCGCGGTTCGGTGTTGATGACGTGTCCGTAGGCGACGTGGCCGATCTGCGCGCCCTCGACCCCCGCCCGCTCCAGCGCGGCGGCGGCGGCGATGCGGCCGAGCTCGATCGGCGGGATGGCGGCGAGGCTGCCGCCGAAGGTGCCGATGGCGGTGCGCGCGGCGCCGAGGATCACGATGTCGGTCATGGCTCTGGTCTCCCTGATGGTCGGGGCATCCTAATCAGGCGGGGTGGTCCTGCAATGATCCACATCACGTCACGTTGCGTCGGTTTCGGGCCCGGGCGCGCCGTGATAGTCAGGCGGGAGGAGGCGCCGCGATGACCGATTTCCTGACCCATGTCCGCACGACCCTGGCCGAGATCGACGCCGCGGGGCTGATGAAGCGCGAGCGCCCGATCACGTCGCCGCAGGCCGCTCACATCGCCGTCGCGGGCCGCGATGTGCTGAACCTCTGCGCGAACAACTACCTTGGGCTCGCGGACGACCCTCGGCTCGCGGCGGCGGCCAAGCGCGCCATCGACGCGCACGGCTACGGCATGGCGTCGGTCCGGTTCATCTGCGGGACGCAAGATATTCATCGGGAGCTCGAGACGGCGCTGGCCCGGTTCCTCGGGATGGACGACGCTATTCTCTTCGCCGCCTGCTTCGACGCGAACGGCGGGCTGTTCGAGCCGCTTCTGGGCCCCGAGGATGCGGTGATCTCGGACGCGCTGAACCACGCCTCGATCATCGACGGCATCCGCCTCTGCAAGGCGCGGCGGTTCCGCTATGCGAACTCCGACATGGACGATCTGGAGGCGCGGCTGAAGGAGGCGCGCGACGGCGGCGCGCGGTTCGTGATGATTGCCACGGACGGCGTGTTCTCGATGGACGGCTTCCTCGCGAAGCTGCCGGAGATCCGGGCGCTCGCCGACCGCTACGGCGCGATGGTCATGGTGGACGATTGCCATGCGACCGGCTTCATGGGTCCGCAGGGGCGGGGGACGCCCGCGCATCACGGGGTGACGGTGGACATCCTGACGGGGACGCTGGGCAAGGCGCTCGGCGGGGCCATCGGCGGCTACATCGCGGGGCCGCAGCCGGTGGTGGACCTCCTGCGGCAACGGGCGCGGCCCTACCTGTTCTCAAATTCGCTGCCGCCTGCCGTCGTGGCGGCGGGACTCGAGGCGCTGAAGATCGTGGAGGCGGGCGACGACCTCCGCGCGCGGCTCTTCGAGAACGCGGCCTACTGGCGGGCGGGGCTGGGACGGGCCGGGTTCGACCTCCTCCCCGGCGAGCATCCCATCGTCCCGGTCATGCTGGGCGACGCGCGGCTCTCGCAGGCGATGGCCGCGCGGCTATTCGAGCTGGGGGTCTACGTCGCGGGGTTCTTCTACCCCGTCGTGCCGGAAGGGAAGGCCCGCATCCGCACGCAGATGAACGCGGCGCTGACGCGCGCCGATCTGGAGACCGCGCTTGCCGCGTTCGAGCAGGCGGGGCGCGATACCGGGGTGCTGCAATGACCGACGTCATTACCGTCTACGCGGCGCATGCCGACCGACTGAAGGAAACGTACGACGGCCTGGATGCCGAGGCTGTGCTCGCCCCCGTTCGCGACTGCCTCCCATCGCCCCCTGCGAGGGTCCTTGACGTCGGCGCGGGAAGTGGCCGGGACGCGGCGTGGTTCGGTGCGAACGGTTACGCCGTCACGGCGGCGGAACCCGTGGCCGCCTTTCGCGACGCCATCGCGGACCGTGCCCCGGCCGCCACCGTCGTCGACGCCCGGCTGCCGGAACTCCCCGGCCTCGCCGGTTCGTTCGACGTCATCATGGCTTCCGGCGTTCTGCACCATCTCAGCCCCGTGGACCGCGATGCGGCCTACCGGCGGCTCGCCGGACTTCTCGCCCCCGGTGGGCGCCTCATCGCGTCGCTGCGCATGGGCAAGACACCCCCGGCGCATGGCGAGCTTGTCCATGTGGTGGACCCCGACGACGAGACCGCCCGCGCCGGGGCCGCCGGTCTGCACCGGATATGCCGGGTCGAGGCGGCAGATGCGCGCCCGGACCTCACCTGGACCTGGCTCGTATGGGAGCGAACGCGATGACCAACATGATGAAGGCGCTCGTGAAGGCGAAGGCCGAGCCCGGGCTCTGGATGGAGCATGTGCCGGTGCCCGAGATCGGGCCGGACGACGTGCTGATCCGGGTGCGGAAGACCGGTATCTGCGGCACCGACATCCACATCTGGAACTGGGACGAGTGGGCGCAGCGCACCGTGCCCGTCCCGCTCGTCACGGGCCACGAATTCGCGGGCGAGATCGTGGAGATCGGGCGGAACGTCGAGGGGCTGAGCATCGGGCAGAGGGTCAGCGGCGAGGGGCACCTGATCGGCAAGCACTCCCGCCAGAGCCGGGCGGGGAAGTTCCACCTCGACCCCGAGACGCGGGGGATCGGCGTGAACGAGCAGGGGGCATTTGCCGAATACCTGCGCCTTCCGGCGTTCAACGTGGTGCCCCTTCCCGACGCCATCGACGACGAGATCGGGGCGATCCTCGACCCGCTCGGCAACGCGGTCCACACGGCACTGTCCTTCGACCTGGTGGGGGAGGATGTGCTCATCACCGGTGCCGGTCCCATCGGAATCATGGCCGCCGCCGTCGCCCGCCATGTGGGCGCGCGGCACGTGGTCATCACCGACCTCAACGCGGACCGTCTGGCGCTCGCCGCCCGCGTCGCCGACGTGGTGCCCGTGAACGTGCGCGAGGAGGACCTGAAGGCGGTCGTCGCGCGGCTGAAGATGAAGGAAGGCTTCGACGTGGGCCTCGAGATGTCCGGGTCGCAGGCGGCGCTCGACCAGATGGTCGAGGCGCTGGTGATGGGCGGTCGGATCGCGCTTCTCGGCATCCCGCCGGGGAAATCCCCGGTGGACTGGTCCCGCATCGTCTTCAAGGCGATCACGATCAAGGGCGTCTACGGTCGCGAGATCTTCGAGACCTGGTACAAGATGATCGCCATGCTCGAGAACGGGCTCGACGTGCGGCCGGTCATCACCCACCGCTTCACCGTGGACGACTTCTGCGAAGGGTTCGAGACGATGCGCGGCGGGCTTTCCGGGAAGGTCGTGCTCGACTGGGGTTGAGCGGGGCGGCGCGCGCCTTACCTGTGGACCGGCAACGAAAGGACCGGCGACGTGAGTGACGCTCTATTCGATCTGATCTTCTGGATCGTCATCTTCATCGTGTTCTTCTTCGGCTTCCGCTGGCTCCAGAAGCGGAAGAACAAGGACTAGGGCGCCAGTCTCCGGCGCCCGTCGTCCGCCACAACCCAGCACTCGCGCCCTTCGAAGACCGCTGCCGTCAGCGGCCGACCGAAGCCCGCGCCTGAATCGAGGTTGACCCGGTTGCGGTGATGTTCGGGCCGCTCTCCCGGGGTGTGGCCGTGGACGATCAGCGGGCCGTGATCGCGCGGATCGTCGAGAAACTCTCCCCGGATCCAGAGGAGGTCTGCGGGGTCCTGCAACGTGACCGGCACGCCCGGGCGGATGCCGGCGTGGACGAACAGGAGTTCGGGCGCGGCGTGGAGGAGGGGCAGGCCCGCGAGGAAGCGGCGGTGGGCCTCGGGGATCGCGGCGCGGGCGTCGTCGAGGATGGCGCGGCGGCTGCGGAAGGTGCCGGTCCGGACGCCGTAGGACGCAAGCGTCTCGCTGCCGCCGATGCGCGGTTCGAGCCAGGCGGCGGCGTTGTCCTCCTTGCCGTGGAGAAGGTCGAGGAACAGCTGGTCGTGATTGCCGCGCAGCACGATCCAGGGCGCGCCGCCGCCCACTCCCTCGATCAGGAAGTCGATCACCCCGCGGCTGTCCGGGCCGCGGTCGATCAGGTCGCCGAGGTGGACGACCGGGGCGGCGGCGTCGCCTGTCGCCTCACGGTCCCGGGCGATCCGGGCGTGCGCCGCCCTCAGCATTTCCAGCTGACCGTGGATGTCGCCGATGGCGTAGAAGCGCATGGGGCTCTCCGGTGGGGCGCGTCCCGGAGCCTTAGCCGGAACGCGCCCGCGCGTCACGTCACGCCACGTCGAACTCGAGTGGCCGCACCTGCGTGAAGAGCCCTGTCGCGCGGAGCTTGGCCAGCACCGTCTCCGGGATCGGGTCGTCCACATAGAGGATCGCGATGGCGTCCTTGCCGCGGGCCGACCGGCCGAGGGTGAAGTTCGCGATGTTGACCCCGTTCTGCCCCATCGTGTTGCCCAGCGTCCCGATGATGCCCGGCACGTCCTCGTTCGTGGTGTAGAGCATGTGCCGGCCGATTTCGGCGTCGATGTTGATGCCCTTGATCTGGATGAAGCGCGGCTTGCCGTCCGAGAACACCGTGCCCGCGATGGAGCGTTCACGTTCGTCCGTGACCACGGTGAGCTTGATGTAGGCGTCGAACACGCCCGACTTGCCCTGCGTGGTGGTCGAGACCTGTATCCCCCTCTCCTTCGCTAAGACCGGGGCCGAAACCATGTTCACCTCGGGGTTCGAGGCCTGCATGACGCCCGCGATGGCGGCGGCGTTGAGCGCGGCCGTGTTCATCTGCGCCACCGTGCCGTCGTAGAGGAGGTTCACCGCCTTGATCGGCTCGTCCGTGAGCTGGCCCGCGAAGGAGCCCAGATGCGTGGCCAGCTTGATCCACGGGCCCATGACGGCGGCTTCCTCGGCCGTCACCGACGGCATGTTGAGCGCGTTCGCGACCGCGCCGGTCAGGAGGTAGTCCGACATCTGTTCGGCCACCTGAAGCGCCACGTTCTCCTGCGCCTCGGTCGTCGACGCGCCGAGGTGCGGCGTCGCCACGACGTTCGGCAGGCCGAAGAGGGGGCTGGCCGTCGCCGGTTCCTCGGCAAAGACGTCGAGCGCGGCGCCGGCGACGTGGCCGGAGGTCAGTGCCTCGGCCAGCGCGGCCTCGTCGATCAGGCCGCCGCGGGCGCAATTGATGATTCGGACGCCCTTCTTCGTCTTCGCGATGGCCTCGCGCGAGAGGATGTTCCGCGTCTTGTCGGTCAGCGGGACATGGAGGGTGATGAAGTCGGCGCGGGCGAGGAGCTCGTCGAGTTCCACCTTGTCCACGCCGATCTGGCGGGCGCGGTCCTCCGACAGGAAGGGATCGTAGGCGATGACCTTCATCTGGAGGCCGAGCGCACGGTCGCAGACGATGCCGCCGATGTTGCCCGCGCCGATGACGCCGAGCGTCTTGTTGAAGAGCTCGACCCCCATGAAGCGGTTCTTCTCCCACTTGCCCGCATGGGTCGAAGCGGAGGCTTCGGGGAGCTGGCGGGCGACGGCGAACATCATGGCGATGGCGTGTTCGGCGGTGGTGATCGAGTTGCCGAACGGTGTGTTCATCACGATCACACCTTTCTTTGACGCGGCCGGGATATCGACGTTGTCGACGCCGATCCCGGCGCGGCCGATGACCTTTAGATTGGTCGCCGCGGCCAGGATCTTCTCGGTGACCTTGGTAGCCGAGCGGATCGCGAGGCCGTCATATTGTCCAATGACTTCAAGGAGCTTGTCCTTGTCCTTCCCGAGATCGGGGAGGTAGTCGACGTCGACCCCGCGGTCGCGGAAGATCTGGACGGCGGTTTCGGAGAGCTTGTCGGAGACGAGAACGCGGGGTGCCATGTGTGGCTCCTGTGGAGATGTGGGGAACGGCGGGGTGAACCCCGCCCTACGGCAAGATGGGGAGGTAGGGCGGGGTTTACCCCGCCATGCTTGTCACGCGGCGGCGGACTGGGCCGCGATCTCCTCGGCGAAGGCCCAGTCGATCCACGGCATCAGCGCCTCGATGTCGGCGGTCTCGACCGTCGCGCCGCACCAGATGCGGAGGCCCGGAGGCGCGTCGCGGTAGTGGCCTGCGTCGAGCGCCACGCCCTCCTTCTCGAGCCGCTTGGCGACCGCCTTGGCGAAGGCGGCGCCGTCGCGGATGCGGGGGTCGGTGAAGCGGAGGCAGACGGAGGTGTTGGAGCGGGTGGCCGGGTCCTCGGCGAGGTTCGCGATCCAGTCGCGGCTTTCGACGAAGCGGTCGATCGCGGCGGCGTTCGCGTCGGCGCGGGCGATGAGGCCCGGAAGGCCGCCGATGGAGCGCGCCCAGTCGAGGGCGAAGAGGTAGTCTTCGACCGCGAGCATGGAGGGGGTGTTGATCGTCTCGCCTTCGAAGAGGCCCTCGATCAGCTTGCCGCCCTTCGTCATGCGGAAGATTTTGGGCATGGGCCAGGGCGGGGTGTAGGACTCCAGACGCTCCACGGCGCGGGGAGAGAGGACGAGCATCCCGTGCGCGGCCTCGCCGCCCAGCACCTTCTGCCAGGAGAAGGTGACGACATCGAGCCGGTCCCAGGGGAGACGTTGCGCGAAGGCGGCGGAGGTCGCGTCGCAGATCGTGAGGCCGGCGCGGGACGCGGGGATCACCGCGGTGTCGGGGACGCGGACGCCGGAGGTGGTGCCGTTCCAGGTGAAGACCACGTCCTTGTCGAAGTCCACCTGGGTCAGGTCGACGATCTGGCCGTAGGGGGCCTTGCGGACCGTGGCGTCGAGCTTGAGCTGCTTGACCGCGTCGGTCACCCAGCCTTCGCCGAAGGATTCCCAGGCGAGCATCTCGACCGGGCGGGGCCCGAGGAGCGACCACATGGCCATCTCGACCGCGCCGGTGTCGGAGGCGGGGACGATGGCGATGCGGTAATCGGCGGGAATGCCGAGGATCTCTCGCGTGCCGTCGATGGCGGCCTTGAGCTTCGCCTTGCCCACCGCGGCGCGGTGCGAGCGGCCGAGCGGTGCGTCGGAGAGCTTGTCGAGCGAGAATGTCGGGGGTTTGGCGCAGGGGCCGGAGGAGAACCGCGGATTGACCGGCCGCAATGCCGGACGCGTCGTGCTCATATCTGATATCCTTGCAGATATATGCCCCTCGTTGGGGAGGGGTGTCCCGCCGCCGTCGATAGGGGGCGTTTTCGCATCGCGCAAGCGGGAAAATGTGCGGGGGGTGCGGCGAAGGAAGGTTTCCCGCCCTGGCTGTGGAGCGGATCGGAAACCTGACGCCCGACCATAGCCTGTCGGCCACCTGCCTGTCCGGGCGGGGTCACTCCGCGGACGTCACACACCCCGCCGCCGCCCGCCCGGCCCAGCGGCCGGTGGCGAGGCAGGCCGTCAGCAGATACCCTCCGGTCGGCGCTTCCCAGTCGAGCATCTCGCCCGCCACGAAGACGCCGGGCACCGCCTTCAGCATCAGGCGATCGTCCACCGCTTCCCACCGTACGCCCCCGGCTGTGGAGATGGCCTCGTCGATGGGCCGCATGCCGTGGTGCCGCACCGGCAGCCGCTTCACGAGCGCGGCGAGCGCCGCCCCCTCGGGCAGCGGTCGCCCCCATTCCATCAGGAGCGCCAGCTTCACGGGATCGAGCCCCAGCCGCTTGCGGAGCCAGTTCCCCACGCTGTCCTTGCCTCGGGGGACCGCCAGCCGCTCCGCCAGCGCCGCCGCGGTGCGGTCGGGCGCGAGGTCGAGCACCAGCTCCGCCCCCTCCCGCACCGCCCGCGAGACCGCGTAGATCCCGCCGCCTTCAAGGCCCCTGGACGACACGACGAACTCCGCCCGCACGCGCATCCCCCCGGCCTGCAGTTCCACACCCTTCACCGGCGCACCGAAGTGCCGTGCCATCTGTGGCGACCAAGCGACCTGCACCCCGACGTTCGCCCCGGCGAAGGGCGACAGGCTCACGCCGCGCGCCTGAAGCAGGGGCACCCAGGCGGCATCAGAGCCTAGTCTGGCCCAGCTCGCACCACCCAGCGCCAGCACCGTCACGCGCGGCCGCGCCACGACCGGGCCCTCCGGTGTGTCGAAGGCGAACCCATCGCCCTGCCAACCGACCCACCGGTGCCGGACCCGCAGTTCAACGCCCATGTCGCCAAGCCGCCCCAGCCACGCGCGCAGAAGGGGCGACGCCTTCATGGCCACCGGGAACACCCGCCCCGACGATCCCGTGAACACCTCCTGCCCGAGCCCGCGCGCCCATGCCTGCACCTCCGCCGGTCCGAACGCCCGCAGGATCGGACCCAATGGCCCCGCCGCCTCGGCATAGGCCGCAAGGGCCGTCTCGGTGCCTTCGTCCTTCGTCAGGTTCAGCCCCGACTTCCCCGCCATCAGGAACTTGCGGCCCGGGGACGGCTTGCCCTCGGCCACGACGACGTGCCGCCCGGCCCGCGCCAGCTCCTCCGCCGCCATCAGGCCCGCAGGCCCCGCCCCGATCACCAGCGCGTCCATCGTTCCCTTGCCATCCCGCAGCACGCGCCTCACCCTATGCCCTCGTGACCGAGGACACCACGCCCACCTGCCCGCTCTGCGGCCGCCCGATCCCGCCCGGGGGCGGCTCGCTGCACCACCTGATCCCGCGGCTGAAGGGCGGGAAGGGGGGGCCGACCGTCCTCCTCCACCAGCTCTGCCACCGGGAAATCCACGCGACGCTGACCGAAGCCGAACTCGCCCGCAGCTATGCCACGGTGGAGGCGCTTCGCGCCCATCCCCGCCTTGCCGCCTTCATCGCCTGGGTCGCGAAACGCCCGCCGGGGTTCCGGTCGAAGGTGCCGGGCAAACGGCGAAACAGACCCTAGCGCACCATCTTCTTGATCGCCGCCACATGCGCGGCCTCTGCCCCCGCCGCGGCCTCTGTCAGCGTGACGGCGCGGGCCATCAGCTCCTCCGCCGGCACCACCGCGTCGATCAGGCCGAAGGCCAGCGCCTCCTCGGCCCCCACCTTCGCCCCGCCCATCAGGATCAGCTTCGCCCGTGCCGGCCCCACCAGGGCGGCAAGCCGTCCGGGGTCGGAGGGCTGCGGCAGGAAGCCGAGCTTCATCACCGGATAGAAGAACGCGGCCTCCGGCACGGCTACCCGAAGGTCGCAGGCCAGCGCCACCCCGAAGGCTCCCCCCGCCAGCGTCCCGTTGAGCGCCGCGATCGTCAGGCAGGGCAGCGACGCAACCGTGCCCGACAGCTCCTCCCACACCGGGTCGGTGGCGAGCCCCGCCCGCGCCTCGTCGAGGTCGGCGCCCGCGGAAAACACCCGGCCCGCGCCGGTGAGGATCACCGCCCGCGGCCCGTGCTCCGCCGCCCGCATCACATCGCGCAGCTCGATGAGCATCGCCCTCGTCAGCGAATTGGCCTTGCCCGGCCGGTCGATCGTCACCGTCCAGACGGGCCCCTCCGTCTCGGCCCGGATCACGCGATGAGCCCCACCCGCCGCCGGATGCCCTCGTCGCGGAGCGAGATGTCGGTGCCGAGGAACTCGTCGGCATCGGCCGTGCACATCCAGACGAGCGCCCTGGCGGGCCAGTCGGGCGGAATATGCGCCGACCAGTCGAGCTGGCTCACCGGGTTGATCCCGGACGCCTTGATCTCGCGCTGCATCTGCGTGGCCACCGTCCCCGGCGAAAGCCCGAGCGCCCGGATGCCCCGCCCCCGCGCCTCGAGGTGGAGGCAGCGCGTCAGCATCGCCGCCCCGGCCTTGCCGGCGCAATACTGGCTCCACGCCTCCACCGGGTTGTGCGCCGCGCCGGAGGACACGGTGATCACCGTCCCGCCGCCCTGCGCCGACATCACGGGCAGCGCCGCGCGCATCCCGTGGAAGACGCCCTTGAGGTTCACGTCCAGCCCCTTGCCCCAGGCATCGGGATCCGCCGCCCAGAGATGCGCGATGGGGTCGATCACCCCGGCGTTGCCCACCAGCACATCCAGCCTGCCGAAGGTCCGGACGCAGGTCTGGACGGCGGCGTCCACCTCGGCGTAGCGCGAGACGTCGCAGGCGATGGCCACCGCCTGCGGACCGATCTCGCGCGCCAGCCGCGCGATCGCCTCCTCGCTGCGCGACACCAGCGCCACCTTCGCCCCGGCGGCCGCGAAGGCGCGCGCCGCCGCCTCCCCGATCCCGCGGCTCGCCCCGGTGATCAGCACCGCCTGTCCCGTCATGTCCGTCATTCGCATCCTCCGTCCTGTCCTCCCAGACGATCATTTCCCCGTATGGCCCGCAAGGCGCACTTGACCCGGCGGGGCGGGCGGTGAAACCTTCGTGCAACCTCGTTTCACCTCGGAAGGGCTTTTCCATGACCGCTCCTCTTCGACTCGCCGCGTTCACGGCCGCGGCCTGCATCGCCGCCGGCACGGCTTCGGCCGACCTTACCGCCGCTCAGGTCTGGGCAGACTGGCAGCGATCCGCGCAGGATTTCGGGCAGACGATCTCCGTCGGCAGCGAGGACAGCGGGAACGGCACCCTCACGCTCCGCGACGTCTCGTTCACGATGGACGGCCCCGAAGGCGGCGTGAACGGCACCATCGCCGAGGTCGTGATGACCGAGCGGGGCGACGGCAGCGTGGCGATCGAGATGTCGCCGGAGGTCCCGCTCGACTTCACCGTCACGTCGGCGGAAGGCGAGATGGCCAACTTCTCGGTCCGCGTGGACCAGAGCGCGCTCGACCTCATCGCGTCGGGCAGCCCCGACGCGATCTCCTACGCCTACAGCGCCCCCACCATGTCCATCACCCTGGCCGAGGCCACGTCGAACGGCGAAACCGTGGATCTCGACGCCGCCGTCGCGATCTCGGCGCTCGCGGGCTCCTACACGGTGACCGGCACCGACCCGAGGTCGGTCGACAGCGCGCTGACCGCCGGGACCGTCATGGTGTCGTTCAAGGGGACGGATCCCGAAGGTTCGGGCGATACCTTCGACATCGCCCTGACGATGGCGGACCTCGAGTCCCAGAGCAGCGGGACGATGTCGCCGCTCATGGGCATGGCGAACCTGAACGAGATGATCGCCGCCGGTCTCGTCACCACCGGAACGACGACGCACGGACCCGCCAGCCTCGTCCTCAGCGGCACCTCCGAAGGCAGCGCTTTCGCGATGAACGGCGCCTACCAGTCCGGCGCCTACGACGTGGGCATCGACGAGGGCGGGCTGGACTACGGCTACTCGGGCAAGGGTTTCACCATGTCCGTCTCGGGTGACCAGATCCCGTTCCCCGATGTCTCCTTCAGCGCCGAGGAGATCGGCAGCCGCCTCGTGATGCCGGTCGCCGTCTCGGAGGAGCCGCAGGACGTGGGCCTCGCGCTTCGCCTGATGGGGCTCACCATCAGCGACCAGATCTGGATGATGTTCGACCCGGCGGGGGTCCTGCCCCGCGATCCGGCCACTCTGGTGATCGACCTGGCCGGCAAGGCGAACTGGCTCGTCGACATCTTCGATCCCGCCTTCGCGGAGTCGCAGATGGACGCGGCGCCGGGCGAGCTTCATTCGCTGACGGTGAACGAGCTCAGGCTGTCCCTTGCGGGGGCGGAGCTGACCGGCACCGGCGATTTCCGGATGAACAACGACGCGCCGATGCCGATGCCGTCGGGAACGCTGAACCTCCAGCTCGTGGGCGGGAACGCCCTGCTCGACAAGCTCGTCCAGATGGGCCTTCTCCCGGAGGATCAGGCGATGGGCGCGCGGATGATGCTTGGCCTGTTCGCCCGCCCGGGCGAGGGCGCCGACAGCCTCGTGTCCGAGATCACGCTTCAGGAGGACGGCGCGGTCCTCGCCAACGGCCAGCGCATCCGGTGAGGCGGGCCGCCGCTGCGGTCGCGCTTCTCGCCGCCATGCCCTGTGCCGCCGAAAGCGTGACCGGCACCGTGGACTGGCCGGATGGCGGGGCGCCGTCGTCCGGCGCCGTGCTCGAGGTGACGGTGGAGGATATCTCGCGTGCGGATGCGCCCTCCACCCGCCTGGCGGGCTTCGCCGTGTCGCCCGCCGGGCCGCCGCCGCTTGCCTTCTCCCTCGACGTGCCGACGCCGGACGCCCGGGCGCGCGTCGCGGTCCGGGCCAGCCTGCGGCACGACGGGACGCTCCTCTACACCACCGACACGATCGCCCCCGCGCTGACGCAGGGCGCTCCGTCCGAGGTCGCTCTGGTCCTTGTCCGGGTCGCCCCTGCGTCGGCCCCCGCGCTGACCGGCATCGACTGGCGCCTCCTGTCGCTTGGAGGGGACCCGCTCCCGCCCGAGGCGCGCGAGGCGGTCTTCCGGCTGGAGGCGGGCGCCGATGGCGCGACCTTCGCGGCCTCCGCAGGCTGCAACCGCTTCGCGGGCTCCGCCCGTCTCGCGGGAGACACGCTGGTCTTCGGACCCGCCCGCTCCACCCGCATGGGCTGCCCGCCGCCGCTGGCCGCGGCGGAGGCCGCGCTCTCCGCCGCGCTTGCCGAAACGGCGCGCTGGGAGATCGACGGCACCACGCTGCGCCTGCGCGACGCAGCCGGAGCGATCCTCCTCGAAGCCGCGGCGCCGTGAGCCCGGGCTGAGCCTTGCGCCGCCCTCCGGCGCGGACTAGGTGCGGAGGGCAATCCGGGAGTGTCCATGTCCGCCGATCTCGCTGCCCTGACCGAACTGCTCCTCGCCGCCGCCCGCCGCGCCGGAGCGGATGCCGCGGACGCGCTCGCCGTCGACGGAACCTCCCTGTCGATCGACGTGCTCAAGGGTCGGCTCGAACATGCCGAGCGGGCCGAGGGGATCGACATCGGACTGCGCGTCCTCATCGGGACCCGGCAGGCGGTCGTCTCCTCCTCGGACACGCGGCCCGACACGATCGCCGAAATGGCCGCCCGCGCGGTCGCCATGGCCCGCGAGGCGCCCGAGGATCCGACCGTCGGGCTTGCCGATCCGTCCGACCTTGCCCGCGACCGGGACGCGGGGCCGCTGGACCTCGCCGATCCGTCGCCCGAGCCCGCCCCGGCCGACCTCCTCGACGCCGCCGCGCGGGCCGAGGCTGCCGCGCTCGCCGTGCCGGGTGCGACGAAGATGGACACGGCCTCGGCCGCTTACGGCCGCCGCCGGCTCCACCTCGCCGCGACGAACGGCTTCTCGGGAGGCTACGCCCGCACCGACTGGTCGCTCTCCGCCGTGGCGATCACCGGCGAGGGGACGAAGATGGAGCGCGACTGGTTCGGCGAGACGCGCACCCACGGCGCGGATCTTCCCGTCCCGGAAGACGTGGGTCGCCTCGCCGGGGAACGCGCAGTGGCCCGCGCGGGCGCCCGGAAGCCGCCCACGGGGGCCTTTCCCGTCCTCTACGACGAACGGGTGGCCGCCACGCTCGTCGGGCACATCCTCGCCGCCACGAATGGAAGCGCCGTCGTCCGAGGCGCCTCGTGGCTGCGCGACGCGATGGGCGAGCGCATCCTTCCGGCGGGCCTGTCGATCGAGGAGGATCCGCGCCGCCCCCGCACCGCCGGATCCCGCCCGTTCGACGGCGAAGGGCTGCCCACCCTGCGCAGGCTGATCGTGGACGACGGCGTGCTCGTCGGCTGGACGCTCGATCTGGCCACGGCGCGCAAGCTCGGCCTGCGCAGCACCGCAAGCGCCGCGCGCGGCACCTCCGCCCCGCCGTCGCCGTCGAACTCAAACATCGCCCTGACCCAGGGGTCGCGGAGCCGCGCCGACCTCATCCGAGACATGGGCACCGGCCTCGTCGTCACCTCGCTCATCGGCTCCTCCGTCAACCCGAATACCGGAGACTACTCCCGCGGCGCCTCCGGGTTCTGGGTCGAGAACGGAGAGATCGCCTACCCGGTCAACGAATGCACCATCGCGGGCAGCCTGCGCGACATGCTGCGAACGGTGATCCCCGCGAACGATGCCCGCAGCTGGTCGTCCCGTGTCGTTCCCTCGCTGCTCGTCGAGGGTCTGACCCTTGCCGGAGAATGACCTCGACCTCCTCCTGAGCGCGGCCGGACAGGCGGCCGAGATCGCGCTCCGCCACTGGCGCCGCGATCCGAAGGTCTGGGAGAAGGGCGCCGAAGGCCCAGTGTCGGAAGCCGACATGGAGGTCGACGCCTTCCTCCGCGACCACCTCCGGGCGGCGCGCCCCGGGTATGGCTGGCTGTCGGAAGAGACGCCGGACGACACCGCGCTCCGCGCCGCGCCCCGCATCTTCGTGGTCGACCCCATCGACGGCACCCGCGCCTTCCTCGGGGGCGAGGCCACCTGGGCCCATTCGCTCGCGGTGGTGGACCACGGGCACCCTGTGGCCGCCGTCGTCCACCTTCCCGTCCGCAGGAAGACCTACGCCGCCACGCTGGGGCGGGGGGCGACGCTGAACGGGACGGCGCTCCGGTCCTCCGACCGGGCGGAGGTCGCCGGATCCACCTTCCTCGCCGCCCGCAGCTCCTTCGAGGCGCAGCACTGGAAGGGCGCGGTCCCGCAGGTCGACCGCGCCTTCCGCCCGTCGCTCGCCTACCGCCTCGCGCTGGTCGGCGAAGGCCGCTTCGACGGGATGCTGACCTTGCGGCCCACGTGGGAATGGGATGTCGCGGCCGGCGCCCTGATCGCCACCGAGGCGGGCGCCACCGTCACGGACCGCCGCGGCCGGCCGCTCGTCTTCAACAACCCCGATCCCCGTCTCGACGGGATCCTCGCGGCCGGACGCAGCCTCCACGCGGCGGTCCAGGGCCGCATGGCCTGACCCCCAGCTTCATCTCGGCCCAAATACTCCCGCGCGGAGCGCACCCGCATGAAGCGCGCGGGACGCGCGCGGAATGCCGGAGGGCTTGCGCCGAAGGCGCGCGATATGCTGGCCTGCCCTCCATGCGGATCGCGACGTTCAACGTGCAGAATCTCCGCCTCCGCCATCCCGACGGCGAGGGGCGGCTCGACGGCGCCCGGGACGGCGACGACGATCAGGACGCCGCGCTCGATCCCGTCGACCGGCGCCTCACCGCCGCCGTCATCCGGGACCTTCGCGCCGATGTTGTGGCGCTACAGGAAGTCTTCGATGAGGAGACGCTCGATCACTTCCACGACCGGGTGCTCGTGCCCGCGGGCGTCGCGCCCTATCCGCACCGGGTGTGCCGTCCGGGGAACGACGGCCGCGGCCTCGACGTCGCGGTCCTGTCCCGCAGGCCGTTCGGGGCCCTGCGCAGCCACGCGGGACTGAAACCGGCCGACTTCGGGCTCGACCCTCCCGAGGGGTTCGGGGACCAGCCGGTGTTCCGGCGCGATTGCCTGATGGTGGACCTCGGGCCCCTGACGCTGTTCGTCTGCCACTTCAAGGCGCCCTGGCCGGATGCCGAGGCGTCATGGCCCGTCCGGCGGCAGGAGGCCGAGGCGGTGCGGCAGATCGTGGAGGCGCGGTTCGGGGGGGAAGACGCGCTCTGGCTCGTGGCGGGGGACCTGAACGATCCCGAGACGCCGGGGGCGCCCACGCGCGCCATCGCGCCGCTCGATGCGCCCTTCGCGGTCGACCTCACGCTGAGGATGCCACCGGCCGAGCGCTGGACGCTGCACGATCCCGGCACCGGGGCGAGGTTCCTGCCGGACGCCCTGCTCGTCTCGCCCGCGCTCGCGGCCCGGTGGCCCGCGGCGGTGCCCGAGGTGATCCGGGAGGGGCTCTCACGCGAGGCGGGGCCCGGCTGGCGGCTCCCCCAGGTGGGAGAGCACAGGCCGCATGCGAGCGATCATGCGGCGCTTGTGGTGGAGTTCCCGGGGCTGGAATAGGAACAGGCCGCCGGGTCACCCCGGCGGCCTGCCGTCAAGCCTTCCGAATTCCCTCAGCCCTGGCGGGCCTTGTAGCGCCGCTGCGTCTTGTTGATCACGTACACGCGGCCCTTGCGGCGCACGACGCGACAATCGCGGTGCCGGGTCTTCAGCGAGCGGAGCGAGTTGCGGACCTTCATCGTCCCTCTCCTCATGTCGCGGCGCCGTCGCGCCTTTGGTGTCCTCATGCCGCCCGAAGGCGGCGGCGATGGTGGGCGGTACTGGGATCGAACCAGTGACCCCTACGATGTCAACGTAGTGCTCTACCGCTGAGCTAACCGCCCGTCCGATCGAGCCGGCGAGCCGGCCCGAATGAACAAGACGCGGAGGAGGCCCCCGCGCCGGTCGGGGAGGCTATAAAAGGTTCATTGCGAGTCTTCAAGGGCTTTTGGCGCGGGCCCATTTCGCCCTATAGTCTGCTTCCGAGGAGGAGCCCGAATGGCCGCCGAAGCCTATGACCTGTCCCTGCCGGAGATGCGCGCGACGAGCGTCGTCTTCGCCTCGCCGCACAGCGGGTCGGACTATCCGGCGGATTTCCTCGCGCGGTCGGTCCTGGACCAGCGAGCCATCCGCAGTTCGGAAGACGCCTTCGTCGACCAGCTGTTCGCGAGCGCCCCGGTCCATGGCGCGCCGCTCCTCGCGGCCCGCGCGCCCCGCGCCTATCTCGACCTGAACCGGTCGACCGAGGAACTGGACCCCGCCCTGATCGAAGGCGTGCGGAGCGTCGCGCACAACCCGCGCGTCTCCTCCGGCCTCGGCGTGATTCCGCGGGTGGTGGCCAACGGGCGGACGATCTACCGGGGCAAGATCGGGCTCGACGAGGCTCGGTCGCGCATCCGGACGCACTGGGTTCCCTATCACGAGCGGCTCTCCGCGCTGATCGACGAGAGTGTTGCGGCCTTCGGCGAGGCGATCCTGATCGATTGCCATTCCATGCCGCACGAGGCGATCGACAGCATGAGCCACCCCAAGGGCTACCGTCCCGACGTCGTCCTGGGCGACCGGTTCGGGGCCTCGGCCCGGGGCGACGTGATGGATCGGGTGGAACAGGCCTTCGCCGGCGCAGGTCTCCGCGTGATCCGCAACGCCCCGTTCGCCGGCGCCTACACGGCGCAGAACTACGGCCGCCCCTCCCGGCGCCAGCACGTCGTGCAGGTCGAGATCGACCGGGCGCTCTATATGGACGAGCGCACGATCCGTCCCCATGCGGGGTTCGAGCCGTTCCGGGCGCTTCTCGACGGCGTGATCGCGGAAATCGCGGCGATCGGGCGGCCCCGCCGCGTGCTCCCGCTCGCAGCCGAGTAGGATCGCCTTCTCCACCCTCCCGATTGGTCGATCTGCGCCAATCCATCTGTGGCGAATCGATTAGCGTCGTTCCGACGCCAAGCCTCGCGTCAGGGGAAACGGTCGGCGTTTTGGCCGGGACAACAGGGACAGACCAGCAATGCATGTCGCACGCATCGCGTTTGCCGCGGGGCTGATGGCCTCGGCGGCCTCCTTCGCAGGGGCGCAGGAGACGGCCGACCGCATCTTCACCGGCGGGCCGGTGCTGACGATGAACGACGCCCAGCCGCGCGCGGGCGCCGTTGCGGTCAAGGACGGGCGCATCCTCGCCGTCGGCACGCCGGAGGAGATCGCGGCCTTCCGGGGCGAGGGGACGGAGGTCACGGACCTCGCGGGCCGGGCGCTGATCCCCGGCTTCGTCGACGCGCACGGGCACATCTTCGGTGGCGGCGTGCAGGCGCTGTCGGCCAACCTCCTCGCCCCGCCGGACGGGGAAGTGACCGACATCGCCAGCCTGCAGCAGACGATGCGCGACTGGATCGCGGAGAACCGCGAGCTGGTCGAGGCAGCAAACCTGATCATCGGCTTCGGCTACGACAACTCGCAACTGGCCGAGCTGCGCCATCCGACTGCGGCCGAGATGGATGCGGTGTCGACCGAGTTCCCGATCTACATCGTCCACCAGTCCGGCCATCTGGGGACGGCGAACACGAAGGCGATGGAGATCGCCGGCATCACCGCCGACACGCCGAACCCCCCGGGCGGCGTCTTCGTCCGCGATGCCTCGGGCGCCCTGACCGGCGTGATGGAGGAGAACGCGCATTACGCCGTTCTGGTGAAGCTCATGTCTTCGCTGGACCGGGACGGGATGAAGGTCCTGCTCAGGTCGGGAGCCGAGCTCTGGACGAGGTACGGCTACACCACGGTCATGGAGGGCCGGTCCGTCCCGGCCCAGGTCGAGATCATGAAGGAGGTCGCGGCCGAGGGCGGCTTCAGGGTCGACGTCGTGACGCACATGGAGGTCATGGGCGACCGCGACTACATCATCGCCAACACCTCGCGGGACTACGTGAACCGCCTCCGCGTCGGCGGCGCGAAGCTGTCGATCGACGGATCGCCGCAGGGGTTCACGGCGCTGCGCGACCGGCCCTACTACGCGCCCGTCGGGGCCTACCCGCCCGGATATCTGGGCTATTCCGCAGCCTCGATGGACCTGACCGCCGATGCCATCGATTGGGCCTATGCCAACGGTATCCAGCTCCTGACCCATTCGAACGGCGAAGGCGCGTCGGACATGCTGATCGCCGCGTCGGCGGCGGCGGAGGCGAAGCATGGACCCGCCGATCGCCGCGCGGTGCTGATCCACGGACAGTTCCTGCGCGAGGATCAGGTGGATGCGCTGAACCGGCTGCACATCTTTCCGTCGCTCTTTCCGATGCACACCTTCTACTGGGGCGACTGGCACCGCGACCATACCGTGGGGCCGACGCTCGCCGACAACATCTCTCCCACCGGGTGGATGGTGGCGCGCGGGATGACGTTCAGCTCGCACCACGACGCTCCGGTTGCGTTCCCGGATTCGATGCGCGTGCTCGATGCCACGGTCACGCGGCGGTCGCGGTCGGGCGACATCATCGGGCCGGACCAGCGGGTCGACGTGATCACCGCGCTCAAGGCGATGACGCTGTGGCCCGCCTGGCAGTATTTCGAGGAGGACCGGAAAGGCTCCATCGAGGTGGGCAAGCTCGCCGATCTCGTGATCCTGTCGGATGACCCCACGGCGGTCGATCCCGAGACGCTCGACCGGCTCGTGGTCGCCGAGACGATCAAGGAGGGCGAGACGATCTACGCGGCGGGCGAGCGGGAGGGGCGGCTTGACTACCGGCCGCTGCCGGACGGGAGCGATCCGTTCGCGGACTTCCTGCGCCAGCTGGCGGTGAACCGGGACATGGGCGGCGCCTCCGGCAAGGGGATCTCCTCACGCGTGCTCGCCTCCGCGCCGCACTCGGGTGCCTGCGTGGCGGCGACGGTCACGGCGATGCTGACCGAGGGGATCGCGCGGGCGGACTAGCGCAGCGCGCGGCCCTTCACGATGGCGTCCGGACCGAACTTTGCGCGGACCCGGTCCACCGCGCGCTCGGCCCCGGCCCGGCGCGCGGCGTCCGGGTCGAGCAGGTCGCCCGAGGGGTCGGCCTCCGCCTCGGGGTGCAGGTCGGAGAGCCCCACGCCGAGGAGGCGGTAGGGCCCGCCGTTCACCTGGTCGTAGAGGCCCCGCGCTGCGCGATAGATGCGGTCGGCGATCTGCGTGGGGTCGCGGAGGCTGATGCGGCGGGTGATCAGGCTGTGGTCGGCGCGCTTGAGCTTCAGCGTCACCACGCGCCCCCCGATCCCCTTCGCCTTCGCCCGGTCGGCCACCTTCTCCGACAGCCGCCAGATGTGGCCGTCGAGGATGCCCTCGTCCGCGGTGTCGTCGTGGAACGTCGTCTCGTTCGAGATGCCCTTGACCGGTTCATGTGCCGAGACGCGGCGGTGGTCCTCCCCCCGCGCGAGATGCCAGAGGCGTTCGCCCGTCTGCCCGAAGCGGGCGTGGAGATCGCGCCGGTCCCAGCGGAGGAGGTCCGCGAAGGTGCGGATCCCCGCGGAGTCGAGCGCGGCCTGGCCGACCTCGCCCACGCCCCAGATCAGGCGGACCGGGCGGTCGCGGAGGAAGTCCGCCGTCTCGGCCTTTCCGATGACCGAAAACCCGCGCGGCTTGTCGAGGTCCGAGGCTACCTTGGCGAGGAACTTGTTGTGCGACAGCCCGATCGAGCCGGAGATGCCGAGCTCCGTCTCCATCCGCCGGGCGAGACGGGCGAGCATGACGGCGGGGGGCGCGTGGTGGAGGCGCTGCGTGCCGCCGAGGTCGAGGAACGCCTCGTCCAGCGAGAGCGGTTCGACGATGGGTGTCAGCTCGTCCATCATCGCGCGGACCTGGCGCGAGACCTCCACGTAGCGGTCCATCCGGCCGCGCACGACCACCGCCTCGGGGCAGAGCTTTAGCGCCTGGAACATCGGCATGGCGGAACGGACGCCCTTGATCCGGGCGATGTAGCAGGCGGTGGAGACGACGCCCCGCCGGCCGCCGCCGATGATGACGGGCTGGTCGCGCAGGGCGGGGTCGTCGCGCTTCTCGACGCTCGCGTAGAAGGCGTCGCAGTCGAGGTGCGCGATGGTCAGGTCGAAGAGCTCGGGGTGCGCGACGATGCGGGGCCGGCCGCAGGCGGGGCAGCGGCGGCCCGTCTCGAAGGTGGTCAGGCAATCGCGGCAGAGGGCGGGCATGGCGGGACTATAGGCGCAGACCGGAGGGCGCGGAAGCGGGGGAGCGTCGGGCGGGTCTTCACCTTCGGGTAACCTCGCCGCGCTATGCAGCGACGGTCGACCCAACCACGAGGTCCCCGTGCCGAGTCACGCGGCATCCAGCGATCCCGACGTCGCCTCCCCCGTTCCGGACGGCTGGGGCACGATCGTGCTCCAGCGCCGCGCCGCGCCGCCGCTGCGCTTCACGGGGCGCCTTGTCTGCGCCGCCGAGGAGGCCGGGCTCTGGCTCCGGATCTGGGAGGTCCGGTCCGGTGGGTTCGTCCTGTCCCATTCGCTCGAGGACGGACATGCCGTGGATCGCCATCCCACGGCCGAGGACGTGATGGCGGCGGTGGAGGCGTTCTGCAGTGACCTCGACCGGGGCGGCGAGGCGCGGGTGCCGAACCGGCTGCACCTTGCCGACCTCCTGGAAGAGGTCGCGCGGCTCGCCCTCTGGCGACAGCGGTTCCGCGCCCTCGCCGGGGAGGCGCTCGACAGCTTCGACGCATGGTGCGCGAGGCCGAAGCCTGGACACGCGAGGGGGCGCCAATGACGGATCGGACGACATACAGGCAGCGCGTCGCGACCGTGCGCGGCCGGGCGCGGGCACAGCTTGCCGCAATCCGGAAGGAGCGACTCGCCCGGATGCGCGTGGGCCCGGAGATCAGCGAGGAGATCGCGGCGGCCTGGGCCGCGGACCGTCTGGAGGACACCGTCGGCCGGATGAGCGGCCCGCCGAAGATCGCGGTCGTTCCCGATCCGGTGCCCCCTGAGCCGGAAGAGGCCCCCGTCGCGGCAGGGTTCGCGCATGGTGCGGAGGAACCGCCGGCGGACCCGTGCGCGGCGCTGGCGGAAGAGCCGGCGGACGGGGGTACGGACGTGGCGCCTGCCGTTCCGGTCGATGTCGACGGGCCCGCGCCGGCGGCGGATCACGGCCCGGCCGGGGACCGTCTTGCGGAGGCGGCGTCCGATGTCGACGGGCCCGTCGCCGAGGAGGTGCAGGCTCCCGAACCGGATTCGTCAGCCGGCGGATCCTGCGAGGAGCTTGCCGCACCGGACGATGACGGAGCCCCGGTGGGAGCCGTCGTGCCGACGGCGGAGGAGGGCACAGCGACCCCCCACGCGACGGACGCCCGCGAGCAAGCCAGTCCGGAACAACGATTGGCGCCCGCGCCCGTCGACCCCGACTCGAGTTCTCCGGCCGAGGATCACGTGCGGGCGATCGTCGCCGAAGTCCGGGACGCTCCGAGCGCCGGGCAGGACCCCTCGGCCGACCCCGATGCGGGGCAGCTTGACGCGGGTCACCGCGCTCACGATCCAAAGGAAGCCGCAGGTATCGCAGAACCGGGCGAAACGACGTCCGAGGCGCCGGACGCGCGGGGGCCCGTGGATGACCTTGCCACCGCCCGGGACGACGCCGCCCTGTATCCGGTGGACATCGATGTTCCCCACCACTGCGTGACGGCGCCAGCGTCGCCGCCCGCTGCGCCGGACACGCAGGGTGCCGTCACTCTCGCCGAGCAACTCCCCGCATCCGATGCCGATCACTCCGATCCGTCCATGTGCGACCCTCGCGGGGAGAGCGATCTGCATGCGATCCCCGGCATCGGTCCGGGGCTTGTCTGGATGATGCAGGAGGCAGGCGTCAGAACGCTTGACGATCTCGCCGCCGCTGATCCGCGCGATCTGGCACAGCGCCTCGGGGCAATCGCGAGACTGCTCGATCTGGACTATTTCGTCACCTTCGCCCGGACGCGCGGCGACGCGTGCTGACCTGGCTTCAGTGCCGGAGCGGCTGGATCATGAAGCGCGCCTCCGGCAGGAACTCGGACAGGAATCCGATCATCTCCGCCGCGTCGGCGACGGTCCTGAACGTGTAGACCAGCACGTCTTCGCCGCCATCGGCGACGCGAAGCTCGATCATCCCCATGCTGAACCGTCCCCCAATGCACTCGTTCAAATCGCTCGCGCATTGGAGCTCGGCTCCACGGGCGCGTCAACACTTCCTTCAAGCCGGGACGATACACCGGCACTGCGTTCCGAAGATCGGGACACGGGAATCTGAACGTCGCCGAAAGGAGCATTCTCCGCATGAAGGAACTGGGGCAACTATTCGAGGCCGACGGCCGATACGAGTTTCGCTACGGCGACCTCAATCTGATCGTCCGCGGCGACCACCCCGAGTGGGTACTTCAGGCTGCCAGTGAGGTCCTTGGCAAGACCGCGCGGCTTGAGAAGGAAAGCATGATCGACGAGCTCACGTCGCTCGTCGAGTTCGAAGCCGCAACCGAGACCGAGGTCGATGCCGCCAAGTATGCGCTGAAGGAGCGGTTCGAGATCCTCCCGCAGTGCATCGTCAGCATGGGCCGGATGGACTACCGCTGGGTCGCGGAAGAGGCGAGGGAGCGTCTGGAGCCGGAATTCGGCAACCAGCCCATCAAGCGGATCCACGACATGTCGCTGACGAAGAGCGACTCGTTCCTCGAGAACGAGCCCGGCGTCGACCTGTCCGAGTAAGCACACTCCAGTCAGCAAGGAACACACGATGGAAATCATTCCCTTCGGCAGCCAGGACGTCGACAACATCCTGAACCGCGAGCCGCAGCGCGCCGAGTACCTGCCTTTCGGTGCCGTCCTCCTCGATCGTCAGGGCACGATCGTCAAGTACAACAAGGCGGAAAGCATCATCGCCAACCGCAACCCCGCGGACGTGATCGGAAAGAACTTCTTCAACGAGATCGCGCCGTGCGCCAAGGGGAAACGCTTCCACGGCGAGTTCCTCAAGTTCCACCAGACCGGGCAGATCAACGTGATGTTCGACTATCGCTTCGCCTACAAGGGCGCCGAGGTCGGCGTTCGCATCCATCTCAAGTCCCAGCCCGATGGCCAGTACTGCTGGCTCTTCGTCAAGCGGGCCTGATCGCGGGTGGATCGCGCCATGGGCGGCACGTCGGCTCCAGTCCACGAGGCCACCGTCTCTCCGGAACTTGCGCGCCTTCTGGCGGAGGCAGGGCGGCGGGTCGGACGGAGTCGGTCCGAGGGCGCGGACCCGGCTCCTCCGCGCCGCCAGCCTCCCGCTGTTCGGCGGGAGGCGCCGTGGCGCGGCTACCTGCTCCGGCGAGATGGCGGCCGACCCATCAGGATCGACGCGCTGCTTATCCACAGGACGGAGGTCCGCATCGGCGAGGGAGGGAGCGTCCTGCGGGTCTTCGCCACATCGGACGATCGTTTCGTGGCGCAGATCGCCTATCATCCTCCCTCCCGTCTTCCGGCGCGCCCGATCTTCCGGGTCGCGCCGATCCTCGACGCCGACGATCTGCAACGCTTCATCGACCGCGAAGGGCCGGAGCAGTGCTTCGCCGTCCATGCCTCCGGCATCGACGGCGTGGAGTCCCAGACCGCCTGCAACTTGCTTCGATTGCCGCGCGCGCTTCCGGGAATCACCCGGTCTGCGTCGTTGTAACCTCAACTCCGAAAAGGACTCGCACCATGACCCCCTCTCTTCCCATGATGGACGGACATCCCCGATCGGCCGAGTATCCCACTCTCGGCAGCGGCAACCACTTCCGCATCCCCCGGCACGGGGCGAGGCCCCTGGTGTTCTCCGGCACTCAGCTCGCCATGGCGATGAGCTTCACGCCGGAGCTGCCGTACTGGTATGAGATCAACATCTTCCGGACGAGCGACCAGAGGTTCGTCCTCGTGATCAAGATGTTCCACGTTTCGGAGCAAAGGAAGGACACGACGGACGCGTGGGTCTTCGACACCCTGCCTGAGGTCTTCGACGCGCTGGAGACTCATGATGCGGGGCAGGATGTCGTGGCCGATGTGGATACGGTACATGCGGACCTTCCTGCAGTGGAACTCGCGGCCCGCGCCCTCGAGCTCCGCGCGAGGATCACTGCGGCGCGGCAGCATTTCGCGGGGCTTGTCGGCGAACTCTTCGCGGAAATCGACGCCGTCGCGGATGCTGCATGATTCCGCTCCGGGCCTTGACGACGGATGTGGACGAGGCACGGCTTCACCACCCCTTCCTCCGTGTCGACGCGGTCGAGCGCCTGTGCATCGACCTCATCGCCGCGGAACAGGAGCGGCTTCTGCGCCACGGCAGGATGTCGCGCCGGCACATGATCGCCGCGGCGATGGATCGACACGGGTCCGCGCAGCGGGGAACGATCGAGATCGGCGAGGATGTCCTCGGCATCGACAGCCTGATGCTCCTCGACCTCGTCGGCGTGGTGAACCGATACTTCTGTCTCTCCGACACGGGTGCGGAGGATCTCCTGCTGATCCATCGGACCGTCGGGGAGTGGGCCCGCATCGTCCTCGCGCACTTCGAGCGCGTTGGGGTGCAGGCGGGCGTCGGGTTCGAGACCTCGGGAAGCACCGGAAGTCCCAAGAGGATCGTCCACTCCCGCCTCGACCTCGAGGACGAGGTGAAGGAGTGTCTGGATGCGGTTCTGACGCCTGTCCCGGCAGGCGGACGGATCCTAGCCTGTGTGCCTCCCCGGCACATCTACGGGTTCCTCTGGGGCGTCCTGCTGGCCGAACGGGCAGGGGCCGAAACCGTGGAGCTTCACCGGTCCGCCGGTGACGCGCTCCTGCGCATGGCGCAACCCGGCGATATCGTCATCGGGACACCGTTCACCTGGGAGCGTGCGGCGCAGGCCGGGCGGCGGCTTCCGGCGGGTGTCACGGGGGTCACTTCCGCAGGACCTTCGACCGAGGCAACGTGGGCAGCCGCGGCGGACCTGGGCGTTGAGCGTCTTGTCGAGGTCTACGGATCGACCGAGACCGGCGGACTCGGCTGGCGCGAGGCGTGGGGCGTTCCCTTTCGGCTGTCAGGCCGCTTCCACCGCGAGGGCGGGGGCCTCAGGTGGCGTTCTTCGGGCAGGGAGGTTCCACTCCAGGACCAGCTCGCATGGAGGGACGGATCGCACTTCACGGTCCAGGGCCGTCTCGACACCGTCGTTCAGGTCGCCGGCACGAATGTCTCGATGGAAGACGTGGTCCGGGTGCTCCGCGCAGTCGCCGGCGTCTCGGACGCGATCGTGCGTCTGGACGGCGAGCGGCTGGCCGCCCTTGTCGTGCCCGATCTCCCAGACGCGCCCACCGAAGACCTCGAAGACGCGTTGCGGGCCGCAGCCAATCGCCACCTCTGTGCAGCTGCGCGTCCGGATCGCTACACGTTCGCGAGGCAGATCCCGCGAACGGACATGGGCAAGGTGGCCCGCTGGTGACAAGACCCGTCGTCGCTTCGTATCGGAAGGCGCACGGCTCGTTGACGGCATCGGCGCCATCGGGCTGTTGCCTGCCGCGCGCTGGCGTCTCCCCTGATGAGCGGTGACGCTCAGGCGATTTCAGACCCAAGGGGAGAGGGAAGCTCTTGCGGGGCAATGCGTATCCCAGGCAGGCGCGAAACGCACATTGCGCGCCGGAAGAGGACGCGTGACACTACGCCCTGCGGAGAAGGAAAGCGTCCCGGGCCGACGGGAGTCTCCGGCCATTGCGACCTCTTGTTCGCGGCCCGCGACGCCGGCGCACCGGAGATCGGAGCCGTCCCGCCGAGACACGGCCCGCCCGGCGCCGCCGCGATCGGCTTCCCTTCGAACCGCCGCGTCGCCTGCTGGTTCCGGTGCAGGGGGCGGCCGGTGGACGCCTGGCGCCGGCGTCGGTCCCTCCCTCGCGGGGGTCCGCCGCGGCCGGCGACGCCCGGCGGGATGTCCGGAGATTACGTCGGACGTGGCGGACCGCGGGATCACCCCGCCCCTCAGGATCGAACCTGGTCGGAGCGCCCGCGACGGTTTCCTGCCCCCCGTCATGGCGCCCGACATTCCGGGACGGCGACCGAGACAAGACGTGGCGCGGCAGCCGCGAGCCGGGAAATGCGCCGGTCTCGTTCCCGAGCAAGGCATCCTTAACCCGAGACCCGCTAGGGTCCCCGACGCTGCCGCCGAAGAGGAAGACAATGACCGCGAAGACGTCCCAGACCTCGTCCGCCGACGATCCGCTGCTGAATGTCGTGACGTCGCTGGGACGGGATCTTTTCTCTCGCTCGCTCGCCCTCGTCTTCGACGCCGCCACGGGAGAGCTTCGCCATGCGAGCCTCGAGGCGATGTCGCTCCTTGAACTTGCGGAGGACGCCCTTTCATCCTCGACCTTTCAGCAACTCTGCGCCGCCGACGGCCGGGACATCTCGGATGTCTGGTGGGGTCTCGCGGCGGGAGGGAGCGCCGAGTGGTCGGGCCACCTGACGGCGACGCTGTCGATGACCGAAACGCCAGTCCGCTTCCGCGCCGTTCCCGTCGCGTCGGGGGACGAGGTCCGGGAGATCGCCGTACTTGCCGAAACCGCCACCTCTGCCGCGACGGCGTCGGCGGTCGCGGCCACGCCCGACGGCCCGTGGACGGCCCTTCACGGTGTCGTCGGCGTGATCGAGTACGACACGGACGGGAACGTCACCTTCGCCAACGACCGCGCCTGCATGGCTCTCGAGTTCTATGGCGGAGATCTCGTCGGCCGCAACCACGACTCGCTCTGGCCGCCGGCGCGCACCGCCACTCCGGACTACATCGAGTTCTGGGAGAAGCTGCGCCAGGGTCGGATCGTGGAGGGCCGGCACCCGCATCTGTCGTCCGAGGGCAACGACGTCTGGCTGCAGTCCACATTCGTCCCCGTTCGCGGTCCGGACGGCAGCGTGGCGCGCGTCGTCCAGTGCCTGATGGACGTCACCGAGGATGGGATGACCGCCGCGCGGAACCGGATGCACCTCGACGCGCTCCTGTCGGGCCTCCCTGTCATCGAATACGATGGCGAAGGACACGTCCTGACGGCGAACGACGCGGCGCTCGCGACGCTGGGGCTGGGACTTGAGGAGATCACCGGAAAGCATCTCCGCCGGCTCATGGATGCCGAGTTCTCCCGCGCGAAGCCCTTCACCGATGCCTGGACCGCCGCGCTTCAGGGTCTGCCGCAGGTGATCGACATCCAGCATGTCCGGAAGGAGCGGGATTCTCTCTGGACGCGCAGTGCGATCCTGCCGGTGAAGACGGCATCGGGCGCCGTTGACCGCCTGCTCGAGGTTCTCGTGGACATCCATGAAATGCACGACCGCCTCGGAAGTCTGGAGGTGCGGCACGCGGCCGTGAACTCCGTCATGTCGGTGATGGAGATGGACCTCACCGGGAAGATAACAGCGGCGAACCAGAATGCCTGCGGCATGTTCGATTCGAAGCGCGCCGATCTCTGCACGCTCAACTACCAGTCCCTTCTGCCCCGCGAATTCGGCACCTCGCAACGCTACCGCGCCTTCGTCGACCGGCTGGCGCGCGGCGAGACGGTATCCGGCACCTTCGAGCGGGTGAAGCCGGACGGGCGGACGATCTGGGTCCGGGCCCATCACCTGCCGCTCCTGCGCGAAGGCCAGGAATCGCCCGAGGGCGTCATGCTCCTGATGTCCGACGTGACCGAAGAGCAGGTCCGGCATATCGAGACGGAGAGCAAGCTCGCCGCCATCGAACGGTCCATGGCCATCGCCCAGTTCGGGCTGGACGGCACCCTCGAATGGGCCAACGAGATCTTCACCGACGCCATGGGCTACACGGTGGAGGAGCTTCGCGGACGCAACATCGCGACCATCCTCCCGGTCGAGCAGGCCGAAGAGCACCGCGCGAACTGGGACAAGCTCGTCAAGGGCGAGTTCATCGACGGAGAGACCCAGCTCATCGGCAACCAGGGACGCGAAGTCTGGATGCGCGGCGCGTTCAACCCGGTGTTCGGCGGGGACGGAAAGGTCATCCGCATCATCGCCTTCACCTCGATCATCACGATGGACAAGCTCCACACCCACGACCTCGAGCAGAAGTGGCGGGGCGTGTCGGAGACACTGGCGCTGGCCGAATTCGACACGGACGGCCGCGTGCTCACGGCGAGCGACGGCTTCCTGAGGATGATCGGCTATTCGCTGCGCGAGATCGTCGGACAGCACCACAGCATGTTCTGCTCGGCCGACCATATCCGCTCCGAGGAGTACCGCGACTTCTGGCTGTCGCTCGGGAAGGGCGAAACGCGGCGCGGGCGCTTCCACAACGTCGCCCGGTTCGATCGCGACCTCCATCTCGCGGCCAGCTATGGACCCGTGCGGGGGACCTCGGGGCAGGTCGAGAAGGTCCTGATGTGCGGGTACGAGGTGTCCGAGCACATGACCCTCAGATCGCAGGTCAGCGACATGGCCGACCGGGTGCGTGACGAGATGCAGAACATCTTGCGCTCCCACGGTGCGATGCGGACCGGCGCCGCCGATCTGTCGGCGAAGCTGGGGCGCGACAGGAGCACGATGGAAACGGGGGCGGCGGCGCTGCATTCCGGGCTTTCGGAACTCGATGCCGTCAAGGGATCGATCGACAACGTCACGCAGATCACCGAGGTGCTGCGCGACATCGCGGTTCAGACGAACCTTCTCGCCTTCAACGCGGCCATCGAGGCGGCCCGGGCGGGGGAGCACGGGATCGGGTTCTCCGTCGTGGCGGACGATGTGCGCAAGCTGGCCGAGAGCAACTCGGTCGCCGCGCGCGACATCGCGCGGCATCTCGCGTCGGTGTCCGAGGCACTGGCCCGCGGTCGGCAGAGCACGACGCAGACCCTCGATCTCGTGGGCGCGACGGTGGGAAGCATGTCGGCCGACATGGAGCGCGTCGCGGGACTTGTCGGGGAGTGCGACCTTCAGGTTCGAGCCACCGACGCCATCGCCGCGCTCGTCGACCAGGTCCGCGCGTCGGCCGCGGCATGATCGCCGGCGAAGATCGGCAGGGCGTCCGGCTTGGTCTCATGGTGTCCGGCGCGATCACCGTCGGCATCGACGTCACTTGCGTCGCCGAGGTCTGTCCGGTCCGGACGGTCTCGCGCCTCCTGTCCGTCGCGCCGGGACTGCTCGGTGCGATCGACCTTCGCGGGCGCCCGATTCCGCTTTTCGATCCGCTCCCGCTCGCCGGACTGGACCCGCGCGATGCCGATCCCCGGATCGGCGTGATCGCGACCAAGGACGGTCGGCGCATCGCGCTGGGCTTCGATGCGATCGACGGTCTGATCCAGGTCCCGCGCGACAGGCTGGAGCGACAGGGGACGGCCGAGGGCTCGTTCTTCGCAGGCACGCTGGAGACCAACGGCCGGATCATCAGCCTCGTGGAGCCACGGGCACTTCTCACCCGCGCCGACCTTCCCAGCGCCGCCGTCGCATCGGCCGGTGCGGCGAACGCGGCGAGCGCCACCGTCTCGTTCCTGACCTTCGAATCGGGCGGGGCGCGCTTCGGGATCGAGGCGACAGGGGTCGAGGCGACCGTCCCCCGGCAGACGATCGAACCCGAGGCGCTCGCCGACGGCGCGTGGCTTGGGATCATCCGGCACCACGGGCGGCGCGTCCCGGTGATGCACCTCAACATGGTTCTCGGAATCGGAGACGTGCGCGACCTGCGTACGGCCGAGGTCGTCATCCTCCGGTTCTCCGACGGTCGCCGTGTCGGCTTCGCCGTCGAGACGATCAAGCGGATGCAGCTCATCGCTCTCGAGTCCACGCGCCCGGTCCCCGCGCTTCTCGCGACGCGCACCCTGGGCCTTCGCTGCATCGTCCCCGACGCGTCCGAAAACGACACCTTCCTGATCGACCTCGAGGTGCTCCGGACGGATGCGGCACTCCAGGGCATGGCGGCCCTGTCGGACGAGACCGTCGCGAGTCCGGCCGTCGCCGCGGCACCCGAAGCGGACGCCGGTGTCGTGGAGGAGAGGGAGCGGTATCTCGTCGTGCACGCAGGAGCGCCCGTAGCGATTCCGGTCTGCCACATCGCGCGAATCGTGACACCACCCGAGCATGTGACCCCTCTCGCCCGCGCGCCCGACTGGTTGCGTGGGGTCTTCCGCGAAGATCAGGCGACGGTCCCGCTCATCGATCTGGGCCGCCGCCTGGGCCACGGCCCGATGGCCGTCACGGAGTCGTCCCGCGTCCTGCTCACCGGTACGCGGGAGGATGTCGTGGGCTTCGCGGTCGACAGCGTCGACCATCTCGAATGGTCGGCCTGGCGATCCCAGCGGCCCATGGCGGATGACATGGTCGCGGGGCTGGTCTCGCTCCCGCGACTCGGCACCCAGAGCGTCGTGCCGGTGGTGCACCTCGAACGGTTCGACGTCCGACAGGGGGCGAAGGCGCCAGACCACGATTAACCCTCCCTCAACCCGACTCGGCGTAAGCCGGACCAGCAGACAGAGATGTGAGACCCCGTTGAACCAGCCCGCGATCAGCATTGCCACCGCGTCCCCCGCCGATGCCGCGATGGCGGACACGCCGTGGAGCGGACTGGCCAGGGGCCGCGCCTTCTTCATCGACGATGACATCCGCAGGACCGCGGACAAGGCCATCTTCTACGCCCGTGCGGGCGCCCCGGTGCACTTCCGCGGCATCGCGGGTTCCGGCAAGACCTCGCTCGCGCTCCATGTCGCGGAGGCGTTGGGGCGACCGGTGTCGTTCCTCGCAGGCAACGACTGGCTGACGAGCAGCGACTTCATCGGACGGGAGATCGGGCAGTCGTCCGTGTCGGTCGTGGATCGCTACGTCCAGACCGTGCGCCGGACCGAGACGATGTCGCGCGTCGAATGGAAGGACTCCGCCCTCGCCGTCGCGATGGAGCGGGGCCATACCCTCGTCTACGACGAGTTCACCCGTGCTTCACCGCAGGCCAACTCGACCCTCCTGTCGGTGCTCGAGGAAGGGGTCCTGGTCGTCACCGACCAGGCGAGCGACCGAAGCCTGATCAGGGCCCATCCGTGCTTCCGCGTCCTCCTGACTTCGAACCCGCATGACTACGTCGGCGTGAATTCTGCACCTGACGCCTTTCTGGACCGGGTCCTCACGCTTGAGGTGGAGGAGCCTTCGCCCGCGACGCTGACGGGGATCGTCGCCCGGCGCAGCGGTCTCGACCTGCCGGTGGCGAACCGCATTGTCCGGCTGGTCGGAGCCGTGCGCCAGGCGAGGCCGGGCGTCCCTCTCGCCTCGATGCGGACAGCCATCCTCATCGCCCGCATAGCGGCCTATGCCGAACGCGACGGGACGCTCCCGGACACGGCACTGGCCGGCATCGCGGCGGATGTGCTCGCCGGTCGCGGAGCCGACGTGCCCGCGGAGGAGCTTGCGGGTCTGCTGGCCTCCTTCCCTTCGTCACAGGAGAACTGACATGCAGCGTCCCAGGGTCACCTCGATGCGGCGCCCGGCAAAGCTGTCCGGCCTCGCTGCCCGAACGCCGAAGGAGGCCGCCGTGCATCTGGTTCGCCTGGAGTTCGACCGCAGCCGGATCGAGTTCGGGATCAGGCAGGCCGAAGAGCGGGCAGAGCAGTTCCGGGCGGAGAGTGCGGCACTGGAACGTCGCCGGCGCACCCTCATCGCCGTCCTCGACCGCTGACGCGACACGGAGGCCCAGCCAGTGGAACATCCAGCTCCCGACGTCTTCACCACCCGGCGCGCCGCGGTCTTCGGACCGGCGGAAGCGATCGAGGCCGCCCGCCGCGCCATGCAGGCGACGGGTCATCCCGACATAGACGGCGTGGCGGCCTGCGAGGTCGGGGCGGACGGCGCCTGGCGCGTGGAGGTGGAGGTCATCGAAAGCCACGCGCGGATGGGCGACAACGATCTCCTCGCGGCCTACGACGTCCGCCTGGGCGAAGCGGGGGAGGTGCGCGGCTTCCGTCGTCTCCGCCGATACTTCCGCGAGGACGGACCCGCGGCATGAGTCTCAACCTCCACAATCCGATGCACCGCGACGGACTTGCCGACGTTCTGGAACGAATTCTCGACAAGGGGATCGTCATTGCCGGCGACGTCTCCGTCTCTCTCGTCGGGATCGAACTCCTCACGATCCGCCTGCGCCTCCTGATCGCGACGGTCGACAAGGCCAAGGAGCTCGGCATCAACTGGTGGGAGACGGATCCCCGTCTGACCTCCGGCGCGGAGCGACTTTCGGAGGAGAACGCGGCCCTGCTCCGCCGCGTGGAGGACCTCGAGGCGCGCCTTCTGCGGCTCGACCGCGCGGAGGTCGCGGCATCATGAGCGGCGATCGCGGCAAGACGCGGCGCCCGCCCGCCGGCACGAGCGACATCGGTCTTGACGATCTGCTCGGCGCTTTCGGCGCGGCGCTGTTCGAGATGATCGGCCGGCTCGACTCCGGAAGCGCGGGGGAGATGCGCCGCGACTTCCAGGTCGAAACCGACCGGGGCCCGGTGCGGGCGCAGGCCGGACTTCGGGTTCGGCTCGGCGGCCTTGACGCACCGCGGAACGCCCGGAGCGGCGAGGAGTCCCCGCGCTCCGCCGCGCCACGGACGTCGTCCTCACGACGGTCGCCGCCGTCACCGCGACCCATCTCGGCCGAGGTCGTCGACGACGGCATTCACTGGACGCTGACGGCGGACCTTCCGGGCGCGGCTCTCGACGACCTCGACCTCGTCGTCGAGGATGGCGTGCTCGGGATCACGGCCACCACCCCGGCTCGGCGCTACGCGGATCGGTTCGACCTTCCCTCCGGCACGACCCGCGAGAACCTGCGGGTGAGCCTGCAGAACGGCATTCTCGAGATCGAGGCACCTTCCGAGGGAGCGGCCCGCGCGTGATCTACCTTTATGGACTTCTCGAGCCGTCCCACACCGCCGCCTCGTCGACGCTCGCCGCGCTTCGGGGGGTCACGGGGGAGGTCGTCGCGACGGACTGCGGCGCGGCGCGTCTCGTGCACGGTCCGGCGGACGTGGACCACATCCTTCCCAGGCGCCGGCATCTCCTCGCCCATGCGCAGGTGCTCGAGGCGCTCACCGGCGGGGGCGCCGTCCTGCCCATGCGCTTCGGCATGGTCGCCCCGCGCGACTCCGTGCTCTCGGTCGTCGCGGCGCAGGCCGCCGAGATCGCCGCGCAGTTCGATCTGGTCCGCGGATGCGCCGAATACGGTCTCCGCGTGAGCTTCCCGCGGGAGGCGGCCCTCGCGGCGACGGTCCTCCAGCACCCGGAGCTCGGGGCCGAGCGTTCACGCCTCGCGGTTCATCGTGCGACGAGCCGCATGGAGACGGCGGAGTTCGGGCGCAGACTCGCCGAGCAGCTCGACCGCCGACGGGCGGCGGCGCAGCGCGACCTCATCGAGGCGCTTGGGAGCGACCTCAAGGCGCATGTCCTGCGGGCGCCCGACGACGATGTGCAGGCCCTTGCGGTCGATGCTCTGGTCCACGAAAGCCGGGCCGGCGACCTCGCCTCGCGGATAGAGGCGCTCGCCCGGGAGTGCGCGTTCGCGCCCGGCGCGGAGCCTCAGGTGCGCATCATCGGCCCCGGTCCGGCCTACAGTTTCGTCAGGCTGACGCTCGAGACCGCGCGGTGGGCCGCCTGATGGGCCTGCTGTCGCGCCTCCTCCTCCTGCCTGTCTCTGCCCCGGTCGAGGGGTCGTTGTGGGTTGCCCGCCAGATTGCGGAGTGCGTCGAGAGCGAGCGCAACAGCCCTGCCGCCCTGCGCCAGGCCCTGAGGGAGGCGGAGGCTCGGCTTATCGCAGGGGAGATCACGGAGGAGGAGTACGACCTTCAGGAGACCGACCTCCTCGAACGGCTGAGGGCGTCAGGGTGAGTGTGCGGGCAGTCACCATGGCCCCCGGTCGAGGTCCTCTGCGCGCCCGGGTCCGCCCTGGGTGCCCGGTGGCCGGCGCACGGATGGGGGGTGCCCCTATGTCGGCCGGCCGGCCACTCGGGGGAGGCTCCGACGGCGCCGCCGCGGAACGCCCCCGCCCGGTCACGCCCCCGCCGCGCGCGGAAGAGGCGCCCGGCACTTCGCGTCGGGCCCAATCGGCCTCGCGCCGATCGAGGACCGCCCGGATCGCCTGTGTCGTCAGGGGACGGTTCGCATGACGCAACGCCTCTCCTTCCGCGTCACGCTCTCCGAGGGCCGGTCGCGCGGGCTTGTCCGGATGGCGCGGACCGACCTGGACACCCTCGGTCTCCGCTCCGGCGACACGGCGCGCCTGGAGGCCGGACGCCGCACGCATGTCCGCGTGGTCGCGGGACGGACGCCGGCCGGGTGCCTCGTCCTCGATCCGACGGTGGCCGAGAATGCGGGCGCCGGGGACGGAGCCGAGGTGCGCGTCTTCCCTGCTCCGCTGCCCCAGCTTCGCGGCCTCCTCCTGCGGGTCGATGACGGTCACCCTCCCTCGCCGGCGGATCTCTCGGAGGCGCTCTACGACATGTCCCTGACCGAGGGCGACCGACTTGCACTGATCATGCCGGGCGGGCGGACGGCGCAGGCGACGGTGGAGTCCACACAGCCGGAGGGCGGCGGGCTGTTCGGCGACGCCACAGTCGTGACGGTCGAGGCCGGGCCGTCGAGCTCGCCCTCGCTCGAGGGCGTGGGCGGACTGTCCGAGCAGATCGCCCGTGTCGAGGAGATGATCAGCACACCGCTTCTGCGCCCCGATCTCTACGATCGGCTCGGCATCTCCCCGCCGCGCGGCGTCCTTTTCTGCGGCCCCCCCGGCTCCGGCAAGACACTCCTCGCGCGCGCCGTGGCCCGCAGGACGCAGGCCGCGTTCTTCCACCTGGACGCGCCCGAGATCGTCTCCAAGCACTATGGTGACAGCGAGGAGGCCCTGCGCCGCGTGTTCGACGCCGCAGTGAAGCGCGCGCCCTCCATCGTCTTCATCGACGAGATCGACGCAATTGCCCCACGCCGCGATGCCCTGTCGGGCGAGAAACAGGTGGAGCGCCGGATCGTGGCGCAACTCCTCACGCTGCTGGACGGACTCGAGGACCGCGGCCGGGTCGTGGTCATGGCCGCCACCAACCTGCCCGACAGCCTCGATCCTGCACTCCGAAGACCCGGCCGGTTCGATCGGGAGATCGTGTTCCGGCCCCCGTCCGAGACGCAGCGGCGCGAAATCCTGGGCGTTCACTTCGCCCGGGCCCCTCTGGCCGCGGACGTCGACCTCGACGCCGTCGCAGCGGCGACGCACGGCTATGTCGGCGCGGACCTGGCTGCGCTCGCCCGCGAGGCGGCCGTGGCGGCGCTTGCACGATCGGTCGCCGCAGCGGGGGGCGAGGACCGCGTGCGCGCGGAGGATCTGGCGATCACCCGGGCCGATCTCGCCCATGGACTTGACGCCACCGCGCCAAGCGCGCTCCGCGGCGCCTCGGCCGACACGATGCCGGTCTCGTGGGAGGATGTCGGCGGGGCCGAGTCCGCGCGGGAGTCGTTGCGACGCGCGGTGATCTGGCCCCTCCGGCATCGCGGCGCGCTTGACGCGCTGGGGGTTCGGCCGGCGCGGGGCGTCCTGCTGGCAGGTCCGCCCGGCAGCGGCAAGACCCTGGCCGCGCGGGCGCTCGCCACCGAAAGCGGCATGAACTTCATTCACGTCCGGCCGCCGCGTCTCCTCTCCCAGTTCCTGGGCGAGGCGGAGCGCGCCGTCGCGTCGCTGTTCGCGACGGCCCGTGCCACGGAACCGGCGCTCGTCTTCTTCGACGAATTCGACGCCATCGCACCGCGGCGGACAGGCCGCGACCCGACGCTCGACCGGATCGTTGCGCAACTGCTGACGGAGTTCGATGCGCTGACCGGCCATCCCGGCGTGGTCGTGCTGGCGGCCACCAATCGCCCCGCCGCCATCGACCCCGCGCTGACGCGGCCGGGGCGGTTCGACACGGTCGTACGGTTCGGCCTCCCGGACGCCACCGCGCGGCGCGCGATCCTCGACGTCCACCTGCGGGGGAGGGCGCTGCGCCCGGGCGTCGATCTCGACGCGCTCGCCGGCCTGACGGCCGGGTTCACCGGCGCCGATCTCGCCACGCTGGCCGACGACGCCGCGCGGGAGGCTCTGGCGCGGATGGTGGCGCAGGGGCGCGAGACGGCGGACGGGCTCGGTCCCGAGGATATCGCGGCTGCGTTGGCCCGCCTGCTTGCCGGACGTGAGGTTCGGCACGGCGATTTCATGGAACCTGCAACGGAGGCCGCCGAATGACCCGCCGCGAACTCGTGGCCCTGATGCCGGGCACAGTCCCCTGGGAGCCGCCTGCAGGATGCCGTCTGGTCTCCGCCCGAGGCTACGTCGCCGTCCTCGGGTCCTCGCGGCGCCTCTCGATCCCGAGGTCGGCGGACGTACTGGCCGCCGCGGCAGACCGGGCGCGCGTGCTCGAGGAACTGCTCGCCCATGGCACGGTTCTCCCGGTCCTGCCCGGCCACTGCGTGACCGAGACCGAGGCGCTCCGGTTCGTCACGGCGAACGCGCCGATCCTTGCAGCGTTGACGAGGAGGCTCGAGGACCGCGTTCAGGTGCAGGTGACCGTTCGATGGGACCGGCAGGGCGCGGCCGCCGCCTTCGGACTGCCCTCGGGCAGCGAAGACGCGCTGGCCGTGGCACTCCGCGCGCGGATCGCCGAACGCCTCGCATCAAGCGGAGCCGAGCGTCTCGACTTGCCCGTGGCAGGCGACGTCCTGGCGAATGTCGCGCTGCTGACCGCGCGGTCCGGCGAGCCGGCAATCGAAGCTGCGGTCGAGGACATCGATGCGCTCTGGAGCGCCGGCTTTGCGATCCGCGTGATCGGCCCCTATCCTGGCGTCTCCTTCGCCTCGCTGTCGATCCGGCGTGTCCAAGCGGCCGAGGTCCGCGCCGCGCGAAGGGCGCTGGGCCTGAATGACGCGCTGACGGAGGAGGCGGTGAAACGGGCGCGGCGCGCGGCCCTCCTCGCGTCGGACGTGTCGAGACAGGAAACCATCCGGACCCAGGCGGACCTGCTGGCCTGCGTCGCCCGGCTCGGCGAAGCACGGGGTCCGGTGGACGTCGCGCGGGTGTGGACCGACGGGATGGCGGCGCCTGCGACGGCGGCGGCCGCGGCATGACGGGGGTCGTCGTGCTCCTCGGCATCGTGTCGGCAGATGCGGAAACCCCCTCCGCGGCACCCCCGCACCGCCGGGTGCGGTTTGGCGGCGGGTGCGACGCCCTCGCGGTGGACAGGCCCGCGCCGGGGGAAGACGATCCAGAGACCGCGGCGCTGTCCCTGGCACTCACGCAGGCGGCGGTGCTGTCGGCCTACGCGGCGCGCCACGATGTCCTGCCCGTCGCCCTCGGCGCGGCGTTCTCGGACGATGGGGCGATGGTGGGCCGCCTGAGCGCTCTCGGTCCACGGCTCGGGGCGGCGAGAGAGGCGCTTGTCGACAACGTCGAATACGTGGTGGCACTCGACGTCTCCGGGCGGAGAATGCCTGAGGTTCAGCCCCCACCTGAGACGGGCTACCTGAGGCGGCGGCAGGCGGATCGGGATATCCGGCGCGATCTGGTTGTGGCCCGGTGCTGCTTCGTCGATCGTGTCCTCCGGACGCTCGACACGACCTGCTCCCGGGTTGCGCCGCCCCGGACGCCTGCGCGCGGAGGCGGTCTCACCATATCGGCGCTGGTCCACCGCGCGTCGGCCTCAGACGCGACTGCAGCTCTCGAAGCGCTGGAGCCCGAGGCTGCGTGGCTCGGCCTCGGCCTGCGGATGATCGGCCCGTGCGCGCCCTTCAGCTTTGTCCCGACGGACGCGTTGCATGGCTGATCGCCCGCCCGACATCCTCGTCGCCGGACCCGAAGAGGCGCTGGCCCGCAGCGACGGCCGGCTGGTCGATCTCGTCGACACGCTCCTCGACGCGGGCGTCTGTCTCAGGGGAGAGCTCTGGCTGTCGGTCGCCGAGGTGGATCTCGTGTTCCTGGGGCTCGACGTCGTTCTGTGCAGCCACGACAGGATCCGGACCGGGCGGGGTGGCCCGTGATCGCGCTCGGCTGGACGGTGCCGGGTCATGACGTGGCGCCACCGCTCGCGACCGCCGCCGCCCTCTCCTGCGCGGCGGTCTGGACGACCGGGGACCGTGCCGCCTCACCGCTCGAGAGGATGCAGCTCCAGGTCCTTTGCGCCCGGACGCTCCCGTCCTTTCTCCCGGTCGCGGCACTGCATCCGACCCGGCTCGAGGACGCTCTCGACCTTGCGCGCCGCGACGGTCGCCGGATCGCCGCCCGGTTGACCGCCATGCGGGGGCACGTGCAACTCGTCGCCCGCGCGGAGTGGGCGCCGCCGCCGCCGCCGCGGTCGGACACGACGGGCGGGCGCGCCTGGCTTCGCGATCGCGCCGCGCTGTCGGCCGCCGACGCGGCCGGGCGCGCGGCCGTCGCCGCGACCCTACGCTCGGCCGTCGAGCCCTGGGCGCAGGAGCCCGTCGTGCTGTCTTGCGCCAGGGGGGCGGTCCAGGCCGCGGTGCTCGTGGACGCCTCCGCGGCAGAGCTGGCGATGGCCGCCGTTGCTCGCGAGCTGGCGGCGCGACCGTCCCGGAGCGGGGCCCGGCTGTCGGTGACCGGGCCCTGGCCCGCGTATTCCTTCTGCGACCTGCCGCCATGAGCACCGGGTCGGAACAGGCGGCCGAGTTCGACCTTGGCGACATCACGAACGCCCTGGCGGGCCTGGCGCCTGGCGGCCGGGTCCGCATCGATCCCGACAGGGTGGAGCAGGACCTCGCGCGGCTGGTACTGGGACTCATGGAGTTCCTGCGTCAGCTGATGGAGCTGCAGGCGATCCGGAGGCTCGAGAACGGAACGCTGACGCGCGAGCAGGAGGAAATGCTGGGCACCACCCTCATGCGCGCGGAGGCCGCCATCCACGATCTCGCATCGCGCTTCGGGCTGAAGCCGGACGACCTCGCGCTCGATCTCGGCCCCCTCGGCCGCACGATCTGAGCAACGGTAAAGGCCGCATTAACCATCGGGTCGTAGGGTGGCGCCGGGAGGGTGTCGACATGCCCCGGGACGACGCGCCGCAGTCGGCGGATTTCGAACTCGACGACCACTTGGATCTTGAGACTGCGAATGCGGTGGCTGAGGGCAGGACACGGCTCGCGCTGTCCGGCGCGGCACGGGACCGATGCGCGCGGGCGCATGAGCGGCTCGGGCGGATCATCGGCGAGAGGCGCCATGTCTACGGCGTCACCACAGGCTTCGGTCCGCTCGCGAACCGCCTTGTCGGGTCCGGCAACGGCGTCGCGTTGCAGCAGAACCTCATCCATCATCTCGCAAGCGGGCTCGGCCCGCCGCTCGGCTGGGCCGAGTCGCGGGCCGTCGTGCTGGCCCGCCTCGTCTCCATCGCACGCGGCGCCTCGGGGGCTTCGGATGCGTCCGTCCGCGCCCTCGAAGGCGTTCTGGCCTCGGACCTCGCGCCCTGGCTGCCCTCGCGCGGGACGGTCGGCGCGTCGGGAGACCTCACGCCGCTGGCGCATCTCGTGCTGTGCCTGCAGGGCCGGGGACGGTTCATCACGCGCGCCGGAGAGCTGATCGAGGGTGGCGAGGCGCTGAGGCGTCTGGGGCAGGCGCCGCTATCCCTTCAGTCCCGGGACGGGCTTGCGCTCGTCAACGGGACATCGGCCATGACCGGCATCGCGCTGCGCAATGCGCAGGCCGCCCGCCGTGCGGGCGACTGGGCGCTGGCTCTCACCGCCGCCCTTGCCGAATGTCTGGCCGGGCGGGCGGAGGCTTGGCACCCCGAGTTTGCGCGCTTGCGGCCCCATCCGGGGCAGGTCCGGGCCGCGGCGGACCTGCGGCGGAGGATCAAGGGCAGCGCACGGGTGGAGACGCGGCCGATCGCGCTGCGTCGGCTCGACGTGCCGCATCTGGCGACCGAGGATCTGCCGGGGCAGGACGCGTACACACTGCGCTGCGCCCCGCAGGTGGTGGGGGCGTTTCTCGACCAGGCGGAGTGGCACGACAGGGTCGCCGAGATCGAGCTGAACTCGGTCACCGACAATCCGATCCTGCCGGAGGACTACGATCCGCCGGCCCTCCATGGCGGCAACTTCATGGGCCAGCATGTGGCGCTGGCCTCCGATGCTCTGGCCACCGCCGTGGTGACGCTGGCGGGTCTGGCGGAGCGGCAGGTCGCGCGGCTGACCGATGAACGGTTGAACCATGGACTGCCGGCATTCCTGCATGGCGGTGAGGGAGGGTTGAACTCGGGGTTCATGGGGGCGCAGGTCACGGCAACCGCAATCCTGGCCGAGATGCGGGCGACAGGGTCGGCCTCCGTTCATTCGCTGTCGACGAATGGGGCGAACCAGGATGTCGTGTCGCTGGGCACCATCGCGGCTCGACTGGCGGCCGCGAAGCTGGGGGCACTGGCCGAGATCCAGGCGATCCTCGCGCTCTGCGTGGCGCAGGCGATGGAGCATCGGGGCGGGTCGGACTGCGCCGGGTTCTCGCCTGCGGCCCGCGCTCTTCACGCCGCGGTTCGGCGCATCAGCGGGCCCCTCGCGACGGACCGACCGCTGGCGGAGGAGATTGCGGCGATGACGGATGCCATCGCCGCCGCATCTCCTCCGTAGCGGAGGGCCGCGTCATGCGGCGGCGGGGTCCACCGTCAGGCCGACAGCCTCGGCATACTTCAGCCAGCTTTCGATGGACGCGACCACCGCCCGGATCTCGATGGCGATCAGTTCGATCCCGACGAGCGACACGCGCACGAAAGCGTCGATCACGACGCCCTTGTCGAGGATCCGGTCGACGACTTCGGCGATCGACGCGGACGCAACGCTTTTCTCAATTGCCACTTTGGCCTCCTAGCTTGAACAGGTGCGCCTGACTTCGACGCCGGAACAGGCTACCCCGAGACCTCCTAAGGTTCGGTGAAGGCGGAAGATTCAGGCGATCCGCAGGCGCATGTTGTCCGCCGCGACCTCGGCGAGGGCGAGCCGCAGATCGCGGAGCGTTTCGTCGAGCGCGGCGCGGTTGTCGCGCGCGGCCTCCTCCACCGCCGCGGAAACGAGCGCACCGAGCTGGCCGAGCATCGCCGGATCGGTCCCGCCCCGCGGATCCGCCGCGCGCTGTCCCAGCACCTGCACCAGCGCCGCGATTCCCTCGGACAGGGCGCCAAGCGACGTCTCGAGCCCGGTCGCCGCCACGGGGGTAGCCGACGCGTCATCTACGGCGGGTTGGGCCATGCGGGTCTCGACGGCTTCGAGCCGCTGCGCCATGCCGTCAAGCCGGTCGAGGATTGAATCGACCGATGTCTCGAACTGGCTGAGCGTGGTCTGCAGCGCGGTCGCGAAGCCCGCGAAGCTCCGGTGCTGCTGGGTCAGGTCCGGTGCGGGCGCCGGGCGGGACATCGCCCGCTCGAGCGCCGCGAGCACCGCTTCGTGCCGCTTCTCGGCCTCGGTGGCGAGCTTGGCCCCGATGGCCTCGGCCCGCGCCTGCGCCTCGGCCGTGGCCTCTGCGAGTGCGGATTGCGAGCGCGCCGCGGCGTCGGACCCGATGGCCGTTCGCAGTGCCTCGTGCCGGATCGCCACTTCCGTGGCAACCGCCGCCAGAAGCGCCTCGTGCCGGGCAGCGGCTTCGTCGGCGACCGCGTCGAGCCGCGCCTCGAGAGCGCCGAGGCGGGCATCCACGGTCTCGGCCACGCCCGCCCCCACCGGTTCGTCCGCGCGTCGGGCGAGGTCGGTCAGCCGGGCCGTGATCTCGTCCAGCCGGGCTTCGACCATCGCGGCGTCGAGCACTTCTTCATCCGGCGCCGTCGCCTCGTTCCAGGATGCGCGCGTCGCGTCGCTCGGCCCGCGAAGCTGGCCAAGCCCCGCCTCGATGCGGTCGAGCCGGTCCCGCAGGTTGCCGGACGGCAGGTCGCCCCCGTCGGTCATGCCGGGTTCGAACTGCTCGACGATGACGAATTCGAGCTGGTCGAACCGTTCCGCCAGCTTTCCGATCCGCGACTCGATGTCGGCAAGCCGACCCGTCAGCGCCGTCTCGTCCACGAGAGGCTCGGCGTCCCCGGTGATCGTCTCCTCCCGCCGGTCGCGCGGCCAGCGCATCGCGGACGTGAAGCGCAGGAGGGGCGAGGTGTCCTGCAGCGTATCGGAACTCGGACCGTAGTCGCTCACAGCGCGCTCCCGTGGATGGATCGATTTGTGCCGATCTACGCCGAATCCGTTAAGCTCCCGTTTAGGGCAGCCGACCGGAGCCGACGGGTTCACCCATGTCGCGACGGAAGGGCGTAGGCGGATTAGCGCCATGCCGTCCGCTGGTGCAGTTCAAGGGAATATGCCGGGTCGGCCGGGAGAGGCTCCGTCCCCTGACGGATCCCTCCGCGGACTGCCGGCGGTCGACTGGTGCCCAGGAGAGGACTCGAACCTCCACGCCTTGCGGCACACGGACCTGAACCGTGCGCGTCTACCAATTCCGCCACCTGGGCCGGTGTCGTGAGGCGCTCGTGTAGTGGGCGGCGGAGGGGCTGTCAACGGGGATCGGGAGGCCGCGGCGGTGCGGCGATCGGACCGCGCGGATGGGTTGCCGGGTGGCGCGCGCGGGGCTATTCACCGGGCGAGGCATCCGGAGGCGTCCCATGGCCAAACTCGTCACGATCTACGGCGGCTCGGGTTTCGTCGGCCGCTATATCGCCCGGCGCATGGCGAAGGAGGGCTGGCGCGTCCGTGTGGCCGTCCGGCGCCCGAACGAGGCGATGTTCGTGCGGCCCTACGGGGTCGTGGGGCAGGTCGAGCCCGTGTTCTGCAACATCCGCGACGATGCCAGCGTGCGCGCCGTGATGCATGGCGCGGACGCGGTGGTGAACAGCGTGGGCACCTTCGACAAGGGCGGCAAGAACAATTTCGACGCCGTGCAGGCCGAGGGGGCGGCGCGCATCGCGCGGATCGCGGCCGAAGAGGGGGTGGCGGCGCTGGTCCACCTTTCGGCCATCGGCGCCGATGCCGCGGGAGAGAGCCGCTATGCCCGGTCGAAGGCCGCGGGCGAGGAGGGGATCGTCGCGCACTTCCCCCGGGCCGTGATCCTGCGGCCGTCGGTGATCTTCGGGCCGGAGGACCAGTTCTTCAACCGGTTCGCCGCGATGACCCGGCTTGGCCCCGCCCTGCCGGTGATCGGGGGCGGGACGCGGTTTCAGCCGGTTTACGTCGACGACGTCGCGAGGGCCGCGGTGGCGGGTGTGCTTGGCCATGCGGCGCCCGGTGTCTATGAACTCGGCGGGCCCGACGTCGCGACCTTCCGGGAGCTGATGGAACGGATGCTCGCAATCATCCGGCGGCGGCGACTGGTGGTCGGGATACCGCTGTGGCTCGGCCGGATCATGGGCGGAGCCTTCGACGCGCTCAACGCGGTGACGCTGGGCCTCGTCAAGGGGCCCGTGACGCTGGATCAGGCGAAGAGCCTCGCGCGGGACAACGTGGTGGACGAGGGGGCAAGGACCTTCGCGGATCTCGGGCTCCGCCCGACGTCGATGGACGCGGTGCTGCCCGAGTACCTGTGGCGGTTCCGACCGACCGGGCAGTACGAGGTGATGACCGAAAGCGCCAAGCGGCTGAAGGGCTAGCCGTAGGCGATCCCGAGGAGGATGGCGCCCAGGATCACGCGGTAGATCACGTAGGGCGTGAAGCTGACGACGTTCAGGAAGCGCATCATCAGCGCGAGCGCCGCGTAGGCGGCGCCGAAGGCGAGGACGGCGCCGATGGCGGCGGGCAGGAGCAGGGCGCCGAGATCGGGCGCCTTCATCGCGTCGAGCGCGAGCACGCCTCCGGTGGCGAGCGTGATCGGGATGGACATCAGCATCGAGATCCGCGCGGCGTCGCGTCGGGCGTAGCCGAGCCCGCGCGTGGCGGTGATCGTGATCCCCGAGCGGGAGACGCCCGGGATCAGCGCGACCGCCTGCCAGAGGCCGATGCGGGCGGCGTCCTTCATCGTCCAGCCCTCGAAGCGGCGCGTCTCGGGTGCGGTCCGGTCGATCCACCAGAGCGCGAGGCCGAAGAGGATCATCGTCCAGCCGATCACGGTGAGGTTGCGGAGCGCGTCGATCCAGCCGGTCACGGCGAGGATGCCGCCCAGGATCACGGCCGGGATGGTCGCGATGATCAGGCAGATGGCGAGGAAGCTGTCGGGAGAGCCGACGCGGCCGCGCAGGAGCTCGAGTCCGCCGCTGACGGCGCGGGCGACCTCGGCCCGGAAGTAGAGGATCACGGCGAGGATGGAGCCGAGGTGGACCGCCACGTCGAGCGCGAGGTCATCGGTCCCGGCGGTGCCCAGGTACTGGTGCATCAGGATGAGGTGCCCCGAGGACGAGATGGGCAGGAATTCGGTGATTCCCTGGACGATGGCGAAGAGCACGAGATGGAAAAGCGTCATCGCCCGGGTCCTGTCACTGCCTCGCCGCGAGTTCTAGAGGAATGCCGGAGGGACGGAAGGGGGAATATAGGTCAGCAAAGGCGCCATAATTATGCTGATCTCTGGGGTGTGCGCGTCGGCTGACTGAAAAGATTCTGAATATAGGTCATATATGCTGACTTTTATTTCCGGTGCGAGGGCCGTAAAGAGGCGGCCGGGATGCCATCGCGAGGGACAGCTGATCCATGGCCAAGCAGCGGATGCTCAAGTTCGTCACCGTCGAGCGGGACATGCCCGAGAAGCGGCCGCCCAGTCTGCGCAAGGCGGATTTCGGCGAGATTTACGGCGAGTACGCGCGCGAGAAGGCGGCGGAGCAGGCGGGGCGGTGCAGCCAGTGCGGCGTGCCCTACTGCCAGAGCCACTGCCCGCTTCACAACAACATCCCGGACTGGCTCAAGCTGACCGCCGAGGGGCGGCTGCGCGAGGCTTATGAACTCTCCCAAGCCACCAACACCTTCCCCGAGATCTGCGGCCGCATCTGCCCGCAGGACCGACTCTGCGAAGGCAACTGCGTCATCGAGCAGTCGGGACACGGCACGGTCACCATCGGATCGATCGAGAAGTACCTCACCGACATGTCCTTCGAAGAAGGCTGGGTCGCGCCGATCCGCCCTGCGGCGGAGCGCACCGAAAGCGTCGGTATCATTGGCGCGGGACCCGGAGGGCTGGCGGCCGCGGACATGCTGCGCCGGCAGGGAATCCAGGTGACGGTCTACGACCGGTATGACCGCGCCGGGGGCCTCCTGACCTACGGGATTCCGGGCTTCAAGCTCGAGAAGGACGTGGTGATGCTGCGGATCGCGCAACTGCGCGACGGGGGCGTGAACTTCGTCCTCGGCTGCGACGTGGGCGTGGACATCACCTTCGACGAGATTCGGGCGAAGCACGATGCGGTGCTGATCGCCACGGGCGTCTACAAGAGCCGGGATCTTCAGGCGCCGGGCGTGGGCGCGAAGGGGATCGTCCGGGCCATCGACTACCTAACCGCGTCGAACAGGGTGGGGTTCGGCGACACGGTGGCGGAGTTCGAGAGCGGAGAGCTGAATGCCTCCGGCAAGCGCGTCGTCGTCATCGGCGGCGGCGACACGGCGATGGACTGCGTGCGGACGGCGGTGCGGCAGGGGGCGACCTCGGTCAAGTGCCTGTATCGCCGGGACCGGGCGAACATGCCGGGCTCGCAGCGCGAGGTGGCGAATGCGGAGGAGGAGGGCGTGGAGTTCGTCTGGCTCTCCGCGCCGCGCGGATTTGCCGGAGAGACTGTCGAGGGCGTGATGGTCCAGCGAATGCGCCTTGGCGCGCCGGATGCGACCGGGCGGCAGGCGCCCGAGATCATCGAGGGCGCGGACTATGTTGAGGATGCGGACCTCGTGGTCATGGCGCTGGGGTTCGAGCCGGAGGACCTGCCGAAGCTGTGGGGCGTCGAGGGCCTGGAGGTGACGCGCTGGGGGACGATCAAGGCGGACTTCCGCAGCCATGCCACGAGCCTCGAGGGCGTCTACGCGGCGGGGGATATCGTGCGGGGCGCTTCACTCGTCGTCTGGGCGATCCGGGACGGGCGCGAGGCGGCGGAGTCGATCCTCGCCTACGTCAGCCAGGGCGCGCGGGTGGCGGCGGAGTAGCCCGGAACGGGCATATGGATTGCGTATGGGTGTCGTATGGATCGCGTATGGCTTCCGTGGCGGGATGGTTCGGGCGGTAGGGCAGCAGCGCTGACCCGTCCGGTGAAGGAAGGATGACCGTGGCCGAGGCTCTCGATGGACATTGCCTGTGCGGGGCCGTGACGGTCCGGGTCCCCGAGGGGCCGGGCTGGGTCGGCGCGTGCCACTGCCGGATGTGCCAGCGGTGGTCGGGCGGGCTGTTCCTGTGCTTTCCGGCGGATGGGGTCACGGTGGAGGGGCCGGTCGCGCGCTACGCCTCTTCCGCCTTCGCGGAGCGGGCGTTCTGTTCGGTCTGCGGGAGCCACCTCTGGATGCGCGACGTGAGCCACCCGGAAGGCCACTACGAGCTGATGCCGGGTCTGTTCGATGAGACCCATGACTGGCGGCTCCGGAGCGAGGTCTATGCCGATTGCGCGATGGCCTCTGTTCACCTGACCGGGGCCGAGCGGCGCGCGACGCGCGCGGAATACGAAACGAAGAACCCTCATGTGCAGGGAGACGCACCATGACCAAGTACGATGCCGCCTGGGTCGCCCGCGAGGAAGCCAAGCGCGCCTTCATGGCCGAACACGGGCTCTGGCGCGAGGAGGACGAGCATTCCTCCTGCGGCGTGGGGCTTGTCGTGTCGATCGACGGGAAGCGGTCGCGCCGGGTCGTGGAGCATGGGATCGACGCGCTCAAGGCCGTCTGGCACCGGGGCGCGGTCGACGCCGACGGCAAGACCGGCGACGGCGCGGGCATCCACGTGCAGATCCCCTTCGCCTTCTTCAAGGACCAGATCGAGCGCACCGGACACACCCCGCGCGAGGGCGAGATCTTCGCCGTGGGGCAGGTGTTCCTGCCGCGCAACGATTTCGGCGCGCAGGAGACGGGGCGGACCATCGTGGAGACGGAAGTCCTGCGGATGGGCTACTACATCTACGGCTGGCGGCACGTCCCCGTGAACATCGAGGTTCTGGGGGAGAAGGCCAATGCCACCCGGCCCGAGATCGAGCAGATCCTCATCTCGAACGCCAAGGGCGTGGACGAGGAGACCTTCGAGCGCGAGCTTTACGTGATCCGCCGCCGGATCGAGAAGGCGGCGGCGGCGGCGCATGTCACCGGGCTCTACTTCGCGTCGCTGTCGTGCCGGTCGATCATCTACAAGGGCATGATGCTGGCCGAGCAGGTGGCGGAGTTCTACCCCGACCTGAAGGACGAGCGGTTCGAGAGCGCCTTCGCGATCTATCACCAGCGCTATTCGACCAACACCTTCCCGCAGTGGTGGCTGGCCCAGCCGTTCCGGATGCTGGCGCACAACGGCGAGATCAACACGCTCAAGGGCAACGTCAACTGGATGAAGAGCCACGAGATCCGCATGGCCTCGGCCACGTTCGGGGACATGGCCGAGGACATCAAGCCGATCATCCCGTCGGGGACGTCCGATTCTGGCGCGCTCGATGCCGTGTTCGAGGTGCTGGTGCGGGCGGGGCGGTCGGCGCCGATGGCCAAGACCATGCTGGTGCCGGAGAGCTGGTCCAAGCAGGCGGTGGAACTGCCGCAGGCGTGGCGGGACATGTATTCCTACTGCAACTCGGTGATGGAGCCGTGGGACGGGCCGGCCGCGCTGGCCATGACGGACGGGCGCTGGGTCTGCGCGGGGCTCGACCGGAACGGGCTGCGCCCGATGCGCTACGTGGTGACCGGAGACGGGCTCGTGATCGCGGGGTCCGAGGCGGGGATGGTCCCGGTCGAGGAGTCGCGGGTGAAGGAGAAGGGGGCGCTCGGCCCCGGCCAGATGCTCGCCGTCGACATGAACGAGGGGCGGCTCTACCACGACACCGAGATCAAGGACCGGCTGGCGGGGTCGCAGCCCTTCGGCGAGTGGGTCGGCAAGATCAACGAGCTGGACGAGGCGCTGGGTCGCGTCTCGGAGAAGGCCATGTTCACGGGCGCGGAGCTGCGCAAGCGCCAGATCGCGGCGGGGTATACCATCGAGGAACTGGAGCAGGTGCTCGCCCCCATGGTGGAGGACGCGAAGGAGGCCGTGGCGTCGATGGGCGACGACACGCCGCCTGCGGTCCTGAGCGAGAAGTACCGGCCCTTGAGCCACTTCTTCCGGCAGAACTTCAGCCAGGTGACGAACCCGCCGATCGACAGCTTGCGCGAATATCGCGTGATGAGCCTCAAGACGCGGTTTGGGAACCTCAAGAACGTGCTCGACGAGGATTCGTCGCAGACGGAGATCCTCGTGCTGGATTCCCCGTTCGTGGCCAACGCCCAGTTCGCGGAGCTGGTGCGGAACTTCAACGCGCCGATGGTGGAGATCGACTGCACCTTCCCGGTGGGCTCGGGCGAAGGGGCCCTGAAGAAGGCGCTTGACCGCATCCGGGCCGAGGCGGAGGACGCTGTGCGGTCGGGGGCCGGCCACATCGTGCTGACGGATCATCATCAGGGCGAGTGCAAGGTGCCGCTGCCGATGATCCTTGCCACGAGCGCGGTGCATAGCTGGCTGACGCGGAAGGGGCTGCGCACGTTCTGCTCGCTCAACGTGCGGTCGGCGGAGTGCATCGACCCGCACTACTTCGCGGTGCTGATCGGCTGCGGGGCGACGGTGGTGAACGCCTATCTGGCGGAGGATTCCATCGCCGACCGGATCGAGAAGGGGTTGGTCGACGGGACGCTGACCGACGCCATGCGGCGGTATCGGGAGGCGATCGATCAGGGTCTTCTCAAGATCATGTCGAAGATGGGGATCTCGGTCATCTCGTCCTACCGGGGCGGGTTGAACTTCGAGGCGGTGGGCCTGTCCCGCGCGATGGTGGCTGAGTACTTCCCCGGCATGCAGAGCCGCATTTCGGGGATCGGCCTCACCGGCATCCAGAAGAAGGTCGAGGAGATCCACCGCCTGGGCTGGCAGGGAGGCAAGGACGTCCTGCCCATCGGCGGGTTCTACAAGGCTCGGCGGTCGGGGGAGACGCATGCCTGGGAAGCCACGTCGATGCACATGATGCAGACGGCGGTCGCGCGGGCATCCTACGAGATGTGGAAGCAGTATTCGGCCAAGATGCAGTCGAACCCGCCGATCCATCTGCGCGACCTCCTGGCCATCAAGCCGATGGGCAAGCCGGTGCCGATCGACCAGGTGGAGAGCATCACGTCGATCCGCAAGCGGTTCGTGACGCCGGGGATGTCGCTGGGCGCGCTGAGCCCCGAGGCGCACAAGACGCTGAACGTGGCGATGAACCGGATCGGGGCCAAGTCGGACTCGGGCGAGGGCGGCGAGGACCCGGCGCATTTCCATCCGGAGCCCAACGGGGACAACCCGTCGGCCAAGATCAAGCAGGTGGCGTCGGGGCGCTTTGGCGTGACCGCCGAATACCTCAACGCCTGCGAGGAGCTGGAGATCAAGATCGCTCAAGGAGCCAAGCCCGGCGAGGGCGGGCAGCTGCCCGGCATGAAGGTGACCGAGCTGATCGCGCGGCTGCGGCATTCGACGAAGGGGGTGACTCTGATCTCGCCCCCGCCGCATCACGACATCTATTCGATCGAAGACCTCGCGCAGCTGATCTATGACCTCAAGCAGATCAACCCGCGCGCCAAGGTCACGGTGAAGCTCGTGGCGCAGTCGGGCGTGGGCACCATCGCGGCGGGGGTGGCGAAGGCGAAGGCCGACATCATCCTGATCTCGGGCCACAACGGCGGGACGGGCGCGTCGCCCGCCACCTCCATCAAGTATGCGGGCCTCCCGTGGGAGATGGGCCTGACCGAGGCGCATCAGGTCCTGTCGATGAACAATCTGCGGAGCCGCATCACGCTGCGCACCGATGGGGGCCTGCGCACGGGCCGCGACATCATCATCGCGGCGATGCTCGGGGCCGAGGAGTACGGGATCGGCACCGCCGCGCTGATCGCGATGGGCTGCATCATGGTCCGGCAGTGCCAGTCGAACACCTGCCCGGTGGGCGTCTGCACGCAGGACGAACGTCTGCGCGAGAAGTTTACCGGCACGGCGGACAAGGTGGTCAACCTCATCACCTTCTACGCGCAGGAGGTGCGGGAGATCCTCGCCTCCATCGGCGCGAAGTCGATGGACGAGATCATCGGACGGGCGGACCTGCTGAGCCAGGTGTCGCGCGGTGCCGCGCATCTCGACGACCTCGACCTCAACCCGCTTCTCATCACCGTCGATGCGGCGGAGAAGACCCGCTACGACCGCAACCGGCCGCGCACCGAAGTGCCCGACACGCTGGACGCGGAGATCGTGCAGGACGCCGCGCGGTTCCTGAAGGACGGGGAGAAGATGCAGCTCTCCTACGCTGTGCGGAACACGCACCGCACCATCGGGACGCGGGTGTCCTCCCACATCGTGCAGCGGTTCGGGATGCGCAACACGCTCCAGCCCGACCACCTGACGGTGAAGCTGTCGGGCTCGGCCGGGCAGTCGCTCGGTGCCTTCGCCGCGCCGGGGCTGAAGATCGAGATCGCGGGCGACGCGAACGACTACGTGGGCAAGGGGCTGTCGGGCGGGACCATCGTGGTGCGGCCGCACATGGCCTCCCCCCTCGTCGCGTCCGAGAACACGATCATCGGGAACACCGTGCTCTACGGGGCGACGGATGGGTTCCTCTTCGCTGCCGGTCGCGCGGGAGAGCGGTTCGCGGTCCGGAACTCTGGCGCGAAGACGGTGATCGAGGGCTGCGGGTCGAACGGCTGCGAATACATGACGGGCGGAGTCGCGGTGATCCTGGGTTCCGTGGGTGCCAACTTCGGGGCGGGGATGACGGGCGGCATGGCCTATCTCTACGATCCCGAGGGGCTGGCGGGCGACGTCATGAACATGGAGACGCTGGTGACCTGCCGGGTGACGGTCGATCACTGGGAGGCGCAGCTGAAGGGCCTGATCGAGCGGCACCTGAAGGAAACCGAGAGCCGCAAGGCCGCCGCGATCCTTCAGGACTGGGAGAAGGAAAAGCTCAACTTCCTCCAGGTCTGCCCGAAGGAGATGCTCGACAAGCTCGAGCACCCGCTCGGGATCGAGCGGGCGCGCGTTCCGGCGGAGTGACGGCGGGGCGGGCCGGGGGTCCGCCCCGCCTCCTGCCGGGGTCAGGCGTCTGCGCGCTGTCCGGCGCGGCGGTTGAGCTCCACGAGCTTCGCGCGGATGTCGCGGGCGATGGCGGCGTCGAGTGCGGCGGTCTGTTCGGGCCGCGCCTCGCGCAGCGCCGATAGCCGGGGCACGGGGATCCGCCAGACTCGGGCCGCGCCTTCGACGCGGGCGGTGGCCGAGGCCGTGCCTTCGTCGATCAGCGACATCTCTCCCACGAAGGAGCCGGCGCCGCATTCCGCCACGCGGCGCCCGTCGGCGTGGATGCCGATGCGGCCGTCCGCGACGAAGACGAGGAACGGGGGCGGTTCGCCCTGCATGGTCAGCGTCTCGCCGTCGGGCAGGTCGACCCAGGCGCCGGCGTCGATCAGCCGCCGCGCCTGCCCGCTTGTCAGGCCGCGCAGGCGCGTGTCGAGGAAGAAGCGCTCCTCCGCCGAGAAGCGGGCGGTCTTGTCGGCGCGCCAGAGCAGGATGATCTGGACGACGCTGACGATGAGCAGGGTGGTTTCCCAGAAGACCCCGATCGGGTCCTTGAGCCAGACGAGGTCGTAGGTGATGGCCACGAGGGCCGAGGCGATGACGAAGATGCGCAGCCAGAACATGGTCCGCATGAGCATCGAGATGACGAGCAGGAGGTAGGAGGTGTGGCCGACGAGGCCCCCGGTGGAAAAGGCCGATTCGAGGGTGAGTTCCATGGATGCCTCCGGTCCGGCCTTCCTGCGGGAGGAACCTATGCGCCGCGCACCGGCTTGCCAGGGCAAATCCGCCCGATCGCGGGCTTGCGCGGTCCCCGGGTCCCGTGCGACCTGAGCGCATGGCACGGAAGGCGGCGGGCAAGGCCAAGGGAAAGGCGAAGGGCGCGGCGGCGGAGCGGCGGGTGACCTGGCGGACGGTGCGGCGCTGGGCGCTGCGCGCCGTGCTGGGACTGGCCGCCTTCGTCGTCGTCATGATCCTGCTCTTCGCCGTCGTGAACCCGCCCGTGACGCCCTACATGCTGGCCGAGTCGCGGCGGAACTCCGGGATCGAGCACGAATGGGTGCCGATGGAGCGGATCGCGCCGGTGATGGCGCGGTCGGCGGTGGCGGCGGAGGATGCGAACTACTGCCTCCACTGGGGGTTCGACATGGCCGCGATCCGCGAGGCCATCGACCGGGGCGCGTCGCGCGGGGCCTCCACCCTGTCGCAGCAGGTGGTGAAGAACGTCTATCTCTGGCACGGGCGGAGCTGGCTCCGGAAGGCGATGGAGGCGGGGCTGACCCCGGCGGTGGAGCTGGTCTGGACCAAGCGGCGCATCCTCGAGGTCTATCTGAACGTGGCCGAGTTCGACCGGGGCGTCTTCGGCGTGGAGGCGGCGGCGCGGCACTACTTCGGCGTGTCGGCCGCGGACCTCACGCCGGTGCAGGCGGCGCGGCTCGCGGCGATCCTGCCCGATCCCAAGCGGCGGTCGGCCTCGGACCCGTCGCAGTTCGTGCGGCGGCGGGCCGCGTCGATCCTTGACGGCGCCGAGACGATCCGGGTGGACGGGCGCGCGGCCTGCTTCGAGTGAGGCGTCAGCCGAGGAACGCCCCGATCTCCTGCGCGACGGCGTCCGGGGAGTCGATGGCCGAGATGTGGCGGCCCGGGACGAGCGCGAAGCGCGCGCCGGGGATGCGGGCCGCGGCGGCGCGCTGGGCTTCGGCCGGGTACATCGGGTCGGCCGCGCCCGCGACGACGAGCGTGGGGACGGCGATGCGCGCGGCGCGGTCAGCCAGGGGCGTGCCGCGCAGGAGCACGGAGCGGATCGCGGCGGCGAAGGGCGCGGGGGCGGCCGTGCGCAGCATGTCGTGGAAGGCGCGGGCATAGGCCGGGTCGCGGGCGAGCGCCTCGGGCGAGAAGAAGCTGCGCGCCACGCCATCGCGGAAGGTGCGGGTGCGGAGGCCCCAGCGGGCGCCCGTGGCGATGAGGCGCGCGGTGAGCGGCTGGCGCGGGCCGCCGAGGTGGAAGGGCGTGTTGAGGAGGAGGAGCGCCTCGATCCGGTCCGGGTCCATGAGCGCAAGCTCGGCGCCCGTGAGGCCGCCCCAGGAGGTGCCGCCGACCACGGCGCGGTCGAGCCCGAAGGCGTCGAGCACCGCGCGCATGGCGCGCGCGCAGTCTCCCAGCGTGAATTCGCCGCCGGGGCCGGGGCTCTGGCCGTGCGCCGGTCCGTCGATCAGGAGGAGGCGGTGGCGCGGCCCGAGGCGGCCGGCCAGGGGAAGGTGGATGCGGTGGTCGGTGAAGATCGACGGCCAGAGCACGATGGTGCGCCGGCCGACGCCGGCCTCGCGGACGGCGAGGGGGCCGAGGATCGTCTGGATCATGCGGGTGTCGATGGGGCGGTGCGCGGTCATGGCGGGGTCCGGGATAAAGTAAGCAATGATTACTTCTGTCCCGCCTTGCGCGGAATGTAAACAGTGATTACGAACGGGACATGGCGGAGGTTCGCAAGGCCCATCACCACGGCGCGCTGAAGGAGGCGCTGGTCGCGCTCGCGCTGGACGCGGCGCGGGACGGTGCGGTGGAGGAGATGTCGCTGCGCGAGGCATCGCGGCGGCTTGGCGTCTCTCCCGGCGCCGTCTACCGGCATTTCCCGGACAAGGAGGCGCTGATGCGGGCGCTCGCGCTTCGCGGCTTCGACATGCTGGCCGACGGGTTCGAGGCGGCGGTGCCGCTGGAGTCCGCCGCGACCGGGCCGGAGGAGGCGATCGCGCGGTTCGAGGCGCTGGCGGAGGCCTACGTCGCCTTCTCGGCGGCGCACTATGGGCTGTGGCGGCTGATGTTCGGACCCTACGGGGTGGGCGCGATGCCGGAGGGGCGGCCCTCGGCCTTCGCCTGGCTCGAGAAGGCTCTGGCGGAGCTGCACGCCAATGGCGTGACGTCCGCACCCGGGCCGGAGGACGCGCGCTTCGCCTGGGCGGCGATCCACGGGCTGTCGGACCTGCGCGCCTCGCCCGCCGTCACGATCCCGCGGGAGGGGGTGGGGGAGACCTGCGCGCGCATCCTGCGGGGCCTTGGACGCGGGGGCGGTTGAATTCCCCGCCGCTTCGCGGCATTGAGGGCCGGACCGCGGCCGCCACGGTGCGAGGCATGATCCGGCTCTTCCACGTCCCCCTGTCCCCGTTCTGCCGCAAGGTGCGCCTGAGCCTTGGCGAGAAGAAGCTCGAGGTCGAGCTGGTGGAGGAGCGCTACTGGGAGCGCGACCCCGACTTCCTGCGGCGCAACCCGGCCGGAAAGGTGCCGGTGCTGCGCATGGACGGGATGACGATGGCCGAGAGCGCGGCCATCTGCGAATACATCGAGGAACGCCATCCCGACCCGCCGCTGATGCCGCGGGGCGTGGCGGAGCGCTACGAGGTGCGGCGGATCGTGTCGTGGTTCGACGACAAGTTCCACCGCGAGGTCACCTCGAAGCTGCTCTACGAGCGGGTGAACAAGAAGATCACCAAGGAAGGCTATCCCGACTCGGTCGCCGTGAAGGCGGGGGCGAAGGCGATCAAGTATCACCTCGACTACATGGGGTGGCTTCTGGACCAGCGGCGCTGGCTCGCCGGGGACATGATGACGCTGGCCGATTTCGCGGCGGCGGCGCATCTGTCGTCGCTCGACTACATTTCGGACGTGGACTGGAACCGGAACGCCAACGTGCGGGAGTGGTACGCCAAGATCAAGTCGCGGCCCGCGTTCCGGAGCCTGCTGGCCGACCAGGTGCCGGGCTTCCCGCCGCCCGCGCATTACGCCGATCTGGATTTCTGAGGCGGAGAGGCCGGGGGGCTGTCTGCCCCCCGGACCCCCCGAGGATACTTGTGGGCAGATAGAAGCATGTCCGGGGAGCTGAAGGCGCGGATCGTGGCGCGGGCGGAGGCCGAGGGATTCGCGCGGGCGGGCGTGACGCGGCCCGATGCCGTGCCGGAGGTGGCGGGGCGGCTGGCGGCCTTCCTGGCTGCCGGGCGGCACGGGCAGATGGGCTGGATGGCGGAACGGGCGGAGTGGCGGGGGAACCCGGCGGCGCTCTGGCCGGACGCGCGGTCCGTCGTGATGCTGGCCGAGCCCTATACGCCGGAGGAGGATCCGATGGCGGTGCTGGAGCGGCGGGACCGGGGGGCGGTGTCGGTCTATGCCAGGGGCCGGGATTACCACGATCTGGTGAAGAAGCGGCTGAAGCGCGTGGCGCGCTGGATGGTGGCGGAGACCGGGTGCGAGGTGAAGGTGTTCGTCGATACCGCGCCGGTGCCGGAGAAGGCGCTGGGGCAGGCGGCGGGGCTGGGGTGGCAGGGGAAGCACACGAACCTTCTGTCGCGCGATCTGGGCAACTGGTTCTTCCTGGGGGCGATCTTCACGACGCTGGAGCTGGAGCCCGATTCGCCGGAGGGCGAGCATTGCGGGTCGTGCCGGGCCTGTCTCGACGTCTGCCCCACGGACGCGTTTCCCGCGCCGTTCCAGCTCGATGCGCGGCGGTGCATCTCGTACCTGACGATCGAGCATCGGGGGCCGGTGGAGGTGGCGCTGCGGGAGCGGATGGGGAACCGGATCTACGGCTGCGACGATTGCCTTGCCGTATGCCCGTGGAACAAGTTCGCGGTGGCGGCGCGGGAGATGGGCTATGCGGCGCGGGAGGAGCTGCGGGCGCCGCGGCTGGCGGAGTTGGCGCAGCTCGACGATGCGGGGTTCCGGGCGATGTTCGCGGGCAGCCCGGTCAAGCGGATCGGACGGGACCGGTTCGTGCGGAACGTGCTTTATGCGATCGGCAATTCGGGGATGCCGGAACTGCGGGCGGTGGCCGCGGGTTTGGCGGCGGACCCCGATCCGGCGGTCGCGGAGGCCGCGGAGTGGGCGGTCGGGCGGCTTTCGTCAATCGGGTGAGGATGTGGTAGGGTAGGGTCCGTTCCGACGGAAGGACCCGCAGCAGATGGAGGAACCGATGGGCAAGCACATCGCCGACGAGCCGCGTCACGACGGCAAGGACAGCCGGGCCGAACGCTACGCCGGGATCGAGCGCGCGCAGGGCGAGGAGCCGGGGCGCGCCGCCAGGGCGCTGCACCGGCAGGAGCGGGCGCGCGATCCGGAGGAGAAGCTGAAGCGCTTCACGGAGATCGAGCGCAAGGGCGAGTGACCCGGCTGGAGGTTTGCCGCGGGGCGCGCTAGGCCGGGGGCATGAGACCTTGGGCCTGACATGCGCACGGGGCGCGGCATCCTCCTGATGATCCTCGCGGTGACGATGTTCACCGCGATGAGCGCCTGCATCAAGGCGGCCGCCGTACCCGCGGGGCAGGCGGTGTTCTTCCGCGCCGGGCTGTCGGTGCCGGCGCTGCTTTTGTGGCTGGCGCTCCGGGGGCAGGTGGTGGAGGGGCTGCGGACCGCGCGGCCCTGGACCCATGTGCGGCGCGGGGTGGTAGGATCGGTGTCCATGGGGCTTGGCTTCGCGGGGCTGCTCTATCTGCCCTTGCCCGAGGTGACGGCGCTGCAGTTCGTGACGCCGATCCTCATCGTGCTCTTCGCCGCCGTGATGCTGGGCGAGCGGATCCGGGTGATCCGGATCACGGCGGTGGTCGCGGGGCTCGTGGGCGTCGTCGTCATCCTCTGGCCGCGCGTGACGGCGAGCGGCGAGGGGGCGGAGCTTTTCGGGGCGAGCCTTGTGCTCGCCTCGGCGGGGCTTGCCGCGCTGGCGCAGATCTTCGTGAAGTCGATGGCGGGGAAGGAGGGGACGGTGGCGATCGTCTTCTGGTTCTCGCTGACGGCGACGATCCTGTCGCTCTTCACGCTGCCCTTCGGCTGGGTCCGGCCGAGCCCCGCGCAATACGCGCTTCTCGTCGGCGCAGGCGTGCTGGGCGGAGTGGGGCAGCTTGTCCTGACCACGAGCTACCGCTTTGCCGATGCCGGGGTTCTGGCGCCGTTCACCTATGTGTCGATGCTCTGGTCGCTGATCTTCGGCCTCGTCTTCTTCGCCGAGGTGCCGACGGTCGCGACGCTGGTCGGCGCCGGGCTGATCATCGCGGCGGGTGTGGCGATCTGGCTGCGCGAGCGGCAGCTCGGCAAGCGGATGGCGACGGAAGGCAAGGTCGGGGCGAAGGAGCTCGAATAGGCTCAGGCGGCCTGCGTCGCGGCCTTGGGGCGGGCGAGCCGGGCGATGGTGGCTTCGACGGTCGTGAGGCGGCCCGTGTCGGGGTCGACATAGCGGGCATAATCGACGAGGGCCGCGTGGACGAGCGCCTCGAGCGGGGCCGGGCCGCGGCGCGGGGGTGGGGCGAGGTCGTCGGCGGTGAGGCCCCAGCCCGCGTAGAAGGGCATCCCGAACGTGCGCACCGGGCGGCCGTGGAGGAGCGCCTCGAACCCGCCTTGCGAGGTCACCGTGTAGACGGCTTCCGCGCCGCGGATCAGGGGGGCTGGGTCGCAGGCTTCGGCGACGGCGACGACGCGGGGGACGCGCGTCGGGTCGAAGTGCGAGCGCCTGCCGCGGAGCGCCGTGTCGGGGTGGGTCTTGAGGACGATGGGTAGGCCCGGGAACTCCACGCGGGCGGCCTGGAGCATCCGGTCGAAGCTGCCCGGATGGGCGAGCCCGCCCGCCACGGAGGCGTCGCCCACGAGCTGGTCGAGGACAAGGACGTAGCGCGGGGGAAGAGGGACCGTGCAGGCCGGGAGGCGGGTGATCTTGGACAGGCCGTCGTCGCGCCAGGCGAGGAGGAGGCGGCGGGCGCGGGCGGGGTCCGGCGCGCCCCGCGAAATCAGGGCTTCGAGGCGGGAGGGGGCCGAGGCGTCATGGCAGAGGCCCACGTCGTCGAGGATCAGGGAGAGCGCCGGGTCCTCCCGCCGGGCCGAGCGGAGGAAGCCGTCCTCCACCCTGAGGAGGCGGGCGCCGGTGCGGGCGGCGAGGCGGGCGGCGCGGCGGCCGGACGGGCGGTTGCCCCAGCCGACGATCGTGGCGGGTGCGGGGAGGACGGGGAGCGACAGGGCGGGCGTGGCGCCGAGGAGGGCGGCGAGGGTCGCGTCGGTGCAGAGATCGGCGGAGGTGGCCGCGAGGTCGGCCCGCGGGGTGCGGAGCCGGGCGGCGGCGAGACGCGCCCAGCGGGCGGCGGCGCGAAGGACGCTCACGCGGGTGTCCCGGCGGGACGGGGGAGGGTTGTGGCGGCGTGGCGCAAGGCGTGGGTGTCCGCGGTCTCGTCTCTCGCCATATCTAGCGCGGACCGGCGCGAGGGCGTAGGGAAAAAGCGGAGGCCGTGGCACTTTTTCTGCATCGCGGCGGAGAGCGGGGGAGCGGGCATGCTGAGGCTGTCGGCGAATCTGGGGTTCCTCTGGGCGGATCTGCCCCTGCCGGAGGCGGTCCGGCGGGCGGCGCGCGCAGGGTTCGACGCGGTGGAGCTGCACTATCCCTACGGCACTCCGGTGGGCGACCTCGCGGCGGCGCTGGCCGGGACCGGGCTGCCTCTGGTGTCGCTCAACACCCCGATCGCGCCGGGGGCGTTCGGGCTGGCGGCGGTGCCGGGGGCAGAGGCGCGGGCGCGGGCGGGGATCGGTGAGGCAATTGCCTATGCACGCGCCGCCGGGGCCGGGGCGGTGCACGTGATGGCCGGATCGGCGGAGGGGGCCGAGGCGGAGCGTGTGTTCCGCGGGAACGTGGCTTGGGCGGTGGCGGAGGCGCGGGGGCTCATGGTGCTGATCGAGCCGCTCAATCCGGGCGACGCGCCGGGGTATTTCCTGTCCGACTACGGGCTTGCGGCGGACATCGCGGCGGAGACGGGGGCGCGGGTGATGCTCGATTGCTACCACGCGCTTGCCATGGGGCTGGACCCGCTGGCGCTCTGGCGGGCGCATGGGGCGGTGGTGGGCCATGTGCAGTTCGCCGATTTCCCCGGACGCGGCGCACCGGGAACGGGGGCGGCGCGGCTCGACCGCGTGCTTCCGGCGCTGCGCGACGCCGGATATGCGGGAGCCTTCGGGGCGGAATACCGGCCGGCCGGGCCCGTGGAGGACGGGCTCGGTTGGATGGCGGCGGTTCGCGGTCAGTAGTAGCGCAGGTCGGTCGCCTTGCCGCGGAACACCATGTAGGCGAGCGCGGTGTAGGCGAGGATCGTGGGCAGCACGAAGCAGACCCCCACGAGGATGATGATGAGGCTTTCCGGCGCGCTCGCCGCCTCGTAGATCGTCAGCCGCTCCGGCACCACATAGGGGTAGTAGGAGTAGGCGAGCCCCGCGAAGGCCAGGGTGAAGAGCAGGATCGAGGCGGCGAAGGGTCCCATCGATCCGCGATCCTCGGGCGCCGGCAGTCGCCCGAGCGCCCGCCAGAGCCAGAAGATCAGCGCGGCCGACAGGATCGGGAGCGGCGCGAGCCAGAGCATTTCGGGGAAGGAGAACCACTTTTCGAAGATGCGGGCGCTGACGAGCGGCGAGGCGGCCGAGATCGCGCCGATCCCGAGGATCAGCCCCCAGATGCCGCCCCTCGCCCATTCCACTGCCTTGAGCTGGAGGATGCCTTCGGTCTTGAGGATCAGCCAGGTCGCGCCGATGAAGCTGTAGCCCACGGTCAGGAACACCGCCGTCAGGCAGGCGAAGGCCACGTTGGGCAGCGTCCATTGCAGGCCCATGATGTAGAGGCCCAGCATGAAGCCCTGGGAGAGCGAGGTCATCAGGCTTCCCGCGAAGAACAGGCGGTTCCAGGTCTGCTTGTGGTTGCCGGGCGCCTTCACCCGGAACTCGAACGCCACGCCGCGCAGGATCAGCCCGATCAGCATGATCGCCACGGGCAGGTAGAGCGCGGTCAGGATCGTCCCGTGCGCCACCGGGAAGGCCACGAGCAGGATGCCGATGGCGAGCACGAGCCAGGTTTCGTTGGCGTCCCAGAACGGCCCGATGGAGGAGACCATGCGGTCCTTTTCTGCATCGTCGGCAAACGGGAACAGCACGCCCACGCCCAGGTCGAACCCGTCGAGCACGACGTAGATGAGGATCGACAGCCCCATCAGCGCCGCGAAGGTGAAGGGAAGCCAGACGTAGGGGTCGCCGAAGAGCTCCATCGTCATTCCCCCGGAACGGTGGCGGCGGAGGAGGCCGGGACCTCGAAGGTCTCCACGGGATCGCCCTTGGCCTGCTTTCGCGCAAGGTAGGTCAGGACGCCGATGTAGGCGAGCGTCAGCGCCGCATAGACCACGAGGTAGGCGATCAGCGTGCCCATCACCATCGGCGCGGGCACGTCCGCCACGGCGTCGCGGGTCATCAGGACACCTTCGACAAGCCAGGGCTGGCGGCCGATCTCGGTCGTGTACCAGCCGGCGAGCGTGGCGATCCAGCCCGAGAAGGTCATCCCCGCGAAGGCGAGGAGCACGGGCTTCGGCAGCCCCTCCACCCCGCGGCCGCGGCGCATGAACCACACGGCGGCCCAGGACAGCGCGAGCATGGCGAGGCCGGTGCCCACCATCACGCGGAAGGACCAGAAGACCTTGGCCACCGGCGGGTGCAGGATCTCTCCGTCCGCGGTCACGAAGTCGTTGAGGCCCGGGATCTTCCCGTCGAGCGAGTGGGTGAGGATCAGCGAGCCCACGAAGGGAATCGCGATCTCGAAGTCGTTCGACCGCGTCTCCTCGTTGGGGAGCGCGAAGAGGATCAGCGGCACGGGCGACTTGTCGCCGTCCCAATGGCCTTCCATCGCGGCGACCTTGGCGGGCTGGTGTTCCAGCGTGTTGAGCCCGTGCATGTCGCCCGCGTAGATCTGGATCGGGATCAGGATCGCGCCCATCATCGCCCCGAAGCGGAGCGTGGTGCGCACCTCGTCCGACCGGTCGCCCCAGAGCCAGCGGAGCGCCGAGAGGCCGGCGATGAGGAAGGCGACCGTGAGCCCGGAGGCGATGAGCATGTGCGTCAGGCGGTAGGGCATCGACGGGTTGAAGAGGATCGCCCACCAGTCGGTGGCGAAGGCCACGCCGTCGCGGATCTCGTAACCCGCCGGGGTATGCATCCACGAGTTCAGGACGAGGATCCAGAAGGCCGACATCGTGGTCCCGAAGGCCACGAGGAAGGTGGCCAGCGTGTGGAGCCAGGAGGGGACCTTGTGCATCCCGAAGAGCATGATCCCGAGGAACACGGCCTCGAGGAAGAAGGCCGTCATCACCTCGTAGGCCAGAAGCGGCCCGGCGATGTTGCCCATCGTCTCCATGAAGCCGGGCCAGTTGGTGCCGAACTGGAAGGACATCGTGATGCCCGACACGACGCCCATGGCGAAGGAGAGCGCGAAGACCTTCACCCAGAAGCGGTAGGCCGCCATCCAGCGGTCCTCGCCCGTGGCCTGAAAGCGGAGCTTGAAGAACAAGAGCACCCAGCCGAGCGCGATGGTGATCGTCGGAAACAGGATGTGAAACGAGATGTTCGCGCCGAACTGGATGCGCGAGAGAATGAGGGTATCCACGGCGTCAGCCCTTCTTCTTCTTGCCGGTCATCAGGGATACGACGGAACCCGTCGAGGCGATCATCTTGCGCAGCTTTTGACCGGTGTTCAGGAGCGCCACGAGCTTTTCCGTCTCGAGCCGGTTCATCTCGTCGTAGAAGCCGGTCATCGTCTCGATGAGCTCGCGCAGCTCGGACATGCGGCGGAGCGCGTAGGTGTCGACGCCCTCAGGCGCGGCGAGCTCAAGCTCGCGGAGCTTCGTCAGCGTCGGGTCGATCTCGCGCTTCTTGCGCTCCGCGATGAGGATGCGGACGATCTCCCACAGGTCCTCGGGCGTGGTGAAGTGGTCGCGCCGGTCGTCGGGGAGGTGGCGGAGCCGGACGAGGTTCCACGACTGGAGCTCCTTCAGGCTCATCGAGACGTTGGAGCGCGAGACATGGAGCGCCGCGACGATGTCGTCGGCGCAGAGCGGCGCCTCGGAGAGGAAGAGAAGGGCGTAGATCTGCCCGACGGTGCGGTTGATCCCCCAGCGGGAGCCCATCTCTCCGAAATGCAGGATGAACTCCTGCTGGATCTGGCTTGGCATTTCCGGAAACCTTCGCGCGTTTCAGAAATTTCTGAAACTCATGTAGCGCTTTGGTCCGGATGTCAAAAGGGTGCGACAGGATGTGTCGCACCCCTCCGGGACGGGATCAGCCCGAGGCGGCGACGCAGTCGGCGATGTTGGTCGCGAGCGTGGTCAGGAGCGTTTCGTACAGCCCCGGGCCGTAGGGCAGCGACGAGCCCGAGGGGTCGAGCGTGCCCAGACCGACGCCCGCGTCGGCCGCAACCGATTCGGCGAGGGACGCGTCGTGCTGGGGCTCGCGGAAGACGCAGGCGATCTTCTCGTCGCCGATCGTCGTCTGAAGCGTCCGGAGGCGCTGCGCGCCCGGGGCGGCCGCGTCGCCAAGTGCGATGGAGCCCGCGATCTCGACGTCGAAGGCGCGGGCGAAGTAGCCGTAGGCGTCGTGGAAGACGACGATGGGGCGCTCATGCGCGGGGGCCAGCGTCTCGGCCGCCTGCGCCGCGGCGGCATCGATGCGGAGCGCGGCGGCGTCGGCGTTGGCCGCATAGGTCGCGGCGTTCGCCGGGTCGGCCTCCGACAGCTCCGCCGCGATGACCTGAAGCCAGACCTTGGCGTTGTCCGGATAGAGCCAGGCGTGCGGATCGGTCCCGGTGTGCGCGTGATCGTGACCGGCCTCGTCGTGGCCGTGGTCGTCATGCGCATGGTCGTCATGCGCATGGTCGTGATCGTGGTCGTGATCGCCATGCGCGTGGTCGTCATCGTCATGCGCATGGTCGTGGTCATGCGCGTGATCGTCCGCCTTGGCGTGATCATGCGCGTGATCCCCGTGCGAGTGGGCGCCGGACCCGTCGCCGTAGTCGATGAGCGTCACCCCCGGCACGTCGAGAAGCGCGATGGTCGTGGCCGACCCCGAGGCCGTCCCGAGCGCGCGGGCGAGCCAGGGGGTGAGCTGTTCGCCCACCCAAAAGATCACGTCCGCCTCGGCGAGCGCGGCGGCCTGGCTGGGGCGGAGCTGGAAGGAATGCTCGTCGGCCCCCTGCTCCACGATGACGGTCGGCTGGCCGAGGTCGCCCATCACCAGCGACACGAGCGAATGCACGACGGGCGTGTCCGTCACGACAACGGGCACCTCGGCGGCGGCGGGCGCGGCGGCGAGCGTCAGGGCGGCGAGGGCGGGGACACGCATGGGCAGGGCTCCTTGTGGATGACGGGGCGAGTCTCTACACTAGAATGTAATAACGTAACAAGAGGGGATCGCCCATGCACGACGCGGCGGCCTTCCACAGCCACGATCACGGGCGCTGCACCGGGATCGCCATGGCCCATGCCGAGCGGCTGGCGCGGGAGCGGGGCCTGCGGCTTACCCCCGTGCGGCGCCGCGCGCTCGAGATCCTGCTCGAGGAGCACCGGGCGCTCGGCGCCTACGACGTGCTCGACCGGCTGGCGGCGGACGGGTTCGGCAACCAGCCGCCCGTGGCCTACCGCGCTCTCGACTTCCTTGTGGAGCATGGGCTTGCGCACCGCATCCGGCGGCTCAACGCCTATGCCGCCTGCACCCATCCGGGCGAGCGGCATTCGCCCGCCTTCTTCATCTGCGAGACCTGCAACACCGTGGCGGAGGCCCCGGGAACGGAGGTAGCCGAGGCGATGGGGCGGGCGGCGGCGGAGATCGGCTTCACGATCCGGCGGATGAACGTGGAAGCCGTGGGCCTGTGCCCCGCCTGCGGGGGCGCGGCGTGACCGCGCTGATCGAGGCGGAGGGGATGGCGGCAGGCTACGCGGGCCTGCCCGCGCTGCGCGACGTGGACTTCGCGATCCGGGCGGGTGAGATCGTGACGGTCGTGGGGCCGAACGGGTCGGGGAAATCGACGCTCGTGAAGACGCTGATCGGGCTTCTCGCCCCCACCGCGGGCAAGGTTCGCCGCGCCGAGGGCGTGACGATCGGCTACGTGCCCCAGAAGCTCGCCATCGATCAGACGCTGCCGATGACGGTGGAGCGGTTCCTGTCGCTTCCCGTGCGGCGCGCGCGGGAGGATGCGACCGAGATGCTGCGGCGGGTCGGCGTGCCGGGGCTGGAGCGGCGCCAGATGACGCGGCTGTCGGGCGGGCAGTTCCAGCGGGTGCTGCTGGCGCGGGCGCTGCTCGGGCGGCCGGACCTCCTGATCCTCGACGAACCGACGCAGGGGCTCGACCAGCCGGGCGTGGCCGAGTTCTACCGGCTGATCGAGGAGGTGCGGCGCGCCACGGGCTGCGCGATCCTCCTTGTGAGCCACGACCTCCATGTGGTGATGAGCGCGTCGGACCGGGTGATCTGCCTGAACGGCCATGTCTGCTGCGAGGGGACGCCGGATCACGTCCTGTCGGCGCCCGAATACCGCGCGCTGTTCGGGGAGGAGGCGGGCGGGACGCTCGCGCTCTACCACCATCACCACGACCATTCGCACGACCACGACCACGACGATCCTGCGCACGGCCATGGCCACCCCCATGCGGGGCAGAAGGAGCCCGCGCACTGATGCTCGACGATTTCCTCGTGCGCGCGGGGCTGGCCGGGGCGGGCGTCGCGCTCGCCGCCGGGCCGCTCGGCTGCTTCATCGTCTGGCGGCGGATGGCCTATTTCGGCGACGCCACCTCCCACGCCGCGATCCTCGGCGTGGCGCTCGCGCTGATGTTCGAGGTGTCGACCGTGGCGGGGACGCTCGGCATCGCGCTCGCCATGGCGCTGATCGTCTCCACCCTCGCGGGGCGGGGCCATGCGATGGACGCGACGCTGGGGGTGCTGGCGCATTCCGCGCTGGCCATCGGGCTTGTCGCGATCTCCTTCGTGCCCGCGGTCCGGGTGGACCTGTCCGCCTATCTCTTCGGCGACATCCTCGCGGTGTCGCGCGGCGACCTCATCGTGATCTGGGGCGGCGCGATCCTCGTGCTGGCGCTTCTGGCGTGGCGATGGTCGGCGCTGCTCACCTCCACGCTGAACGAGGAACTGGCCTTCTCCTCCGGCATCCGGCCCGAAAGGGAGCGGTTGGCGCTGACGCTGGCGCTGGCCGTCGTCGTCGCGCTGGCGATCAAGGTGGTGGGCGCGCTTCTGATCGCGGCCATGCTCATCATCCCGGCCGCGGCGGCGCGCAGCTTCGCGCGCACGCCCGAGGTGATGGCGGCGGTGGCGGTCGGGCTTGGCCTTCTGGCGGTGGCGGCGGGGCTGCGCGCGTCGCTGTCGGTCGATACCCCCGCCGGTCCGTCGATCGTGGCGGCGGCGGCGGTGCTTTACGCGGCGTCGGTCGCGGCGGGGGCGGCGCTCCGCCGCGACTGACTCACTTCGTCAGGATCAGCTTGCCCGCACGGGTGATGCGCAGGTCGTAGACCTTGCCGTCAAGGACGATGCGCGCCCTGTCGGTGCCCTGGGTGAGGTCGCGCGCGTCGTGGACGGGGATCGCGTCCGCCTCGGGCCGGAGCGGAGAGAGCGCGTTCATGCCCGCCGCTCCAGACGGTCGAGGAACGACTCGAGCCGGTTTTCGGCCGGACCCGCGCCGTCGAAGAGGATCGACCGAAGTTCGATCAGCCAGTCCGCCGGGGTGGGCTGGCGCAGGACGTCAGGCGGTGGGGGAAAGGGATTTTCACGCATGAAAGACTCCGTCTGCTGGGTGGCGTCCGGGCTTCCCGGCAAGGGGTGGCTGGGCTCTCGCGAAAAGACTGACGGAATCAGTCGGGTTTGTCAACGCGCCGCGCTGTCGAAGCGGAGGAGCCGCCCGAACCGCTTGCGCGAGATCTCGACGATCTCGTCGGCGATGCGGTCGTAGATCAGGCGCGCGCCCGAGCCCTTGCGCCAGACGAGGCCGACGCTCCGGTTGAAGCTCGACCGCGCCATGGGCAGGGCGACCACCGCCGCCTCGCGCGTGTCGATTTCCGAGGTGACGTAGAGCTGGGGGAGGAAGGTCACGCCCATCCCCATCGCCACCATCTGCCGCAGCGCGTCGAGGCTGGTGCCTTCGTAGTCGCGGACGAGGTCGGCGCCGTATTCGGCGCAGATCACCTGGATCTGGTCGTGCAGCACGAAGTCCGGCCCGAGGCTCAGCACTTCGAGCCCCTTGAGGTCGGAGACGGCGATGGAGGGCTGGCCAGCGAGCGGGTGGTCCGGCGGCACGACGAGGAGGAGCGGTTCCGAGAACAGGCGGCGGACGTGGAAGTCGGCCCCCTGCATGGGCAGCTGGCTCAGGATCATGTCGTGCGTGCCGTCGAGCAGCTCCTCGCGCAGCTGGCGGGGCACGCGTTCGCGGATGTAGAGGCGGAGATCGGGAAAGGACTTGTGGAGCTGCCCCACCACGCGCGGCAGGAGATAGGGTCCGAGGCTGGGGCTGGCGCCCAGCCGGATGGTGCCCGACAGCCCCCCGCGCATGGCCGCCGTCACGTCGAGGATCTCCTGCGCGTCGTCCAGCGTACGGCGGGCGAGCGTCAGCACCTCCCGCCCCACGGGGGTGAGCGTCACGGGCCCGCGCCCGCGTTCGATGAGCTGGGTGCCCAGCAGTTCCTCGAGGTTGCCGATCTGGAGGCTCAGCGACGGCTGGCTGATCCCCACCGCCTCGGCCGCGCGGCGGAAGTGCCGCGTTTCCGCGAGGGCGACGAAGTAGCGAAGCTGGCGCATTGAGGGCAGGGCGGACATCGGCGACTCCGGAACGTCATAGGAATATCCTATCGAAATTTCGTGTTGCCTAGTATTTTTTCACGGGCCGGGCCGCGCTAACTCACGGTCATGGCCCGGACAGGGTTTGGGGACGCTCGGCAGGTCCATGCAGCAGGATCGGCAGAGCACCCCGGACCCGAGGTGATGCGACGTGAGGTCCCGAGGTCGTCGCGCAACTCTCCGTGGCTTTCGCGCCCGCTCTGGCACACCTTCACGTGCCGGGGCGGGCGCCTCTCATTCCAGCACGGTCACTTCCGGCACGCGACCCGCAAGGATTCCGGCAACGATCTGCGCCAGGTCGCGGAACTCGGCGTCCCGCGCGGAGCCCTGCCGCCAGACCATGCCGATCTCGCGCGATGGCTGCTCTCCCGCCATGGGCCGCGCGAGCACGAGGTTTTCCCGCGCCACTTCCGAGCGGACGTAGAGCGCCGGAAGAAGCGAGATGCCCAGCCCCATGGCCACCATCTGGCGGAGCGTGTCGAGGCTGGTGCCTTCGAAGTCGTGGCTCACCTGGGCCTCGTAGGCCTCGGCCAGCGCGCGGACCTGTTCGAACAGGCGGTGGCCGGGTTCCAGCGTGAGGATGGTCTCTCCCTTCAGGTCGGTCCGGCGGATCTCGGTCGCCGCGGCGAGACGGTGTTCGCGCGGCAGGACGACCAGAAGCGGCTCGCGAAACAGCGGCACGGTGACGAGTTCGGCCCGGGCGAGGGGGAGGGGAAAGAACAGGAAGTCGATCGCCCCGTCCTCCAGCCGGTCGAGAAGCGCATCGGCCAGCCCCTCGCGGACGTAGAGCCTGAGGTCTGGAAACCCGTCATGCAGGTCCGGGATCAGGTGCGGCAGCAGGTAGGAGCCGAGCGACTGCACCACGCCCACCCGGATCGTGCCCGACAGCGGGCGCTGCGAGCCGCGGGCGAGGTCGCGGATGTCGGCCACCTCGCGCAGGACGCGGCGGGCGCGGGCCGCGATCTCGGTCCCGATGGGGGTCATCACAACGCGCGAGCGGGATCGTTCGACAAGCTGGACGCCCAGCCGCAGCTCCAGTTCCCGGAGCTGGGAGGACAGCGTCGGCTGGGTGATGTTCACCGACTCCGCCGCGCGGCGGAAGTGAAGCGTGTCGGCCACCGCGACGAGGTAGCGAAGCTGCTGGAGACTGGGCATGGCCCCTCATGATAGACAGCACCTATCAAAATAGCGCGAGATTTCCATTTGGACAATCAGCCGCACCGCCTACATGGAGCCCAAACGAGAAGAACCGGACGATGACGAGGGTCGATTGCATCCCATTCGACGCCGCCCCGCGGGGTGCGGCATGACCGCGGCGGAGCCTCTTCCGGCGCGGCGGATGCTGTCGGCCATCGGCGCGCAGGCCGCGCAGGAGGCGCTGGCCGCGCTCGAGGCGCAGGTGGAAACGCTTGACCCGGCCGCGGTGAGCGAGCCGCAGTGGGGCATGATCCGCAGCGAATGCGAGACGATCCGGCGCCGGCTGGCGGCGGTTGAGGCCGCAGCCACGCGGGAGCGCGCCGAGACAGCGGCGCGGGCGGACGAACGGGACAGCTACCTCCGCGCCGCGGGCGCGCTGGCCGGGCAGGACCCGACGGCGGCGGAGGACCGCGGGCGGCTGGAACGCGCCGCGGCGGCGGCCGGAGAGCGCCTCGCAGCCGAGCGCGCGGCGGATGCCGAGACCGAAGCCTGGCTGGCCGCGGTCCGCGCGGCGGTCGAGGCGCTGATGGATGCGGAAGGTGACAGCGCGGGCAGCGGCGGCACGCAGCCGGTGCTGCGGTCGCTCAGCCGGATCGGCGCGATGCTGGGCACGATGCTGGGCGAGGCCGACGCCCGACGCGGCGAGGGATAGGACGGATGGGACAGGCAGGGCATCACCGGGCATCTCCCGCGGCGACGGCGGCGGGGCTGATCCCCGCGGTCATCGCGGCTGCGCTCTTCCTGTGGTTCACGCAGGCGCTGGGCACGGTCGCGGCCGGCGCCGAGGTGCGGGTGGCGTGGGACTGGGTGCCGAGCCTCGGCATCAGCCTGTCCTTCCTGATCGACGGGCTGAGCCTGACCTTCGGGCTCCTGATCACCGGCATCGGCGCGCTCGTGATGCTCTACTCCTCGAAATACCTCGAGGGTCATGTGCATTTCGGGCGGTTCCACCTGTATCTCGTGCTCTTCATGCTTTCGATGCTGGGGCTGGTGCTGGCGGACAACCTGATCACCCTGTTCGTCTTCTGGGAACTGACGACGATCACCTCCTATCTGCTGATCGGCTTCGACCACGCGACGAAGAAGTCCCGCCGCTCGGCGCTCCAGGCGCTGCTGCTGACCGGGACCGGGGGCCTCGCGCTGCTCGCCGGCTTCATCCTGATCGGGACCGTCGCAGGCACGTTCGAGCTGTCCGAGATCCGGACTCAGGGGAACGTGCTGATCGACAGCGCGCTCTACCTGCCGATCCTGATCCTCGTGCTCGCGGGGACCTTCACGAAATCCGCGCAGTTCCCGCTGCACTTCTGGCTGCCGAACGCCATGGCCGCGCCGACGCCTGTATCCGCCTATCTCCATTCGGCCACAATGGTGAAGGCGGGGATCTACCTCATGGCGCGGATGCACCCGAACCTCGGCGGGACGGAGGTGTGGATGTGGACGCTGACCGTCTTCGGCGCGGTCACGGCGGTCTTCGCGAGCTTCATGGCGGTGAAGCAGACCGACCTGAAGCAGGCGCTCGCCTACACGACGCTCATGGCGCTGGGGACGCTGACGCTGTTCCTTGGCGAAAGCACGAGCTACGCGATCACCGCGGCGGTGACCTTCCTGATCGTGCATTCCTTCTACAAGGCCGCGCTCTTCCTGATCGTCGGCATCATCGACCACGGGACCGGCACGCGGGAGGCCGACATCCTCGGCGGGCTCGCGAAGGCCATGCCGATCACGGCGGCGGCGGCGGCGGTTTCGGCACTGTCCATGGCGGGGTTCCCGCCCTTCCTCGGCTTCATCGGGAAGGAGCTGAAGTACGCCGGGGCGCTCGGCGTGCAGTCCGAGCCCCTGCTTGTCGCGATGGCGGTGCTCCTCGCCAACGGTCTGATGTTCGCGGTGGCCGGGATCGTGGCGTTCAAGCCGTTCTGGCGGCCCGGCCGACCCACGCCGGTCAAGCCCCACGAGGGGCCGTGGCGGATGCTCCTCGGTCCGGTCGTGCTGGCCGTGGTGGGGGCCGTCCTCGGGATCGCGCCGGGGCTGCTGGCCTTCGGGCTCGTCAATCCCGCGGTGGCGGCGATCCTCGGGCCCGAGGTGCAGCCGGGACAGCTCCAGCTCTGGGCTGGGATCAACCTGCCGCTCGGCCTCTCGGTCGTCACCTTCGCGATGGGCGCGGCGTTCTACGCCTGGCACCGGGAACTCCGCGGGTGGCTGACGAGGGCGGGCGCGCGCGCCCCCAGCTTCGACGCCGGCTGGGACCGGCTGATCGACGGCATAAAGGCTATCGCCGCCTGGCAGACGCGGCTCGTCCAGACCGGGGTGATGCGGCACTACGTGTTCGTCACCTTCCTCACCTTCGTCGTGGCGGTCGCGGGGACGGGGGCGGTCAAGGGCGCCTTCGGCGGGACCTTCGCCGTCACCGACGTCCTGCTGAAGAACTACGTCGTCGTGGCGCTCATCATCGCGGGCTGCCTGCTCACGCTCACCACGTCGAGCCGGGTGGCCGCCATCGCGGGGCTGGGCGCGGTGGGGATCGGCGTCGCGCTGATCTTCATCATCTACGGCGCGCCTGACGTGGCGATCACGCAGCTGCTGGTCGAGACGCTGGTCGTCGTGCTCTTCGCCGTCGCGGCGCTGAAGCTGCCGCGGCTCGACCTGGGCGGGCGCAAGGCGCACCGGCCGCTCGACGCCGTGCTGGCGGTGGCGGTGGGCACGACGGTGACGCTGGTGCTGCTGGCCGTCACGGCGGGGCCGATCGACCGGGAGATCACCAGCTACTTCGAATCCGTCGCCTGGACCGAGGCATTCGGGCGCAACATCGTCAACGTCATCCTCGTGGACTTCCGCGCGCTCGACACCTTCGGCGAAATCGCCGTGGTCGCGGTCGCTGCGCTCAGCGCCTACGCCCTGCTCAAGGGGCGCCGGCCGGGAGAGGGCAAATGAACTCCATCATCCTTGTCGCGGGCACGCGCATCCTCGTCGCGCTGTTCCTCGTCTTCTCCGTCTTCATGCTGCTCCGCGGCCATAACGAACCGGGTGGCGGCTTCATCGGCGGGCTGATCGGCGCCACGGGCTTCGTCATCTACGCCATCGCCTGCGGCACCGACGCCGCGCGGCGGGCGCTGCGCGTGGCGCCCGAACGGATCGCGATGGCCGGGCTCGGCATCGCGCTCTTCGCGGGGGTCGCGGCCGTCATCGGCGGGGACGCCTTCTTCACCGGCCAGTGGCTGTTCCTCGGCGCGACCGAGACGGACAAGGGCCTGCCGCTCTCCACCGTCCTGATCTTCGACGTGGGCGTCTACCTCGTGGTGATGGGCTCCATCCTGTCGCTGTCCTTCGCGCTGGAGGAGAGCGTCTGATGGAACCCGTCATCGCCGTCCTCGTGGGCGTCCTGACCGCCGCCGCCGTCTACCTGATGCTGGCCCGGAACCTCCTGCGGTTCCTGTTCGGGCTGATCCTCATCTCGAACGCCGCGAACCTGACGATCTTCGACGCCGGGCGCCTGACCGTCGGTGCCCCGCCTCTCATCGCGCTGGGCGCCGAGGCGCCCGACGGCGTCGTGGCCAACGCGCTGCCGCAGGCGCTGGTGCTGACCGCCATCGTCATTGGCTTCGGCCTCTTCGCCTTCGCGCTCGTCCTGGCCTTCCGCGCCTACCGCGATCTCGGCACGCTCGACACGGACGAGATGCGGCTGGCCGAACCGGAGGGAGAGCCGAAATGAGCTGGCTGCTCACCCTTCCGATCATCATCCCCTTCGCCACCGCCGTCGCGGCCTACATGGTGAAGGACCGCCCCGCGGGGGCGTGGGTGTCGCTCCTCGGCTCGCTCCTGTCGCTCTTCGCGGCCGCGGCGCTGATGGTGGCGGTGCTGCGCGACGGCGTGGTGGCCGCGCAGATGGGCCAGTGGGCCGCGCCGTTCGGGATCACGCTGGTGGCCGACCTCCTGAGCGCGGTGATGGTCGTCATCACGGCCATCACGGGCCTCGCCGTCGCGGTCTACGCGCTTTCGGACATCGACGCCGAGAAGGAGAGGCTCGGATACCACGCGCTCTTCCAGGTGCTGATCGCGGGCGTGACGGGGGCGTTCCTGACGGGCGACCTCTTCAACCTCTACGTCTGGTTCGAGGTGATGCTGATCTCGTCCTTCGGCCTCCTGATCCTCGGCGGCTCGCGCGAGCAGATCGACGGCGGGGTGAAGTACGTGGCGCTGAACCTGATCTCCACGGTCATGTTCCTGTCGGGCACCGGGCTTCTCTACGGGATGACCGGCACGCTCAACCTCGCGGACCTGAGCCTCGCCGTGCGCGAGGTCGAGAACCAGGCGCTGCTCACCGTGGTGGCCGTGATGTTCATGGTGGCCTTCGGCGTGAAGGCGGCGGTCTTCCCGCTGTTCTTCTGGCTGCCCGCCTCCTACCACACGCCCGCCTTCAGCGTGTCGGCCGTCTTCGCGGGCCTCCTGACCAAGGTCGGCGTCTACGCGCTGATCCGGATGTTCACGCTGGTCTTCGTGGCGGACGTCGCCTTCACGCACACGATCCTCCTCTGGGTCGCCTGCTTCACCATGGTGGTGGGCGTGCTTGGCGCGGCGGCGCAGTCGGACTTCCGCAAGATCCTGAGCTTCCACATCGTGAGCCAGATCGGCTACATGATCCTCGGCCTCGCGCTTTTCACCCCGCTCGCGATCGTGGGGGCGGTGTTCTACCTCGTCCACCACATCATCGTGAAGGCGAACCTCTTCCTCGTCTCGGGCGTGGCGCAGCGGCTGACGGGGTCGACCGACCTCAACCGGATCGGCGGGCTCTACAAGTCCTCCCCGCTGCTCGCGGTCCTGTTCCTTGTCCCCGCGTTCTCGCTCGCGGGCTTCCCGCCGCTGTCGGGCTTCTGGGCGAAGTACCTGCTGGTGAAGGCCTCGCTCGACATCGAGGCGTGGTTCGTCGCCTTCGTCGCGCTGGCCGTGGGCCTGCTCACCATCTTCTCCATGACCAAGATCTGGGGCGAGGCGTTCTGGAAGCCGCACCCCGAGGGGACGGAGCCGACCGTCACCGCGCTTCCCCGCGCGGACCTCTGGGCGCTGATGCTGCCCATCGCGGGCCTCGCGGCGCTCACGGTGTTCATCGGGCTCAATCCCGAACCCTTCGTGCAGTTCGCCGAACGCTCCGCCGCCCAGCTCCTCGACCCGACCGACTACGTGAGCACCGTTCTGGGGGCGCAGCCATGAGCCTCTTCGCCCTCAACATCGTGCTCGCCTTCGTCTGGGCCGCGCTCATGGCGACCTTCACGCTGCCCTCGCTCCTGTCGGGCTTCGTGATCGGCTACGGCGCGCTCTGGTTCGCGCAGCCGCTCTTCGGAGAACGCAGCCCCTACTTCGTCCGCGTCTTCCGGATCATCCGGCTCGCGCTCTTCTTCCTGTGGGAGCTCCTCGTCTCCTCCATCCGCGTGGCCTGGGACGTCGTCACCCCCACGCACTACAGCAACCCCAGGATCATCGAGATGCCTCTCGACGTGGAAAGCGACATCGAGATCCTGCTGGTCACCACGCTGATCTCGCTCACGCCGGGGACGCTCAGCCTCGACGTGACGCCCGACCGCAAGACGCTGATCGTCCACGCCATGTTCGCGGACGACCCGGACGCCATCGTGCGGGAACTGAAGGACGGCATGGAACGCATGGTGAAGGAGGTGTTCGAATGAGCGGCGCGGAATTCCTGTCCTGGTCGGTCGACGCGGCCTTCGTGATGGTCATGCTCTCCGTGGGCCTCGGCTTCGTGCGGCTCGCGAAGGGGCCGACGCTGGCCGATCGCGTCGTCGCGCTCGACATGATGACGGTGATCATCGTGGCGTTCTGCGGGCTCTACGCGATCTATTCGGACGTGCCCGCGTTCCTCGACGTGGGCATCGTTCTGGCGCTCGTGGGGTTCCTCGCCACCGTCGCGCTCGCCCGCTTCGCGGAGCGGGCGCGCATCGGCGACGCGAAGGAGGAGATGATGGAGGATACGGAATGATCGGCTATCTCGCAGGCATCCTGTGCCTCACCGGCGGCGCCTTCGCCGTCATCGCCGCGCTCGGCATCCTGCGCCTGCCCGACGTGCTGACGCGGATGCATGCCTCGACCAAGGCGGGAACGCTGGCCTCGGCGCTGATCCTCGTGGCGGTCGCGCTCGAATTCCAGGAGATGGGGGTGACCGCCAAGGCCATCGCCGCGATCCTGTTCCTTATGCTGACCGCGCCGCTCGCCGCCCACATGCTCGGCCGGTCTGCGGTGGAGGACCGCACCCGGCTCGGCCGCTGAGGCTGGACGGGGCGGGGCCGGCCCCCTAGGGTCCGGCGCGGCGGCAGGAGGCGGGATTGCGCATCGCGGTATTCGGACGGACGGGGCAGGTGGCCCTGGAACTGGCGCGCCTCGGGGCGGACTGTCTCGGCCGGGACGAGGCGGATTTCAACGACCCCGACGCCGTGCGCCGCGCGGCAGCGCGGGTGGAGGCCGACGCCATCGTGAACGCCGCGGCCTACACCGCCGTGGACCGCGCCGAAGGCGAGGAGGAGATCGCCCGCACCGTCAACGCCGTCTCGGTCGGCGCGCTGGCCGAGGTCGCGGCGGCCCGCGGGCTGCCCTTCGTCCACATCTCGACCGACTACGTCTTCGACGGCAGCGGCACGGCGCCCCGGCGCCCCGGCGACCCGGTCGGACCGCTCGGCGCCTACGGACGCACGAAGCTTGAGGGAGAGCGCGCCGTTGCCGCGGCGGGCGGCACCCATGCGGTGCTCAGGACGTCGTGGGTCTTCTCGGCCCATGGCGCGAACTTCGTGAAGACGATGCTGCGGCTCGGGGCCGAACGCGACCGGCTGCGGATCGTGGGCGACCAGATCGGCGGCCCGACGCCCGCGCGCGGGATCGCGGCGGCCTGCGTGCGGATCGCCGGGGCGCTGGCGCGCGACCCGGCGCTGTCCGGCACCTATCACTACGCCGGCGCACCCGACGTGAGCTGGGCCGATTTCGCCCGCGCGATCTTCGCCGAGGCCGGGCTGTCGGTCGCGGTGGACGACATTCCCACGACCGACTACCCCACCCCCGCCGCGCGGCCGCTGAACTCCCGGCTCGAATGCACGGCGACCGAAGCCGCCTTCGGCCTGCCCCGCCCCGACTGGCGCGCGGCCCTGCGCGACACGCTCGCGGAGCTCCGCCGGGCCTAACCCGGCGTTAACCATGCCCGCCTAGCCTCGTGCCCCTGGAAGGGACGCGAACGGACATGGCGCGGTTTCAGGAGACGGTGACGCTTCAGCCGGACGCCTTCGCGTTCCCCTACGGCATCGGCGCGTTCTTCCTGGGCGGCACCTCGACCGCCCCCGTCCTCTACGCCGCAACGCTGAGCGGCGGCGGCATCACCGCCTTCGCGGCCACGGCAGGGGGCGGCCTCACACCGATCGGCTCCGTCGCCTACCCCACGGCGCTCGCGCCCGGCATCCCTCCCGCGATGGCGCGGCTCACGGTCAACGGGGCAGAGACGCTGCTCGTCTCGGGCCTGTCCGGCGCGGCGCTCGTCCTCTCCGGCAGCGGCGCGCCGCAGGGCTGGACCACCTTCGCGGGGGGCGAGACCTTCGGCGCGCTCACCCCGGTCGGCCCCGGGCTCCTGCTCTCCGCCCCGCCGGGCGGCGGGATCGCCACGCTTGGCGCCACCTCCGGCGGCCCGGTGCGCACCGCCTTCACCCCCGGCCCGCCCGTCACCGCCATCGCCCGCCTGCCCGACGGCAGCCTCCACGCCGTCAACGCGGACGATACCATTCAGCGCTACACCCTCTCGGGTGGGACGCTCGTGCCGGGACAGGTGGCGGGCGCGCTGGACGGGCTGGGGTGGAGCGGGCCGTCCGCCCTCCGCGTCGCGGAGGCGGGGGGCGTGTCCTACCTCGTCGTCGCGGCGGCGGGGTCCTCCTCGATCACCACGCTCACCTTCGACGGCGGTGTCTACCGCATCGCCGATCACATCGTGGATGACCGCTTCACGCGGTTCCAGGGGGCAGTCACGGTGGACACGGCCACGGTGAACGGACGCACCTTCGTCGCGACGGGCGGCGCCGACGACGGCGTCAGCCTGTTCGAACTGCTGCCCGGCGGGCGCCTCGTCCTTCTCCAGTCGTTCGAGGACACGCTGATCCGGTCGCTGTCCAACGTGACGGCCGTGGCGCTCCTCCGGCAGGGGTCCAACCTGCTCCTCGCCGCCACGGGGCAGGAAGGCGGCATCACCGTCCTCGCCCGCCCCATCGGCGCCCTCGCGGCGCCGATGATCGGCGGGGCCGGGGCCGACACGCTGACGGGAAGCGGGGCGGACGACCTGATCATGGGCGGCGCGGGCGACGATCTCCTGATCGCCACGGGCGGGGACAACATCCTCGTCGACGGGCCGGGGCGCGACACGATGCGGGGCGGCCCCGGCGCGGACATCTTCGTCTTCGCGAGCGACGGAGAGGTCGACCGGGTAGAGAACTTCCAGCCCGGCATCGACCGGCTCGATCTCTCGGCCTTCCCGGGCCTTTACGCCGCAGCCTCGCTCACCGTCATTCCCGTCGCCGGGGGCGCGCGGATCGTCTGGGGCGACGAGGTGATCGAACTGCGCACCCAGGACGGCCGCACCCTCAACCCGGGCGACCTGACGGATGCCGACGTGCTCGGCCTGACCCGCCCGCCGCTCGTGCAGATCGGGCGCGACCTCGCGGGCGGCCCGGGGCCGGATACGTTCAGCGGGGCGGACGCGGGCGACCGGCTGCGCGGGCTCGGCGGGGACGATACGCTCGACGGCCTCGGCGGGCGCGACCTGATCTCGGGCGGGCCGGGGGCGGACAGGGTCATCGGCGGGCCTGGGGGCGACCTGATCCTTGGCGGTCCCGGCGACGACCGGCTCGAGGGCGGGGACGGCCCCGACCTCCTCGTCGGCGGCAGCGGCAACGACCGGATCGACGGTGGCCCCGGCAACGACACCCTGCGCGGAGGCCCGGGGGCGGACGTCTTCGTCTTCCGCGCCGGATCGGGGATCGACCGCATCGCGGATTTCGAACGCGGGGCCGACCGCATCGACCTGTCCGCGCACCCCGGCGTGGCGGGGTGGGGCGCCTTCGGGATCTCGGCGACGCCCGGCGGCGCGCGCCTCGACCTCGGCGGCGGGGACGTGGTGCTCCTGACGGGGATCGACGCCGCCACGCTGACGGCGGACGATTTCCTCCTCTGACCGGCCCTGTCAGCCTGCGATCATCTCCGCCTGCCGGACGATGACCTCGGCCTGCCGGATCGAGGCGAGGTCGACGAGGCGGCCCTTGTAGACCGCCGCACCCTGCCCGGTGCGCTGGGCTTCGGCCATGGCGGCAAGGATCTCGCGCGCCTCGGCCACCGCGGCCTCGGAAGGCGTGAAGACCTCGTTCGCCAGCGCCACCTGCTTGGGATGGATCGCCCACTTGCCGACCATCCCGAGCGTGGCGGAGCGGAGCGCCTGCGCGCGGAAGCCCTCGTCGTCCGAGAAGTCGCCGAAGGGGCCGTCCACCGGCAGGACGCCGTGCGTGCGGCAGGCCGCGACGATGGCCGCCTGCGCCCAGTGCCATGGGTCGGGCCAGTATTTCTGGCCGTCCCGCACCATGTAGTAGTTGTCCTGCGTCCCCCCGATCCCGGTCGTCTGCATTCCCATGGACGCGGCAAAATCGGCCGCGCCAAGGCTCATCGCCTGAAGCCGGGGCGAGGCGGCGGCGATCTCCTCCACATGGGCGATGCCGGCCGCCGTCTCGATGATGACCTCGAGAGAGATGCGCCTGCGCCGCCCCTTCGCCGCCTCGATGGAGGAGACGAGCGCGTCGACCGCGTAGATGTCGGCGGCGCAGCCGACCTTGGGGATCATGATCTGGTCGAGCCGGTCTGACGCGTTCTCGAGCAGGTCCACCACGTCGCGATACCAGAACGGCGTGTCGAGCCCGTTGATGCGCACCGACAGGGTCTTCTTGCCCCAGTCGATGTCGCCTATGGCGGCGATGATGTTCCGCCGCGCCTCCGGCTTGTCGTCAGGGGCGACCGAATCCTCGAGGTCGAGGTTGATGACGTCCGCCGCCGAGGCCGCCATCTTCTTGAAAAGCGCGGGGCGGGAGCCCGGTCCGAAGAGCTGGCAGCGGTTGGGACGGGCGGGGGCGGCGGGCTGGATGCGGAAGGACATGGGGCCTCGGCAAGGAAGTTTCGTGCGCGTTGGCGGACCGGGTAGATTATTGCGCATCCTGCTGCAAGTGCGAGATGCGGCCGCGGCGAAGTCGGGGAGGCCCCGGGTCAAGCCCGGGGCGCGGGTTCTCCGTGCGCGACCTTCGACCTGAGAGACCCCGTCCCGGCCTTGAGCCGGGACCCCTGCTTATCCTGCCACTCACCGGAGTGCGCACCTTCTGCCGCATATGCGGGAAGTTTGCGGACAACATACCGGGCAGCAGCTTCAATGTCGAAGATTCTTCGAACATGGCCGCGAAGCCCGCACGAAATCGGGAGGACATGCCCCGCACTCCGGCGATGATCGGCGGGACAACGGAGGTTCCCATGATTGAGACACCCTATCTCCTCTTCCTCGGCGACGCGCACGACCAGCTGGCGGCGAAGGTGGCGCAGGGCATCAAGGACTGGCGCCCCGAATTCGCGCTGGGCCAGATCCGACTGCCGGGCTGCAAGGCGGACCTCGGGCTGCCCGACATGACGCTGGCCGAAGGCCGCGCGGCGGGGGCGAAGACGCTGGTGATCGGTGTGGCGAACCGGGGCGGCATCATCTCGGAGACGTGGAAGGCCGAGCTTCACACCGCGCTCGAACAGGGCTTCGATCTGGCGAGCGGGCTCCACAACCTCCTGCGCGACGAACAGGACCTTGTCGCGACCGCAAGGGCGCATGGGCGGGTCCTGCACGACGTGCGGGTGCCGAACGTCCAGTACCCCATCGCCAACGGCGTGAAGCGCACGGGCAAGCGGCTTCTGGCGGTGGGCACCGACTGCTCCATCGGAAAGATGTACACCACCCTCGCGATGGAGCGGGAGATGCACGCGCGGGGGCTGAAGGCCACGTTCCGCGCGACCGGGCAGACCGGCATCCTCATCACCGGGGGCGGCGTGCCGCTTGACGCCGTCATTGCCGACTTCATGGCGGGCGCCATCGAATACGTCACGCCCGACAACGACCCCGACCACTGGGACCTGATCGAAGGGCAGGGGAGCCTGTTCCACATCTCCTACTCCGGCGTGACGCTCGCGCTGATCCACGGCGGCCAGCCCGACGCGCTGGTGCTTTGCCACGAGCCCACGCGCACGCACCTGCGGGGCCTGCCGGGCTACGCAATGTCGAGCCTCGAGGAACTGCGCGACCTCTCCCTCCGCATGGCGCGGATCGCGAATCCGGCCTGCGAGGCGGTGGGCATCTCGATCAACACCAAGGCGCTGCCCGAGGACGAGGCGCGGGACTACCTGGCCGAGACGGAGGCGCGCATGGGCCTCCCCGCGACCGACCCCTTCCGCTATGGCGCGGGGAAACTGGTCGACGCGCTCGCGGGCCTCTGATGATCACCGTCACGGCGGAGAGCTTCCGCCTCGCCGAGGTCTTCACCATCTCGCGCGGGTCGCGGACCGAAGCGAAGGTGCTGACCGTCCGCGTGGAGCGCGCAGGCTTGGCCGGTCGGGGCGAATGCGTGCCTTACGCGCGCTACGGCGAAAGCCTCGAGAGCGTGGCGGCCCAGATCGAAGGGCTGCCAGAAGGGATCACCCGCCCCGACCTCCAGCACGCCCTCCCCCCCGGCGCGGCCCGCAACGCGGTCGACTGCGCGCTCTGGGACTGGGAGGCGAAGCGCACGGGCCGCCGGGTCTGGGACCTCGCCGGCCTCCCCGCCCCCGGCCCGGTCATCACCGCCTTCACCCTTTCGCTCGACACACCCGACCGGATGGAGGCCGCGGCGGCCCGCCACGCGCACCGCCCACTCCTCAAGATCAAGCTCGGCACGCCCGACGACATGCCCCGCCTCGAGGCCGTCCGGCGCGGGGCTCCGAACGCCCGCATCATCGTGGACGCCAACGAAGGCTGGACGGCCGGCATCTACGCCGACCTCGCCCCCCATCTCCTCCGCCTCGGCGTCGCGCTCGTCGAACAGCCGCTCCCGGCGGCGGACGACGCGGCGCTGATCGGCCTCGCCCGCCCCGTCCCTGTCTGCGCGGACGAAAGCTGCCACGACCGCGCGTCGCTCGCCCACCTCGTAGGCAAGTACGACATGGTCAACATCAAGCTCGACAAGACCGGCGGCCTGACCGAGGCGCTGGCCCTGCGCGACGCCGCCCGGGCGGCGGGCTTCCAGCTGATGGTCGGCTGCATGGTCGGCACCTCGCTCGCCATGGCCCCCGCCGTGCTCGTGGCGCAAGGCGCGGAGATCGCCGACCTCGACGGCCCGCTGCTGCTGGCCGAGGACCGCCCCCATCCGCTCGCCTACGACGACGCCGGAGCGCACCCGCCCGACCCGGCGCTCTGGGGGTGACCTATTCCTCCTTCTCCGTCGTGAAGGCGAGCGGGAAGCCCACGCGCCGCCCCATGTCGGTCGCGGTCGTCGCCTTCGTCTCCGCCACTTCCTTGGTGTAGACCGCCACCACGCAGGCCCCGCGCCGATGCGCCGTCAGCATGACGCCGTAGGCCTCGCCCTCCGTCATCCGGAACACGGCCTTCAGCACCTTCACCACGAACTCGCGCGGGGTGAAGTCGTCGTTGAGCAGGATCACCTTGTAGAGCTTCGGACGCTCCGTGCGCGTCTTCGGCTTCACCCTGGGAATGGTGACGAGGTCGCTCATGGCCCGCCCGACGCTGTCCGTCCCAAGAGTCGCGCGATTCGACCCCTGCGGTCCAGACACATGGCCTTGACCGGGGCCGTCTTCAGCCCCATGACGCGGGCAACGCCCGGAAGGAGAGCGCCCATGTCCCGCATCGTCTACGTCAACGGCGACTACGTGCCCGAGGAAGACGCCAAGATCAGCGTCTTCGACCGCGGCTTCCTCTTCGCCGACGGCGTCTACGAGGTGACGAGCGTGCTTGGCGGCAAGCTCATCGACTTCGCGGGCCATGCGCAGCGCCTCAAGCGGTCGCTGGCAGAGCTGGAGATGGACAGCCCCGTGTCGGACGACGACCTCCTCGCCATCCACCGCGAACTGGTGGCGCGAAACGGGATCGAGGACGGCCTCGTCTACCTCCAGGTCACCCGAGGTGCGGCCGACCGCGACTTCGCCTATCCGAAGGACGCCACCCCCACGCTCGTGATGTTCACCCAGTCGAAGCCGGGCCTCGCCAACGCGCCGCTCTCCCACACCGGCATCCGCGTGATCTCCATCCCCGACATCCGCTGGGGCCGGCGCGACATCAAGACGGTGCAGCTCCTCTACCCCTCCATGGGCAAGATGATGGCCAAGAAGGCGGGCGCGGACGACGCCTGGATGGTCGAGGACGGGGTGGTGACCGAAGGCACGTCCAACAACGCCTACATCGTCAAGGGCGACACGATCGTGACCCGCCAGCTCGGGACCGAAATTCTCCATGGCATCACCCGCGCCGCCGTTCTCCGCTTCGCGAAGGAAGCGCAGATGAAGGTCCAGGAGCGCCCCTTCACCATCGACGAGGCGAAGGAGGCCGACGAAGCCTTCATCACCTCGGCCTCCATGTTCGTGATGCCCGTCGTCGCCATCGACGGCGCGATGCTGGGCAACGGCGCGCCGGGGCCGGTGGCCAGGCGCCTGCGCGAGATCTACCTCGAGGAAAGCCTCAAGGCCGCCGTGTAGCCCGCGCCTCGAGCCAGAAGAGCCGCGCGAGCATCGGCAGGAGCGCGACGGAGGCCGTGGCGATCACTGCGAGGCCCCAGGGGAGGAGCGGCATCCCCACCGCCCGTGCGCGCGGCGCGATCAGGACGAAGGAGATGGCGACCGCGATCACGAGGTCGAACCAGACCTGAACGCCCGCCAGCGTCGTCGTGTGGTTGATCCAGAACTGGATCAGCCCCTCCTCGGCCACCGTCCAGAGCGAGAAGACGACAAGCAGCGCGCCCGTCGCGGCGGGCAAACCCCACCGCAACGCAGGCGAGGCGCCGCGCCCGAGCGCGACCATCAGGATGATGATGGCCGCGGCGGCGTAAGCAAGCGGCGGAAGGATCTGGAGCATGGCGGCCTCGGACAGCTGTAGCGTCTGCTACGGCTACCACGCCGTAGCGCCCGCTTCAACCACGCGTCGCCGCGCCCACGTCCGCCGCGAACCGCACCTCGCGCGGCAGGTTCGCCGACCTGAGCGCGCGTTCGTCCGCCGCGCTCGCCCCCGCCATCGTCACCGCGATCCCCTGCCGCAGCGCCCGCGTGGCGAACCCGGCCAGCGAATGCGCCCCCGTTGGGTCGAGGATCGGCACCGCCGACAGGTCCAGCACCAGATGCCGCGGCTTCGTCGCGATCCGGTCGAGCACCGATTCGATGATCGGCGCCGAGCCGAAGAAGTAGGCCCCGGTCAGCACCAGCACGACCGTCCCCTCCTCGTGCGGCTGCTCGGCCGATCCCTCGCGGATGTCCACGGCGGACAGCCGGGACATCCTGCTCAGGAAGTAGATCGCGCCCAGAGCGGTCCCCACGACGATGGCCTCGGTCAGGTCCCGGAACACGGTCAGCGCCAGCGTCACCCCCACGATGGCCGTCTCCGGCCGCGAGATCGCCCAGAGGTTCCGGAGCGCCCTGAGGTCGATCATGTGGAGCGACACCATCACCAGCACCCCCGCCAGCGCCGCGAGCGGAATGGCCGAGGCGAGCGGCGCAAGCAGCAGGAGCACGCCCAGCAGCGTCGCCGAATGGATCATCCCCGCCACGGGCCCATGCGCCCCCGCCCGCACGTTCGTGGCCGTGCGCGCGATGGTCCCCGTGACCGGCATCCCCCCGAAGATCGCGGTCGCCACGTTCGCCACCCCCTGCGCCAGAAGCTCGGCGTTCGGCCGGTGCTTCCGGCCCGACATGCTGTCGGCCACCACGGCGGAGAGAAGCGATTCGATGGCGCCCAGCAGCGTGAAGGCGATGGCGTCCGGCAGCACCGCCTGCACCAGCGCCATATCGAACTCCGGCAGCCGCGGCGCGGGCAGCCCCGGCGCCAGCCCCCCGAACACCGACCCGATGGTCTCCACCGGCAGCCCCAGCGCCGCCACCGCCAGCGCGGCCCCCGCGACGGCCACGAGCATCCCCGGAACCGATGGCGCCAAGCGCCTGAGCCCCCAGATCACCGCCACCGTCGCGATCCCCACCGCCACCGCCCAGCCGTTCAGCGTGGGCAGCGCGGCCCACAGCGCGGGCGCCTTCTCCATGACCGGCCCGGGTTCCGGCCCGCCGAGGTCCAGCCCCAGGAACGGCCGCAGCTGCGAGAGCAGGATGATCGCCCCGATCCCCGCGGTGAACCCCAGCGTCACCGGATAGGGGATGTATTTCACGAAGACCCCGAGCCTGAGGAGCCCCAGCGCCCCGAGCATCAGCCCCGACAGGAAGGTGGCGAGCACCAGCCCCTCGACCCCGTGCCGCATCACGGTCGCGGCGACCAGCACGATGAACGCCCCCGCAGGCCCCCCGATCTGGTACCGGCTCCCGCCCAGCGCCGAGACGAGGAAGCCCCCCACGATCGCCGCCACCAGCCCCCGGTCGGGCGAGACGCCCGAGGCGATGGCGATGGCCATCGACAGGGGCAGCGCCACCACGGCGACGGTCAGCCCGGCCAGAAGGTCGGCCCGGAACCCACGCAGCCCGTAGGGCTCGTGCAGCGTCTCCACGAGTTCGGGCAGCAGCTCGGATGGCACGCGGTGGGCGGTGGCCCGGGTGCCGGGCAAGTCGGTCATGGAAGGTCCCGCGCGGCGTCCCCCGCCGCGCGTCCATCTTCACCCCCGCGCGCCGCCGCGCAACCCCCTGCGGCAGAGGCGCGCGCCCTGCGGCTTCCATCGACCCGCAAATATCCCGGGGGTGAATGCGCGCGGTCACGCGCGCAGAGGGGGCAGCGCCCCCTGTCTTCCGTCAGTCCGCCACGCCCGCGACCGCGCCGCCGAGGTCGGCGCCAAGCCGCGTCCGCACCACCGCGCCCACCGGCTGGTCCGCATCGAACCGCACTTCGGCGAAGCACTCCGTCCGCCCCATCCGCGGGCTCTCCGTCAGCACGTCCCGCACCTGACCTCCGAGCCCCGCCAGATGCCGCGCCACGGCCGCCTCGCCCGCCGCGCGCAGCCGCGCGGCCCGTGCCCTGATCGCCGCCCCGTCCACCTGCGGCATCCGCGCGGCGGGCGTGCCCTTGCGCGGGCTGTAGGGAAAGACGTGAAGCCAGGTCAGCCCGCACTCCTCCACGAGCCTCAGCGAGTTCGCGAACATCGCCTCGTCTTCCGTCGGGAACCCCGCGATGATGTCCGCCCCGAAGGTCATCTCGGGCCGGAGCCGCCGCGCTTCCTCGCAGAACCGGATCGCATCGTCGCGCAGGTGCCGCCGCTTCATCCGCTTCAGGATCAGGTCGTCCCCCGCCTGAAGGCTCAGGTGGAGATGCGGCATCAGCCGCGACTCCCCGGCGATGGCCTCCATCAGCGCCTCGTCCACCTCGATCGAATCGATCGAGCTGATCCTCAGCCGCGGCAACTCCGGCACCAGCCGCAGGATCCGCTGCACGAGGTCGCCCAGGCGCGGCGCTCCCGGCAGGTCGGCGCCCCAGGAGGTCAGGTCCACCCCCGTCAGCACCACCTCCCGATAGCCCCGCTCCACGAGCCGCGCGATCTGCTCGACCACCACGCCCGCCGGCACGGACCGCGAATTCCCCCGCCCGTAGGGAATGATGCAGAAGGTGCAGCGATGGTCGCAGCCGTTCTGGACCTGCACATAGGCCCGGCTCCGCGTCCCGAACCCGTCGATGAGGTGCCCTGCCGTCTCCCGCACCGACAGGATGTCGTCGACCTGCACCCGCTCCGTCTCACCCACGAAGTCGCGCGCGAGGCCGATCCACGTCCCCGCCTTCATCTTCTCGGCATTCCCGACGACATGATCGACCTCGGCCATGCCTGCGAAGGTCGCAGGCTCGGTCTGCGCGGCGCACCCGGTCACGATGATCCGCGCCGTCGGGTTCTCCCGCCTGAGCCGCCGGATGTCCTGCCGCGCCTTCCGCACGGCTTCGGCCGTCACCGCGCAGGTGTTGACGATCACCGCGTCGCCGAGGCCCGCCGCGCCGGCCAACTCCTTCATCGCCTCCGTCTCGTAGGCATTGAGCCGACAGCCGTGGGTCGAGAAGACGGGCACCTTGCGGTCCATCACACCGTCTCCAGGAAGGCGGCCGACAGCACGCCGTCAAAGACATGCGCGGTCGGCCCCGTCATCCAGACCCCGTCCTCGCGCCACTCCACCGCGATCTCGCCCCCGTCGAGCACCAGCGTCACCGTGCGCCCCGCCAGCCCCCGCCGCGCCGCCGCCACCGCCGCCGCGCAGCTCGACGAGCCCGAGGCGAGCGTAATCCCCGCGCCCCTCTCCCACACCCGCATCCTGAGCCGGTCGGGACCGATCACGGACACGACCTGCACGTTGGTCCGCTCCGGGAACAGCGGGTGATGCTCGTGCGCGGCTCCGAAGGCGGCCAGATCCACCGCCTCGGCATCCGCCACGAAGAAGGTGCAATGCGGGTTGCCCATCCCCGTCGCCACCGGATCGCCCGGAATCGGCAGGTGCAGCGTGTCCATCTCCTCCGCCAGCGGGATCTCCCGCCAGCCGAACATCGGCGCGCCCATGTTGACCGCCGTGAGCCCATGGCCCGCGTCCCGCGCCTCGAGCACCCCCCGGTCGGTCCGCAGCGTCAGCGCCGCGACCCCGCGCCGCTCCATCTCCCACCGCGCGATGCAGCGCGTGGCGTTGCCGCAGGCGGCCGCGGTGGACCCGTCGGCGTTCCAGAACCGCAGGCGCAGGTCGGCGCTTGCGTCCTCCTCGATCACCGCAAGCTGGTCGAACCCCACACCCCGGTGCCGGTCCCCCAATGCCCGCGCCAGCCGGTCGTCCACGAACGGCTCCGCCCCCCGCTGGTCGATGACCACGAAGTCGTTGCCAAGCCCGTGCATCTTCATGAAGGGCCGGCCGGAAGAGGGCCTGTCGTCACGCATGGCCGCGCATATAGCGCCACACCCCCGCTTTTGGAAGCGCGACGGGGATTCGCGCTTGACGCCTATGCCCCCGGAGCATAATGACCGCCCCCGGATGGGCCGTTAGCTCAGGTGGTAGAGCAACTGACTTTTAATCAGTGGGTCGCTGGTTCGAGTCCAGCACGGCTCACCATCCGTTCCGGCAGGCGCCGGACTTGCGCTCTCCCTCGAAGTCGCTGACGTCAGGCACCGCCCACGGGCACGTCCACCTTGCCCGTGCCGCCGCACTCGGGGCACTCCTCTCCGTCCAACCGTCCGGTGCCGCCACAGGCCCGGCAGATGTCCTCGCCGGATCCCGGCGTGCCGGGCGGCACCTTGTCCGGATTGCTCTCGTCGCCCATGGCTGGTCCTCCGCTGCTCCGCAAGGAACCGCGGACCGCGCGGCCTGTTCCGCGCCGCGTGGCGGGCGCATCCTCAGCGGAGGAGCAGCACCACCCGCCCGCGCTCCCTCTCCGCCAGCCGTCGTCGCGCCACGTCGAGCTTCTGGCGCGCCGCGTGAAGCCGCTCCAGCGCCTCCTCGCGCCGGTCATAGAGCCGCCGCACGCGCGAGCCGGGGTTGCCGATCACCGCCAGCTTCTCGGGCGGAGTCTCGGGCAGCCACGCCAGCGCCGCGCGGGTCTCCACAAGCCAGGCGCGGTCCGCGGTCATGTAGCGCCGGTAGAGCTTCACGAGCACGCGGCGCCGCAGGTCGAGGTCGGATTGCATGTCTCGCCCTCCCGTTCCCTGTCCCGCGGCCATCCTACGCCCGCACCCCCGGTCGCCGCAATCCGTGCCCGCACCGGCGTGACCCCGCGCCGCGGCTGTGGCAAGGTCCGGCGGCACAGCCGACCGGACATGCCATGACCCGCCTTCCTCCCGCCGCCGCGATCCTCCTCCTCGCCCTCGCCGCCCCCGCCTCGGGGCAGACGGTCCCGCCCGCGCCCGAAGACGGCGGGCCGCGGCACTGGGAGGTCACGGGCGTCACCACCACGCTCAACCTGCGCGCCGGTCCCACCACCACGGCCGAGGTCCTGGACCGCCTGCCGGTCGGCACCGTCCTGTCCAACCTCGGCTGCACCGGAGACGGCGGGCGCGTCTGGTGCGATGTGGAGCGGATCTCGGGCGGCCCGCGCGGCTTCGTGGACGCGGGCTACCTGACCCCCGCCGTCGCCCCGAACGGCGCCGTGATGACAGGCCCCGACGACAGCGCGCTCCGGGCGGGGCTGGGAGAGTTCGACGCCACGGGCACCGTCCCCTGCGCCGAGGACGCGGGACAGCCCATGGGCCAGTGCGACTTCGGCGTCGCCCGCGCGGGCGGCGGCGACGCGACGGTCGTCGTCACCCGGCCCGACGGCACGACCCGCACCATCGTCTTCACCCGCGGCCAGCCCCTCGCCACCGACGCGCCCGAGGCCGACATGCCCCTCGAGGTCACGCGCGACGCCGACCTCACGCTCCTGGGCGTCGGCCCCGAACGCTACGAGATCCCCGACGCCGCCATCTTCGGCGGCTGAGGTGGCGCGCGCCCGGTTCCCTCGCACCCTCCGCTGTGCCAAGAGGGGAGGATGGACATCCGCGTGACCGACAGCGAAGGCAGCATCCGGATCGAGGCCGACGCGGCACCGGCCCGTGCGGTCCTGTCGGGCCGCCTTGGGATCCGCGACCTGCCCCGCCTGCGCGACAGCCTCGCCGCCCTTCCGCCCGGTGCGCCGGTGGTCTTCGATCTCGCCCGCGCCGACCGCATCGACACCAGCATCGCCTGGGAGATCGGAGAGGTCGCCCGCGCCCGCCCGGGGAGCGAGGTGACCGGCGCCGAAGGCCCGGTCGCGCAGATCCTGAAGACGGTGGACGAGGGCCTGCCCACGGCCGACGATGTCCCGCCGCCCCCCCGCGGGCTCCGCGTGTCGGTCGAGGGGATCGGCCGGAACGTCGCGGGCTTCGGCGCGGGGTTCGTCGACTTCACGGCGCTTCTCGGCCTCTTCATCGCCCGCCTCGGCCGCGCCATCGTCCGCCCCAAGGAGTTCCGCCTCACCGCGCTCGTCCACCATTGCGAGACCGTGGGCCTCCAGGCCGTGCCCATCGTGGCGCTCATGTCCTTCCTGATCGGTGTCGTGCTGGCCTTCCAGGGCGCGGCGCAGCTCCGCGCCTTCGGGGCCGAGATCTTCGTGGTGGACCTCATCGCCGTCTCGATCCTGCGCGAGCTCGGCATCCTGCTCACCGCCATCATCGTCGCCGGACGCACGGCCTCGGCCTATACCGCCGCCATCGGCTCCATGAAGATGCGCGAGGAGATCGACGCCATGCGCACGCTCGGGATCGACCCGGCCATGGCGCTCGTCGTGCCGCGCGTGCTTGCGCTGATCATCACGCTGCCGATCCTCGGTCTGATCGCCAACATCACGGGCCTCATCGGCGGCGGGCTCCTGTCGTGGCTCGAACTCGGCATCTCGCCCGCCATGTTCGCCACCCGCCTCGTCACCGACACCGATACCTCCCACGCCCTCGTGGGCCTCTCCAAGGCGCCGGTCTTCGCGCTCCTGATCGGGATCATCGGCTGCCAGGCGGGCCTCGCCGTCGGCAACACCACGGAATCCCTCGGCCGCAAGACCTCCTCGGCCGTCGTGGCCGCGATCTTCGCCGTCATCCTCGCCGACGCGCTCTTCTCCATCTTCTTCCAGGAGATCGGCCTGTGACGTCGCGCGACACGGTGATCGAGGTGCGGGGCCTCCGCAACCAGTTCGGCAGCCACGTCGTCCACGACAACCTCGACCTCGACGTCTACCGGGGCGAGATCCTGGGCGTGGTGGGCGGCTCCGGCACCGGGAAGTCCGTGCTCCTGCGCTCCATCGCCGGGCTCCAGCGGCCCACGGCCGGCAGCGTCCGGATGCTGGGCACCGACATGGAGGCCACGACCGAAGAGGAGCGCGCCCGCCTGTCCGAACGCGTGGGCGTCATGTTCCAGGACGGCGCGCTCTTCTCCTCGCTCACCGTGCGGGAGAACGTGGAGGTGCCGCTTGGCAACGTCGAAGGGCTGGACCCGGAGACGCGCGAGGCGCTCGCCCGGCTCAAGATCTCGCTCTCGGGCCTGCCCTGGCTCGCCGGCGACAAGTATCCGTCGGAACTCTCGGGCGGCATGAAGAAGCGCGCTGGCCTCGCCCGCGCCCTCGCGCTCGACCCCGAGATCGTGTTCCTCGACGAACCGACCGCCGGGCTCGACCCCATCGGGGCGGCGGCCTTCGACGACCTGATCCGGAACCTGTCCCGCACGCTGGGGTTGACGGTGTTCCTCGTCACCCACGATCTCGACACGCTCTACGCCGTCTGCGACCGCATCGCCGTCCTGTCGGCCAAGCGCGTGCTCGCGACCGGCACGCTCGACGACATGCTCGAAGTCGACGACCCGTGGGTGCAGGATTACTTCAAGGGTCCCCGAGCCCGCGCCGCCCGCGAAGCGATTGCGGCCCACCCCCCGAGAAGGTAAGCCGATCCGATGGAAACCCGCGCGAACTATCTCCTCATCGGCGCCTTCACGCTCGCGGGCTTCATCGGGCTCCTGCTCTTCCTCCTCTGGTTCGGCCGCGTTCAGCTCGACCGGCAATATGCCTATTACGACGTCATCTTCCCCACCGTCGAAGGCCTGTCGAACGCGTCCGAGGTGCGCTTCTCCGGCCTGCCTGTCGGGCAGGTGGTGGACGTGGCGCTCGACCCCGCGGGCAGCGGCCAGATCCGCGTCCGGCTCGAGGTCTCGGCCGGGACGCCCGTGCGCACGTCCTCGGTCGCCACGATCGAATCCCTCGGCGTCACAGGCGTGTCCTACGTCAGCATCTCCTCGGGCGACGCGGCCGATCCGCTCCTCGCCGTCGCCTCGGACGACCCCATCCCCGACATCACGTCGGGCCGCTCGGTGCTCCAGACCCTCAGCGAGGATGCGCCCCAGATCCTGAACGAGATCCTGACGGTGTCGCAGAGCGTGTCGGAGCTTCTCGGTCCGGTGAACCAGGACCGGGTGTCCCAGATCCTCGCCAACCTCGAGGCGTCCTCGGGCGATCTCCAGCAGGCGCTGGCGGACTTCTCCTCGGTCACGAGTTCCGTCGCAGAGGCGACGGGGCAGATCTCGGCGTTCACGAGCCGGCTGGAAACCATCTCCAACGCTGCCACGACCACGCTCCAGACCGCCGACACCACGCTCCAGCAGGTTACCTCGCTGGCCGCCCGGGCCGAAACGACGCTGGCCCGGGGCGACGCCGCGCTCGACAGCGGGGCGCGCACGCTCGATTCCGCCGACGCCTTCATCCGCGAGGACCTGCCCCGCGTCGTGGACGAACTCGAGGCGACGCTCGCCAGCGTCCGCGGGCAGGTCGACGCGCTGGGTCAGCAGGCGACCGCCATGCTGGGCGAATTCTCGACCACCGGCGCCGTCGCCACGAACCGCCTGCGCGAACTCGAGACCACCATCGCCGAGGCGAACCGGATGATCGCCCGGATCACCACGACGCTCGACACCGTGGATGCCACCGCCGCCTCCGCCCGGACCTTCATCGAAGGCGACGCGACCCAGGTCGCCGCCGAGGCGCGCACCCTCATCACCAACGCCAACGAGGTTGTGGCGGCCGCGCTCGAGGTCGCGCAGCAGGACCTTCCCGCCATCATCTCCGACATCCGCAGCGCCACCGAAACCGCCTCCCGCACGATCGAGACGGTGGGCGCCGACTTGTCGAGCGCGGCGGGCCGCACCGACCAGATCGCGGGCGAGGTCGAACGCACCTTCCGCACCGTGGCCGACACCTTCGAGAACGCGAACGACACGCTCGCGCGGCTCAACACCGCGCTCGAAACCGGGGACGGCGCGCTGGAAGCGGCGCGGCGGACGTTCGATTCCGCCGATCGCGTGCTCAACACCGAAGTCGGCACCATCACCGCCCGGCTGGAAGAGACGCTGACCAAGCTCGAATCCGCCATCGACACGGTGACGGCGGATGTTCCCGAAATCTCGCGCAACCTCCGCGAGACGTCCGAGCGCGCGAACGACACGCTGGCGCAGGTGCAGTCGGCCGCCGACAGCCTGTCGCCCTCGCTGCAGACCTTCGCGACGCAGGCGCTGCCCCAGTATTCCCGTCTGGCGGGAGAGGCGCGCCAGCTCGTCGACAACCTCAACCAGCTCGTCCGCCAGATCGAACGCGATCCGGCCCGCTACTTCCTCGGCAACGAGGCCCCCGCGTTCAGAAGATGAGGCCGCCCATGCTCCGCCCGCTCCTTGCCCTGACCGCCGCCGCCTTCCTGTCGGGCTGCGCCGCGATCACGTCGCTGAACACGGCCGCCACCACACTCGACGCCTTCGAGCTGCGGGCGCCCTCGGGCCTTCCCGTGGCGCGGTCGCAGCAGGCGATCGACTTCATCGTCGAGGTTCCCTCCGCCTCCGGCGCGATCGACACGGACCGCGTCCTTGTCCGCCCCTCCGCCACGCAGGTCGCCTACCTGCCCGACGCCCGCTGGACCGCCGCCGCGCCCGTGATGCTCCAGTCGGCGCTGGTGGAGACGTTCCTGCGGTCGAACGCCTTCCGCTACGTGGGCCGCCGCCCGCTCGGCGTGTCGGGCGACGTGGCGCTGGTGACGGACCTCGTGGACTTCGGCGCGGTCGTTCAGGGCGGCGGCGCCGTGATCGAGGTGACGCTCGTCGCCCGGCTCGTGCGCGAGGCGGACGCCACGATCACCGCAACGCGCACCTTCACCCGCAGCGTCCCGGTCCCCGACACGCGGACGCCGTCGATCCTCGCCGGGTTCGAGGCCGCGACGGGCGCGCTCCTGACCGACGTGGCGGGCTGGGTCCTTGCCTCGCGGGGCATCCGCGGCGGGGCGTGACGGCGCATCCGCTGCCATACGGAATCCATACGGGTCCCATACGCTTCCCATACGCCCGTTTTCGGGGTCTCAGACCAGCCGGGGCTTCCTGAGGGTGTCGCCGGGCTGAAGCTTCGGCGTCAGCTCGATCCGCTGCCCGCCCACGGCGATCTCCCCCGCCGCACGCTTGGCGATGATCTCCGCCGCCGCCCGCCCGATCTCCACGCGGCCCGCGTCCATGGTCGCGAGCCGCTTCGGCAACCCGTCGAGAAGGTCGACGTTGTTGAACGCGGCAAGCCCGATCTCCTCGGGCACCTTCACACCCCGGTCGAGCAGGTAGAGAAGCCCGCCCGCGCCGATCAGGTCGTTGGAATAATAGAGAAAATCGATCTCGGGCGACCGCGTCAGGATCATCTCCGTCAGCTCCCGCCCCTTGGCGAGCGTCGATCCGCCCGAATAGAACTCCTGGTCGAAGACCTCGAGCCCGGCCTTGGCGAGGCCTTCCGTGAACCCCTCGAACCGCTTCCGTGCGCGATGGTCGAGCGGCATCTTGGTCCCGAGGAAGCCGATCCGCTCGTACCCCGCCTTTACGATGGCCTTCGCCATCTCCCGCCCCGCCCGGCGGTGGCTGATTCCGACAACGGCGTCAATGGGTTGCCCGTCCACGTCCATGATCTCGACGACCGGGATCCCCGAGGCGGCGAGCATCGCGCGGCTGGCTTCCGAATGCTCGAGCCCCGCCACGATGATCCCCGAAGGCCGCCACGAGAGCATCTCGTAAAGCACCTTCTCCTCCCGCTCGGGCTGGTAGTTCGTGACCCCCACGACGGGCTGGAACGGCGTGTCGTCCAGCACCTCCGAGATGCCGGTCATCACCTCCGGAAACACCATGTTGGACAGGGACGGGATGATCACCGCCACAAGGTTCACCCGGCTCGACGCCAGCGCCCCCGCGATCTGGTTGGGCACGTAGCCCAGCCGCTTGGCGGTCTCGAGCACCCGCGCCCGCGTCGCCTCCGACACGTCGCCCCGGTTGCGGAGCACCCGGCTCACCGTCATCTCCGACACGCCCGAGGCTTCGGACACGTCGCGCAGCGTCAGCGGACGGCGGATGTCGGGGTGGCGGGTCATGGCGGCCTCGAGGCAGAGGGCGGATGCCCCTGCATAGCGCAGGTGCCCCCCCGAATGGAAGCGCGCCGACTTCGTCTTCGTTATCGCTAACGTGCGCAATTCCAAGGGCGTGAGGTGCCGCGGCCGGCGGTGCTGCCCTGTCATGGGGGAAAAACGCTTTGAGTGCGCGCTGCAAATCGACTATCGAACCCGCGGGACCCCGTGGCTCAACAGGATAGAGCAGCCCCCTCCTAAGGGGCAGGTTGCAGGTTCGAGTCCTGCCGGGGTCGCCAATCCCCTGTCCCGTGCCGCCGCCCACGCGCTGTTGTCGCGAATGACGCCATCGCCGCCAGCAACAGCCAGACACCGGCCGGCAGGGGGACGGGGGCGATGGACACATCCGTGATCGTCACGTCGGAGAAGGTGCCGTTGAAGTACGGGGCGGCCATCCCGTAGGTGATCGTGCCGATGGTGAACGTGTCGACGCCATCATCGGCGTAGTAGAATCCCGCGGGCGTGATGTGGAACCCGGCGCAGCAGTTCAGCGCCGCCATCAGGTCGAAGGCGCTGGCGTCGATAACCGGATCTTGGGGCCACCAGACGTTGCTCCCGACGAACATCTCGCAGGCCATGACCAGCATCCCCGAGCAGTCCGAGAAGGTCCGGTCGAAGGTCGAGAAGGTGAGGCTTCCGGTGTCGGCGGCGCCCGCCTCGCGGAAGCGGACACCCGGGGTCCCCTCGGGGATCTCGTGGAGGCGCAGCGAGCCGCCCTCGAGAACCTCCCAGTCCTCGGACTGGCGGTCGATTGCGTATTCGTAGCCATAGCCGAACCCGGCGTCGCCGGTGACGTCGATGCGATAGACGGAAGCAGTGGCAGATGAGGCGAAGAGGAGCGCGACCAGCGCAGCGACAACCTTGAGCATGACGACACCCGATTACGGCGATCCGGTCAGCCAACTTCGGGATGGCCCTCGGGGTTGCAGCGAGACCTGAAAAATCGGTATGCACTTCGCGATCGCCAACCAGCCGCTCGGGACGCCCTGCACTCAGGTCGGGCGGGGCGGCCTGTCACGCCGAGCCCGCCACCCGGCTCATCACGTGCTCCCGGCCGGCACCGTCCGCTCCGGCAGCCCCGCCACGGCGGCTTCCAGCACCTCGGGCGGGCAGGGCTTGCGCAGCACCGGGACGTCCTCGAAGCCGCGGGGGATCAGGCCCTCGTGCTGGTAGCCCGTCAGGAAGACGAAGGGGATGCCGCGCTCCCGGAGGCGGAGGGCTGCGGGAAAGCTCATCGTGCCGCCGAGGTTGAGGTCCAGCACCGCGGCGTCCACATCCGCCTCGCCCGCCAGCGCCACCGCATCCCGCAGGGACGCCGCCGTGGCCTCAACCGCATGTCCCGCCGCGGCAAGGCGCGCCGCCGTCTCGGCGGCCACCAGCGCCTCGTCCTCGACAAGGAGAACCCGCCGTCCGGCGGCGGCTCCGTCCCCCGATGTGCCGCGGTCCGGCGCGGGGGCCGTGTCTGCCTCGCCCGCGCCTGACGGCAGGAGGAGCGACCGGGGCAGCGTCATGAGGCAGCTCATGCCGTCCTCCCGCAGCTCCCGTTCGAGCTTCCCTCCCAGCTGGGTGTCGATCATCAGGTGCATCAGGCGCGACCCGAACCCCTTCGCGGCCTCGCCCCGCGGGATCGGGTGGGGGAGGCTCTCCTCCCACCGGATGACGAAGGTCGGATCATCCTCCGGCAGGCTCCACGTCAGCCGCAGCCGCCCTCCGGGCACCGCCAGCGCCCCATGCTTGGCCGCGTTCGTCGCGAGCTCGTGCAGCGTCATCGCCAGCGCCTGGATGGCCGAGGCGCCCAGGACCACCGACGGCCCCGCGATCAGGATGTCGGGCCGCCGTTCGGCGGTGTAGGGGCTCAGCTCCTCCTCGGCGATCACCCGCAGGTCGGCGCCCTTCCACCGGCTGCGGGACAGCAGTTCGTGCGCGCGGGACAGGGCCTGGATGCGGCCCCGGAGCGTCGCCTTGAACGTCTCCTCGGTGTCGACCTTCGACATCGAGACGAGCGCCTGAACGACGTCCAGAAGGTTCTTCGACCTGTGGTCGACCTCGAGCGAAACCGCCCGCATCCGCTCTTCCGCCTCGCGGCGGTCGGAGATGTCCAGGTGAATGCCGATCACGACCTGGGCGTTGCCCTCCTCATCCCTCTCCACCACCCGGCAGCTATCGAGGACCCAGATCCAGTGGCCGTCGCGGTGCCGCATCCGGTGCTCTTCGTGGAAGGTGTCGATCCTGCCCGCCAGAAGCTGCGCATAGCGGTCGAGGAGGTGATCGCGTTCTTCGGGGTGGAGCAGGCTTTCCCAGGTCACGCGGCCGCTGGCCAGGTCCTCGGAGCCGTAGCCCACCATGTCGCCCCAGCGACCGAAGTAGTCCGTGCGGTCCGATTTCGGCAGGCATTGCCAGGCGCCGAGGCTGGAGGCCTGCAGCACGGTTTCGAGCCGGGTGGCGCTCCGCGCGATCTGGCGCTGCTGTGCCTCGAGTTGCCGCAGGGTGAGGATCGCGCCGATCACGAACAGGGCTAGAAGCGGCAGGGTGCCCGCTGCCGTGATGAACAGCGGCTGGAAGACGACCGCAATCGGAACGCTGACCGAAGCGACAAGCCCGAATCCCTCGAGCAGGTTGTAGGCCGAGAGGGATCGGCGCCCGTCGACCGGGCGCGCCTCGAACACGGCGTCGCCTTCCTCGAAGTCGGGTGGAAAGCGGACGCGGGATCCGATCAGTTCGGAGGGGAAGGGATAGCGCGCGAGAAGCTCGCCGCTTTCCTTGAAGACCTTGGTGACGGTGCCTTCCTGCTCGAAGGGAAGGGCCTCGCCGCCGAGGACCACGCTGGAGGGCATCCCGATGTTCACGGCGCCGAGAAAGGTGCCGTCCGCGTCCCGAAGCGCCGCCGTGTAGACGAAGACGACGGTGCCGGTCACGCGGCTGACGAGCCCGCCGTCGATGAACCAGTCCTCTCCGTCGGCGAGGGCGCGGAACCATGTCCGGTCCGACAGGTCGGCCGGTGCGGCGGGGAAGTCTCCCGAGTACACGAGCACCGTGCCGGTCCGGTCGACGAAGATCATGCCCTCGCTGCTGCTCATCCGGGCGACGAGAGCGGCAAAGTGCTCGTGCGCGTCGCGGTCTTCGGCGAGCCCCTCGAGGGTGCCGCGCCGGCGGAGGTATCCCAAGGCATCCTCGGCCACGACCGCGCTCACCTCGAGGCTCCGTCGCACGTATTGTTCCAGCGCGGTGGCCTTGCTGACGGCGTTCTCCCGCCCGGACTGGTAGAGGGAAACCGCGAAGACGGCGAGGAACGCCACCACGATGACGATCAGCGCCACGAGGAAGATCGTGAACGACCGGCGGAGGAGCCCCTGCTGGCGGATGGAAGCAGTGTCCGCGTTCAAGCCTCGGGGCTCCCTCGAGTCCGGGGGCCGGGACCGGCGACCCCACACGTCCTGAATGCCGGACCCGGAAAGGTCCGACCGGTGACCGGCGCGCTGCGTGAATGTCCCGCGGTCAGGAGGCCCGGACCGGCGACGTCTGTCAAGGGTCATGGGCTGCCGCCCCATGTCAGACCTCGACGGCGGCGCTTGTCGTGAAGTCGAGCCGGATGATCCGCCGCGTCTCCGACGCCTCGGTGTCGAGGTGACCGTCGACCTGCACGGCGGCGGTCCGGGCCAGCATCGTTCCGAAACCCGGCGGTCCTTCCTCGCCCGCGCGCGGCGTGTCGTAGTCTTCGGTCCAGACGAGCGAGACCGCGCGGTGCCCGCCTCTTGACCACGTCACGGACAGCTTTCCGGGAACCGGGCCAAGGACGCCGTACTTCGCCGCGTTCGTCGACCATTCGTGCAGCAGAAGCGCGAGCGGCGTGAGGTCCTTTCCGCTGAGCGGCACGCGCGGCCCCTCGACCACGATCGCCGTCTGCCGGTCGTAGGGCAGGAGCGCCGCGCGAACGACGTCTTCCAGAAGAACCGGCCCGTCGGCCGAGGCCATCTGCGTCATGTCGTGGGACCGGGCGAGCGCGTGCACCCGCGCCTGCACACCCTTCACGACCTCCCGCACCGAAGAGGCATCCCGCCCCACGCCGCGCAGAATGGCGAGGATGATGGCGAGGTTGTTCTTCACCCTGTGGTCCATCTCGCGCAGCATCAGGTCGCGCAGCCGCGCGGCCTCGACCTGGTCCGTCACGTCGTAGACCACGCCCAGGAGCGGCGCCGCGCGGCGCACCCCGCTCCGCCGCCCGACGAGCCGGAGGAACGCGCTCCCGCCCTGTTCCTGCCGGATCCGCATGTCGAGGTCGATCGTCCCGTCGGAGACCGCCGCTCCGAAGGCAAGGCGCGCCTTGTCCCGCTCCGACTGCGGGAGCCGCGCCAGAAGCTCGGGCACGGGAATCGTCCGGATCTCGTCCAGCTCCAGAAGCCCGGCGCTCGTCGCGTCGAGGCGGATCGACCCGGTGCCCGGATCAAGCTCCCAGACGCCGAGCCGCGTCACCTCGAGCGCGAGCCTCAGGCGTTCGCTTTCGGTCGTCAGCGCCGCATGGAGGTCCAGCGACTCCGTGATGTCCGTGAAGACGATCGTCGCGCCCTCCAGCCTGTCGTTCCGGCCCCGGTAGGGGGTCCCCAGCACCGTCCAGGTCTTCGATTCCCCCCGGTCCGTGACCCGCACAACCTGCGGCTCGCCCGTCCGGACGACCGCCGCGGCACAGTCGAGGACCGTCTCGTCCGACGACAGGACCGATGTCACCTCGGACAGCGGGCGCCCGGAGTCCCCGGCCCGGAACGGATAGATGTCGAGGATCGCCTGCGTGAAGCGCCGGATCCGGAGCTCCGCGTCCAGGACGACGAGTGGCAGCGTCGTCGAGGCGAAGAAGTTCATGAGGTCCGCATTGGCGACGTAAAGCTCGTCCACCTTCGACTTCAGCTCGTCGTTGACCGTCGCCAGCTCCTCGTTCGTGGACTGGAGCTCCTCGTTCATCGACATCATCTCTTCGTTCGAGCTCTTGAGCTCCTCGTTCGCGGTCTCCAGCTCCTCCACCGTCGTGTGGAGCCGGGACCGCGTCTCGCGCAGTTCCTCCTCGAGCGCCTGGACATGGCTGTCCGACGGCGACAGTTCTTCCAGATCGTCCTCGTCGGCGGGCTGGAACCGCCCCCTGTCGCGGAAGACGAGAAGGACGGTGCCGCCCGGCAGGGGGTCGGCGATGAGGTCGAAGCTCTGCGAACCCTGACCGGACCGCGTGGCGAGGTCGCGCAGGATCACCCGCTTCCCCCCGTTCCGCCCTTCGCGGATGGCGGTCGACATGGCGGTGCGCAGGCCGGGACGGGCCAGCATCTGGGCGTTCCGAACTTCCCGAGTCGAGGGCGAGAGGTTGAGGTACTGGCCCAGCTCCCCCGTGGAGCTGATGATCTCTCCGTCTGCGCTGACGTGTATCGTGGGTGGGGCATACCGGTCGAGCAGCCGCTCGGTCGCGGCGCTGCGCCCGGTGGAGGCCGTCGGGCGATGCTGCACGGTGCGGGTCGACGGGCCGCGTCCTCCGATCATCGCGAGCGGCCGGTTGGGCAAGGGCAGGTCCGGGTCGATGTCGCACCGGCGGTAGATGCGGGCGCGGGCGTCCTCGGTCGCGAAGAGTCGTTCCTGGCGCCCGACCGTCTCGGACGGCCCCAGGAACAGCGCCCCGCCCGGCCGGAGCGCATAGTGGAAGACGCGCAGCGCCTCTGTCTGCAGGATTTCACCGAAGTAGATCATCAGGTTCCGGCAGGTGACGAGGTCGAGGTTCGAGAACGGCGGATCGCGGACGACGCTGTGAAGGGAGAACCGGACCATGTCGCGGATTGCCGGCACCATCAGAACCCGCCCCTCGGCGGTGCGGGTGTAGAGGTCCCTCATCTCCTCGGGGATGTCCTCGATCGCGGCGGCGGGATAGGACCCCAGCCGTGCGGCCTCGATCATCGGCTCGTCGATGTCGGTGGCGAAAATCTGGATGCGGAGGGGCTTCTCCGTCTGCCGCGCCTCATGCGCGAAGAGCATGGCGATGGTGTAGGCTTCCTCCCCGCTGGAGCATCCCGCAACCCACACCCGCACCTCGTCCTCGGTCGCGTTCTCCACCAGCGGCGCGATGACCGTCCGGCGCAGCGTCTCGAAGTGCTCCGCATCGCGGAAGAACCGGGTCACGTTGATGAGGAACTCGCTCAGGAGCTTGCGCGCCTCGTCCGGGTCGTTCCGGATCCGGGCGACGTAGTCCTGCACCGTGTCGAGGTCGAGAACCTGGATGCGGCGTTCGATCCTCCGCGCCAGTGTGGACCTCTTGTAGCCCGTGAAGTCGTGGGCCGTGCTGCCGCGCAGGATGGCGCAGATATCGTCGATGCTTTCGTTGACCGTGCGCGAGAGGATGCCGCCTTCGGCCACGGCCGCGACCCGGGCGAAGTAGTCGGCGATCGTCGGCACGATCCGGTCGGGCGCGCGGATGAAGTCGACGAGCCCTGTGGCGTCGGCCGATCGCGGCATCCCGTCGTAGCGCGCGGTGGCAGGATCCTGCGCGATGCAGAGACCGCCATGCTCCTTGATGGCGCGTAGCCCGCGCGCCCCGTCGCTGCCGGTGCCCGAAAGGATCACGCAGACCGCGCGGTCCCCCATGTCGAGAGCGAGGCTTTCGAAGAAGTCGTCGATGGGCCGGCGCATTCCGCGCGGCTTCTCGAAATCGGTCAGGTGCAGACGCCCGTCGTCGATCGACAGGCCATGGCCCGGCGGGATGATGTAGACCTTGCCGCGCTCCACCTTCTCTCCGCCCTGCGCCTGGAACACGTCGAGCGCGGTGTGGCGCTGGAGCAGTTCGGCCAACAGGCTTTCGTGGTGCGGGTCGAGGTGCTGGATGACGACGTAGGCGAAGCTGCCGTTCGGATCGGCAGGCGTCAGCATCTCGCGGATCGCCTCGAGGCCGCCCGCCGACGCGCCCACGCCGACGACGCACAGCCGCTTGTCCTCCGCGCCGGTCATCCGGGGGGTTCGGAGCGGGTCCCCCGAGTCCCAACAGGTCGAACTGCGGCAAGAACTGCCGCCGCAGGGTGCGCGCCCGGTCCCTTGGCCGGCGCGCGGGTCGAATACGTCATCGCAAGTCCGTCGCGGTTCCCAATCCGCCGTCAATGCCGCAGGACCGTGTCGGGTTCCGCACTGCGGCAACTTCTTCCTGATCCGATGCGGAGGCGCGCCATCGCGCGGACGCACGGCGATGCTTGCCAACCAACCGCCGGTGCCCGAGACTCCGCGCCGAGGGGAGGGAGGTGTCCGATGGATCTGTCGCTGGAAGGCAAGCGCGCGCTTGTCACGGGTGCCTCGGGCGGGCTCGGGCTTCATTTCGCGCGGGTGCTGGCGGAGGCAGGGGCCGAGGTAACCCTGGCCGCGCGGAGGATCGGACTCGTGGAGGCCGAGGCGGCGACGCTCCGCGCGGACGGACGGGCGGCGGAGGCCGCGCCGCTCGACGTGACCTTGCCGGACAGCGTGGCGGCGCTGTTCGCGGGCCGCGCCTTCGACATCGTCGTGAACAACGCCGGCATCGCGGGCGAAGGGGCGGCGCTGGACATGGACGTGGCCGGCTTCCAGCGCGTGATCGACACCAACCTCACCGGCGTCTTCGCGGTGGCGCAGGCGGCCGCCCGCCAGATGAAGGAGACGGGCGGCGGGAGCATCGTAAACATCGCTTCGATCCTTGGGCTGAGGGTGGCGGGCCATGTCGCGGCCTATGCCGCATCGAAGGCGGCGGTGGTGCAGCTCACCAAGGCGCTTGCGCTCGAGTGGGCGCGGTACGGGGTGCGGGTCAACGCGCTCTGCCCGGGCTACATCGAGACGCCGATCAACGCCGATTTCTTCGCGACCGAGGCGGGGGCAGCCGTGATCCGCCGCATTCCGCAGCGGCGGCTCGGGGTCGCCTCCGACCTCGACGCGCCCCTCCTCCTCCTCGCCTCCGACCGTTCGGCCTACATGACGGGCGCCGTCATCGCGGTCGACGGCGGGCATCTCGTGTCCGGGCTGTGAGGCGACATGGATTTCACCGTCTCCCCTGAACTCGCCGCCCTCCGCGACCGGATCGCGGCGTTCGTCGAGGCGCATGTCCTGCCGCTCGAGGCCGACCCCGCGGCATGGGACGGACACGAGAACATCGCGATCCCGGTGCTCGACGGGCTTCGGGCGAAAGCGCGGGCTGAGGGGCTGTGGTGCCTGCAGCTCTCGCCCGCGTTCGGCGGGCAGGGCGTCGGCAAGGTCGGGATGGCGGTCTGTTACGAGGCCATGAACCGCTCCGTCTTCGGCCCCGCGGTCTTCAATTCCGCCGCGCCGGACGACGGGAACATGATGGTGCTGGATGCGCTGGGGACGCCCGCGCAGAAGGAGCGCTGGCTGCGCCCCATCGCCGAGGGGCGCGTCCGCTCCGCCTTCGTGATGACCGAGCCGCATCCCGGCGGCGGGTCCGATCCGGGGATGATGCGGACCGCCGCGACGCGGGAGGGCGACCACTACGTCGTCCACGGGCGCAAATGGTTCATCACGGGGGCGGAGGAGGCGGCCCACTTCATCCTGATCGCCCGCACCTCGGACGACGCGCGGCGGGGACACACGGCCTTCCTGTTCCACCGCGACGACCCCGGCTGGCGCATCCTCCGCCGCATCTCGATCATGGGGCCGGAGGAGCATGGCGGGCACTGCGAGCTGGAGTTCGACGGCCTGCGCATCCCGAAGGAGAACGTGATCCTCGAGGAGGGCCGGGGCCTGAAGGTGACCCAGACCCGGCTCGGCCCCGCGCGGCTCACGCATTGCATGCGATGGCTCGGGCTCGCCAAGCGCTGCGTGGAGATCGCGCAGGAGTACGCGGGCCGCCGCGAAGGCTTTGGCGTGCGGCTCGCCGACCGCGAGAGCGTGCAGGTGATGCTGGGCGACCTTGCCATGCAGATCGAGGTCGGGCGGCTTCTCGTGATGAAGGCCGCGTGGGAGATCGACCGGGGTGGCTTCGCGCAGAAGGAGGTCTCCATGGCGAAGATCCATGTCGCGAACCTCCTCCACAAGGCCGCCGACACGGCCATCCAGATCAACGGCGCGCGGGGCTATTCGAAGGACACGGTCCTAGAATGGATCTACCGCTACGCCCGGCAGGCGCGGCTCGTGGACGGGGCGGACGAGGTCCACAAGATGATCCTGAACCGGCATCTGGAAGAGCAGGGGCCCGGCTTCTGGACATGGGAGACCGCGCGGTGACCGAGGCCGACCGGGACCGGCTGGCCGCGTTCCTCACGGAGAGGTTCGGGCCATCGGGCGGCGTCTTCCGGCTTGACCGGATCGGGGGCGGGCAGTCGAACCCGTCCTTCTTCCTCGACTGGGGCGCGCGCCGCTTCGTCCTGCGCAAGCAGCCCGCGGGGCCGATCCTCAAGGGCGCCCACGCCATCGACCGGGAGTATCGCGTGCTCGCGGCGCTGACGCCCACCGCCGTCCCGGTGCCGCCGCCGGTCCTGTTCCACGCCGAACCCGCGCTCCTCGGCACACCCTTCTACCTGATGGAGCGGGTCGAGGGGCGCATCTTCACGGACACGACGCTCGCGGCACTTCCGGCGGAGGAGCGGACTCTCGTCTGGATGGCACTGGCCGACACACTTGCCGCGCTGCACGCGCTGCGGCCCGACGACGTGGGGCTCGGCGACTACGGGCGGCCGGGGTCCTACTTCGAACGCCAGCTTGCCCGCTGGGACCGGCAGTACCGCGAGTCGCCCTCGGGGCCGATCCGGGAGATCGCAACGCTCTTCGATTGGCTCACCGCCCATCTGCCGCCCGACGACGGGCGGGTGTCGCTCTGCCACGGGGACTTCCGGCTCGGGAACGTGATGTTCCACCCGACCGAGCCGCGCGTGGTCGCCGTGCTTGACTGGGAGCTCTCGACGCTCGGCCACCCGCTCGCCGACCTCGGCTTCTGCTGCATGGCCTGGCACTCGGGGCCCGAGGAGTACGGCGGGCTTCTGGGCACCGACCTCGCCGCCATGGCCCTGCCGACGGAGGACGCGTTCGTGGCCCGCTACATGGCCGCAAGCCGCGATCCCGCGCCGCTTCTCCCATTCCACGTGGCCTTCGCGCTCTACCGCTTCGCCGTGATCTTCGTGGGCATCGCCGACCGCGCGCGCGCGGGCAGTGCTGCGGACCCGGAGGCGGAGCGGCTCGGCCCGCTCGCCGTGCGGTTCGCTTTGCGCGGGCTGGAAGTGGCCGAGGGGCGGCCCCACGCGGACTAGCGGCCCGCGCGGGCGGCGGTGAGGAGGGCAACCACTTCGGAATCCTCGACCTGCGGGAAGTGGCGGTAGTGCGCGCCAACCGCGTAGAAGTCGGCGGGAATGTCGAGGCAAACGACGCGGTCGACCAGCGGTTCGAGCTCCGCCAGCGTATCGGCCGGCGCGACCGGGACGGCGAGGACGACCGACGCCGGCCGCCGTCGCTTCAGGCCGAGAAGCGCCGCCTTGACCGTCGCCCCCGTGGCGATCCCGTCATCCACGACGACGGCCGTCCGACCCTCGACCGGGACCGGCGCGGCGCCGCCAAGATAGGTCGCGCGCCGTGTCTCGATCTCGGCGAGCTTGCGGTCGATGGCCGGGGCGAAGTCCGCCTCGGTCATCCCCAGCATCGCCAGCACGGGCCTGTTGAACACCGCTTCATGCACCGGCCCGTCCACCACCGCGCCGACCGCCAGTTCCTCATGCCCCGGCGCGCCGATCTTGCGGACGAGGAGGAGGTCGAGCGGGGCCTTCAGTCGCCGGGCCACGGGCGCGGCAACGGGCACGCCGCCGCGCGGAAGCGCAAGGACCACGGGGTCGGGGAGAGCGCGACGGGCCAAGGCATCGGCCAGCGCCTCTCCCGCCTCCGTCCTGTCGCGGAACATCGTCATGTCGGCAGAGTAGGCCGCCGGACGCCTCGGCGAAAGTCCGGCGATCAGCCCCGCAGGGTCCCGCCGGTGGCCTTCTCGACCTTCTCCACGATCTTGCGGCCCACGGCCTCGATCTCGGCCTCGGTCAGCGTCTTTTCGGACGGCTGGAGGCGGACCGAGATGGCGAGCGACTTCCTGCCTTCGCCAAGCGAGCCCCCCGTGAACTCGTCGAAGACGCGCACCTCCTCGATCAGCGCGCGATCCGCCCCCGCCGCCGCGTTCACCACGTTCACCGCCTCGACGCCCGCGTCGAGGACGAAGGCGAAGTCGCGCTCCACCGCCTGAAGATCACTGAGCACCAGTGCCGGACGCGCGACCGCGCGCGCCTTGGGCGCGGGGATGCGCTCGGGGAAGACGGTGAAGGCCACCGCCGGTCCCCTCACGTCGAAGGCGCGGAGGATCCTCGGGTGCACCTCGCCGAACGCCGCGAGCACCACCTTGGGACCGAGGCTGACCTGCCCCGACCGCCCCGGATGCCACCAGCCCGGCGCATTGCGCTGGATCATCGCCTTCGCGGGCGCGCCGAGCGCGGCAAGGATCGCCTCCGCATCCGCCTTGGCGTCGAACACGTCGACCGCCCGGCGCGTACCGTAGGGGTTGCGCGGCGCGGACTGGCCGACGAGGAGGCCCGTCACCTGCACATGCTGCTCCTCCGGCTCGCCGCCGTGGAAGGCGGGGCCGACCTCGAAGAGCGCGAGGTCCTGGAACCCGCGCGCCTGGTTTCGGGCGGCAGCCCGCAGGAGACCGGGCAGGAGATCGGGCCGCATGTGCGTCAGTTCGGAGGAGATCGGGTTCTCCAGCCGAGAACTATCTCCCGCGCCGAACAGCGCCGCCGCCTCGGCGTCGATGAACGAATAGGTGACGCACTCGTTGTAGCCAAGCGCCGCCGCCGTCCGCCGCGCGATCTGCTCGCGCCGCTGGAGGGGCGTCAGGATCGGCTTCGGCACAGCCGCCGCCGCGCGCGGCATCGGCGCCGCCTTCAGCTTGGTCAGCGACGCGATGCGGGCCACTTCCTCGACGAGGTCCGCCTCCCCCAGCACGTCGTGCCGCCACGACGGCGGATGGGCCATGTCGCCCTCCATCCGGAAGCCGAGCGCGGCGAGCGTCCGCCGCTGCTCCTCCGCCGGGATCGCCATGCCCACGAGCGCCTGCACGTGATCGGTGTCGAGCCGATAGGCCCGGTCGGTGTCAAGCGCCGCGCCGTCCGCCACGACGTCCGACGCCTCGCCCCCGCAGAGGTCGAGGATCATCCGCGTCGCGGCCTCGAGCCCCGGGATCGTGAAGGCCGGGTCCACGCCGCGTTCGAAGCGGTAGCGGGCGTCCGAGTTGATCTTGAGCGCCCGACCGGTGGTTGCGATGGTCACCGGGTCCCAGTAGGCGGACTCGAGGAAGACGTTCACGGTCGCCTCGGTACAGCCCGTGTGCTCGCCACCCATGATGCCGGCAAGGCTTTCGGGACCCTGATCGTCCGAGATGACCATCATCCCCGGCGCGAGCGTGTAGTCCTTCCCGTCAAGCGCGCGCAGCACCTCGCCGCCCCTGGCCGGGTGGATGCGCAAGCCGCCCTTCACCACGTCCGCGTCGAACACGTGGAGCGGGCGGTTGCGGTCGTAGGTGAAGAAGTTCGTGATGTCGACGAGCGCCGAGATCGGACGCAGCCCGATGGCCTTCAGCCGGTCCTGCAGCCACTGGGGGCTCGGCCCGTTCTTAACGCCTCGGATCAGTCGGCCGGCGAAATGCGGGCAGCCCTTTGTCTTCAGGCTCGGATCGATGGTCACGGAGATGGGGCAGGGAAAGCTGCCCGCCACCGGTTCCACTGGCGTCTCGATCAGCCGCCCGATCCCCCGTGCCGCGAGGTCGCGGGCGATCCCATGGACGCCGAGCGCATCCTGCCGGTTCGGCGTGATCGCGATCTCGATGACCGGGTCCACCTTGCCGGGGTCGTTCTTCGCGAGCCAGTCGGTGAACCGCTCGCCGATCTCGCCCGAAGGAAGCTCGATGATGCCGTCGTGTTCGTCCGACAGCTCCATCTCTCGTTCGGAGCACATCATTCCGTGGCTCTCGATCCCGCGGATCCTTCCGACCTGGATCGTGGTGTCGATGCCGGGGACGTACGTGCCGGGGTGGGCGACGACGACGGTGATGCCTTCGCGCGCATTCGGCGCGCCGCAGATGATCTGCTGTTCTCCGCGGCCGGTGGCGACCACGCAGACGCGCAGGCGGTCCGCGTCGGGGTGCTGTTCGGCCTTCAGCACCTTGCCGATGGTGAAGTCGTGGAGCCGCGCGGCGGGGTTCTCGACGCCTTCCACCTCGAGCCCGAGATCGGTCAGCGTCTCTGCAATCTCGTCGACGCTGGCCGTCGTTTCGAGATGCTCCTTGAGCCAGGACAGCGTGAACTTCATGGGGCAGGGGCCTTCGCCTTGCGGAAAACGAACGCTCCTTACCCCATGAAGGAAGTGGGGAAAAGGTATCCCTTGGGCGTCAGTCGGCCTGCGGCGTGGCGTCGGGTGCCGCGCCCCCGGTCGCGCCGTCGGCCGGAGCCGTACCAGGCGCCGTCGCCCCGTCGGCCGGAGCCGTGCCCGGCGCCGTTGCGTCGCCGGTCGTCCCGGTGGTCGCGCCGCCGGTCGTTCCGGTCGTGCCGGTTCCGGTGTCGCCGGTCGTGGCCGGCGGCGCCGAAGTCTGGGCGGCGGGCGCCGTCTGTTCTGCCGGAACCGTCGTGACGGTCGTCCCGCGGCCGAAGCCGCCGAAGATCCAGGCGAGGAACAGGAGAACGACGATCAGCGCCGCCACGATCCACACCCACCGCATCGCATCGCTGCTGCCACGGTGTTCGGTGGTCACTTTCGGGTCGCGATAGTTCTTCGGGTCGTGGGTCATGAGGATGTCTCCTTGGACTTCATGCCGAGCCTCAATGCCCTGCTGCACGCGGATGTTCCTTTGTGCCGGGAAACCTCCGGGCCGCGTCGCCGTTGGAACGGGATTGCAGGAAAAGGAGAACCGCCATGCACCGCGCCGTCACCGCCGTCTATCCGACGGAGCTTTCCGCCCTCGAAGTCCGCGAGGAACTTGTCCGCCTCGGTGTGCCCGACGGCCACATCACGGTCGTCCCCGAAACCTCTGCCGAAGCGTCCACGCCGGGCGTCCGGAGCGCGACCGAGCATCACGAACGGCTCGACCGGCTTGGACTTCCGGAGGACGACACACGCACCTACCTTCAGGCCGTGCGCAACGGCGACTACGTCGTCTCGGTGGATGTGGAGGATGCCGAGCGGCTTGACCGGATCAAGACGATCATGCGCGATCCGGGCCATGCCCGCGATCTCGACGCGCTGGACGAGGAGTACCGGAGCGCCGAATACGTGCCCTTCCGCCATGAAGACCAGCCCGCCGATCCGCATAACCGAGCGATTCGGCAGGACCCGCAGCCCGGGGACCGACCCGACCTGCGCGACTACACGCGCACGCGGGGGCGGGGCCTCTAGCCCTCGGCCGACAGCATCGCCGTGATGCCGACGTTGGCGGCCATGACGAAGAACAGGATCGAGGTGATCATGGTCAGCACGATCACCCGGTTGAAATAGCGCACCTGCTTGATCGCCTCGACCTGAAGGTGAAACTCGCCCTCCACCGCGTCCATCTCGAAGACGTGGCGGAGGCGCGGGGACGGTTCGTAGATCAGGCAGCGCAGGAGGAACAGGATCGACACGGACACGGTCGCCACCTGCCCGAACATGAGAGCGAGGGTGAGAAGATTCCGGTCGAGCGAGAAGAGGAACGTGGCGGCCGCGAGGAGGATGGCGAGAACGGCGAGGAGAGCCGACGATTTCGCGTCGATCTCGGTCATGATCTGGCGCGCCTCTGCCTGATCCATGTTCCGCACCCCCACATCCTCCTCGATCTGGATGCAGACGGGGCGGAGGGTAAGCTCGGACGCCCGCGGCATCAGCAGGCGGTCCATCAGACGGACGAGCTGGGGAAGGGTGACGGCCACGGATTCCAGACCTGTTCGCTGCGGACGCCGGATCGCCGCTGGCTGTCCAAAGGGGCGCGGGTCCGGCAGGGGAATGTAGGCAGCGTTCGCGGCGACGACAATGCCGTTCGCCGCACGCACGGACCGATCGAGCGGGGTCCGTTCGTCAGAGGCGGGTGTGCATCCTGTAGCCCGGATGGAAGACGAGCCTCACCGAGGTGATGACGCTTCCTGCCGACCACGTCGTGCGGTCGAGAACGAAGAGCCCGACACCCGCCGCGCAAGACAGCGCCGCGGCTTCGGTCGGCGTCGCGGTGATGGCCGAGAACGCAAAGTCGCCGCCTTCGAACGGCACCTCGCGGACCAGCCATTCGTTCGGGCTGATCGCCGCGAAGGTCTCCGCCAAGGCTGCGGGAACTGCCTCCGCATTGATCCACCTGTCCTCGAGAACGTAGGGCACACCGTCTGCGGTGTAGAGCGTCCGGACGTGAAGCGCCGGGCGCCCTCCGGCAAGCTGCAGTCGAGCGCCGATGTCCGGGGGAGGGGCGCGCATCTCCCGCGTCAGGATGGCGTGGCGGCAGACGCGTCCCTGCGATTCGATTTCGTCCCGGATGACGGGGATGGCGAAGCTGGCCCTGCGGACCGGGTTCACCGCCACACGCGTCCCGGCCTTCCGGCGGCGATCGAGGATGCCCTCGTCGGCCAGGTCCCGCAGGGCCCGGTTCACGGTCGCTCGGGCGCAGCCGAATTCGCGGGCAAGCTCCGCCTCGTGCGGGATGAAGTCGCCGGGGCTCCAGACGCGCGCCGCGATGCGGCGGCGGACCTCGTCCCGGACAGCCTGCCAGTTGCGGATTGACGGCACGGTCACAGCGCGTCCCGAAGCTCGCGCAGCGCCGCGCGGTAGGCGGCGGCGATGGCGTCGTGGGCGACGTGGCGGCCTTCGCGGACCATGTGGCGGCCCGCCGACCAGACGTCGCGCACCATGCGGTCGTCGCCTGCGAAGACGAAGGTATCGAGAACCGTGTCGCCCTCCCGCCCGTCGAGGTCGACGTGGCCTGCGTCGAGAGTGACGAGGTCGGCCCAGAGGCCCGGGCGGATGACCCCTGTTTCCCGTCCGGCGGCGACGGCGCCGCCCGCGAGGATCGCGTCGTAGAGGCGGCGGCCCGTCGACCTTTCGGGCGTGGCAAGTGCCGCACGGGAGCGGTCGCGGAGGCGCTGCGAATACTCGAGTGTCCGCAACTCTTCGGACAGCGAGATACGGATGTTGGAGTCCGACCCGACGGCGATGCGCCCCCCGGCGGCAAGCCATCGGACGCCGTCGAAGATGCCGTCGCCAAGGCTCGATTCCGTGATCGGGCAGAGCCCGGCCGTCGCGCCGGACCGCGCGAGGGCTTCGGTCTCGTGCGGCTCCATCTGGGTGCAGTGGATGAAGGTGTGGCGGGCATCCGGGGCGAGGTGGTCCAGAACCCATTCCACCGGGCGGCACCCCAGTGCGGCTTCGACTTCGGCCACCTCCGCCATCTGTTCAGCGAGGTGCATGTGGATCGGGCCGTCCGTCGCCAGCGCGGCGATCCCCGGCAGATCCTCCGGCGCGACGGCGCGAAGGCTGTGGGGCGCGACGCCGAGCGCCGTGTCTGCGGGCAGGCGCCCGATGGCCGCAGCGGATGCGGCGTGAAGGCGGGCGAAGGCCTCGGGGTCGGTGCCGAAGCGGATCTGACCGGGGCCAAGCGGGCGCCGGTCGCAGCCGCCGTAACGGTAGTGGACCGGGAGCAGCGTGAGGCCGATGCCCGAGCGGGCGGTGGCGGAGGCGATGCGTTCGGCCATTTCGGCGGAGTTGGCGTAAGGACGCCCGCCGGGCTGGTGGTGGAGGTAGTGGAACTCGACGGTGGTGGCGTATCCCGCCTCGAGCATCTCCATCTGCACGAAGGCGGCGATGGCTTCGACGTAGTCGGGCGTCAGGCGGTCGAGGAAGCGGAACATGAGCGCCCGCCAGGTCCAGAAGGTGTCGCGTGGGTCGGGGCCCCGGCGTTCGGTAAGTCCCGCCATGGCCCGCTGGAAGGCGTGGCTGTGGGCGTTGGCGGGCGCCGGGAGGAGGACGTCCACGCGATGGTCCGACGGCGCGGGCGCCCCCTGCTCCACGGTGGCGATGCGGCCGGTCGCGTCGATGGCGACGCGGAGGCTGTCGCTCCAGCCGTCGTCGGTCAGGGCCCGCGCGGCCCAGAGTGTCGTCATGGGCTTCCCCGCTTGACGCGCCATTATGTGCAGACATATACAGGTCAAGCACAGACATGACAAGGTCGGCCCATGCTCCTCGTCAACGCGACCCTCGCCGGAACCGAGGACGTCCGTCCCTACGGGCTGATCCCGCGCGGGGCGGTGGCGATCGAGGGCGACCGGATCGCGTGGGCGGGGCCTGAGGCGGACCTGCCGGAGCGGTTCTCCGCCGGCGAGGCGCTGGACCTCGAAGGCCGGCTCGTCACGCCGGGGCTGATCGATTGCCACACGCACATCGTCCACGGCGGCAACCGGGCGCGCGAGTTCGAGATGCGGCTCGAGGGCGCGAGCTATGCAGAGATCGCGCAGGCGGGCGGCGGGATCGTCTCGACCGTGGCGGCGACGCGGGCGGCGGGGGAGGAGCGGCTTCTGGCCGAGGCGCTGCCGCGGGTGGATGCGCTGATTGCCGAAGGGGTGACGGCGATCGAGGTCAAGTCGGGCTACGGGCTCGACGTCGAGACGGAGCTGGCGATGCTCCGCGCCGCGCGGCGGATCGGGGACGTCCGGGCGGTGCGGGTGCGGACGAGTTTCCTCGGAGCGCACGCAGTTCCGCCGGAGTATCGCGGCCGGGCGGATGCCTACATCGACGAAGTGTGTCTGCCCGCTCTGGACGCTGCGGCTGCGGAGGGGCTGGCCGATGCGGTCGACGGCTTCTGCGAGGCGATCGCCTTCGACACGGCTCAGATGGCGCGGGTCTTCACGCGGGCGCGCGAGCTTGGTCTGCCGGTGAAGCTCCACGCCGAGCAGCTGTCCAACATGGGCGGCGCTCGGCTGGCCGCATCGTTCGGGGCGCTGTCGGCGGATCACCTGGAATACGCCGACGACGGCGACGCGGCGGCGATGGCGGCGGCGGGCACCGTTGCGGTGATCCTTCCGGGGGCGTTCTACACGCTACGGGAGACGCAGGCGCCGCCCATCGCCGCCTTCCGCGCCCATGGCGTACCGATGGCGGTGGCGACGGACTGCAATCCGGGATCGTCGCCGATGACGTCGCTGCTGCTCGCCATGAACATGGCGGCGACGCTGTTCCGCATGACGCCGGAGGAGTGCCTTGCCGGGGTCACGCGCCATGCGGCGCGGGCGCTGGGGCTGGCGGATGCGGGCGTGATCGCGGCGGGGATGCGGGCGGACCTAGCTGTCTGGGAGGCGGAGAGCCCGGCCGAGCTGACCTACCGCATCGGGTTCAACCCGCTCTGGAAGCGGATCTTCGGAGGAGTGTCCTGATGCTGCTCACGCCCGGAGCCACGCGGCTCGATGCGCTGGAGGTGATCTGGCGCGGGGGCCACGCGGCCCGCCTCGTCTCCGGGGCGCAGGCGGCCATCGACGCGGCGGCGGAGATCGTGGCGAAGGCGGCGGCGGGGGGAGAGGCGGTCTACGGCGTCAACACCGGCTTCGGCAAGCTCGCCTCGGTGCGGGTGCCGCCGGAAGATACCGCGCGGCTCCAGCGGAACCTGATCCTGTCGCATTGCTGCGGGGTGGGCGAGGCGCTCGACGTGCCGACGACGCGGCTGATGATGGTGCTGAAGCTCCTGTCGCTCGGGCGCGGCGCGTCAGGGGTGCGGCGGGAGACGGTGGCGCTGATCGAGGACTGCCTCGCGCGCGGCGTGACGCCCGTGGTCCCCGTGCAGGGGTCGGTGGGGGCGTCCGGGGACCTCGCGCCGCTCGCGCATATGGCGGCGACGCTGATCGGTGAAGGCGAGGCGGTCATCGAGGGCGTCCGGATGGCGTCGGCGGAGGCCCTGCGGCGGGCGGGGCTCGCCCCGGTGGTGCTGGGCCCGAAGGAGGGGCTGGGGCTCATCAACGGGACGCAGTTCTCGACCGCTTGCGCACTAGCGGGGCTGTTCGATGCCATGCGGAACCTTGAGAGCGCGGTCGCTGCGTCGTGCCTGTCGACCGACGCGATCATGGGCTCGACCGCGCCGCTGGACCCCGCGCTCCACGCGCTCCGGGGGCATGAGGGGCAGATCGACGTGGCGCGCGCGATGCGGGCGGTGATGGAGGGCTCCGAGATCCGCGAGAGCCACCGGGAGGGCGACGCACGCGTGCAGGACCCCTACTGCATCCGTTGCCAGCCGCAGGTGACGGGGGCGGCGCTCGACCTTCTGCGCTTCGCGGGGCGGACGCTGGAGATCGAGGCGAATGCCGTGTCGGACAATCCGCTCGTGCTGGTGGAGGACGGGCGGATCGTGTCGGGTGGGAATTTTCACGCCGAACCCGTGGCCTTCGCGGCCGACCAGATCGCGCTGGCGATTGCCGAGGTGGGGGCCATCGCGCAGCGGCGGGTCGCGCTGATGGTGGACCCGACGCTCAGCTTCGACCTGCCGCCGTTCCTGACGCCGCAGCCGGGGCTGAACTCGGGGCTGATGATCGCGGAGGTCACGACTGCCGCGCTGATGAGCGAGAACAAGCATCTCGCGACGCCGTGTTCGACCGACTCGACGCCCACCTCCGCCAATCAGGAGGACCACGTCTCCATGGCCGCGCACGGCGCGCGGCGGCTCAAGCGCATGAACGAGAACCTGAGCGTGATCGTGGGCGTGGAGCTCCTGTGCGCCGCGCAGGGCGTGGAGTTCCGCGCGCCGCTGGTGACGAGCCCGGCGCTCCGGCAGCTGTTGGCCACGGTGCGGGAGGCGGTTCCGCCGCTGGGCGAGGACCGCTACATGGCAGACGACCTCGACCGCGCCGCGGCGCTGGTGCGGGAAGGGCGTGCGGCCGGGGTCTGCGGCATCCGTGGCCTCCTCGAGGCGCGCGCATGACGCCGGTGGAGGTGACGCGCGGCGACGGGCCAGTGGTGCTCGGGATGCCCCACACGGCGACGCACGTGCGTGCGGACATCCTCGCGCGGCTCAACGGGGTGGGGCGGACGCTCGCGGATACCGATTGGCACGTCGACCGGCTCTACGACGGGCTCCTCCCCGGCGTCACGGTCGTGCGGGCAACCTTCCACCGCTACGTCATTGACGCGAACCGCCCGCCGGACGGGGCGAGCCTCTATCCGGGGCAGAACACCACGGGTCTGTGCCCGGTGACGGATTTCGGCGGGCGGGAGATCTATCGCACGGGCGAAGCCCCCGAGGCGGACGAGGTGGAGGACCGCCGCGCGCAATTCCACGCACCCTACCACGCGGCGCTTGCCGCGGAAGTGGAACGGGTGCGTGCCCTGCACGGGGTCGCGGTGCTTTTCGACTGCCATTCGATCCGGTCACGCATCCCGTTCCTGTTCGAGGGGCGGCTTCCCGACTTCAACATCGGCACGAACGAAGGCCGCACCTGCGCGCCCGAGATGGAGGCCGCCGTCGTCCGCCTCTGCGAGAGCGCGCAAGGCTTCACGAGCATCCTGAACGGGCGCTTCAAGGGCGGCTGGACCACGCGCCACTACGGCCGGCCCGAGGCAGGCGTTCACGCGATCCAGATGGAGCTCGCGCAGTCCACCCACCTCGCCACCGAGGCCGCGCCCTTCACCTATGACGACGCAAAGGCCGCCTGCCTTCGCCCCCACCTCCGCGCCGTCCTCCAGACGCTCGCCGACATCGCCCTTTCCCGGAAAGGAACGCCATGACGAACCCCCGCCACAACCTCCGAGACGTCTATCCGCCGACCGGCCCCGAGATCAGTGCCAAGAGTTGGCTGACCGAGGCGCCGCTTCGCATGCTGATGAACAACCTGCACCCGGACGTGGCCGAGAACCCGCACGAACTGGTCGTCTACGGCGGGATCGGGCGCGCGGCGCGGACCTGGGAGGACTTCGACCGCATCGTCGCGGGTCTGCGCGACCTCGAGGCCGACGAGACGCTGGTCGTGCAGTCGGGCAGGCCCGTCGCCATCGTGCGGACCCACGCGGATGCCCCGCGCGTCCTCATCGCCAACTCGAACCTCGTCCCCCACTGGGCCACATGGGCGCATTTCAACGAACTCGATCGCAAGGGGCTGATGATGTACGGCCAGATGACCGCGGGGTCTTGGATCTACATCGGCACGCAAGGGATCGTGCAGGGCACCTACGAGACGTTCGCCGAAGCGGGCCGCCAGCACTATGGCGGCAGCCTTAAGGGCCGCTGGATCCTGACCGGGGGCCTCGGTGGCATGGGCGGCGCGCAGCCGCTCGCGGCCGTCTTCGCGGGGGCGTGCTGCCTTGCCGTGGAATGCGACGAGACGCGGATCGATTTCCGCCTGCGCACCCGCTACCTCGACGAGAAGGCGCGCACGCTCGACGAGGCGCTGGCGCTGATCGACCGCTGGACGAAGGCGGGCGAGGCGAAGTCCGTGGGCCTTCTCGGCAACGCGGCGGAGGTCTTTCCCGAACTCGTGCGCCGCATGAAGGCGGGCGGCCCGCGCCCCGACATCGTGACCGACCAGACCTCGGCCCACGATCCGCTCCATGGCTACCTGCCGGTGGGCTGGACGGTGGCCGACTGGCGCGCGAAGCAGGAGAGCGATCCGATGGCCGTGGAGGCCGCCGCCCGCGCCTCCATGAAGACCCACGTCGGCGCGATGGTGGACTTCTGGAACGCGGGCGTCCCCACGCTCGACTACGGCAACAACATCCGGCAGGTGGCGAAGGAGGAGGGGCTGGAGAATGCCTTCGCCTTCCCGGGGTTCGTGCCGGCCTACATCCGGCCCCTGTTCTGCAAGGGCATCGGCCCCTTCCGGTGGGTCGCCCTCTCCGGCGACCCCGAGGACATCCGCAAGACCGACGCCGCGATGAAGCGGCTGTTCCCGGAGAACACTCACCTCCACCGCTGGCTCGACATGGCGTCCGAGCGGATCGCCTTCCAGGGCCTTCCTGCACGGATCTGCTGGATCGGCCTTGGCGACCGGCACCGCGCGGGGCTCATGTTCAACGAGATGGTGGCGTCGGGCGAACTGAAGGCCCCCATCGTCATCGGGCGCGACCACCTCGACGCGGGGTCGGTCGCGAGCCCGAACCGCGAGACCGAAGCGATGAAGGACGGCTCCGACGCCGTGTCGGACTGGCCGCTCCTCAACGCGCTCGTCAACACGGCGAGCGGGGCGACGTGGGTGTCGCTCCACCATGGAGGCGGCGTCGGCATGGGGTTCAGCCAGCACGCGGGCGTGGTCATCGTGGCGGACGGAACGCCCGAGGCGGCGAAGCGGCTCGAACGGGTGCTGTGGAACGACCCGGCTTCGGGCGTCTGGCGCCACGCGGACGCGGGCTACGAGGAGGCCATCGCCTGCGCGAAGGCACATGGCCTCAGGCTTCCCGGCATCCTTGGCGCCTGACGATCCCGGCGTGCGGTCGACGTCCGGTCGCCCTTATTCTGCGGATCTGTCCCCAAAAGCCAAACGGACCCCTCCGGCCTCGTGCTAGGCGTGCCTCGCAAGGTGACGCGACACCGGGCCCGCCTCGCAACGCGATCGGACCCGGCAACGCGGCACGGAGGTGAGCGGAGAGAAGGATGCACAGATTGACGATGACCGGCGCGGTCGTGGCCGCCCTCGTCACAGGACCTGCGGCGGCGCAGGACACGGGCGGCTGGACGTTCCAGACCTCGCTTTACGGCTGGGTTCCGAGCTTGTCGACGACGATCGGCACCCCGTTCGGCGACTTCGAGACGGAAGCCAACGGCAGTTCGGCGCTCGACGACCTCGACATGGCCTTCATGGGCACGCTCGAGGCCCGCAAGGGCAAGTGGGGCTTCATCGGCGACCTGCTCTACGTCGATCTGTCGAGCGAGACGGACTCTCCCTTCGACCGCCGGTTCAGGAGCGGGACGCTCGACACGAAGACGACGGCCTTCAGCGGCTACGCCGTCTACCGAACCTACGAGTCCGACCGGGCGATCATCGACGCCGGTGCCGGTTTCCGCGCCTTCGACGTGAGCCTCGATCTCGGCCTCCAGTCCGCCGACAGCCGCCCCAGCTACAGCGCAAGCGACAGCGCCACCTGGGCCGTGCCTCTGGTCGCGGTGCGCATGATCCTGCCGCTCTCCGAGTCCTGGTTCGCCACCGCCTTCGTCGACGGCGGGATGACCTCTTCCGACACCTCCACCTGGCAGGCGTTCGGCAGCGTCGGCTACCGCTTCGACGAACGGTGGTCGTCGCAGATCGGGTGGCGCTACATGAACATCCAGAAGGAGATCGGCAGCCTCGACACCACGCTCGACCTCTCGGGCCTGCTGATCGGGGTCTCGGCACACTTCTGACCGGCAAGGGCGCCTGGCGGTCCATCCGGGAGGGGATCGGGCGTCAGGTCGCGCGCTTGGTGGACAGAAGCAGGCTCGTCTCGCTCGTGTTCACCCCCTCGAACTGGCGGATGCGCGCGAGGACGGCGTCCAGCGCCTCGAGCGTGTCGGTCCCGATCTCGACGATCAGGTCCCATCGGCCGGCGGTGGAATGCACGGCCCGCACTTCCGGCAGCCCCTGAAGCTGGCGCGTGATGCGCGTGGCGCCGCGCCCCTCGATCCCGATCATCATGAGGCCCCGCACCGGCACGACCGCCGTGTCGGCCCGGGTGATCACCGTGAAGCCGAGGATGTCCCCGTCGCGCCGGAGGCGATCCATCCGGGCGCGCACCGTCGTCCGCGACAGACCGAGCCTGAGCGCAAGCTCCGAGAGCGGCATCCTCGCGTCATGGCGGAGCGCTGCGACGAGCCTTTCGTCCGTTTCGTCCATTGAAGTTGAGCGATCTGACCAATATGCCGCCGTTCTGCTCCATTTCGGTCCTTGATGGCAATCCTTTCCGACGGCAATGAGGAACCGTGGGTCCTGTGGAGGCAATCATGACAGCGAAAACCTGCATCCTCATCGGTGCCCCGGTGGACAGTGGGCAGCGCCGCCCCGGATGCCTGATGGGACCCGACGCCTTCCGCACGGCCGGCCTTGCCGCCGCCTTCCGCGAGCTCGGTCATGAGGTCGTCGACCTCGGCAACCTCTCTCCCGGCGAGGTTCCGGCCGAACCGGAAGGGAGCCGCCTGCACGCGCCCAACCAGACGATCGGCTGGACCCGCAGCATCGCCGCCGCAGCGGGCTCGGCGATGAAGCAGGGGCTGCCCGTGTTCCTCGGCGGCGACCACAGCCTGTCGCTGGGAAGCATCGCGGGCGTCGCGGCCCATGCCGCGGCCGCCGGACGCCCGCAGTTCGTCCTCTGGCTTGACGCGCACAGCGATTTCCACACGCCCGAGACGACGTCCACCGGCAACCTCCACGGCACCCCGCTCGCCTATGTGACGGGCCGGCCGGGGTTCGACGGCTTCCCCGAGATCCGCCACACCGTGCCGGAGGAGAACATCTGCATCATCGGCCTGCGCTCTGTCGATCAGGCCGAGCGCGAGGCCTTCCGCAAGAGCCGCATCCGCCGCCACGACATGCGCGAGATCGACGAGACCGGCGTGGCGGGCCTGCTGGCCCCCTTCCTCGACACGGTGGCGGCGGCGGGCGGGATGCTCCACGTCTCCCTCGACGTCGACTTCCTCGACCCTGCGGTGGCGCCCGCCGTGGGCACCACCGTGCCCGGCGGCGTGACCGTGCGCGAGGCGCATCTGGTCATGGAGATGATCAGCGACAGCGACCTCATGACCTCGCTCGACCTTGTGGAGCTGAACCCGTTCCTCGACGAACGGGGCAGGACGGCGCTCCTGATGGTGGAACTCGCCGCCTCGGCCCTTGGCCGGCGCGTCTTCGACCGGCCGACAAGGCCCTACGCATGACCGCCCAGCCGTCAGCCCGGGCGCTTGTCCCCTTCGTCTCGGTCGATCACATGATGCGGCTCGTCCACCGGATCGGGCTGGAGGAGATGCTCGTGGGCCTCGCCGACGCCATCGAGGCCGACTTCCGCCGCTGGGAGCACTTCGACAAGACGCCGCGCGTGGCCTCGCATTCGGCGGACGGCGTTATCGAGCTGATGCCGGCGTCGGACGGGGCGGTCTACGGGTTCAAGTATGTGAACGGCCATCCCCGCAACGCGCGGGAGGGGCTTCAGACCGTGGCGGCCTTCGGTCTTCTGGCGGACGTGGGCACGGGCTATCCGGTGCTCCTGTCCGAAATGACCCTGCTCACCGCCTTGCGGACGGCTGCGACCTCGGCCCTTGCCGCCCGGCACCTCGCGCCTGCGGGTGCGCGGACGATGGCGATGATCGGGAACGGCGCGCAGTCGGAATTCCAGGCGCTTGCGATGAAGGCGGTCTGCGGCGTCGAGGAGGTGAAGCTTTACGATGTGGACCCCGCCGCGACGGACAAGTGCGCGCGGAACCTGGCCGGGACGGGATTGCAGGTGGTGGCCTGCCGGAGCGCCGCCGAGGCCATCGAAGGCGCGCAGATCCTGACGACCTGCACCGCCGACAAGCAGCACGCGACCATCCTGACGGACAACATGGTGGGCGCGGGCGTCCACATCAACGCGATCGGGGGCGACTGCCCCGGAAAGACCGAGGTCGCGCGCGAAGTCCTGCTCCGGTCGGACATATTCGTCGAATACGCGCCCCAGACCCGGATCGAGGGAGAGATCCAGCAGCTGCCACCCCGACATCCGGTGACGGAGCTCTGGCAGGTGATCGTCGGGCAGGCGAAGGGCCGGACGTCGGACCGTCAGATCACGCTGTTCGACGGTGTGGGCTTCGCCATCGAGGACTTCAGCGCCCTGCGCTTCGTTCGCGACCGCATCCGGGGGACGGGGCTTTATGCCGAGGTCGATCTCCTCGCCGACCCCGACGACCCGCGCGACCTTTTCGGGATGCTCCTGAGGGCGGCGCCGGGCGCGTGATTTCCGGCTCCGCCCCTTGAATTCCCCGTCCCCGCGCGGGACGATGCCGGCGGACGCGGCGCCGCATGGGCGCGGGGTGGAGCGCAGGAGAATCGCGTGGAATACAGGACGCTTGGCCGGACCGGCCTTCGGGTTTCGGCGATCACGATGGGGACCTTCACCTTCGGCGGGGAAGGTCCCTTCGGCATGGTCGGCAAGCAGGGCGTTGCCGAGGCCCGGCGCCTCGTCGATCTCTGCATCGACCATGGGGTGAACCTGTTCGACACCGCGAACATGTATTCGACGGGCCGGTCCGAGGAGATCCTGGGAGAGGTGCTGGAAGGCCGCTACGACGACATCCTGATCACGTCCAAGGCGCGGATGCGGATCGGCCAGGGGCCGAACGACGAAGGCGTCTCGCGCTGGCACCTGATCCGCGAATGCGAACGTTCGCTGAAGCGGCTCCGCACCGATCACATCGACATCTACTACATGCACGAATGGGACGGGATCACGCCGGTCGAGGAGAAGATGGCCGCGCTCGACACGCTCGTGAGCCAGGGCAAGGTCCGCTACATCGGCTGCTCCAACTACTCCGGCTGGCACATCATGAAGTCGCTCGCCGCCGCCGACCGGCGCGCGGCCACGCGCTTCGTCACCCAGCAGATCCACTACACGCTCGAGGCGCGGGAGGCCGAATACGAGCTTCTGCCGCTGTCGGTCGATCAGGGCCTCGGCGTCCTCGTCTGGAGCCCGCTCGCCGCCGGTCTTCTCACCGGCAAGCACCGCCGCGGGGCGGAGGCGCCCGCGGGTTCCCGTCAGGCGGCTGGGTGGAGCGAGCCGCCGATCCGCGACACGGAGCGCCTTTGGGACATCGTGGACGCTCTGGTGGAGGTGGCCGAGGCCCGCGGCGCCACGCCCGCGCAGGTGGCGCTGGCCTGGCTTCTGACGCGCCCCGCCGTCTCCTCGCTCGTCGTCGGAGGCCGGACCGAGGCGCAGTTCGTCGAGAACTTCGGTTCAGTCGACGTGAAGCTGACGGAGGAGGACCTCATGCGCCTCAACGACGTGAGCCGCCTGCCGCTCATCTACCCCTACTGGCACCAGCACAACTTCGCGAGGCCGAGATTCAGCGAGGGCGACCAGGCGCTTCACGCCGACTACCCTGACCGCCACTACGGCGGGATCGACCCTCTCGTCTGAGAAGGTCACCCCTCGCGGTTCGCCACCGCCTTGACGATCCGGTTCATGGCAAGCATCCCCGGGTCGTCCATGCCCACGCTCTTCTCGGCGAAGATGCGGGCGCGACCCACGGTGGCCTTGCGGTCGCGGAAGGTGTCCATGACCTCGTCCACCGCCGCAGCTGCGGCATCGGCGACCGCCCCGGGATCGTCCTTCCCAGCCGTCGCCTTCGCCACCGCGTCGAGGCTGTCGAGCACGGTCTTGCCCCCCAGCTCCGCCTTCCCCCGCGCCTGCATCTGGTCCCGCGCCGTCGCGACGAGCTCCGAGATGCGGGCCGCCGGCACCGCCGTCTCGCCCTTCAGCGCCTTGGCCATTGCCATCAGGCCGGTCGCCATCAGCGTCCCGTAGGACGACCCCGACGCCTTCGTGAAGGACTGCGCGCAGGCCAGCAGCGCCTGCCCGAGGTCCTCGGGCAACTCCCCCGCCTTCTCCGCGACAGGCCGCATCCCCCGCGTCATCGTCACGCCAAGGTCGCCGTCGCCAAGCGCGCCGTCGGCCGTGTTCAGCATGTCGAAGTCCCGCTCCATCGCCGCGGCGAGGCGGGCGATGGCGCCCTGCAGCGCCGCCCGGTCGAGCGTCATCCGACCCTCCAGAACGCGCAGTCGCAGGGTGCCTTGAGCAGCGCCTCGAGCTCCGCGTCGAGCTTGCAGAGCGTGAAAGACACGCCCGCCATCTCCATCGAGGTCGCATAGCGCCCGACGAGCGGCATGACGATGGCTGCGCCCGCGCCCTCGATCCGCGCCTTCACGGTGCGGTAGAGGATGTAGAGCTCCTCGGGCGGGGTCGCGCCGAGACTGTTGACCATGACCGACACGCGGTCGCCTTTCGAAAGCGGCATGTCGGCCAGAAGCCGGTCCATCATCTCGCCCGCGATTTCGTCCGCGGTGCGGAGCTTGCCGCGCCAGACGCCGGGCTCGCCGTGGATGCCCATGCCCATTTCCATCTCGTCGTCGGCGATCTCGAAGGTCGGCTTGCCCGCCTGCGGCACCGTGCAGGGGCTGAGCGCCGCGCCGATGGACCGGCAGGCGTCGGCCGCTTTCTGGGCAACAGCCGTCACGGCGTCGAGGTCGTGGCCCTGTTCGGCCGCCGCGCCCGCGATCTTGAACGCATAGACCATGCCCGCCACGCCCCGGCGCTTCTGATGCTCCTCCGGCGGGGCGGAGGCGACGTCGTCGGCCAGAAGGACGGTAGTGCAGGTGATGTCGTCGAATTCGACGAGGTCGCCCGCCATGTCGAAGTTCATCACGTCGCCACCGTAGTTCCCGTAAAGCCGGAGCACCCCCGCGCCCTGGTCGGCCGCGCGGATCGCATCCGCCATCTGCTCGGCCGAAGGCGACGCGAAGACATCCCCGATTGCGCAGGCGTCGAGGAGCCCCTCTCCCACATAGCCCGTGAACACCGGCAGGTGCCCCGACCCGCCGCCCGTGACGATGCCGACCTTGCCGGCCTTGCCCTTCGTCGCGCGGGCCACGACCTTGCCGCTGTCACCGTGCAGGCGGTAGTATTCGGGATGCGCGGCCACGAGCCCCGCCAGCATCTCGTCCACGTAGTCGTTCGGGTTGTTCAGGATCTTCTTCATCGGGATCTCTCCTGTCAGCCGGTTTTCACCGGACGGGTGCGGCCCTTCACGAGTCCGCCCCATGCGGTGGTGTTGATGATCATCACGAAGATCAGGAGCGCGCCCCAGATCAGCTCGCGCGCGAAGTTCGAGACCTGGAGCATGTTGAGCCCGCTCGACAGGAACTGCATCGACAGGACGGCGAGGACCACGCCGATGACGCGCCCGTAGCCGCCATAGGGGTTCACGCCCCCGAGCACGGCGATCAGCACGGCGAGCAGCAGGTAGGACGATCCGTAGTCCGCCTTGGCCGAGTTCGCGCGGCTCATGATGACCATGCCGGAGACGGAGGCCAGCATCCCCGAGATCACGTAGACCTTCAGCAGCATCCGGTTCACGTCCACCGCCGCGTAGAGCGCGGCGAGAGGGTTCGTGCCGTACATCGTGATGCGCAGGCCGAAGGCGGTGCGCGTCAGCAGGATGTGCAGGGCCAGCGCGAGGGCGGCGAAGATCAGAAGCGGTGTCGGGATGCCGAGGACGCGGCTGTTGCCGATCCACGCGACGACTCCGGGAAAGCCCATGACCGCGCTGCCGCCGGTGAGCGCGATGGCGAAGCCGGTGAAGACGAGGCCCGAGCCCAGTGTCGCGAGGATCGGCGGAAGCCCGAGGTGCGCGACGAGCGTGCCGTTCAGAAGCCCCGCCACCGCCCCGATCAGAAGCGAGGTGCAAAGCGCCAGCGCCAGCCAGAGGAGCGCGACCTCCGTCGGGAGGGCGGGGCCCGCAAGGTGCGTCAGGATCAGCGCGGCGACCACGGCCGACAGGTTCGCCACGCCCACGACCGACAGGTCGATCCCGCCCGTCATCATCGTGATCGTCATGGCGAGCGCGAGGATCGCGAACTCGGGGAACTGGAAGGCCATCGACGTCAGGTTCTGCGCCGACAGGAAGCGGTCGGGCGACAGGCTGGCCATCAGGACGAAGACGGCGATGGCGATGATGGCGAGCCGGAACTCGGGTGTCTGGAAGACGGTGGGTCTGGTGCGGGACGGTGTCATCGCGTTCCCCTCTCAGGCGGCCCGGGCGGCGGCGCGCTTGGCCTGCCATGCTGGCACGCCGGTGCCGATCAGGATCAGGAGGCCGATGGTCACCGACTGCCAGGTGGACGGGATGCCGACGACGATCAGGCTGTTCTGCACGAGCACGATCAGCGCGACGCCCAGAAGCGTCCCCGTCAGCGTGCCGTAACCGCCGATGAGCCGCGCGCCCCCCAGCACGACGGCGGCGATCACCGAAAGCTCCTGCCCGACGAGCGAGAACGGATCGGCCATGCGGCTCATCGAGGCGTGGATGATGCCGGCCAGACCGGCAAGCGCGCCCACGTAGACATAGACGAAGAACTGCGTGCGCCGGACGTTGATGCCGATGCGGCGGGCGCTTTCCACGGACCCCCCGATCGCGAAGATCGACCGGCCGAGCATCGTGCGGTGCAGGATGAACCACGTCAGCACGACGACGAGGACAAGCGCGGCGAAGGCCCAGGGCAGCGCGTAGAAGCTGCCCCCTTCCGTGGTGCCGCGCGCGATCATCATCCGGGAGAAGTCGCGCATCTCGGGCGGGAGGTCCGAAATGCGCTGCGAGCCGACGAAAGTCAGCAGGAACCCGCGGAAGACCGACAGCGTACCCAGCGTCACGATCAGCGTCGGCAGGCCGAAGCCTGCGATGAAGATGCCGTTGATCGCCCCGAGAAGCGCGCCGATGCCCACCGACAGGGCGAAGATCAACGGCCAGGACATCGTCGGCCAGTTGGCCAGCGTGAAGGTGGTCGTCATGTACATGGCCGACACGGCGACCGCCGTGAAGCTCACGTCGATCCCGCCCGAGACGAGGACAAGCATCGCCGCCACGGCGAGGATGCCCAGCACGATGGAAGCGCGCAGGAGGTCGCTCAGCGTGGTGATCGAGAAGAAGTTGGGGTCCGAGATCGTCGCCACCACGCAGAAAGCCACGATGACGAGCGCCACGAGCGTCTCGTTCCGGGTGAAGAAGCCATGGGGGAGGAAGCCGGTCATGATGCGAGCTTGTGGGCGAGTTCGGCTTCGGAGACTGTGCCGCCCGCGATCTCGTCCACGATGGCGCCATTGCGCATGACGAGGATGCGGTGGCAGGTCGCGAGCAGCTCGGGCAGGTCGTCCGAGATGACGACGACGCCGAGGCCCGAGGCCGCGAGGTCGCGGATGATGTCGTGGATGTCCGACTTCGAGCCAACGTCAACGCCCACGCTCGGCCCGTTGAGGATCAGGACGCGCGGCGCGCGGGCAAGCCAGCGGGCGAGCACCACGCGCTGCTGGTTCCCGCCCGACAGCGACTGAACGGGCGCCTCCACGTCGGGCGCCTTCACCTTGAAGCGCTTGAGCCAGCCGTCCGCCTCGGCCACGAGCGCCTTGCGGTCGAGGAACCCGCGCCGCTCGTGCCCGTCGAGCCGCCCGATGGCGACGTTGCGCAGGATCGACTGCGTGAGGAACAACCCTTCGGTCAGCCGGTCCTCAGGGACATATCCGATCTGGGAAGCCGCCGCCGCGATGGGGTCGCCCAGCGGCACTGACTTGCCATCGAGCGTGATGCTCCCGCTGTCGGGCTGCACCAGCCCGAAGAGCGCCTTGGCCAGCGACGTGCGCCCGCTTCCGAGAAGTCCGGTGATCCCCAGCACCTCGCCCTTGCGGATGTCGAAGGTCACGTCGCGGAAGGACCGGGCCTTGTTCAGGCCCTCCACGCGCATCAGGGTTTCGGGCGTGCCGGCGAGCGCCGACGGAGGCACCTCGGGCACGTCTCGGCCCGTCATGTGCCGGGTGAGGGAGGCCGCGTCGAACTCGGCCGCCGGACCCTCGGCTACCTTGCGGCCGTTGCGCAGGACGACGACCCGTTCGCTGACCTCCAGCACCTCGGCGAGCTTGTGGCTCACGAAGACGACGGCCACGCCATCCTCCTTGAGCCGCCGGATGATGCCGAGGAGCGAGCGCACCTCGCGCTCGGTCAGCGCGGTGGTGGGCTCGTCCATGATGATGAGCCGCGCGTCCGAGGCCAGCGCCCGCGCGATGGCGACGAGCTGCTTGTGTGCGACGGGCAACGTCTCGACCCGCGCGTCGATGGGGATGTCGACCCCGATGCGCTCGAGGACCGAACGGGCGAGCGCACGCGCGTCGCGGCCGCTGAAGAGGCGGCGGTGTTCGGCCATCTGTGTCGCGAAGCCGATGTTCTCGGCCACCGTGAGGTTCGGGAAGAGCGAGAAATCCTGGAAGATGACCATGATCCCGGCTGCCGCCGAGACGCGAGGGTTCAGCCGGTCGATCGGCGCTCCGCCGATGCGGATGCCGCCTTCCGTCGGCTGCTCGACGCCCGCGAGGATCTTGATGAGCGTCGACTTGCCCGACCCGTTCTCTCCGGCCAGGCATACCGCCTCGCCCGCGCCGACGCGGAAGTCCACGCTGTCAAGCGCGGTGACACCGGCGTAACGCTTGGTGATGCCCGTCATCGTGACGAAGGCATCGGGCTCGGGCGCGGCCATCGGGGTTCCGGGTGGTCGAGGGAAAGGAACGCGGGCGGCAGGATGCCCCTGCCGCCCGCAAGGGAACTCAAGCGATCAGAACGGATAGTCCGCCATGTTGTCCTTGTTCACGTTCACCCAGGCCTGGCCGTAGATGACCTTGCCGTCGAGCTTCACGCTCTCGTAGCCCGGCAGGCCGAGGTCCATGCCGTCGGTGACTTCCTGCCCGTCGATGACCATCTGGGCGAGCTTGTTCATCGCGTAGCCCGCGACGGACGGATCCCAGAAGCCGATGCCGTCCACGGCGCCCGTCTCGAGGTACTGGCCGGCGATCGACGGCAGCGAGGTGCCGAAGACGCAGGTCGCGTCCTCGAGTCCCCGCTCCTCGATGGCGAGACCGATGCCCGCCACGTCGGTCGAGGCCGAGCCCTGCATCCCCTTCACGTTCGGGAAGGCGCGGAGCACTTCCTGCGCGCGCTCGTAGGCGTTCTGCGCATCGTCGAACGTTTCGTTCTTGTCGCCCACGAGCGTCATGTTCGGGTAGTTCGCCTGCTGGTAGGCGATCGCGCCGTCGACCCACTGGTTGTGCGTCTGCGAAGTGAGCGAGCCCACGAACACGGCGTATTCGCCTTCGCCGCCCATGCAGGTCGCCAGCTGCTCCATGAGGTTCGCGCCGAAGTCCTCGTTCACGAAGGCCTCGATGTCGTAATGGGTGTTCTGCTGGCTCGCCGCCTCGTGGGTGATGACGACGATTCCCGCGTCCATCGCGCGGCCAAGCACGGGTTCGAGCGCCTCGGGCGACATCGGAACAACGGCCAGCGCGTTGACGCCCTGGGCGATCATGTCCTCGATCAGCGCGGCCTGCTGCTGCGGGTCGGCCTGGGCCGGACCCACCTGGAACGCGTTCGCGCCGGTGTCGGCGGCGTATTGCTTCACGCCTTCTTCCATGCGGTTGAACCACTGGATGCCGGCGATCTTGACCACGGTGGCGATCGACGTCTGGTCCTGCGCCATGGCCGCCGGGGCGGCGACGAACGCGGATGCGGCGATCGCGAGAAGCGATACGGATTTCTTCATCATCTTCCTCCCAAATGCCCCGACCCGGGGCGGTTGCGGCCGTGCCGGTTGGTCCGGTTGCGGCCCTGTCTGACGTGCTTGCGCGAATGTCGATGATGCCGCGCCGATGCCAGAGCGTGCCGTGCTGCGACGGCGCTCGTCCCGGTGCCCGGTCCTCCGCTCCTCCGGCCCGATATCAACACTTGTGCAGTGCGTGCACCTATGTGACTATATTTTCAAGCATCGAACGGTCAAGCGGGATTTGCACGCGAATGGCCGCGCCGGGGACACCGGGGGAGGAGATAGGACGGCATGCTGTCCGGCAATCGCCACGATGACGAGGTCGCGCAGGCCGCGTGGCTCTATTACGTCGGCAACCTCAGCCAGCAGGAGGTGAGCGACCGGCTGGGAATCTCGCGATTCAAGGTGCTCCGGATGCTCGCCGAGGCGCGCGAGCAGGGTATGGTTCGGATCTCGGTCGAGGCGCGCACCTCGCGCACGCTGTCGCTTGCCGACCAGCTCGCCCGCTCCTTCGATCTGAAGGAAGTGCAGGTCGCTCCCGTCCCGGTGGCCGAGGACGACTATGACTACGCCCGGATGGCGGTGGGCATCCTGGCGGCTTCCTATCTCGCCCGCGTGGCGAGCGGGGACCAGAAGCTCACCATCGGCGTCGGATGGGGCCGGACGCTGTCGGCGATGGCGGACAACCTGTCCGGGGTCACCAATCGCAACCTCACCTTCGTGTCGCTCATGGGGTCGGTCACGCATGCGACGCGCACCGCGCCGGGCGATGTCTGTGTCCGGCTGGCTGCCCAGACGGGCGGGCGCGCGATGCTCCTGCCCGCGCCCTTCGTGGCCGACGACGAGGCGGCGTGCGACATGCTCCTGCGCCAGCGGCTGGTCGGTGAGGCGCTGGCGGTCGCCCGCGGCGCCACACACGCGATCATGAGCGTGGGCGAATGCCGTGACGGGGCGATCCTGTTCGAAAGCGGCATCTTCAGCGCCGCCCAGATCCAGGAGCTGCGCGACAACGGAGTGGTGGGCGACTGCTGCGGGGTGTTCTACACGGCGGACGGGCGGATCGCGGACATCCCGCTGAACCGCTGTACGCCCTGCGTGAAGCCCGACGAGATGAAGGACATGGACGTGGTCGTGACCGCCGGCGGGGTGACCAAGGCCGCGGCGACGCTCGCGGTGCTGCGCGCGGGGTTCGTGGACCGGCTCCTGATCGACGAGAACCTGGCGCGGGCGATCCTCGCGTCGGCCTGAAGGAAGGGGAAAGGCATGGAAGGATTCGGCGTTCACACCAGCATGTGGACGATGACATGGGACCGGGAGGGCTGCGAGCGGGCGGTGGCCAAGGCCGCGTCCTACGACGTGGATTTCCTCGAGATCGCGCTCCTCAGCCCCACCGCCGTGGACTCCGCCCATTCGCGCGGGGTGCTCGAGGCGCACGAGATGCGCGCGGTCTGTTCTCTGGGCCTGCCGGAAGCCGTCTGGGCGTCGCGCAATCCGGACGGCGCGGTCGATTTCCTCAAGCTAGCGCTCGACAAGACTGCCGCACTGGGCGGCGAGGCGCTGTCGGGCGTGATCTACGGCGGGATCGGGGAGCGGTCGGGTCTGCCGCCCACGCAAGCCGAACTCGACAACGTCGCCCGGGCGCTGACCGCGGCGGCGGCGCATGCGAAGTCGCTGGGCCTTCTTCTCGGGATCGAGCCCGTGAACCGCTACGAGACGCACCTCCTCAACACCGGCTGGCAGGCGGTGGAGATGGTCGAGAGGGTCGGGGCCGAAAACCTCTTTGTCCACCTCGACACCTATCACATGAACATCGAGGAGAAGGGGATCGCGCAGGGCATCCTCGATGCGCGCGAGCACCTCCGCTACATCCACCTCTCCGAGTCCGACCGCGGCACGCCGGGGGCCGGGACCGTCGGCTGGGACGAGATCTTCGCAACGCTGAAGGCGGTGGGATTCAGGGGCGGGCTCGCCATGGAGAGCTTCATCAACATGCCCCCCGAGGTCGCCCACGGCCTGTCGGTCTGGCGCCCGGTGGCAAGCGGCGAGGACGAGGTGATGGGCAACGGCCTGCCGTTCCTGCGAAACAAGGCGCGGCAGTACGGGCTGATCTGAACCGTCAGCCGAAGACGCGGGTCGCGATGCCGTCGAGCGTGGGGTAGATGTTCGGGCCCCCCGCAATGACCTGCGTGCCGTTCTCCAGCGCGCGGTCCGGGTCGAGCGGGAGGATGCGGCCGCCCGCCTCCTCCACCATCAGAAGCGCGGCGAAGCAGTCCCACGAGTTCATGTGGTCCTCGATGTAGCCGAGGAGCCGCCCCGAGGCGACGTAGGCCAGCATCAGCGCGCCCGAGGCGCTGCGGAAGAACATGCCGCCGGGGGAGAGCACCTCGTGTACCATCGCCGTGGCCTTGGCCGGATCGGTGCGCCCCGAGACGCCGGTGGCGATGGACCCGTCCCTGAGCGAGCCGCCTTGTGCGACCTTCAGCGGCCGCCCGTTGACGAAGGCGCCCGCGCCTTTCGCGGCGTGGAAGAGCTCGCCCGTGGAGGGGTCGTGGATCGCGCCAGCGACCGGCAGCCCGTCCTTCGCGCAGGCGATCACGACGCACCAGTGCGGGATGCCGCGCACGAAGTTCGCCGTTCCGTCGATGGGGTCGATGACCCAGTCGAAGCCGGTCGTGCCGTGCTTGCGCCCGTGTTCCTCCCCCACGATGCCGTCGTCCGGCCAGCGGGCGGCGATGGCGTCGCGGATCAGCGTCTCGGTCGCGCGGTCGGCGTCCGACACGAGGTCCTGGTGCCCCTTGCTCTCGATCACGAGGGTGTCGATGGCGCGGAAGCGCGCGAGCGCGAAGTCCCCGGCCTTGCGGGCGAGGTCGGTGGCGAAGGTCAGGCGGTCATCGAGGGAAATGGCGGTCACTCCGTTGGTCGGCGCTCACCGTAGCGCGGCTTCGATGTTGCCGCCATCGACGGTGACGATGTGGGCGCTGGTGCGCTCCATCCGGGCGAGCGCCACGAAGGCATCGGCCACGTGCCGCGCCTCCACCTCGGCGCCGAGGAGGTTGCCGGCCATGTAGGCCTCGCGCGTGATGCCCCGCGCAGCGGCGCGCGTGTCGATGAAGTCGTCGGTCAGGAGGCCCGACCTGATGCGGTCCGCGTTCACCCCGTTCACCCGGATGCCCTGCGCCCCGAGTTCCAGCGCAAGCTGGCGGACGAGGAAGAACGTCGCGGCTTTGGGGAGGCCATAGGCGCCGAAGCCCTTGCCGGGGTTCACGGCCTGCTTGGAGACGTTGAAGAGCATCTGGCCGCCCGTGCCCTGCCGCGCGAAGACGGCGGCGGCGGCGCGGGCCATGGCGAGGTGGCCGAAGAAGTTCACCTCGAACGAGGCGCGGATGTCGGCCTCGGGCATGGTGAGGATGTTGCCCGCGGGCGCGTAGCCCGCGTTCGACACGAGGATGTCGAGCCCGCCGAAGCGGCGCACGACCTCGGCGACTGCCGCCTCCGCCGCGCCCGCTGCCGCGAGGTCGGCGGTGACGGCGAGCGCGTTCGGGATGCCCGCGGCGGCCTTCTTCGCCGCCTCGCCGTCGCGGTCGATGATGGCGACGGCGGCGCCCTCCTTCGCGAAGGCCTTCGCGATGGCAAGCCCGATGGCGCCTGCGCCGCCCGTGATGGCGACGATCTGCCCGGTGAAGGGCTTGTCGGTGGCCTTGGCGAGCTTGGCCTGTTCGAGCGACCAGTATTCCACGTCGAAGACGTCGTCGGGCCCGATGGGGTGGAAGCCGCCAGCGGCCTCGCCCAGCGTCATCACCTCGATCGTCTGCTCCGCGATGTCGGCGGCGGCCGAGGCGGCGGCGGCGTCCTTGCCGATGCCGACGATGCCGACCCCGTCTATCCACGCGACGCAAGGGTGCGGTTCGAGGAGGATCTTCGTCCCGCCCACGCGGGCGTTCTGCGCTGCGAACCATGCGCGGTAGTCATCCGCGAAGGCGTTCACCTTCGCGGCGATGGCCTCCGCTCCGGCATCGACCGTCGCACGGTCGAGCACGAGCATCTGGCCCTTGGTGCGGATCACGTGGTCGGGCGAGGCCGTGCCGCGGCGGCTCAGCACTTCTAGGTCGTTGCGCTGCAGGAATTCCGCGATCTGCGGGCTCGTGCGCAGGTCCGTCACGACGGTCTTCGGCGCGCCCTTGTGGTGCGCCCCGCGCACCTTCGCCACGGCGCCCCGCAGCGCGGGCAGCACCGCCTCGGCGCGCGCCGGGTCCGGCGCGATCCGCGTCCGCCCGACCGTGCAGCCGAAGCGGCGTCCGTTCGCCCGCGTGGCGAGCCAGTCCTCGACCTTGTTCGTATGCGCGATGACCTTGTCGTAGCTCTCCTTCGCCGTCGCGCCAAAGGTGAAGTGGCCGTGCTTGAGGAGCACGATCCCGTCGCAGTCGGGTTGCGCGTCAAAGACCTCCGCCGCCACCTTGGCGAGCCCGAAGCCCGGCATGATGTAGGGCACCACGGCAAGGCGTCCTTCGAACAGGTCGAGGATGATCCTCTCCGCGTCCGGCAGGTTGCCGAGCGCGAGGAAGGCCGTGGCGTGGGTATGGTCCACGAAGGTGTGGGGCAGGTAGGCGTGGAGCAGCGTCTCCACCGACGGGTTCGGCGCGCCCGAATCGAGCAACGCCCCGCGCTGGGAGTTCACCATGTCCTCGTCGGACAGCCGGTCGAGTGGGCGCAGCGCATTGAGCCGCTCCATCCGCACGCCCGGCAGGCCGGGCGCGAGCAGCGTGTCGAGGTCCCAGCCGGAGCCCTTGACGTGGAGCACGTCCTCCTCCACGCCGAACATGTCGCGCCGACGCACCTTGACCGACGTGTTGCCGCCCCCGTGCATCACGAGGTCGGGGTCCGACCCGATCAGGCGCGAGGAATACACGCGCAGGCCAAGCGTCCGGTCCGCCGGGTCGTTCCCGCCCTTGTCCTCCCAGACGCGGGCCTCGTCATCGTTCCATCTGTTCTGGCGCATCATGTGTCTCCTGCCTACGCATTTGACAAAAGTCATGGGTGACTGTCAAATGTGAAGAACGGAGGAGGGCGCCTTGGGATCACTCAGACGCTCGTCCCGGCAGGTGACCGGCGACGACATCGTGGTGGAGACGGCTTGGCTCTACTACGAAGAGGGCCTGAACCAGAACGAGATCGCTGCGCGGCTGAACGTCTCGCGCGCCACCGTGGTCAACTACCTTCAGGAAGCGCGGGAGCGAGGCTATGTGCAGGTCCGCCTGTCGGCGGAGACCTTCACAGGGCACCGTCTGGCCCGCGCGCTCCGCGACCGCTTCGGGCTGACGGCCGCCTATGTCGTCCCCGATGGCGGTGCGGACGAAGCCGCCCGCGTCGTGCGCGGCGCGGCGGACTGGCTGCCGCATCTGCTGGAGCCGGGTGACCGGCTGGGCGTCGCATGGGGCAAGACGATCTACGACGTCGCCGAATGCCTCGAGCCTCGGCCGATCCCGGACCTCACGGTGCTCCAGCTCGTCGGCTCCATGGCCACGCCCTACGGCTTCTCCGCGGACGTCTGCTCGTCCACCGTCGCGCGGAAGTTCGGCGCCCGATGCGTGAACCTCCACGTCCCCGCCGTCGTCTCCGACCCCCGCATCGCGGAGCTCCTGCAGAGCGAGGCGCTGATCGCGGCGCAGTTCGACGAGGTGAACCGCGCGACCAAGACGCTCTTCGCCGTCGGCTCCTGCACACCCGACAGCCATGTCGTCTCCTCAGGTGTCGCGACCCGCGAGGAGCTGCGCTGGTATCTCGACCACGGCGCCGCCGGCGTCCTTTGCGGGCGCTTCATCGACGCGGAAGGCGCGCCGATCCACGGTCCGCTCGATGCGCGGATGCTGGGGGTGGAGCTCGACCGGCTACGGCACCCGAAGGCCGGCATCCTCGTCTGCGTCAGCGTCGACCGAGTCCCGGCGGCGCTGGCTGCGCTCAGGGGTGGCTACGCGACGCATGTCGTGACGAGTCAGGCGAGTGCCGAGGCGATGCTGACCTAGGCCGACCGCCGTTCGGGGAAGAGCGACAGCAGACCCTCCGGACTCGCCTCCGCGATGCCGCGCTCGGTGATGAGACCGGTCACGAGCCGCGCGGGCGTCACGTCGAAGGCCGGGTTCCCGCCGGGCGTCGCCTCGGGCGAGATGCGGACGAAGCGGGCGGTGCCCCCGTCGTCCTTGCCGTAGACATGCGTGACCTCGCGCCCGTCGCGCTCCTCGATCGGGATCTCGCGGACGCCGTCGTTCACCGTCCAGTCGATGGTGGAGGACGGGAGCGCCACATAGAACGGCACGCCGTTGTCGGCGGCGGCGAGCGCCTTGAGGTACGTGCCGATCTTGTTGCAGACGTCGCCCCGCGCCGTCGTCCGGTCCGTGCCGACGATCACCATGTCGACCTGCCCGTGCTGCATCAGGTGCCCGCCCGCGTTGTCCACGATCAGGTGGTGCGGGATGCCGTGCCCCGCCATCTCCCACGCGGTCAGCTGCGCCCCCTGATTGCGCGGGCGCGTCTCGTCCACCCAGACGTGGATGGGGATGCCGGCTTCCACAGCGTGATACATGGGCGAGGTCGCGGTGCCCCAGTCCACGGTGGCGAGCCAGCCCGCGTTGCAGTGGGTGAGGATGTTCACCACCTCGCCCGGCTTCTTCCGCGCCGCGATTTCGCGGATGATCGACAGCCCGTGGACGCCGATCATGCGGTTCGTCTCGACGTCGTCATCGGCGATCCGCGCGGCCTTGGCGAAGGCGGCCGCTGCCCGGTCGGCGGGCGGAAGCGGGCGGAGCGCGGCGCGCATCTCGTCGAGCGCCCAGCGGAGGTTGATCGCCGTGGGCCGCGTCTCGTGGAGGACGTCGTAGGCCTGCGCGAGCGACGCGTCGGACGGGTCCTGCGCCATGACCTTCGCGATCCCGTAGGCGGCGGTCGCGCCGATCAGCGGCGCGCCCCGGACCCACATGTCGCGGATGGCGGTGGCGAACTCGGGCAGCGTCTCGAGCGTCACGATGCGGAAGTCGTGCGGCAGCCAGCGCTGGTCGATGATCCGGACCTCGCCCGAAGGTTCGTCCAGCCAGATGGAGCGGTAGTGCCTGTCACCGACCTTCATGCCGTGCCCCTTTCCCTTGCCCGCGCCATGTCCAGCACCTCTCCGATCCCCGAAATGCGCCGTCGGTTCAGGACGAGGTCGCGACCGAGCCTCAGGCAACGCTCCTCGATCGGCGCGCGAACGTCGGGATCCTCGATGCCGTCGAGCTCACGCACATGGGCGAGCCCGAGGATGCGGCGGTGCATCTCGATCCCCGCGAAGCCGACGAGGTCCGCGAAGATATCCGCCAGCACCTCGCGGAGCGCCGTCTCGCTCGCCTCCGTGTCGCCCTGATCCTCGTAGAGCGTGCGGGCGTAAAGGATGCCGGTCCGTTCGGTGCGCCAGAGGCGGGAGAATTCCTCGACGAAGGTGTCCCACGTCTCGGTCGCGGTCTGCAGCATCCACTCCTGGCAGGCCGCGAGCTTCGCCGGGTCGGGGATATGGGCGCTGAGGGAGTGGTAGGCCATGAGGTAGTTGCCCACGAGCATCCCGATGTCGAAGCCGAGGGGGCCGTAGAAGGCGAACTCCGGGTCGATCACCCGCGTGTCGGTCTCGGTCACCATGATGGAGCCTGCGTGCAGGTCGCCATGACACAGCGTCTCCGCCCGCGCAGTGAAGGCGCGCTTCATGTGCTGCGCCTCGATCTTCAGGGCGGCGTCCGCCCGCAGCTCCGCCACCACGCCGTCGAGCTGGGGCGAAGTGTGGCGGTTCAGCGTCGCGTCGAAGTAGGGATCGGTGAAGACGAGGTTCTCGGTGATGTCGCAAAGCTCGACGTTGCCCGCGAACAGCGCGACGTCGGCTTTCTTCTGCGCGGCGTTCATCGACAGGTCCGAGCCGCGGAACGCGGTGCGCGCGCAGAACAGGCCCATCGTGGTGCCGAGGCCCGCGACCGTTCGCCCCGCCATCGTCTGGCCGCGCAGGATGATGTGTGGGTGAAGCCGCTCCATCACGATGAGCGCCTGCTCCTCGTCGAAATGCATCACGCGGGGCACCACGCCCGGATCGCGCGCCTCCTGCCGGATGAGCGCGTGGTACTCGAAATAGGCGCGGCGCAGCGGGAGGGGCCAACTTTCGCCGACAAGCCGCACGTAGGGCAGGGCCTGCTTGACGATGACGGACCCCGCCGTGCCGTCCACGATGAAGACGAGGTTGAGGTTCCCGTCGCCCACCTCCTGCACGCGCCAGTCCGCAGGCGCGCCGCCCACGGCCTTCGCCACGGCATCGAGGCTGCCCAGCCGGGCGGGCAGCGTTTCGGGTGTCAGCGCTTCGTACCGGGTCACGTCGGGTCCTCCCCCGGAAGTCTCAACCGGAAGACTAGGTGCGCGGGATTTCAATTGTCAACATGCTCTGACTTTTGTCAGAGAGCGCCCGTCCGTGCCGCGAGCGCCAGCGCGGCGTCTCCGTCGATGATGAGCCCGCGGATGATCCCGCTTCGCAGCAGCGCCTCCGTCGCCGCGGTCTTCGAGGTGCCCGCGGAAAGAAGCACGCTCGTCGCGCGGGCGAGGTCGCCGAACCCCGCGCCGATGGATCGGGCGTTGAGCGGGTGGTCCACGGGGCGGCCCGCAGCGTCGAAGAAGAGGCCGTTCGTGTCGCCCACCGCGCCCGCCCGCCGCAGGTCCGCGAGTTCCTCGGCCGTGATCATGCCTTGCGTGCGGAGGAGCGAGGCTTCCGTCAGCTCCCCCACGCTGATGAGTGCGATGTCGGCGCGGCGCGCGAGGTCGAGCGGGCGGGCCACGACGCGCTGGGCGAGGAGGACGGCGCGGTCATCGGGCGAATCCGCGATGAACGGGACAGGGAGGAAGTAACCCTCTCCCCCCGTCGCCTGTGCCAGCGCCTGCACGACCTCGAACGGATTGAAGGCGGAGTTGGCCGTGAGCGACCCCATCAGGCTGATGAAGCGCGCGCGGGGTGTGCTCACGCCCGACATCTGCCGCGCGAGGTGCGCGAGGGTGCGGCCCCAGCCGGTGCCGACGATGGCGTCAGGCTTCTCCGCAAGCCTGTCCCGCAAGTAGCGCGCGCCCGCCGTGCCGACCGCGCGGAGTGCGATGTCGGCCAGCGTGGCGCTGTCGCCGGTCAGCCCCAGCGCAGGCGTCGCGAGGCAGAAGTCCAGCGCGAAGGCGCGCCGCAGCGCCTCCTCCACCGGCAGCAGCCCCACGTCCCGGTCGTTGATCGTGACGGAGACGAGCCCCGTCTCCCGCGCCTGCTGGAGGAGCCTGTTCACACGGGCGCGCGTCAGCCCCATCCGGCGGGACGTTTCTTCCTGGTTCAGTCCGGCCACATGGTAGAGCCACGCCGCGCGGGTCATCAGCTGGAGGTCGGATAGGTCGGTCATACAGCGAGAATGACAGATGTATCCCTGATTGACAAATGTATCGTGAGGTCTAGGGTGCGCCCCGATCCCAGCGAGAGTCGCCATGACCCCATCCCCGCACCGCAACTCCGACCTCGGCGCGCTGTACCACCAGATGCGCCGCGTCCGCACCTTCGAGGACCGGGTGGGAGAGCTCTACCTGCGCGGCGGGTCGGCGGGGTCGATGCTCCACCTCTCCATCGGGGAGGAATCGGCGGCGGTCGGCGTCTGTGCCGCCATGCGCGACGGCGACACCTTCACGACTCACCACCGTGGGCATGGCATCTTCCTCGCTCGCGGGGCAGACCCGAACCGGATGATGGCCGAGATCGCGGGCAAGGACGCGGGCTATTGCCGGGGCAAGGGCGGGTCGATGCACATCGCCGACATGGGCCTCGGCCACCTCGGCGCGAACGCCATCGTCGGCGGCGGCATCCCGGCGGTCGTGGGCGCTGCGCTCGTGGCGAAGCGCCGGGGGACCGGCGCCGTTTCGGTCGCCTTCTTCGGCGACGGGGCGATGCAGCAGGGCATCCTCTACGAATCGATGAACATGGCCGTGCTCTGGGGGCTTCCGGCGGTCTTCGTCTGCGTGAACAACCAGTGGGGCATGGGCACGCGGATCGATCAGGCGACCAAGGCCACCGCGCTCCACGACCGCGCCCGCGCCTTCGGGCTGAACGGGGAGACGGTCGACGGGCTCGACGTGATGGCTGTGCGCGAGGCGGCGGAGCGGATCGTGGGCGCGGCGCGGGGCGGCGTACCCGGTTTCCTCGCCGTGGACTGCTACCGCTTCTACGGCCACGGACGGAAGGACAAGAGCCCCTACCGGACGGAAGAGGAGGAGGCCGCGGGCCGCGCGAAGGACCCGGTAGACTTCGCCCGCCGTATCCTGATCGAGATGGGAGAGGACCCCGCTGCGCTCGACTCGCTTGATGACGCCGTCGCGAAGGAGATGGACGGTGCCATCGACTTCGCCATGGCGGCGGCGGAGCCCGCGATGGACACCATGTTCCGCGACGTCTTCGCGCCGGGAGAGCCCGAGCCGGAGCCATTGCGCGTCCGGATCGACCGCGTGCTGGCGGAGGGCTGAGATGGCGACACTGACCTATCGCGACGCGCTGCGTCAGGCCCTTGCCGATGCAATGCGGGAGGACCCGGACGTCTTCGTCATCGGCGAGGAAGTCGGCCGCTACGGCGGCGCCTATGGCGTGACGAAGGGGCTGATCGAGGAGTTCGGGCCGGAGCGCCTTCTCGACACGCCGATCTCGGAGCCCGCCATCGTGGGCGCGGCGGTCGGCGCCGCCATGGCCGGGATGCGGCCGGTGGCGGAACTCATGTACGTCGACTTCATCGGCATGACGATGGATCAGCTCTGCAACCAGGCCGCCAAGATCCGCTACATGTTCGGCGGCCAGATCGGCGTGCCGATGGTGCTGCGCACTCAAGGCGGCACGGGCCGGTCGGCGGGGGCGCAGCACAGCCAGAGCCTCGAGGCCTACGTCATGCACACTCCGGGGCTGCGCCTCGCCATGCCCGCGACGGTGCACGACGCCTACCACCTGCTCCGTCAGGCGCTCCGCCAGCCGGACCCGGTGGTGTTCATCGAGCACAAGGCGCTCTACGCGATGGCGGAGGAGGTCGACCTTACGGCCCCTGCGCCTGACTGGGGCAGGGCAGCGATCCGGCGCGCGGGGCGCGACCTCGTGATCGTCACCTACTCCCGCCAGGTCCACTTCGCGCTTCAGGCGGCCGAGACGCTGGCGGCCGAGGGAATCGAGGCCACCGTCATCGACCTCCGCACCCTCAACCCGCTCGACTTTGACACCGTTCGGGCGGCGGTGGAACGAGCGGGCCGCGCCATGGTCTTATCGGAGGCGCCGATGACGGCGGGCGTGGCCGCCGAGCTGGCCGCGCGGATATCCGAGGAATGCTTCGACTTCCTCGAAAACCCGGTCGTCCGCGTTGCGGGCGAGGACATCCCGATCTCCGTCTCGGTGGAACTCGAACGGAACTCCGTCCCCACGCCCGACCTCATCGCCGAGACGGCGCGGAGGCTGGTCGGATGACCGACAGCGTCCTTCTGATGCCGCGCCTTGGCGAGACCATGGAGGACGGCGTCCTCGTCGGCTGGCTCGTGGAGCCGGGGCAACCGTTCAGGCGCGGCGACCCGCTCGTGGAGATCGAGACGGACAAGACGGTGGCCGAGTTTCCGGCGCTGTCGGACGGGGTGCTGCTGGAGCCTCTGGTGCAGATCGGCGACCGGGTGAAGGTCGGCACGCCGATTGCGCGGCTCGACGTGCCGGGCGAGGCGGCGCCGTCCCCCGAACCGGAGGAGGTGCCTGCGCCAGCCGCACCTCCGCCCACGGCGGCGACGCCCGCGCCCCGTGCGGCGGCGTCGGAGCCCGAGCGCCTGCGCGCCACCCCGCTCGCCCGCCGGATCGCACGGCAGAGGGGGATCGACCTCGCCGCGCTTCGCGGCACCGGACGGCGCGGACGGATCGAGCGGCGGGACGTGGAGGCCATGGCGGCTGACGAACAGGGCGTCCGGCAGCAGGGCGGCATTTCCTTCCGTGAAGACGGACCCGTGAGCGGCCCCTCCGTGCTCTTCCTTCACGGTTTCGCAGCGGATCACACGGTCTGGGCGGGCCTGTCCGCGATGATGGCGAAGGCAGGATGCCGGACCGTCGCCATCGACCTCCCCGGCCACGGGGCCACGGCCCTTGAAGCGAGCGAAACCGCCGACCTCGCCGCGCCTATTTCCGATCTCGCGCGTAACGCGGCGGCGCGCGGCCCCCTTCACCTCGTCGCCCACTCCATGGGCGCGATCCCCGCCGTCACCCTCGCCGCCGCCCTCCCCGCCGCTTCGCTCACGCTCATCGCCCCTGCGGGCCTCGGTCACACCATCGACGCGGGCTTTCTCCGCGGCCTCGCCCGCGCCTACGCGCCCGGAGAGGTCGCCCACCTCCTCGACCGCATGACGGACGGCCCGAACGGCCTGTCCGAGACCGCCGTCGCCGCCATCGCGGCGACGCTCGCGCAGGGCCGCCTCACCCGCCTTGCCGACAGTCTCCTCGGCGAAACCGGGCAGGCCGTGTCCATCCGCGCCGACCTCGCCCGTCTCGCGGAGCGCATGCCCGTCCACCTGATCCTCGGGCAACGGGACCGCATCCTCGACTGGCGCGAAAGCCTCGACGTCTCGCCCCGCATCGCGATACATCACCTTCCGCGCGCGGGGCACATGCCGCAGTGGGAGGCGCCGGGCGACGTCGCCGCGATCCTGACGCGCATCATCGGACCCGGGTAGAACGGGGCGACAAGGGAGGGTTCAGCATGGCGTATTTCCTGACGGCCGATGGGGGTACCGAAAGCCTGCGCGCGCGGCTCTACGACCTTTCGGGCACCTGCCTCGCGAGCGTCGCGGTGCCCTACGAGACGAAGTTCTCCGCCGGGGCCCGCGCCGAACAGGACCCGGCCCACTGGTGGGCGAACTTCGTCGCCGCCAGCCGTGGCGCGATCCGCGAGGCGGGGGTGGACCCGCGCGACGTCGAGGCCATCGCCTACGCCACCACCTGCTGCTCCGTCGTCGCCCTCGACCGTGAGGGGAACGCGCTCCGCCCCGCGCTCATCTGGATGGACGTCCGCGCCCATGCCGAGGCCGATGCCGTGCTCGCCACGGGCGACGCCGCGCTCTGCCTCAATGGGGGCGGTCAGGGGCCGGTGTCGGCGGAGTGGATGATCCCGAAGGCGCTCTGGCTGAAACGCAACGAGCCCGAGGTCTTCGCGCGCGCCTACCGCATCTGCGAGTATCAGGACTTCCTGACCTTCCACCTGACCGGCGAATGGGCCGCGAGCCTCGATAACGTCGGGTTGCGCTGGCACTACCGCAACGACGCGGGCGGCTGGGCGGTCGGGATCGTCCGCGCGCTCGGGATGGAGGAGATCCTCGACAAATGGCCCCCGCGCGTGGTCGCGCCGGGGGAAGTGATCGGGACGCTGACCGCAAAGGCGGCCGACGAGCTTGGCCTCTCGCGTTCGGTCAAGGTGGTGCAGGGCGGGGCTGATGCGCTCATCGGAATGATCGGGCTTGGCGTCGCGAAACCGGGGCAGCTTGCCCTCATCACCGGGTCCTCGCACCTCCAGTTCGGCGTGACGGAGGCGCCGCTGAACGCCCCCGGCGTCTGGGGCGCCTATGCCGACATCGTCTACCCCGGCCGCTACATCGTGGAGGGCGGGCAGACCTCCACGGGGTCCATCATCAACTGGCTCGGGCGGCTCACGGGCGGACTGGACTTCGCGGAACTGAACGCGAAGGCGACGGCGCTGGAGCCCGGCTGCGACGGGCTCATCGTGCAGGACCACTTCCAGGGCAACCGCACCCCCTACACGGACCCGCTGTCGCGGGGCGCGATCCTCGGCCTGACGCTCGCGCACGAGAAGCACCACATCTTCCGCGCGATCATGGAAGGCATCGGGTTCGGGACGCGCGCGATCCTCGACGCCTTCCGCCGCGCGGGGTATTCAAGCGACGAGATGACCGTGGGCGGCGGAGCCTCGGCTTCGGACCTCTGGATGCAGATCCATGCCGACACCTCGGGCCTCCCGATCCGCATCCCGGCCTCGCCCGATGCGCCATCCACCGGATCGGCGGTGCTGGCCGCGCACGGAGCGGGGCACTTCGCCTCCATCGACGAAGGCATCGCCGCGATGGTCCGGCCCGGGCGGACGCTGGAGCCCGATCCCAAGAACGTCGCGCGGTACGAGGAGATCTACCAGCGCTACCTCAGGCTCTACCCGGCCGCGAAGGGCGTGCTCGGGGCCTGAGGGTCAGAGCGCGGCGGAGAGGGCGAGGAGGCAGGCGACCTCCGCGGTCACCTGCGTGGCGCCGAGGACGTCGCCCGTCTGCCCCCCGATCCGGCGCAGCGCGAGTCGGGCGACGGCTACCGCCGCAATGGCCACTGCGACCAGCGCGGGAATCGCGGCGGGGCCGATCCAGACGGCGATCAGCGCCACCGCCACCCCTCCGGGAAGCCACGCGCCCGGCGCGGTGCCCGAGGCGCTGCGGCCCAGCCCGTCCTCCCGCGCGGGCGGCAGGCGGTCAAGCACGACGAGCATCGCGAGCCGGCTGCCGGTGGCGGCGAGGAGGAGGACGGCGGGGGCTGTCTCGGGCGGGAGATCGGCAAGCCCCGTCGCGGCCAGCCCCATCGCGAGGATCAGCGCGATCACCCCATAGCTGCCGATCCGGCTGTCGCGCATGATCAGAAGCGCATGCGCCCGGTCCCGTCCTCCGCCGATACCGTCGGCGAAATCCGCAAGCCCGTCCAGGTGCAGCGCCCCCGTCGCCAACGCCGCCACCGTCAGCGCAAGGATCGCCGCCGGGAGCGGCCCGAGGCCCACCGCAAGCGCCCCGGCCTGCGTCGCCGCCGCAATCGCTCCCACCACAAGCCCCACGAGCGGATAGGCCCACCGCGCGTCCGCGAGCGAAGGCGCAGGCTCCGCGAGCCGTCCGGCGGGCAGCCGCGTGAGCAGCATGAGCGCGAGCCGCGCCTCCTCGACCCGCCGCTGCGCCATGGCTACCCGATCCCCGCCTCGGCGAAGGTCGCCATCCCGTCGTGGCACGCGAGCGCGCCGCGCAGCACGCCCAATGCCAGCGCCGCGCCCGTGCCTTCGCCAAGCGCCATCCGCAGGCTCAGGATCGGCTCCTTCCCCATCGCCGCGCACAGCCGCGCGTGCCCCGGCTCCGCGCTCAGGTGCCCGACAAGGCAATGGTCGAGCAGACCCGGCGCCGCCCCGTGCAGCGGGGCCACCGCCGCCGTGCAGATGTAGCCGTCGAGCATCACCGGGATCCGTGCCATCCGGGCCGCCAGAACCGCGCCGCAGAGCGCCGCCTGCTCGCGCCCGCCCAGAGCGGCCAGCGCCTGAAGCGGCGCAAGCCCGCCGTGCCGCGCGGCCCCGCGCGCCACCACGTCGGCCTTCCGCGCGAGCCCTTGGGCGTCGCTCCCCGTCCCGCGCCCGACCCAGTCGGCGGGCGCCCCGCCGCAAACCGCATGGGCGAGCGCCGCCGACACCGTCGAGTTGCCGATCCCCATCTCGCCCAACATCAGGATGTCGGCGCCCGTATCCACCGCTGCGGCCCCCCGGTTCAGCGCATCGAGGCACTCGGCCTCCGTCATCGCCGGACCCTCGGTGAAGTCCCGCGTCGGCCTGTCGAGGTCGAGGGCCACGACCGTCAGCTCCGCCCCCGCCACCCGGCAGAGCTGGTTGATCGCTGCCCCTCCGGCTTCGAAGTTCGCCACCATCAGCGCCGTCACCGCCTGCGGAAACGGGTTCACCCCTTGCGCGCAGACCCCGTGGTTCCCCGCGAAGACGAGCGCCTGCGCCCGGTCGATCCGCGGGCGCGGCGTGCCCCGCCAGCCTGCCATGAAGGCGGCAAGGTCCTCGAGCCGCCCGAGCGACCCCGGCGGCTTCGTCAGTTCCGCCTGTCGGGTGCGCGCTCCTGCGATGGCGGCGTCGTCTGGAGAAGGGAGGTCCAGTTGAAGGATGTCGTCGAGCGCAACAAGGCGGGGGAGGGTCATTGCGGTTTCACCTTCAGGGGATGGCCCGAGACGCAGAGCCAGAGTTCGTCGCAGGCATCGGCGATGCGCTGGTTCGCGATCCCCGCTGCGTCGCGATAGGCGCGGGCGAGCGCGTTGTCGGGGATGATGCCGGAGCCCACCTCGTTCGTCACGAAGACGACGGGGGCGGCAAGGCGGGGGATCAGGTCGGTCAACCGCGCCACCTCCGCCTCCCAGTCGTGCTCGCCCAGCATCAGGTTCGACAGCCACAGCGTGACGCAGTCGACAAGCCGCGGCGCACCGCCGTCGGTCTCCGTCAGCGCGCGGACAAGGTCGAGGGGTTCCGCCACCGTCTCCCACTCCGCCCCGCGGCGGGCGCGGTGGCGGGCGATGCGGTCCTCCATCTCGGCGTCCCATGCCTCCGCCGTGGCGATGTAGACGGCGGGTTGCCCGAGAGCGAGCGTCATGCGTTCGGCCAGCGCGCTCTTGCCGGACCGGGCGCCGCCGGTGATGAGGATCGACTTTGTCATGGCGACGTGAAAAAGCAGGTTTGCCCGAACTTGGAAACCCCGATGACGTCCCTTGCCGCGTCCGAGCTTCTCCTGATCCGCCACGCCCCGGCCGAGACCGGTGGGCGGCTCTGCGGCCGGCGCGACGTGCCTGCGCGGCTCGACGACAGGGCGGCGATCGCGCGCCTCGCGGCGGCGCTGCAAGGGGTGCGGCAGGTCGTCACGAGCCCCGCGATCCGCTGCCGCCAGACGGCGGAGGCCCTGTTCCCCGGCGTCGCGCCCACCGAGGACGCGCGCCTCTGGGAGCAGGACTTCGGCGCCGAGGACGGGATGGCCTTCACCGACCTCCCCGATCTCGGCCCGCTCCCGCGCGAGGCGCTGGCGAACCGGCGCCCGCAGGGCGGCGAGAGCTTCGCCGACATGGCCGCGCGCGTGGTTCCCGCGCTCGAGGACCTCGCCGGGGCCGACGCGCCGGTGGCCGTGGTCGCCCATGCCGGAACGGTTCGGGCGGGCCTCGCGCTCGCGCTCGGCTCGGTCCCCGCGGCGCTCGCCTTCGAGGTCGCGCCGCTCTCTCTCACGCGCATCCGCTGCCTTGGCGGCGCGTTCTCGGTCGTCTGCGTGAACCTGTCCGTGTGACCGATGGCCTTCGTCGCCGGACACTTCGGGGAATGGCTGCAGGGCCGCGCGGGGCCTGAGGGCGAGGTGTCGCTTGTGACCCTCGCCTGCCCGGTGCGGGGCGTGACGGTTACGTGGGAACCGGCGGATGACCTCACCGTGGCGGACGCTGCGGGGCTCCTCGACAGCGGCCGGGCCGCGGCCTTCCTCGGGGCGGCCGGTTTCCCGGCTCTGGGCCGGATCGCTGTGACCCCCGATCTCCCGCCCGGGGGCGGAGCGGGCATGTCCACCGCTGCGTTCGTGGCGCTGGGGAGTGCGGTCGGCGTCTGCGAAGACCGCTTGGCCGCCGCCTGCCTCGCAACCGAGGGCGCGGTCGACCCGCTGATGTGCGACCAGCCGGATGCGGTTCTCTGGGCGCCCCGTTCGGCGCGCGCGCTCGCAGCGATGCCGCCGCCACCCCGGGCGGAGATCGTCGGCGGCTTCTGGGGGCCGCCGGAACGCACCGACCCCGCCGACACGCTGTTCCCGGAGGTCGACGACCTCATCGCCGGATGGGCAGGCGGACCCGACCTCCCTGAGGCCGCACGGATCGCCTCGCGCTCCGCCGAACGCTGCACGGCCCTGCGCGGCCCGGCGGAGGACCCGACCTCCGCGCTTGCCGTCCGCCTTGGCGCGTCGGGCTGGGCGCGGGCGCACACCGGATCGGCGCGGGCGCTGATCTACCCGCCCGGCGGCGTCCCGGACGGGGCGGAGGAGGCACTCCGGTCGGCCGGCTACACCCACGTCCTCCGCTTTGGGACCGGAGGGCGGTGATGACCTTCCCGGCCATGATGGCGCTCGCGCTGGGGATCGATGCCGCCGTCGGCTGGCCGGACCGGCTCTACGCCCGGATCGGCCACCCGGTGACGTGGATCGGCCGCCTCATCTCCGAAATCGAGACGCGCTGGAACCGGGGCGGTCCCGCGCGGCGGCGGACCATGGGCGCGCTCTGCGTTCTCGCTGTCACGGCGGCGGCGGTGATTCCCGCATGGGCGGTGCAGTCCATCCTGCCGGACGGCCTGCCGGGATTGGTTCTCGGCGCAATCTTCGCATGGCCCCTCATTGCCGCCCGGTCGCTCCGCGACCACGTCGCGGCGGTGGCGCGACGGCTTGCGGCGGGCGACCTTTCGGCCGCGCGCACCGCCGTCTCCATGATCGTGGGCCGCGATCCCGCGTGGCTCGACGAAGGCGGCGTCGCGCGCGCCGCGCTCGAAAGCCTGTCCGAGAACGCCTCGGACGGCGTCGTGGCCCCGCTCTTCTGGGGCGCCGTCGCGGGTCTGCCGGGGATCGCCGCCTACAAGGCGATCAACACGATGGATTCGATGATCGGCCACCGGAACGCCCGCTACGAGGACTTCGGCAATTCGGCGGCCCGCCTCGACGACCTCGTCAACCTGATCCCCGCCCGCCTCACCGGCCTCGCCATCGCGCTTGCGAGCGGCCGTCCGCGCGATGCGCTCCGCACGATGGCACGAGACGCGCGTCGGCACCGCTCGCCCAATGCGGGCTGGCCCGAGGCGGCGATGGCAGGCGCGCTCGGCGTCCGCGTCTCCGGCCCGCGCATCTACGGCGACCGGGTGGCCGAGGAGCCTTGGCTGAACGAAGGCGCCCCCGATCCGACGCCGACCGATCTGAAGCGCGGGCTTGCGCTCTTTGTCCGTGCGATGCTCCTCTGCGGCGCGGGGCTTCTCGCCCTCGCGCTGGTCTGAGGAGAGACGATGCGGGACCACGGCGGCGATCTGGACCGGGCGCAGGCAGAGTTCGGCGGAGACGACTGGATCGACCTCTCGACCGGGATCAACCGCGTGCCGTTTCCCGTACCGGATCTTCCGCCCGACGCGTGGACGGCGCTCCCCACGGCCCGCAGTATCGCAGGGCTCGAAGCCGCTGCCCGCGACGCCTTCAGGACGACCGCCGCCGTCGTCGCGCTCGCGGGCGCGCAGGCGGCGATCCAGCTCGTCCCGCGCCTTGCGCCGCCGGGCCGGGCGGCGGTGCTGGCGCCCAGCTACAACGAACATGCCGCCGCGCTCGCCGCGCAGGGCTGGGCGGTGGAGGCGGCGCCGGACCTCGCGGCGATGGAGGGTGCAGACCTCGCGGTGGTGGTGAACCCCAACAACCCGGACGGGGGGTGCTGGGCGCCGGAGGTGCTGGCTGGGCTTGCCGGACGTGTGGGCCGCCTCGTCGTCGACGAAAGCTTCGCCGATGCCGATCCGGGACTGTCGCTCGCGCCGGCGCTCGGGTCCCACGGCGAACGGGTGGTTATCCTCCGCTCCTTCGGCAAGTTCTTCGGGCTCGCGGGCCTGCGCCTCGGCTTCGCGCTTGCCGGACCGGAGACGGCCGCGCGCCTTCGCGCGCTCGCGGGGCCGTGGGCGGTGGGCGGTCCCGCCATCGCCATTGGGACATCGGCCTATGGCGACAGCGGCTGGCAGGCGGAAACGACGGCACGGCTCCATGCCGATTCCGCCAGGCTTCAGGCCCTGCTTGCAGCGGCAGGCTGGCGCACGATCGGGGCGACGGCCCTGTTCGTCACCGTCGAGACCGGCGACGCGCGCGCCGCGCAGGCGCGCCTTGCCCGGGCCCGCATCTGGTCGCGCGTCTTCCCGTACAGCCCGGGCTGGCTCCGACTCGGCCTTCCGGGGAGCCCCGAGGAGTGGGACCGGCTCTCGACGGCGCTATCGCGCGGAGGCGAGTAGCCCGTCCATGTCGAGATGCGCCTCCATATGCGCCGCGAGGGCGTCGAGCGCAGCCTCGACTGCCGCGCCGTACCGCGCATCCGAGGCCACGCCGAACCCGGCGAGCCACGCCGCGCGGAACGCGTCGTTGCGGAACATGCCGTGGAGGTAGCTCCCGGCCACCCGCCCGTCCGCGCTCACCGCGCCCTCGGGCTTCCCGTCGACGAAGCCGAAAGGCCTTGCGCGGTCCGGCCCGTCGCTCCGGCCGATGTGGATCTCGTAGCCGTCGAAGGCGACCCCCGTCCCCGCATGCGTCGCCCTCACGGTGGTGAGCCGCTTGTCCGGCGTCATCACCGTCTCGACGTCGAGGAACCCCAGTCCCGGGTCCGCCCCTGCCGGCCCCTCGATCCCCTCCGGGTCCGCCACGCTCCGCCCGAGCATCTGGTAGCCGCCGCAGATGCCGAGCACCCGGCCCCCGCGCCGCAGGTGCGCGACGAGGTCAACGTCCCACCCCTGCGCCCGGAGGAACGCGAGGTCCCCCCGCGTCGACTTCGTGCCCGGAAGGATGACGAGGTCCGCATCCCCCGGGATCGCGAGGCCGGGGCCGAGCATCGTCAGCCGCACGCCCGGTTCCTGCGACAGCGGGTCGAGGTCGTCGAAGTTGGCGATCCGGCTGAAGGCGAGGCAGACGACATGCAGCCCCTCCGCCCCGCGCCCCGTCCGCAGGTCCATCGCGTCCTCGGCCGGAAGCCGCCACGCCTCGGGAAACCACGGCAGCACCCCGAACCCGCGCCACCCGGTGCGCTCTGCGATCAGGCGGTAGCCGTCGTCGAAGAGACGCACATCCCCTCGGAACTTGTTGATGAGGAACCCCGCGACCATGGCGGCGTCGCCCGCATCGAGCACGGCCTTCGTCCCGACCGTCTGCGCGATGACCCCGCCCCGGTTGATGTCCCCGGCTAGGATCACGGGCACGTTTGCCGCCCGCGCGAAGCCCATGTTGGCGATGTCGCCCCTGCGGAGGTTCACCTCCGCCGGGCTCCCGGCGCCCTCCACGATCACGAGGTCATGGGAGGCGCGGAGCCGCCCGAAGCTCTCCAGCACCGCCTCCATCAGCCGTGGCTTCAGCGCCTGGTATTCCGCCGCCCGCGTGGTGGTGAGCCGCCGCCCCTGCACGATGACCTGCGCGCCCGTCTCCGTCTCTGGCTTCAGGAGTACCGGGTTCATGTCCGTCACCGGCGCGAGGCCGCAGGCCAGCGCCTGTAGCGCCTGCGCCCGCCCGATCTCGCCGCCGTCCACCGTCACGGCGGCGTTGTTCGACATGTTCTGCGGCTTGAACGGTGCGACCGACATCCCCCGCGCCCGCGCCGCCCGGCAGAGGCCCGCCACCAGCATCGACTTCCCGACGTTGCTGCCGGTGCCCTGGATCATCAGCGCGGGCATCGCGCCGCCCCGGCACTTGCGCGGGACGCCCGACATGCGCCTCCGGCGGGGATATTTGAACAAGGATGAAACACGAGGGTGCGGCGCCGCGTCCTGGGCCGGCGAACCGGGGAGGACGCGGCGCTTTCACCCTTGACGGTCATCGGGATCCCTCCCTGTACCGCAGCGCCACGATGGCCGCGAAAGGTTGACATTTCCCTTTCATCCTTGGGCAAATATCCCGGGGGATGCCGGCGGCCCGAAGGGCCGGCGGCAGGGGGCGGAGCCCCCCGCGGCGGCACCATCATCAGAACTCCACGCCCTTCTGCGCCTTCACCCCGTCGCGGAACGGGTGCTTCACCAGCGTCATCTCCGTTACGAGGTCCGCCGCCTCGATCAGCTCGGGCTTCGCGTTCCGCCCCGTCAGGCACACATGCGTCATCGGCGGCTTCCGCGTCAGCAGGAACTCCACCACCTCGTCGATGTCGAGGTAGTCGTAGCGCAGCGCGATGTTGATCTCGTCGAGCAGCACGAAACGGATTGTCGGGTCGAGGATCTGCGCCTTCGCGATCTCCCATCCGTTCCGCGCGGCGGCAATATCCCGGTCGCGGTCCTGCGTCTCCCAGGTGAAGCCCTCGCCCGAGACGAAGAAGCGGCATTCGTCCCCGAACCGCTCCTTGAGGAACGTCTTCTCCCCTGTGTCCCAGGTCCCCTTGATGAACTGCACCACCGCGCAGGGCATCCCGTGGGCGATGCAGCGCATGATCATCCCGAAGCCCGAGGACGACTTCCCCTTGCCCGCCCCTGTGTGGACGATGATCAGACCCTTCTCCTCGGTCTTGGTCTTCATCATCTCGTCGCGGGCCGCCTTGATCCGCTTCATCTTCTCGTTGTGGCGAAGGGTCACGTCGTCCATTGCGGGTCTCCTTGGCGCTTGACAGTCGCGGGCTCGCCTGACCATCTGGCGCGGCTGGTGCCTGTGCTAACAGGTGAAAAGGGAATGCGCGAGGGCCGAAGGTCCGAACCGCAGCCGCCCCCGCGACCGTGACCGGAGAGGTCGCCCGACATGCCACTGGCCGCACCTCAAGCGGCTCGGGAAGGCCGGGGGACCGCCAGGACGTCGTTCCTGACATCCGCAAGCCGGGAGACCTGCCAGCGCGACGATTGCGACCGGGCGGGGTGTTCCGGTGTCGGACAGGCGGGGCCTCACCCGCGTTTCCGTCATTCCCCCGTCCGCCAGAATGGAGACGGCATGACCGAGGACCCCCCGCAGATCGAGTGTCTCGTCTGCACGAGCTGCCGCCGGGGCCTTGCCGTGTCCGAAGGCGAGGAGCGCCCCGGTTCCGTCCTCCGCCGCAGGCTCGCCGCGATGACGCTCGAGGGCGTGCGCGTGACCGGCGTCGAGTGCCTGTCGAACTGCGACCACGGCTGCACCCTCGCGCTCCGGGGCCCGGGCCGCTGGACCTATGTCTACGGCCGGCTCGACGAGACCGCAGACCTCGCCGCCATCGGCGACGGCATCGCCCGCTACCGCGCCACCACGGACGGCCTCGTCCCATGGCGCGAGCGCCCCGAACACTTCCGCAAGAACTGCATCGCCCGCATCCCGCCTCTGGAGATTGCCTGACATGGACACGCTCGAAAAACTGCCCGTCACCGTCATCACGGGCTTCCTCGGGTCGGGGAAGACCACCCTCATCAGCCACCTGATGCGCAACCCGGGCGGCAAGCGGCTCGCCATCGTCGTCAACGAGTTCGGCGAGGTGGGCGTGGATGGCGAGATCCTCCGCGGCTGCGCGATCCCGGAGTGCCCGGTCGAGAACATCGTGGAGCTCGCGAACGGCTGCATCTGCTGCACGGTCGCCGACGACTTCATCCCGACGATCGAGGCGCTCATGGCGCTGAACCCCCGCCCCGACCACATCCTGATCGAGACGAGCGGCCTCGCGCTCCCCAAACCGCTCCTGAAGGCGTTCGACTGGCCCGCGATCCGTTCGCGCATCACCGTGGACGGCGTGATCGCGCTCGCCGATGCCGAGGCCGTGGCGGCGGGCCGCTTCGCGCCGAACGTCGAGGCGGTGGACCGCCAGCGCATGGCGGACGACAGCATCGACCACGAGACGCCGCTCTCCGAGGTGTTCGAGGACCAGATCGCCTGCGCCGACATCGTGCTTCTCACGAAGCCCGATCTCGCCGGCCCCGAAGGCATCGCCCGCGCGAAGGAGGTCATCGCCGCCGAGGCTCCGCGTCCCCTCCCGGTCATCGAAGTCGCCGAAGGCGCCATCGACCCCCGCGTCATCCTGGGCCTCGGCGCGGCGGCGGAGGACGACCTTCATTCGCGCCCCAGCCACCACGACGGCGCGGACGACCATGAGCACGAGGATTTCGACAGCGTCGTCATCGACATTCCCGAACTCGCCGATCCGTCCGAGATCGTGGCGCGCATCGCGGAACTGGCCGAACGCCAGAACATCCTCCGCGTGAAGGGCTACGCCGCCGTGGCTGGCAAGCCGATGCGGCTTCTCGTGCAGGCGGTGGGCGCACGCGTCCGCCACCAGTACGACCGCTCCTGGGCGCCCGGAGAGGCGCGGCGCGGGCGGCTCGTGGTCATCGCGGAACACGACGACATCGACGAAGCCGCGATCCGGGGTATTCTCGTGCCTGCCGCAGCCGCGGCGGAGTAGCAGGCAAACCGCCCCATGCACGTCATCTTCCGCGAAAGCCACGGCCTGGAAGAGACCGAGACGCCCGTCGATCTGGGGCAGGCACCGGCGGATCTCGTCGTCCTGTCCTTCTCCGACAGCGACCTTGGCGCCTTCGCGGCGGGCTGGCATCGCGGGGGCGGGGCCGAAGGGCGGATGCCGTCGCTCAGGCTCGCCAACCTCGCGGCGCTGAAGCATCCGCTCTCGGTCGACACCTATGTGGAGCGGACACTCGACGGCGCGCGCGGCATCCTGATCCGGCTCATCGGCGGCGTGCCCTACTGGTCCTACGGCCTCCAGCAGGTGGAGGCGCTCGCGCGGGCGAAGGGTATCGCGCTCGCCGTTCTCCCGGCGGACGGGCGGCCCGATCCGCGGCTCGATGCGGTGTCGACGGTGCCGGTCTCCACGCTGCGACGGCTGGCGCAGTATTGCGATGCGGGCGGCGCTGTGGCGGCGCAGGCGGCTCTCGCGCAACTGGCGCTCGCGGCGGGGCTCTATGCGGGGCCGGTCTCGGGGGCGAAGGGGCTGCCGGAGGTGGGCGCATGGACGCCCGAAGACGGCGTCGCCTGTCCCCTCGCTGTGTCGCTCGCGGGCGACGCGCCCCTCGTCCTCCTCGTCTTCTACCGCTCCTGGCTCGTCGCCGCCGACCTCGCCCCGGTCGAGGCGCTGACCAAAACCCTCCGCGCCCGCGGCTTCCGCGTCCTCGGCCTTTTCGTGCCCTCGCTCAAGGCACCCGACGCGCGCGGCTGGCTCGCCCGGCAGGTCGCGCACCTTGCCCCCGCCGCAATCGTCAACGCCACGTCCTTCTCGGGGCGCGGCGACGCCGCGGGATCGCCGCTCGATGCCGCAGGAGTCCCGGTCTTCCAGGTGGCGCTCGCCACCTCGTCCCGCGCCGCCTGGGACGGGGCGGAGCGCGGCCTCTCGCCCGCCGACCTCGCCATGCACGTCGTCCTGCCCGAGGTCGACGGCCGTCTCTTCGCGGGCGTTGTCTCCTTCAAGGAGCCAGAGGCGCGGGACGATGCGCTTCAGTTCTCCCGCTACGCCCACACGGAGGAGCCTGCCCGGATCGACGCTATCGCCGACCGGGTCGCCGCGTGGCACCGGCTCGCCCGCACGCCAGCCGACGAACGCCGCCTCGCCCTCGTCCTCTCGACCTACCCGGGGCGCGAGTGGAACCTCGCCCATGCCGTTGGCCTCGACGCCCTCGCCTCTGCCGAGGCGATCCTCGCCGATCTCGCCGGTTCCGGCCACGACACGGCGCCCGGCCCCGCCCTCGACGCCGCCCTCAGGCACGAGCGCATCCGCTGGCCGCTGGCCTCCTACCGCCGCGCCCTCGCGACCCTGCCCGAACCCCTTCGCGATGCCCTCACGCGCGCATGGGGCGCGCCCGAGGACGACCCCGACGCGACGGACGGCTCCTTCGCCTTCGCCGCATGTCGCCGGGGCCGTGCGCTCGTCGCGCTCCAGCCCGAACGCGGTACGCCCAACGCGCGCGCCGACGACTACCACGACCTCGCGCGCACGCCCCGCCACGCCTACGTCGCCTTCTACCTCTGGCTCCGCGAACAGGTCGACGCGCTCATCCACATCGGCGCCCACGGCACGCTCGAATGGCTCCCCGGCAAGGCGGTCGCCCTGTCGGACGCCTGCTGGCCCGAGGCGCTGATCGGCTCCACCCCCGTCATCTACCCCTTCATCGTCAACGACCCCGGCGAGGCCGCGCAGGCCAAGCGCCGGATCGGTGCGGTGACGCTAGGCCACGTCCCCCCGCCGCTCCGCCCCTCCGGCACGCCTGAGCGCTTCGCCCGCCTCGAAGCGCTCCTCGACGAGTTCTCGAATGCCGACGGCCTCGACCCGCGCCGCCGCGACCGGCTGATGCAGGACATCCGCGAGGAGGCCCGCGCGCTGGGCGTCGAGAACGACCTCGGCATCCCGGCGGCCGCCGGTCCCGCGGAGGCCATCGCCCGGATCGACCGCTTCGTCTGCGACGTGAAGGAAGGCCAGTTCGGCGACGGTTTGCATGTCTGGGGCCGCGCCCCCGCCGCGCAACCTGCCTTCGACGCCGCCGCCTCCGCCCGCGCCGAACGGCAGGCGCTCCTCGACGCCGTCGCGGGCCGCCGCATCGAGCCCGGCCCCTCCGGCTCCCCCTATCGGGGCCGCGGCGATGTTCTCCCCACGGGCCGCAACCTCTACACCACGGACCCCCGCAGCGTCCCCACCCGCGCGGCCTACGCGCAAGGCGTCCGGCTCGCGGGCGAACTCGTCCGCCGCCACCTCCAGGACGAAGGCGACTGGCCGAAGTCGGTGATCGTCGACCTCTGGGGCTCCGCCACCATGCGCACGGCGGGCGAGGAGTTCGCGATGGCGCTCGCCCTGATCGGCGCGCGGCCCCGCTGGGACGAAGGGTCCGAGCGCGTCTCGGGAGTCGAGATCCTGCCCATCGCCGAACTCGACCGCCCGAGGATCGACGTGACCCTCCGCGTCTCGGGCCTGTTCCGCGACGTCTTCCCGACGCTCTCGGCGCTGTTCCAGCAGGCCGTCCGGGCGCTCTCTGCCCGCGATGAAGCCCCGGACTGGAACCCCTTCGTGGGCCGCGAGGGCGCCCGCGTCTACGGCCCCGCGCCGGGGAGCTTCGGGCTCGGCATGGGGGCCGACGTAGGCGACTACTCCGACGACGGCCGCCGCAAGGCGGGCGAGGCCTGGCTCGCCGCCTCCGCCTGGGCCTTCGACGGCGACAGCGCCGCGCGCGACGAGGCGGGCCTCCGCGCCCGCGTGGCGGCGGCGGAGGCCTTCGTCCACCTCCAGGACCTGCCCGAGACCGACATCCTGCTGGCCGAGGACTACGCGACGCACGAAGCCGGCTTCACCGCCGCGCAGAAGGTCGCGGGCGGCCACGCAGCGCTGTACCACCTCGACAACACTGACCCCGCCCGCCCCCGCGCCCGCGCGCTGACCGAAGAGGTCGCCCGCGTCGTCCTCGCCCGCGCCGCCAACCCCGGCTGGATCGCGGGCATGCGCCGCCACGGCTTCAGAGGCGCGGCCGAGATCGCCACGACGCTCGAGAACATGGCCGCCTTCGCGCACCTCGCGGGCGCGGTCAGCCCTCACCTCTTCGACCTCTTCTGGGACGCGACGCTGGGCGACGCCGAGGTCACCGACTTCCTCGATCGCGCGAACCCCGAGGCCCTCGCCGCGATGCGCGCCCGCTTCGCCGGGCTCCACGCTGCTGGCCTCTGGCGATCCCGCCGGAACTCGATCCTTGCCGAAGTGGAGGCGCGGGCATGAGCGAACCCGCCATCCGCGGCTGGTGCCCCGGCGCGCATCGTCCCATGGCCTCCGGCGACGGGCTCGTCGTGCGGGTGCGCCCGCCGCTCGGGGAACTGACGCCCGCGCAGGCCGAGGGTCTGGCCGACCTCGCCGACCGCTTCGGCTGCGGCACCGTGGAGCTGACGAACCGCGCGAACCTCCAGCTGCGGGGGGTGGAGAACGCTGCCCACGCGCCCCTCCTTGACGGACTGGGGACGCTCGGGCTGCTCGATGCCGACGCCAGCGCCGAGGGGCGGCGGAACATCGTCACCGACCCGTTCCGAGGGCTGAACAACGACCGCCAGACCCGCATCGCCACGCTTCTGGCAGAAGGGCTGGCCGACGCGACCTTCGCGGGCCTCCCATCAAAGTTCGGCTTCGTGGTGGATGCAGGAGCGACGCGGCAGCTTGCCGACATCAGCGGCGACATCCGGGTGGAGGCGTCGGGCGACCGGCTGATCGTCCGCGCCGACGGCTCCTCGACGGGACGTCCGGTAGCGGACGAAGGCGAGGCGGTCGTCGCCGCCCTCGCGCTTGCCCGGTGGTTCCTCGCCTCGGGCGGCGTCGGCCCCGACGGGCGAGGGCGGATGGTACGTCACCTCGCGACCGTCTCCCTGCCTGACGCGGTCGCGGACGACATGGCCCCGAACCCTGCCGCTATCGCACCTCGTCCCGGTCCGAACGAGAACGGCACCCTCGCCGCCGCCGCCTTCGGCCAGCTCGATGCGCAAGACCTCCGCACGCTCGCCGCCTCCGAGGCGGCGGTCCTGCGGATCACGCCATGGCGGATGGTCTTCCTCCCCAACGTCGCCGAGGTTCCCCAAACCGGCGGCCTCATCCTCACCCCCGCCGACCCCCGCCTCGCCGTCACCGCCTGCACCGGCGCCCCCGGCTGCCCGCAGGCGACGGTCGAGACCCGCGCCTTCGCCGCGACGGTCGCCCCCCGCCTCCGCTCCGGCACCCGCCTCCACGTCTCCGGCTGCGCCAAGGGCTGCGCGCATCCCGGCCCCGCGGACCTCACGCTCGTGGGCCGCGACGGCGCGTTCGACCTTGTCGTCGGCGGAGCGCCGTGGGATGAGCCGCAGCACCGCGGGATCGCCCCGCGGGACGTGGCGGCCCTGATCGGACCCTGACATGCCCTACGCCTACGAAACCGACGGCGCCGCGATCTACGCCGAAAGCTTCGCGACCATCCGCGCCGAGGCCGACCTCGCCCGTTTCGACCCGGACGAGGAGCGGGTCACCGTCCGCATGATCCACGCGGCGGGCCTCGTGGGGCTCGAGGCGCATGTGCGGTTCACCCCCGGCATGGTCGCCGCAGCCCGCGCGGCGCTCCAGAGCGGCGCCCCGATCCTCTGCGACGCGCGCATGGTCAGCGAAGGCATCACCCGCAAGCGCCTGCCCGCGCAGAACCCGGTGATCTGCACGCTGCACGACGCCGAGGTCCCGACCCTTGCCGCCCGCCTGCAGACCACCCGCTCCGCCGCCGCGCTGGAACTCTGGCGCCCGCACCTCGCCGGTGCCGTCGTCGCCATCGGCAACGCGCCCACCGCGCTCTTCCACCTGCTCGAGATGTTGGAAGACCCCGCCTGCCCGCGCCCCGCTGCCATCATCGGTTGCCCCGTCGGCTTCGTGGGCGCTGCCGAATCGAAGGCCGCGCTGTGGGAGGCGCAGCCCGCGCCGTGCGTCATCGTCGAAGGCCGCCTCGGCGGCAGCGCGATCACGGTGGCCGCGATCAACGCCATCGCGAGCCCCGCCGAATGACGACGGGCACGATCTGGGGCGTGGGCCTCGGCCCCGGCAGCCCGGACCTGATGAGCGTCCGCGCCGACCGGCTGGTGCGCGGGGCCACCCATATCGCCTTCTTCCGCAAGGCGGGCCGGTCGGGCCGTGCGCGCACCATCGTGGAGGGGATGCTGAAGCCGGGCGCCACCGAGATCGCCATGGAATACCCCGTCACGACCGAGATCGCGGTGGAGGACCCGGCCTACTCCGACTGCGTCGCAGGCTTCTACGCCGAGGCCGCCGCGCGCCTCCGCGCAATCGCTGAGGCAGGGCAGGACGTGGTGGTCCTCTGCGAGGGCGACCCGTTCTTCTACGGCTCCTTCATGCACCTCCACTCGCGGCTCCGCGAGCATGTGCCGGTCCGCGTCGTCCCGGCGATCACCGGCATGTCGGCGGCGTGGACGATCACCGACATTCCCATCACCTGGGGCGACGACGTGCTGACGGTCCTTCCGGGGACCATGCCTGAGGCCGAGCTTGCCCGCCGCATGGCCGATTCCGACGCCATCGTGGTCATGAAGATCGGCCGCAACCTTCCCAAGGTGCGTGCCGCGCTCGCCGCTGCGGGCAAGCTAGACCGCGCCTGGCTCGTCGAATGCGCAAGCATGGCGGGAGAGCGCGTGGTGCGGCTGACCGAGGCGGGCGAGGGCACCGTCCCCTACTTCTCGATCGTCCTCGTCCACGGGCAGGGGCGCCGACCATGACCGGTTGGCTCGCCATCGCGGGCCTCGGCCCCGGGTCGGACGCGCTTGTGACGCCCGAAGTCACGGCCGCGCTCTCCGAGGCCACCGACGTCGTCGGCTACATCCCCTACGTCCGCCGCGTCGCCCCGCGCCCCGGCCTCACGCTCCACGAGACCGACAACCGCGAGGAACTCGCGCGCGCCCGCCATGCGCTCGAGATGGCTGCCGAAGGGAGGCGCGTCGTCGTCGTCAGTTCCGGAGACCCCGGCGTCTTCGCCATGGCCTCCGCCGTGTTCGAGGCGCTGGAAGCAGGGCCGCCGGAATGGCGCGCGCTCGACGTCCGCGTCCTTCCCGGCGTCACGGCGATGCTCGCCGCCGCCGCCCGCGCGGGCGCGCCGCTCGGCCACGACTTCTGCGCGATCAACCTCTCCGACAACCTCAAGCCGTGGGAGGTGATCGAACGCCGCCTGAGGCTCTCCGTCGAGGCCGACTTCGCCATCGCGCTCTACAACCCTCGGTCGGCCTCCCGGCCAGAGGGGTTCGCCCGCGCGCTCGACCTCCTCCGCGCCATCTGCGAACCGGGTCGCATCCTGATCTTCGCCCGCGCCGTCTCCACCCCCGACGAGGCGCTGCGCGTCGTTCCCCTCGCCGAGGCCACGCCCGAGATGGCCGACATGCGCACCGTCGTCCTCATCGGCTCCTCCGCCACGCGGATCATCCCCCGCGACGGCGCGCCCTTCGTCTATACGCCGAGGGGCGTCCCAGCATGAGCGACCCACGCGAGCACCGCCTCAGAGCTATGCGCCTCGGCCCGCGCGGGGAGCGCCGGACGGTCGATCATGACGACCGGCAGCCTCAGGGCGCGCGCCGCCGCGATCTTCGCGTAGGCCCCGCCGCCGCCTGCGTTCTTCGACACGACGAGCCCGATCCCGTGCGCCTCCATGAGCGCCCGGTCGGCGGCCTCGTCGAACGGACCCCGGTCCACGATCACATGGGCATCCGGGAAGGGCAGGGGCTCCGCCGGCGGATCGACGAGGCGCAACAGGTAGAAGTGCTGCGGATGCGGCGCGAACTCCCCGAGGTTCTGCCGCCCGATGGCGAGCATCACCCGCTCCCGCGGCCGGTCCAGCGCCGCGACGGCGCCCGCCATGTCGGGCACCCGCATCCAGCGGTCGCCCGCCACCGGCTCCCACGCGGGCCGCGTGAGCGCGATCAGCGGGACGCCCGCGGCGGCGCAGCCTTCCACCGCGTTCCGGCTCATCTGCGCGGCGAAGGGGTGCGTCGCGTCCACGACATGGGTGATCCCCTCCGCCTGCAGGTAATCCGCAAGCCCCTCCGCGCCGCCGAACCCGCCGATCCGCTGCGGCAGCGGCTGGCGGAGCGGGCGCTCCACGCGGCCCGCGAAGGACACGACGCCGTCGATCCCGCGCTCCGCCGCCGCGCGCGCGAAGGCCGTGGCCTCAGTCGTTCCGGCAAGGATCAGGAGCTTCGGGCGCATGGCTGAGGGTCCGTGGGTGACGATCGTGGGCGTGGGCGAGGATGGACCGGACGGCCTTCCCCCCGCAAGCCGCCGCGCGCTGGCCGAGGCGGAGGTCGTGATCGGAGCGGCCCGGCACCTCGCGCTCGTGCCGGACGTGGGTGCGGAGCGGATCGAATGGCCCGTGCCGTTCGCCGACGGCCTCCCGATCCTGACGTCGCTCAGGGGCCGCCGCGTCGCCGTCCTCGCCTCGGGCGATCCGTTCTGGTTCGGTGCGGGTGCGGTCATCGCGCGCGAGCTTGCGCCCGGCGAATGGCGGGCGCTCCCCGGTCCGTCTACCTTCTCGCTCGCCGCCGCCCGCCTCGGCTGGCCGATCGAGCGGACGCTCTGCCTGGGCCTCCACGCCGCGCCGCTGGCGCGCCTCAGGCCGCACCTCGCGCCCGGGGTCCGGGCCATCGTCCTCCTCCGGGACGGCGCGGCGGTGGCGGACCTCGCCCGCTACCTTGCCGAGGAAGGATTCGGCGCCACCCGCCTCACCGTCATGGAAGCGCTCGGCGGCCCGAACGAACGTGTGACCCAAACGAAGGCCGACGCACTGGCAGGCCCCTTCGCTCACCCCGTCGCCGTCGCGCTTGACGTCGCCGGCCCCGGCACGGTCATCCCTTGCGCCTCCGGCCTCGAGGACAGTGTCTTCGACACCGACGGTCAGATCACCAAGCGCCCCGTCCGCGCCCTCGCCCTCTCCGCCCTCGCCCCGCGCCCGGGCGAGACGCTGTGGGACATCGGCGGCGGCTCGGGCTCCATCTCCGTCGAATGGTGCCTGTGCCACCCCGAGGCACAGGCGATCAGCATCGAACCCCGCCCCGACCGCGCCGCCCGCATCCGTGCGAACGCCGCGCGCTTCGGGCTCGACCGGCTCCGCGTGGTGGACGGCGCGGCCCCGCCCGCCCTCGAAGGTCTGCCGCCCCCGCAGGCCGTCTTCATCGGCGGCGGCCTGTCGGGCGACCTCCTTGCCGACCTCGAAGCGCGCCTCGCCCCCGGCACCCGCCTCGTCGCCCATGCCGTGACGCTGGAATCCGAGGCGCTCCTCATCGCCGCCGCCGAACGGCGGGGCGGCGACCTCCTGCGCATCGAACTGGCCGAGGCCGCGCCTCTTGGCTCCCGCCGCGGCTGGACGCCCGCGCGGCCCGTCGTGCAATGGCGGGTGACGCTGTGATCGCCGCCGGGTTCGGCTTCCGCGGGTCGGCGACGCCCGACAGCCTCGCCGACGCGCTCGCCCGCGCGGGCGGCGCCCCCGCCCTGCTCGCCACGGCCGAGGACAAGGCCCTCACCCCCGCCTTCCGCGCCTTCGCCCAACGCATGGGCCTTCCCGTCCTCGGAATCGCCCCCGCCACCCTCGCGGCCCAGCCGACCCTCACGCAGTCCGCCGCATCCCGCACCGCGCGCTCCACCGGCAGCGTCGCCGAGGCCGCCGCTCTCGCCGCCGCGGGACCGGGCGGCCGCCTCCTCGGCCCCCGCACGGTGTCGGTCGACGGCATGGCGACCTGCGCGCTGGCCCAAGGAGCCTCCCCATGACCGTCCACTTCATCGGCGCAGGCCCCGGCGCGCCCGACCTCCTGACGCTCCGTGGCCGCGACCTGATCGCCGCCTGCCCGGTCTGCCTCTACGCAGGCTCGCTGGTGCCGCAGGCGATCCTCGCCCACTGCCCGCCCGGCGCGCGGATCGTGAACACCGCCCCCCTCGACCTCGACACCATCATGGCCGAGATCGCGATGGCTCATGCGGCGGGGCAGGACGTGGCACGGCTCCATTCGGGCGACCTGTCGGTCTGGTCTGCGATGGGCGAACAGACGCGCCGGCTCGACGCCATGGGTATCCCGTGGACGGTGACCCCCGGCGTCCCCTCCTTCGCCGCCGCGGCCGCGTCGCTCGGCGCGGAACTGACGCTCCCCGGCATCGCGCAATCGGTGATCCTGACGCGAACGCCGGGCCGCGCCTCCTCCATGCCGGAAGGCGAGACGCTGGCCGCCTTCGCCGCCACGCGCGCGACGCTTGCCATCCACCTCTCCGTCCAGAACCTCGCGCGGGTCGTGGCCGACCTCCTTCCCCACTACGGCCCCGAGAGCCCTGTGGCGGTCGTATGGCGCGCGAGCTGGCCCGACGAACGCATCATCCGCGCCACCCTCGCCACCATCGAGGGCCAGATGCCCGAGGGCATCGAGCGGACGGCGCTCATCCTCGTCGGCCCCGCGCTGGCGGCGGAGGGCTTCGCGGAAAGCCGCCTCTACGCCCCCGACTACGACCGCCGCTATCGCCCGCAATCGGCCGACAGCCCATGGGCCGAATGGAAGGCGGGCGATGACTGAACGCCTCCCCCCCGGCCTCCTCGTTTCCGCACCCGCCTCGGGGACCGGGAAGACGACGGTGATGCTGGGCCTACTCCGGGCGTTCTCCGACGACGGGCTGACCGTTCAGCCCTTCAAGTCCGGCCCCGACTACATCGACCCCGCCTTCCACCGCGCTGCCTGCGGGCGGGCATCCTTCAACCTCGACACATGGGCGATGGGGCCGGGCCTCATCGGCGCGCTGGCGGGGCAGGCGCGGGGGGCCGACCTCTGCGTGGCGGAAGGCTCGATGGGCCTCTTCGACGGCGTGGCGACGCGCGGCCTCTCCGGCTGGGGGTCGAGCGCCGAGACCGCGAAGGCGATGGGCTGGCCCGTGATCCTCGTCCTCGACGTGGGCGGACAGGCGCAGTCGGCGGCGGCGACCGCGCTGGGCTTCGCCACCTACGACCCCGACCTCCCCCTCGCGGGCGTGATCCTGAACCGCGTGGCGAGCCCCCGGCACGAACGCCTCGCGCGCCTCGGCATGGAGCGCGCGGGCGTCCCCGTCCTCGGCGCGCTGCCGCGCCGGGGCGACCTGACCCTGCCGGAGCGGCACCTTGGCCTCATCCAGGCGGTGGAGCACCCCGACCTCGACGCCGCCATCGCGGGCTATGCCGCCTTCCTGCGGGAGCATGTCGACTTGCCCGCCATCCGACGCGCGGCCCGGAGCGGCCCAGCCCCCGCCCATGGTCCCCTCCCGCGCCCGCCCGCGCAGCGGATCGCGCTGGCGCAGGACGCGGCGTTCTCCTTCACCTACCCCCACGTCCTCGAAGGCTGGCGCCGGGCCGGGGCCGAGATCCTGCCCTTCTCCCCCCTCGCCGACGAAGCGCCCGACGCTTCCGCCGACCTCGTCTGGCTCCCCGGCGGCTACCCCGAGCTTCACGCCGGCACCCTCGCCGCCGCCCACCGCTTCCTCGCGGGCCTCCGCGCCCATGCCGAAACCCGGCCCGTCCACGGCGAATGCGGCGGCTACATGGTCCTCGGGGCCGCGCTCATCGACAAGGACGGCGCGCGCCACCCGATGGCGGGGCTCCTCGGCCTCGTCACGTCCTACGAGAAGCGCCGCCTCCACCTCGGCTACCGCCGCGCGGTGCTCTCCGCGCCCGCGCCGAGCCTCGCCCCCGGCACGGCGCTCCGGGGTCACGAGTTCCACTATTCCACCATCCTCGACCAGCCCGACGCCCCCCTCGCGCAGGTGGCCGATGCCGACGGCGCGCCCGTCCCGGAAACCGGCTCGCACCGGGGCCACATCACGGGGACGTTCTTCCACCTCATCGCGGAGGAGCCCGCATGACCGGCTTCGTCAGCTTCGTGGGCGCCGGACCCGGCGACCCCGAGCTCCTCACCCTCAAGGCCGTGGACCGGCTGAAACGCGCGGACGCGGTCCTCTTCGACGACCTCTCCTCCGGCCCCGTCCTCACCTACATCCGCCCGGGCGCGGACCTCGTGGGCGTCGGCAAGCGGGCCGGGCGCCCGTCGCCCCGGCAGCATCACGTGAGTCGCCTTCTCGTCGAGTACGCTCAACAGGGCGGGCGCGTGGTGCGGCTCAAGTCCGGTGATCCGGGCCTTTTCGGCCGGCTCGAGGAGGAGATCGTGGCGCTCCGCGAAGCGGGCATTCCCTTCGAGATCATCCCCGGCATCGCCTCCCCCCTCGCCGCCGCCGCCGCCGCAGGCATCCCGCTCACCCGGCGCATGACGGCGCGGCGGGTCCAGTTCGTCACCGGCCACGACGCCGACGGGAAGCTCCCCCCCGACCTCGACATCGCCGCGCTGGCCGATCCGGCCGCCTGCACGGTCGTCTTCATGGGCAAGCGCACCTTCACCGAACTCGCCCGCGCTCTCATCGCCCATGGACTCCCGCCCGAAACCCCCGCGATCCTGGCCGAGTCGGTCGGCTCGCCCGAAGCCGCGCTTCACCGCTCCACCGTCTCAGCCCTTGCCGAAAGGCTTGCGCACGGGGGCGGACCGAAGCCCGCGCTGATCCTCTATGGCCCACTGGCCGAGAGCTGAGGCATCTTTGCGCTTGCCTGACGCTCACCTCTCTGTGAAGACTCGCGCCGACGGTGCCGCGTTCAAGCCGCGGCTCAAAAGGGAACCGGGTGCAAGTCCCGGACTGCCCCCGCAACTGTAAGCGGCGAGCGTCCCGGCAGACCACTGGCCCCAAGGGCCGGGAAGGGCCGAAGACGCGGCGACCCGCAAGTCAGGAGACCTGCCGTCACAACGTGACCCTGCCGCGGATGCGGCGCAACAGCCGCCGGAGGGGCGGCAGACAGGACCAGACGATGCACATCGAACCCGGGATCGTGGATGGCGCCAAGATGGCGCTCGCCTATGGAACCGCCGCCGCCTCGGCCGGCTACACGCTGAAGCTCGCCGCCGACGACCTCAGGACGCACGACGCGGGCTCCTTCGCGATCCGCACCATTCTCGCCGCGGTCGGCACCTTCATCTGCTTCGAGGTGCTCCCGCACTTCGCCGTCGGCGTGTCGGAGGTGCACCTGATCCTCGGCACGACGCTGTTCCTGATCCTCGGCGCCGCACCCGCGGCCATCGGGCTCGCTGCCGGACTCCTCATCCAGGGCATGTTCTTCGCGCCCTCCGACCTGCCGATGTTCTTCGTGAACGTCACGACGCTCCTCATGCCGCTCTTCGTGATCGATGCGCTTGCGAAGCGCGTGATCCCGAAGGACCGCGCCTATGTCGACCTGCGCTACGCCGATGTCCTCAAGCTCTCGCTCGCCTACCAGGGCGGGATCGTCGCCTGGGTGGCGTTCTGGGCCATCTACGGCCAGGGCGCGGGGGCCGAGAACATGGCCGCCGTCCTCAGCTTCGGCGCGGCCTACATGCTCGTCGTGCTGATCGAACCCGTCGCCGACCTTGCGGTGCTCTGGATCGCCAAGACGCTGCGGCCCGCGGGGCAGTCGCCCTTCGTCGCACGGCGGCTTTACGCGGCCTGACCTTTCCGGGAGGACCCTCACCGGTCCTCCCCATTCCCCCATGCGCGACCTCTGGCTCATCGGCATCGGCACCGGCAACCCGGCGCACGTGACGCTCGAGGCGCGGGCCGCGCTGCGCGAGGCCGCGCTCGTCCTCGTCCCGCGCAAGGGCGACAAGTCCGACCTCGCCGACCTCCGCCACGCGATCCTGACCGACAGCGGCAGCGCCGCGGCGGTCGTCGAGTTCGACATGCCCGTCCGCGACGAAAGCCTGCCCTATGTGGAGCGGGTGACGCGCTGGCACGACGCCATCGCCGCGCTCTGGTCCGACGTCATCGCGCGGGAGCGGCCGCTCGGCCCGGTGGCGCTCCTTGTCTGGGGCGACCCGGGGCTCTACGATTCGACCCTGCGCATCGCCGAGCGCCTCGACCCCCGTCCGTGCATGCGCGTCGTGCCGGGGATCACCGCGCTCCAGGCGCTGACGGCGGCCCACGCCATCCCGTTCAACACCATCAACGGCGCGGTGACGGTGACCACCGGCCGTCGCCTCCGCGACCATGGCTGGCCCGAAGGCGCCGAGACGGTGGTGGTGATGCTCGACGGCGAATGCAGCTTTCGCGGGCTCGATTCGTCCGGGCTCCACATCTGGTGGGGCGCGTTCCTGGGGATGGCGGAGCAGGTGCTGGAGGCCGGGCCGCTCGCCGAGACCGCCGACCGGATCGTCGCGACCCGCGCCGCGGCGCGGGCGCGCCACGGCTGGATCATGGACACCTACCTCCTCCGCAAGGCCTAGGGGCGCCGCAATCCCACGGGGCGCAAGGGCGGCGCGGGCGGGAGGAGCGCGCGGATGTCGGCGAAGGGAAAGCGCGGCTCGAACCGGAACGCCTCGGCGCGGGCCTCGGGGAGCGCGTTCGTCTCCCCCGCCCGGTGCGCGGCGAGGCGGTCGGCGATGGCGACGAAGCGCGCGGGCTCCTGGCTGTCGTGGCAGAGGATCGCGGCGGCCTTGGCGGGCCAGTGGGCGGTCACGTCGACCCAGTGCGTCGGCTGAAAGCCGGTCCCGCCCATCGTGTCCATCTGGAGATACGGCACCGCGAAGCCGCAGGCCTGGCTCGCCGCCATCGCGAGCGCGCGGTGGTCGGCGTGGTAGTCGTTGGGCGCATGGGTCAGGACCAGATCGGGCGCCGTCTCGCGGATCAGCTCCGCCAGACGCGCCACAAGCCCCGCCGCAGCCGTCAGCCCGCCGTCGGGAAAGCCGAGGAGCACCGGCTCCACCCCAAGCGTCCCCGCCGCCGCCCGCGCCTCCCCTGCGCGGATGGGAGCGAGCACCTCCGGCTTCCCCTGTCCCCCCGCCGCGCCATCGGTGGCGACGGCGAGCACCAGGTCCGCCCCCATCGCCGCCCAGGCGCAGAGGCTGCCCCAGGCGTAGATCTCGAGGTCGTCGGGATGCGCCCCGATGGCAAGGAGGCGCATGTCAGTCCGCCATCGCGAGGAATTCGAGCACCATCGCCGCCGTCCAGGTGAAGCGCCCGCCGCCGAGCGGCTCGCCCGTGTGCGGATCGTAGTACTCCGCGAAGCCCGACGTGCGGATGAGGTCGAGCGAGGCGCGCGTGATCGCCTCGGCCGCGTCCGTCTGCCCCGCGCGGGCGAGCCCGTCGCCGATCATGTAGTTGACGACGAGCCACGTCGGCCCGCGCCAGTACCGCTTGGACTGGAAGCGCGGATCGTCCGGCGCGTGGGAGGCCACGCGGAAGCGCATGCCGTGACCCTCGATGGTCTCGGCGATGCGCGCGGCGCGGTGCGCCGGGATCGGCGCGAAGGCGGCGAGGAGGCCGCCGACGGAGCGGCTGTCGATGAGCGCATCCGTGACGCGGTCGCGGCAGAGGTACTGGCCGTGGGGGTCGGACCAGAGGCTCTCCATCGCCGCCGCGCCGCGGGTTGCGAAGGCGCGGTTCTCGGCCGCGATCTCCTGCTCGCCCAGCGTCTCGGCGAGGTCGGCGAGGTCGGCGGCGGAGCGGATGAGGATCGCGTTGAAGCCCGGGTCCACCACGCGGAAGGGCGAGGCGTCGTGGAGCTTCGACGTGTCCCATTTCAGGCCGCGGAAGTGCTCCACCAGCCAGAGGTAACGGTCGTACTGCTCCTTCGTGGGGCGGTGTTCGGGGTTCGCGTGCTGGGTGTCGCGGCGCGTGTAGGGCGCGATGCCCTCGGTCGGCACTCGGGCGAAGGGTTCGTCCCAGTCGATGGAGTTGTCGCGGCCCGATTCCCACGGATGGATGATGGCGACGAGGCCTTCGCGGGCCGGATCGCGCGTCTCGTAGAACCAGCGGTGCCAGGCGGCGACCTTCGGCAGCAGCGCGCGGGCGCGGTCGGCGGCCTCGGGGCGGTCCGCGGCGCGGTCGAAGAGCCGGCGGAGCGCGAAGCCCGCGACGGCGGGTTGCGTGATGCCGGAGGTTGGGACGGGGCGGTTCGTGGCCCAGACGTCGGGGCCGGGGAAGTAGCCGTCGTCGGGCTTATGAAAGACGATGTGGGGGACCATCCCGTCGGGCCACTGGTGGGCGAAGAGGGTCTCGATCTCGGTCCACGCCCGGCCTTCGTCGAAGTGGCGCTGGCCGAGCGCCGTGAGGCAGGAATCCCAGTTCCACTGGAAGGGATAGAGGCCCTTCGTGGGCACGGTATAGGTGCCGCGGTCGTTCTCCCGGAGGATGTCTATGGCGGCGTCGGCGATATCGGTCATGCGAGGGCTTCCTGCGTTTCGGGGTCGAACCAGCGGATGCGGTCCGGGGCGGGGGCGAAGGCGAGACGGTCGCCGGGATTCGGGACGACGTTCGAGTCGAGGACGGCGCGGAAGAGCGCGCCCTCCACTTCGGTGGTGACGAGCGTATGGGGGCCGAGGGGCTCGACCACGCGTACCGTCGCCGGGATGCCGGTGTCGCCGGGGACGAGGTCCTCGGGGCGGATGGCGAAGTCTATGCGGTCGCGGTAGGAGCGGGGGCCGGGGAAGCGGCGCCCCGCGACTTCCCATTCTCCGGGGGCACTGGCGCGGGCGGGGAGGAAGTTCATGGGCGGATTGCCGATGAAGGAGCCGACGAACCGGGCGGCGGGGTTGCGGTAGACCTCGACCGGGTTCGCGGACTGCACGATGCGGCCGCCGTTCATCACGGAGATGCGGTCGGCCATGCTCATCGCCTCCACCTGGTCGTGGGTGACGTAGATCGTGGTCGTGTTGGAGGAGGCAAGCACGCCCTTCAGTTCGGCGCGCATCTCCATCCGCAGGAGCGCGTCGAGGTTCGACAGCGGCTCGTCCATCAGGATCACGTCGGGCTCCATGGCGAGCGCGCGGGCCACGGCGACGCGCTGCCGCTGGCCGCCCGAGAGCTGGCCCGAGTAGCGCTTGAGGAGCTGTTCGATGTGCATGAGTTCGGCGGTGCGGTTGACGCGGCGGTCGACCTCTCCTTGAGCCATCTTCTTCATGCGGAGGCCGAAGGCGATGTTCTCGAAGACCGTCAGGTGCGGGAAGACGGCGTAGTTCTGGAACACCATCGCGATCCCGCGTTCGCGCGGGGGCAGGTGGTCCACCCGGCGGTCGCCGATCCAGACCTCGCCCTTCGTGGGCGTCTCGAGCCCCGCGATGATGCGGAGAAGCGTGGTCTTGCCGCAGCCGGACGCGCCCAGCAGCACCATGAACTCGCGGTCCATGATGGTCAGGTCGACCTCGTGCAGCGCGGTGAAGGTCCCGAAGGACTTGGCGACGCCCTTGATGCGGATTTCGGCCATGTCAGGACTCCCTTGCTTCTGTCTTGCGTGACGCAGGTGCCCGGTTGGGACACGGGCAGCGACCGCCCGAGGTGGGCGCGGAAGCGCCCGTCTGGGGGGCGGGCGGGCGCTGCCCGTGCTGCGCACGGGCGCGCGCGAGAAGATGACGGAGCGCCTTCATCGGTTTGCGATCCCCCACATGGCGAAGAGGTATTTCCTCACCGCGAAGATGAAGAGAAGCGCGGGGATCACCAGCGCCGCGCCGCCCGCGAACTTGAGGTGCAGCGGCGACACGTCGAGCGATTGCAGCAGGAACGCCGTCAGCGTCTTGTTCTGGATGGTGAGCACGGCCGCCGCGAAGACCTCGTTCCACGAGATCACGAAGGCAAAGACGGCCGAGGCCGCGATGCCGGGGGCGGCGAGCGGCAGGATCACCTTGCGGAACGCCTGGAGCCGTGTGCAGCCGAGCGTCCAGGCGGCTTCCTCCAGCTCCACCGGGATGCCGGAGAAGAGCGAGAAGGTGATGAGGACCGCGAAGGGCAGGGCGAGCGTCGCGTGGACGAGGGCAAGCCCGATGATCGTGTCGTCGAGGCCGGTGCGGATGAACATCACCGCGAGCGGAAGCGCCAGAAGAGGCAGCGGAAACGCGCGCGTCATGATGACGAGGAAGCGGAACATCTCCTTCCCCGGAAAGTCGAAGCGCGACAGCGCGTAGCCCGCGGGCGCGCCGAGGCCGATGGCGAGGATCATCGTCACCGCCGCGACCTGGACGGAGTTCCACAGCGCCTCGAGCACGCCCCGGAAGCCGAAGAAGAACTCGAGCGAGGCCGTGTCGAACGACGGGATCAGCGACTTCGGGAAGGCCGTGACTTCGGCGGGGGCCGAGAGCGCGTTGACGAGGAGGAGCCAGATCGGGACGAGCACCCAGAGGACGAGAAGTGCGGTTCCGGTCACGAAGACCCAGCGGCCGGAGGACCGGACGGCATCGGGGGCGGGCGCGTCGGTGGCAGCGGCGGTCATATCCGGGCCTCCTTGGGAACGTGCAGGAGCTTCAGGATCACCAGCGTGAAGGCGACCGAAATGCCGAGGATCACCATCGCATAGGCCGCGGCCACGCCCCGGTCCTGCATGGTGAACTGCCAGTGGTAGGTCTCGCTCATCAGCACCGGGAACTGCGTGCCGCCCAGCGCCACGACGACCGCGAAGACCTCGAAGGCGAGGATGACGCGCAGGATCAGGGCGGTCTGCAAGCTCGGCTTCAGCATCGGCAGCGTCACCCGGGTGAAGCGCTGCCAGCGGGAGGCGCCGAAGACCTCGGCCGCCTCGCCGTACTCCTTGGGGATGAGGCCCATGCCCGCGACGATGATCACCATCATGATCGCCGTCGCCCGCCAGACCTCGGCCAGCACGATCGCGATCAGGATCACCCAGGTGTTCTGGTAGCTGAGGAACAGGACCGGCCGGTCGATCACGCCGAGCGCGTGGAGCATCGAGTTGAGGAAGCCCGACTGCTCGAAGATGGCAAGCCAGATCAGGCCCGCGGCGAGGTCCGAGATGCCGAGCGGGATGGCGAAGATGTAGAGAAGCGTGGAGCGGCCCTTCTCGAGCTTCGTGACGATCGAGGCCATGGTCAGCGCCATGGCGAGCTGGATCGGCACGACGAGGCCCGCGAGGAGGAGGGTGTTCCAGAAGGCCGTGGAGAATTTCCAGTGCCCCGCCATGCGCTGATAGTTCTGGAGCGTCACCGCGCCCCCTCGCGTCACGCTCTCCCACGCCACGAGGACGAAGGGATAGAGGAAAAAGACGCAGAGAAAGAGCGTCGCTGGCAGAAGGAGCAGGTAGGGCAGGGCTCGGGGCATGGCGCGGTCCTCAGCGCGGGAAGCGGGCGGGAGAGGGCACCCTCTCCCCATCCTCCCCCGCCATGCGGGGGAGGGAGGCGCTTTGCGGTTGGCGCGGGCTCAGTTCACCGGGCAGGGGCCGTCGGACGGCGCGTCGGGCGCCCAGCACGGCGCGCCCGTTTCCTGCATGAGCGCGCGCAGCGTTTCGGCCTGGGCGTCGAGCGCGTCCTGCACCGGGCGGCCGCCCAGCACGATCTGCTCGAACGTGTCGGCGTAGACCTGGTTGAACTGGCCGCCCATGTCGCCCAGCCCCATCGGCAGGAGCGCGGGCAGCGCGTCCGGCGCGCCGGTCATGGCCGCGATGGCCGGGCCGAAGGCCTGGACCGAGGCGGGCATGTCGTCGGGCAGGTCCACCGGCTTCACGGGGAAGAAGTTGGTGGCCCTGAGCGTCGCGATCTGCGTCTCGGGCGCGAGCATGTAGTCCACGAGCGCCATGGACTGGTCCTTGTCCGGCGCGGTGGTCATCACGGCCACGCCCGCGAGCACCGGCATGAAGGCCCGCCCCTCGGGACCGGCGGGCGCCGGGAAGGCCACGAAGTCGTCGGGGCGCTGGTTGAACGCGTCGCCCAGCCGCGCGACGTGGTCGAAGGCGATCCAGACCTCGTCGGTCAGGAGCGGCTCCTGCATGAAGTTGTAGCCGGTGGAGGCGGGGTTGGTCTGCGCCCAGAGCGCCTTGAACGCCTCCCACGCCTCGACCGCGCCTTCCGACCGGAATTCGGTCACGGTGGAGCCGGTGTAGGCGGGCAGCAGGAAGCCCTGGAAGAAGCGGTGCTTGAGACCCTGCGGCCCGGCCGGGAAGCCGAACTTCGGCCCGCCTGTCGCCTCGTTCACCGCCGTCGCCCAGGCGATGAGCTGGTCGTAGGTGAGCGCGTTGAGGTCGGCGCCCTCGGGCAGATACTCGAGAGCCTGCCGGTTCGCGGCCATGAGGTAGGTGGCCTGCATCCACGGGACGTACTTCTGTTCCCCCGTGCCGAGCGTCCCGAGCTCCAGCATCGATTCCCCGATGCCCGACGTGTCGATGGACGACAGGTCCATCAGCCCGTCCTCGAGCCCCGAAAGATCGCCGTGAAGCCCGCCGAGGAGCGCGATCGTGCCGGTTCCGGCCTGAAGCTCGGCCTGGATGCGGGTGAGCCAGGGGCCGTTGTCCATCCCCTGGTAATCCACGCCGCCCTCGAACCCGGCGAGCACCTGCTCGCGCATGGCCTGACTTTCCTCGACCGGCTTGGCCTGGGTGGACCAGAACAGCGCCTCGGCCTGCGCGGCGGCAGGCAGCGCGAGCGCGAGGAGCGCGGTGAACGTGACTGTCTTCTTCATGTTTTCCTCCCTTGGTCGTCGTTGTCGTCTGTCGTCAGGCGGGCGCGGGCCCGTGGCTCTGCCGGAGCACGAGCCGGGGCCGGACAAGGCGGTGGACGGGCGGCGCGGCGCGGTCGGCGAGACGCTGCACCAGCATCCCGGCCAGCGCGCGGGCCGAGGCGAGCGTGTCGCTGTCGAAGGTGGTGAGCCCGGGACGGGCGTGAGCGGCCGGGCCGATGTTGTCGAAGCCGATCACCGAAAGATCGCCCGGCACGGAGAGGCCGAGGCTCGCCGCGATGTCGAGGACGGAAAGCGCCAGCCCGTCGAAGAGGCACAGCACCGCCGTCGGCCGGTCGGGCGCGGCGAGCATGGCGCGGATCGCCTCGTCGCGTGCGGCCACGTCGTAGCGGGGCGAGGCCGCGATCGTCAGCGTGGCGTCGGTGCCCTGCATCGCGGCGCGGAGCCCCTCCACCCGGTGCTGGCGGAAGGTCATCGGTTCCTCGATCGAGACGAGCCCGAAGCGGCGGTGTCCGAGTGCGTGGAGGAGGCGGAAGCCTTCGTCGAAGGCCGCTGCGCCATCGGTGTCGAGCCAGTCGAACGGCGCGTCCTCGAGATCGGTGCGCCCATGCGCCACGAAGGGAAATCGGCTCTCCATCAGGTAGTCGACGCGCGGGTCCGCTTCGGTGGTGCGGCCAAGCACAAGTCCGTCGGCCCGGCGGCTCGAGACGATGTTGCGGATCACCTGCATCTCGGACTGGCCTTCGGGGACGAAGGCGAGGAACAGGTCGACGCCGTGTTCCGAGAACCCCTGTCCCAAGCCCTGCACGAACTCGCCGAGGTAGCTGTGCTCGCGCCCGTAGCCCGGATCGGACAGGACGAGGCCGACGAACCCGGACCCCGTGCCGGTCACCAGCGCCCGGGCCGCCCGGTTCGGGACGTATCCGGCCTCCCGCGCGGCCTCCTGCACCCGCTCGCGCGTCTCGGGCGAGATGCGGGAGTGATCGGCCAGCGCGCGGGACACCGTGGCGGTGGAGACGCCCAGCTTCTGGGCCAGTTCCTTGAGCGTCCGAGCCGTGTCGCGCACCGGCGCGTTCCTCCCCATCCGGCGTCTGACGCGCCGCTGACTGTTGTCTGCGCAAACGTTAGCACAGGAAAAGTGAGTCGTGCAATCGTTTACACAAGGCTGCCTTGGTGCCCGAAGCTTTCGGGAACATGCGGGCGACACGGGGATTGATCGACGTGAACCGCCACGAAAGCGAGATGCCCATGCAGCTTCCCGACCGCCGCCGGCGCGACCGTGTGCCGACCACCGACCGCCAGACCGTGATGATCGCGGCAGGGTTCGGCGTCCTCGCCGGCGCCGCTGCGCTTGTCTGGTACGAACAGGCCACGCGCAACCCGCCCCCCCGCCGCCGCCCTGACAGCGCTCCGGGCCGCACCGCGCGCAAGCTGCGCTTCGGCCGCTACGCCGTCACCGGCCGCACGGTCACGATCAACAAGCCCCGCGCGGAGCTCTACGCCTTCTGGCGCGATTTCGCGAACCTCCCCCGCTTCATGTCCCACGTGAAGGCGGTGGAGACCGAGGGCGACCTGACCCGCTGGACCATCGCCGGACCCCTGGGCCGCGATGTTCGCTTGGAAACGCGGATCGTCGACGACCGCGAGGGCGAGCAGATCGCATGGCGGTCGACGGAGAACTCCGACATCGACACCGAAGGCAAGGTCACCTTCCGCGACGCCCCCGGCGGTCGCGGCACGCAGGTCGAGGCCATCGTCTCCTACGTGCCCCCCGCGGGCGAGATCGGCCGCTGGGTCGCCAAGGTCCTGCAGGCGGAACCCGCCCTTCAGGCGCGGCGCGAGCTCAAGCGGCTCAAGATGCTGATGGAAGCGGGCGAGATCGCGACCAGCGCCACCCGCAAGTCGGAACAGGAGTAGATCCCCATGCGTGCACTCACCTGGCAGGGCCGTCACGACGTCCGCGTCGAGACGATCCCCGACCCCGAGATCGTGAACCCCCGCGACGCGATCATCGAAGTCACCTCGACCGCCATCTGCGGCTCGGACCTCCACCTCTACGACGGTGTCATTCCCGGCATGAAGGCGGGTGACGTGCTCGGCCACGAGTTCATGGGGCGCGTCGTGGAGACGGGTCCGAAGAGCACCCTCCAGAAGGGTCAGCGCGTCGTCGTGCCCTTCACGATCTCCTGCGGGAAGTGCTTCTTCTGCGAGCACGACCTCTATTCCGCCTGCGACAACTCGAACCCGGTCGAGAACCAGGACATCACCGAAAACCTCTACGGCCATGCGCTCTCCGCCCTCTTCGGCTATTCGCACCTCACGGGCGGCTATGCCGGAGGACAGGCGGAATACGTTCGCGTCCCCTTCTCCGACGTCGGCCCCATCGTGATCCCGGACGGGCTCGAGGACGACAAGGTCCTGTTCCTTTCCGACATTCTCCCCACCGGCTGGATGGCGGCCGAGAACTGCGGGATCAAGGAGGGCGACACGGTCGCCGTCTGGGGCTGCGGACCGGTGGGTCTCTTCGCAATCCAGTCGGCGCTTCTGATGGGCGCGGGCAAGGTCATCGCCATCGACGAATGGCCGAACCGGCTGGAGCTTGCGCGCCAGCTCGGGGCCGAGATCATCGACTTCAAGCAGACCCGCGTGCTCGAGGCGCTGATGGAGATGTCGGGCGGGCTTGGCCCCGACGCGGTGATCGACGCCGTGGGGATGGAGGCGCACGGCTTCGCGCCGGATACGGTGATGGACAACATCAAGCAGCGCGTCGGCGTCGGTGCAGACAGCGCCCATGCGCTCCGCGAGGCGATCCTGGCCGTGCGCAAGGGCGGCACCATCTCGATGCCCGGCGTCTACGGCGGCTTCGTGGACAAGTTCCCGCTCGGCGCGCTGATGGAAAAGGGCATCCAGCTCCGCACCGGGCAGACCCATGTGCAGCGCTACCTGCCCGAGCTGCTCCGCCGGATCGGCGAGGGCGAGGTGGACACCGAGTTCCTCATCTCCCACCGCCTGCCGCTCGAGGACGCGGCGGAGGGCTACAGGAACTTCCGCTTCAAGCAGAACGACTGGACGAAGGTCGTGCTGAAGCCGGGCATGGCCGCCTGACAGGCGGGCGGGAACGGAGGACGGGCGCCGCCTGTCCTCCGCCCTAGCTTCCGATCCACCGTCCGAGCGCCTCGATGACTCCGCGCCCGATCCCCTTCGGCGAGACCGAGCGCAGGGGGCACGGCCGCGCGAGCCGGGCCTCCATGTCCGCGGCGCCGAAGCCATTCGCGGCCTCCAACCCGGCCAGTTCGTCCCACGTCACCGGAACCGCCGCCTTCGCCCCCGGCCGCGCGCGCAGCGAATAAGGCGCTATGGCCGTCGCCCCCCGTTCGTTCCGCAGCCAGTCGACGAAGATGCGCCCCTTGCGCTTCGCCTTCGACATCGTGGCGACGTAGCGGTCGGGGTGCCGGTCGGACAGCGCCGTCGCGAGGGTCTTGGAGAACGTCTTGACCGTGTCCCACTCCGCGCTCCGCCGCAGCGGCACGATGACGTGGACGCCCTTGCCCCCCGTCACCATCGGCACTGACGGCAGCCCCACCTCGGCCAGCACGTCCCGCACCTCCTCCGCCGCCGCCTTCACCGCGTCGAACCCGAGCCCCTCGTCGGGGTCGAGGTCGAAGACCATCCGGTCGGGTTGCTCCAGCCGGTCCCGCGCCGAGCCCCAGATGTGGAACTCGATCGTCCCCATCTGCACGGCGGCCAGCACCGAGGCGCGGTCGGCGAGGTAGATGTAATCCTCCACCGTCCCCTTGCTCTCCTCGATGGGCATCGTCTTCAGCGCCTTCGGGAAGCCCTTGCCCGCGTGCTTCTGGAAGAAGCACGCCTTCTCCACCCCGGCGGGGCAGCGCACGAGCGACGTCGGATGGTTCCGCGCCGTCTCGAGCATCCGGTCCGCCACAAGGTCGTAGTGCCGCGCGATGTCGCCCTTCGTGAATCCCGCGCCGGGAAACACCACCCGCTCCGCGCTGGAGATCCGGACGCCGCCGATCCGCGCGTCGCCCTTGCCCAGTTCCTCTTCCGCCATCGCGCTGACCTCCTCAGCGGACTTGTCCTCGCGCAGCCCATGATACACCGGATGACGCAGCCGCCCGTCCTCGGTGAATTCGGTATAGGCGATTTCGGCCACGAGTTCGGGCTTGACCCACCGCGCCCCGCGCAGGTCCTTGTCGGCCGGTTCCTCGAATGGCGCGGCCTTGCGGGCGATGTGCGCCATCCGGGCGTTGAGGTCGGTGAAGGCCGCCGCGTCAAACCCTGTCCCGACCCGACCCCGGTAGACCAGCTGCCCCTTCTCCCGGCTGGCCAGCACGAGCGAGGAAAAGGGCCGCCCCCGTTTGTCCGACGGCATCCACCCCACGACGACGAATTCCGCCCGCTTGCCGCACTTCGTCTTGACCCAGGCCGTGCCCCGCCCGCCCCTGTACGGCGCGGAGCCGAGCTTCGATACGATCCCCTCTCCCCCCGCCCGGCACATGGCGGCCAGCGCCTCGGCCCCTGTCCCGGCGAGGAACGGGCTCAGCCGGATCGCGCCCCGGTCGGGCACCCCGGCGAACAGCGCCTCCAGTGCCTCGCGCCGCTCTTCGAAGGTTCGCCCCGTCAGGTCCGCTCCGTCGAGCCGGAGCAGGTCGAAGGCGTAGAACGTCAGCGCCGAGCCCGACTTGAGCGCCTTCTGGAGCGCCGAGAAGTCGCCGCCCGTGGAGCCCGCGATGACCTCCCCGTCGATCAGCGCGGTGTCGCAGGGCAGCGCCTCGGCCGGTGCCTTCAGCGCGCCGAAGCGGTCGGTCCAGTCCTTGCCGTTCCGCGTGTAGAGCCGCGCGCCGCCGCGGCCCAGGGCGATCAGGCAGCGGTAGCCGTCGAACTTCGGCTCATGGAGCCAGTCGTCGCCCTTCGGTGGTTCGTCTGCCAGCGTGGCGAGCTGCACCGCGCGGAAGCCCGGCGCGGCCTTCGTCCGCTCCCGCGTCTCCGCCTCCTTCCCCGCCGCGATCTGGCGCATCGTGCGCCCGGTCGTCACGCTCACCTTGTGACGGTTGATCAGCGCATCCGCGCTTCGCCCGGCCTCCCCGTCCTTCTCCTTGATCAGCAGCCAGTTCTCGCCCTTGTCCTTCGTCCGCATCCGCACCAGCGTCCACCCGCCCCGCATCCGAGCGCCATGCAGGCGGAACTTGAGCTTGCCCTCCGCCATGCCCGCCTCGGCATCGCCCAGCGGCTCCCAGGTCCCCCGGTCCCAGAGCATCACGGTGCCGCCGCCGTATTCGCCCTTGGGGATCGTCCCCTCGAAGTCGCCATAGGCGATGGGGTGATCCTCCGTCCGCACCGCCAGCCGCTTCTCCGACGGGTCGGCGGATGGCCCCTTGGCCACCGCCCAGGACCACAGCACCCCACCCCACTCGAGCCTGAGGTCATAGTGCAGCCTGCTCGCGTCATGCTTCTGCACCACGAAGGCCAGCGCCTCGCCCGGCTCCTGCGCCGCCTCGGGCGCGGGTTCGGGCGTGACGGCGAAGTCGCGCTTCGCGCGGTAGGCGTCGAGCGTGCTCACGACGCCTTCTTCCGCCCGCCGCCGCGCGGGGCCTTGGCCTCCTTGAGGCTCTTGCGCAGCGCGTCCATGAGGTCGACCACGTTGCTTTCGGGCGCGGCGTCCTCCTTGCCGCCCCGGGCGCGGGGCGTCTTCTTGTTCTTCACCTTGCGGTCGATCAACTCCCGCATCGCCGCGGCATGACGGTCCTCGAACGCCCTCGCGTCGAAGGGCGCGGTCTTTCGGTCGATGAGTTCCTTGGCCACGTTCAGAAGGTCCGCGTCCGCCGGGTCGTCCTCGATCTGCGAGAAGTAGGGCGCCGCCTCGCGAATTTCGTCCGCGTAGTGCAGCGTTTCGAGCAGCAGCCCGTCGCCGCAGGGCCGCACGGCGCAAAGGTATTCCTTCCCCCGCATCGTCATCTGGCCAAGCCCCATCCGCTGCGTCGCCCTCAGCGCGTCGCGGACGACCCGGTAGGCGTCTTCGGCCAGATCGTCGGCGGGGAGAATGTAGTAGGGCGCGTCGAACCAGATGGGCGCGATCTCGCTCGTCTGCACGAACTGCACCAGCTCCAGCGTCTTCTTGGTCTCGAGCTTGATGGCATCCACCTCGGCGGGGTCGAGCAGGATGTAGTCGCCCGTGTCCGTCTCGTAGCCCTTCAGGATGTCCTCGCTCTTCACCGGCCCGATGCCGGGGACGACCTTCTCGTACTTCACGGGCTTGCCCGAGGGGCCGTGGATCTGCCGGAACGAGACCTTGGCGTCCGATTTCCGGGCCGAGTGAATCTCCACCGGGATCGAGACGAGCGAGAGGCGGAGCTGCCCCTTCCAGATCGCGCGGGATGCCATGATGCGGGTCTCCTGACGCGGGTCGTGCCGCCCGCGGGAGTCAACGCCCGGCGATGCAGGCCGGTTTCCCGGCGTCAGTCCTCCCGCCCGGCCGCCTGCATCAGGCGGAGAAGGCGCAGCGCCTCTTCCGGCGGGGGCGGCACGCTCGTGGGGAGGAGTGCCAGGCGCGAGAAGAGCGTCGCCCCCTCCGCCGTGGCAAGGATCGCAGCAATCTTCGCGCGGTGGGCGGCGACGGCGGCGGCGTGCGCCCCGGCCACGCCGGGGAGCGCGAGGAGCCGCGCCTCCTCCCGCGCCGTACCGGGGCGGTGGCGGGCGATGGAGGCGTCCGTGACGTTGTTGAAGTTCCGCTCGGCCCAGTAGAGCGCATCGATCCGCTTGCCCGCCCGGTTCGGCAGCCCGCGCGCGCGCTTCACGAGGAAATCCTCCGTCGACCGGACGGAGTAGTGGTTCAGCTGGACAAGCCCGCTTTCGATCCGGGGCGACATCAGGACGATGCGCGCGCCCGCGCCCGCGACGTCGGCGGGCACGCGGCGGCCCGACCCGTCCAACCACACGGAATCGCTCGTGTCCCCGCGGGGACGGTGAATTCCGAGCCTGCGGAACGGGCCGCCCTTCCAGCGGGCCAGCGTCTTGAAGGACCGGGCGAAGCCAGGGAACAGCGCGTCCTCGGGGATGGCTTGGGTGAAGCGTTCCGTCACCGGCGCTTCGGCGAACGTCGCCTGTCCGCCGTTCCCGAAGAACCGCCAGGGGAGGACGACCGCGTCGGCCTCTCCCATGGCGGCGATCAGGTCGGGGAGGGTGGCGAGCGGCGCGCGGAGGTTCACGAACTCGTCGCAGTCGATGCCGATGACCCAGTCGGCCCCGCGCACCGCCTCCGTCCCCTCGGCCAGCGCGAGCGCGCCCCACTGGACCTTCCCCGGCTTCGCTGTCTGCCGGAGGTGGACCACCTCCCCCGCCTCGGCCAACCGGTCGAGAAGCGCGTCGGTCCCGTCGTCGCAGTCGTTCGTCACGATGACGAACTCCGTGACCCCAAGCGCCTTGTGGTGCGCGATCCATTCGACCGCGAAGGGGCCTTCGTTCCGCATCGCGGTGACAAGGGTGATGGTGGGGCTGGTCATGTCTCGCCGCAGGAAGCTGCCGGTGCAGAAGGGACGCCCGGATCGGGGCTGTCAACTCCCGCGCGGACGTGCCAAGGTCGCGCGGCGAACAGGTAGCCAGACGCCCAGCACCCATGTCCGACATCGTGACCGTCGAGGACCTCCGGAAGGTCTACGCCAGCGGCTTCGAGGCGCTGAAGGGCGTCTCCCTGTCGATCCGGGAGGGCGAGCTTCTCGCGCTTCTCGGCCCGAACGGGGCGGGGAAGACGACGCTCATTTCCACCATCTGCGGGCTGGTGACCCCCTCCGGCGGACGGGTGACGATCGGCGGGCACGACATCCGGACAGACTATCGCCGGGCGCGGTCGCTCGTGGGGCTCGTGCCGCAGGACATCTCGCTCGAGCCGTTCGAGAGGGTGATCAACACCGTCCGCTTCTCCCGCGGGCTCTTCGGCAAGCCGCGCGACGACGCCTATCTGGAGCGGGTGCTGCGGCAGCTGTCGCTCTGGGACAAGCGCGATTCGAAGGTGGTGGAGCTGTCGGGCGGGATGAAGCGGCGGGTGCTGATCGCCAAGGCGTTGTCGCACGAACCGCGTGTCCTTTTCCTCGACGAACCCACGGCGGGGGTCGACGTGGAACTGCGCAAGGGCATGTGGGAGACGATGCGGCAGCTCAAGGCCGACGGCGTCACCATCATCCTGACGACCCACTACCTCGAGGAGGCCGAGGCGATGGCCGACCGGATCGGCGTCATCGACAAGGGGCGCCTCCTGCTGGTGGAGGAGAAGGCCGCGCTGATGACCCGGATGGGCCGCAAGCAGATGACGATCGAACTGCACCAGCCGCTGGCGGTGGTGCCACCCTCGCTCGGCCACCACGGGCTCGAGATCGCCGACGAGGGCCGGACGCTCGTCTACACCTACGACACCAAGGGCGAACGGACCGGGATCACGCGGCTGCTCACCGACCTCCAGACGGAGGGGATCGTGCTGCGCGACGTGCAGACCCGGCAGAGCTCGCTCGAGGATATCTTCGTGGGCCTCGTGGGGGCCGAGCGATGAACTGGCAGGCGATCCGGGCGATCTACGTGTTCGAGATGTCGCGGACGTTCCGGACGCTGCTGCAGTCCGTCGTCTCGCCGGTGGTGTCCACATCTCTCTACTTCGTCGTCTTCGGAGCGGCCATCGGCAGCCGCATCCAGGAGGTCGAGGGCGTGAGCTACGGCGCCTTCATCGTGCCGGGGCTCATCATGCTGTCGGTGATGATGCAGGCGGTGTCGAACGCCTCCTTCGGGATCTACTTCCCCAAGTTCATCGGCACGATCTTCGAGCTTCTCTCGGCCCCCGTGAACTTCATCGAGATCGTGATCGGCTACGTGGGCGCCGCGGCGACGAAGAGCCTGATGATCGGGCTCATCATCCTCGGCACCTCGTTCCTCTTCGTGGACCTGCGCATCCAGCATCCGTTGGTGATGCTGGGCTTCCTGGTGCTCACCTGCCTGTCCTTCAGCCTCATGGGCTTCATCATCGGGATCTGGGCGCGCAACTTCGAACAGCTCCAGCTGGTGCCGCTTCTCGTCGTCACGCCGCTCGTCTTCCTCGGCGGCAGCTTCTATTCGATCTCGATGCTGCCTCCCGTGTGGCAGACGATCACGCTCTTCAACCCGGTGGTCTACCTGGTCTCGGGGTTCCGCTGGTCGTTCTTCGGCATCGCCGACGTGCCCGTGGGTCTGTCGCTTCTCGCCATCCTCGGGTTCACGGCGCTCTGCCTCGCCGCGATCTGGTGGATCTTCCGCACGGGATGGCGCCTGCGCGCCTGACGGGCGGGCAACAGGTGCGGCGATATCGGGTCCGCGCCTTGTTGCCGTCGCCCCGGCACTCTACATCGCCCCCCATGATGGACTTCTACCCCTTCAACCGCGGCGGCCCTGTCGTCAGCGTCATCCGCCTTCAGGGCGTCATCGCCGCAGGCGGCCGCGGCGCCGCGCTCAGCGACGCGGGCCTCGCGCCGCTGATCGAGAAGGCGTTCCGCAAGGGCAAGCCCAGGGCGGTGGCTCTGGTGCTGAACTCCCCCGGCGGCAGCCCCGCGCAGTCTTCGCTGATCGCCGCACGGATCCGGCGCCTGTCGGAGGAGAAGAAGATCCCCGTCCACGCCTTCGTCGAGGACGTGGCGGCCTCGGGCGGCTACTGGCTGGCCTGCGCGGGCGACGACATCACCGTCGATCCGAATTCGATCGTCGGGTCCATCGGCGTGATCTCGGCCGGGTTCGGCTTCCACGAACTGTTGGCACGCTACGGGATCGAACGGCGCGTCTACACGGCGGGCAAGTCGAAGAGCCTGCTTGACCCGTTCCAGCCCGAGAAGGCGGCGGATGTGAAGCGGCTCAAGGAGCTTCAGGCCGTGATCCACGACGGGTTCATCGGCTACGTGAAGTCGCGCCGCGGCGCGCGGATCGGCGAGCGGGACCTGTTCGACGGCAGCATCTGGGTCGGCGCACAGGCGGTGGAGGTGGGGTTGGCCGACGGCGTGGGCCATCTCGTCCCCGAGATGAAGCGGCGCTACGGCGACAAGGTGCGCTTCGTCGTCCATCAGCAGCGCAAGCCCTTCCTGGGGCGGATCATGGGGCGGCTCATGGGCGAGGCGGTCGCCGGGCTCGAGGAGCGCGCGGCCTACGCGCGCTTCGGGCTCTGAGCACATGCTCGTCAAGGTCGTCGTCCTCTTCCTCGTCATCATGGCCGTTCTGGCCATGTTCGGACGGCTGCGGCTGCCGGGCATCCGGCGGGCGGACCCGCGCAAGTGCGGGCGCTGCGGCCGGTTCCTGATCGGCAAGGGCCCCTGCGACTGCCGCAAGGGAGCGTGACGGGTGCAATTCCTTCTCGTCGCGCTCGGGCTCGTGATCCTGCTTCTGGCGGGCGACAGCCTCGTCCGCGGGGCGGTCAACGCCGCGCTGAGGCTGGGCGTGCCGGCGCTGATCGTGGGGCTGACGATCGTGGCCTTCGGGACATCCGCGCCCGAGCTGCTCGTCTCGATACAGGCGATCGCGGATGGCGCGCCGGGGATCGCGCTGGGCAACGTCGTGGGGTCGAACATCGCCAACATCCTGCTCGTGCTCGGCATCCCCGCGCTGATCTCCGGCATCCGGACGGGCGCAAGCGACACCCGCAAGAGCTATGTGATGATGATCGCGGCCAGCGTGTTCTTCATCGGGCTGGCCTTCTACGGCCCGATCACCTGGGTGCACGGGCTGGCGCTTCTGGCCTTCCTCGCCGCCGTGCTCACCGACCAGGTGCGGGAGGCGCTGGCGTTCCGCCGGAATGGCCTGGCCGAGGCCGAGGAGGTCGAGGGCGCGGACCCGTCGATGCCGTGGTGGAAGATCGGTCTCTTCACCGCCCTCGGCCTCGTCGGATTGCCGCTGGGCGCCGATCTTCTCGTGGACAACTCGGTTTCGATCGCCCGCCAGTTCGGCGTGAGCGAGACGGTGATCGGCCTCACGCTCGTCGCCGTCGGGACCTCGCTGCCGGAACTCGCCACGACGGTGATGGCGGCGATCCGCCGCGAGGCCGACGTGGCGCTGGGCAATGTCATCGGGTCGAACATGTTCAACCTTCTCGCGATCATGGGCGTCGCGAGCCTGTTCGGAACCATCGACGTCGACCGCCAGTTCCTGACCTTCGACTTCTGGGTGATGCTCGGGGCGTCGCTGCTTCTGGCGCCCTTCGTGATCTCGTCGAAACTCGACCTGACGCGCGGCTGGGGCATCCTGTTCGTGGCTCTGTACGGGGCCTATCTCTACGTGATCGTGGTCTGAGGAGACAGGACATGGCGGCGGCAAAACCGAAGGCGCTGGTGACAGGCGCCGGGCGGCGGCTCGGCCGGGCGATGGCGCTCCACCTCGCCGGGCGCGGGCACGACGTGGCGGTGCATTACAACGCCTCCGCCGAGCAGGCCGAGGCCGTGGCCGAAGAGATCCGGTCGGTCGGGCAGGCTGCCGTGGCGCTCCGTGCCGATCTCCTGGACGAGGCAGAGACCGCCGCGCTCCTTCCCGCCGCGGCCGAGGCGCTGGGCGGGCCGATCACCACGCTCGTCAACAACGCCTCGATCTTCGAATACGACACGCTCGAATCGGCGACGGCCGAAAGCTGGGACCGTCACATCGGATCGAACCTGCGCGCGCCCTTCGTGCTGACGCAGGCCTTCGCCCGCCAGTGCCCCGACGCGATCCTCGACGAGAACGGCGAGCCGCAGGCGCAAGGGCTGGTGGTCAACATGATCGACATGCGCATCAACAAGCTTACGCCCGAGTTTATGACCTACACGATCGCCAAGATGGGGCTCTGGGCCTTCACCCGCACGGCGGCGCAGGCGCTGGGCCCGAAGGCCCGCGTCAACGCCATCGGACCGGGGCCGACCATGCAGGGCGCGCGGCAGACGGCGGACCATTTCCGCCGCCAGCGCGAGGCCACGATCCTGCGCCGGGGCGCCGATCCGGAAGGCATCGTCCGGGCGCTCGACTACTTCCTCGACGCCCGCGCGGTGACCGGGCAGATCCTTTGCGTGGACGGCGGCCAGCACCTCGTATGGCAGACCGCTGACGTGCTCGGCGTCGAGTGAAGTGGACATTACGTCAAAGCCGCGGCTTGACTTGTGCACGTCGCCGAGAGCGGTCACGAAAGCGTTACGATTCTGCTAATCCTTTCAAGACGTTGCCTCCGCGCTGGAAATCTTTCCAGCATTTTCAGTCACTTGCACATGTGCCTGTTTTTTGGGCAAGCCGATGAAAGGGCCTAGATTCAAAGGAGAACCGCCGTGCCGCGGGCGTTTGTCCGCAGAGTTGTCCACAGGAATCGTGGACAGCTTCCCTCTTGTCCCCTCCCCGATATCATTGCAGCCAGAGCCGAGAATCAGACACCAGCCGCCATGACCGAATCCGACACCGGGCAGCCCCTTTCGGGGTACGCCGCGATCCGCAGCTACCTCCCCTCGCTCGACAGCTCTCCGGGCGTCTACCGCATGCTCGACGGGCAGGGCGCGGTGCTTTACGTGGGCAAGGCGCGCAACCTGAAGGCGCGCGTGTCGAACTACGCGCGACCCGGCACTCACTCCCCCCGGATCGAACGGATGATCCGCGACACCGTGTCGATGATGTTCCTCACGACCCGGACCGAGACCGAAGCGCTGCTTCTGGAGCAGAACCTCATCAAGCAGCTGAAACCGCGCTACAACGTGCTCCTGCGCGACGACAAGTCGTTCCCGAACATCCTCGTCAGCCGCGAGCACGCCTTCCCGCAGATCAAGAAGCACAGGGGCCGGAAGTCGGAGAAGGGCAGCTACTACGGCCCCTTCGCGAGCGCCGGTGCCGTCAACCGGACGTTGAACCAGCTCCAGAAGGTGTTCCTGCTCCGCAACTGCACCGACGCCACCTTCGAAAGCCGGACGCGGCCCTGCCTTCTGTACCAGATCAAGCGGTGCAGCGCGCCCTGCGTGGGCTATGTGTCGGAGGCCGACTATCGCGGCCTCGTCGCGGATGCCGAGCGGTTCCTGCAGGGCAAGACCACGAACGTGCAGGCGACGCTTGCGAGCCAGATGGCCGAAGCCTCCGCCGCGATGGAGTTCGAGCGCGCGGCGGCGCTGCGCGACCGCATCCGCGCGCTCACGCAGGTGCAGTCGGCGCAGGGCATCAACCCCGCGGGGGTGACCGAGGCCGACGTCGTCGCGCTCCACATGGAGGGCGGGCAGGCCTGCGTGCAGGTGTTCTTCATCCGCGCGAACCAGAACTGGGGCAACCGCGACTACTACCCCCGCACCGGCTCGGGCGCCGAGGCGGGAGAGGTGATGGAGGCGTTCCTCGCCCAGTTCTACGACGACAAGACGCCCCCGCGGCTGATCCTCCTGTCGCACCCGGTGGACGACGAGGACCTTGTCACCGACCTCCTGTCGGACCGCGCGGGGCGGAAGGTGGAACTCGCCGTGCCGCAGCGGGGAGAGAAGGCGGAACTCGTGGCGGGCGCGCTCCGGAACGCGCGCGAGAGCCTCGCCCGGAAGATGGCCGAGTCGGCGACGCAGGGAAGACTCCTCGACGGACTGGCGGAGGCCTTCGGGCTCGAGGCCCCCCCGCGCCGGATCGAGGTCTACGACAACTCGCACATCCAGGGAACGGACGCGGTGGGCGCGATGATCGTCTCGGGCCCCGACGGCTTCCAGAAGAGCCAGTACCGCAAGTTCAACATCCGTGGCGACGAGCTCACCCCGGGCGATGACTTCGGGATGATGAAGGAGGTGCTGTCGCGCCGGTTCAGGCGGCTCCTCAAGGAGGATCCCGACCGGGAACAGGGGATGTGGCCCGACCTTCTCCTCATCGACGGCGGCGCGGGGCAGGTGTCGGCGGTGGCCGCTATCATGGCCGAGCTCGGCATCGACGACATCGAGGTCGTGGGCGTGGCCAAGGGCATCGACCGTGACGCGGGCAAGGAGGAGTTCCACCGCGCCGGCCAGCGCCCCTTCGCGCTCCGCCACAACGACCCCGTGCTCTACTTCGTCCAGCGCCTGCGGGACGAGGCGCACCGCTTCGCCATCGGCGCGCATCGGGCAAAGCGCGCCAAGGCCGTGGGCGCGACGCCGCTCGACGAGGTGCCGGGTGTGGGCGCCGCGCGCAAGCGCGCGCTGCTCGCGCACTTCGGGTCGGCCAAGGCGGTGAGCCGCGCGAACCTCGCCGACCTCAAGGCGGTCGACGGCATCAGCGAGACGATGGCACAGGGCATCTACGACTTCTTCCATGGGCGCGACTGATATCCGCCTCGCGCCACCCCAGGGGCTTCCATCGACCCGAAAATATCCTCGGGGGGTGAATTGGCCGCAGGCCAAGAGGGGGGCAGACAGCCCCCCGTCTTCAGCCGCCCACGACCAGCACGGCGACCGCCGCGAAGAACACCGCGCTGGCCGCCAGCACGAAGACGTGCCAGATCGTGTTGTGATAGGGCAGCCGCACCCACAGGTGGAACACGACGCCCAGCGTGTAGAGAAGCCCGCCCGCGATCATCAGCCCCACCACCGGCCCCGGCAGCGCCGCGAGCAGCGCTCCGCCCGCCAGGACGCCCCCCCACCCCATCCCGAGGTAGAGCGCGAGCCCCGGCCAGCGGAACCGCACCGGGTCCGCCACCTTCAGCCCGACACCGAGGAGAGCCGCCCCCCAGAGCCCGGCGGTAAGGGTGAGGCCCTGGCCGGTGATTAGCGTGAAGGGCGTATAGGTCCCCGCGATCTTCATGTAGATCGCCGAATGGTCGAGCCGCTTGAGAAGCCAGCCCCAGTCCGGCCGCTGGACCATGTTGTAGAGTGCCGAAAAGCCGAGCATCAGGATCAGGGCCACGCCGTAGACCGCCGTCCCGACCAGAGTGGGCGCGTCGCCACGCAGGATCGCCGCCGCCGCGATCAGCGCCGGCACCGCCATCAGCGCGAGACCCACCCCCGCCACATGCACCACCGCGTCCGACAGGTACTCGGCGCGGGTATAGACGCGGGCGGCTGGCGGCACGGCGGACATCCCCCGAACATAGCGCCCACCCGCCGCGGCGCAATCGCGCCCCCGTTCCCTTTCCCGCGAGCCGGCACTATGGTCGGCCCATGACCTGGACGATCCCCAACGTGCTGACCACGCTGCGCCTCCTGGCGGCGCCGGGCGTCGTCGTGATGTTCCTCTACTTCACCCGGCCATGGGCCGACTGGTTCGCTCTGGTGCTCTTCATCGGCGCGGCGATCACCGACTGGTTCGACGGCTACCTTGCCCGGCTGTGGAAGCAGGAATCGAAGTTCGGGACCATGCTCGACCCCATCGCCGACAAGGCGATGGTCGTCATCGCGCTCCTCGTCATCACCGGGTTCTCCGGCATGAACCCCTGGATCCTGCTGCCCGCGACGCTCATCCTCTTCCGCGAGGTCTTCGTGAGCGGCCTGCGCGAGTTCCTGGGCGCGGCGGCGGGCACGCTCAAGGTCACCAAGCTCGCCAAATGGAAGACGACGGCGCAGATGGTGGCGATCGCGGTCCTGTTCCTCGGGACGGGGCTCGATTTCCTCGAACGCGGGCGCGGGCCGCAGGTCGGCGGCCTTGCCCGGCTGAGCGACGGGCTGGCGGGCTGGGCCACCTTCGTGGGCATCTGCCTGCTGTGGATCGCGGCGGCGCTGACGGTCGTCACCGGCTGGGAGTATTTCCGCAAGTCCCTGCCCTATCTGAGGGACACCCCATGATCGACGTCCTCTACTTCGCCTGGGTGCGGGAGCGGATCGGCATCCCCCGCGAACGGATCGAGACCGAGGCCGCCACCGTGGCCGAACTCGTCGACGAGCTGCGCGCGCGGGAGGAGCGGTATGCCGCCGCCTTCATGGACATGGCCGCGATCCGCGTGGCACTGGATCAGGAACTGTCGGACATGGACGCCCCTCTCGACGGCGTGCGGGAGGTTGCCTTCTTCCCGCCGATGACCGGGGGCTGAGGGTGACCGTCCGGGTCCAGCCCGAGGCGTTCGACCTGGGCGCCGAGGCCGCCGCGCTCGTCGCCGGGCGGGCGGACGCGGGCGCGCTCGTCACCTTCTCGGGGCTCGTGCGGGACGAGGCCGGCACTCTCGACGCCATGGAGATCGAGCATTACCCCGGCATGACCGAACGCGCCATCGCCGCCATCGAGGGCGAAGCGGTGCGGCGCTGGAACCTCTCGGCGAGCCTTGTCATCCACCGCCACGGGCGGCTCCTGCCCGGCGAGCCCATCATGATGGTGGCCACCGCCGCCCCGCACCGGGCGGACGCCTTCGCGGCGGCGGAGTTCCTGATGGACTACCTGAAGTCCCGCGCGCCGTTCTGGAAGAAGGAGATCACCCGCGAGGGCGCGGCCTGGGTCGCGGCGCGGGACGAGGACGAGGCGGCGCTCGGGCGGTGGTAGGCCGCCCCGGGCGGGCGGGGGAGGCGGCCCCCGGGCGGGAAGATGGCACTCAGCCCGCCTGCTTCTGCCGTTCGATCCAGACGCGCATTTCCTCGGCCTCGGCCCGGGCCTCGCGCAGGCCCTCCATCGCGGCCCTGAGCTCGGCCTCGGTCTGCTGGAGCTGGTTCGTCAGCTCCGCCTCGCGGGCCTGAAAGTAGGTGATCGCCTGATCGCGGGACTCCTCGGCGTCGTGGAGTTCCTGCGCCATCTTCTCGATCTCGAGCATGTCCGAGGCGCCGACGCGCGTCATGCGGTGGAGCAGCCAGTAGGCGAACCAGCCCGCCATGAAGGCGACGAACAGGATCAGGGCGGCGGCGACGATGAACTCGGTGCGGTTCATTGGTCATCCCCGGCCTCGGCCGCCTCGGCTGACTCGGGTTCGACCTCATCGGGAATCTTCAGGCTGAATTCGATCCTGCGGTTCGCCTCGCGCCCGGCTTCGGTGCCGTTGTCGGCGATGGGCCGGCTTTCGCCGTATCCCCTCGCCGTCAGGTTCGACGTCAGCACCCGCCGCGCCATGATGGCGTTGAGCACCGCGTCCGCGCGCGCCTGCGACAGGCGCTCGTTCATCCCCTCGCTGCCCTGGCTGTCCGTGTGCCCGCCGATCTCCATCTGCACGGTCTGGCACTCCCGAAGCGCCTCGGCAACCTTGTCGATGGTGGACATGGCGCCTGCCTCGATGTCGGTGGAGCCGGGCGCGAAGGTGATCTTTCGCTCCGCGATGGCCGCGTTGATGCGCGCCACGCATTCCTCCGGCGTCGGCAGCGCCGCCACGGGATCCAGCTCCTCGCGATAGCGCACGTCGAGGACGAGGTCCGTCTCCTCGCCCAGCTTCGCCGTCACGAGGCGCGCGATCTCGTCCCGCGCGTCCGCATTGCCGGTCTCGCCCGTGATGCGGATCACGTCCGGCCGCACCGTCATCGTGCCGTTGTTCAGCCCGGACAGCGCTTCGAGCGCGACGAGCACGCGGACCGCCCACCCCGGCGGCACCTCTTCCACGATTCGCACCGTCGCTTCGGTTGTCTCCGATCCGAAGCGGGCGCGGGCAAAGCTCTGCACGGCGTCGCGCGTCAGCTCGTCCGGCATCCGGCCGCGCAGGAGGACCTGTCCCTCGGGGCTGCGGGTCGCGACGAACTCGGGGATGCTGTCGTCGGCCGGTTCCGCGGTCGTGTCGGGCGCGGGTTCGGGCATGACGGACCTCAGCGAGAAGACCGGAGGAAGCGTCGCCTGGAGCTGTCCGGCGATCCGGTCGAAGTCGGCCTGGCGGGTCCCCTGCGGCGCCTGCAGCAGCACGTCCGCGTCCGAAAAGGTGACCGACCCGCCGCCCAGTTCGCCGACCGCCGCGATCGCCATCTCGGCTGCGTCGGCCCAGCGGGGCGAGGGCTGACCGAGGCCCACGAGGCAGCTCGCCTCGCCGGGCAGACCCGCCGCGCGGGCGGCGGCGAGGATCCGGTCGCGCGCCTCGGGGCTGTCGGCCGAGCAGGCGTCGAACCGGGCGCCGCGGTCGTCCTTGACGAAGCGCAGGGTGAAGGGCGTCAGCACGGGGCGGGGGGCCGAGATGGAGAGGACAAGCTCCACCCCCTCGGGCGCCGTCTCCCTCAGCCGCCGCTCGGTCGCGCGCTTGGCGGCGGCGCTGTCGGCGATGGCGGTGACGGTCACGCGGGTGGCCTCGATCGTGATCTTCGACCGCGGGAGAGCGGCCAGCGCGTCGAGCCCGAAGTCGAGCGCGGCGGGCCATGTGGCGGGCACGGGGTAGGCCGCCGGTTCGAGGAGGTCCGTCACCGCCACGCCCGGAATGCTGCCCGCGCGGCCGACGATGGCGTCGCGGTCATCGCCCACCGGCACCAGCCCGATGAGAGAGATGCCGCTGTCGTTGCGCAGGATGTCGACGGAGAAAGGCGGTGCGGTGGCGGCGTCGCGGGCCGCGATCTGCACCCGGTCGATCACCCGGCTGGCATCGACCACGGTCCCCGCGGCGGTCATCGCGGCGAAGCGTGCGGCCTCGTCGGGCGCGGTGCCGGACAGGACGACCTGCAGGCCGTCGATCTCCACCTCTGCCCAGTCGTGTCCTGCCTCGACGAGGGCGGTGGTCACTTCGCGCCGCGACTGCGTCTCGACCGCGGCGACGGCGGCCACCGCGACGCCGAGGCAGCCTGCGCCGCCGAGGAGGACGGCGAGGGTGACGGGGAGGTAGGTCGAAAGGCGCATGGGGATGGGTCCGTCTGCGAGGTCGCGCCCGTGTTAGTCCCGGCGCGCCCCGGGATCAATCAGAGCAGGATCGCGGCGGCAAGAAACGGCACAGGGATGAGGCCCGCGTTCCGGTTCGACCGGAAGAGTCGGAGGCAGTTCGCCGGATCGTCGGGATCGAGATTGGTGAGTTGCCAGGCGAGGTGCCAGCCAAGGCCCCATGCCCCCCCGAAGGCGATGGCGAGCGCGAGGGGACTCTGGTCGATCAGCGCGCCGACGATGGCGACGGTCATGAGCGTCACGGTCGCCACGAGGAAGATGCGCAGCCAGTGGAGCGTGCGGTCGCCGAAGAGCCGCGCGGTGGATTTCACGCCGATGAGCGCGTCGTCCTCCTTGTCCTGATGCGCGTAGATCGTGTCGTAGAACAGCGTCCAGGCGATGCCGGAGAGCCAGAGGACCACGGCGGGCCAGGCGAGGCTGCCGGTGTGTGCGGTCCAGGCGAGGAGCGCGCCCCAGTTGAAGGCGAGGCCGAGGAAGACCTGCGGCCACCAGGTGAACCGTTTGGCGAAGGGATAGATGGCGACGAGCGCGAGGGACGCGATGCCGAGCGCGATGGCGGCGGGCGGGAAGGTCAGAAGGATGCAGAAGGCGACGAGCGACTGGATCACCAGCCAGACGAGCGCCTGCCGCACGCTGACCTGCCCCGACGGGATGGGACGGGACCGGGTGCGCGCGACGGCCGCGTCGAAGTCGCGGTCGGTGATGTCGTTCCAGGTGCAGCCCGCGCCTCGCATGAGGAACGCGCCGATGGCGCAGCCGAGCGCGATCCAGGCGTCGTAGGCCGTGAAGCTGCCCGTGTGGGCCGAGGCGAGCAGCAGCCCCCACCAGCAGGGCAGGAGGAGGAGCCATGTCCCGATGGGGCGGTCCGCGCGGGAGAGGCGGAGGTAGGGCCGCGTCCAGGCGGGGGCGCGGGTGTCGACCCAATTGCCCTTGACGGCGTCGGCCACCTGACCGTCAGTTGCCTGCGAAGGGTCTGCCATCGGGAAGGGTCCATGCCTGCGGCTGCGAAAGTCCGGCTCCATGTAGCCCATCCCGTGGGGGAGGGGCAAACCGTTCCCCTCGACCGGGATCAGGCGCATTACCTCTTCGGCGTGATGCGGCTGGTGGCAGGGGACCGGCTCTTCGTCTTCAACCAGACCTCGGGCGAATGGCTCGCCGAGGTCGCGGAGGCGGGAAAGCGCGGCGGCGCGTTGCGGTGTCTTGAGCGGACGCGGGAGCGGCGGATGCCGGCGGACGTCTGGCTCCTCTTCGCGCCGATCAGGAAGGAGCGGACGGATTTCATCGTGGAGAAGGCCACCGAGCTCGGGGTGGCGGTGATCCAGCCGGTCAGGACGGAATTCACGCAGTCCGATCGGGTGCGGACCGAGCGGCTTCAGGCCCACGCGGTCGAGGCGACGGAGCAGTGCGGCGGGACCTACGTGCCGGAGGTGCGGGAGCTTGCGCCGCTCGACCGGGTGCTGGCGGACTGGCCGACCGACAGGCAGCTCCTGTTCTGCGACGAGCGGCGGGCCGGACAGGCCGTGGGTCTGGAGAGAGCGGGGCCCGGACCCTGGGCCATCCTGATCGGCCCTGAGGGCGGCTTTTCGGACGCCGAACGCGCCCGCCTCGCGGCGCTGCCTTTCGCGGTACCGGTCAGCCTCGGCCCGCGCATCCTGCGCGCCGACACGGCGGCGGTGGCGGCGCTGACGCTGTGGCAGGCCGCGCTGGGGGACTGGCGGTGAGCTTCCTCAGACCCGAGGCGAAGGCGAGGCTTCTCCGCTGGCGCGAGACGCTGATCGGCCTGGGTGCGGCGGCGCTTGGCCTGTGGTTCGCGCTGACGTCCTACGGTGTCCTTTTCGGCCTTGGGATCGTGCTCGTCATCGGCGGCGCGGCGCTGTCCTTCGCCGGCGTGCAGCGGGCGCGGTTCCGGCAGGGGACGGACGGGCCGGGGGTGGTGCAGGTCGTCGAGGGGCGGGTGACCTACTTCGGTCCCTGGGGCGGGGGCGGCGCGTCGCTCGACCGGCTTGCGTGGCTGGAACTGGTGCCCGTCCGTGGCGGCGCAGGGGCCTGGGTCCTCATCGAGGAGGAGGGCGAGAGGCTCGAGATCCCGGTGGACGCGCGGGGCGCGGACCGCCTTTTCGACGTCTTCGCGGCGCTTCCCGGACTCGACACCCGCGCCATGCTCGCGGCGCTCAGACCACCTGTGCGGGAACGCACCCAGATCTGGCAACGGGACCGCCTGCGGCTGCATTGACTTCACCGGTGATTGGCGACACCTCTGGGGTCCGCGTGAAGCAAGGCCGGAGTCCGAGCATGTCCATCCCCCAGTCCGGCGGCGGCCCGATCGAGAGCGAGGCCCAGCTTGCGGAGTACCTCGCCTCCGGATGCAAGCCGAAGGACGACTGGCGCATCGGGACCGAGCACGAGAAATTCGGCTACCTGAAGGACACGCTCGCGCCTCTCCCCTACGACGGTCCGCGGTCGGTGAAGGCGGTGCTCGAGGGACTGCGCGACCGCTATGGCTGGACGCCGGTTCTCGAGGGGCAGAACATCATCGGGCTCGCGAAGGACGGAGCCAACGTCTCGCTGGAACCCGGTGGGCAGCTCGAGCTGTCGGGTGCGCCGCTCCGCACGATCCACGAGACCTGCGACGAGGTGAACGAGCACCTGCGCGAGGTGAAGTCGGTGGCCGACGATCTGGACGTGGGTTTCATCGGGCTGGGCGCCGCGCCGCACTGGACGCATGACGACATGCCGGTCATGCCGAAGGGCCGCTATGCGCTGATGACCGACTACATGGATCGGGTCGGGACCCACGGGAAGCAGATGATGTACCGCACCTGCACGGTGCAGGTGAACCTCGACTTCGCGTCCGAGGCCGACATGGTGCGGAAGATGCGCGTGGCTCTGGCGCTCCAGCCCGTCGCGACCGCGCTCTTCGCCAATTCGCCCTTCTTCGAGGGCAAGCTCAACGGCCACAAGTCCTGGCGGAGCCGGATCTGGCGCGATCTCGACGCCGCGCGGACGGGGATGCTGCCCTTCGTGTTCGAGGAGGGCTTCGGGTTCGAGCGGTACGTCGACTACGCGCTCGACGTGCCGATGTACTTCGTCTACCGCGACGGGCGCTACATCGACGCGCGGGGGCAGTCGTTCCGCGATTTCCTGCAAGGACGGCTTCCGGCGCTGCCGGGGGAGATCCCGACGCTGTCGGACTTCGCGGACCACCTGACGACGATCTTCCCCGAGGCGCGGCTGAAGAAGTTCATCGAGATGCGCGGGGCGGACGGCGGCCCCTGGCGGCGGCTCTGCGCGCTGCCCGCGCTGTGGGTCGGGCTCATCTACGACCAGGGGGCGCTCGATGCGGCGTGGGACCTTGCAAAGGGGCTGGATGCCGAGACGCGGGAGGGGCTGCGCGTGGCGGCCTCGGTCGCGGGGCTGCAGGGCGAGGCGGGGGGCGTACGGCTTCACGATCTGGCGCGCGAGGCCGTGGCGATCGCGGAGGCGGGGCTGAAGGCGCGGGCGATGCCGGGTGCGGGCGGGATGGTGCCGGACGAGACGCATTTTCTGAACGCGCTGAAGGAAAGCGTGGAGACGGGGCGGACCCCGGCGGACGACCTTGTCGCGCGGTATGAGGGCGACTGGGCCGGGGATGTCACGCGGGTGTTCGGGGACTACAGCTACTGAGGGATTTCGCACGCGCGGCGCGCGTGCGATCCGGGCGAGGGGGGCTTTGCCCCCCTCGCGCTCCCCCCAGGATACTTGTGGCTCGATGGAAGCTCTTGGGGTGCGCTCAGTCGGCGACGACGCCGAGGACGAAGGCGCGGACCTTTTCCTCTGGCATCTCGCAGGGCTTGAGCAGCGCCTCGCCGGTGGCGAGGCGGTAGAGGTTCAGGCTGATGTAGTCGTTGCCGCCGAGTTCCTCGGCCTCGAGCTTCTGGCTGCGCGCCGCGGAGAAGTGGGTCTTCACGATGCGGTAGCGGCGGCCTTCGAAGGTGCCGCCGTAGCCGCCCAGGGGGAGGGCGTCGAAGGCGGCGAGGAACTCCGCGTCGGCGCTCACTCCGGGCGGCCCGCCCGCGGGATCGAGGAGCGGGTGAAGCTGTCGTCGGGCTGGTCCCAGACGTTCGGGCTGCGGCCGTTGCCGGTGGGTCCGAGGGGATCGGGGCCGAAGCGGTTGGGGCCCGGCGTGCCGCGCGTGACGTAGAAGAAGAACAGGATGATCGCGCCGAGGACCGGGATGAGGCTCAGGAGAAGCCACCACGCCGACATGTCCCGGTCGTGGAGGCGGCGGCCCGCGACGCAGATGGTGGGCAGGAGCGTGCCGAGCGAGAAGAGCGCGGCGAGGAGCTGGGTCGAGCCTTCGGAGAAGCCGAAGATCAGGCCGTCGAGGATGCCGGCGACGAGGCCCCCGAGGATGAGGAAGAGGATCCACCACCAGTATTCCGCGCGGCGGGCACGGCCGGAGATGGTGACGTATTTCTCGAAACAGATGCGGACGGCGTCCTGAAATCCCATGATGTCTATCCCTCGGTTCTCTTGCCGATGCGCGGTTCCGTTCCCGCGATCAGGCGGCGGATGTTGGCATGGTGCCTCACGAAGATCAGCGCCGCCAGAAGGATTGTGAGGAGGACGAACTGCGGCTGGCCGGTGAGGATCGCGTACACCGGGGTGAGGGCGGCCGCGGTCAGCGCGGAGAGCGAGGAGATGCGGGTGAGCGCCGCCGTCGCCGCCCATGTGGCGCAGGCGAGGAGGCCAACGGGCCAGGCGAGCGCGAGGAGGGTGCCGAGGAAGGTGGCCACGCCCTTGCCGCCCTTGAAGCCAAGCCACACCGGCCAGAGGTGGCCGAGGAACGCGAAGCCGCCCGCCACTTGGGCCGCGTCCTCGCCCGCGAGGAGGCGGGCGGCGAGGACCGCGATGGCGCCCTTGCCGGCGTCGAGGACGAGGGTGAGGGCCGCCGCGAGCCTGTTGCCGGTGCGGAGCACGTTGGTCGCGCCGATGTTGCCCGAGCCGATCTGGCGGATGTCGCCCAGACCCATCGCGCGAGTGATGACGATGCCGAAGGGGATCGAGCCGAGGAGATAGGAGAGCGTCGCGACGATCAGGAGGACGAGGGGGGGCGAGGCGAGTTCGGGCATGTCAGTCTCCGAAGACGAGGCGCCCGGCGACCCATGTGGCGCGGACCTTGCCTTCCATGCGCTGGCCGTCGAAGGGGGTGTTCTTCGACTTCGACCGGAGCGTGAAGCGGTCGAGGATGAAGGGGGCGTTCGGGTCGAAGGCGACGAGGTCGGCGGGAGCGCCCTCCGCGAGGCGGCCCGTGGGCAGTCCCAGCCGCCGCGAGGGATTGAGCGACATGGCGCGGAAGAGCGTCGGCAGGTCAAGGTCTCCCGAGTGGTGGAGGCGCAGGGCGGCGGGGAGGAAGGTTTCGAGCCCGACCGCGCCCGAGGCGGCTTCCTCGAACGGCAGGCGCTTCGATTCCTCGTCCTGGGGGGTGTGCATCGAGGAGATGGTGTCGATGAGACCCTCGGCCACGGCCTCGACGACGGCCATGCGGTCGTCTTCGGACCTGAGCGGGGGCTTGACCTTGAAGAAGGTGCGGTAGTCTCCGACGTCGAGGTCGTTGAGCGTGAGGTGGTGGATCGACACGCCCGCCGTGATGTCGAGCCCCGCGGCCTTGGCACGGCCGAGGCGGCGGAGCGCGCGGGCGGTGGTGATCTGGTCGGCGTGGTAGCGGACGCCCGTCATCTCGATGAGCGCCAGGTCGCGGTCGAGGCCCATGCGCTCGGCCATGGGGCTGACGGAGGGCAGGCCCTTGAGCGAGGCGAACTTGCCGGAGGTGGCGGAGGCACCTGCCGAAAGACCCGGGTCCTGCGGGTGGCCGATGATCAAAGCATTGAGTTGTCTGGCATAAGTGAAGCAGCGGCTTGCGACCTTGGTGTCGGTGACTACGTGGTCGCAGTCGGTGAAGGCCACCGCGCCCGCGTCCATCAGGAAGCCGATCTCCACCATCTCGCGGCCCTGCCGGCCCTTCGTCAGCGCGGCCATGGGGAGCACCCGGACGGGGGCCGCTTCCTTGGCGCGGCGCATGACGAATTCGAGCGTCTCGGGACTGTCGATGGCGGGCAGGGTGTCGGGGCGGGTGACCATCGTGGTCACGCCACCGGCGGCGGCGGCGAGGCCGGCGGAGCGGAAGCTTTCCTTGTGACGCTCGCCCGGTTCGGAGACCTTGACGCCGATGTCGACGATGCCCGGGGCCACGAAAAGGCCAGCCATATCGCGTATGGATACCGTATGGCTCGCGTATGGCTCGGGATCGTCGTAGCGGCGCGCGATGACGCCGTCCTCGAGGAGGAGCGCGCCTGGCGTGACCTCGCCCGCCTCGGGGTCGATCAGGCGCGCGTTCGTCAGCAGCGTCGCCGTCATGCGGGGACCTCGGCGCGCGCGCGGCGGGCGGCGTCGATCCGGGCGGCGGTGCCTGCGGGATCGGCGAGGTATTTCATCAGGTGCTTGTCGCCCGAGGCGGTCACGATCTGGACGACGCTGCCCATGATGCGAACCTGTACGATGTCGGCGAGCGCCACGCGCCAGGCGGGGGCGGGAGGGCCGTCCTCCGTCGGGCGGTCGGGGCCGTCGAGGTGGGTGGGCGTGAGGCGCCAGGAGAGCGCCAGTTCCTCGTCCGACACATACCACGCCCGCAGCGCGATGGCCGCGAGGCCGCCCACGGCGCCGGTCCAGACGTGCGGGTTGCCCATCGCCCAGAGGACGCCCATGCCGACCGCCATCGCGCCCGCCGCCAGCCAGGCGTTCGTCCGGAGGTAGGCGCCGCGGTCGGCGCGGAAGACCTGCGCGTCGGTCATTGGCCGCCGTTCAGGACGATGAAGCCGACCACCGCGAGGACGAGGAGGAGGATGGTCAGGATCCGCGTGAGGTTCGACCCTCCGGGCGTGGGGAGCGGTTTCGGTCCGGGGCTGCCGAGGACGCCGGCCGCGCCCTCGGAGGGAAGCGGTGTGAAGGTGACGGGCGGGACGCCTTCGCTGTAGGTGCCGACGAGGCGGAGGGGAGGCGAGACGGTCAGGGTGCGCCCCGCGGGTCCGAAGGCGCCCGCGCCGACGACGGCGACATGGCCGTCGAGCGCGTCGAGCGCCGCGGCGTCGGCGGCGAGGGTGTCGGGCGGGATGCCGTGGCCTTCAGCGAGGTAGGCCGGGAGGCCGAGGGCGGCGATGCGCGAGGCCGGGAAGACGTCGATGTGACCGGTGTCGATGTCGGAGGTGCCGAGGGCGCGGGGCACGGCCGTGGGGTCGGCGGCGAAGGCCTGCGCCTCCTCGGGGGGCAGGTCGACGGCGAAGACGCGGACGGTGCCGCGTTCCCCGGGCGGGATCGTCAGGGTCTGGGTCATGGCTGTCCTCCTGTCGCCGGAGGGAGGGGGGCTGTCCGCCCCCCACCCGGCCTTCGGCCGAGCCCCCCCGAGAGTATTTGTCCCGAGATGAAGCACGGGAGCGGGGCCGCGGGGCGGGTCATGCCATGACCCCTTCCCGCGCGGCGGCGCGGTCGGCGCGAAGGTTCCGGGCGAGGAGGTCCATCGCGGCCATGCGGACGGCCACGCCCATCTCCACCTGTTCCTGGATGACGGAGCGGTTGATGTCGTCGGCAAGCGTCCCGTCGATCTCGACACCGCGGTTCATGGGGCCGGGGTGCATCACGATGGCGTCCGGCCTGGCGTGCGACAGCTTCTCGGCGTCGAGCCCGAAGCGGTGGTAGTATTCGCGTTCCGAGGGGATGAAGGCGCCGTCCATGCGTTCCTTCTGGAGGCGGAGCATCATCACGACGTCGACGTCCGCGAGGCCGTCGGTCATGTCGTGGAAGACTTCCACCCCCCAGTCGGCGACGCCCGTGGGCAGGAGCGTGGGCGGCGCCACGAGGCGGACGCGGTTCTCCATCTTGCCGAGCAGCAGGATGTTCGACCGCGCCACGCGGCTGTGCGCGATGTCGCCGCAGATGGCGATGGAGAGGCGGTGGAGGCGGCCCTTCCGGCGGCGGATCGTGAGCGCGTCGAGGAGCGCTTGCGTCGGGTGTTCGTGGCGCCCGTCGCCGGCGTTCAGGACGGCGCAGGTGACCTTCTGGGCGAGGAGGTTCACCGCGCCCGAGTGCGGGTGGCGCACCACGAGGAGGTCGGGGTGCATGGCGTTGAGCGTCATCGCCGTGTCGATCAGCGTCTCGCCCTTCTTCAGCGAGGAGGCCTGCATCTGCATCGTCATGACGTCCGCGCCGAGCCTCTTCCCCGCGAGTTCGAAGGAGGCCTGGGTGCGGGTCGAGGCCTCGAAGAACATGTTGACCTGGGTGAGGCCCGCGAGCGTGTCGGAATGCTTGGAGGGGGATCGGTTGAGGTCGACGTAGCGGTCGGCGAGGTCGAGGACGGCCCGGATCTCCTCCGGCGCGAGGGGTTCGATCCCGAGAAGGTGGCGCGCGCGGAAGCTCATGCGGGTCTCCTGGCCGTGGGGTCGGTTATAGGAAGGGCGTGCGGGGCGGGCAAGGTGGGAGGGGGCTGTCTGCCCCCGCGTGCCTGCGGCACGCCCCCCGAGGATACTTGCGGGTCGATGGAGGGGCCTGCGGTGCGCCCATGGCGGCGCGGGCAGGGGTGGAGTAGCATCGCGACTCGATGGACGGGGATCTGGATTTCCACGCCGCGAAGGCGATGCTGCTCTGGCAGATGGAGCTGGGCGCCGACGAGGCGATCGGCGAGGCGCCGGTGGACCGCTATGCGGCGGCGGAGGCGGGGGCGCGCCCGCCCGCTCCGGCGGCCGTGGCCGCGGTGCCGGTGGTCGCAGCGTCGGCAGCCGCGGTGGCGGAGGCGGGCGGGGACGATGCGGTCGTCGCGGCGCGGCGGTTGGCGGAGGGGGCGGGCGACCTGGCTTCGCTCAGGGAGGCGCTTGCAGGCTACGGGCATTGCGAGCTGAAGAAGGGCGCCCGGTCCCTTGTCTTCGCGGACGGGAACCCGGCCGCGCGGGTGATGATCGTGGGCGAGGCTCCGGGGCGGGACGAGGATCTGCAGGGGCTGCCCTTCGTGGGGAAGGCTGGGCAGCTTCTCGACCGGATGTTCGACGCGATCGGGATGGGGCGGGCGCATCCGGATGCGGGCCGCGCGCTCTACATCACCAATGTGCTGCCCTGGCGGCCGCCCGAGAACCGGGACCCGAGCCCGGAGGAGATCGGGATGATGCTGCCCTTCCTCAAGCGGCATGTGGAGCTGGTGGAGCCCGAGGTGCTGGTGCTGATGGGGAACCATTCCTGCCAGGCGCTGCTGGGCCGGAAGGGGATCACGCGGCTCCGGGGGCAGTGGGCGGAGGCGCTGGGGCGGCCGGCGCTGCCGATGTTCCATCCGGCGTATCTCCTGCGGAATCCGGCGGCCAAGCGCGAGGCGTGGCATGACCTCCTGATGCTGCAGGCGCGGCTGAGGGCGGGGGGATGATCGACCCGATCCTGTTTGTCGCCTTCGTGCCGGTGGCGCTGGCGCTGAACCTCACGCCCGGGGCGGACATGATGTTCTGCTTCGCGCAAGGCATGAAGGGCGGCGCGCGGCCCGCCATCGCGGCGTCGGCCGGGATCTCGGCCGGGTCGATGATCCATGTGCTTCTGGCGGGGCTGGGGCTCGGCGCGCTCGTCACCGCGTTCCCGTGGGTGTTCGGGGCGATCCGCTGGGTGGGGGCGGGGTATCTCGTCTGGCTCGCATGGAAGACGGTCCGCACGCCGCTTGTCGTGGCCGAGGCGCCGCCTGCCCGGACGGCGCGGGCGTTCCGGGACGGGCTGATCGTCAACCTGTCGAACCCCAAGGTGATCCTCTTCATCCTGGCGCTGCTGCCGCAGTTCGTGGACCCCGCGCGGCCCGTGCTGCCGCAGTTCCTCGCCTGCGGCGCGGTGATCGCGGCGGGGGGCTTCGTGGTGAACGCGCTTGTCGGGACCTTCTCCGGCGGGCTCGGGCGGCGGCTTCTGCGCAACCCGCGGGCCGAGCGGGGGCTGAGGCTCACGACGGGGAGCATCTTCGCGGCCTTGGCCGCGCGCATCGGGTGGGAGGCCGCGCGGGCATGAGCCGGATCGACGAGACGAAGGAGTTCCTGCCCGTCCGCATCGCGGTGCTGACGGTGAGCGACACGCGGGGGCTGGAGGAGGACCGATCGGGCCAGACGCTGGTGGACCGGATCGCGGAGGCGGGGCATGTGCTGGCCGCGCGCGTGATCCTGCCCGACGAGCGGGACGAGATCGCGGCGCAGCTGCGCGCGTGGTGCGACGATCCGGGGATCGACGTCGTGTTGACGACGGGGGGCACGGGTCTGACGGGCCGGGACGTGACGGTGGAAGCGCACCGGGACGTCTACGAGAAGGAGATCGAGGCGTTCGGGACGGTCTTCACCCTCGTGTCGATGCAGAAGATCGGCACCTCGGCCGTGCAGTCGCGGGCCTGCGGGGGGGTGGCGAACGGGACCTACCTGTTCGCCTTGCCCGGAAGCCCCGGCGCCTGCCGGGACGCGTGGGACGAGATCCTGAAGTGGCAGCTGGACTACCGGCACCGGCCCTGCAACTTCGTGGAGATCCTGCCGCGGCTCGACGAGCACCGGCGACGGAAGTAGCGGCGGCGTCCGTAACGGTCTTGTGGGTTTACCGTTCGCCGCTGCAGGATAGATCATGCACGATGTTCAACGGGTCGAGGGACCTGCCCGATGAGATTCCTTCGCCAGAGCCTGATCGGGGTGTTCCTGCTTTCGGTCACGCTGGGCCTGTTCGCGCTGGCGGGGAACCTCGTCCATGGCGCGCTTCAGCAGCGCCTGTCGCAGGAGGCGCCGCAGCCGCCCGCGCGGGAGCGGGTCATCGCGGCGAATGTGGTGGATGTCGCGCCCACGACGGTGACGCCGGTGCTCGAGACCTTCGGCGAGCTCCGGAGCCGCCGAACGCTGGAGCTGCGCGCCGCCACGGGGGGCGCGGTGGTCTGGGTGGCCGACGCCTTCGAGGAAGGCGGACGGGTGGAGGAGGGCCAGCCGCTCGTCCGGATCGACCCGGCGGATGCGCAGTCGGCGCTGGATACGGCGAAGGCGGAGCTGGCCGAGGCGGAGGCGAACCTGCGCGACGCGGAGCGGGGGCTGGCGCTGGCCCGGGACGAGCTGGCCGCGCTCGAGTCGCAGGCGGAGCTGAGGGACAGGGCGCTGGTGCGTCAGCGCGACCTGGAGGCTCGGGGCGTGGGATCGGCCTCGGCGGTGGAGACGGCGGAGCTTGCCGCGTCTGCGGCGATCCAGGCGGTGCTGGGGCGGCGGCAGGCGCTCGCCCAGGCGGAGACGCGGCTGGACCAGGCGGGGCCCGCGCTCGACCGGCGGCGGATCGCGCTGGCGGAGGCGGAGCGGCGGCTCGCCGACACCGAGATCGTGGCGCAGTTCGCGGGCGTGCTGCGTGACGTGACGGTCGTGGAGGGCGGGCTCGTGTCGCCCAACGAGCGCATCGCGCAGATCGTGGACCCCGAGGCGCTGGAGGTCGTCTTCCGGGTGTCGACGACGCAGTATGCGCGGCTTCTGGACGAGGCGGGGCGGCTCGTCGGGTTGCCGGTGGCGGTCGCGCTTGACGTGATGGGGACGGACATCCTGACCTCGGGCACCATCAGCCGGGAAAGCGCGGCGGTGGGCGAAGGGCAGACGGGGCGCGTGATCTATGCCCGGATCGACCGGCCCGCGGGCTTCCGCCCCGGCGATTTCGTGCGGGTGCGGGTGGAGGAAGACGCCCTGGACGGCGTGGCGGTCCTGCCGGCGGCGGCGGTGAGCCCGGCGGGCCGGGTCCTTGTCGTGGGCGAGGACGACAGGCTGTCCGAGGCGCCGGTCGAGGTGCTGCGGCGGCAGGGGAATTCGGTGATCGTGCGGGCGGTGGACCTGTACGGCCGCGAGGTGGTGGCCGAGCGGACGCCGCTTCTGGGCGCGGGCATCCGCGTACGGCCGATCCGGCCGGCGCCCGCCGGAGAGGCGGAGGCGGCGGCAACGCCGGAGATGGTGGAACTCGACCCCGAGCGGCGGGCGCGGCTGGTGGCCTTCGTCGAGGGCAATGCCTTCATGCCCGCCGACGCCAAGGAGCGCGTGCTGGGCCAGCTTCAGCAGGACCTCGTTCCCGCGCAGGTGATCGAGCGCATCGAATCCCGGATGGGGGGCTAGGCCGATGCGCATGGCGGATGGAGGACCGGCGGGCGGCATCCTGTCCTACTTCGCGCGCCACAGGACGGCGGCCAACCTCCTGCTCGTCCTGATGCTGATGCTGGGCGTCGCCGCCATCCCCAACATGCGGGCGCAGTTCTTTCCCGACGTGATCTCGGACACGGTGACGGTCTCTGTCCGCTGGGACGGCGCGGGGGCCGAGGACGTGGACGCGGCCATCGTGCAGCTTCTCGAACCCGCGCTGCTGTCGGTGGAGGGCGTGGCATCGAGCGAGGCGCGGTCGCGGGAGGGGTCGGCGAACATCCAGCTGGAGTTCGAGCCCGGATGGGACATGACCCGCGCGGGGGACGACGTGCAGGCGGCGGTGGACGCCGTGACGAACCTGCCCGCCGACGCCGACGACCCCCGCGTGAGCCGGGGCGGCTGGCGGGACCGGGTGACGGACGTGGTCATCACCGGGCCGGTGGACGTGGGGCAGCTGGCGCGCTTCGCGGACGAGTTCGTGGTGCGGCTCTTCGCGGAGGGGGTCACGCGGACGACGATCCAGGGCGTCGCCGCGCCCGAGACGGTGGTGGAGGTGCCCTCGCTCCAGCTGATCCGGCACGACGTGACGATGCGCGAGATCGCGGATGCCATTGCGGCGGCGGCGGGCACGAACCCGGCGGGCGAGGTGACCGGGGCGGCGCGGGTGCGCACGGGGGTCGAACGGCGGTCGGCCGACCAGATCGCGGATGTCGTGCTGAGGTCCAACCCGGATGGATCGACGCTGACCATCGGGGATGTGGGAACCGTGCGGGTCGAAGGCGTGGACCGCGACCGCGCCTATTTCGTGGGGCAGAACGCGGCCATCGCCATCCGCGTCGACCGGTCCGAGCAGGGGGACGCGATCCGCATCCAGCGGATCGTGGAGGAGGTCGCGGCCGAGATGGAGCGCGGGATGCCCGAGGGCGTCACCATCGACCTGATCCGCACGCGGGCCGAGGCGATCACGGGGCGGCTCAACATCCTTCTGACGAACGGGGCGATGGGGCTGGCGCTGGTCGTGGCGCTGCTGTTCCTGTTCCTGAACGCGCGGACGGCGTTCTGGGTGGCCGCGGGCATCCCGGTGTCGATGATCGCGGCCATCGCGATGATGTATGCCGCGGGGCTCACCTTCAACATGATCTCGCTCTTCGCGCTGATCCTGACGCTGGGGATCGTGGTGGACGACGCGATCGTCGTGGGCGAACACGCCGACTTCCGCGCGCGGCGGCTGGGCGAGCCGCCCAAGGTGGCGGCCGAGAACGCGGCGCGGCGGATGTTCATGCCCGTGTTCTCCTCCACGGTGACGACGGTGATCGCGTTCTTCGGGCTCGTCGCGGTGGGCGGGCGGTTCGGCGACCTCATCGCCGACATCCCGTTCACGGTGATCGTGGTGCTTCTGGCCTCGCTCATCGAATGCTTCCTGATCCTGCCGAACCACATGGCGCACGCGCTGGCCCACACGGCGAAGGAACACTGGTACGACTGGCCCTCGCGCCAGTTCAACCGGGGCTTCCGCTGGTTCCGCGAAACCCTGTTCCGCCCCTTCATCACGGGCGTCATCCGGGCGCGCTATCCGGTGCTGGCACTTGCGGTGGTGGCGCTGGCCTCGCAGGCGGCGCTGTTCATCCGGGGCGACATCCAGTGGCGCTTCTTCAACGCGCCCGAGCTGTCGTCCGTTTCGGGCAGCTTCGCGATGCTGCCCGGCGCCACGCGGGAGGACACGCTCGACTACATGCGGGCGCTCCAGGCGACGGTGGACGAGCTTGGCGCGCGCTACGAGGCGGAGCATGGCGTCAACCCGCTCCTCTACGTCGTGGCCGAGGTGGGGGGCACCTCGGGCCCGGGCGCGTCGGCCTCCGACACGCGGGACGCCGCCCTTCAGGGCGCGATCTCCATCGAGCTGATCGACCCCGACCAGCGCCCCTACACCGCCTTCGCCCTCGTGGCCGAGCTTCAGGACGCCGTGCCGGCGCACCCGCTGCTTGAAACGGTCAGCTTCCGCGGCTGGCGCGGCGGGCCGGGGGGCGACGCGCTGTCGGTGCAGATCTTCGGCGCGGACACCGCCACGCTCAAGGCCGCGGCGGAGGCGCTGAAGGCCGAGGTCGCGCAATACCCCGAGGTGTCGGGGGTGGAGGACACGCTCGCCTACGACAAGGAGGAGCTCGTGCTCGACCTCACGCCGCAAGGGCAGGCGCTGGGCGTCACCATCGACCAGCTGGGCCGCGTCCTGCGCGACCAGCTGAACGGGGTCGAGGCGGCGACCTATCCCGACGGCCCGCGCTCGGCCGCGATCCGCGTGGAGCTGCCGGCGGGAGAGCTGACGGCCGACTTCCTCGACCGCCTCCAGGTCCGCGCAGCGCCCGCCGTCTACGTGCCGCTGGCCGACATCGTGACGGTGGAAAGCCGCACCGGCTTCTCCACCATCCGGCGCGAGAACGGCATCCGGCTCGTCTCGGTCACGGGCGACATCTCGGAGGACGACCCGGCGCGGGCGTCCGAGATCATGGCGGCGCTGCAGGAGACGATCCTGCCGGGGCTCGAGGAACGCTTCGGCGTGGAGACGCGGCTTTCGGGCCTCGCCGAACAGGAGCGGGCCTTCCTGTCGGACGCGATGACCGGCCTCGTCCTCTGCCTCGCGGGGATCTACCTGACGCTCGCCTGGGTGTTCTCGAGCTGGACGCGCCCGCTGATCGTCATGGCGATCATCCCCTTCGGGCTCGTCGGCACGCTCTACGGGCACAACCTCTGGGGGGTGGCGCTGTCGATGTTCTCGGTCGTGGGGATCATCGGGATGATCGGGATCATCATCAACGACTCGATCGTGCTCGTCTCCACGGTGGACGACTACGCCAAGGACCGCGGGCTGATCCCCGCGATCATCGACGGCACGGCGGACCGGCTGAGGCCGGTGGTCCTGACCACGCTGACGACGATCCTGGGGCTTGCGCCGCTGCTCTACGAGCCGTCGCAGGACGCGCAGTTCCTCAAGCCCACGGTCATCACGCTGGTCTACGGGCTGGGCTTCGGCCTCGTCATCGTGCTGCTCGTCGTGCCGGCGCTGATGGCGATGCAGCACGACGCGGCGCGCCTCGCGGCCTCGGTCCGGCGGGCCGGGGGGCGGATGACGAAATCGGGCCCCGTCGGCGTCGCTACGGCCGTCGCGGCGGCGGGCGCGGCGGGGGTCTTCGCGGCGACGCTGGGCGCGGTGCTGGTGACGGGCGGCCTGCCCGGGCCTCTCGCGGCGCTGGCGCCCGGGGACGGGCCGGGCGCGGCGTTCCTCCTGTTCGTGGCGGGATCGGGGGCGGTGGTGCTGGCGGTGTGGGCCGTGGCGGCGCTGCTGATCGGACGCCGGGCAGAGCGGGCCTAGCGCCCGGTGCAGCCCCGGATGTCCACGCCGCGGTCCCCCGACAGCACCGTGATCCGGATCCCCGACCGGTCCACGGCGAAGGGCCGCCCGTTCGGCGGCACCATCTCGGCCGTGGCGTGAAAGACGCCGCCCTCGCGGTGGCTCACCGCCTCGGACACCCAGATCGACGGATCGCCCGCCTCGAGCACGGCGGCCTCCTCGGCCCCGAGCGCCGGCATGTGGACGCTGGCCGTGACGCGGATGCCGTCGGAGATCGGCTCGACCGCGCAGGTGACGGCGGTGACGCCCGCGGCGTCGGCCGCGACCGGGCGGGCCGACATGGCGGCGGAGATGGCGGCGTCGGGCGCGCCGGGGGCGGGCAGGTCGCCCGAAAGATGCAGCGTCACCGGCACGCAGATGTCGAGGCAGACGCCCATGTCGATCCGCCCCGACAGGTGAACCGGTTTCCCGTCCGCCGCCGGAGCCACCACGAGCGGCAGAACGAGCCCGTCCGCATACCCGACCGACCGCATCCCGTTCTGCCAGAACACGTGTGGCACGGGCCAGAGCGGTGTCACCCCGCGGACATTGCGCGAGGCCGACCAGTCGAACTCGGGCGGAATGCCCGCCTCTCCGGGAGCGCGCCAGTAGGTCTTCCACCCGGGGGCGAGCGTGATCCGGACCGCCGCGATGTGCTGGCCCGAGGCATCCCGCCAGCCGCCCAGCACCTCGGCGGCCGCGACCTCGCCCGGCGTCTCCGCGGGCGCGGAAAGCGGGAGGGCGGCCAGGGCGGCGGCGATGAGCAGGCTGCAACGCATGGGCGGAACCTAGTCACGCATCACGGGATTTGAAATCACATCCCGGCGAAGTCGCGCCTTCGTGTGATATCGCAGCTATGCCGGCGCGCATTCGCGCTATCATTTCCTCACCGCTAACGACGATGGACCGCGTCTTGGACCTCACCGCCAAACTTCTCATCGCGATGCCCGGCATGGGTGATCCCCGATTCGACCGCAGCCTGATCTTCCTCTGCGCGCATTCCGGGGACGGCGCCATGGGCCTCATCGTGAACAAGCCCGCCCCGGACCTCGCCGCGGCGGACCTTCTCGAGCAGCTCGGCATCGCCGTGGGGCCGGGGACGATTCGCCTGCCGGTCCATGCGGGCGGCCCGGTGGAGCACGGGCGCGGCTTCGTGCTCCATTCGGCAGACTACGGGCGCCCGGGCACGACGATGGGGATCGACGGCCGGTTCGGGATGACCGCGACGCTCGAGATCCTCGAGGACATCGCGAAGGGCGCGGGCCCGCGTCGGGCGATCCTCGCGCTCGGCTACGCGGGCTGGGGGCCGGGGCAGCTCGAGGGCGAGATCCTGCGCAACGGCTGGCTCACCTGCGACGCCTCCGAGGATCTCGTCTTCGCCACGCCCGACGAGGAGAAGTGGGCCGCAGCGCTCCAGGGCATCGGCGTCGACGCACGCCTGCTGTCCTCCACCGCCGGCCGGGCCTAGGCGCGCGCTCCCTCGTTCATCTCGGCCGAAATACTCCCGGGGGGAGCCGGGCCGGCAGGCCCGGCCGGGGGGTAGGCGGCCCCCCGTCCGCCCTCAGCCCCTGGGCGCCGCGGCGCGGGCGAGGCGGTCGTTGATCGCGCGGCCGAGCCCCCGGTCGGGGATCGGCGCCACCGCGATCCGCCCCCCGCGCGCGTCGAGCGCGCGGAGGTGGTGGAAGAGGTTCGCCGCCGCCTCGGTGAGGTCGCCGGAGGGGGAAAGGCTCAGGTCCCCCGCCACCGGGCCGAACCCGAGCAGCCGTTCCCCCGGCGCCGCCTCGGTGGCGTCGAGCCTCAGCGCCGCCTCGGGCGCGTAGTGCGAGGCGAGCATCCCCGGCGCCACGGGAGCCGCGCCGGTCTCGGCCGGAAGGAGGGGGGCGCCGAGGCAGGCCTCGATCGCCTCAACGGGAAGCCCGCCGGGGCGCAGCAGGCGCGGCGGGCCGTCGAGGCCGAGGATCGTCGATTCGACGCCGACGGGGCAGGGGCCGCCGTCCAGCACCGCCTCGATCCGGCCGCCGAGGCCCGCGAGCACGTCCTCTGCCCGCGTCGGGCTGAGCCGGCCCGACGGGTTCGCCGAAGGTGCGGCGACCGGCCCGCCGACGGCCTCGAGAAGCCGCCGGGCGAGGGGGTGGGCCGGGACGCGGAGGGCGACGGTGGGCAGGCCCGCGGTCACGAGCGGGGCGAGGCCCGCCTCGGCGCGGAGCGGCAGGACCAGCGTGAGCGGCCCGGGCCAGAAGGCGGCGGCGAGCCGGTCGGCCTCGGGCGTGAAGCGGGCGATGCGGCGCGCGGCCTCCACCGACGCCACATGGGCGATGAGCGGGTTGAAGCGCGGCCGGCCCTTGGCCTCGAAGATCCGCGCCACCGCCCCGTCGGAGCGCGCGTCGCCGCCGAGGCCGTAGACGGTTTCGGTGGGGAAGGCGACGAGCCCGCCCGCCCGCAGGATCGCCGCCGCGCGGGCGAGGCCGGCGTCGTCGGGCGGAAGGCGCTCGGTCTCGGGGCGGTCCATGGTCGTGACGCTGCGTCGCTGTTGAAGGTGCGGGCGCGGCCCCACATCCTCCGCGGGGCCGGCCGTGGCGTGATAGGGGATCGGGTCCCCGCTGCCAAGCCGCCCGGGGAGGAGACCATGCCCTATCGCGCGCCCGTGGACGAGTTCCGGTTCCTGTTCGACCATGTCGTGGGATACCGCGACGTGACCGCCACGCCCCGCTTCGCCGACGCCGCGGACGAGACGACGGACGCCGTTCTGACCGGCGCGGGGCGGCTCTGCGAGGAGGTGCTGGCGCCGCTGCGCCGGGCCGGCGACCTCCATCCGGCCCGGCTGGAGAACGGGATCGTCCGCGTCACCCCCGGGTTCGCCGACGCCTTCCGCGCCATCGCCGAAGGCGGATGGACGGCCGTGTCGGCCCCGCAGGAGCACGGCGGGCTCGGGCTGCCGCAGACGCTTGCCACGGCACTGAACGAGATGATGTCGGGCGCCAATCTGGCGTTACACCTCAGCCCCCTGCTGACGCAGGGGCAGATCGAGGCACTGGCGGCCCATGCCTCGGCCGGGCTCCAGGCGCTCTACCTGCCGAAGCTCGTCTCAGGCGAATGGGCCGGCACGATGAACCTGACCGAACCCCAGGCCGGATCGGACGTGGGCGCGCTGCGCACCCGGGCGGAGCCGAAGGGCGACGGGACCTATGCGATCACCGGCCAGAAGATCTACATCACCTGGGGCGACGCGGAGTTCCTGCCGAACGTCGTCCACCTCGTCCTCGCCCGGCTTCCGGGCGCGGCGCCGGGGACACGCGGGATCAGCCTGTTCCTCGTGCCCCGCGACATCCCCGATGCCCGCGGCGTCCCGGGCGCGCGGAACGCGGTGCGGGTGGTCAGCCTCGAACACAAGCTCGGCCTTCATGCCTCGCCGACCTGCGTGATGGAATATGCGGGGGCCACCGGCTGGCTCGTGGGCGAGGAGAACGGCGGGATGGCCGCCATGTTCACGATGATGAACAACGCGCGGCTCGGCGTGGGGGTGCAGGGCGTGGGCGTGGCGGAGGCCGCGTTCCAGCACGCGCTGGACTATGCGCAGGGGCGGGTGCAGGGCAAGGCGGCGGGAAGCGGGACGATCGTGGAGCACGCGGACGTGCGCCGGATGCTTGCGGCCATGAAGGCCGACACGCAGGCCGCGCGGGCCATCGCGCTGTCCTGCGCGGTGGCGATCGACATGGCGGATTCGACCGGGGACGCGGGCTGGGCCGCGCGGGCGGCGTTCCTCACGCCGATCGCCAAGTCCTTCGGGACGGACACCGGCATCTGGGTCGCCAACGAAGGCGTGCAGATCCACGGCGGCATGGGCTATGTCGAGGAGACGGGTGCGGCGCAGTTCCTGCGCGACGTGCGGGTGACGGCGATCTACGAAGGCACGAACGGCATTCAGGCGATGGACCTCGTGGGCCGGAAGATGATGGACGGGGGCGATGCCGCGTTCCGGCTGCTCGACGAGGTGCAGGCGGGGGCAGAGGCCGCGCGGGCCGCGGAGCCCGCGATGGCGCAGGCGGTGTGGGACGCGGCCGAATCGCTCCGCGAGGCGACCGAGTGGCTGATGGAGCAGGGGATGGACGCGCGCTTCGCCGGGGCGGTGCCCTACCAGCGCGCCTTTGCCCGCGTGCTGGGCGGCCATGCCCACCTGCGCGCCGCACTCGCCGGGGGCGGACCGCGCAAGGCGCTCGCCCGGTTCTACGTCCGCAGCCTGATGCCGGAGCACGCGGCGCTTCTGTCGCAGGTCCGGGACGGGGCCGAGACGGTGCTGGCGCTGTCCCCCGGCGACCTTGCCGCGTGATGGACACGCCCGCGCCGCGCCTGATCTATCCGTGGGAGACGCCGCCCGCGCCGGGCGAGGCGGTGGAGGTGGCCGAGGGCGTCCTGTGGCTGCGCCTTCCGCTGCCGATGAAGCTCGACCACGTCAACGTCTTCGCCTTCGACGAGGGCGACGGCTGGACGGTGGTGGACACCGGCTTCGACACGAAGACCGCGCGGGGGATGTGGGAGGCCCTGCGGGCCGGTCCGCTGAAGGGCAAGCCGGTGCGCCGGGTGGTCGTGACGCATTACCACCCTGACCATGTGGGCCTTGCCGGGTGGTTCCAGGCGCAGGGGGCGGAGCTCGTCACCACGCGGACGTCCTGGCTGCTCGCGCGGATGCTGGTGCTCGACGTGCAGCCGGTGCCGGTGCCCGAGACGGTGGCCTTCTGGCGGGCGGCCGGAATGGGTGCCGAGATGCTGGCGCAGCGGATGGCCGAGCGCCCGTTCAACTTCGCCGACGTGGTGGCGCCGCTGCCGCTCGGCTACCGGCGGATCGCGGAGGGGGATGTCCTCCGCATCGGCGGGCGCGACTGGGACGTGCGGATGGGCGACGGCCACGCGCCGGAACATGCGACGCTGTGGAGCCGGGACGGCGCGCTCGTCATCGGGGGGGACCAGCTTCTTCCCTCCATTTCGCCCAACCTCGGGGTTTATGCGACCGAGCCCGAGGCCGACCCGGTGGGCGACTGGATCGCCGCCTGCCGGAGGCTCGCGCCCTTCGCGACGGACGGGCAGCTCGTCCTGCCGGGCCACAAGCTGCCCTACCGGGGTCTTCCCCTGCGGATGCGGCAGCTTCAGGAGAACCACGAAGGCGCGCTTGACCGCCTTGCGCGGCATCTGGCGGAGCCCCGCACGGCGGCGGAGTGCTTCGCGCCCCTCTTCCTGCGGGAGATCGGGCCGGGGGAGTATGGGCTGGCGCTGGTCGAGGCCATGGCGCACTGCCTTCACCTCTGGCACCAGGGCCGTGCGCGCCGGGTGCGCCGGGAGGACGGGGCGTGGCTCTGGCAGGTCGCGGGGATGTGACGGCGGCTGCGGCCATTTTGCCGGCCCGGCCCGCGTGACAGCCCGGGGCAAATCGGCTATCCGATCCCCGGCGTGAACACGGAAGGACCGCGACAGATGGCCGAGTACAAGCATGGCTCCATGGACATCACCGAGCAGGAGAAGACCTTCGACGGATTCGTCCGCTGGAGCGTCCGGGTCGCGGCGGTCTCCATCGGGATCCTGATCTTCCTCGCGATCTTCAACTCCTGACGCGCCGATGATGTCGCGTGTCCGTGCGGCCGCCGCTGCGGTCGCCTCCGTCGCCGTTCTGTCCGGATGCGTCGGCGACCCCGTCTGGGCGCCCGAGGAGGAGGTCATGCGCGCGCTTCACTATGTGGAGGGGCCGAGCAAGATCACGCTCTTCACCGTGCAGGCCACGCGGAACGGGAACGGGGCGCATACCGGGCTCATGGTGTCGGACACGCACCGGGCGCTGTTCGATCCGGCGGGGACGTTCTATTTCCCCGGCGCACCGGAGCGGAACGACGTGCATTACGGGGTGACCGACCGGGTGCTGGCCGTCTACATCGACTACCACGCGCGGGAGACCTACGACGTGGTGGTGCAGGAGGTCGTCGTGCCGCCCGAGGTGGCGGCCGAGGCGATGCGCCTGATCCAGTCCTACGGCGCCGTGCCCAAGGCGCAATGCGCGCTCGCCACCTCGCGCGTGCTGTCGCAGCTGCCGGGGTTCGAGAGCATTCCGGTGACCTGGTCGCCGAACCGGATCTCGGAGGCCTTCGCCCAGCTTCCCGGCGCGACCTTCGAGCGGATCACCGACGACGACGCCGATTCGAACCACGGCGTGCTCTTCAACGCGGCGAACACCTACAGGGGCGAGAATCCGTTCGCCGAATAGAGCACGAGCGCGCCCGCCGCGATGGCGGGCAGCATGCTCTTCCACCACACCCCCACGATCAGCGTGGCGAGCGCCGCGAGGAGGCGGGCGGGGTCCGTCTCGCCTCCCGTGGCCTGCGGCCAGAGGACGAGCGGCGCGATGAGCCCGGGAATGACGGCCACGGGCGCGTAGCGCAGGTGGCGGAGCGCCCAGGCGGGGAGCGGCCGGTTCCCGATGATCCCGAGGAACGAGAAGCGGATCAGGTAGGTCCCGATCGAGGTGGCGAGGATCACGATCCAGATCTGACTCATCCGCGGCGCCTTTCGAGCCAGAGTTCGGTCGCCGCACCCGCGGCCATGGCGAGCGCCGCGGCGACGAGGAGGCCGGTGTTGTAGGGCAGCGCGGCGAGCGCGAGGGTGCCCACGATCGACGTCAGCGCGGCCGCGAGGTGGGCGAGCGTGCGCAGCGTCGGCGCGATGACGGCGATGAAGGCGATGGGAACCGCGAAGTCGAGCGCGAACTCGGGCGGGATCGCCTGTCCGGCCAGCGCGCCGACGAGCGTCATCGCGTACCAGGTGGGGGCGACGGGGGCGGCGAGGCCGAAGAAGTAGCCGAGCCGTTCGGGGAGCGGCATCGTGGGGTTGCGCTCGTAGGCCGCGACGCTCTGCGCGTAGGTCTGGTCGACGTTGAGGTAGGCGACGAGGGCGCGCTGCCAGAGCGGCGCGGCGCCGAGCCAGGGCAGGAGCGAGGCCGAATACATCGCCATGCGCAGGTTCACGGCGAGCGCGGTGAGGACGACGATGACGGTGGGCGCGTTCTCGGACATCTGCTGGAGTGCCGCGAACTGCGAGGCGCCCGCGATCACGAAGAAGGAGAAGGCGAAGGTTTCGATCACGTCGAGGCCGGCTTCGGTCGCGACGACGCCGAAGACGAGCGCGAAGGGTCCGACGACGATCGTGAAGGGCAGCGCGTCGCGCGCGCCGCGCCAGAAGGCGGAGATGGCGGTGGAGGAGGGCATCGGGTCGCCTTAGGTTGCGGAGGAGGGTTACAGGAGGTTTTGCAGGGGTGCAAACGTCGGTCGCGGAGGGTGGCGGGGGGAGGGGGGCTGTCTGCCCCCCGCTCGGCTGCGCCGAGCCCCCCCGAGGATATTTCGAGGCAGATAGAAGCAGGGGTCGGGCGACAGGGATCCGGGCGGGGGGTGCGGGGTGACGGGGAAGCTGATCGGCGTGATCCTTGCCGGGGGGCAGGGGAGCCGGATGGACGGGGCAGACAAGGCGCTCCTGACGCTTGGGGGCGAGACGCTGCTGGCGCGGGCGGAGCGGCGGCTCGGGGCGCAGCGGGTGGCGGAGGTCGTGGTGAGCGCGAACGGGGATCCGGCGCGGCTCGGGACGGCGTGCGCGGTGCTGGCCGATCCGGTGGGCGGGTTTGTGGGGCCGCTGGGCGGGGTTCTCGCGGGGCTTGCCCGCGCGCAGGCGCGGGGGGCGGCGGGGATCGTGACGGTGGCGGTGGATACGCCGTTCTTTCCGGGCGATCTGGTGGTGCGGCTTGGCGCGGCGGGGGGCGTCGCGGTGGCCGAGGCGGGGGGGCGGTGGCAGGGGACCTTTGCGCTCTGGCCCGTGGGGACGCGGGAGGGGGTGGCGGCGGCGCTGGCGCGGGGCGAGCGGAAGGTGCGGGTCGTGGCGGAGGCGTTGGGGGCGGTGCCGGTCCCCTTCGGGGCGCCCGAGGCCTTCTTCAACATCAACACGCCCGCCGATCTGGCCGAGGCGGAGCGGAGGCTGACGGAGGCGGGGTGAGGGTCGAGACCATCGTCATGGTCGACTGGTCCGGGGGCAACGACACCGGGCGGCGGCCGCGCAAGGACGCGATCTGGGCGGCGGTGGCGCGGGAGGGGGAGCCGGGCATTCCGCGCGTCTACCTGCGGAACCGCGAGATCGCGGTGGAGTGGCTGAGGGGACTTCTGGGAGCGGAGCTGCGCGCGGGGCGGCGGGTGCTTGCGGGGTTCGACTTTCCGTTCGGCTATCCGTCGGGCCTTGCGGAGCGGCTGACGGGGCGGGCCGATCCGCTGGCCGTCTGGAGCTGGATGGCGGAGCATCTGGAGGATGGGCCGAAGGGCAACAACCGCTTCGAGCTGGCGGGGCGGATCAACGCGATGTTCCCGGGCGTGGGGCCGTTCTGGTTCAACGCCACGGGTCGGGAGATCGACCATCTCCCGCACAAGGGGCGGGGGCGGGACGGGCATGGCATGGCGGAGCGGCGGGCGGTGGAGATGCGGGCGAAGGGCTGCTTCACCTGCTGGCAGATGGGCGGGGCGGGGGCCGTGGGGTCGCAGGTGATGACGGGGATGGCCGCGCTCGAGAGGCTGAGGCGCGCGTTTCCGGGGGAGGTGGCGGTCTGGCCGTTCGAGCCGCTGGGCCCGCCCGTGACCTTCGTGGAGGTGTGGCCGTCGCTTCTGGACCGCGAGGTCCGGGCCGCGATGCGGCCGGGTGAGGTCAAGGACGCCGTGCAGGTCCGCGTGCTGGCCCGCGCGGTGGCGGAGGCGGCGCGGGAGGGGCGGCTGGCCGCGATGCTCGACGCCGTGCCGGAGGAGGCGAGGGCGGAGGAGGGGTGGATCCTTGGCGTCGGCGCGGAGGAGGCGCTGACCGTCAGGTGAAGATGCCGGTCACGCGGCCCAGCAGCATGAAGGCGCGGGCGGTGCGGGTTTCGGCGAGCGCCGCGATTTCGGCATCGGTCGCGGACTTCTCGAATTCGCTGAAGACCTTGTCGAACTTGCGCAGGAAGTGGTGCGCGGCGTCGCGGAATACGGGATCGTTGCGCATCCGCGCGGCCGTCAGCGCAAGGCAGGAGCGGTCGCGGATGCCGCCCAGCGTCGCGATGGGCTTGCCACGCTGGCCTTCGGCGAAGCGGCGCCAGATTTCGGGGCGGGCGCGGTCCGGCGTCAGGTCGTCCATGTAGATCCCCTCCTGGGAGAGGAGGGTGAGGATGTCCTGGCTTGCCGTGATGAGTTCGGCCGCGCGGCGGTCCTGCATCGCCCGGCGAAGCGCGCGGAAGCCCTGCCGGTCCTCGGCCGTCTCGGGGAAGTTCAGCGCGGTGATGAAGTCCTCGATGCTGACCTCGGCCGAGGGTTCGGGCGTGTCGACGAGCGCGAAGCTCGGCTGCTCCTCCTTCGCGGGAGGGGGCGGCGGGGCGGCGCGGGCCTTTTCCTCGCGGATCGAGGCGAAGGTGGCGAAGGCGCTTTCGGCGCCCTGCCGGCTCTGGGCGGCCATGATCTGGTCGAGCTTGCGTTCGACGGAGGGGGAGGGGCGCATGTGCGCCGTCTGCGTCTGGGCGACGTAGGCCTGGCGCATCGCGTCGATGGCGGTCTGGAGGCGGGCGGCCTCCTCGCGCATCACGCGGGCGGAGTTCATCGCGAGGGCCGCGACCCAGAAGAGCGCCACCGGCATGAAGACGGCGAAGAGCAGCATGACGGTGCGCAGGGGGTCGATGCCGCCTTCGGCGCCGCGGCCCATCACGAAGAAGAAGACGGTCACGCCCGCGAGCCAGACCACCGTGAGCACGAGCGCGATCGTCTCGGCCGCCGAGAGCCCGGAGGCGGAGACGCGCCGGTTGTAGATGCCGAGATCGAGCGGCGTGGCCTTTGGGGCGTCTTCGGGCGCCTCGTCCGTCATCGGGCCCCTGTCCGTCAGCTGTATTCGATACGCAGGATTTCGTAGCTCTTCTCGCCGCCCGGGGTGCGGACCTCGACCGAATCGCCTTCGTCCTTGCCGATGAGGGCGCGGGCGAGCGGAGACTTCACGTTGAGGAGCCCGCGCTCGAGATCGGCTTCGGGTTCGCCCACGAGCTGGAAGGTCTTCTCCTCCTCGGTGTCCTCGTCGACGACGGTGACGCGGGCGCCGAACTTGACCGCTCCGGAAAGCTTCGAGGTGTCGATCACGTCGGCGAGACCCAGGATGCCCTCGAGCTCCTTCACGCGGCCTTCGATGAAGCTCTGCCGTTCGCGGGCGGCGTGGTATTCGGCGTTCTCGCTGAGGTCGCCGTGTTCGCGCGCCTCGGCAATGGCGCGGATGACCGCGGGCCGCTCCACGGACTTGAGCACCTTCAATTCCTCGCTCAGCGCGTCGTAGCCCGCGCGGGTCAGCGGTATCTTTTCCATGTGTCCTTCACTCACACGTCGGGCGCGGCCGCGGGCCGCGGGGGAGCGGCGGGCTTTCGACACCTGACAGAAGGTCGCAGTCGATTGCAAGAGGAACCTCCGGGGCGGCCGGGACGGGCGGCAAATCGCCCCGCTCGCCGGGGTTTGACCGCCCGCGACGGGGCGTCTTCATTGACCCGGAACCGGCGGGGACCTACCAGTCTTCCGACTTCGGCAGACAGGACCGCCGGGCGGCGGACCCATCCGGAAAGGGAGACTGATGAGCGCACCCGAACGCGAGTCGATGGAATACGACGTGGTGATCGTGGGCGCGGGGCCTGCGGGGCTGGCCGCGGCGATCCGGCTCAGGCAGCTCGACCCCGACCTGTCAGTCGTGCTGCTCGAGAAGGGGTCGGAGATCGGCGCGCACATCCTGTCGGGTGCGGTGATCGACCCTTCGGGCCTTTCCGCGCTGATCCCCGACTGGAAGGAGAAGGGCGCGCCGCTGACCGTCGAGGTGAAGGAAGACAGGTTCTACGTCCTGGGCGAGGCGGGGCAGCTCCGCGTGCCGAACATGATCATGCCCCCGCTCATGTCGAACCACGGCAACTACATCGCGTCACTGGGCAACCTGTGCCGCTGGATGGGCGAGCAGGCGGAGGCCGCGGGGGTGGAGGTGTTCCCCGGCATGTCCTGCTCGGAGATCGTCTGGGGCGAGGACGGGTCGGTCCGGGGCGTCGTCGCGGGGGAGTTCGGGAAGAACCCCGACGGGACGCCGGGACCCGGCTACGAGCCGGGGATGGAGCTTCGCGGCAAGTACGTCTTTCTGGCCGAAGGGGTGCGGGGGTCGCTGTCGAAGCAGGTGGCCGAGCGGTTCGACCTCTACAAGGGCGTGGAACCCGCGAAGTACGGCCTCGGGATGAAGGAGATCTGGGAGATCGACCCAGAAAAGCACCGCGAGGGGACGGTGACGCACACGCTGGGCTGGCCTTTGGGGCGGAACGCGGGCGGGGGGTCGTTCATCTACCACGCGGCGAACAACCAGCTCTTCATCGGGCTGGTGGTGCACCTGAACTACGAGAACCCCTATCTCTACCCTTATGCCGAGTTCCAGCGGTTCAAGCACCACCCGATGATCGCGGACCTGCTGAAGGGCGGGAAGCGCATCGCCTATGGCGCGCGGGCGATTTCGGAAGGCGGCTGGCAGTCGATGCCGAAGGCGGTGGCGCCGGGGGTGGCTCTGCTGGGCTGTTCGGTGGGGCTTGTCAACGTGCCGCGCATCAAGGGCAGCCACAACGCGATCCTGTCGGGGATCGCGGCGGCCGAGGCCGCGCAGCGGGCGCTGGCGGCGGGGCGGTCGGGGGACGAGCTGACCGACTACAACACCGAGCTGCGCGAGGGGCGCATCGGGCAGGACCTCAGGCGCGTGCGGAACGTGAAGCCGATCTGGTCGAACCGGGGGCTCTTCGCCTCGCTCACGCTGGGCGGGTTCGACATGTGGACGAACAACGTCTTGGGCCTGTCGCTGTTCGGCACGCAGAAGCACGGCAAGTCCGACGCGGCGGCCACGGGAGAGGCGCGGAAGTTCAAGCCGATCGACTATCCGAAGCCCGACGGAGTCCTGTCCTTCGACCGGCTGACCAATGTCAGCTTCTCGATGACCAACCACGAGGAAAGCCAGCCCGCGCACCTCAAGCTCAAGGACCCGTCGATCCCCATCGCGGTGAACCTGCCGAAATACGCCGAACCGGCCACGCGCTACTGCCCGGCGGGCGTCTACGAGGTGGTGGAGGAGGCGGGCCGCGAGCCGCGCTTCGTCATCAACTTCCAGAACTGCGTCCACTGCAAGACCTGCGACATCAAGGACCCGTCGCAGAACATCGTCTGGACGGTCCCGCAGGGCGGCGACGGTCCGAACTATCCCGGCATGTAGCGGTTTCGTGAGGGGCGGGGCGCGGGCCGCCCCGCCGCATTGCGCGAATGGCGCGTTCGCTCTAGGTTCATCCGAAACATCGAGCGAAAGGGGCACCCATGCCCGTCCGGACGACCCTCGCCGCCTCTGTCCTTGCGCTGACGATCGCCCTCGGGGCGGGTCCCGGCCACGCCGATGGAAACGCGGGCGCCTACCTCGCCGCGCGGGTCGCCGCGACGGAGAACGACTATCGCGCCGCCGCCGAATACTTCGCGCGGGCTCTCGTGCTCGACCCGTCGAACCTCGTGCTGATGGAGGGGGCGCTGACCTCCTACATCGGGGCGGGCGACATGGCCCGCGCGGTGCCGGTCGCCACGCGGATCATCCAGACGGTCCCCTCGAGCCAGCTCGCCAACCTCATCCTGCTGGCCAAGGACGCCAAGGCGGGCGACTGGGAGGCGCTTCTGGCCAACATGGACGCGGGGCAGTCGGTCGGGCCGCTGTTCGACGGGCTCGTCCGCGCCTGGGCGCTGGTGGGCGCGGGGCGGATGAACGACGCCATCGCGGCCTTCGACGAGGTGGCGGCGAACCCGGGGGTGGGCGCCTTCGGCCTTTATCACAAGGCGCTGGCGCTGGCCTCGGTGGGCGACTTCGAAGGCGCGGCGGACATGTTTTCGGGTGCGGCCGGGCCGCAGATGCGGCTGACGCGGCGGGGAACGATCGCCTATGCGCAGGTGCTGTCGCAGATCGAACAGGGGCCCGATGCGGTCGAGCTGATCGACCGGACCTTTGGCCCAGACCTGGACGCCGCGACGGCCGAACTCCGCCGCCAGCTGGCCGCAGGGGCGCCGGTGCCCTACGGCGGGATCACCACCGCGCGCGAGGGCGTGGCCGAGGCCGCCTTCAGCATCGCGGGCGCGCTCAACGGCGAGGCGGCGGACGCCTACACGCTGATCTACGCACGCGTGGCGCAGGATCTCGATCCCGAACACGTCGATGCGCTCCTGCTCGTGGCCTCCCTGCTGAACACAATCGGCCAGTACGACCTCGCGACGCAGGCCTTCGGATCGGTCCCCGGGGACAACCCCTTCTTCCACGTGGCCGAACTCGGCCGGGCCGAGGCGATGCGGAGCGCGGGCGACACCGACGGAGCCATCGCGATCCTCACCGCGCTGTCGGAAAGCCGGCCGGAGATCCCCATGGTCCATGTGGCGCTGGGCGACATGCTCCGCCGAGAGGAGCGGTTCGCCGAGGCGACGCTGGCCTATGACCGCGCCATCGCCCTTTTCCCCGAGGAGGATCCGTCGCACTGGGTCGTCTACTTCTCGCGCGGGATCACCTACGAGCGGGAGGATCGTTGGCCCGAGGCCGAGGCCGACTTCCGCAAGGCGCTGGAACTCAGGCCCGACCAGCCGCAGGTGCTGAACTACCTTGGCTATTCGATGGTCGAGATGAAGGTGAACCTCGACGAGGCGCTGGCGATGATCGAGCGGGCGGTCGCGGCGGAACCCCAATCGGGCTATATCGTGGACAGCCTCGGCTGGGTGCTCTACCGGCTGGGCCGCTACGACGAGGCGCTCGTGCACATGGAGCGGGCGGTCGAGCTTCTGCCGGTGGATCCAGTGGTGAACGACCATCTGGGCGACGTCTACTGGGCCGTGGGCCGCAAGCGCGAGGCCGAGTTCCAGTGGCACCGCGCGCTGTCCTTCGTGGGCATGGGCGAGTCGACGGACGCCGAACCCGACCGGATCCGCCGCAAGCTCGAGATCGGGCTGGACGCGGTGCTGGCCGAGGAGGGCGCGCCGCCGCTCCGGGTCGTGGCGGATGACAACGGTTAGGGTCTTCGCGCCCGCCAAGGTCAACCTGACGCTCCACGTGACGGGCCGCCGGGCGGACGGCTACCACCTTCTCGATTCGCTGGTGACCTTCGCGGATGTCGGGGACGAACTGATCGTCTCGCCGGGGCGCGGGGGGCTCACGCTGACCGTGCGCGGGCCGGAGGCGGCGGGGGTGCCCGCGGACTCCACCAATCTCGCGCTTCGGGCGGCGGCGATCCTCGCCGGAGGGCAGGGCGCGGCGATCGACCTTCTCAAGGCGCTGCCCGCCGCTTCGGGCATCGGCGGCGGGTCGGCCGACGCGGCGGCGGCGCTTCGCGCGATGCTGGCCCTGCGGGGCATCGGGCGGGCGGCGCTGACCGCGGGAACGGAGGACTTCGAGGCGCGGGCGACCGAGATCCTGGCGCTGGGGGCCGATGTGCCGATGTGCCTCTTCCCGCGGCCGTTGCGCGCCCGGGGGATCGGGGAGCGGATCGACCCGGTGGCGCTGCCGACGGCGGCGGCCGTGCTGGTGAACCCGCGCGTGGGTGTGGCGACGGCGGATGTCTTCCGCGCGCTCGACCGGCGCGATGGCGCAGGGATGCCGGACCTCCTGCCCGCCTTCGCCGATGCGCCGGCGCTGGCCGCATGGCTGGGCGGGCAGCGCAACGATCTCGAGGCGGCAGCGCTCCGGGTGCAGCCGGTGGTGGCGACGGTGCTGGCCGCGCTCGAGGCGACGGGATGTCTGCTCGCGCGGATGTCGGGGTCGGGGGCGACGTGCTTCGGGCTCTACGACGGACCCGGGGCGGCGGCGCGGGCAGCGGCGCGGATCAGGGGCGAGCGCCCCGGCTGGTGGGTGGCGGAGACGATGCTGGGCGACCAGACGGCGCGGGCGGTGCCGGTGCCGGCCTGAGTGGGTTTCGCCCCGCCTTCGGCGGGGCGATCCGGCGAGGGGGCTGTCTGCCCCCTCGCGCTCCCCCGAGGATATTTGAAGGCAGATAGAAGCGGAAGGACCTCAGTTGATCCGCGCGACCACGTAATCGGCGAGGTCGATCAGCATCTCGCGGATCGGGTGCGCGGGGAGGGCCGCGAGGGCGGACTTCGCGCGGGCGGACCAGGCGAGCGCTTCCGCGCGCGTCGTCTCCATCGTGCCGTGGCGGGCGAGGAGCGCGAGCGCATGGTCGAGGTCGCCCTCCCTCTGGTCGCCCTTCTCGATCACGCGGGTCCAGAAGGCGCGCTCTTCGGCACCGGCCTTCGCCACGGCCTTGATCACGGGGAGCGTCAGCTTCCGTTCGCGGAAATCGTCGCCCAGGTTCTTGCCCGTGGCCGCGGTGTCCCCGCCGTAGTCGAGGAGGTCGTCGACGATCTGGAACGCGATCCCGAGCGCGTCGCCGTAAGTGTGGAGCGCGCGGATCGTGGCCTCGTCGCGGCCCGCGATCACCGCGCCGACCTCGGTCGCGGCCGAGAAGAGCGCGGCGGTCTTGCCGCGGACGACCTTGAGGTAGATGTCTTCGGTCGTGGCGAGGTTGGCGGCTGCCGTGAGTTGCAGGACCTCGCCCTCGGCGATCGTGGCGGCGGCGTTGGACAGGATGTCGAGCACGCGGAGCGAGCCGGTTTCCACCATCAGCTGGAAGGAGCGGGCGAAGAGGTAGTCCCCCACGAGGACGGAGGACTTGTTGTCCCACAGGAGGTTCGCCGTGGGCCGCCCCCGGCGCTGGCGGCTTTCGTCCACCACGTCGTCGTGGAGAAGGGTCGCCGTGTGGATGAACTCCACCGTCGCCGCGAGGTGGATGTGGTAGGGGCCGCCGTAGCCGCACAGGCGGGCGGAGGCGAGCGTGAGCATGGGGCGGAGGCGCTTCCCGCCCGCCTCCACGAGATGCGCGGTCACCTCCGGGATGCGGGGCGCGTGTTCGGAGGCCATGCGCTCGCGGATCAGCGCGTTCACCGCCGCCATGTCGGGCGCCACGGCCTCGGCCAGCCGTTCGTGGGGTTTCGCCCGCGCCTCGTCCAGGCTCATGTCCGTTCTCGCCCTTCGTCTCGACAAACCGGGAGGTGCTCCTTACTTCGGGAGCATGAGGGAGCTTTTGCGCACGAACGATCCGACCGTGATCGCCTTCGCCACCGCCATCCTCGAGGGCGAGGGTATAGAGGTGTTTCAGATGGACGTCCACATGAGCGTCCTCGAAGGGTCCATCGGCGTATTGCCGCGGCGGCTGATGGTGCGGGACGGCGATCACTTCCGCGCGGCGGCGATCCTTCGGGATCTCGACATCGAACCTTCCGGCTGAGGATGCCCTTCGCGGAGGAGGATCTGACGACCGACGCCTTCCTCGGCGGGCGGCTGACGGTGCGCCAGCCGAAGGCAGGGTATCGGGCCGGGGTCGACCCGGTTCTGCTGGCCGCCGCCGTTCCGGCGCGGGCGGGGGAGGCGGTGCTGGAGCTGGGCTGCGGGGCGGGGGTCGCGTCGCTCTGCCTGGGGCGGCGGGTGGCCGGCGTCGCGCTGGCCGGGGTCGAGGTGCAGGGGGACTATGCGGCGCTTGCGCGGGAGAACGCGGCGGCGAACGGGATCGCGATGGAGGTGGTGGAGGGCGATCTGGCGCGGATGCCGTCGGACCTGCGGGCGCGGAGCTTCGACCATGTGATCGCGAACCCGCCCTATTTCCGGCGCGCGGCGGGGACACCCGCCCGGGACGCGGGGCGCGAGGCGGCGTTCGGGGAGGTGACGCCGCTCGGGGTCTGGGTCGATGCCGGGATGCGGCGGCTGCGCCCGGGCGGGCGGTTCACGCTGATCCAGCGGGCGGAGCGTCTGCCGGATGTGCTGGCGGCCTTCGCGGGGCGGCAGGCTGCGCTCGCGCTCCTGCCGATGATCCCGCGCGCGGGCCGCGAGGCGACGCTTGTCATTCTCGCCGCCGTGAAGGGCGGGCGGGCGCCGTTCCGGCTGCTTGCGCCGCTGGTCCTGCACGAGGGCGCGGCGCATCTGCGCGACGGGGAGGACCATGCCGCGCCGGTCCGCGCGGTCCTGCGGGACGGGGCGTCGCTTCCGGGCTGGCCGGCTTAACCGTCTGGAAACAATTCGGCTTCACGCTCGTGTGTGACGCGCGTGTGTCAGTCGCGCGTGACACGACTCGGTTTCTGTGGTGCACTGATCGCACGCAACCAAAAGAGGAGGACGACATGGCCTTGAGTTCGCACCTGCAGGAACTCCGGAAGAAACATCAATTCCTCTCCGAACAGGTCGAGGCGGCGCAGCGCAGTCCCTCGGTCGACGATCTCGAGATCACCGATCTGAAGAAGCAGAAGCTTCGATTGAAGGAAGAGATTCAGAGGCTGTCGGCGCACGCCTGACGCCTCGGGCGCTGGCCCGCGCGGCCAGCGCCGCCCCGCCCGCGATGAACGCCGCCGCCACGAGAAGTGACGGAGCCGGAGGTGTGATCCCGGCGATGACGAGCGCCAGGGTGGACAGGAGCGGCGCCGCGTAGGAGGCGACGCCCAGGAACTGGATGTCGCCCCGCTTTACCCCGATGTCCCAGACGTAGAAGGCGAGCCCCACCGGGCCGAGCCCGAGCAGGATCGTGGCGGCCCAGCCGCCCGCGCCCACGGGCCAGGCGGTCTCCTCGAGCATCAGGTGCAGGACGGCGGAGAGCGCGGCCGTGGCGAGGCAGAAGACGGTGACCGCGTCTGTCGGGACGGCGGCGAAGCGGCGCGAGAGGACCGAGTAGACCGACCAGGTGAGCGCGCAGAGGCCCGCGAAGACGTAGCCGAGGGCAGCGCCGCCGCCGAAGCCCTGGGCGGAGCGCAGGACGATGATCGCGGCGCCCGCGAAGGCGATGAGCGCGCCCATGAGGTGGCCGGCGCGCAGGCGCTCTCCCGGAAGGAGCCCCGACATCAGCACGATGAGGAGCGGCCAGAGATAGGCGATGAGGCTCGCCTCCGCCGGGGGGGCGAGGCGGAGCGCGGTGAAGTAGAAGGCGTGGTAGCCGAAGAGCCCGCCGATGCCGAGGACATAGGCCGCGGGCGGCACCTCGCGCAGGCGGGAGAGGCCGCCGGTCGCGCTGGACCAGACGAGCCCGGCGAGGCCGCCGATGGCGAAGCAGATGGCGTTGAGCTGGAACGGCGGTACGGGCGCCGTGCGCACGGTCAGGAGCGCGAGGAGCGCCCAGAGGAGGACGGCGACGAGGCCGATGGCGGTGGCGCGCCTGCGTGTCATGCCGCGATCCCTCTCACGAAAAAGCCCTCCGCCGTTTCGGGCGAAGGGCTACAGCGCGGCGGGCCGCGATTCCAGAGGCGTCAGACGAAGAACTGCGCCCCGTTCGCCGAAATCGTGGACCCGTTGATGAAGCCCGACTCGTCGGAGGCGAGGAACACCACGCAGCGCGCGATCTCTTCGGGTTCGCCGAGGCGGCCGGCCGGGATCTGCGGGATGATGCGCTCGTTCAGCACCTTTTCCGGAATCGCGCGGACCATTTCCGTCCCGATATAGCCGGGGCAGATTGCGTTCGCGGTGATGCCCTTGGCGGCGCCTTCCTGCGCCAGCGACTTCACGATGCCGAGGTCGCCCGCCTTCGTCGCGGCGTAGTTCACCTGGCCCGCCTGGCCCTTCTGGCCGTTGATCGAGGAGATGACGATCACGCGCCCGAAGCCGCGGTCGCGCATCCCGCCCCAGACGGGGTGGACGGTGTTGAAGACGCCGGTGAGGTTCGTGTCGATGACGTCCTTCCACTGTTCGGGCGTCATCTTGTGGAAGAAGGCGTCGCGCGTGATCCCGGCGTTCGCCACCACCACGTCGATCGGGCCGTGGTCGGCCTCGACCTTCGCGATCCCCTCCTTCGAGGCCGCGTAGTCGGCGACGTTCCACTTGTAGGTCGGGATGCCCGTGGCCTCGGTGAAGGCCGCCGCCTTCTCGTCGTTGCCGGCGTAGTTGGCGGCGACCGTGTAGCCGGCGGCCTTCAGCGCCTTCGAAATGGCTTCCCCAATGCCCCGGCTCCCGCCGGTGACAAGCGCGACACGTCCCATGAATTCCTCCCGAACTTCAGTTGTCTTGAAACTTGATGTAACGAGGCGCGGCCGCTCGCGCAAGATTGTTGCGCGAGCGGCTGTCCGCCGTCAGCGTTCGACGCAGAGCGCGACACCCATGCCGCCGCCGATGCAGAGCGTGGCGAGGCCCTTCTTGGCACCCCGGCGCTTCATCTCGTGCAGGAGCGTGTTGAGCACCCGCGCGCCGGAGGCACCGATCGGGTGGCCGATGGCGATGGCGCCGCCGTTCACGTTCACGATGGCCGGGTCCCAGCCCATGTCCTTGTTCACGGCGCAGGCTTGTGCCGCGAAGGCCTCGTTCGCCTCGACGAGGTCGAGGTCCGAGACCTTCCACCCGGCCTTCTCGAGCGCCTTGCGCGAGGCGTGGATCGGCCCCACGCCCATGATCGACGGGTCGAGGCCCGCGGTCGCGTAGGAGGCGATGCGCGCAAGCGGTTCGATGCCACGGCGCTCTGCTTCCTCCACCGACATCAGCAGCACGCCCGCCGCGCCGTCGTTGATGCCGGAGGCGTTGCCCGCCGTCACCGAGCCGTCCTTCGTGAAGGCGGGGCGCAGCTTCGTCATGGCGTCGATCGTCGCGCCGTGGCGGATGTATTCGTCATGCTCCACCACCGTGTCGCCCTTCCGCGTCCTGATGGTGAAGGGGATGATCTCGTCGGCGAACTTGCCGGCCTTCTGCGCCGCTTCGGCCTTGTTCTGGGAGGCGACGGCGAATTCGTCCTGCTGTTCGCGGCTGATCTGCCACTGCTGCGCCACGTTCTCGGCCGTCTGGCCCATGTGGTAGCCGTTGAACGCGTCCCACAGGCCGTCCTTGATCATCGAGTCGATGAAGGACATGTCGCCCATCTTGTGGCCCTGCCGCAGGTTGGCGACGTGGGGCGACATCGACATGTTCTCCTGCCCGCCCGCGGCGACGATGTCTGCGTCACCCAGCATGATGTGCTGCGCGCCGAGCGCCACGGCGCGGAGGCCCGACCCGCAGACCTGGTTGATGCTCCACGCGGCGGCTTCCTTGGGGAGGCCTGCGTTGATGTGCGCCTGCCGCGCGGGGTTCTGGCCCTGGCCCGCGGTCAGCACCTGGCCGAGGATCGTCTCGGACACCTCGCCCTTGTCGATCCCGGCGCGCGCGACGAGCGCCTCGAGCACGGCGGCGCCGAGGTCATGGGCTGGGGTGTTCGCGAAGGATCCGTTGAAGCTGCCCACGGGCGTGCGCGCGGCGGAGGCGATGACGACGTTGGTCATGGGGTGGGACTCCTCTCCCGGTCAGGTCCGATGGACCGGAAGGGTCGCGCCCGTTCGCGCGACCGCCGGTCCGCTCGCGGGCACCTCTAGGCGGTCAGGCGGGGAAGGGCAACGGACAGTGTGTCACGCTGAGGTCAGAGAGCGCGCCGCTCCTCGCAATCGGTCCATGCGGGGCGGAGGGTCGGGGCGCCGAAGTGGTAGCCCTGCAGGCAGTCCACCCCCGCTTCGGCGAGCCAGGCGGCGTCCGCCGGGCTTTCGACCGATTCGGCCACCGTCAGCATCTGGAAGTGCCCGGCGATGGAGACGAGCGCCCGGGTGAGCACCTGGTTGTCGGGGTCGGTCGCCACGCCCCGGATGAACTGGCCGTCGATCTTGAGGATGTCGAAGTCGAAGTCCCGCAGGTAACGGAACGAGGTGAAGCCCTGCCCGAAATCGTCGAGCGCGAAGCGCACGCCGCGCGCCTGAAGATCGGCCATGAAGACGCTCACGATGTCGGGGATGAGCATGGCCGAGGATTCGGTGATTTCGAGGATGAGGCGCGTTGCCAGCGAGGGATCGGCGCTCAGTCCCGCCTCGAGCGTGCGCGTCCAGCGGGAGTAGCCGATGGAGCGGGCGGACATGTTGACGGACAGCCGGATGCCGGGATGGGCGTGCAGCGCCCTTAGGCCGAGTTCTAGAGCGAGCGCGTCGATCACCCTTCCGGTCTCGTGCAGTTCCACGACGTCGATGAAGTCGCCCGCCGGGATGGGGCGGCCCGTCGGGTCGAGGATGCGCGCGAGTCCCTCGTAGAAGACGGGCCGCACCGGGTTTCCGGCCGGGACCACAGGCTGGAAGGCCAGCCGCACGCGGCGGTTGCGCAGCGCGTCCTCCACCATCCGCAGCGCCTCACCGTCGCGCTCGGCCACTGCGGCGGACAGCGGGTCGGACCAGTCCGGCGGGTCGGGAAGCGGCGCGTTCGGCAGGATGAGGGTCATCTGGGCACTCATGCGGGACGCTCCATGTCTGACGCCTCTGCCCTAACGGCGAGTTAATCCGTATGTTCTCCCCTGACTGAAAAATAGTTGGGAGAAGCGGGTGGGCGAACGCTGCGGTTGGTGCGGGACGGACCCGCTTTACGTCGCCTATCACGACGAGGAATGGGGCGTTCCCGAGCGCGACCCCCGCGCGCTTTGGGAAAAGCTGGTGCTCGACGGCTTCCAGGCAGGCCTCGCGTGGATCACGATCCTTCGCAAACGCGAGGGCTTCCGCACGGCCTTCGCGGGGTTCGACCCGGGGGCCATCGCGGGCTGGGGCGAGGCGGAGGTTGCCCGCCTTCTGGCGGATCCCGGCATCGTCCGGCACCGGGGGAAGATCGAAGCCACCATCGGCAACGCCCGCGCCTTCCTCGCGCTCGAGGAGGGGGAGGGCTTCGCGCCATTCCTGTGGAAGCATGTTGACGGTCGGCCCGTGCAGAACCGTTTTGCCGCGCTGTCGGAAGTGCCCGCCGAGACGCCGGTGTCGCGCGCGATGTCGAAGGAACTGTCCCGCGCGGGCTTCCGCTTCTGCGGGCCGACGATCGCCTATGCGTTCATGCAGGCGACCGGGATGGTGAACGACCACCTCGTCACCTGCCCGCGCCACGGCCCGGTCGCAGGCATGGGCAAGGAGCCGCCGATGTGAGTCCCCCGTGCCACAGCGCGCGGAACACCGCTCATCCCGGCGCGGGGAAAGGGCCTGACACGGCGGTTGTTATTGCCTGACAACGCCTCCCGTGTAATTTCCCGGACCAACCGGTTACCCGGTGGAAACGAGGAAAGGCAGGAAAAGCATGAAGCGCATTACCTTTGTCATCGCGGCGACCTCGCTCGTCGCTCTTTCGGCGTGCCAGGCGAACACCCAGGCCCAGCAGCAGGCGAACTGCGTCGTCGGCACCGCGGGCGGCGCGGCGCTGGGCGCGATCGCCGGCAGCCAGGTCGGTCAGGGCACGGGCCGTCAGGTCGCCACGGTCGTCGGCGCGGCGGGCGGTGGTCTGCTCGGCGCCAACCAGCTCTGCCAGTAATCGGCTACGCGGGCGGCGGCTCCCTCGCGGAGCGCCGCCCCGCTACTGCGCCACGAGCGCGGCGACGATCGCCCGCGCGCTGTCGCTCTGCCAGTCCGCCTCGCCCCTGAGCCGCGCGATCTCGCGCCCCTCGCGGTCGAGGATCACGGTGATCGGCAGCCCGAACACCCCCATCTCGCGCGCAAGCTCCTGCCCGGGGTCGAGCAGGACGGGAAGGTTCGTGACCTCCACCTCATCGAAGAAGCGCCGGATGCCCTGGACCGAATTGCGTCCGGTGGCGACCGTCACGACTTCGAAGTCCTCGCCCCCGAATTCGGTCTGGAGCGCGTCGAGCATCGGCATCTCCTTGCGGCAGGGCGCGCACCACGTGGCCCAGAAGTTCAGGAGCACGACCTTCCCCTGCCAGCCCGACAGGCCATGTTCGCCCCCATTCGCATCCGTGAAGGTCGCCGTGCCGGCGGCGACGGGTTCGGCGTGGAAGACGAGCTTCTGCATGTCGCCCTCGCGCAGCGCCTCGAGTGCCGCGGTATCGGCGGCGGCGGCGTTTGCGCCGAGACCGAGCGCCGTGTAGAGGAGCGCGGAACGGAGCAATCCCTGGACCTGGACCATGACCGACAAGACCTCGAACGCGATGTGGGGCGGGCGCTTCGCCGCCGGGCCGGACGCGATCATGGAGGCGATCAACGCGTCGATCGGGTTCGACAGGCGTCTGGCCTCGCAGGACATCCAGGGCTCGGTGGCGCATGTCCGCATGCTGGGAGCGCAAGGTATAGTCACGCCCGAGGACGCGGCAAGGATCGAGGAGGGACTTCTCACGGTCTTGTCAGAGATCGAGGCGGGCCGGTTCGAGTTCCGCACGGCGCTCGAGGACATCCACATGAACGTGGAGGCGCGGCTGAAGGAGATCATCGGCGAGCCCGCCGGGCGGCTGCACACGGCGCGGAGCCGGAACGACCAGGTGGCGACCGACTTCCGGCTCTGGGTGCGCGAGCACGCGGATGCGGCGGTGGCGGGGATCGAGGCGCTGCAACGCGCGCTGCTGGCGCAGGCGGAAGCGGGGGCGGACTGGGTGATGCCGGGGTTCACGCATCTCCAGACGGCGCAGCCGGTGACCTGGGGGCATCACATGATGGCCTATGTCGAGATGCTGGGCCGGGACGCGGGCCGGTTCCGCGATGCCCGCGCGCGGATGAACGAATGCCCCCTGGGGGCGGCGGCGCTGGCGGGGACGGGGTTCCCGATCGACCGGCACATGACGGCGGCGGCGCTGGGGTTCGACCGGCCGATGGCCAATTCGCTGGATGCCGTGTCGGACCGGGACTTCGCGCTCGAGTTCCTTTCGGCGGCGACGATCTGCGCCACGCACCTCAGCCGCTTCGCGGAGGAGCTGGTGATCTGGTCCTCGGCGCAGTTCCGCTTCGTCGTGCTGTCGGACCGGTTTTCGACCGGGTCGTCGATCATGCCGCAGAAGAAGAACCCCGACGCGGCCGAGCTGATCCGGGCGAAGGTGGGGCGCATCATGGGGGCTTCGGTCGCCTTGACGATGGTCATGAAGGGCCTGCCGCTCGCCTATTCGAAGGATATGCAGGAGGACAAGGAGCAGGTCTTCGACGCAGCCGACAGCCTGATGCTGGCGCTCGCCGCGATGGAGGGCATGGTGCGGGACATGGCCGCGAACGTGGATGCGCTCCGCCGCGCGGCGTCGTCGGGGTTCTCGACGGCCACCGACCTGGCCGACTGGCTGGTGCGGGAGGCGGGGCTGCCGTTCCGGGAGGCGCACCATGTGACGGGGGCGCTGGTGGCGATGGCGGAGGGCAAGGGCTGCGACCTGCCGGAGCTGAGCCTCGCCGAGATGCAGTCGGTGCATTCCGGCATTCGTCCGGACATCCTGGGCGTTCTTGGCGTCGACAATTCGGTCGCGAGCCGGACGAGTTACGGCGGAACGGCGCCCGCGCGGGTGCGCGAGCAGGTGGTGCGGTGGAAGGCGGTGCTCGGGTGAGGCTGGCGCTTCTGGTGTCGGCGCTCCTTCTTCTGGCGGCCTGCGGGGTCGAAGGGCCGCCCGAGCCGGTGCCGGGCGGGGTGGGGATCGAAGGGTCCCGCATCCGGGTCGTGGGCGCCTACTGAGCCGTTCACGGGCGGAGCGGCTTCGCCGCGGTCCTTCCGGCATTCCGCGCGCGGTCCCCGCGCGCTTCATGCGGGTGCGCTCCGCGCGGGAGTATTTGGGCCGAGATGAAGCGGGCTTGTCGCGGCTCTCCATGGGGTTAGGTTCCCGTGCAAGCCGTTCAGGGGAACCCGATGTCGCCGCTTCGCCTCGTCTACCTCGCGCTCGCCGTCTGGGGCGCGATCCATCCGATGTACTGGTTCGTCACCTACATGCGCGAGACGGGGACGGGGCTGTCCGGTCTGATCGACGCCTGGTTCGTCAACGCCTCGACCACCGGGCTCACGTGGGACCTGACGATCGCGGCGGTGACCCTGACGGTGTGGATCGTCGCGGAAGTCTGGGTCCGCCGGAACTGTATCGGGCTGATCGCCATTCCCGCCACCTTCTGCATCGGCGTGTCCTGCGGGCTGCCGCTCTATCTTTTCCTGCGCACGCGGCCCGTCACCTGAATTGCGGCGCGCGGCCCGTGTGGTAAGAGGCAGTCCGACCTGACCCGGGGACGAGCTTGGACCATTTCCTCTACCGCGACGGCGTCCTTCATGCCGAGGACGTGCCCCTGCCCGAGATCGCGGCCGAGGTGGGGACGCCGTTCTACGTCTATTCCGCCGCGACGTTGACCCGGCACTATCGGCTGTTCGAGGAGGCGCTGGGGTGGGGGCCGCACCTCGTCTGCTTCGCGATGAAGTCGAACTCGAACCAGGCGGTGATCGCGCTGATGGCGTCGCTCGGGGCGGGCATGGACGTGGTGTCGGGGGGCGAGTACCTCCGCGCGAAGGCCGCGGGCGTGCCGGGGGAGCGGATCGTCTTTTCGGGCGTCGGCAAGACGGCGGAGGAGATGCGGATGGCGCTCGGGGGCGGCATCCGGCAGTTCAATGTGGAGAGCGAGCCGGAGCTGCGGCGGCTGAGCCGCGTCGCGGCGGAGATCGGCAGGGTCGCGCCCATCACCGTGCGGGTGAACCCGGACGTGGACGCGAAGACGCACGAGAAGATCGCGACGGGGCGCTACGACAACAAGTTCGGGATTCCCATCTCCCGCGCGCGGGAGGTCTATGCCGAGGCCGCGCGGCTTCCCGGGATCGAGGTCGTGGGCATCGACGTCCACATCGGCAGCCAGCTCACGGACCTCGCGCCGTTCGAGACGGCGTATCTGAAGGTGGCGGAGCTGACGCGCGTGCTTCGCGCGGACGGCCACGACATCCGGCGCCTCGACCTCGGGGGCGGGCTCGGCATTCCCTACGAACGATCGAACGCCGCGCCGCCGCTGCCCGTGGAGTATGGCGAGCTGATCCGGCGGACGGTCGGCGACCTCGGCTGCGAGATCGAGATCGAGCCGGGCCGGCTCATCTCGGGCAATGCCGGGGTGCTCGTGTCGGAGGTGGTCTACGTGAAGCGGGGCGAGGGACGCGACTTCCTGATCCTCGACGCGGCGATGAACGACCTCGTGCGGCCCGCGATGTACGGCGCCTGGCACGACATCGTGCCGGTGCGGGAGGCGCCCGCGGGGGTGGACCTGACCCCCTTCGACGTCGTGGGACCGGTGTGCGAGACGGGCGACACCTTCGCCCGCGGCCGTCCGATGCCGCCCCTGGCCGAAGGCGACCTCGTGGCGTTCCGGTCGGCCGGGGCCTACGGGGCGGTCATGTCCTCGGAATACAACACGCGGCCGCTGATCCCCGAGGTGATGGTGAAGAACGATCACTTTGCGGTCATCCGCCGACGTCCGACCTTTGACGAGATCATCGCACGGGATACCATTCCCCCGTGGCTCTGACGCGCTATGGTGCGCGTGAGGCACACGCGCGAGGCTCATGACCGATCACCACGCCCTTCCGGACGACGCCGCGGCGCGGCTGCGGCGCCCCCTTCTCCTGACGCGGGCGGGGCTGGTGGCCGAACGCGCAACCCGCGCCTTCTGGCCGCTGTGGTCCATCCTCATGGCGGCGCTCGCCGCGCTGATGCTGGGGCTGCACGACACGCTGCCGGTGGAAGCGGTCTGGGCCGGGGCCGTCGCGGCGCTGGGCGGGACGGTCTGGGCGGGCTGGCGCGGGGCGCGCATGTTCCGCTGGCCGGGCCGTGCGGATGCGGCCGAGAGGCTTGACCGCACGCTGCCCGGCCGGCCCCTGTCCGCCATTGCCGACACGCAGGCGATCGGGTCGGGCGATCCTGCGTCCGAAGCGGTCTGGCGCGCCCATGTTCTGCGCATGGTCGAGCGCACGAAGGCGGCGCGGCCCGTGGCGCCGGATCTCCGCGTCTCGGCCCGCGATCCCTTCGCGTTGCGCTACGTGGCGCTCCTCGCCTTCGTCATGGCTCTTCTGTTCGGCTCCGTCTGGCGCGTGGCCAGCGTGGCCGAGATGGCACCGGGCGGCGGGTCGCAGGCGCTGGCCACCGGCCCGGTCTGGGAAGGCTGGATCGAGCCGCCGGGTTACACGGGGCGGCCGAGCCTCTACCTCAACGACATCACGCGGCAGGCGATCGAGATCCCGGAGGGCAGCGAGGTCACGATCCGGCTTTACGGCGAGGTCGGCGCGCTGACGCTGGACGAGACGGTGTCGGGGCGCACGGGCGACGTGCCTCCGGCCACCGATGCCGCGCAGTCGTTCCAGATCACCCAGGGCGGGCGGCTCGCCATCGAGGGGGCGGGCGGCCGGTCCTGGGACATCGCGGTGATTCCCGACGCGGCGCCGACGATCGCCTTCGACGGACCGGTGGAGCGCACGCCGACCGGAGAGATGCGCCAGCCCTTCCGCGCGGCCGACGACTATGGCGTCGTCGCCGGGCGGGCGGAGGTGGCGCTCGACCTTGCCTCGGTGGACCGGCGCTACGGCCTCGCCGCCGATCCCGAGCCGCGCGAGGCGCTGCGCTTCGACCTGCCCATGCCGATCGCCGGAGAGCGGCGCGACTTCTCCGAGGTGCTGGTGGAGGACATCGCCGAGCATCCCTGGGCCGGACTTCCGGTGCGCATCACGCTGATCGCAGAGGATGCGCTTGGCCAGACCGGATCGGCCGGGCCCGAGGCTGTCATCCTGCCGGGTCGCCGCTTCTTCGATCCGCTGGCCGCCGCCATCGTGGAACAGCGGCGCGACCTCCTGTGGAACCGGGACAACGCGCGGCGTGTGTCGCAGGTGCTGCGCGCCGTCAGCCACCGCCCGCAGGACATCTTCCGCTCCGAGACGACGTTCCTCAAGCTGCGGGTCGCGCTGCGCCGGCTGGAGGCGGGCGTCCGCTACGACCAGCTGTCGGACGCGCTGGTCGAGGACACGGCGGAGGCGCTGTGGGCCATCGCGCTGGAGATCGAGGCAGGGGACCTGGCCAGCGCGCTGGAGCGGCTGCGCCGCGCGCAGGAGCAGCTGTCCGAGGCGATGCGCAACGGCGCCACGCAGGAGGAGATCGCCCGGCTCATGCAGGAACTGCGCGAGGCGATGCAGGACTACATGCAGCAACTGGCCGAGCAGGGGCAGCAGGATAACCAGCAGATGTCCGACATGCAGGACATGCAGGAGATCACGCCCGACCAGCTGGAACAGATGCTCCAGCAGCTCCAGGAGCTGATGGAACAGGGCCGCATGGACGAGGCGCAGGCGCTTCTCGACCAGCTGCGGCAGATGATGGAGAACATGCAGGTCGCGCAGGGCCAGCCCGGCCAGGGGCAGCCGAGCCCCGGCCAGCAGGCGATGGAAGGTCTGGCCGAGACGCTGCGCCAGCAGCAGGGCCTGTCGGACGACACCTTCGGGGATCTGCAGGAGCAGTTCGGCCAGGGACAGGGTCAGGGCCAGCAGCAGGGCCAGACCCCCGGCGAGGGGCAGGACGGCCAGGGCGGGCAGCAGCAGGGGCAAGGGCAGGGGCAGGGCCAGGAGGGCAACCTCGCCCAACGGCAACAGGCGCTCCGTGACGAGCTTCGGCGGCAGCAGGGCCAGATGCCCGGCGCCGGCACGCCCGAGGGCGACGCGGCGCGCGAGGCGCTCGACCGGGCGGGCCGGGCAATGGAGCAGGCCGAGAACTCGCTTCGCCGCGACGACCTCGCCGGCGCGCTCGACAGCCAGTCGGACGCGATGGAGGCGCTGCGCGAAGGGATGCGCGAGCTGGGCGAGCAGATGGCGCAGCAGCAGGGCCAGCCCGGGCAGCAGGGCGAGGCGATGGGACAGGCCGACCAGATGGGCCGCCGCGATCCGCTGGGCCGCGAGACGGGGCAGAACGGCCGGATCGGCACCGACCAGCGGCTGCTTCAGGGCGAGGACGTGTACCGCCGGGCCGAGGAGCTTCTGGACGAGATCCGTCGCCGCTCCGGCGATCAGTCACGTCCGTCCGAGGAGCGCGACTACCTGCGCCGGCTGCTGGACCGCTTCTGAAGGCCGGTCAGCCCGAGAGTCCGTTCACGCCCGCCGCGAGCAGCCCGTCGAGCCACGCGCGCAGCCCGTTCGCCATGTCGACATAGGCGGCGAGGACCGGCTCCAGCGCGGGCACCGCCTGCGCAAGCGCGGCCGCCCCGACGTAGAGCCCGATCAGCGCCGCCGCCACAAGGATCATGAGCCCGAAGCCCATCCGAAAGCCCCGGCGTCTCTCGCCCTCGACGTCGTCGTCCTCTTCGCCATGGGCGGCGCGGTCGGCGTCGGAGCGGAGGGTGGAGTTGATCTCGTCGATGTCGGGCAGGAGATCCCGCCGAGCGGCGCCCGCCACGGCGGCGCCTGCCGCGATGTCTGCAGGCGAGGGGCCGGTGCGGCGTTCGACGGGTTCGGCAAGCCCGAGGTCGGGTTGCGATTCGATCCCCACGGCCTCCTGCCGCCGCTGGGCGATCTCGCGCTCGGCCTCCTCGCGGAGTACGGCGAGCACCGCCTCGTCCGGCGACCTCGGCTGAAGCGCGGCGGCGACGGGCGCGGGCGCGTCGTCGCGCTCCTCGTCCATGGCCTGCTCGTCCGCGTCGGGCTCCGCATCGTCGACGGCCTGCGGTGCGGCGGACTCCTCGTCGGAAACGGCCGGGGCCTCGATCTCTTCCCTCATGCCCTCGTCGGCTTCCGCGACGGCCTCGGCCTCCTCCTCGGAGACGGCCTCCGGGTCCGGCTCGACCGGCTCTCCGGCGTCGGGGGTTTCCTCGGCCTCCGCCTCCGCGGGGACGCTGTCCTCGGGGTCGGCGGCCATCTCCGGGTGCTTCGCCTGGAACCAACCCTTGCCGCAGTTGGAGCACTGGACGTCGCGCCCGGAGTCGGGGATCAGACCGTCGTCAACCTCGTACTGGGCGGCGCAATTCGGACACGTGATGCGCATCGTCGGACCTGCTCCGGGCGGGCTTCGCCACTCTCTGCTCATTTTCGAAATCCTTAACAGGACCTGGACAATTGGAAAAGTCTCCCACGTCCATGCATTGAAAGCGTGGCATGGGTGAGGCAAAAGTGTTGCGCAAGAGGGCAGGGGCAGACCGTGATCGAACTCGAGGAGGTGGAGTGCGGATACGGCGGCCGTCCCCTCCTGTCCGGAGTGTCCGTGACGCTCCAGCCGGGGTCGTTCCACTTTCTCACGGGGCCGTCCGGCGCGGGCAAGACGTCGTTCCTGCGGCTCTGCTACCTCGCGCTCCGCCCCACCTCAGGGCGGCTCTCGCTCTTCGGGCAGGATGCGACGCGGATCGACCGCGACGGGGTGGCGGCGGTCCGCCAGCGGATCGGCGTCGTGCATCAGGACTGCCAGTTCCTCGACCACCTCCCCGTGGCCGAGAACGTGGCGCTGCCGCTGGCCGTCAGCGGCCGGGACGATGCGGCCCGCCTTCAGGACGTGGCCGACCTTCTTGCCTGGACGGGGCTCTCCGCCCGGGCCGACGCGCTGCCGCCCGAATTGTCGGGCGGGGAACGCCAGCGCGCGGCGCTGGCCCGCGCGGTCGTGGGCTCGCCCGACATCATCCTGGCAGACGAACCCACCGGCAATATCGACTGGGAGATGTCGCTGAAGCTGCTCCAGCTTCTGGTCGAGCTGAACCGGCTGGGGAAGGCGGTGGTGATCGCGACTCATGACATGAACCTGATCCGGCAGGCCAAGACGCAGGTGCAGGCCCGCGTCCTGCGCATCCGGGGCGGCCGTGTCGAAGCAGGCGGGGCCGACCTGTGAGCTTTCCTGCCGACCTCCCCGCGCTGATCCGCGCCGACGCCGGCGCGGACCGCGTCGTGCCGCCCACGGGCCACACCGCCCGGCTCACCGTGCTCGCCTCGGCCGCCATGGCCTTCCTCGCCGTCTTCGCGCTGGCGCTCGCCTTCTCGCTCAACCGCCTCGCCGACCGGTGGGAGGCGGAGCTCGCCGGGACCGCCACCGTCCGCGTCTCGGCTCCTGCGGGCCAGATCGACGCGCAGGTGGCCGCGGCGCTCCGCGCGCTGGAGCAGACGCCCGGCGTCGAAGGCGCCCGCGCGCTGACGGATGACGAACAGCGCGCGCTCCTCGCCCCGTGGTTCGGCCCGGACCTGCCCGTGGACGCCCTGCCGCTTCCCCGGCTCATCGAGTTCCGCGAGGTCGCGCCCGGCTTCGACGCCACCGGTCTTCGCCTCCGCCTTCAGGCCGAGGCGCCGGGCGCGGTGCTCGACGACCATACCCGCTGGCGCGCGCCGCTGATCGCAGCGGCCGAGCGGCTGCGCCTCCTTGCCGTCATCTCGCTCGTGCTCATGGCGGTCGTGGTGGCGGCGCTCGTGACGCTTGCAGCGTCCTCGGCGCTCGCCTCGAATGCCCGCGTGATCGAGGTCCTCCGCCTCGTCGGCGCCCGCGACACCTACATCGCCCGCGCCTTCGTTCGCCGCTTCACGATCCGCGCGATGCTGGGTGCGATCGTCGGAACGCTCGCGGGCCTGATCGCCGTGCTCCTGATCCCCTCCGCGCAGGAGGACGGCGGCTTCCTCACCGGCCTCGGCTTCTCGGGCGCGGAATGGGCGATCCCGCTCCTCCTGCCGATCCTCACGGGGCTCGTCGCCTTCGCCGCCACCCGCACCGCCGCATTCGCGGCCCTGAGGAGAATCCGCTGATGCTCCGGTGGATGCGTTCGCTTGCCTTCAACATCTCCATGTATCTCGCCATGGCGGTGCTGGCGGTCGTCTACCTGCCTTATGCGCTCCTTTCCCGCGACGGCGCCTACGCCGCGTGCCATAACTACTGCCGCTGGGTCATCTGGACCGCGCGCTGGATGGTGGGCCTGAACGTGGAGATCCGGGGCACGCCGCCCACGGACGAGGTGCTGGTCGCGGCCAAGCACCAGTCCTTCTTCGACATCCTCGTGATCTTCCATGCGGTCCCCCGCGCCAAGTTCATCATGAAGCGCGAGCTGCTCTTCGCCCCGATCCTCGGCCAGTATGCCTGGCGCCTCGGATGCGTGCCGGTGGACCGCGGCAAGCGCGGGCAGGCCATCGCCAAGATGCTGGCGGACGTGGCCAAGGGGCTGCGCGAACCGGGCCAGCTCGTCATCTACCCGCAGGGCACGCGCGTGGCGCCGGGGGTGGAGATGCCCTACAAGGTCGGCTCCGCCATCCTCTACGAACAGCTCGGGCAGCCCTGCGTCCCGGTGGCGACCAACATCGGCGTCTTCTGGCCCAAGCGCGGGGTCCTCCGCCGCCCGGGAACGGCGGTGGTCGAATTCCTCCCCCGTCTGCCCACGGGCCTTCCGCGCGACGAGTTCATGCGCAGCCTCGAGTTCGAGATCGAGACGGTCTCGAACGCCCTCATGGCCGAAGCCGGCTTCGACAAGGACGCCTGACCATGCGGACCATCACCGACGTCGCGGCGCTCGAGGCGCTCTTCGACGCGCCCGTCCCCGCGTCGCTCGCCAAGGTGGCGCCAGCCCTCACGCCGCTTTACCGCCAGTGGATCGAGGCCGCCCGCTTCTGCGTCCTCTCCACCGTGGGCGAGGACGGCACGGACGGCAGCCCCCGCGGCGACGACGGCCCGGTGGTCCGCGTCGTGGACGCGCGCACCCTGTGGCTTCCCGACTGGCGGGGCAACAACCGCATCGATTCGCTGCGCAACATCGTGCGCGACGGGCGCGTGAGCCTCATGTTCATGATCCCGGGGTCGATGAACGTGGTGCGCGTGAACGGCCGGGCCGTGCTGACGGACGATCCCGCTGTGACCGGCACCTTCGAACAGGCGGGCCGCCATCCGAAGCTCGTGATCGTCATCACGGTGGCCGAGGTCTACTTCCAGTGCGCGAAGGCGATCCTGCGTGCGCGCCTCTGGTCGGGCGGTCCCCCGCCGGAGGTTCCCACCTCGGGCCAGTTCCTGCGGGAGGCCGACGAGGGCTTCGACGCCGAGGCCTATGACCAAGGCTATCCGGAGTACGCGAAGGACCGGATGTGGTAGGCCGTCAGGCCGCCAGCCCCTTGGAGCCCATGCCGAGGAACTTCTGCCGCCGGTCCTTGACCAGCTGCGCGGACGGCCGGCCGTCGAGTTCCTTCAGCATTTCGGAGATCGCCTTGCCGACCGCCGTCACCGTCGCGTCGCGGTCGCGCTGCGCGCCGCCCGTTGGCTCGGGGATGATCCGGTCGATCACGCCCAGCGTCTTGAGGTCCTGCGCGGTGAGCCGGAGCGCCTCCGCCGCCTCCTTCATCTTCTCGGCGTCCTTCCAGAGGATCGAGGCGCAGCCTTCGGGCGAGATCACCGAATAGATCGAATGCTCGAGCATGGCGACCTTGTTGGCGGTCGCGAAGGCCACGGCGCCCCCGGACCCGCCTTCGCCGATCACGACCGACACGACCGGCACGCCGATCTGGAGGCTCTTTTCCGTCGACCGGGCGATGGCTTCCGACTGCCCGCGTTCCTCCGCGCCCTTGCCCGGATAGGCGCCGGGCGTGTCGACGAGCGTGATGACCGGCAGCCCGAAACGGTGGGCGAGGTCCATCAGCCGGATCGCCTTGCGGTAGCCTTCGGGCCGCGCCATGCCGAAGTTGCGTTCGATCCGGGTCTTGGTGTCGTGGCCCTTCTCGTGCCCGATCACGACGACCGGCCGGTCGTCGAACCGAGCGAGGCCCCCCATCACCGCATGATCGTTGGCGAAGTTCCGATCGCCCGCGAGCGGCGTGTATTCGGCGAACAGCGCCTCGATGTAGTCGCGGCAGTGCGGGCGGTCGGGATGCCGCGCGACCTGGCACTTCTGCCAGGGCGTCAGCCCCTTGTAGAGGTCGCGGAGCATCTCTCCGGCCTTCTTGTCGAGCGCGGCGGCCTCCTTCTCCACGTCCATCTTCTCGTTCGCGCGCGCCATGGCGCGCAACTCCTCGGCCTTGCCTTCGATCTCGGCGAGCGATTTCTCGAAGTCGAGGTAGTTGTTCATGGATGGGCCCCTCGGATGGTGCCGCACGTATATGAAGTGCGGGGGAACCGGATGCAACGGGGTCGATTTGTTCGGGAGGCGGGATAGCTTCGGAGGTAAGAACCAAAGATGTCCCCGTTGATCCTTTACGCCGCCCCGTCCCGTGTTCTCAATCCCGCCGTGCTCGACATCACGGCGCCCCCGCGCAAGTTCCTCGGGCGCGGGTTCGGGATCGTGCCGAAGGGGACGGTGACGGACCGTGGCTTCTGGCGGCTGGTCATCGAGTTCCAGCTCCTCCGCTACCTCCTCGCGCTCGCGCCGTTCCCGGTCGCCATGCTGATCTGGCCGCACCTCGCCCAGCCGATCAGCCAGGCGCCGCTCTTGATGTTCCTGATCGTCTACCTGGTCGAAAGCCGCGTCCTCGCCGTGCCGAAGGACGCGCGCGCCGCCCTGATCGACGAGGTCGAGGCCGACCGCGCGCTCGATGCCTTTCGCGTGCGAGGCGCCGCCGTGCTGTCCCGCATCGCGGCGCTGAGGGGCATGACCGGCGGCGAACTCCACCTGGCCGTGGAGCAGTCGGAGCTTGCCCGCGTGACGCCGCTCACCATCGTGTCGGTGCAGGTCGCGGGGCCACCCGCCAAGGTGCTCGACCTGACGGACGACGAAGCGGAGATGATCGAGGAGGAGCTGTTCGCCCCGGGGCTCGACGAAGGTCTGCTCCACCGCGTGAACCTTGCCCAGAACACCTTTCTCCGCAGCGTCGCCTTTGACGCCTCCGCCGTTTCGGCCCACGCCCGGCTCGAGGCGCTGGCTACCGCGCGAGGCTGACGACGCGGCCCCAGTCGGGCGCTGCGGGCGGGTCCTCCGGAACCGCCCAGATGACCGGCGCGCGGGGGCGCGCGGGAAGGGGCGCGTCGAGGTCGGTGAGCATCACGATCACGGCGGGCTCCAGCCGGTCCGCCTCGGCCAGCACGGGGCCGAAGTCCGTCCCGCCGTCGCGGCTGAACGCCAGCCCCGTCACGGCACGGTCCCACGTCCCCGCCTTCATCACCCGCCGCTCCCGCACGGCCTCGTCGAAGACGAGCACATGCGTCTCGGCCCCGGTCCGCCGCGCGATGCCGGCGACCTGCGTGGCGAAGAGCTTCAGCCGCGTCTCGTCCACCGAGCTCGAGGAGTCGATCCCGATCGCCACCCGCGGCGCCCGAGCGTTCCGTGCCGTCGAAGGCTCGAACGGCAGCGCCTCTCCGGCGGCGTCGAGGGCGAGCCAGCGCCCAGTGGGCCGCCGGAAGCTGCGCCTCGGCAACTCCGTCACTGCCTTGGTGACGAGCCGCCTGAGCACCGTCTCCCACGGCACCCGCGTCTCGGGCAGGTCGGCGAGCCGGTGCCCGATCACACCGATCCCGCGGCCCGCGATCCGCCCGGCTTCCACGGCGCGCGTTACCCGCTCCTGCCATTCGCCCGCGTCCTCGCCCTCCTCGGGCGCGCCGCCGTCAAGGTCCTCCGCGAACCCGCGCCTGGCCGCGAAGGCCCGCGCCTTCTCGGCGGCATCCCTGTTCTTGCCCTTGCCATCCACGGCCATCAGCCGGACGTAGAGCCGCTCCGCATCCCAGCGGGCGAGTGCATCCTCGGCCCCCGTGACCTCTCCCAGCGCCTCGCGCAGGAGGTCCGTCAGCACGACGCAGGGGCGCGGCATGACGTAGCCCGCGCGGATCAGCGCCTCGTTCAGCACGGCGTCGGAGGCCATGTTGAAGAGCGCGGCGTCATGCGTGTCGCCCAGCCGCAGCCCCATCGCCTCCCGCCGCGCGGCGTGGCGGAAGGCGACGTGGAGGATGTGGTGCGCGGCCAGCCCGATCTGCTCGGGCAGCGAATGCGCCTCGAACCCGGCGCCATAGCGGATGGTCGTTCCGTCGGACCATGCGGGAAGCGGCTTGGCGTCGCTGTCCTCGTGGGTCACCCACAGCGACAGGGAGGCAAAGGCGGGATCGGTTTCGGCGAGCTTGCGCAAGGCGCGCGAGGCCCGCTGCGAATGCCGGCTCATGCGAGCCCCGCGGCCTTCCGCTCCTCGGCATAGCTCCTGTAGGCGGGCGAGGCGAGGAACGCCTCTCCCAGCCCCTGGTCGAGCCCCTTGCGGATCAGCATCTCGAACCCGTGCGTGGTGAGTTCCGCCAGAGGCATCCGCGCGAACGCGTCCTCCGGCCGCAGACGGGCAAGCTCCCGCACGTCCGCCATTGTCTCGATCACGGCATCCACCGTCTCGGGTCCCAGCGCGCCGACAAGCCCGTGGATCAGCGCGTGGAGTCCGTGCATCGTGGCCGGATACATCGCCACCCGCTCCTTCCGCGGATGCGCCAGCATCTCTCCCACCTGCACGGTCGCGGCCACGTCGTCCGCCACGATGGCGAACTCCGCCGCCACGGCCTCGCCCACCGTGCCCGCGACCATCACGTTGCGCACGCGCCTGTCGCTCACCGACCGCAGGATGCGGCTCACCCGCTCCCAGGACCGCGGCGTGGCCGAGATCATCTGGCCCCGCTCCAGTGCCGCCTCGGTCGTCTCCAGAAGGTCCGGGCGCACCCGGATGAAGGCCGTCACCGCCGGATGCAGCCCGCGCGGCACGGCGAAGTTGTCGAGCCAGTCGGACGCCGTTGCCCGCACCGTCATGTGCACCAGCCGGTCCGACAGCGCCGTGCCCATCTCGTAGGCCACCGCCCCGTCCTCGACCGCGTTCCCCGCCGCCACGACGAAGACGCTGTCGGGCAGGAGGTGCCGCCCCACGCGCCGCTCCTGCAGGAGCCCGTAGACCGTGGGTTGGAGGTAGGGCGACGCCGCCGTGAGTTCATCGAGGAAAAGGACCGCCGGACCCTCGTCGGGCAGGTCCTCGGGGCGATACCAGACCGTCCGCCGCGTCTCGTGGTCGTAGTAGGGCAGGCCGCGCAGGTCCTGCGGCTCGATCGTGGTCAGGCGCAGGTCGAAGAGCTTCGCGCCCATCCGGTCGGCCATCTGCTGGACGATCTGCGTCTTGCCGACCCCCGGCCGTCCGTGGAGCATCCAGGACACCGTCAGCCCGCCCGCCGCCTGCGCCTCCCACCCGGAAAGAAGCACCTTGAGCGCTTCCCCCGCCGATACCGTCATCGCGTTGACCGTCATTCCTCACCCATCGGGCCGAACCCGGTGCAGAATGTGGCGCGGACCCCGCCGCTGTCGAGCCGCGCCTACTCCGCCGCGAGCCGCGCGGCGTCCGCCTCGAAGATCCCGCTGAACTCCGGCCGCTGCCGCGCCTGATAGAGCGCGGCCTCCATCATGCCGAGCTTCGATCCGCAATCGAACCGTGTGCCCGAGAAGTGGAAGCCCGCCAGACCCACCTGCGGGATGCAGCGCGCCATGGCGTCGGTCAGCTGGATCTCTCCCCCTGCGCCCGGCTCCGTCCGGCGCAGCGCGTCGAAGATGCAGGCATCGAGGATGTAGCGGCCCACCACGGCCGTCCGGGACGGGGCGCGCGCCGGGTCGGGTTTCTCGACCATGGCGCGGGCGAAGGCTAGCCGCCCCTCGGTCGCCTTCACATCGAGTACGCCGTAGTCCGAGGTGCGGTCCCGCGGCACGTCCATGACTGCCACAAGATGACCGGCCCGCGCCGGGTCGTAGGCCGCGATCATCTCGGCGAGGCACCCCCGCGGACCGACGATCAGGTCGTCGGGCAGGATGACGGCCACCGGCCCGGGAAGAACGTGATCGGCCGCACAGGCGACGGCGTGGCCGAGGCCCAGCTGCTCCTCCTGCATGACGAAGCGCACGTCGTGCTCGTCGTCGTCGAGCGCGGCGCGTTCCAGCCCGCGAGCGAGGCTCTCCTTCCCCCGCGCCCTGAGGGTCGCGCACAGTTCCTCATCCGCCATCACGTAGCGCTCGATGGCGCTCTTCGACGGATGGTTCACGAACACCATCCGCTCCACCCCGGCCTCCCGCGCCTCGTCGATGGCGAACTGGATCAGCGGCGTGTCGATCACCGGAAGAAGCTCCTTCGGGGTCGACTTCGTGGCGGGCAGGAAGCGCGTGCCGAGGCCGGCGACGGGGAAGATGGCCGTTCTGACGACTGACGCGGGCATGGGTGCGAAGACCTCCGTTGCAGTGGCTCACGGCGCAAGGTCGCGGGTCAGCTGATGCCCGGACGACAGGCCTGTCTTCCGGAAGTCCCCCGCGTCCACCGTGCAGCCCCAACAACATCGGCGGAAGCAGATGGTTCCGGCCGGGCGCGGGCTTGCGGCGCTATCTCCGCCACCCCCCGCGCGCCCGGATCTGGGTCGAGGAGATGTCGACGCCGGTGACGTTGAGGAAACACCATGCGGGGGGCTTCGACTCGCAAAGCCGCCGCGCCTCGCGCCCCCTGAGCGCCCATTGCGCGTAGACGGCCGCCGCCTTCGGGCGGTGCGCCGACAGCATCTGCCCGGGCCGCGCAATGACAGCGACGGGAACATTCTCCATGATCCACCGCCAGCGCTGCCAGCGGTCGAATGTGGCGAGGTTGTCGGCGCCCATCAGCCACACGAACCGCACGCCGGGATAGAGCCGCATGAGCCCCTCCAGCGTCTCGGCCGTGAAGCGCGTGCCCATCCGCGCCTCGACGTCGGTGACGACGACGCGCGGGTGCTGCATGACGTCGCGGGCCGCCGCCATCCTGCGGGGCAGGGGGGCCGGGCCTTCGGCCTTGAGCGGGTTGCCGGGCGATACGAGCCACCACACCCTGTCGAGGCAGAGCCGCTTCAGCGCCTCGCGCGTGATATGGGCGTGACCCTCGTGGGCGGGATCGAAGGACCCGCCCAGAAGCCCGATGCACTGGCCGGGCCGCGCGACAGGAAGCCCGGTCCGGTCCACCGCGTCAGACGCCTTCCGACGACGTCGCCCAGAGGTTCACGCCCTCCTCGAACGCCAGTGCGTCGATGCGGGCCAGCTCGTCCTCCGTGAAGTCCTGCCGGGCCAGCGCGCCCACGCAGTCCACCACCTGCTCGGGCCGCGACGCCCCGATCAGGGCCGAGGTCACGCGACCACCCCGCAACACCCAGGCCAGCGCCATCTGCGCGAGGCTCTGTCCGCGCGCCTTCGCGATCTCGTTCAGGCCCCGGAGCCGCTCCCGCGCCGGTTCCGATACGAGATCGGGGTTCAGCGACTTCCCCTTCGACGCCCGGCTCCCCTCAGGGATTCCGCCCAGGTACTTGTTCGTCAGCAGCCCCTGCGCGAGCGGCGTGTAGGCGATCGACCCGATCCCCTCGGACTCCAGCGTGTCGAGCAGCCGGTCGCGTTCGACCCAGCGGTTGAGGATGCTGTAGGACGGCTGGTGGATCAGACAGGGCGTGCCCAGCTCCTGCAAAATCCGCGCGGCCTCCCGCGTGCGGTCCGAGTTGTAGGAGGAGATGCCCACGTACAGCGCCCGCCCGGACCGCACGATGTGGTCGAGCGCGCCCATCGTCTCTTCGAGCGGCGTGTCGGGATCGAAGCGGTGGGAATAGAAGATGTCGACGTAGTCGAGGCCAATCCGCTTCAGCGAGGCGTCGCAGGACGCGATCAGGTACTTCCGGCTGCCCCATTCGCCGTAGGGCCCCGGCCACATGTCGTAGCCCGCCTTGGACGAGATGATCATCTCGTCCCGGTAGGGCCGGAAGTCGGTGCGCAGAAGCTCCCCGAACGCCTCCTCCGCCGTGCCGGGCGGGGGCCCGTAGTTGTTGGCGAGGTCGAAGTGCGTGATGCCGTGGTCGAAGGCCGTCCGGCAGATCGCGCGCTTCGTGTCGTGGGGCGTGTCGTGGCCGAAGTTGTGCCAGAGGCCGAGGGAGATGGCCGGCAGCTTCAGTCCCGAGCGGCCGCAGCGGCGGTACTCCATGCGGCCGTAGCGGTCCGCCGCGGCGGTATAGGGCGGCGCGAAGTTCTTGGGGGGTCTGGTCATGGCGCGGAGTTTCCCGGTTCCGGCGGCGAAGTCAAACGGGTAGCCGCCGGGTCAGCCGCGCCTCGCTCCCCCGCGCTGCGGGGGAGCGAGGGGGAAGGGTCGCCCTCAGTCCGACCCGAGCGCCACCACCGGGTCCCCCACCGCGATCCGCCCCGGCGTCACCACCTCCGCGCACCAACCGCCATGACCGCGCACGGCGGTGTAGCCTCCCGGCCCCAGCGCCTCTTCCATCCGCGAGCAGGGCGCGCAGATCCCGGTGACGCGCAGCACCGCGCCGCCGACCTCCACCTCCCGGCCACCCAGCCCGGCGAGGTTCAGCCCCGCCACCACGATGTTCCGCCGCAGCACCTCGGGCTCTACCGGTTCGCGTCCGAGGAACGCGCCCACCACGGCCAGATGCTCCGCCTGCACCAGCGTCACCGCGCGCGGACCCGGCCGACCGTGGTCGCCGGACAGGCCCGCGGGTCCTGCCTCCACACCCGCCACCGCCATCATCCCCGCGCGCGGCGCGGGCCGCAGGCCGATCCAAGCCACGCGACCGCCCCGCGCGTGCCGGCCCATCATCTCCCGCAGGCTGTCCGCCACGACACCGCCCTTTCCGCACGCTCCCGCCCACGCTACCTTCCCGTCACCGGAAACGCGACAAGGGCCGACACTCCATGATCCACAAGGCGCGCCGCCTCCTTCCCGCCGTCCTTCTGGCCCTCGCCGTTCCGGCCGCCGCCGACACCACCATCGCCCATGGCATCTCCGCCTTCGGAGAGCTCAAGTACCCCCCGGACTTCCCCCATTTCGACTACGTGAATCCCGATGCGCCGAAGGGCGGCACGATGAGCTTCCGCGGCACCGGCGCCTCGCAGACCTTCGACAGCCTGAACGCCTTCATCCTCAAGGGCGAGCCCGCGCAGGGGCTCGACCTCATCTACGACACGCTCCTGACCCGCGCGGTGGACGAACCCGACGCCGTCTACGGCCTTCTCGCCGAGAAGATCGAATACCCCGAGGATCGCTCCTGGGTCATCTTCACCCTGCGCGAGGGCGCGACCTTCGCCGACGGCCATCCTGTCACCTCGGAGGACGTGGTGTTCACCCTCGCCACGCTGAAGGAGAAAGGCTCTCCCGCCATCCGGATCGACCTCAAGGACGTCGCGACCGCCACCGCGCTCTCGCCCCGCGAGGTCCGGGTGGACTTCGCCGAAGGCGCGCAGATGCGCGACCTCATCGCCAACGTGGGCAGCTATGCCATCCTGCCGGCCCACTACTACGAGACGGTGCCCTTCGAGGACTCGACCCTCACCCCGCCCCTCGGCTCGGGGCCCTACGTGGTGACGAGGGCCGACCCCGGCCGTTCCGTCCTCTACTGCCGGAACGAGGACTACTGGGGCGCGGACCTGCCCGTGAACGTCGGCGCCAACAACTTCGACTGCATCCGCTACGACTACTACGCCGACTCCACCGCCGCCTTCGAGGCGCTGAAGTCCGGCAACTACCTCTTTCACGAGGAAAACTTCTCGGCCCAGTGGGCCACCGGCTACGACTTCCCGGCGCTCTCCCGCGGCTGGGTGATCCGCGAGGAGCTGCCCGACGCCCGCCCCTCGGGCGCCCAGGGCTTCTGGTTCAACATGCGGCGCGCGAAGTTCCAGGACCGCCGGGTCCGCGAGGCGATCGCGATGATGTTCAACTTCGAATGGTCGGACGAGACGCTGTTCTACGGTCTCTACGACCGGACCGACAGCTTCTGGGAGAACTCCTCGATGCAGGCCGCGGGCCTGCCCGAGGGCGAGGAGCTCGCCGTCCTCGAACCCTTCCGCGACCGCCTTCCGGCAAGCGTCTTCGACGAACCGGCCTTCACGCCCCCCGTCAGCGGGATGACCTCCTTCGACCGCGGCATGGCGCGCCGCGCCTCGGCTCTCCTCGACGAGGCGGGTTGGGAGGTGGGCGCGGACGGCCTCCGCCGCAACGCGGCCGGGGAAACCCTGCGCGTGGAGTTCCTCAACAACTCCCCGGCCTTCGAACGGATCATCCTGCCCTACGTCGACAACCTCCGCGCCATCGGCGTGGACGCCACGCTCAACACCATCGATCCGGCCCAGTACGAGGAGCGCCAGGAGGTCTTCGACTACGACCTCGTCTCGGGCCGCTTCGTCCTGCCGCTCTCGCCGTCGGTCGAACTCCGCCAGCTCTTCGCCTCGGAAAGCGCGGCGGAGCCCGGCACGTACAACCTCAGCGGCCTCGCCGATCCGGTGGTGGACGCGCTGATCGAGGAGATCATCGCCGCCCCTGACCGCGACGCGCTCGAAGACCGCGTCCGCGCGCTCGACCGCGTGCTGCGCGACCGCATCCTCTGGGTGCCGAACTGGTACAAGGGGACGCACTGGATCGCCTACTGGGACGTCTTCGGCCGCCCGGACGAAAAGCCCCCTTACGACCGGGGCACCGACTACTGGTGGTGGGACGCCGACAAGGCCGACCTGCTCCGCCGCGCGGGGGCGCCGCTGCGCAACTAGGCCTTGCTTCATCTCGGCGCAAATACTCCCGGGGGGAGGCCGCAGGCCCGGGGGGCGGGCAGCCCCCCGTCCGGGGGCCCCGCCTACTCCCGCGGCCGTGATTCGAGGAACCGGCCGAAGGTCGACAGAGGCGGCAGGTTGTCCGAAAGCACCTTCACGACCACCAGCACCGGCACCGCCAGAAGCGCCCCGGCAATTCCCCAGAGCCAGACCCACAGCATCACCGTCACGAGAACCGCGACCGTGTTGATCGCCAGATGCCGCCCCAGTAGCATCGGGGTCACGATCTGGCCTTCGATCGAGGTCAGCGCGTAGTAGGCCAACGGGGCCAGCAGCGCCTGCCCCACGGAGTCAAAGGTGACAAGCGCGACCATCCCCACGCCGAACGTCCCGGTGATCGCGCCCAGGAACGGAAGATAGTTCAGCACGAAGGCCGCGAGCCCCCAGATGTGCGGGTTCGGCATCCCGAGCCCCCAGAGCGCCAGCCCGATCGCCAGCCCCAGCCCCGCGTTGATCAGCGTGATCGCCCCCAGATACCGCGAGATCTGCCGCTCCAGATCGCGCGCGATCGCCATCGCCCGCTTCTTGTCGCGGAAGCGGGGCGCCTCCTCGACCACGCGGAGAAGGAAGAAATCCCACGTCGCCAGCAGGAAGGCGGCAAGGATCAGCGCGATCACGACGCTCGTCCCCGCGCCGGCGAGGCTTCCCACGACGGTCGTCAGAAGCCCGCCCTGCTCGATCACCACGCCCTGCGCCTCGGACCCGCCGCCGGTCAGGGTCTCGACCTCCTTCGTCGCCTCCTGCACGGCGCCGACGCTCTCGATGATGCCGCGCAGTTTCCAGCGCACCTCGCGGCCGATCTCGGGGGCCTGTTCGAGAAGCCGTCCCGCCGGCCCCGCGGCCCACCATGCCGCGCCCAGCACCACCACCGCCAGCATGGCGATCAACCCCACGGCGCTCGCCACCGGCGGAATCCGGACGCGCTCGAGCGTGCGCACCACGGGGCGGAGGGTCAGCGCGATGACGAAGGCCAGCACGATGGGAAGCAGAAGTGCCCGCGCGAAGTAGATCACGCAGAAAAGCGCGACCAGCGCGAGCACGGTCAGCCGCCTGCGGATCGCGCGCAGCTCGCGCAGCTCCGGCGGGGGGTCTTCGGGGAAGGGGGCGTCCGGGGGCGCGGCCATGGCGGCGATAGAATGCCCCACCCTCGGGCGAAGTTCCACGGGCCTGTGCGTTGACGCAGCAGTGCGACCCGGCTATCGCGGCGCCGGGCAGGAGTGGGAACGGGGCGATCATGGACACGGTCTTCGCGGTGAAGTTCTTCGGAGCCCTGTTCGCCGTGGTGAACCCGCTCGCCGCACTGCCCATGTTCCTCGGTCTCACGCAGTCTCTCGGGCCTGCCGCGCAGAGGAAGACCGCGTTGTCCGTCACCCTCTACGCCACCATCCTGTGCGCCGTCGTGGCCGTGGGCGGGCAGCAGATCCTCGCCTTCTTCGGAATCAGCCTCGACGAGTTCCGCGTCGCGGGCGGGCTTCTCCTCGCGGGCATCGCCTTCTCGATGGTGTCGGGCGGAGGCAACCCCGCGCACGAAGGATCGAGCGCAGAGCAGGCCGGCCAGGGCGGTGACGCCATCGCCTTCTATCCCTTGGCCTTCCCGATCGTGGCCGGTCCAGGGGTGATCGCCACCCTCATCCTCTTCGCGCACGAAGCCACGACCGACGCCGACCGCATCATCTTCTGGGCGGTGATCGCCGCCAACATGGCGATCCTCCTCGTGCTCCTCTACTTTGCGGGCGCCATCGGCAAGCGCCTCTCGGCCACGCTCCGCGTCATCATGCTCCGCCTCATGGGGATGATCGTCATGGCCATCGCCATCGGGATGATCACCACGGGACTCAAGGCGATCTTCCCCGGCCTCGCCGCCTGACCCCCGCCTCGCGCATTGCACCACCCGGCCCGCGCCGCTATCTAGCGCGCTGACCCTCAGTTCCTCATCAGGCGGACCCTCATGGCCAGCTACCAGTACGTCTACCACATGGACGGCGTGTCCAAGACCTATCCCGGCGGCAAGAAGACGTTCGAGAACATCCGCCTGAACTTCCTCCCCGGCGTGAAGATCGGCGTCGTGGGTGTCAACGGCTCGGGGAAATCGACGCTCCTGCGCATCATGGCGGGCATCGACAAGGACTTCGCGGGCGAGGCCTGGGCGGCCGAGGGCGCCCGCGTCGGCTACCTCCCCCAGGAGCCCGAGCTCGACCCCGCGCTCGACGTGCGCGGCAACGTCATGGAGGGCGTCGCGGGCAAGCGCGCCATCCTCGACCGCTACAACGAGCTTGCCATGAACTACTCCGACGAGACCGCCGACGAGATGGCCCAGCTCCAGGACCAGATCGACGCCGCCAACCTCTGGGACCTCGACAGCCAGATCGACGTCGCGATGGAGGCGCTCCGCTGCCCGCCCGACGACGCGAGCGTGGACACCCTCTCGGGCGGGGAGAAGCGGCGCGTGGCACTCTGCAAGCTGCTGCTCGAAGCGCCCGACATGCTGCTTCTGGACGAACCGACGAACCACCTCGACGCCGAGACCATCGCTTGGCTCCAGCAGCATCTCATCGACTACAAGGGTACGATCCTCATCGTCACCCACGACCGCTACTTCCTCGACGACATCACCGGCTGGATCCTCGAACTCGACCGCGGCCGGGGCATTCCCTACGAGGGCAACTACTCCTCCTGGCTCGAACAGAAGGCGAAGCGGCTCGAACAGGAAGCGCGCGAGGACAAGTCGCGCCAGAAGACGCTGGAGCGCGAACTCGAATGGATCCGGCAGGGCGCCAAGGCCCGCCAGACCAAGCAGAAGGCCCGGATCGACCGCTACAACGACCTCGCCCAGCAGTCCGAACGCGAGAAAATGAGCCGCGCCCAGATCATCATCCCGAACGGCCCGCGTCTCGGCTCCAAGGTGATCGAGGTCGAGGGGCTGAAGAAGGCCATGGGCGACAAGCTCCTGATCGAGGACCTCTCCTTCTCCCTGCCGCCCGGCGCCATCGTCGGCGTCATCGGCCCGAACGGGGCGGGCAAGACCACGCTCTTCCGCATGCTCACCGGGCAGGAACAGCCCGACGGCGGCGCGGTCACCTTCGGCGACACGGTCAAGCTCTCCTACGTCGACCAGTCCCGCGACGCGCTCGACCCCGCCAAGACGGTGTGGGAGGAAATCTCGGGCGGGGCAGAACTGATCCCGCTCGGCGACGCCGAGATGAACTCCCGCGCCTATTGCGGGGCGTTCAACTTCAAGGGCGGCGACCAGCAGAAGAAGGTGGGGCTCCTGTCGGGGGGCGAGCGCAACCGCGTCCACATGGCCAAGCTCCTGAAATCCGGGGGCAACGTGTTGCTGCTGGACGAACCGACCAACGACCTCGACGTGGAAACGCTCCGCGCCCTCGAGGACGCGCTCGTCGACTTCGCGGGCTGCGCCGTGGTGATTTCCCACGACCGCTTCTTCCTCGACCGCATCTGCACCCACATCCTCGCCTTCGAGGGCGAGGCCCACGTGGAATGGTTCGAGGGCGACTTCACGGCGTATGAGGAGGACAAGAAGCGGCGGCTCGGACCGGATGCGGTGGAGCCGAAGCGGATCAAGTACAAGAAGTTTACGAGGTAAGGGTCGTTTGGACCGCCGGAAGATTGATCTCCAAGCTGCTTTTGGGCGCGAGGTCGTTGGCGTCAAACAACCCTTCGATTCGGGCTTCTGCTTCTCAACTTTCGACGGCAGCCTGCTCGAAAAGGAAACCGGCGAGTTCGTCTATGTCCACACAAACGATTTCATCGAAGAGATTGTTTTCGGAGACAGGTGTCCGTTCTGCTTTTGTCAGTCATCCGTAAATGCGTTCAACGCGGAGCATATCTTCCCGGAGTGGGTGCTTCGCTTCACCGGCATTTGGGAAAAGAACATAACCCTACCAAATGGGCGGGACGTGCCGTATTCCCGATATAAGGTTAGATGCTGCGCGGATTGTAACTCACGAATGAGCGGTCTCTATGAGGCCGTTGTAAGCAAGGCGGTGAAGAGCGGATATAGCGCAACTAGAGAGCTGCTCCATGAGAGTCCCGAACTGGTTTACCAGTGGCTTTGCTTGGTATTCTATAAGGTTCACCTAAAGGATCTTGAGTATAGGCACTTTCCAGATCTGAGGAAGCCGAATGTTCAGATTGGTCATTTCTTTAATTGGGGGGCACTTCACCATGTGTTTTGTGTCGCGCGCTCGCGGATATTCGGATACTCAATTATGCCAGATGCTATCGGTTCGATTGCACTTCTCAGATACCACGACGAAGCTGAGTCGAGTGCCTTTGACTATCACGATCACTGGGTTACCCGCGTTGTTTACTTGCGGATCGGCGAAGTTGCATTCATAGCATCGCTTTCTGATGCGGGAGCGACTTCGCATATGTTGGAGGATGCGATTGCGGAATATCCTGAGCCTTGTGATGAGGGTGCAGTGCGATGCATGCTCGGCGAGTTTATGGCCGCCAAGCTGCATATAGAGTCAGATCCGCAGTTCAAAAGTTTGGTAAGCGAAGATTTGAGAGTGATAATCGCCGATAGGAGTCCTGTGACTTGGGCTGAGAAGAAGAAGACGATTAGTGGGTTCGCCCATGCTTGGGCCTACCCTGAGCTATTTGGAAAATACCGTAAGGACGGCCTATCAATTGCTGAGACATGCGCAAGAATCCTCACGGGCGACTTGATCTTTTCCTCAGGCGATAGGTTCATAAGGGACGAACAGACGCTCGACGCTGCCGCGCTCTTTGATTCCCATCGCGCCGCTTTCCCTGAGGTCAACGCCGCTTTGCTTCGCCATGCTAATGGCCTCAAGACGTGAGCAACCGTAGGGTGCGTGCTCGCACGCACCATCCTCCCGTTTCAACCTGCTCGACCCACCCCTCGCGCATTGCCCCCCCGGACCCACGCGCACGCCCACGCGTCGCGCCAGTGTCCGGTTTTCTTGTGTCGCGATGACCGGAAACCCCGCAGCAGCAGCCCATCCCGCGTTTCGCCCTGGCGGTGGCTGACGGAGTCGCATCCTCGACGGCGGGTCAGCCAAGGCGCACGCATGGTCCATGCGCGCCGTCGAGGCAAGTCCCCGTAGGGCGGGGTTCACCCCGCCTCCTTCCGCGACCGGGAATGGCGGGGTGAACCCCGCCCTACCGAGGCCATCGAACGCGCGCTCTCCCGCCCCGGACGCCGCGCGGCGGACATCGCCCCGCCGACCGGCTCCCCCACCCGTCGCGCCCGCGCCGCCCGCCCGGCCTGACGCCGCGTTCTGCGTGACAAGCGGCTGACCCCGCTGCAGGTTTCCGGCGGCAAGGGAGGCCCCGCATGTCGCACTATCCCCACCTTCTCGCCCCGCTCGACCTCGGCTTCGTGACGCTCCCGAACCGGGTGCTCATGGGGTCGATGCACACCAACCTCGAGGAGCGGGGGGACTGGAACCGCGTGGCCGAGTTCTATGCCGAACGCGCCCGGGGCGAGGTCGCGCTGATGGTGACGGGCGGCATGGCGCCGAATCGGGAGGGGGGCGTGTTCCCCGGCGCGGCGGGGCTGTTCGACGCGCAGGACATCGCGAACCACCGGATCGTGACGGGCCGCGTGCATGACGCGGGCGGGCGGATCGCGATGCAGATCCTCCATGCCGGGCGCTATGCCTACGGGCCGGAGTGCGTGGCGCCCTCGGCGGTGAAGTCTCCGATCTCGCCCTTCGCGCCGAAGGAGCTCGACGAGGCGGGGATCGAGACGCAGATCGCCGACATCGCCACCGCCGCCGCGCGGGCGCGGGAGGCGGGGTATGACGGCGTGGAGGTGATGGGGTCGGAGGGGTATTTCCTCAACCAGTTCCTCGTGACGCACACGAACCGGCGGACGGACCGCTGGGGCGGGACTTACGAGAACCGGATGCGGCTGCCGGTCGAGGTGGTGCGCCGGGTGCGGGCGGCGGTGGGCCGCGACTTCATCGTGATCTACCGGCTGTCGATGATCGACCTTATCCCGAACGGGTCCACGTGGGACGAGGTCGTCACCCTCGCGAAGGCCGTGGAGGCGGCGGGGGCGACGATCATCAACACCGGCATCGGCTGGCACGAGGCGCGGGTTCCGACGATCGCGACCTCGGTGCCGCGGCGGGCCTTCGCCTGGGTCACGAAGAAGCTGATGGGGGAGGTGGGGATCCCGCTCGTCACCTCGAACCGGATCAACACGCCGGAGGTGGCGGAGGCGGTGCTGGCCGAGGGCTGCGCCGACATGGTGTCGATGGCGCGGCCGTTCCTGGCGGATGCGCATTTCGTCTCGAAGGCCCGCCGGGGGGAGGCGAAGCGGATCGCGCCCTGCATCGCGTGCAATCAGGCGTGTCTGGATCATACGTTCGAGGGGAAGGTGTCCACCTGCCTCGTCAACCCGCGCGCCGCGTTCGAGACGGAGCTGGTGTACCGCCCGGCGGAGGAGGTGAAGCAGGTCGCCGTCGTGGGGGCGGGGCCGGCGGGGATGACGGCGGCCATCGTCGCGGCGGAGCGGGGGCACGCGGTGACGCTGTTCGAAAAGGAGCAGGTCATCGGCGCGCAGCTCAACATGGCGCGGGTCATTCCCGGCAAGGAGGAGTTCCACGGGCTTGTGGACTGGTTCGCGGCGGAACTTGCGGCGACCGGGGTGGACGTGCGGCTCGGGGTGGCGGCGACGGCCGGGGACCTTGCCGGGTTCGACGAGGTGATCGTCGCAACGGGGGTGCTTCCGCGCGATCCCGGGATCCCCGGGCAGGAGGGGGCCAACGTGCTCAGTTACGTCGATGTCCTACGGGGCGGGGCGCCGGTGGGCGGCCGGGTGGCCATCGTGGGCGCGGGTGGCATCGGGTTCGATGTGGCGGAGTTCCTTGTGCATCAAGGACATAGCCCGACCGTCCAGCCCGAGCTGTGGCTGGCGGAGTGGGGGGTGGCGGACCCGGCGGCGCATCGGGGCGGGCTTACGCCCGAGGGGCCGAAGCCGCTGCCGCCTGCGCGGGAGGTGACGCTGCTCCAGCGGAAGGCGGAGAAGCCGGGCCGCCGGCTCGGGAAGACGACGGGGTGGATCCACCGGGCCAGCCTTCAGATGAAGGGCGTCCGCACGATGGCGGGGGTGAACTACGAGGGGATCGACGCCGAGGGCCTTCACGTCTCGCACGGGCCCGGGCGGGAGCGGCCGGAGGTCGTGCCATGCGACACCGTCGTGCTCTGTGCGGGGCAGGTGTCGGAGCGGTCTCTGGCGGATGCGCTCGTTTCCGAAGGACGCATGGTGCATGTCATCGGGGGGGCGGATATTGCGGCGGAACTGGACGCCAAGCGGGCGATCGCGCAGGGGGCGCGGCTGGCCGCAAGTCTCTGATCCGAAACGTTAACCATTCCGGCTGAGTCAGGGTCGGACCGTGCGATCATGGCACGGTCCTGTGGATAATCCCGTTTCTTGGCGAAAAACGATCCCGATAAGACCCCAACATTGTCCGGCATCGTCCCCATTGTCGCCCGAATTCGACGGGAAAACCGACAGCGCTGGAGGGTGTTCGGTAACAAAGGCTGAAGAATGGACCGTTTGACCGAGATGGAAGCCTTCGCGACGGTCGTGGACCAGGGGGGGTTCACGGATGCTGCCAAGAAGATGGGGATTTCGAAGTCCGCTGTTTCCAAACATGTATCATCGCTGGAGGCGCGTCTGGGGGCGCGGCTCCTCAACAGGACGACGCGCCGGGTGAGCCCCACCGAGATCGGGCTGGCCTACTACGACCGCGCCCGCCGCGTGCTGAACGACGCGGGCGAGGCCGATGCGCTCGTCACCTCGATGCAGTCTGCGCCGTCGGGGCTCCTGCGCATCTCGGTCGCCACCGACTTCGGCGTGAACCACCTGTCGCCGGTGCTGGGAGACTTCCTCCAGATCTACCCCGACATCACCGTGAACATGGTGCTGAACAACCGCTATGTGGAGCTGATCTCGGAAGGCTTCGACATGGCGATCCGGATCGGGGAGCTGGAAGACTCCACGCTCCGCGCCCGGAAGCTCTGCGAGACGAACCGGCGCATGATCGCCTCGCCCCGATACTTCGAGAAGTTCGGAAAGCCCGCGCGGATCGACGACCTGAACGAGCACAAGCTTCTCCACTACTCGAACCAGTCGTCGGGCAACGTCTGGAAGCTGACAGCGCCCTCGGGCGAGAAGCGGCAGGTTCGGACGGCGGGCTGGCTCACGGTCAACGACGGCCAGTCGCTCCTGAACGCGGCCATCGCGGGGCTCGGGATCGCCTATCTGCCGAGCTTCCTCTACGCGGATGCGATGGAGAAGGGACTCGTGGAAGAGGCGATGCCGGACCTGCCGGTGGACACGCAGGGCATCTTCGCCGTCTACCCGCCCGGGCGCTTCACGCAGCCGAAGGTGCGCGCCTTCATCGACTTCCTGGTGGACGCCTTCGCCGAGAAGGGGCCCGACCGGTGGTGAGCCGCTGACGACATCCTCCCTGTGACTGGGGCGCCCTGGAGGGCGCCCCTTTTTCGTTCAGGGCGCGGTGAGGAGCACCGCCTCGACCCGCCGGTTGGCGGCCTGTCCTTCCGGGGTGAGGTTCGAGGCGACGGGGGCGAGGTAGCCTGCACCTTCGGCCGTGATGCGGCTGCCGTCGGCGCCGTGGGTCCCGATGAGGCGAACGCGCACCGCCTCGGCCCGGGCGCGGGAGATCGCGACGTTGGGTGCGAGCGCGCCGGTGGCGTCGGTGTGGCCCACGAGCACGATGGTGGCGGCGGGAGCTTCGGCGAGGAAGGCGGCGAGTTCCGCAAGGCTGTCGTAGCGGTCGGCGGGAAGGGAAGCGGAGCCTGAGGGGAAGTCGAGCCCGTCGAGGATGACGTGGCCATGGGCGAGGAGCCGTGCGGCGAGGCTGTCCGGCGCGGGCGCCGCGCCCGCCGGGGGCGCGGCGACGGCGGCATCGGGGGCGGGCGGACCCTGAAGCTCGCGGACCGGGGCGGGTGGCGGCTCGGCCGCCGGGTCGAGGGTCGTGACGTGCACGAAGCCCTGGCCCAGCCCGGTGCTCGTGACGATCGAGACGAGGCGCCGGCCATCTTCCGACGAGGCTTCGGCAAGCAGGTAGCGGTAGTTTCCGAGGTCCACGAACATCGCGGGGGCGGGCAGCAGGTCCAGATCGAAGCGGAAATCGTAGCCGCCGCAGGCGCGGTCGGCGCAGGCGTAGAGGACGGAGAAGCCCTCGGCCTCGAGCGCGTCGCGCAGCGGCGCGAGAAGCTGGTCTGCGGTAAGGGTGCTGCGCGGGACGGTGTAGGCGCGACGGGTGAGGGTCCCTTCGGCTTCGGTCACCGGGGCCGGGCCGTCCGCCCACGGGCCCGTGGGGAGCGCGGCCAGCGCCGCAGGCTCCGTCTCCTCCGCCGCGAGAACGGCTCCGGCAGGCAGCGGAAGGTCGGCCGCCCCGGCAGGGCCGGCAAGCGCCAGCAGTGCGAGGAGTGCCGTTCGCCTCATCGGGCCCTGGCGTGATACTCGTCGTTCGGGCGCATGTCGGTGGCCGAGGCGATCCGGTTCGTCATGTTGAAGAAGCCGGCCACCGCTGCGATGTCCCAGATGTCCCGGTCGCTGAAGCCGTGGGCGCGCAGGGCGTCGCGGTCGGCTTCCTCCACGCGATGGCTCGCTTCGGTCATCTTCGCGGCGAAGTCGAGCATCGCGCGCTGGCGGGCCGTGAACTCCGCGATGCGCCAGTTCATCACGAGTTGCTCGCCCAGCATCGGGTTCCCCGACAGCTCCCTGACCGCCGCGCCATGCGCGACCTGGCAATAGTAGCATCGGTTGAGGGAGGAGACGGCGACGGCGATCATCTCGCGTTCGAGCTTCGACAGCCCCGACGGCGCGAGCATGAGGTCGTTGTAGAGCGCGGTGAAGGCATCGAGCTTGGCGATGTCGAAGGCATAGGCGCGCAGAACGTTCGGGACAAGGCCGAGCTTCTCCTCGCACAGGTCGAAGTACTTCTGCGTCTCGGGCGGAAGGGGATCGACCGGCGGAAGGTCGAGAGCGGTCGGGCTGTCCGGGGCGGTCATGGCGCCTCCTCTGGCTTCATCCGGTAGTGATACTGTCCCACGCGCCTGAGCCCGAGGGAAGCATAGAGCGCCTGCGCCGGGGCGTTGGCCTTTGTGACGACAAGGCCGAAGTCGCGGGCGCCTTGCGCGCGGGCCCAGTGGACTGCGCCCGACATCATGTGCCGCCCGAGCCCGCGGCGCTGGAAGCGCGGGTGGATCTCGAGCGCGTGGAGCATCGCCATGCCGTCGTGGAGGCCGACGAAGGCGGTGCCTGCGGCGCGGTCGTCGAGCCGGGCGAGCAGCGCGGTCTTGGGGAAGGGCGCGCGGTCCATCACCGCAAGGCGGGCTGGGCCGATCCCCGCCTCGGCCCAGAGCTCGCGCTGGATGGCGAGCGGGGGCCAGGCGGGGATGGCGGAGAGACGCGGCGGTTTGGGCAGGTCGAGGGCGGCGAGCGGGGCGGAGAAGGCGTCGACGGGGTCGACGATGGCGTAGCCCTGCGCGGCGAGCAGGTCGTCGAGCGCGGCGTCACCTTCGCGGATCATGAAGAGGGGGGTCTGGCCGAGGGAACGCATCGCGGCTTCAGCGTGGGGCAGGTCGGCGGCGGTGGCGGGCGCACGCGCGGTGGCGGCGGAGACGCGCTTGCCGCCGCCCTGTCCGTCGCGGATCGTCCAGGGGCCGATGTCGCGGACCGCGGCGGGGGGCCACGTCGCCTCCAGCGCTGCGAGGAGACGCTGGGCCTGCGTCACGCGGTGTCGCCGCTGAAGAGCGCGGCGAGGTCGCGGATCGCAGCGTCGACGGCGGCGCCGTCCGAGCCGCGGATGACGATGTTCGCGCCGAAGACCCCGTCCTTCACGAAAGGGTAGGAGCCCATCGAGAGCTGCGGATACCGCCCCGCCAGATCGGAGAGCGGCCCCGCGATATCGCCTTCGCCGCGGTTGATCCGCAAGGACTGGCTGAGGAGCGCCGCGCCGCCGGTGAGGGTGGGGAGGACCGAGGCCACCATCGCCTCGAACACCTGGGGCACGCCCGCCATGACGTGGACGTTGCCGAGCGTGAAGCCCGGGGCGGCGGAGACGGGGTTGTCGATGAGCGCCGCACCTTCCGGGATGCGGGCCATGCGCAGGCGGGCTTCGTTGAGCTCCATCCCCTGCCGGTCGTAGTGCGCCTGGAGGATCGCGCGCGCATCGTCGCGAACCGAGATGGGGGCGGCGAAGGCAGCCGCGACGGCGTCGGCGGTGATGTCGTCGTGGGTGGGGCCGATTCCGCCGCTCGTGAAGACATGGTCGTAGGCTGCGCTGAGGGCGCTGACCGCGGCGACGATGGCGGCGTGGTCGTCGGCCACGACGCGGACTTCGCGCAGGTCGATGCCATGGCGGGTGAGTTCGCCCGCGAGGAAATGCGTGTTCGAATCGCGGGTCCGGCCCGACAGGATCTCGTCCCCGATGACGAGCATGGCGGCGGTGGGATTTGGCACGGGCGGCCTCCTTGTCGGACGGGCCATGCCGGTATAGGTCGCGCGGGATGCGCTTTCCATCCCCCCTGATCCCGGGCCGCCTGATCCGCCGCTACAAGCGGTTCTTCGCGGATATCGACGTGGACGGGGTGGGCGAGGTCACGGTGCATTGCCCGAACCCGGGGAGCATGATGGGCCTCGATGCCGCGGGGCTGCGGGTCTGGGTGGAGCCTGCGAAGGCGGGGGCGAAGCTGCCGTTCGCGTGGCGGCTGGCGGAGCTGCCGGGGGGCCATTGGGCGGGGATCGACACCGCGGTGCCGAACCGGGTGGTGAAGGAGGCGCTTCTGGCGCGCGCCGTGCCGGAGCTGGCGGGCTACGGGACGGTGAGGCCGGAGGTGAAGTATGGGGAGCGAAGTCGGGTTGACTTCGTCCTGAGCGAGCCGGGGTTGCCGGAGGCGTATGTGGAGGTGAAGAACGTGCACCTTCTGCGGGCAGGCGACCTCGCCGAATTTCCGGACTGCGTGACGGACCGGGGTGCCCGGCATCTGGCGGAGCTGGCGGCCATGGTGGCGGCGGGGCACCGGGCGGTGATGCTGTTCCTCGTCCAGCGGACGGACTGCGCGCGCTTCGCGCTGGCTGCCGACCTCGACCCGGCTTATGCGCGCGCTCATGCGGCGGCGACGGCGGCGGGTGTGGAAACGATCGTCTACGACACGGCAATCTCGCCCGAGGGTGTGACGCTCCGTCATCCGTTACCGTGCGAGACTGGCGAAATTCTGCCGTCTGGCCTATTTAGGGGCCTGACGGACAGGAGATGACGGTGGACGACGCGCACCGGGGCCGGATCACGCGGGACGGCATCAGGATCCACGACCAGGCGGACTTCGCAGGGATGCGGAGCGCCGGGGCTTTGGCTGCGCGCATCCTCGACGACATCGCGGGGCACGTCTTCCCGGGGCAGACGACGGCGGAGCTGGACCGGATCATCACGGCGATGGTGGCGGAGGCGGGCGCGACCTCGGCCACGGTCGGCTACAAGGGCTACCGGCACGCGAGCTGCATTTCGGTGAACAACGTGGTGTGTCACGGGATTCCGGGGGCGCCCATTCCGAAGAGCAGCGTCGAGACGATCTCGAAGGACCCCGAGAAGCGTCGGGCGGACGACGCGCTGATGGACGGGGACATCCTGAACATCGACGTCACCGTGATCGTGGACGGCTGGTATGGCGATTCGAGCCGGATGTACGCGGCGGGGAGCTTGGCGAAGAAGGCGGAGCGGCTGATCCAGGTCACGCATGACGCGCTGATGAAGGGGATCGCGGCGGTTCGCCCCGGCAATACGTTTGGTGACATCGGCGCGGCGATCCAGCGGTATGTGGAGTCGGAGCGGATGTCGGTCGTGCGCGACTTCTGCGGGCATGGTCTCGGCCGCGTGTTCCACGCGCCGCCGAACGTGCTGCATTACGGGCGGCCGGGGACGGGGGCCGTGCTCGAGGAAGGCATGTTCTTCACGATCGAGCCCATGGTGAACCTCGGGCGGCCGGAGACGGTCGTGCTGGCCGACGATTGGACGGCGGTGACGCGGGACCGGTCGCTGTCGGCGCAGTTCGAGCATTCTGTGGGGGTCACGGCGACGGGCTGCGAGATTTTCACGCTGTCGCCTGCGGGGAAGTTTCATCCCACGTGGGGCTAGGTCCCAGCCTCAGACGAGCAGCATCTCCCTGATCTCGGCCATCGAGCGCACCACATGCGCGCCCGTCGCCGCGAGCACCTCCCCATCCCCTTTCGCCGCAAAGCCGAGGCATCGGACGCCCGCGTTGGCGGCGGCGGTGCAGCCGGGGACGCTGTCATCGATCATCACCACGTGTTCGGGGGCCACGCCTTCGGCGGCGATGGCGTGGAGGATCATGTCGGGGGCGGGCTTCGCGGGCAGGATCTCGCGGGAGAGGATGCGGCCGTCGAAGAGGTCCCAGAGGCCGGACGGGGTCAGGGTGATCCGCATCTTCTCGAACGCGCGGTTCGAGGCGACCCAGCGGGGGATGCGGGCGTCGTCGAGCGCGGCGATGAGGTCGAAGACGCCGGGGATGACGGGCACGCCTTCGCGCAGACGGGCGTAGATTTCGGCGTAGGTGTCGGGGACCCATGTGTCGGGCAGCCGCGCGCCCATGGCGCGGGCGCGCTGGCCCGTGCCATCCAGCGTGCCGCCGGTGAAGAGGCGGTCGACCTCCTCGGGCGAGAGGGGGAGGCCGTGGCGAGCGAGGTTGGCCGAGACGACCTCGGTCACCGGGCCTTCGCTGTCCACGAGCACGCCGTCGCAGTCGAAGATGACGAGGCGGGGTCTCATGAGGCGGCCATCAGGGTGATGTGGGTGTCGCCGTAGCGGCGGGATTCGAGGGGTGTGAAGCCTTCGGGCGCGGGCATGGGGGTGCGTTCCTCCCAGACGATGAGGGCCCCGGAGGCGAGCCAGTTGTTGGCGTGGGCGGCGGTGAGGGCTGCTTGGCCCAGGCCCTTGCCGTAGGGCGGGTCGAGAAAGACGAGGTCGTGGGGCTGGCCGGCGCCGGGGGCGGTGGCGTCGCGGGGGAGTATGGTGGTTTCGGCTTCCGTGCGCGTCTTCGCGACGTTCTGACGGAGGAGTGCGAGGGCGGTCGGCCCGTTGTCGATGAAGGTGGCATGCGAGGCGCCGCGGGAGAGGGCCTCGAGGCCGAGGGCGCCGGTGCCGGCGAAGAGGTCGAGCACGCGGGCGCCGGCGAGGGGGGTGCCGTAGCGGCCGCCCTGCAGGATGTTGAACAGGCTCTCGCGGACGCGGTCCGAGGAGGGGCGGAGGTGGGCGGCGGGGTCGCCCGCGCCGACGTCGGCCAGCGTCAGGCCCCGGAAGCGGCCGCCCACGATCCTCACGACTTGAGCAGCGCCTTGAGGTTGGTGGCGGGGTCGGCGATCTCGGCCTTCGCGGGCGACCGGCCGCCTTCGAGGAGGCGCTTGCCGACCATGTACGCGCGGGAGTCGTTCATCGCGTCGACGGCGAGGAGGGTGTCGCCGGCGTAGTACCAGTGGCTGACGCTGTCGCCTTCGCCGGGGCGGACCACGATGTTGTCCCAGCCGAGGTTGAGCCCCGCGATCTGGAGGTGGACGTCGTACTGATCCGACCAGAACCACGGCTGGGGGATGTAAGGCGTATCCGCGCCGAGGATGTTGCGGGCGACGGCTTCGGCCTGGTCGATGGCGTTCTGCACGGATTCGAGCCGGAGGCGCTGGCCCCGGTAGGGGAGGCGGGCGCAGTCGCCAGCGGCCCAGACGCCGGGGGCCGAGGTGCGGCCGTGGTCGTCGACGAGGATGCCGTCTTCGCAGGCAATGCCGGCGGATTGGGCGAGGGCGGCGTTGGGGGCGATGCCGATGCCGACGATGACGAAGTCGACGGGGAGTTCCGTGCCGTCGGCGAGGCGGGCGGCTTCGACGTGGCGGTCGCCCAGCAGGCGGTCGAGGCCTGTGGATTCGCGGATGTCGACGCCGTGGGCGCGGTGGAGGGCGCGGAACCAGTCTGAGGTGACGGGGGCGGCGACGCGCTGGAGGATGCGGGGGGCGGCTTCAAGGAGCGTGACGTGGAGGCCGCGCTTCGCTGTGACGGCGGCGGCCTCCAAGCCGATGTAGCCACCGCCGACGATGAGGACGCGGCGGCCTTCAATGAACTCGGGCGCCATGGCGTCGACGTCGGAGAGCGTGCGGACGGTGTAGACGCCGTGGAGGTCCCCGCCGATGGCGGCGGGAAGGCGGCGGGGTGTGGAGCCGGTGGTCAGCGCAAGGTGGTCGTAGGGGATCGTCTCGCCGCCCGCGGTCACGGTTCGCGCGGCGGTGTCGATGCTCTCGGCCCGGGTGTTCAGGCGCAGGTCGATGCGGTGGTCGGTGTAGAAGCTCTCGGGGCGGAGGTAGAGGCGGGCTTCCTCCATCTCTCCCAGCAGGTAGGCCTTGGAGAGGGGCGGGCGCTGGTAGGGGGGGACCGGTTCGTCGCAGAGGAGCGTGATGTCGCCCTCGAACCCCTCGGCGCGGAGTTTGGCGACAAGCGATGCGCCCGCCTGTCCGCCGCCGATGACCACGATGCCCATGCGCGTTCCCTTCCCGTCTGGCCGTCCGCCGGGGGCGACGCTATATCCCGGCGGGACCGGAACGCAATGCGAGGGACACAGGAATGACGCTGGCGGTGGGTGAGAAGTTTCCAGAGGCGACGCTGGCCCGGATGGGCGCGAACGGGCCGGAGCTCGTGCAGCTGTCCGACCACCTGAAGGGGCGCAAGGTCGTGCTGTTCGGGCTGCCCGGGGCCTATACGGGTCCGTGCAGCACGATCCACATCCCGAGCTTCATCCGCACGGCTGAGGCGTTCAAGGCGAAGGGCGTGGACGAGATCATCTGCGTGGCGGTGAACGACCCCTTCGTGCTGAAGGCCTGGGGCGAGTCGACGGGGGCCACGGCGGCGGGGATCACGCTGCTGGGCGATCCGGATGCGGTGCTGACGAAGACGCTCGGCATGGAGTTCACGGCGCCGCCGATCGGGCTTTACAACCGGTCGAACCGCTATGCGCTCCTCATCGAGGATGGGGTGATCCGCGTGTCGAACGTGGACGAGCCCGCGACCTGCAAGATTTCGGTCGGCGAGGAGCTTCTTGCCGCGATGGAGGCGGCATGAAGGACGAGGTCCGGGTGATCGCCGAGGGCGACACGCTGCCGGAGGCGACCCTGCTCCGGATCGGCCCGAACGGGCCGGAGCAGGTGTCGCTCCACGGGCTGCTCAAGGGGCGGAAGGTCATCCTCTTCGCCGTGCCGGGGGCCTACACGCCCACATGCGATTCGGCGCACATGCCGAGCTTCGTGCGGACGGCGGACAGGTTTCGCGAGAAGGGCATCGACGAGATCATCTGCGTGTCGGTGAACGACGCGCATGTGATGCGTTATTGGGGGCAGTCGACGGGAGCAGCAGCGGCGGGGATCACCCTGCTCGCGGACCCCGAGACTGCATTCACCTCTGCGCTGGGGCTGACGTTCAGCAACCCGGCGGTCGGGATGCTCAACCGCTCGCGCCGCTATGCGATGCGGGTGGAGGACGGGGTTGTGACGAGCTTCCACCTCGAGAAGCCCGGCGTCTGCGAGGTCTCGACCGGGGAGGCGATGCTGGAGGAGCTCTAGGCTCCTCCTGCCAGCGTCTCCATCCGCTTGGCGAGCTTCACGTCGAGTTCGGTCAGCCCACCCGCATCGTGCGTGGATAGCGTGACCTCGACCGTGCGGTAGACGTTGAACCATTCGGGGTGGTGGTTCAGCTTCTCGGCATGGAGCGCCACGCGTGTCATGAAGCCGAAGGCCTCGACGAAGTTCGCGAACGAGAACGTCTTGCGGATCGCGTCGCGGCCTTCCGTCATCTGCCAGCCCGCCACGAGAAGGGGTTCCAGAAGCTCCTTCCGCTGCTCCTCGGTCAGTTTGTCGGCCATCAGTCCTCCGTGATTTTCCTGAAGGGTCCATAGGTCGTCAGGACCTCGATCTCCTCGTCCACCGCCCGGCGTTCGGCGTCGAGATACTGGTCGACCGCGCGGGAGAAGCGGTCGTCGGCGAACCAGTGGAGCGAGTGGGTTTCGTTCGGCAGGTATCCGCGCGCAAGCTTGTGCGCGCCCTGCGCCCCGGCCTCGACCCGGGAGAGGCCGCGGGAAATCGCCCAGTCGATCGCCTGATAGTAGCAAAGTTCGAAGTGCAGGCAGGGGTGATCTTCGGAGCAGCCCCAGTAGCGGCCATAGAGCGTCTCGCGCCCGATGAAGTTGAGCGCGCCCGCGACGGGGCGACCGCCCCGGATCGCGAGGACGAGAAGCATGTCGTCGCGGAGCGTCTCATGCGCGCGGGTGAAGTAGGCGCGGGTGAGGTAGGGCGTGCCCCATTTGCGGGCGCCCGTGTCCTGGTAGAAGCGCCAGAAGTGGTCCCAGTGGACGGGCTCGATGGCGTCGCCGGTCAGCGCCACGATCTCTCCGCCGAAGGCCTGGGCGGTCTCGCGCTCCTTGCGGATGTTCTTGCGCTTGCGCGAGGAGAGGTCGGCGAGAAAGGCGTCGAAGTCGGCGTAGCCCCGGTTCTCCCAGTGGAACTGCTGCGTGATGCGGTGGAGGAGGCCCATCCGCGCGCCGGCCTCGGCCTCGGCCTCCGTGCAGAAGGTGACGTGGAGGGAGGAGAGGCGGTTATCGGCGGCGATCTGGACGGCACCCTGGATGAGGGCGGCGCGGCCGAGTTCCTCGTAGCCGGGGCGTGTGAGGAAGCGGCGCCCCGTGGCGGGGGTGAAGGGGACGGCCATCTGGAGCTTCGGGTAGTAGCGGCCGCCCGCGCGTTCATAGGCATGCGCCCAGTTGTGGTCGAAGATGTATTCGCCCTGGCTATGGGTCTTGGCGTAGAGCGGCGCGCAGGCGATGACCTCGCCCCCGCGCTGGGCCACGAGGTGGCGGGGCTGCCAGCCGGTGCCGGTGCCGACCGACCGGCTGTCTTCCAGCGCCTTGAGGAAGCGGTGGGTGGTGAAGGGGTCGCGCGGGCGGCCGCCGTCTGCGGCCTCCGGGCAGGCGCAGGCGTCCCATGCGGCGGGTTCCACCTCGGACAGCGATCCGAGGACGGTGATCAGGGCGGGCTGGTCGTCCATGGGTCCGATGCGGCCGGGGGTTGCCCCCGACTACTTGGCCTCCGACACGCGCGCGTCAAGCGGGGCGAGGGGGGCGGCGTAGCCCTCGAAGGTCACGCTGTCGGCGATCTTCCGCGCTTCGGCTTCGGCTTCGGGCGACCGGATCGTCCAGCAGAGGACGGGGACGCCTCCGGCCTTGAGCGCGAGGACGCGGGGGCGGGCAAGGTCGTTTGCCTCGTGGCTGATGAAGGCGGCGCCGGTCCGAGCGAAATCGGGGATCTCACGAAGGCGCGCGCAGGTGTCGGCGGGGACGCCGGGCCAGTCCTCGGGATCCCAGGAGCAGGTGGTCAGCCCGCGCGGGACGAGCGGGGCGTAGTGGCGCATGGCGTCGACGGAATGCGGGTTGAACGACATCACGGCCACGGGTCCGTCATAGGCGGCGAGGTCGAGCGCCACGGCCTGCTCCAGCTGCCCCACCTGAGGGCCCATGCGGCCGTCCTGGTCCTTGATCTCGATGATCAGCGGCACGCGGCCGGCGACCGTGGCAAGGACATCGCGCAAGGTTGGGATGGTGCCCCCGCCGCCCTTGAGCGGCAGCACGGCAAGGTCGCGGCTGTGGCGCTCGCGCACGAGGCCCGTTTCGTCGGTGAGGCGGTCGAGCGTCTCGTCGTGGAAGACGACGGCACGGCCGTCGGAGGTGAGCTGCACGTCGACCTCGATCCCGTAGCCCGCCGTTACCGCGGCCTGCACGGCGGCAAGCGAGTTCTCGGCCCGGCCCGGGGCATGGAGCGCCCGGTGCGCGACGGGGCGGGCGAGGAATCCGGTGGGCAGCGAGGGGGTCATCGGACCTGGAAGATCCCCTCGATCTCCACCGCGACCCCAAAGGGCAGGCTCGCCACGCCCACGGCACTGCGCGCGTGGCGTCCGGCCTCCCCCAGCGCCTCCACGAGGAAGTCCGAGGCCCCGTTCACGACCCTGGGCTGGTCGGTGAAGTCGGGGGTGCCGTTGACGAAGGCGGTGAGCTTGACGACGCGGACGAGGCGGTCGAGGTCGCCGTCGCAGGCCGCCTTCACCTGCGCCAGCAGGCTGATCGCGCAGGACCGCGCGGCTGCGGCGCCCGCGGGGATGTCCATATTGTCGCCGAGCCGCCCGGTGATCCAGCCGTCGGGGCCTTTCGAGATCTGCCCCGAGACATGAACGAGGTCGCCCGTCCGCACCCATGGCACATAGTTCGCCGCAGGCGGCGGGGCGTCGGGCAGCGTGACGCCAAGCTCTCCCAGGCGCGTTTCGATACGGCTCATTCCCCACCCTTCCGCAATGGACCCGGGACGCAGGCTAGCGGGGGCGCGGGCGGCGGAAAAGTGGCTTGTTGGCCTTCATTCGGCGAGGCGCGGCTACTGGCACCGGAAAAACCTCCCACGCGGCCTTGCCCTTGCGGCCGCTTCGGGGGACAAGTGGACCGGTTCGTTCAGATGCGACCGCTCTCTGCCCCTTCCGGTTCAGGCGCCCCGAAGCACATGTTGAGGCCATTCGACCGTTCCCCCGCCGTGCGGGCCCCTCTCGCCGCTGTCGCACTTGCGGTCCTGGGCGGGTGCGGGCAGCCCGTGCCGAACCCGCCGGGCGATACCGCCTACGACCCCTACGAGGCGCAGAACCGCGAGATGCACGCCTTCAACAAGGAGGTGGACACCTACGTGGTCCGCCCGGCCTCCCAGGTGTGGGGCGCACTGCTGCCGCCGCCTGCGCGGCGAAGCGCGATGAACTTCGCCGTCAACCTCGAGACGCCGACCTACATCATGAACGACCTCCTCCAGGGCGAGGTGGACGACGCGACCCACAACCTGATCCGCTTCGTGGTGAATTCCACCCTCGGTATCGGGGGGCTCTTCGATCCGGCGCGGGGCATGGGGCTCGAACCGCGGGAGTCGGACTTCGACCAGACGCTCTACGTCTGGGGCGCAAGCGAGGGGCCGATCGTCGAATCGCCCGTGCTGGGCGTCTACACCTCGCGCCACGCCTATGGGACGGTCGTGGACATCGTGATGAACCCCGCGCGCCTGGTGCTGCCCTTCAGTACGCCCTGGCTCAACTCGTCGATCATCGAGGTGCTGGATACCCGCTACAGCCTCACGGACACCATCGACGCCACACTCTACGAGAGCGCCGACAGCTACGCGATCTCACGAAGCGTTTACCTGCAGAATCGACGGTTCTTCCTCGCAGGGGGGCAGTCGGAGGTCTACGTTGACCCCTATGATGACCTTTACGGAGAGTGACATGACCCGCCGCAGCTTCCTCTCCACCGGCGTCGCCTTCGCCGCGCTCCTCGCCCTGCCTTTGCCGGCCCACGCGCTCGACACCGGGGCGGCACGGGCGCTCGTGGAGGCGGTGGTGGCCGACATCAACAGGGTCATCAGCTCGGGCCGGTCCGAGCAGGCGATGTACGGCGACTTCCGCCAGATCTTCGTCCGCTACGCCGACGTGCCCACGATCGCGCGCTCCACGCTGGGCCCCGCCGCCCGGCAGGCGTCGGCGCAGCAGCTGGCGGCCTTCAGCGACGCCTTCTCGATCTACATGGCGCGGAAGTACGGCGCGCGGTTCCGCGAGTTCATCGGCGGCGAGATCGTGGTGCGCGACGCGAAGCCGGTGAACAACTTCGTCGAGGTGCAGGGACAGGCGGTGCTGCGCGGCCAGGCGCCCTTTGCCGTGGCGTTCCGCGTTTCGGACCGGTCGGGACAGGTGAAGTTCTTCGACCTCCTGATCGAGGGGATCAGCCTGCTCACCACCGAGCGGACCGAGATCGGCGCGATGCTTGACCAGCGGCGGGGCAACATCGACCAGCTGACGCGGGACCTGCGCGGCGGAGCCTAGCGGTTTCCGCCGAAGATGGCGTTCAGCACCTCCTGGATCGTGCTTTCGGCGACGCCTCCGGTCGAGGGGGTCTGTTGCGGATACGGCGTTTCAGCCGGATAGGGGGCCTGCTGCGCGTAGGGCACTTCCTGGCCGTAGGGAAGCTGCTGCCCGTAAGGCGTGGTCGGATCCTGCACCCCGCGCGGCTGGGGGATGAACATGGGCAGCGGCCTCGCGGGAAGCCCTTCGTGCACGCGCAGCATCGTCTCGCGCCAGATCTCGGCCGGGAGGCCGCTTCCCGTGACCCCCTTGAGCGGGGTGTTGTCGTCGTAGCCCATCCACACACCCGCCACGTAGTCGGCCGTGAAGCCCAGGAACCATGCGTCCCGGGCGGCCTGCGTGGTGCCCGTCTTGCCCGCGGCCTCGCGATCCGGCAGGGCGGCGCGGGTGCCCGTGCCGCTCGTCACGACCTCGGAGAGCATGTAGACGAGCTCCTGCGCCGCCATCTCCGAGATGACGCGTTCGCCCATCCCACCTTCCTGTCCGATGAGGGCCGTGTCCTGCCCCTGAAGGCGGAGTTCCACGAGACCGTAGGGCATCACGGAGGTGCCGCCGTTGAGGATGCCGGCATAGGCGCCCGTCATCTCGAGCAGCGTCGATTCCGACACGCCAAGCGCGATGGCGGGACCGGAGGCGATGTTCGATTCGATGCCGAAGTTCTGCGCGACCTCCCGGACCGCGTCGCGGCCGACCGCTTCGGACAGCCGAACGGCGGGCGTGTTCAGCGACCGCTTCAGCGCCTCGGTCAGCGTCACCTCGTGGTTGAGGAAGGTGTTGGTGTAGTTCGAGGGGCTCCACGGCCCCGACCCGGGGACGTTGATCGTCAGCGGCGCGTCGAGGATCGGGTCGAACGGATTCCAGCCCATGTCGAGCGCCGCGGCGTAGATGAAGGGCTTGAAGGACGACCCCGTCTGCCGCTTGGCCTGGATCGCGCGGTTGAACTGCCCGGCGACTCCGCGGAACTTGCGCCCGCCGACCATGGCCCGCACGGCGCCGTCCGCGCTCATCACCACGATGGCCGCCTGGGCCTCGGACCCTTCCGACACGCGCGTGTCGAAGACGTGCTGGAGCGCCGCCTCGGCTGCGTTCTGGATGCGCTGGTCGAAGGTCGTGCGGATGATGACGTCCTCGGTCGTCTCGCGGGTAAGGAACGACGGACCCTGGTCCATCACCCAATCGGCGAAGTACCCGCCTGCGCGGGCTTCCGCGGCCTCGGACAGGCGGGCGGGGTTTTCGCGCGCGAAGTCGGCTTCGGCGGTGGAGATGAAGCCCTGCTCCTCCATGAGCCCGATGATCACGCCGGCGCGGTTCTGGCTGCGCTGGAGGTTCGCGGTCGGGGCGAAGCGGGAGGGTGCGATCAGGAGACCGGCAAGCATCGCCGCTTCCGACGGGCCGACCTCGTTGGCGGATTTGCCGAAGTAGCGCTGCGCCGCGGCCTCGAATCCGCGGGTGCCTGCGCCGAGGTAGGCGCGGTTGAGGTAGATCGTGAGGATCTCGTCCTTGGTGTAGCGGAGCTCCATCGCGATCGCGTAGACCGCCTCCTTCGCCTTGCGCTGGAGCGTGGAGCGGCGGCAGTCGGCCTCGTATTCGGCCTCGGTCATGCCCGATGTCGGGTCGTAGGGGACGCCGAGGCAGAGGAGCTTTGCGGTTTGCTGGGTGATCGTCGAACCGCCGTTCCCGGAGAACGGGCTGCGGCCTTCGCTCATGTTGATGCGGATTGCGCTGGCGATGCCGCGGGGGCTGACGCCGAAGTGGCGGTAGAATCGGCGATCCTCGGTCGCGATGATCGCGTTCCGGAGATGGGGAGAGACGGTGTCGGCGGTGATCTGGCCGCCGAACTGTTCGCCCCGCCAGGCGAAGACCTGTCCGTCGCGGTCGAGCATCGTGACCGAGCCGCGGGCGCGTCCGTCCAGGACCGAAGTGTAAGGCGGCATCTGGGCGGCATAGAAGGCGACGAAGCCGCCGATCACAAGCGCGGCGGCGATCGCCGTGCGGGAGCCGATCCACCAGAAGAGCCTGAAGATCCAGCCGAAGAAGCCGAAAATCACACGGCCCAGGAAACCGCGCCGGGGCCTGGGCGCGCGACGGCTGCCCCGCGTCCGCGCGGGCGCCTTCGCCTCCTTCGCCTGCGCCGTCCGCGCCTGCCTGCGCTCCGCCACAAGGGGCGGTCGCTTGCCGTTCCTGCCGCTCATCGCCGGTCCTGTGCCGATCTGCTCGTTGCCTTGGAGGATAGCCGCTATTGCGGGGGATGTGGACCTCCATTCTGTGCGGCCGCAGCATCCGTTCGGTGATTAATTTTTGGGCGAAGTGTTCCGATTGTGCAAAAAATGTGCAACGGAGCCGGGAATCCGTCACCGAAACGTTACCCCTTCGCTTGAGGTAGCGCTTCGCTCTCCTCCTTCTTGCCGCGTGAACCAAGCGGGGGCTGCCTCCCGCGCAACGGAAGGGGATGCAAGTGAAGATCATCATTGCAGCGATCAAGCCGTTCAAGCTGGAGGAGGTGCGCGAGGCGCTCACCTCCATCGGCGTGCGCGGCATGATGGTGACGGAGATCAAGGGCTTCGGCTCCCAATCGGGGCACACGGAGATCTACCGGGGCGCGGAGTATGCGGTGAACTTCGTGCCGAAGGTGAAGCTAGAGATCGTGGTGCCCGCGGACATGGCCGACCAGGTCGTCCAGACGATCGCCACCACGGCCAAGACCGACAAGATCGGCGACGGCAAGATCTTCGTTCTCGACGTGGAAAGCGCGATGCGCGTCCGCACGGGCGAGACGAACGAAGACGCACTCTGACGGTCCTCGAAAGGGTATGACGCACATGAAACATCTGAAGTACCTGCCTCTCGTCGCCCTCGTGGCCGCGATGCCGAGCCTGGGCCTTGCCCAGGAAGCGGAAACGGTCGTCGAGGTCGTCGAGGAGGCCGTTCCGGCCGCCGTCCCGACGGACGTCGTCTGGATCCTCAACTCGCTGCTCTTCCTGATCGGCGGATTCCTCGTGTTCTTCATGGCCGCGGGCTTCGCCATGCTCGAAGCCGGGCTCGTCCGGTCGAAGAACGTGACGATGCAGCTGATGAAGAACATGGCGCTCTTCTCGCTCGCCGCGATCTTCTACTACCTCATCGGCTACAACCTCATGTATCCGCTGGGCGACTGGGCGATCGAGGGCTACTTCTCGGCCCTGTTCCCGGCGCCGGCCGTGCTCGAGGCCGTGGGCGTCACGATCGACGCGGTGGACGACCCCGCCTATGCCTCCACGGGCTCGGACTTCTTCTTCCAGCTCATGTTCTGCGCCGCCACGGCCTCCATCGTCTCGGGCGCGCTGGCCGAGCGGATCAAGCTCTGGCCGTTCCTGATCTTCACGATCATCCTGACCTCGATCATCTACCCGCTCCAGGCGTCCTGGAAATGGGGCGGCGGCTTCCTCGACGAGATGGGCTTCCTCGACTTCGCGGGCTCCACCGTCGTGCACTCGGTCGGCGGCTGGGCCGCGCTCGCGGGGGCGATCATCCTCGGGCCGCGAATCGGGAAGTACGCCAAGGACGGGCGGATCAACCCCATGCCGGGCTCGAACCTCGCGCTCGCGACGCTGGGGACCTTCATCCTCTGGCTCGGCTGGTTCGGCTTCAACGGCGGCTCGCAGCTGGCCATGGGGTCGATCGGCGACGTGGCCGACGTGAGCCGGATCTTCGTCAACACCAACGCGGCGGCGGCGGGCGGCTCCATCGTGGCGCTGATCCTGACGCAGGTGCTCTACAAGAAGCCCGACCTCACCATGGTGCTGAACGGTGCGCTGGCGGGGCTCGTGTCGATCACGGCCGAACCCCTGACGCCGTCGATCGGCATGGCCACGATCATCGGCGGGATCGGGGGCGTCATCGTCGTGTTCGGCGTGCCGCTTCTGGACAAGTTCAAGATCGACGACGTGGTGGGCGCCATCCCGGTGCACCTGTTCTGCGGGATCTGGGGCACCATCGCCGTGGTGCTGACGAACCCCGACGCGTCGTTCGGCACGCAGATCGTGTCCATCGTGATCGTCGCGGTCTTCGCCTTCGTGGCCTCGCTGGTGGTCTGGCTGATCCTCAAGGGGATCATGGGGCTCCGCGTGGACGAGGAGGCGGAACTGCGCGGGCTCGACATGACGGAACTGGGCATGGAGGCCTATCCCGACTTCACCAAAGGCTGATCTCCCTTCCAGTCAGTCTTCGACCTGCCCGGGCGTTCGCGCCCGGGCCTTTTCGTTTTCGGAGCGCGCGTGCCGCGCGCGAGAGATGTCTCGCGCCCGTCCTCCGGACGGGCCCTCGGGCTGCCTCCGGCGGGAGTATTTGGACCGAGATGAAACTTCAGGCGCGGAACACGCGGGAGGGGTGGAGCTCGCCCGCGCGGTAGGTGCCGACCGCGACGGCGCGGCCGCCCAGCGAGGCCCAGGCGGTCTCGCCGTAGTCGGCGTCCGACGCGATGACGGGGGCGGGGTTGCCGTTGCGGAGGCGGGCGGCGGCCTCGGGCGTGCAGCGCACCTCGGGCAGATCGGAGAGCCCGTCCTCGAGCGGGCGGAGGAGCGCTACGAGCGCCTCGGTCTGGGCGAGTTCCTCGATGCGCTCCATGCTGACGCCGTCGGCCGCGTCGAAGGCGCCGGACCAGAGGCGGCGGAGCGCGAGGACATGGGCGTGGCAGCCGAGCGCGCGGCCGAGGTCGCGGGCGATGGCGCGGACGTAGCCGCCCTTGCCGCAGACCATCTCCAGCTCGGCGTGGTCGGGGTCGGGCCGGGCGAGGAGCGTGAGGCTTTCGACCCAGAGCGGGCGGGGGGCGAGGTCCATCTCCTCGCCCTCACGCGCCCGGACATAGGCGCGTTCGCCGTCGATCTTGACGGCGGAGAACTGCGGCGGGGTCTGGAGGATGTCGCCTTGGAAGGCCGTCAGAGCCTCCGTGATCGCGGCGTCCGTGGGGCGGAGGGGGCTTGTCGCGACGACCTCGCCTTCGGCGTCGTCGGTGTTGGTGGCCTGCCCGAAGCGGACGGTGAAGCGGTAGCACTTGAGCGCATCCGTCACGAAGGGGACGGTCTTCGTGGCCTCGCCGAGCGCGATGGCGAGGACGCCGGTGGCGGCAGGGTCGAGCGTGCCCGCGTGGCCCGCCTTCTGGGCGCCCAAGGCCCAGCGGACCTTGTTCACGACGGCGGTCGACGTGATGCCCGCCGGCTTGTCCACGACGAGCCAGCCCGAGATGTCCCTGCCCTTCCTGCGCCGCGCCATGTCTGTCCCTCCGGGGCGAGGGCCGCGTGGTAGCGGGCCGGGGCGGGGGCGTCAATCGGCGGGGATCGCCGTCCCGATGATGGGGCCGAGCGGGAAGCCGACGTCGTGGCGCCCGGTGTCGCGGCGGTAGAGGCGCGAGACGCTTCCGTCGAGGTAGAGGGCGTTCGGCGTGCCAAGCTCGTCGCGGAAGAGGCGGGCGAAGTCGTGGAAGTTCACGGGGCGGTTCGAGATGGCGAGCCAGAGGCTCCCGTCGGGCGCCACGCCCGCGCCGTTGCGGACGTTGAGGAAGTCGCTGCCGGGGATGAAACGCGGGTGCAACGCGCCGTCGATGACGAGCATCGGCCCCGACTGGGTGGCGAAGCGGCACGCGGGGCGGTCTTCCGCGAAGCGGCGCGATTCGAGGATGGCGGCGGTGCCGTCGCCAAGGCAGAGGACGCCGTTCGGGAGCATCCCGAAGTTGCCGGGCCCTTCGCGGGTGACGATGCCGGTCGCCTCCACGCCGTCCTCCACGTAAAGGCCGACCGGGCGGCGGTCCCGGTGGTACATGCCGGCGTTCATGGCGATGCCGAGGGTCAGCCCTTCTGCCGCGAGGCGTTCGTTCACACGGTCGAAGGTGCCGAGGATCCGGCCCGTGTCATCGCGGAGCCAGAGGCGAATGTCTTCGGTGGCAGGGTCGATGCGGCAGGCGGTGTAGGAGGTCCCCTCGACGTCAAGGTCACGGCAGTCGGCGGAGAGCGCGGGGGAGGCGAGGAGCGCCGCCGCGAGGGCGAGACCGCGCATCACGTCTCGATGTCGCGCCGCACGGTCTCGTCCGAGAAGAGGCGGCGGGTCTCGTCGAGGCGGTCGAAGGTCTCGTCGAGGACGAAGCGGAAGTCGGGGGCGTACTTGATCTCGATCCCCTTCACCACGGCGCGGCGGATCTCGGACCGGTTGCGGTTCAGGACCTCGAGCGCGTGCGCGGCATCCTTGCCGCCCAGCGGCATGACCCAGGCGGTGGCGGTCTTGAGGTCGGGCGTGGCGCGGACTTCGCCCACGGTGATCGAGAGGGCGTTCAGTTCGGGGTCGTGCACTTCCCCGCGCGCCAGCACCTCCGACAGGCGGCGGCGGAGCAGCTCGCCCACGCGGAGCTGGCGGTGGGAAGGCCCCGAGGAGGACGGGGCGGGAGATCGCTTTGCGGCCATGGGCGTGATCTAGGCTCTCGCGCGCCTGCCCGCAAGCGGGGGCTTTGCGTCAGGGTGCGTCAGGCGGTAAGGGAGCGGCTGGCAGGGAGAGGCGCGCGGACATGGACAAGCCGGGGATCGTCGTCACGGGAGCGTCGGGGCGGATGGGGCGGATGCTCGTCCGGACCGTGCTCGACAGCGCGGAGGCGCAGCTCTCGGGGGCCGTGGAGCGGCCGGGGCATCCGTGGATCGGGCAGGATCTTGGCGTGGCGATGGGGGGGGCGCCGATCGGCGTGATCGTGAGCGACGATCCGCTGGAGCCCTTCGCGGCGGCCCATGCCGTGCTCGATTTCACTGCGCCCGAGGCGACGGTGGAGTTCGCCGCCGTCGCGGCGCAGGCGCGGGTCGTGCATGTGGTGGGGACGACCGGGCTTCAGGCGGAGCATCTGAGGAAGCTGAACGCCGCCGCGCGGCATGCGGTGATCGTGCGGGCGGGGAACATGAGCCTGGGCGTCAACCTGCTCGTGGGGCTGACGCGGCAGGTGGCGGCGGCCCTGGGCGAGGAGTTCGACATCGAGATCGTCGAGGCGCATCACCGGATGAAGGTGGATGCGCCGTCGGGCACGGCGCTCATGCTGGGCGAGGCGGCGGCGGCGGGGCGGGGCGTTTCGCTGGCCGAGGTGTCGGATCGCGGGCGGGACGGCGTCACCGGCGCGCGGGTGCCGGGGCATATCGGGTTCAGCGCGATCCGGGGTGGGGACATCGTGGGCGAGCACGACGTGATCTTCGCCGGCGCGGGGGAGCGGATCGTGCTGCGCCACATCGCCACCGACCGGGCGCTCTTCGCGCGGGGCGCGCTGCGTGCGGCGCTCTGGGGGCAGGACAGGGTGCCGGGGGAATACGACATGCTGGACGTGCTCGGCTTCCGGTGATCCGGGCGGGCGGTTCCTGCGTAAGAGAGACGTATCCTTGGGGTCCGCAAACACCATGAAGATGCCTTCCCTCGCGCTGGCCGCGGCCAGCCTTCTTGCCGCAGAGACCGCCGTGGCCGAGCAGTTCCGCCCGGTCCGCGACCAGTCGACCTTCGTCAACGTGATCGAGGGCCGGAACCTCACGCGCTTCGGCATCCGGCTCGAGGTCACGCCCGAGGGCGAGATCAGGGGCGACGCCTTCGGGCGGCCTGTCCGGGGCGAATGGCGGTGGCAGGACGGTTTCTTCTGCCGCGATCTCTACTGGGGGGAGCGGGACCTTGGTCCGAACTGCCAGGAGGTCCAGATGAACGGCGAGACGCTGCGCTTCATTTCGGACCGGGGTGCGGGAATCTACGCGGACCTGCGCCTGAGGTAGGCTCAGAAGTCGACCGCGATCCCCTTGCGTTCCCAGTCGCCGTAGCGGACGGGCTCGGGCCCGTCGCGCCCGCCGAGTTCCGGGGGCAGCTCCGCGGGCTTGGCGGCCTTCCGCCGTGCTTCGGCCTCGGCCAGCGCGCGCCGGGCTTCGGGGGGCAGGTCCTTTGGCGGTTCGGTGTTGGACATCGGCGCGGTTCCTTGTTGCGGGACTTTGCCTGATATAACCGGGGCGCGTCCGTGAACAACCTCAGGCCTGTCCCATGCCCAAGCCCGGCCTAGCCGCGCGCCGCGCCGCGCTCGACCTCGTGAACGGGGTCCGCATCGGGCATCGGGCGCTCGGCGACATGTCCGTGCCCGAGGCGCTGCCGCCCGAGGAGCGGGCGCGGGCAGCGCGGCTGGCGGCGGAGACCCTCCGATGGTCGGGGCGGGCGGACCGGATGCTGGGGCCGCACCTTCGGCAAAGGCCGCCGGAGGAGGTGCTGAACCTCCTCAGGCTCGGCACGGTGGAGCTTTGCGTGGACGGCGCGGCGCCGCACGGCGTGGTGGACGCGGCGGTGACGCTCGCGAAGGGCACGGCCGGGACGCGACGGCAGGCGGGGCTCGTGAACGCCGTGCTGCGTCGGGTGTCGGAGGAGGCGGCGAGGTGGGACTCGCTGCCGGTTCCCGAACTGCCGAAGTGGCTCCGCAAGCGGCTTCTGGAGGCGTGGGGCAAGGCGGCCGTGGCTGCGATGGAGGCGGCCCATGCGGCGGGCGCGCCGCTCGACCTGACGCCGAGGGACGGCGATGCCGAGGCGCTGGCGAGGGCGGTGGGAGGCGAGGTCCTGCCCACGGGGTCGGTGCGGGTCGCTTCCGGGCAGGTGACGGCGCTCCCCGGTTATGCCGAGGGGCGGTTCTGGGTGCAGGACGCCGCCGCCGCGCTCCCGGCGCGGGTGCTCAAGCCCGAGGCGGGGGAGCGGGTGCTCGATCTCTGCGCCGCGCCGGGCGGAAAAACGATGCAGCTGGCGGCGATGGGGGCGCGGGTGACGGCGCTGGACATCTCGCCGGAGCGGATGAAGCGCGTGGAGGAGAACCTTGCCCGCACGGGGCTGTCCGCCGAGATCGTCGTTGCCGACGCCCTGACATGGGAAGGTGGGCCGTTCGACGCCGTGCTGCTCGACGCGCCCTGCACGGCGACGGGGACGATCCGGCGGCACCCCGACCTGCCCTTCGTGAAGGAGGAGGCGCAGGTGGAGGAACTCGCGGCGCTCCAGGCCGCGCTGATCGACCGCGCGCTTCGGCTCGTGCGGCCCGGCGGACGGGTCGTGTTCTGCACCTGCTCGCTCCTGCCCGAGGAGGGCGAGGCGCAGGTCGAGGCGACGCTCGCGCGGCATCCGGGGCTCGCCCTGGTGCCGGAGGCTCTGGAGGTCGAGGGGATCGAGCTCGCGTGGATCGGGCCGCAGGGCCTCCGCCTCAGGCCCGATTTCTGGGCCGAGCGGGGCGGGCTCGACGGGTTCTTCATCGCCTGCCTGCGCGCCCCCGGATGACACCGGATTTTGCGATGACACTCCCCGCCTGCCTCACTATGGTCCGCTCCGAAGGCGGTCCGACCCTCCGATCGCAAGTCAGGAACTGAAGGCCCTTGGCACCCGCAGAACCCTGGTCCGAACGCCGGGCGCGCTGGCTCAACCGCTATCACGCGCGCCGCGCCGGCATCGGCCCGGTGGCGAGCGGGTTCGTGAGCACGCCCGAGCCGCGGTCGATCGGGTCGTTCCACCGCGGGCGGCAGATCGCGGCAGGCAACTTCCTGTTCGCCGGCTACCTTGTCGAGGCGCCGGAGACCCCGATCTGGGACCTGCCGATGCCCGACGCGGTGTTCGAGGCCGAGGTGCACGGCTTCGCCTGGCTTGATGACCTGGCCGCCGTGGGGGACAGGGCGGCGCAGAACCGCGCGCAGGCCTGGACGCACGACTGGATCAGCCGCTACGGCGAGGGCGAGGGGCCGGGATGGACGCCGGACCTGACCGGGCGGCGGCTCGTGCGGTGGGTGAACCACGCGATCCTGCTTCTGAACGGCGCGAGCCGGGAGGAGAACCGGGCGTTCTTTCGCGCGCTCACGCGGCAGACGCGCTACCTCGCCCGCCGATGGCCGGGTGCCTCGCCGGGACTGCCGCGGGTCGAGGCGCTGACGGGGCTGGTCTACGCCGGTCTCAGCCTCACCGGAATGCAGCGCCATGTGCGCCCCGCGGTGCAGGCGCTTGACCGCGAATGCCGCGCGCAGATCGGGACGGACGGGGGAATTCCCACGCGGAACCCCGAGGAGCTGCTTGACGTGTTCACGCTCCTGACCTGGAACATAGCCGCATTGGCCGAAGAGGGCCGCGCTCCCGGCCCCGGCCTTCTGGGCGCCGTGGAGCGGGTGGCGCCGACGCTGAGGTCGCTGCGTCATTCGGACGGCGGGCTCGCGCGGTACCACGGCGGCGGCCGCGGTCAGGAGGGGCGGCTCGACCAGGCGCTGGCGACATCGGGGGTGAAGACCATCCGGACCGAAGGGCTCGCCATGGGCTTCGCCCGCATCTCGCACGGGCGGACGAGCATCATCGTCGATGCCGCGCCGCCGCCGTTGGGCGCGGTGTCGGCCGATGCCCACGCCTCGACGCTGGCGATGGAGGTAACGTCCGGGCGGCGCCCGCTGGTCGTGAACTGCGGGTCGGGGAGGGCTTTCGGGCAGAACTGGCGCCGGGCGGGGCGGGCGACGGCGTCGCATTCGACGCTGGCGCTGGAGGGCTACAGTTCGGCCCGGCTCGCGCCCGCCGGGGCGGTGATGGGACGCACGCGGGAGCTGCTGGAGGACGGGCCGCGGCGGGTGACCGTGGACTGGCAGGGCGATGATTCGACGACCGGGCTGCTCGCCTCCCACGACGGCTACCTGAGGTCCCACGGCCTTGTGCATGTGCGCAGCCTGCGGCTAGGGCTCGACGGGCGGGGACTCACGGGGGAGGACGCGCTGGATGTCCCCGACGCGGAGGCGGGGCGCATCTTCGCACGCGCCCTCGATGCCTCGAAGCTGCGCGGGATCGGCTTCGCGATCCGGTTCCACCTCCATCCGGACGTGGACGCGCAGCTCGACCTCGGGGGGACGGCGGTGTCGATGGAACTGCGGAGCGGAGAGATCTGGGTCCTTCGCCACGACGGGCGGGCGGAGCTGACGCTGGAGGCGAGCGTCTACCTGGAAGGCGGGAGGCTCGCGCCACGCGCCTCGCGGCAGGTGGTGCTGTCGGGCACGGCCGTGGACCGGTCGACCCGCGTCGGCTGGACGATCTCGAAGGCGCAGGATACGCCCTCGAACATCCGCGATTTCGTCTCGGACGACCCCGCCACCGACTGATGAGGAGTGCCCCGATGTCCGATCTTCAGCCCCTGCGTCGCGCGCTGATTTCCGTTTCGGACAAGACGGGCGTGGTGGACCTGGCCCGGGCGCTGGCGGGACACGGGGTGGAGCTTCTGTCTACCGGCGGCACGTCGGACATGCTGCGGGAGGCGGGGCTTGCCGTGCGGGACGTGGCGGACCTGACGGGCTTCCCCGAGATGATGGACGGGCGGGTGAAGACGCTGCACCCGAAGGTGCATGGCGGTCTGCTCGCGCTCAGGGACAGGGCGTCGCACATCGAGGCGATGGAGGCGCACGGGATCTTGCCGATCGACCTTCTGGTGGTGAACCTCTACCCGTTCGAGGCCACGGTGGCGCGCGGGGCGTCCTACGACGACTGCGTGGAGAACATCGACATCGGCGGGCCCGCGATGATCCGGGCGGCGGCGAAGAACCACGCCTTCGTGAGCGTCGTGGTGGACGTGGAGGACTACGAGCCGCTTCTGGCCGAGCTGGCCGAGCACGGGGGGCAGACGACGCTGGCCTTCCGGCGGAGGCTTGCGCAGGCGGCCTATGCGCGCACGGCGGCCTATGACGCGGCGGTGTCGACGTGGATGGCGGACGCGATCGGGGAAGAGACGCCCCGGCGGCGGGCCTTCGCTGGCACCCTGCGGCAGGCGCTGCGCTACGGGGAGAACCCGCATCAGGGGGCGGCGTTCTATGCCGACGGGTCGGGGCGCCCCGGGGTCGCCACGGCGGTGCAGTGGCAGGGCAAGGAGCTCAGCTACAACAACATCAACGACACGGATGCGGCGTTCGAGCTGGTGTCGGAGTTCCCCCCCGAGGACGGCCCCGCCTGCGCGATCATCAAGCACGCGAACCCCTGCGGCGTGGCGACGGGGGCTACTCTGGCCGAAGCCTACGCCCGCGCCTTCGACTGCGACCGGACCTCGGCCTTCGGGGGGATCGTGGCGCTGAACGGGCGGCTCGATCTGGAGACCGCGCAGGCGATCACTGAGATCTTCACCGAGGTGGTGATCGCGCCCGAGGCGGACGAGGGGGCGAAGGCGCATTTCGCCGCGAAGAAGAACCTGCGGCTTCTGACGACGGGGGGGCTGGCGGACGCGGCGTCGCGGGGGCTTGCCTGGCGGCAGGTGGCGGGCGGGTTTCTCGTGCAGGACCGGGACAACGGGCGGGTGACGCGGGCGGAGCTCAGGGTCGTGACGCGGCGGGCGCCGACGGAGGCGGAGCTCAAGGACCTGCTATTCGCGTGGACGGTCGCCAAGCACGTGAAGTCGAACGCCATCGTCTACGCGAAGGGCGGCGCGACCGTGGGCATCGGGGCGGGGCAGATGAGCCGGCTCGACAGCTCCACCATCGCGGCGCTGAAGGCGCGCCGGATGGGTGCGGAGCTGGGGCTGGCGGAGACGCCGGCGCAAGGCTCGGTCGTGGCGTCGGATGCGTTCTTTCCCTTTCCGGACGGGCTTCTCGCCGCGGCCGAGGCTGGGGCGACCGCCGTCATCCAGCCGGGGGGGTCGGTCAAGGACGACGACGTCATCCGCGCCGCCGACGAGGCGGGGCTGGCCATGGTCCTGACCGGGCAGCGGCATTTCCGGCACTGACACGATGCGCACGCTCTGGATCACCGCCGCCATCGTCTTCGTGCTCGACCAGATCACGAAGGTGGTCGTCGTGCACTGGCTGAACCTGAAGGAGTTCGGCTCCCTCGACGTGCTGCCGCCCTTCGTCAACTTCCGCATGGCGTGGAACCGGGGGATCAACTTCGGGCTGTTCTCGGGCGATTCGGACTGGACGCGGTGGATCCTGATCGCCATCGCGCTTGCCATCTCGGGATGGGTTGTGTGGTGGCTCCACCGGGAGGACGAAGGGTGGTGGGCGCGCCTGTCGGGGGGGCTTCTCGTCGGCGGGGCGGTCGGCAACGTGATCGATCGCATCCTCTACGGCGCTGTGGCGGACTTTCTGAACATGTCCTGCTGCGGGTTCGAGAACCCGTGGTCGTTCAACGTGGCCGACATCTCGATCTTCGCGGGCGCCTTCGGGCTGATCCTCTTCACCGGGCGCGACAAGAGCCGTGACGCGCCCCGCAAGACGCGCTAGACACGGACCCGCAATGCGAGGCGAATTCCACATCCGGGCAGGTCGGGCCATCCTTGCGGGGGCGATGCTCCTGCTGATTGCGGCCTGCGGGGGCAGCGACGCCAATCTCTATAACCTCCGGTCGGATTCGGGCGGGCCGGACGAATTCGCCATCCTGCCCACCAAGCCCCTCCAGATGCCGGAGAACATGGCCGCGCTGCCGGTGCCCGAACCCGAGGGCACGAACCGTGCGGATCCGACGCCCATGGCCGACGCCTATGCCGCGCTCGGCGGCAACGCCGCGGCGCTGTCGCGGCCGGGCGGCGATCCGGGCCTCGTCCGCTATGCCACGCGCTACGGCGTCGATCCGGCGATCCGCCAGCAGCTCGCGGCGGCGGATGCGCAGTACCGTCAGGGCCAGGGGCCGCTGCTTCTGGAACGCTTCGCGGGGGTGACGACCTACTACCGCGCCTATGCGCCCTTCGCGCTGAACCAGCAGGCCGAGCTGGCGCGGTTCCGCCGCGCGGGGGTCCGCACACCGTCGGCCCCGCCGCCCGCTCCGACCAACTGACGGCCGGTCACGCTTGCGTGGCGCGGCTTGATTAGCCTGTGCAGTTCCGTATCTGGTGGCGCCGACAGGGAACGAAGGGCGCCATCGATGAAGCGATTTCTCGCGGCCGTCACCATCACCGTACTGGCGGCACTGCCGCTGGCAGCGGCCGAGGTCACGAATTTCACGCTGTCCAACGGGATGGAGGTCGTCGTTCTCGAGGATCGCCGGGCGCCGGTGGTGGTGAACATGGTGTGGTATCGCGTGGGCGCGGCGGACGAACCGCCCGGCAAGTCGGGGATCGCGCATTTCCTCGAACACCTGATGTTCAAGAGCACCGACACGCTCGCGTCGGGCGAGTTCTCGCGGATCGTCGCCGCCAACGGGGGCACGGACAACGCCTTCACCTCCTATGACTACACCGCCTACTTCCAGCGCGTCGCCGCCGACCGGCTCGAGCTGATGATGGAGATGGAGGCGGACCGGATGGTCAACCTCAGCCTGACGCCCGAGGAGGTCGACACGGAAAGGCAGGTGATCCTGGAAGAGCGCAACCAGCGGACCGAGAACGAGCCCGGCGCGCTCTTCGGCGAACAGCGCAATGCCGCGCAATACCTCAACCACCCCTACGGCATTCCGATCATCGGCTGGCGGCACGAGATCGAGGGGCTGACGCTCGAGGATGCCAAGGAGTTCTATCGCCGCTACTACGCCCCGAACAACGCGATCCTGATCGTCGCGGGCGACGTGGAGCCCGAGGCTGTGCGCGCGATGGCCGAACGGCACTTCGGGCCGATCCCGGCAAACCCCGACCTGGCCGAGCGCGCCCGCCCCTCCGAGCCGCCGCAGCGCGCCGAACGCCGCCTGACCTTCGCCGATCCTCGGGTGGCGCAGCCCTATGTCATCCGCACCTACCTTGCGCCCGAACGCGATGCCGGCGACCAGCGCGAGGCGGCGGCGCTTCTCCTTCTTGCCGAAATCCTCGGCGGGTCGGGGCAGACGTCGGTGCTTGCGCGCAAGCTCCAGTTCGACACGCAGGTGGCGGTGTATTCCTCGGCCTTCTATGGCGACGTCTCTCTGGACGACACGACATTCGGACTGATCGTCGTCCCGGCCGAAGGCGTGGGCCTTGCCGAGGCCGAGGCCGCGCTGGATGCGGCGGTGGCCGGATTTCTCGCCGAGGGGATCGACGACGACCAGCTGGAGCGGATCCGGACGCAGATCCGCGCCTCCCTCATCTACGAGCAGGACAACATCCAGTCGCTCGCGCGCAGCTATGGCGTCGCGCTGACCTCCGGGTTGACGATCGCCGACGTCGAGGAGTGGCCCGAGATCCTGAAGTCCGTGACCGAGGAGGAGATCCTCGCCGCCGCCGAGCGGGTGTTCGACCGCACGAACGCCGTGACCGGCTGGCTCACCGGCCCCGCGACCGAAGAGGTGATGCAATGATCCGCGCCGTGTTCGCAGCCGCATTCGCCGTGCTTGCGGCGCTGCCGGTCCACGCCGCCGTGGAGATCCAGGAGGTCACCTCCCCCGGCGGCATCCGCGCCTGGCTGGTGGAGGAGCGCTCGATTCCCTTCGCGGCCATCGAGATCCGGTTCCGGGGCGGAGCATCGCTGGACCCCGAGGGCAAGGAAGGCGCCACCAACCTGATGATGGCGCTGATCGAGGAAGGCGCGGACGATCTTGACGCGCAGGCTTTCGCCGAAGCGCGGGAGCGCCTCGCGGCGTCGTTCCAGTTCAATTCCTCGCAGGATTCCGTGTCCGTCTCGGCCCGGTTCCTGACCGAGAACCGGGACGAGGCCGTCGCCCTGCTGCGGCAGGCCATCCTCACCCCGCGCTTCGACGACGTGGCGGTGGAGCGGGTGCGGGCGCAGGTTCTGGCCGGGATCCGGTCGGACGCCACCGACCCCAACAGGATCGCCTCGCGCACCTTCGACCAGCTGGCCTACGGGGCGCATCCCTATGCGCGCCCGTCCGACGGCACGATCGAGTCCGTGACCGCCCTCACCCGCGACGACATCGTCGCGGCCCATGCAGGGGCCATGGCCCGGGACCGCATCTACGTGGGCGCTGTGGGCGACATCGGCGCCGAGGAGCTCGGAGCCATCCTGGATTCGCTGCTGGGCGACCTGCCCGAGACGGGCAGGCCGATCCCGCCCGAGGCGCCGTTCCTGATCCCCGGCGGTGTGTCCGTCGTGGCCTTCGACACGCCGCAATCGGTCGCCCTCTTCGGCCACACCGGCATCGCGCGGGACGACCCCGACTTCTTTGCGGCCTTCGTCGCCAACGAGATCTTCGGAGGCTCGGGCTTCCAGTCGCGCCTGATGCAGGAGGTGCGGGTGAATCGCGGGCTGACCTACGGGATCGGGACATGGCTCGTGAACATGGACCTGTCGCAACTCGTGCTGGGGCAGGTGGCCTCGGCGAACGGGCGCATGGCCGAAGCGATGGAGGTCGTGCGTGCGGAATGGGCCCGCATCGCCGAGGAGGGCGTGACGGAGGAGGAGCTGGAGGCCGCCAAGACCTACCTGACCGGAGCCTATCCCCTGCGGTTCGACGGCAACGGCAACATCGCGCGCATCCTCGTGGGGATGCAGATGGACGGCCTGTCGCCGGACTATGTGGAGACGCGAAACGACAAGGTGAATGCTGTGACGCGCGAGGACATCGCGCGCGTGGTCGAGCGGATCTTCCGGCCCGAGGACCTTCATTTTGTGGTCGTGGGCCAGCCGGACGGCGTCGAACCCACGAACTGACGGCACCCTGTCGAATCGCGCGCGGCCGTGCTACCTGTTGTGGCATGGCCGTTCCGTCCCCCAATATCTCCGATGCTCGCCGGTCGATCCGCCTGCTCGAGGAGGCGGCGATCAACCGTATCGCCGCGGGCGAGGTGTTGGAGCGCCCCGCCTCGGCCGTGAAGGAGCTGGTGGAGAACGCCCTCGACGCGGATGCCTCGCGGATCGAGGTTGCGGTGGCGGACGGCGGCAAGACGCTGATCCGCGTGACCGACGACGGCTGCGGCATATCCTCCGCCGAACTGCCGCTGGCGCTTGCCCGGCATGCGACCTCGAAGATCGACGGGACGGATCTCCTCGATATCCACACCTTCGGGTTCCGGGGCGAGGCGCTGGCCTCTTTGGCCAGCGTGGCGCGGCTGACGGTGACTTCGCGCGTAGCCGGGGAGGAGGCGCATTCCATCTCGGCGGAGGCGGGGCGGATCGGCGCCGTGCGCCCCGCCGCGCTCACGCGCGGGACGGTGGTGGAGCTGCGCGACCTGTTCTACGCCACGCCCGCGCGGCTCAAGTTCCTGCGGACGGACCGGGCCGAGGCGCAGGCGATTGCGGACGTGCTGCGGCGGCTTGCCATCGCGGAGCCGGAGGTGGGCTTCGCCCTGATCGACTGCACCGGAGGCGCGACGCGGGAGGTGTTTCGGGTGGAGCCCGAGCGCGGGGATGCGGTGAGTGCGCTCAAGGCGCGGCTCGCGGCGGTGCTGGGCGCGGACTTCGCCGACAACGCCGTGCCCGTGGATGCGGAGCGCGAGGGGCTGACGCTGGCGGGGTTCGCGGCGCTTCCGACCTATTCGCGGGGCGCGGCGGTGGCGCAGCACATCTTCGTCAACGGGCGCCCCGTGAAGGACAAGCTCCTCCTCGGCGCGCTGAGGGCGGGCTACATGGACGTCCTCGCCCGCGACCGGCACCCGGCCGCTGCGCTGTTCGTGGCGTGCGACTCGCAGCTGGTCGATGTGAACGTCCACCCGGCGAAGGCGGAGGTGCGGTTCCGCGATCCCGCCGCCGCGCGGGCGCTGATCGTCACGGGGCTGCGGGCGGCGCTGGCCGAACGCCCGCGCGCGGCGACGACCATGGCGGCGGCGACGCTGGAGGCGTTCCGGGCGGAGCCCCGCATCTACCAGATGGACCGCCCCGTCCCGGGCCCCGCGACTCGCGGTTTCGCGGAGGCGGGGGCGTTGTCGGCGCGGGTCTTCGCCCCGGAACCCGCGGTGCCTGCGTCGGAGGGCCCGCTGGGCGCGGTCCGCGCGCAGGTGCACGGGAACTACATCATCGCGCAGACGGCGACCGGGTTGGTCATCGTGGACCAGCACGCGGCGCATGAGCGGCTGGTCTACGAGAAGCTGAAACGTCAGATGGAGGAGACGGGCGTGCCCTCGCAGGCGCTCCTCATCCCCGAGATCGTGGACCTGTCGCCTGCCGACGCGCAGCGGCTTCTCGACCACGCAGAGGAGCTGGCGCGCATGGGGCTTCATCTGGAGGCGTTCGGCGCGGGCGCCATCGCCGTGCGCGAAACCCCTGCCATCCTCGGCCCGGTGGACGCACGGGCGCTCGTCCTCGACATCCTCGACGAACTTGCCGACTTCGGCGCGTCGGAGACGCTCCGCGCCCGCACCCACGCGATCCTGTCGCGCGTCGCCTGCCACGGATCGGTTCGCTCCGGCCGGCAGATGCGGCCCGAGGAGATGAACGCGCTCCTGCGCGAGATGGAGGCCACGCCCAACTCGGGCCAGTGCAACCACGGGCGCCCCACGTTCGTGGAGCTGCGGCTCACCGACATCGAACGCCTCTTCGGCCGCACATGATCGAGATCGCGGGACGCACATATGCCTTCGACGATCCCGTGGTGCTTGGCACGCTCGGGGCGGCTGCCATCCTCCTCCTCGTCCTGATCCTGCTTGTCATGGCGGTGCGACGCGCGGGGCGCTCGGCCGACCTCATGACGCCGATGATCCACCAGATGAACGCGCTGGGCGCCCGGGTGGAGAGCCTGACGGCCGGGCAGCAGCAGCTCGCGGGCGGCCTGACCCATGTATCCGAGGCGCAGGCGGCTTCACAGGCGCAGATGCTGCGGCTGATGGAACAGCGGCTGGCCGAAGTGTCGGCGCGGATGCAGGAGAACCTGCAAGGCTCCGCAACCCGGACGGCGCGGTCGCTGGGCGAACTCCAGCAGCGGCTGGAGACCATCGACAAGGCGCAGGCCAACATCGAGAAGCTGTCGGGCGACGTCCTGTCGCTCCAGGATATCCTGTCGAACAAGCAGACGCGCGGGGCCTTCGGCGAGATCCAGCTGCGCGACATCGTCTCGAAGGCGCTGCCGACGGACGCCTACGCGCTGCAGGCGACGCTGTCGAACGGGCGGCGGGCCGACTGCCTCATCCACCTGCCGAACCCGCCCGGGCCCATCGTGATCGACGCGAAGTTCCCGCTGGAAGCATACGAGGCGCTCAGGGCGGCGAAGACGCAATGGGAGACGTCGGAGGCGACGAAGGCCTTCCGCACGGCGGTCCGCAAGCACATCCGCGACATCGCCGACCGCTACGTGATCGAGGGCGAGACGGCGGACGGGGCGCTGATGTTCCTTCCCTCCGAGGCCGTTTACGCCGAGCTTCACGCAAACCACGCCGAGATCGTGCGGGAGGGCTTCGCGGCGCGGGTCTGGATCGTGTCGCCCACGACCTGCATGGCGACGCTCAACACGATGCGCGCGATCCTGAAGGACGCGCGGATGCGTGAGCAGGCGGGGGCGATCCGCAAGACGCTCAAGCTCCTCCACCGCGACGTCGAGATGGTGGTGGAGCGCGTGGGCAAGCTCGACACCCACTTCCGTCAGGCGCGCGAGGACCTCGACGGGATCACCACGGCGGCGGAGCGGGCGGGAAAGAGGGCCGAGCGGCTCGACAACTTCGACTTCGAGGAACTGGCGCCCGAGGAGGCGCCCTTGCCGTTGAAGGCGGGAGAGTAGGGAACAGGCGCGCCCCGCCGACGGTTCGCCTGGCATGATCCCAGTGCGACTCCACGCGTTCCTCGACTATGCCGTCGGCGCCGGGCTGTTCGTCCTGCCGCTGATTCTGATGCCGGCCGACGCGATCACGGCGCGGTGGGCAATGATGCTCGGCGGCGTCGCGGCGCTGGTCTACAGCGCGGCCACCGACTACCGCTGGTCGCTGGTCCGCTGGATCCCGTTCCGCACGCATCTGAAACTTGATGCGGGCCTCGGCGTGTTCCTCCTCCTCTCGCCCTGGCTCCTCGGCTTCGCGGAGACCGTCGTCTGGCCCCACGTGGGCGCGGGAGTGCTTGTCCTCACGGTTACCGCCCTCACCGCCCTGCGGGCACCCGTGCGATGACCCCCGATGCGCAGGTGCCGTCGTTCCCGACCGCGGCGGGCCTCTTCCTCGGCCTGGGACTCGGCGGGTTTTTCGACGGGATCGTGCTGCACCAGCTTCTGCAGTGGCACCACATGGCGTCCCATCGCGTCCCGCCCGACAGCCTCGAGGCGCTCCGGTTCAACGTGCTCCTCGACGGGCTCTTCCACGCGCTGACCTACGTCTTCGTCGGCGTGGGCCTTGCCCTCCTGTGGCGCGCCGCGCACCGCCGCCACCTCCGGTGGTCGACGAGGGCCTTCGTGGGCACGCTGCTGATGGGCTTTGGCCTCTTCAACCTGGTGGAGGGGGTGATCAACCACCAGATCCTCGGCCTCCACCACGTCAACGAAACCGTGCCCCGCGACCAGTGGATCTGGTGGGATCTCGGGTTCCTTGCGTGGGGCGCGGCGATGCTGGGGGGCGGCTGGGCGCTCTGGCGCCGGGCGTGAAACGACAGCGCCGCCCCGGAGGGCGGCGCGTCACTGTCCCCGAGGGGCAGGGGCTCAGAAGCCCAGGCCCTCGTACTTCTTCTTGAACTTCGACACGCGGCCGCCGGTGTCCATCAGCCGCGAGGAACCGCCGGTCCAGGCCGGGTGCACCGACGGGTCGATGTCGAGCGCCAACGCTTCGCCTTCCTTGCCCCAGGTGGAGCGTGTGCGGAAGACGGTGCCGTCGGTCAGCTTCACGTCGATGAAGTGGTAGTCGGGATGGATGTTCTTCTTCATGGTCCCGTCCTCACGCGTCCGCGCCGCTTTCGAGCGGCTTGTAGGTCGAATCCTCGGCGATCCGGGCCGACTTGCCCCGGCGCGAGCGCAGGTAGTAGAGCTTCGCGCGCCGCACGCGGCCGCGACGGACCACGGTGATCGAATCGATGTTGGTGGAGTAGAGGGGGAACACCCGCTCCACGCCTTCGCCGAACGAGATCTTGCGGACGGTGAAGGAGCCCGCGATTCCGCTCCCGTTCTTGCGGGCGATGCAGACGCCCTCGTAGTTCTGCACGCGGGTGCGCGTGCCTTCCGTGACCTTGTAGCCGACGCGCACGGTGTCGCCCGCCTTGAAGTCCGGGATGTCCTTGGCCAGAGCGGCGATCTGCTCGGCCTCGATCTGTGCGATCAGGTCCATGGGACCAACTCCTGTCTGCCCGGGGTTCGCCCCCCGGAGTGTCCGCGCCTCAGAGCTCCGGGTCTTCTGCGGGACCGGGCCGTGGGCCGCCCGCCGGAGGGTTCAGGTGCCGTTCCTTGTGTTCCGCTCGTCTTCCCGTCGGACCCGCCCAAGACCGGCGGAAGGAAGGACCAAGCCGTCCGCCGAACGATTCCGCCCGCGAACCGGCGTCGTATAAGGGGACGGCCTCGTCCGATCAAGGAGAAACTCCCTGCCCCGAGCGTCGACAGGACGGCGTGTGCAGGGCAGGGGGCTCTGCCCCCTCTGCGCGCGTTCGCGCGCATTCACCCCCGGGATACTTGTGGGTCGATGGAAGCCGTTAGGCGCGCCTTAACCCTGGCATGTCAGGAAAGGAGCGCGGTACAGGCGGGGACGCCGATGACCGCGGTCGGTGGAGGCCGGCGTCAAGCCCCTTCCCGGGCGGCGGATCGCAGCGATCCGCCCCCGCTTCCATCGACCTTCAAGTATCCCGGGGGGGTCGCCGCAGGCGACGGGGGCAGAGCCCCCTCCGCCCTCACCGCCCGTCGCGCCGCCGGAGATACGCTTCCCAGAGGTCGGGACGCCGCTCCTTCGTGATCGTCTCGGCCTGTTCGCGTCGCCATCGCGCCACGGCGCCATGGTTGCCGGAGGTCAGCACCTCCGGAATCGAGAGCCCCTCCCACACGGCCGGCCGGGTGAACTGCGGATGCTCGAGCAGGCCGTCGGAAAAGCTCTCCTCCTCCGTCGAGGCGGCGTTCCCCAGAACTCCCGGCCTCAGCCGCACGGTCGCGTCGATCACGGCCTCGGCGGCGATCTCGCCGCCTGTCATGACGAAGTCGCCGAGGCTCACCTCCTCGATCCCGAAGTGTGCGATGGCGCGCTCGTCGATCCCCTCGAACCGCCCGCAGATCATTGTGAGGCCGTCGCAGGCGGCGAAGCGCCGTGCCATGGCCTGGTCGAAGCGCCAACCTCTCGGAGAGAGGTAGACGAGCGGCCAGCGAGCGCGGTCGGCGGGCACATCGCGGCCGGCGAAGCGGATCGCGCGGGCAAGGATGTCGGGCCGGATCACCATGCCCGCGCCGCCGCCCGACGGCGTGTCGTCGACATTGCGGTGCTTTCCGTCGCCGAATGTCCTGAGATCGACCGTCTCGAGCCGCCAGAGGCCCTGGTCGAGGGCCTTGCCCACGAGAGACTGGCCGAGCATCCCCGGGAATGCCTCGGGGAGAAGCGTGATCACGCGCGCCTCCCACGCGCCCGCGAGGTAGGGGCGTTCGGTCAGGAGATCGCGCGGCGCGGCCGTGGGGCGGGTCGCGAGGCGGCCGTGGGAGCGGTGCGGTTGGTCGGTCATCGGACGTTCCCCCTGGGTCGGCGCTCTTTACCGCCCGCGCCGCATCCGGGCAATCTTTCGCGGGCGTTCGCGCCGGCCTAGACTTGACCACGAATCCAGACCGGAGATTTCCATGAAGAGCCTTTTGCCCCTGATCCCGCTCGTCCTCCTCGTTCCCGCGGTCGCATCCGCCGACCCGTCGCTCGAGTGCAATACCGGCGCCTCGAGCCAGGTCGAGATCGCGGACTGCATGGCCGAGACGGAGGCGCGGGTCGACGCCGCGGTCGAAGCCGCGCTGAGCTTTGCCATGACCTCGGCAACCGACCTCGACGAGATCACAGGACGCGAGGTCGCGCTGCCCGCGCTCGAGGCGGCGCAGGCGGCGTGGGTCGCCTACCGCGACGCGCAATGCGAGTTCGCAGGCGCGACCTTCGGCGGCGGGTCGGGGACCGGCATCGCGATCCGGTCCTGCCGGGTGGAGCTGGGCCGGGCGCGGGTGACGGAGCTTCTCGCCTACGTGCAGTAGGCGCTTCAGGCGATCGTGTAGATGCCGAGGAGCATGAGAAGGAAAAGGACGAGCACGACGACGATCAGGATCTTCGCGCCCGACAGAGCGGCCCCCGAGAGGCGTCCGAAGCCGAGAAGCGCGGCGACGGCCGCCACGACGAGAAGGATGAGAATGAGCTGAATCATGGGAATTCCCCCGCGGTTACCTGACCTTGTCGGCCACGGGGGCAACGCGGGCGCGGAAGATGTAGTTCCTCAGTCCTCGTCCGGCGGGTCAGCCACGATGCGGCGCGCGGCCAGATCGACGGTCGGAACGGCCGCCTTCGTGAAGGGGAGAAGGCGCGTCCCCGCCCCGTCGGGCAGGTGCAGTTCAAGGATGTCGCCCGCGCCGTGGTTCAGCACGGCCTTCACCCGGCCGAGACGCGTGCCGCCTGTATCGAAGACGTCGAGCCCGATCAGGTCCGTGTGGTAGAACTCGTCGTCGGGGAGCGCCGGCAGCGCCTCGCGCGGGGCGTAGAGGCGGAGGCCGCGCAGCGCGTCGGCGGCCTCCTTCGTCGTCACGCCGGAGAGGCGCGCCGACAGGCCGTTGGCCGTCTGGCCCGTCAGCTTCACCTCGAAGCGGCGGCCATCCTCTCCGTAGAGCGGGCCGTAGGAGGCGACGTGCTCGGGCACGGCGCAGAAGCTTTTCAGCCGCACCTCGCCCCGGACGCCGAAGGCGCCGCCGATGGCGCCCACGCAGACGCGCTCGCTCATGCCGCCCTCATCGCAGGGTCACGACGCAGACCCCGGCGGGGTCCAGACCCCTCCGGCCGCGGCGCAGCGCCGCTCCGCCGTCGTGCGTTCCGCGTGCATGCCCGCAAGAAAGGCCGCGCCCGCGAGCGCGAGCACGACCGGCCTCAGGACCAGCCCAAGCCCCGGTATCCCGATCAGCCGAAGCATCCGCGGGGCGCGGGGGGCGCCGGATCACTCCGCCGCCTGCTCCTCGGACGCGGCGGCCGCCTTCGCGGCCTTCTCGGCGGCGCGGTCCTGCGCGGCCTTGCCGGGAACGGCCTTCTTCGGGTTCGAACGCGCCTTCGCCGGACGCACGCCCGCCGCTTCGAGCATCCGCTCGATCCGGTCGGTCGGCTGGGCGCCCTGGCTCAGCCAGTACTGCACGCGCTCCATGTTCATCTTCACGCGGTCCTCGCTGTCCTTGGGCAGGAGCGGGCTGTAGGTGCCGAGCTTCTCGATGAAGCGGCCGTCGCGCGCCATGCGCGAGTCGGCGGCGACGATGGAGTAGGTCGGGCGCTTCTTGGAACCGCCGCGGGCGAGCCGGATCTTCATGGCCATGGTCTTGATCTCCTTCAGGTGTGTTTCTGGTGTTGGGTGTGGTGCTGGATGACTTCCTGGATGATGAAGGCCAGGAACTTCTTGGCGAACTCGGGGTCGAGGTCGGCTTCCTTCGCGAGCCACTCGAGCCGTTCGATCTGTTTCGCTTCCCGCGCGGGGTCGGCGGGGGGCAGGCCGTGTTCGGCCTTGAGCCGGCCCACCGCCTGCGTGTGCTTGAACCGCTCGCCCAGCGTGTAGACGAGGATCGCGTCGAGCCGGTCGATCGAGTCGCGGTGGCCGGCGAGGATTTCGGCCGCGCGCGCTGCATGGTCGGTCATGCGGGGATCTCCGGTCGGGGGTGGCGGTAGACGAGGTGGCCGGGTTCGTTCGGGCGCGCGTCGGGGTCAAGGCGCGCGCCGAGCCGTTCGGCCAGTGCGATGGAGCGGGCGTTATCCGGATCGATGTAGCTGACCGCGGTGTCCCACTTCAGGTCACGGAAGGCGTGGCGGACCGCGGCCTGCGCCGCCTCGAAAGCGTAGCCCTTGCCTTCGGCGGAGGCGTCCCAGACGGTCCAGCCGATCTCGTGTTCGGGCCATGGCATGGGGAACCACGGGCCGCAATGGCCGATGGCGCGGTCGGTGCCCTTGAGGCAATATACGAAGGAGCCGAAGCCGCGCAGAACCCAATGGCCGACGAAATGGCCGTAGGCGCGCCAGAGCTTGCCGTCGTCAAGGTCGGGGGCGCGGACGAAGGCCGCGCGGTCCGACAGGATGAAGTCGCGGAAGCCGTCCCAGTCCTGCGGGCCGGGGGCGCGGAGCGTGAGGCGTTCGGTTTCGAGCACGGGCGTGCCGGCGAGGTGCGGGGTCATGCCGGGCCTCCCCGGCTGGGTGCGTAGCGGAAGACGATGTCGTCCTCCTCTCCGGCCATGCGGGGCGCGTCCGGGTCCGGCACGCCGCCCAGCCGTTCGGCCACGCGGGCCGAGGCGCGGTTTGCGGGGTCGACGTAACTCACGAGCGTCGGAAGCCCCCGCTCGCGGAAGGCCCAGTCGCGCAAGGTGGCCGCCGCTTCGGTGGCGAAGCCCCGTCCCTCGTGGCCCGCATAGAGGAGCCAGCCGAGTTCGGTCTCCGGGAAGAGCGGACCGTTGTTGATCTGGACCTGCCCCGCTGTCTCGCCGGTATCGCGCCGGTCGATCATCAGCGAGCCCATGCCGAAGAGGTCCCAGCCGACGAGGTCGTGGCAGAACATCCCCCAGGCGCCCTTGAGGTCGTAGGGGCCGCCCATCCACCGCGTACGGTCGGACGCGACCTCGGCCGCATAGGCCGTGAAGTCTTCCGCCCGCATGGGGCGCAGCGTCAGGCGGTCGGTCGCCAGGGTTGGAATCATGCGCGCCCCTCCGGCCCCGGATGCCGCCAGATCAGGAGCTCTCCGAGCCCAGGATGCACGAAACTGCCATCCCGCTTGGCGCCGAGACGACGCGCGAGCGCGATGGATCGGGTGTTGTCGGGCGTCGTGCAACTGATGACGGTATCCCAACCCAGCACGCGGTAGGCGTAGTCGCGCGACGCCTCCGCCGCCTCATGCGCAATGCCGCGCCCCTCGGCCGCCTCGAACAGCGACCAGGCGATCTCGGGCTCGGGCCATTCCAGCGGGTGCATGATGCCGACGACGCCGAGCGGTTCGCCCGTTTCGCGATCCGTCACCATCCAGCGGCCGAAGCCGCGCAGGTGCCAGTGGCCGATCAGCGCCTCGAGACGCTGGTACGACTGGCCGCGCGTGTAGGGGCCGCCGACTCCCTTCGACCGGGGCGAAGCGCAGAAGGCCGCGTAGGGCTCGAAGTCGTCGAAGGACGGCGCACGGAGACGGAGGCGCGGAGTCTCGACGGTGGGGATGGTGAGCGTGGTGGTCATGCCGACCCCCTCTCCGACCTTCCCCCGCATCCGGGAGAGGGAGGGCACGCCGCCCCGGCCGCTGCGCGGGCGGGGCAGGGGGGTGTGCCGCATGAGGGGGACAGGCGCACCACGGGTCACTTCTTCTTGCCGAAGCCCGAAAGGCCGGGGGGAAGCTGGAGGCCGCCGCCACCGAGCCCGGGGAGGCCCTTGGGCAGCCCTCCGCTCGCCGCCAGCTGTTCGCGCGCCTTCGCGATCTCGGCCTCGGACGGCATCCCGCCCTTGAGCCCCAGCATCCCGCCCATCTGGCGCAGGAGCCCGGTCTTCCCCATCTTGCCCATCTTCTTCATCGTGTCCGCCATCTGGCGGTGCATCTTCAGAAGCTTGTTGAGTTCCGACACCTCCATCCCCGCCCCGGCCGCGATACGGCGCTTGCGGGAGGCCTGCAGGAGGTCGGGGTTCGCGCGTTCCTTCTTCGTCATCGACTGGATCAGCGCGATCTGGCGGCGAAGCACCTTGTCGTCGAGCCCGGCCTCGGCCATCTGGCCCTTCATCTTCGCCATGCCGGGCATCATCCCCATGATGCCTTCCATCCCGCCCATCTTGAGCATCTGGTCGAGCTGCATCTTCAGGTCGTTCATGTTGAACTGACCCTTCTGGAAGCGCTTCATCATGCGCTCGGCCTGTTCGGCCTCGAAGGTCTCCTGCGCCTTCTCGACGAGGGCGACGATGTCGCCCATGCCGAGGATGCGGCCCGCGATCCGGCGCGGCTCGAAGGTCTCGAGCGCGTCCATCTTCTCGCCCAGACCCACGAACTTGATGGGCTTGCCGGTGACGGCCCGCATCGACAGCGCCGCGCCGCCGCGGCCGTCGCCGTCCATCCGGGTCAGGATCACGCCCGAGATGCCGATCCGGTCGGTGAAGTTCTGCGCGGTGGTCACCGCGTCCTGACCGGTGAGGCCGTCCACGACGAGGAGCGTTTCGCGCGGGTTGGCGACGTTGCGCACCTCCTCGACCTGCGCCATCAGCTCCTCGTCGATGGAGAGCCGGCCCGCGGTGTCGAGCATGAAGACGTCGTAGCCGCCGAGCGCGGCCTGCGTCTTGGCGCGCTTGGCGATCTGGACCGGCGTTTCTCCCTTCACGATGGGCAGCGTATCAACGCCGATCTGCGCGCCGAGGATGGCGAGCTGCTCCATGGCCGCAGGGCGGTTCGTGTCGAGCGAGGCCATGAGGACCCGCTTGCCGTTCCGCTCCTTGAGCCGCTTGGCAAGCTTCGCGGTGGTCGTCGTCTTGCCGCCGCCCTGCAGGCCGACCATCAGGATCGGCGCGGGCGGGTTGTCGACCTTGAGCTCGCCCGGCTCTTCGTCGTCCCCCGCAAGCACATGGACAAGCTCGTCATGGACGATCTTGACGACCTGCTGGCCCGGCGTGATCGACTTCGTGACGGCCTGGCCGGTGGCCTTGCCTTGCACCGCGGCCACGAAGTCCCGCGCGACAGGAAGCGAGACGTCGGCCTCGAGCAGCGCCACGCGCACCTCTCTGAGCGCGGTCTTCACGTCCTCTTCCGACAGCGCGCCCTGCTTGGTCAGCCGGTCGAAGACGCCGGAGAGACGTTCGGAGAGATTTTCGAACATGGTCCGCGGCTCCTTTACGCCCGTTTCAACCAAGCCCCATGTGGGATGGGGCGCGCCAAACGCCAAACGCCCCCACGGGCGAAACTCGCTGGTGGGGGGCGATCCCGGATCAGATCCGGGACCGGAAGCATGGCCACTTCCGGAACGGGCCGCGTCTAGACCCGGGGCGCCTCGGAGTCAAGCGCGCGGCCGAGGAAGGCGTTGATCGCCCGCGCCGCGCGGCGGGCCGACGGTCCGGCAAGGAAGACGGAGGTCACCGGGATGCGCCGGAGCCGACGGTCCTCGGCCAGCACCAGCACGGCCCGGTGGCAGCGCCCGTGCGGCGGCAGAAACGGCACGCCGGTCCAGTTCGTCTCCCGCTCGGCCCGGACGAGCGCGGCCAGCGGCCGTTCGAGCGCGCGATCCCGGAAGACGCTGCGCTCGTGCAGCGACAGGCGTCCCCGGCGCCGGTCGAGCACAATCATCAGCCGCCGCACTGCGACGGTGAAGAGCGCGAGGATGGGAAAGTCGACGATGAAGACGGCCAGAAGCGTCGGGATCACCCCGTCCACCGACAGCGCATGGAACAGGGCGAAGGGGCCGGCCACGGCGATGGCGACCAGCATCGCGCCAAGCGTCGTCGGGCAGTGCTCGATGACGAGGAGGTCGTGGGAGGCGTGGGCAACGTGCATGGCGCCACCTTCGGGCCCGGCTTCTTCCTGTCGCGAAACCGCGCCACAGGTCCCCCGGTTCCGGCCGGGCACCGTGTTGCGGACCCTGAGCCTGCGGCGTGCAAACGATCTTGCACGCGACTCGCCACCGAGACCACCTTTTTCGCCCAACCCTTGCGCTGGTGAACAGGAGACGTAAGATCAGGGCGGTTTGGCTGCACGGGCGCACATATATGACTGTCGATACCTGGGACGAGATCCGCACCGCCTATCACGTCGCCCGGATGGGCACCGTGTCGGGAGCGGCCGAGGTGCTGGGCGTCCACCACGCGACGGTGATCCGCCACGTCGATGCCCTCGAAGGCCGGCTTGGCGTCAAGCTCTTTCAGCGGCACGCCCGGGGCTACACGGCAACGGAGGCCGGGCTCGACCTCCTGCAGGTCGCGCAGGCGACGGACGACCAGTTCGCCCAGCTCGTCTCGCGCATCAAGGGCCGCGGCGATGAGGTGACGGGAGAGCTGGTGATCACCTCGCTCGCGGGCATCTCGCCGATGATCTCGCCCGTGCTCGTCCGCTTCCAGCAGGAGAACCCGGGCCTTCTGGTCCGTTTCATCACGGGCGAACGCGTCCTGAGGCTCGAGTATGGCGAGGCACATGTCGCCGTCCGCGCGGGCCCGCGCCCTGACCAGCCCGACAACGTGGTCCAGCCGTTCCACCACCTCCGCATCGGGCTCTACGCCAGCGAAGCCTACCTCGCCCGCAACGGACGGCCATCGACGGACGCCGAGCTTGCCGATCACGACTTCGTCGGCTGGGACGACCCCGCGTCCCGCGCCCCGGCCGCGGTCTGGATGCGTGCCCACCTGCCGCCCTCGGTCAACGTCTACCGTTGCACCGACGGGCTGCCGATGCGGGACGCCGTGATCTCGGGCGCGGGCCTGGGGTTCCTCTCGTCCTGCGAAGCGGCCCGCCAGCCCGAACTGGTCGAGGTGATGCCGCCACGCGACGAATGGTCGGCGCCGCTGTGGCTTGTCACCCATGTGGACCTGCACCGCACGACGAAGGTTCAGGCCTTCCTCAGCGCGCTGAAGGAAGAGGCGAGGACCTGGTAGATCGCTAGGCCCGCGCGGACGCAGATCCATCGGAGCGCCTTCGGCGCATGTCTTCCTCTCGCCTGCGAGCCTCCGGCTCTCCGGCTCGGGAGCCTCCGGCGGGAGTATTTGCGCCGAGATGAAGCCGGGAGGCGCGGCTATCCTGCTTCATCTCGGCGCAAATACTCCGGGGGGCCGAGCGAAGGGAGGCGGGGGCAGAGCCCCCTCCGGCGGCAGGGGTCATTCCGCCCGCAGTTCGCCTTCGAGGAACCGCTCGAAGGCATCGAGGTCGAGCGCCTCGAACATTCCGAACGCCTGCATCCACACGCTGGCCTCCCGCATCGCGTCCGGTTCAAGCTTGCACCACGTCACACGTCCCCGCTTTTCGCGGCTCACGAGCCCCGCATCCGTCAGCACCACAAGGTGCTTCGAGATCGCAGCGAGCGACATCTCGAAGGGCTCTGCGACATCCGTCACGGCCATGTCGTCCTCGAGGAGCATCGTGAGGATCCGCCGCCGCGTGGGATCGGCAAGCGCGGCGAACACGGTGTCGAGGCGGTCGGTCATGCCGTTCCCTTGCTCGGTGCGCGTCCGATCGTCAACCGGAAGGTTGAATGTGCCCGCGGCGGTCCGTGCCGCTCCGCTGCGGCGATCCGTCATGGGAGGCCGTTCAGGTGGGTTGAAGAAAGATGATGTTCGACAATGGTTTACCTCTTGTCGCGCCCCCTCCGGCCGCGTGTTGACTCCGCCAGTGCGCCTGCCTAGACATCCTGCGACTGTCCGGAGGGGCTTGCCCATGGCCGACGACCGCGAGACCGACCGCCTGAGGGCGCTCGAGGAGCGGATCGCGAAGGCGAAGAGGGCGCAGGATCCCAGGCCTCGCGCGGACGAACACTATTCCCAGGCGAACCTTGCCTGGCGGATGGTCATCGAACTCGTGGCCGGTCTCATGATCGGCTTCGTCATCGGGTACGGGCTCGACACCCTTCTGGGAACGATGCCCGTCTTCCTGATGATCTTCACGATGCTGGGCTTCGCGGCCGGCGTGCAGACCATGGTCCGCTCCGCCCGCGAGGTCCAGAAGCGGAACGAGGCCGACGAGGCCGACAGGAAGAAGGACTGAACACGGTGGCGGAAGAGGCACAGGGCGGCGGGCTCGAGTTTCACCCGATGGACCAGTTCATCGTGAAGCCGCTGTTCGGCGGCTACGACGTGCACTGGTACACGCCCACCAACGCCACGCTCTGGATGGCACTGGCCGTCCTGTGCATCGCTGCGCTCTTCGTGCTCGGCACGCGCGGCCGGGCGATCGTGCCGACCCGCGTGCAGTCGGTGGCCGAACTCATGTACGGCTTCATCCACAAGATGGTCGAGGACGTGGCGGGCAAGGACGCGCTGAAGTTCTTCCCCTACATCTTCACGCTGTTCCTGTTCATCCTCTTCGCCAATGCTCTGGCGCTCATCCCCACGAGCTTCAGCCCCACCTCGCATATCGCCGTCACCGCGCTCATGGCCTTCGCCGTGTTCTTCACGGTCGTCATCGTGGGCTTCGTCAAGAACGGCACTTCGTTCCTGAGCCTCTTCTGGGTGTCCTCCGCGCCTCTCGCGCTGCGTCCCATCCTCGCCGTGATCGAGGTCATCTCGTTCTTCGTGCGCCCCGTCAGCCACTCGGTCCGACTTGCGGGCGCGATCATGGCGGGCCACGCGGTGATGAAGGTCTTCGCGGCCTTCGCCGGGGCGGCGCTCATCGCGCCCATCGCCATCGGCGGCATGGTCGCGGTCTACGCGCTCGAGTTCCTCGTGGCCGCCATCCAGGCCTACGTCTTCACCATCCTGACCTGCGTGTACCTCAAGGACGCGCTGCATCCGCACCACTGACGGTCAGGCAACTTCTCAGAACATCAGCTTCCAACCGTAAGGAGATCAAGGACATGGAAGGCGATATCGCAAGCATGGGCCAGTTCATCGGCGCGGGCCTCGCCGCCATCGGTTCCGGCGCCGCCGCCATCGGCGTGGGCAACGTGGCCGGCAACTTCCTCGCGGGCGCGCTCCGCAACCCGTCGGCCGCTCCCGGCCAGACCGCGACCCTCTTCATCGGCATCGCCTTCGCCGAAGCGCTCGGGATCTTCGCGTTCCTCGTCGCGCTCCTGCTGATGTTCGCCGTCTGATCCGATCCACGATCCTTACGGCCGGGTGCGTCGCCTGACGGCGCATCCGGTGTCCCTTGAAGGAACGAGGTGGGACCGATGGCAACCGAAACGCATGGGGGCGAAGCGGCCGCGGCGACCGGGCTTCCGCAGCTCGACGTCACGACGTTCCCCAACCTGATCTTCTGGCTGATCGTCGCGCTGGTCGCGATCTACATGATCGTAACCCGCATCGTGCAGCCGCGTATCGGCGGCGTCCTGTCGGAACGCGCCGGGACGATCACGAACGACATCGCCGCGGCCGAAGAGCTCAAGCTCAAGGCGAAGCAGGCCGAGGCCGCCTACAACCAGGCACTGGCCGACGCGCGAGCCGAGGCGCAGCGGATCGTGGCGGAGGCGAGGGCCGGCATCCAGGCCGACCTCGACGTGGCCACGGCGAAGGCGGATGCCGAGATCGCGGCCCGGGCGGCGGAATCGGAGCGTCGCATCGGAGAGATCCGCGACGGCGCCGTGGCTGCCGTGCGCGAAGTCGCTGCCGAGACCGCGCGCGATATCGTGGCGGCGATGGGCGTCGCCTCGGACGAGAAGGCGGTTGCCGACGCGGTCGCCGCGCGGATGAAAGGCTGAGACCATGAAGAAGCTCGCGCTTTCCACTCTTGGCCTGCTCGTCGCCGCCCCGGTGCACGCGGCGTCCTACAACTTCTTTTCGGGTGAGTTCTACCGGCTCACCAACACGAACTTCATCGTCCTGATCGCGTTCCTGATCTTTCTGGGCATCCTGTGGTACTTCAAGGTCCACGTGATCATCGGCAACATGCTCGACCGGCGTGCGGCCCAGATCCGGTCGGACCTCGACGAGGCCCGTGCGCTCCGCGAGGAGGCGCAGACGCTGCTGGCGAGTTTCCAGCGCAAGCAGGACGAAGTGAAGGCTCAGGCCGACCGCATCGTCGTCCATGCCCGGCAGGAGGCCGAGGAGGCCGCCGCGGTCGCGAAGGCAGATCTTGCCCGGACGATCGACCGCCGCATCAAGGCGGCGGAGGACCAGATCGCCTCGGCCGAAGCCTCTGCGATCCGCGAGGTCAAGGACAGGGCGGCGGCCATCGCCGTCGCTGCCGCTGGCGATGTCATCGCCAAGGCGATGACGGCCAAGGACGCGGGTCGGCTGATCGACGACGCGATCGCGACGGTCGAGGCCAAGCTGCACTGATCCGTCGGCTCCTCGGGAGACACGCGAAAAGGCCCCGGCAGCACCGGGGCCTTTTCCTTTTCGCCAGGGTGGCGGGTGCTTGCCCGCCGCCCCGGTGCAGTGTCACGGCTTGCCACCCGGCTTGCCGGTATTCTGGGGCTTGCCCGTGAGTCCATCGACAGGCTTCCCGGTGGATACGCGGGTACCCGACGTGCTGCCGCTGTCGCCACCCGAGGTGCTGTCGCCACCCGAGGTGCTGTCGCCACCCGAGGTGCTGTCGCTACCCGAGGTGCTGTCGCCACCCGAGGTGCTGTCGCCGCCCGAGGTGCTGTCGCCGCCCGGGGTGCCGTCGCTACCCGAGGTGCTGTCGCCACCCGGGGTGCCTTCGTCGCCCGAGATGCTTCCGCCGCCCGGGGTGCCTTCGTCACCCGAGGTGCTTCCGCCGCCCGTGCCGCCCGTTCCACCCGCGCCGCCTCCGCCCGTCAGGCCAAGCCCGCTTTCACCCGTTCCGGGGCGTGCGCCGGCATTGCCTGCCGCTCCGGGCATGCTGCCGGATGCGTCGCCACCGTTACCCGAGGCGACCTGCTGCGGCCTGGCGATCATGCCGTTGCCCTGACCGTCCTCCGACCCCGCGGTGACGCACACGGTCCGGGCCGATCCATACATGGCGGTCGAGGCCGATCCGAACGGCATCGCGCCGTTGTCGCATCCTCCCCGGAACGTCGGCACCTGCCGCGTTCCCGCCTCGGGCCAGACGCACCCGGAAAGCGCCGTTGTAAGCACCAGGCTGACCGTCATCAGTGTCACTCGTCTCATTTCACACCTTACCTTTACTCGGTTTCACAAACGCGGCGGCGCACCTGCGCTGCCTCATTCATGCAAGATGACGAATGATCCGGGCGCGTTCAGGACCTGTTAAGGTTAATGCAGGGGTATCTTCAGGGCGCATTGCCATATTCGAACGTTCAAATATGGCGGCCGCGGCCGGTCAGCGTTCCTGTTCGTGGGCGAACCTCAGGCGGGCGATCTCTTCGTTCCGCTCGGCCTTGCGCTGTGCGATCAGCGCCCGCTCGACGAAGTCGAGATGCGCCACCACCGCCGCCCGCGCGAGCTCAGCTTCCCGGCGCTGAAGCGCGTCGTTGATCGCCCTGTGCTGGTCGAGAAGCATCTCTGCCGTCGCACGTTGCTTGAACATCACGCGGCGGTTGAAGAAGACCCCCTCCGCCAGCAGGTCGAACATCCCCCGCATCATGTGGAGCATGACGACATTGTGGCTGGCCTCGATGATCGCCATGTGGAACTCGGCGTCGAGCCTCGCATCCTCCTCCGGATTGCGACGCGCCTGCGCGGCCTCCATCCGGCGGAACACGGAGTCCACGACCATGAGGTCGGTGTCGGTGGCCGCACGTGCCGCGCGTTCGACCGCGATTCCTTCGATGTCGCGGCGGAAGGCGATGTAGTCGAAGACCGCCTCGTCATGCGTGGAGAAGAGCCGCATCAGGGCAGGCGGATAGCTTGCCGCCACGCCATCGGCCACGTAGATGCCGGACCCGGGCCGTGTCACGAGAAGCCCGCGCGTGTGAAGCTCGGCCACGGCTTCCCGCAGACTGGGGCGGGAGACATCCATCCTCTCGGACAGTTCCCGTTCGGACGGGAGCCGCTCGCCCGGGCGCAGGATGCCTCGCAGGATCAGGAGCTCGATCTGCCGGACGATGGCTGCCGCCAGCTTCTCATCCTGCACCTTCTGAAACGTCATTGCGCGCCCTCGGCATGTGGTCTGAAGATATGACCACATCCCCGGCCCCACAACAGGAAAGGCCGGACGTTCCCGCCCGGCCTCCCCCTGCTCGCCTGCTGCCTGTTACTGGTTCGGACGGATCGTGATGTCGACCCGGCGGTTCTGCTGCCGCCCTTCCGGCGTGAGGTTCGATGCGATCGGCTGGTCCTCGCCCCGGCCCGAGGCGACGATGCGGCCCGGGTTCACCCCGCCCGCGATCAGCACCGACGCGACCGACTGCGCCCGGCGCTGCGAGAGCTGCTGGTTGTGCGCGGCCGAGCCGGTGTTGTCGGTGTGGCCCACGACGAAGATGGTCGAGTTCGGATACCGCAGCAGGTTGCCCGACAGGACGTTGAGATCGGATTGCACCTGCGGGCGCAGCGCCGCGCTGTCGATGTCGAACAGGATGCCGTTCGGCATCCGCACGATCAGCTCGGACCCCGTGTTGATGACGTCGATGTCGTTGGTGAAGCCCTGGTCGAGCTCGGCCTTCTGCCGGTCGAGCTGCGCGCCGATGGCCCCGCCCACGACCGCTCCGATGGCGGCGGCGGCGGCGGTCGCCGTGCGCGGGTTGTCGCTGTCCGCGTTGGCCCCGATGAGGCCGCCGATGGCCGCCCCGGTGGCAACGCCGATCTGCGTGTTGTTGGGGCCCGTGCCCGACTGGACGCAGGCACCGAGCGCCGTCAGGCAGAGAACGGCCGCGAGGGCCGGCTTGCGGAGTGCGATCATGTGTCTTGCCTTTCGAAGTGTCTCGTTCCGATGATCTTATAGGAGCGGTTCGCCGCTCCGGCACGCCTCTATATCAGGCGCGGACCCTTCGATAGGCAATATCACGCTGTCTCGGCCGCCTCCCACGCGAGCATCGCGCGCTTCACCGGCAGCCCCCAGTGGTACCCGCCAAGCCCGCCCGACTTGCGAAGGGCCCGGTGGCAGGGAATCAGCCAGCTGACGGGGTTGCGCCCCACCGCCGTCCCCACCGCGCGCACCGCCTGCGGATGGCCGATGGCGCGGGCGATGTCGGAATAGGTCGTCACGTGGCCCGTGGGCACGCGGAGCAGCGCCTCCCACACCTTGATCTGGAACGGCGCGCCGATCAGGAACAGCGGCGCCTTGTCATGCGCCCCATCCGCCCCGAAGGCGGACAGGACCCATGGCCTGAGGCGCATCGGGTCCTCCGTGAACCGCGCCTTGGGCCAGCGGGCAAGAAGGTCCTCCATCGTCGCCTCCATCCCGGTTTCGGCCGCGAAGCCGATCCCGCAGATGCCCTTGTCGGTCCCCATCACCAATGCCGGGCCGAACGGGCTCTCGAACCAGCCCCAGAAGATCTCGAGACCTTCGCCCGCCGCCGCGAACTGCCCGGGGCTCATTGCCTCCCACCTGAGGAACAGGTCGTGGAGCCGCCCCGTCCCCGACAGCCCCACCTCCATCGCGGTGTCGAGCGTCGTGTGCCGCTCCGCGAGCAGGCGCTTGGCGTGCTCGAGCGTCAGGAACTGCTGGAACCGCTTCGGGCTCACCCCCGCCCAGCGGCTGAAGACCCGCTGGAAGTGCGCTGGGCTCAGCCCCGCCTCCCGCGCGATGTCCTCGAGCCGGAGCTCGCGCCCGCCTTCGGCGTCGATCCGGTCGATCGCGCGGCGCATGAGCTTGTAGTAGTAGGCGTCCTCGATGGGGCTCTGGTCGGTCATGGTCCTGTCTCCTTGGCCCCTTCGATACACCCCGGGCACCGCCTCCCGCGACCCGATTCCTGCGCGATCCCGCGCGCCTTGCCGCCCCTGCCCGAACAGGGCATAGAACCGCCATGGCGGCCCAGCTTCCCTACCACACGATGCGCGAGATCTTCGCCCGTTTCCACGCGGCGAGCCCCGAGCCGAAGGGGGAGCTCGAACACGTCAACGCCTTCACGCTCCTCGTGGCGGTCGCGCTTTCGGCGCAGGCCACCGACGCGGGCGTGAACAAGGCCACGCGCAAGCTCTTCGCCGTCGCCGACACGCCCGAAAAGATGCTGGCGCTGGGCGAGGACGGCCTCATCGACCACATCAAGACGATCGGCCTCTTCCGCAACAAGGCGAAGAACGTCCTCAAGCTCTCCCGCATCCTGATCGAGGAATACGGCGGCGACGTCCCGTCCTCCCGCGCGGCGCTCCAGTCGCTGCCGGGGGTGGGGCGCAAGACGGCGAACGTGGTCCTCAACATGTGGTTCCGGATGCCTGCGCAGGCGGTGGACACCCACATCTTCCGCGTGGGCAACCGCACCGGCATCGCGCCGGGCCGCGACGTGACCGTCGTGGAGCGCGCCATCGAGGACAACGTCCCCGCCGAATACCAGCTTCACGCGCACCACTGGCTGATCCTGCACGGGCGCTACATCTGCGTTGCGCGCAAGCCCCGCTGCCCCGACTGCCTGATCCGCGACCTTTGCGCCTTCGAGGAGAAGACCACGTGAAAACCTATCAGGTCGTCGGGATCGGCAACGCCATCGTCGACGTCTTCGCCCAGGCCGACGACAGCTTCCTCGACCTCATGGGGATCACGAAGGGCATCATGCAGCTCGTGGAGCGCGAACGGGGCGAACTCCTCTACGGCGCGATGGAGAACCGCGTGCAGGCGCCGGGCGGATCTGTTGCGAACACGCTCGCGGGTCTCGGCAACCTCGGGCTTTCGACCGCCTTCATCGGACGCGTCCGCGACGATGCGCTCGGCCGCTTCTACGCGGGAAGCATGACGGAAGCCGGCACGGACTTCGTGAACCCCCCCGTGCCGGACGGCGAACTCCCCACGTCCCGCTCGATGATCTTCGTGGCGCCGGACGGCGAGCGGTCGATGAACACCTACCTCGGCATCTCGGCCGAACTCGGCCCCGACGACGTGGCCGACGCGGTGGCAGGACAGGCCGAGATCCTGTTCCTCGAAGGCTACCTCTACGACAAGCCCAAGGGGAAGGAGGCCTTCGAACGCGCCGCCCGCCTCTGCCGCGCGAACGGCGGCAAGGCCGGCATCGCGCTGTCGGACCCCTTCTGCGTGGACCGCCACCGCACCGACTTCCGCCGCCTCGTCCGCGAGCTCGACTACGTCATCGGCAACGAACACGAATGGGAATCGCTCTACGAGACGGACCTCTCCGCCGCGCTCGAACAGGCGGCGGCGGACGCGGGTCTGGTCGTCTGCACGCGCTCGGGGTCGGATGTAGTGCTCGTGCGCGGCGACGAGGAGGTTGTGGTCCCCGTCACCCGCGTGACGCCCGTGGACGCCACCGGCGCGGGCGACCAGTTCGCCGCGGGCTTCCTCTACGGCCTTGCCACGGGCCGCCCGCTCGACGTCGCGGGCCGAATGGGATGCGTCGCGGCGGCCGAGGTCATCGGCCACTACGGCGCCCGGCCCGAGGCTGACCTCAAGGCGCTCTTCCGCGATCACGGTCTGATCTGATAGACGCGCCCGGTCCGGGCGCGACACCTTCTGGTTTGCGTCCGCCTCCGGCGGCCGCGGCGCCTCCGGCGGGAGTATTTGGACCAGCAGGAACGACAGGTGCCCTCCCCCGGCTTCCATCGACCTGCAAGTATCCTCGGGGGGTGAGCCCCGGCGGAAGCCGGGGCGAGGGGGGCAGACAGCCCCCCTTCTTCCTACTCCCCGAGTTTCGCGTGAACCTCGTCGAGGTCGATCTCTCCCACCGGCATCCGGTTCCCGGGGTTGTCGAAGTCGTAGCGGAAGAGGTCGAAATCCCGGTGGTAGATCTCCTTCATCAGGTGCATCGAGAGGTCGTCGAAGTAGGACTCCACGGGATGCGCCCGCTTCGGCCCGTGCCCCTCGCTCTCGTTGAACCGGGGGACCGCCGCGAGGTCCACGGCCACGGGCGTGCTGGCCGCGTCGAGCACGGAGCGCATTCCCTCGTCGAAGCGTTCGGTGAAGAGGATCCGGTGGTAGCGTCCGCCGTTCACGATGAAGGTCGAGACATGCCCTGCCATCGCCGACCAGTGGATGTCGGGATCCATCGGCTTCTTCCACCGGATCGTGTCGCGGGCGAAGAGCAGGAACCGGCGGAACGACGCGATCTGGTCGAAATCGTCCCGTCCATCCGGGCCGCCGACATCGATCCCGTACTTCTGGATGACCATCGGCACGAGGTTGCCCCGGTAGCGGCTGCCGTTGCGCTGGATTCCGCAGATCTTGTCGAAGAAGGACGACAGGATGCGGGCGTAGGGGTTGCGCACGCAGGTGAAGGCGACGCCGCGGCGCGCCCGGACGGCGGACTCGATCGCGGGCTGGCTTCCTTCCATCGCCCACTTGTGAAGGCCGGTCTGGGCGTCGTGGATGTCGCCCTCGTAGAAGCGCCCGTGATCCGAGAAGAACATGATCTGCCCGATCGTCGAACAGGCGCACTTGGGCACGACGCGGTAGATCAGGCTCTCGCTCTCGGTCATCCAGGTGCCCGGAAATGCCATGCCTCGCCGTTCCTCCCGATCCACGTGCCGCACGGCTAGCATCTAATCTGCAACATCTGCTGTGCAACGCGGAAATTCTTGTTATGCACACGGGCAGAGGCGACAGCATCGGGCACAGAATTGGCGCGGGTCGCCTATATCCTTCTCTGCCACAGGAACCCTGCGGCCATCGTCGCGCAGGCGCGGCGGCTGACGGCTGCGGGCGACGCCGTGGCGATCCATCTCGACGCCCGTGCGCCGCGGGCGGACTTCGACCGCCTCCGGACCGAGCTCCGCGACACCCCGGGCATCGCCTTCGCGCGGCGCGTGAAGTGCGGCTGGGGCGAGTGGAGTCTGGTCGCGGCCACGCTCGAAGGGATGCGGGCGGCGCTGTCGGCCTTCCCCGATGCCAGTCACCTCTACCTTCTGTCGGGGGACTGCATGGCCATCAAGACGGCGGAGTGGACCCACGCCTTCCTCGACGCGCGCGACGCCGACCATATCGAGGCCGTGGATTTCCACACCGGAGGCTGGATCAAGACCGGCCTCCGCGAGGAGCGTCTGCTCTATCGGCATCTCTTCAACGAGCGGTCCCAGAAGCGGCTCTTCTACGCCGCGCTCGATCTCCAGAAGCGCTTCGGCCTCGCCCGGCGCACCCCCGCGGGGCTTCGCATCATGATCGGCAGCCAGTGGTGGTGCCTCCGCCGTCGCACGGCCGAGTCGATCCTCGCCTTCCTCAGGCGCCGTCCGGACGTCACGCGCTTCTTCCGCACAACGTGGATTCCGGATGAGACCTTCTTTCAGACGCTCGTCTCCCACCTGGTCCCGGATGAGGAGATCGTGCGCAAGACGCCCACGTTCCTCATGTTCACCGACTACGGGATGCCGGTCACCTTCTACAACGACCACTACGACCTCCTCGTTGCGCAGGAGGCGCCCTTTGCGCGGAAGATCTCGCCCGAGGCGCAGGACCTCCGGTCGCGCCTCGGCGACCTCTACGCGGCGCGCGGAATGGACTTTCCCGTCGCGAACGAGGGGCGCCGGCTCCACACCTTCCTCACGGCGCAGGGCCGCATCGGCCAGCGCTTCGCCCCCCGCTTCTGGGAGGAGGGGGCGACGCTCGGCCGGGACCGGGAAGTCATGATCGTCGCCTGCAAGAAATGGCACGTGGCGCGGCGGCTCGTCGATTCGCTGAGCTTCGTGTCGAACCTTCCGGCGGTGGAATACATCTTCGACGAGGAGAGCCCGGCGCTTCCCGACCTCGGCGGGATCGAGAAGACGCTCGCCAAGCGCACGCGCCATCGTCGCGCGTTCATGCGGCTCATCTTCGAGCACATGGGGACCGACCGGCTGGTGATGTGCCTCGACCCGGCGAACTTCGACCTCCTGCGGGACTTCCATGCCGACCGATGCACAACGAAGGTTCTCGAAATCGACTGCCGGATGACCGACGCCTACCTCGAAGGCCACGCCCGGCGGGTGGGTCTCGCCGGGCCGCGGACACCGGCCGACACATTGGCCGCGCTCCTCCCCGCGCTCCGCAACGACGTGCAGGCCGAGGCGGACAGGATCAGGGCCGCGCGGTTCCCGGGCTACCACCGGATGAGCGAGACCGCATCGGACGCCGACAACGCCGCCGCCCTTGCATCGTTCTTCTCGATCCCCGAAGACAAGGCACGGGAGCTTGCCCGCACCCCCTATCTCTTCGCCGACTGAGGACGCGCCCCATGCCCTACGCCTATGACGACCAGAACATCTTCGCGAAGATCCTGAGGGGCGAGATCCCGAACCAGACGGTGCTGGACTCCGCCCACACGCTCGCCTTCCGCGACATCCGTCCGCAGGCGCCGGACCATGTGCTCGTGATCCCGAAGGGGCCCTACGTGACCTTCGACGATTTCGCGGCCAATGCCTCGGACGCCGAGATCGCGGACTTCCACCGGGTGGCGGCGAAGGTCTGCGCCCTGCTCGGCGTGTCGCCGGGAGAGGGGGGAGCGGGCTACCGCACCATCTCGAACGCCGGCGAGGACGCCGTGCAGGAGGTGCCGCACTACCATCTCCACATCCTCGGCGGTCGGCCGCTCGGCCGGATGCTTTCGCCCGCGTGACGGGGGTGACGATGCGTGGATGAGACCCCAGATAGGGGGAAGGAGGCATCCATGAAGTATTCCGTCCTCGACCTCTGCCCGGTTCCGGAGGGCTCCGATACCGCCCAGGCCATCGCCAACACCGTCGATCTTGCGCGCCACGCGGAAAGGTGGGGCTACCACCGCCACTGGATGGCCGAGCATCACAACATGCCCGGAGTTGCCTCTTCGGCCACATCGGTCCTCATCGGCCATGTCGCCGCCGCCACGAAGACGATCCGCGTTGGCGCCGGGGGCATCATGCTTCCCAACCATGCGCCGCTCGCCATCGCCGAACAGTTCGGGACGCTCGCCTCGATCCATCCCGGGCGGATCGACCTCGGTCTCGGCCGCGCGCCGGGCGGCGACATGGCGGTGGCCCGCGCGCTCCGCCGCGGGATGGACCCCGGCGACCGGTTCCCCGACGACGTGGCCGAACTCCTCTCCTATCTCGGGCCGCCCGACCCGACCGCCCCCGTCCGGGCGATCCCCGGCGAGGGGACGGAGATCCCCGTCTGGATCCTCGGCTCCTCCCTCTACGGCGCGCAGCTGGCGGCCTACTTCGGCCTGCCTTACGCCTTCGCCTCCCACTTCGCTCCCGCCGCGCTCGACCAGGCGGTGGCGGTCTACCGGCGGAACTTCCAGCCCTCGCAGTGGCTCGACCGCCCCCGCTTCATGCTGGCCGTGGGCGTCTTCGCCGCCGAAACCGACGAGGAAGGCATCCGCCTGCGAACCTCCATGCAGCTGGCCTTCGCGCGCCTCCGCACGGGCCGTCCGGGCAAGCTCCCCGCGCCCGTGGCCGATATCGAGGCGGAACTCGGTACCGGCACCCTCGCCGCCGTGAACGAGGCGCTCCGCGTCTCCGCCACCGGCTCGCCCGCCACAATCCGGCGCCAGCTGGCCGACCTTGTCGCCCGGTACCGCCCCGAGGAGGTGATCCTCACCGGCCAGATCCACGATCACGCGGCGCGTCTGCGTTCCTTCGAGATCGCGGCCGGGGCGATGGCCGACATCACGCGGGACTCCGCTGCGGCCTGAGCGGGCGCGTAGATCGCCGCGTCCGGCAGGTGCGTAAGCCTGCCGAAAGGTTCCAAGGCGAGCTTCCTTCCCAAAGTGGAGGATCTGCCCGATGGTCAACCCCGTCACCGCCCGGTCGACACGCGCTCCCGCGCCACCTGCCTCTGCCAGCGAGAAGGGGGCGCAGACGGCCGACGCCCGGAAGACCGTCGCCCAGGCCCCCGAGCTGCAGAACGCGCCGCCGGGCGCCCGCATCACCGACGTGAAGGAGAAACCCGGCGGGGGGCGGACGATCACGATCGACGTTCCCGCGAACTCGGTCCGCGAGACCGCGCCCGCCGCCTCGCCTTTCGCCGCGCTCGACCGGATCAAGGCGAGGTTCGTCCCGCCGCCCGCTATCGCGCCCAGGACGGGCCAGCTCCCCGAACCCCGCCCCGCCTTCGGCGCGATCCGGCCCGAGGACATCTCGACCTTCACCGCGGGCGCGTCGAGCGAGGCGGGCGGCAAGCCCCGGACCGCCGGCAAGATCGAGATCGGCGGCTTCGTGGCCGCCGGCGCGACGCTCGCGGCAACGGACGGCCCGGCCCCCTTCATGGATGTCCTGGGTCTTGGCGTGGTCGCTGTGGGAGCGGTCCTGCATGGAGCACGCAACCTCGTGGAGCTCGGCAAGGACGCCGGGGTCATGCCGTCCATCGCGAAGGAGAACCTCGACGACACGAGGAACGGCGTCCGCCCCGATCTCCTCCCCGATCCCGGTGTCGAGCAGCTCGCGCGCGACCGTGTCCGTCCGCCGGTCGCCCCGAAGGACCCCGCACCCGCCGATCCCAACGCGGCGGCAAAGCGGCCGGCGCCGCCGGACCCGGAGTTCACCGTCGTCTCCGGCCTGCCCAAACCCGATCCGGGGGAGGATCTGTCCATGCCGAGGACAACCTTCCCCGGAACCGGGCGTGCTGATTCGCGCTCCGGTGACCGCGGAGGTCTCCTCGAGCGCATCTTCCGAACCGGCAACGCCGACCTCGAAACCACGCGCCGTCTGAGGGGCGACGTTCCGAAGACCGAGGAGGAGAAGCTCGCCGTCGTCGACGAGATCCTGCAGAGCATCGATCCTGACGACTCTGCCAAGGCGTCGGCCGCCATGGCCCGCAAGAAGCTCGTGGCCTTCCTCGGTGATCGGTACGATCAGGTGGATTCGGAAGGCCGGAGCTACGCGCGCCTGAAGGACTCGGAGCTTGCCGCCCTCTACGGCTACACCGTCGACCTCTACGAAGGCATGAAGGCTGCCCGCAACGGCGAGTACAACAACGAGGCCCTGCTCGGGGCGGATGGGCGTCCGGACGAGAGCCTCATCCGCGGCTACCTCAACCTCGGCGAAATCATTGCGGGCGCGCAGGACCGGGTCCCGATGATATCCGGCGTCTTTCGGCGCGGAACGGAGATGACGCCCGAAGAGCTTGCGAAGTTCGCGCCGGGCAACATCGTCCAGACGTCGACGGTCATGAGTGCCGCGACCGAGGACCTTGAAAGCGAGTCCTACAACGACCGGCCTGTCCAGATCTACTTCCAGGGAAGGGCGATGCGTCTGGAGCCCCTCAATCCTGACGAGAAGGAAGCGCTCATCCCGAGCGGCATCAAGTACCGGGTCATGTCACGCGAGGTGGTCGCTCACCCCGACTTCGGGTATCCACAGGTCCGGATCTATCTCGGTGAGGTGAAATGAACGCACTTGAGCCGCCCGCAACCCCGGAGGTGACTTTGCGCACTGGGACTCCCCCCCGCCGACGCGCTGCATGACTCCTGTGGACCTCGTCGTCACGCCCACGCATCTGCGCTTCATGGGCCGCCGCTTCCCCTGCACCGTGGGCCGCGGTGGCGTGACCGACCGCAAGCGCGAGGGCGACGGCGCAACCCCGCGGGGCACCCACCGGCTCGTCGGGATGCTCTACCGCCCGGACCGCATGGCCCGCCCCGCCGACTGGGCGCTCCCGATCCGCCCGGGCGACCTCTGGTCCGACGATCCGGATGACGAGGACTACAACCTCATGATACGGGCACCCTACGCACCGTCCCACGAGGCGCTTCGCCGCCCGGACCCGCTCTACGACCTGATCCTCATCACCGACTGGAACTGGCCCGTGGCTACCCCGGGCCGCGGCTCCGCGATCTTCATCCACCGCTGGCGGAAGCCCGGCCACCCCACGGCAGGCTGCATAGGCCTCAGGCCCGAGGACCTCCGCTGGATCGCGCCCCGCATCCGCTACGAGACGCGGCTGATCGTGGTGTGACGAGGGGAGGGAGGGGGGCTGTCTGCCCCCCGCTCGGCTGCGCCGAGCCCCCCCGAGAGTATTTGTCCCGAGATGAAGCAGGAAGAGCGCCACCTGCTTCATCTCGGCCCCGCGGACACGCGCGCGGAATGCCAGAAGGAATGCGGCGAAGCCGCTCCGCTCACTTATTCCCCGTAAGGCACCCAGACCGTCTTCACCTCGGTCGCAGCCTCGAGGAACTCCCGCCCCTCGCCGGCCCGCCCGAACCAGTCCCGGGCCAGCCCGTCATTCACCCACGTCCGCTTCAGCGTCGCGGCGCTCTCCGTCTCCACGACCCCCGAGAGGTCCGTGGACGAGAAGCACCACACCGCATCAACGTCCATGTGCCCGGCGAGCTGCGGCGCGAGCTCCCGGTGCGATCCCGTCAGGATGTTCACCACGCCCCCCGGCACGTCCGAGGTGTCGAGCACCTGGTAGAAGTCCGTCGCCGCGAGCGGGAAGGGCTCGGAGGCCACCGCCACCACGCGGTTCCCCATCGCAACCGCCGGCGCCACGGTCGACACGAGGCCCAGGAGCGGCGCCTCGTCCGGGCAGATCACCCCGATCACGCCCAGGGGCTCATTCATCGCAAGCGCGATCCCCCGGATCGGCACGCCCTTCGCGCGCCCGTCGTACTTGTCGGCCCAGGCCGCCCAGGTGAAGAGCCGCTGCACAGACGCCTCGACCTCCGCCCGGCCATCGCGGCCCGTGAGGTCCCGAAGTCGTCCCGCAAACTCCTCCCCCCGCGCCGCAAGGTTCTCGGCGAGGTAATAGAGCACCTGCGCCCGGAGATGTCCCGTCGCCTTGGCCCAGCCCTTTGCCCCCTGCGCCGCCTCGACAGCGTTCCGGATGTCCTTCCGGTTCGCGAGCGGCACATGGCCGAGGAGCTTTCCCTTCGCAGACCACACGGCGCGCGAATACCCGCCATCGGGCCGCGCCTGCTTGCCGCCGACATACAGCTTCGCCGTCCGGTCGATCCCCTCGACCGCGCCGTCGCCCGGATCGGCCACCGCCGCCACGGGCCTCAGCGCCTTGACCGTTCCTTTCGGTTTCGTGTAGGCCGCCAGTCCCTCCCAGCCGCCTTCCCGCCCGAACCCCGACTCGCGCACGCCGCCGAACCCGGCCGCCGCGTCGAAGAGGTTCGTCGCATTCACCCACACGACCCCCGCCACCAGCTTCGGCGCCACGTCGAGCGCGAGGTTCACGTTCTCCGTCCAGACCGTCGCCGCCAGCCCGTAGCGCGTGTTGTTGGCAAGCGCGACCGCCTCCTCCGGCGTCCGGAAGGTCGTGGCGACCAGCACCGGCCCGAAGATCTCCTCTTGCATCAGCCGGTCGGCGGGCTCCAATCCGGTGATCAGCGTCGGCGGATAGAAGCACCCTCGCGACGGCATCGGGATCTGCGCGTGGAACACCTCGCCCCGCGACCCCGCCACCATGTCGGTGATGGTCTTCAGCTGCACCGGGTCCACGACCGCGCCCACGTCGATGCACTTGTCGAGCGGATCACCGACCCTCAGCCCGTTCATCCGCGCCCGCAGCTTCGCGTGGAACCGCTCCGCGATCCCCTCCTGCACCAGAAGGCGGCTCCCGGCGCAGCACACCTGCCCCTGATTGAACCAGATCGCATCCACCAGCCCCTCGATGGCCGAGTCGATGTCTGCATCCTCGAACACGATGTAGGGCGACTTGCCCCCCAGCTCGAGCGTGAGCTTCTTCCCCGACCCGGCCGTCGCCGCCCGGATGCGCCGCCCCACGGCGGTCGATCCCGTGAAGGCGATCTTGTCGATGCCCGGATGCCCCACGATCATCTCGCCCACCGCCCCGTCGCCGGTGACGATGTTGACAACCCCCTTCGGCACCCCCGCCTCCCGGGCCAACGACGCGAAGAGGAGCGCCGTCAGCGAGGTGTACTCGGCGGGCTTCAGCACCACCGTGTTCCCCATGGCGAGCGCAGGCGCGACCTTCCACGCGAGCATCAGGAGCGGGAAGTTCCACGGGATGATCTGGCCGCAGACGCCCACCGCCTCCCGGTCCGGCAGCTCCGACTCCATGAGCTGCGCCATCCCGGCGTGGAAGTAGAAGTGCCGCGCCACCAGCGGGATATCGATGTCCCGGCTCTCGCGGATCGGCTTCCCGTTGTCCATCGTCTCGAGCACCGCGAAGAGCCGCGCATGCTTCTGCACGAGCCGCGCGAGTGCATAGAGCACCCGCGCTCGCGCAGGCCCGCCTACCTTCGCCCACGCGCCTTGCGCCTTCCGCGCCGCCTTCACGGCCGCGTCCACATCCGCCGCCGTTCCTTGCGTCACCTCCGCGAGCACCTCCCCCGTCGCCGGGTTCCGGCTCTCGAAGGTCGCGCCGGGCTTCGTGAACCGGCCGCCGACGAACAGCCCGAACCGCCGCCCGTGGGCGTCGAGCCAGGCCATCGCCTCCCCCGCCGCCTCGGGCGCGGGGCCGTAGTCCATCGTCTCGAAGATGTCGCGGACGTTCATGCCGTCTTCCTGCTTTCTTGCCCGTTCAGGCCATCGCGTGCCGCCACCCGGCCGAATACCGCCCGGTGACGTGATGTTCGAGCTGCCGCTCGATATCCCCCAGAAGGCTCGACGCCCCGAACCGGAAGAGGTCGTTGCGGACCCACCGATCCCCGAGTTCGTCCTTCATCAGCGAGAGGTAGACGAGCGCATCCTTCGCCTTAGAAATCCCGCCTGCAGGCTTGTAGCCCACCCGGAACCCGGTCCGGTCGTGGTAGTCCCGGATCGCCCGGATCATCGTCAGGCTCACCGGCAGCGTCGCGTTCACGCCTTCCTTGCCGGTGGAGGTCTTGATGAAGTCCGCCCCTGCCATCATGCAGACGAGGGACGCCTTCGCCACGTTGCGCAGGGTCCCGAGCTCCCCCGTCGCAAGGATCGCCTTCACATGCGCCTCGCCGCAGGCCTCCCGGAACGCGCGCATCTCGTCATACAAAGCCTGCCAGTTCCCTGTCAGCACATGCCGGCGCGAGATGACGATGTCGATCTCGCGTGCGCCCGCCTTCACGCTCTCCCCGATCTCGGCCACCCGCAGATGGAACGGCGACAGCCCCGCCGGGAAGCCCGTCGAGACGGCGGCCACCGGGATGCCCGTCCCACGCAACGACTCGACCGCCGCGGGCACCATGTCGTGGTAGACGCAGACCGCCCCCACGGTCACACGGTCCATCCCCATCGCGTCGAGCAGATCCCGCCGCACCGGCTCTGCCGCCTTGGCGCAGAGCCTCCTCACGCGCCCCGCCGTATCGTCCCCGGCCAGGGTCGTCAGGTCGATGCAGGTGATCGCGCGCAAAAGCCAGGCCGCCTGCCATTCTTTCTTCACCGACCGCCGCCCCGGCAGCGTCGCCGCCCGCCGCTCGATGGCGGAGGTGTTGGCCTGCGCCGCCGCCACCCAGTCGAGGTCGAGCGCCATGCCCGGATTAAGCGGCTCGTGCACCTGCGGCAGCTGCGCCGTCGCGATCCGCGTCTCCACCGTCTCCATCAGACACTCCGTCTCCGAAGCCCCAAGGGTCGCATGGCCCACGCCCCCTTGGCAAGCTTGACCATCCGGTCAAAAACCTACAGCCGCGACAGTACCAGCCCCGCCGCGACCAGCCCCACCGCCGCCACCCGCGTCAGCGTGATGTCCTTCATGGCCAGCCCGAACGCCCCCGTCGCGTCGAGCGCGAGCGCCGCCAGAAGCTGCCCGAGGATCAGCGCGGCCACCATCGTCACCGCGCCAAGAACATGCACCGCCCAGAGCGCACTGGCCACGTAGACGGTTCCGAGCGCTCCCCCGATCCACGCCCACCATGGCACGCCCGCCAGCGCCGCGGGCGAGGGGACCGCCCCACGCGCCACCGAGATCGCCGCGAGAAGCAGGAACCCCACCCCGAAGGAAATCGCCGCCGTGGCGAAGCTGTCGCCCACATAGCTCGCAAGCCGCGCGTTGATCGGCGCCTGCACCGCGATGGCGGCACCCCCCGCCATGATCGCCAGAAGCGCGATCCAGACCGTCCCCGACATGCTCTCCTCCCATTCGCCGCGCCCCGAGACCTAGCAGCCTCCGCCGCCCCGTGACAGGGGTCGCGTTCTCGGCTAACGCACCGGCACAAAGGAGTGCCGCCCATGACCTTCGACCGCTCGATCCGCATCGCCCCCTCCATCCTTTCGGCGGACTTCGCCAACCTCGGTGCCGAAATCCGCGCGGTGGAGTCGGAAGGCGCCGACTGGATCCACGTCGACCCGATGGACGGCCACTTCGTGCCGAACCTGACCATCGGGCCGAACGTCGTGGCGGCCATCCGCCCGCACGTGAAGACCTTCATGGACGTCCACCTGATGCTGTCCCCGGCCGACCCCTGGATCGAGCCCTTCGCCAAGGCGGGCGCGGACCTCATCACCGTGCACGCAGAGGCCGGGCCGCATCTTCACCGCACGCTCCAGACGATCCGGGCGCAGGGGAAGATGGCCGGCGTCGCGCTCAACATGACCACGCCGCTCGCCACGCTCGACTACATCCTCGACGCGGTCGACCTCATCCTCGTGATGACGATCAACCCGGGCTTCGGCGGACAGAAGTTCACGCCCGCCATCGTCGACAAGGTGCGTCAGGCGCGGCGCATGATCGGCGACCGCCCGATCCACCTCGAGGTCGACGGCGGGATCGACCCCACGACTGCGCCGCTCGTCTCGGCGGCGGGGGCCAACGTTCTCGTCGCAGGATCTGCCGTCTTCGGCGGCGGCTCGGTCGACCGGCCCGAGGTCTACGGGGCGAACATTCGGGCAATCCGCGCAGCGGCCTCTGCGTCGCCCTGACGCCTTTCCTTCGCAGCAATTGAGCTTATGTCCTCCTCGACGCGTCCAGCCGGGGGAAGGTAAGCATGGGCGACGAGCGCATCGGGGCATTCAAACGTTTTGATCTTCGGGATCTGGGAATTCTGGGACCCGGGCCTGATCGGGATTTCGATCTGGCCGTCGCCCTCGCCTCGCGCTCGCTGCGAGCACCGATGGCGACATTCGCGGCACTCGACTTCGACGCAGGTCTGACGCGCATCGGTTCGCATGTCGGAATGGTTGCAGACATGACCGAGCTGGAGACCATCCCCCTCGAAACATCCATCGCGCTCTCGGCAATGTGCGAGACCGACGTCATTGCCATTCCCGACACCGGAAGGGACGATGTGGCACGTGCCAACCCCCTCGTGCTCAGACAGGGAATCAAGAGCGTCCTCGCCGCCCCGGTCCTCTGCCCTGCGCGCGAGGTGGTGGCGCTCGTCGCCGTTCACGACCGCGTGCCGAGGCTCTGGTCCGCCGAGGAGAAGGACGCCATCCTCGGCATCGCGCACTTCTGCACGCAGATCATCCTCCTGCGCGCGGCGCTCCGCACGCTCGGCATGGTGTCGCGCAAGGCGAAGGGGAGCGTCTGACGCGCCCTATTCCGCCGCGATCGGAATGGGCGGCATGACCTCGTCAGGCAACGGGCAGACGTAGGGTTCTGCCTCGAGAGCCTTGCGATGCGCGGCCTTCGCCCGCGCCAGCAGGGCAACGTCCTCAAAGAGCCGCCGCCCCGTTGCCGCCATCACCTTGGCCGCGTGCACCATGCCCTTGTGGGCGGCGGGGCTCTTGCCCTGCGCGGTCAGTTGCCAGCTGTGAAAGGGCGTCCCGAAGGCGCAGGTCGTGACCCACGCCTGAACCGTCGGCACCGCCCAGGACACGTCGCCCACGTCCGTGGAGCCCTGCGCCTTATCTGCCGAACCCGCCAGCGGCACGATGAACTCCGCCAACGGCAGGTCCGCCTCCGGCGCTCGGCCCGTCCGGCGGAAGGCGTCGGCCAGATGCGCGGGCGTCAGCGTCGCCTGGATCTCACGCGCGAACGTGCGGTCCGCCTCATCGAAGAGGGGCGGCCCCAACCGCTCCATCTCGGCCTCCATGGCCTCCTCGAGCGGCCCGTTGCCAAGCACGTTCGACACTGCGGAGACGACCTTCGCCTCCACCCGCGTCTCGGTCATCAGCGCCGCCCCCTCGCCGATCTTCCGCACCCGGTCGACCAATTCCAGAAGCTCCCGGTTCGTCGCGGCACGGACAAGCTGGCGCACGGTCGCTTTCGCCTGCACGACGTTCGGCGCCTCGCCGCCCGCGTCGAGATAGGCGTAATGCACCCGCGCATCGCCGGGCATGTGCTCGCGCAGGTAGTTGATGCCCACATTCATCAGCTCCACCGCGTCGAGCGCGGAGCGCCCGAGTTCCGGCGCCGCAGCCGCATGGGCCGCGCGGCCCGTGAAGGTGAAGTCGATCCGCGTATTGGCGAGGAACCCGCCGCCCACCACGCCCGTGTAATCCCCCGGATGCCAGGTGATCGCGGCGTCCACGTCCGCGAATTGCCCGTCGCGCACCATGAAGGTCTTGGCGGCACCCCCCTCCTCGGCGGGGCAGCCGTAGTAGCGCACCGTGCCGGGCCTCCGCTCGGCCGTCAGCCATCCGGCGAGGCTCGCCGCCGCCATCATCGCGGCCGATCCCAGCAGGTTGTGCCCGCAGCCGTGGCCGAACCGACCCACGGGACGGGGTTCGGCCACGCCGGGCTCCTGCCCAAGCCCCGGCAGCGCATCGTATTCGCCGAGGATGGCGATGACGGGCCCGCCCTCGCCCCATTCCCCCATCACGGCTGTCGGTATCCCCGCCAGCCGCGCGGTCACCCGGGCGCCTTCGGCCGCAAGCTGTTCGGCATGGGCCGCGGCGGATCGCGCCTCGGTATAGGCCACCTCCGGCGTCTCGAAGACCCGATCGGCCAGCGCGATGTAGGCCGGCCGCCGCCCGTCCACGATATCCCAGAGCTGATCGCTGTTCTTCATCTAGCGGCTTCCTAGTCTCGCGCGCCCTCGCGGCCCCGTATCACCCGTCGGGCCCGTAGAGGACCTGCTGGGCGATCCCGGCGCAGGCGAGGTAGATGCTCGTCAGCATGAGGCCCAGGTGCGCGCCGCCGTCCTGGCTGAAGTCGACCCAGGCCGCCAGGGCGGCGAAGCCGGTCCAGGCGAAGGCGACGGGCAGCGTGACCATGCGCCAGCGCGTGGTGCGCACGGGGTGGACGAACTTGAGCGGGGTGAACATCGCCCCGGCCAGGGCGATGACGACGGCGAGGCTGATCCAGAAGTTGGGTTCGAGGGCGAAGAGGACGAGGACGACCATGTTCCAGCAGGCGGGGAAGCCGGAGAAGCTGTAGTCGCGGGTCTTCATGCGGGTGTCGGCGAAGTAGACGACGCTGGCGAAGGTGATGACGATGATCGCGCACCAGCCCGTCCAGCCGGGCAGGAGGCCCGAGCCGAAGAGCGCGTAGGCCGGGATGAAGACATAGGTCAGGTAGTCGATGATCAGGTCCATCAGGACGCCATCGTATTGGGGCGCATGGGTTTTCACCTGAAAGCGCCGGGCGAGCGGGCCGTCGATCCCGTCGACGATGAAGGCCACGACGAGCCAGAGGAACATCTCGTCCCACTGCGACCGCACCGCGGCGAGAAGCGCGAGCATCGCCCAGACCGCGCCGGTCGCGGTGAAGAGATGCACGAGGGTCGCCGTCAGCCGGGGGGTCATGGAACCGTCATGGACCATTCGGGGCGGCGGTGCAAACGGTATGGAAAGCGTATGGGTTTCGTATGGCTATCGTCTGGATGCCGCCGCGCCCGTCGCCGCCTCATGCCTTGGGATGCGTGCGCTCGTAGACCTCCATCAGCCGCGCCGTGTCCACCGCCGTGTAGGCCTGCGTGGTCGACAGCGAGGCGTGGCCGAGAAGCTCCTGGATCGCCCTCAGGTCCCCCCCCGCCGACAAGAGATGCGTGGCGAAGCTGTGCCGCAGCGCGTGCGGCGTGGCGGTCGAGGGCAGGCCAAGCTGGAGCCGCGCCCGTTCCATCGCCTTCTGGACGAGGCGCGGGTTGAGCGGGCCGCCGCGGGTGCCGCGGAACAGCGGATGCCCCGCTTCGGTCGGCCAGGGGCAGGCGGCCACATAGGCCGCGACGGCGTCGCGGGCCGGGGCGATGACGGGGACGACGCGCTCCTTCCCGCCCTTGCCGATGATCCGCAGGCTCGGCGCCAGCGGGTAGTCCCGCCCGTCGAGCGACAGCGCCTCGGAAATCCGCAGCCCGCAGCCCCAGAGGAGCGTGACGACGGCGGCGTCGCGGGCGGCGACCCAGGGTTCGGACGCCTGCAACTCCACCGTCTGAAGCATCGCCTGTGCGGCGTCCACTTCGAGCGGGCGGGGGAGCTTCTTGCGGAACTTCGGCGCACGGGTGGAGAGCACGGCAGTGGGGTCGAACCCCTCCCTCTCGGCCAGCCAGCGCATGAACCCCTTGACCGACGACAGCGCCCGGGCGAGCGACCGGGCGGACAGACCCCGCGCGCGTTCATGCGCCATCCAAGACCGCATGTCGGACACGGTCACTCGGGAGAGCGGGCCAAGCCCCGCCGGCTCCCCGTGGTGCATCTGGAGGAACGACAGGAACGCGAGAACGTCCGTCCGGTAGGCGTCCACCGTCCGGTCCGCCGCGCCGTCGATCGCCTTGAGGTGGTCGAGCCAGCGCGCCAGCGCGTCGCGCTGGGCGGGAGAGAGGGTGAACGCCGGGGCGGTCACGCCAGCCAGCGCCGCATCGCCCTTTCGAAGACCGAGGCGAAGAATGCGATGAGATCGGTGCCGTGGGCGGGGGTGAACTGTTCCGGGTCCTCTGCCCCGAAGCAGAGCATCCCCGGCAGACGACCCGGGCCGAGATCGAGCTTCACGCAGGCTTCGGACCGGATCCAGTCCCCGCCCGCTCCGTAGAGCCCGCCCTGCCCGGGATCGACCGCGCGCAGGGTCACGGCGCGGACCGGCACGGCGCGACCGCGTGTGAGGTAGTCGTCGATGAAGCCCGGTTCGGCCAGCTGCACGACTTCGTCCGCGCGGCCGAGTGCGGCGTCCTGCGCCCGGCCCCGGCTTTCGAGGACGAGCTTCACGCTGTCGACCCGCAGGATTTCGGCCACGTCGGTGTCGAGGACGGTCAGGAACTCCTCGAAGTCGGTAGGTTCGAGGATGCGCAGGATCGCGCGGTGCATCTGGTTGGTGCCGGCGAGGTTCTCGTAGGCCGCCGCGATGACGGAGCGGTGCGTGTCCTCGAGCCGTTCGAGGCGGGATTCCAGCCGTTCCATCGCAAGGCCGCGCAGGTCCACGATGTTGGACCCCAGCGCCTTCTCGTTCGCGGCGATCAGCGCGCGCATCACGTCACGGTCGTCGAGGATCACGTCGGGCCGGGCGATGATGCGCTCGCGCAATTCCTCGGCCATGGTCGCCACGCTTTTCATTCTGTCCCCGTCCAGTTGGCCCGAACTTGTGGATAACTCGTGACTGTCGTCCGGTTCTTTGCCCATGCCCGATGGTCCGTCCAGTTTTTTCTGAGTTTTTGGGGTGCGGCTGCGGCAGTGGAGCCGCAGCCGGTGGCCCGGCTGCAACAGCCGGGGCCTCACGTCGCGATCAGAGGTGGATCAGAGGATCTTCTGCCCCGTCTTCGCCCAGTCGGCGAGGAAGGTCTCGAGCCCTTTGTCCGTCAGCGGATGCTGAGCCATCTTGCGGATGACCTCGGGCGGGGCGGTAGCGACGTCGGCGCCGATCTTGGCGGCCTCCGTCATGTGGTTCACGGTGCGGATCGAGGCGGCCAGGATGTTCGTCGTGAAGCCGTAGTTGTCGTAGATCTGCCGGATGTCGGCGATGAGCTGCATCCCGTCGAGGTTCAGGTCGTCGAGCCGCCCGATGAAGGGCGAGATGAACGTGGCCCCGGCCTTGGCCGCCAGAAGCGCCTGGTTCGCGGAGAAGCAGAGCGTCACGTTGACCATCCGGCCTTCGTCCGACAGCACCTTGCATGCCTTCAGCCCCGCCCAGGTCAGCGGCACCTTGATCGCGATGTTGTCGGCGATCTTCGCCAGTTCGCGGCCTTCCGAGATCATCTCGTCCGCGTCGAGGGCGACGGTTTCGGCCGACACGGGGCCGGGGGTGATCGCGCAGATCTCCTGGATGACTTCCTTGATGTTCCGGCCGGACTTCAGGATGAGCGACGGGTTCGTGGTCACGCCGTCGACCATGCCAAGGTCGGCAAGCTCGCGGATCGCGGCGACGTCGGCGGTATCGACGAAGAACTTCATGGCGGGTCCTATTGGCGAAGGGTCAGGTTTGCGGCACTGATAGACCATGAGGCCCGCCCCCCGAAACCCCGAAATGCACGTGTCGTTCTTCGCGGAGGGCGAGCCCGCGGGCGTGCTGACGACCGAGCCATTGGGCAAGACGCTGGATTACCTCGCGCCAGCGGGCGGGTGCGCGCTGGGGGCGTTCGTCGAGGTGCCGCTGGGTCCCCGCCGGGTGCTGGGCGTGGTGTGGGGCGAGGCGGACGGGCGGTTCCCGCGCGAGAAGCTGCGGGCGATGGCGCGGGTGCTGGATGCGGCGCCCATGCGGGAGGAGATGAGGGAATTCCTGATCCGCGCGGCGGACTACACGCTGACGCCGATGCCGTCGATGCTCCGGCTCGCCACGCGATCACCGGGGTTGGGCGATCCGCCGTCGATGCGGACGGTCTATCGGCTGGGCGACCGCGCGCCCGACCGGATGACGGAGGCGCGGGAGAAGGTGATCGCGGTCCTCGAGGACTTCGGGGAGGCGGCCTTCACGCTGGGCGAGCTGGCCGAGATGGCGGGGGTGTCCGCCGGGGTGGTGAAGGGGCTGGTGGCGCAGGGGGCGGTGCGGGAGGAGGCGTCGCCCCGCGACGTGCCCTATCCGCCGCTGTCGCCCGGGCGGGCGGAGGTTGCGCTGACGGAGGAGCAGGCGGCGGCGGTGGGGGTGCTGACGGAGGCGGTCGCCTCGGGGGCCTATGGGACGACGCTCCTGAAGGGCGTGACCGGGTCGGGGAAGACCGAGGTGTATCTGGAGGCGGTGGCGGAGTGTCTGCGGGGCGGGCGGCAGGCGCTGGTGCTGCTGCCCGAGATCGCGCTGACGGCGGAGTTCCTGGCGCGGGTGGAGCGGCGGTTCGGGGCGCGGCCCGCCGAATGGCATTCGGGCATCACCATGACCGAGCGGCGGCGGTGCTGGCGGATGGTGGGGGAGGGGGGCGCGCAGCTTGTCGTGGGGGCGCGGTCGGCGCTGTTCCTGCCGTTCCGGGAGCTGGGGCTCATCGTCGTCGATGAGGAGCACGACACCTCCTACAAGCAGGAGGACGGCGTGCTCTACAACGCGCGGGACATGGCGGTGCTGCGGGCCTCAATCTGCGGCGCGCAGGTGGTGCTGGCCTCGGCCACGCCGTCGCTGGAGAGCTGGGCGAATGCGGAGGCGGGGAAGTACCGGCGGCTGGACCTGACCGCGCGGTTCGGGGAGGCGGTGATGCCCGAGATGCGGGCGATCGACATGCGGGTCGAGAGCCTGCCCGCGACGCGGTGGATTTCGGACACGCTGGCCCGCGCGGTGCGGGCGCGGGTGGAGGCGGGGGAGCAGGCGCTCCTGTTCCTCAACCGCCGGGGCTATGCGCCGGTGACGCTCTGCCGGGCCTGCGGGCACCAGATCGGGTGCGACCATTGCGACGCGCGGATGGTGGAGCACCGGTTCCTCAAGCGGCTCGTCTGCCACCAGTGCGGCGAGACGAAGCCGATGCCGGAAAAGTGCCCCGCCTGCGGGGTGGAGGGGCGGCTCGCCCCGGTCGGCCCCGGCGTGGAGCGGCTGGCGGAGGAGGTAGCGGCGCTGTTCCCAGAAGCGCGGGTGAAGGTGCTGTCGTCGGACCTCTTCGGGTCGGCGCGCGCGCTGAAGGCCGAGATCGAGGCGATCGCGGCGGGCGAGGCCGACATCATCATCGGCACGCAGATCGTGGCCAAGGGGCACAACTTCCCGCTCCTGACGCTCGTGGGGGTGATCGACGCGGACCTCGGGCTTCAGGGGTCGGACCTGCGGGCGGCGGAGCGGACGTTCCAGCTGATGCGGCAGGTGGCCGGGCGGGCGGGGCGGCGGGAGAAGCCGGGGCTCGCGCTCCTCCAGACCTACCAGCCCGAGCACCCGGTGATCCGGGCGATCCTGTCGGGCGAGGAGGAGGCGTTCTGGCGGGCGGAGGCCGAGGAGCGGCGTCATGCGGGCGTGCCGCCCTATGGCCGGATGGCGGGGATCGTGCTGTCCTCGCCCGACGTGCAGGCGGTCTTCGATGTGGGGTCCGCGATGGCGCGGAGGGCGGAGCCCCTGCGGCGCATCGGGGCCGAGGTCTACGGGCCCGCGCCCGCGCCGATTGCGCGCATTCGGGGGCGGCACCGGGTGCGGCTTCTGGTGAAGGCCGCCAAGGGCGCGCCGATCCAGGGGGCGCTGGCCGAATGGATCGCGCAGTTCAAGCTGCCCGCGAACCTGCGGCTCGCCGTCGATATCGACCCGCAGAGCTTCTACTGACGGCGGAGGCGCGCGGCGGCCTTGTCGAGGCCGAGGGCGAGGAGCCCGGCGAGCAACCCCCAGAACGCCGCGCCGATGCCGAAGGCTGCGACGCCCGAGGCGGTGGTGGCGAAGGTGACGGCGGCGGCGAAGCGGGTGGCGGGCGGCTCGAACGCCTGCGCCGCCGCGCCGATGAGGGGTGCGATGAGGGCGAGGCCCGCGACGGTCGCCACGATCTCGGGCGGCATGGCGAGGATCGCGGGCAGGATCAGGGAGCCGAGAAGGCCGAGCGCCACCCAGAAGGCGCCGTAGACCACGCCCACGCGCCAGCGGCGGGCGGGGTCGGGTTCGGTCGTGGGGTCGAGGCAGATGGCGGCGGTGATCGCCGCCATGTTGAAGGTATGCGCGCCCCAGAGCGCCGCGAGCGCGGAGCCCGTGCCGGTGACGAGGAGCGCGGGGCGGACGGGGGGCGTGTAGCCCGTGGCGCGGAGCACCGCGAAGCCGGGGAGGTTCTGGGAGGCCATCGTCACGAGGTAGAGCGGCACGCCGAGGCCGAGGAGGACGGCCGGGTCGAAGGCGGGCGCGATGACGGTGAAGGGCAGGGGGTCGAAGGCCGGCGCGGGCATCCCGCCCGGCAGGGCGAGGGCGATGCCCGCGGCCAGCGTGGCGAGGGTCGCGTAGAGCGGGTTCACGAGCCGCACCACGAGGAATATCGCGACGAGGGGCAGGATCAGCGCGGGAAGCGCCGCGGCATTGCGCGCGACCGCCATGACGAAGGGCAGGAGCACGCCTGCGAGCATCGCGGCGGCGACGGCGGCGGGCAGGGCCGAGATCGCGCGGGAGAGGGCGGGGATCGCTCCGGTCAGCGCGATGAGCCCGCCCGCCACGATGAAGGCGCCGACGGCGTGGTGGATGTCGATCCCGGAGGTCGCGGCGACGAGGGCGGCGCCCGGGGTGGACCAGGCGAGGACCACGGGCACGCGCGTTCCCCAGCTGAGGAGCGCGGAGCCGAGGCCCTTGGCGACCGACACCGCCGCCACCCAGGATGCGGTCTGCGCGGCGTCCGCGCCCACCGCCGCGGCGGCGGCGAGCACGAGCGCGATCGTGGAGCCGTAGCCCACGAGCGTGGCCACCAGCGCGGCCGAGATCATCGGAAGGCGCAAGAATTCCCCCTGTTGCCCGGAGCGAGCTAGGCCACGCGGCGGGGCAGGGCGCAAGGGGGCGGCGCGGCAAGCGGAGAGGTCTGGGAGCGAGGGGGCTGTCTGCCCCCGTCTCCCAGAAGGGGAGCACGCGGAGGAGCGAGGGGGCTGTCTGCCCCCGTCTCCCCGCAGGGGAGCAAACGGGAGGAGCGAGGGGGCTGTCTGCCCCCTCGCGCTCCCCCGAGGATATTTGAGGGTCGATGGAGGACGGGGGGCACGGCGGTGTCCCGGCGTTGCGGCGGCACTGCCGCCGCGGGGCGAGAGCCGCCGCGGACGACGTGGGTGGCGTCTTCCCTTGTCGTCCTGTCAGGCGTAAGCCGGAGGCATGAGACTCGTGGCCCTCGCGGACGCCCGCACCTATCCGTTCTGGCGGCAGCCGGTGTTCCTCCTGTTCCTGATGGCGGCCGCGATGCCGCTGTCCTTCGCGACGTGGTCCGCGCTCATCAACAACTGGGTGATCGAGGCGGCGGACTTCACGGGCGTGGAGATCGGCTGGCTCCATACCGTGCGGGAGATTCCCGGGTTCCTTGCCGTGGGCGTCATCGCCGTCATCATCTTCGTGCGCGAGCAGGTTCTGGCGCTCGTCTCGCTCCTGATGCTGGGCGCGGCGACGGCCGTGACGGCGTGGTTTCCGAGCTTCGGGGGCATCCTGTTCGTCACCCTCATCTCCTCCATCGGGTTCCACTACTTCGAGACGGTGAACCAGTCCCTCCAGCTCCAGTGGATCGACAAGAAGCACGCGCCGCAGGTGCTGGGCTGGATCGTGGCGATCGGGTCGGGGGCGTCGCTTCTGGCCTACGGGCTTCTCGTCGTCACGTGGAAGGCGTTCGACCTGAGCTATTCCTTCGTCTACATGGTGTCCGGAGGCGCGACGATCCTGATCGCGCTCTACTGCATCCTTGCCTTCCCGCAGTTCGAGGCGCCGGACCCGCAGGTGAAGCGGCTCATCCTGCGGCGGCGCTACTGGCTCTACTACGCGCTCCAGTTCATCTCGGGCGCGCGGCGGCAGATCTTCGTGGTCTTCGCGGCCTTCATGATGGTGGAGCGGTTCGGGATGGAGGTGCACGAGCTCACCGCGCTGTTCCTGATCAACTTTCTCGCCAACATGGCGCTCGCGCCGCTCATGGGCCGGGGCGTGGGGCGGTTCGGCGAGCGCAACGCGATGGCGTTCGAATACGTCGGGCTGACGCTGGTGTTCCTCGCCTACGGCGGGATCTACTGGTTCGGCTGGGGCGTGGTGGTGGCGGGCGTGCTCTACGTGCTCGACCACCTGTTCTTCGCGCTGTCCTTCGCGCTGAAGACCTACTTCCAGAAGATCGCCGATCCCGGCGACATCGCGCCCACGGCGGCGGTGGCCTTCACGATCAACCACATCGCGGCGGTGTTCCTGCCGGCGCTGCTGGGCTACCTCTGGATCACCGCGCCGGATGCGGTGTTCCTGATGGCGGCGGCGATGGCGGCGGCGTCGCTGGCGCTGGTGCTGCTGATCCCGCGGCATCCCGAGCCCGGGCGGGAGACCGTGTTCTCGCGCCCGCTGCAGGCGGCGGCGGAATAGGCGCCACACGACCGCGGCATCGGGCTGCAATGGTCCGTGGCGCGGGGGCCGACGGGCCCCTATATTCGGGGGGACCAGACACGGAGGGCCGAGAGCCATGTTCCTGTTCCAGAAGAAGACCGAGATGGTGTCCGCCGCCGACGCGCTGCCGGGGCGCGCAAGCCCGATCCCCACCGCGCGGGAACATTTCGTCTACCACCGGCCGCTGTCGGGCGAGTTGCCCGAGGGGATGGAGGAGGCCATGTTCGGCATGGGCTGCTTCTGGGGCGTGGAGCGGATGTTCTGGAAGCTGCCGGGGGTCTGGATGACGCGGGCGGGCTATGCGGCGGGCCACACGCCGAACCCGACTTACGAGGAGGTGTGCAGCGGGCGGACCGGGCACAACGAGGTCGTGCACGTGATCTACGATCCGAAGGTCGTCGGGTACGAGGATCTGCTCAAGGTGTTCTGGGAGGGGCATGACCCGACGCAGGGCATGCGGCAGGGCAACGACGTGGGCACGCAGTACCGGTCGGGCGTCTACACCTATTCCGAGGCGCAGGCGGCGGCCGCCGTCGCCACGCGGGACGCGTTCGCCCCGCGGCTCCGCGCGGCGGGGTATGGCGCGGTCACGACCGAGATCCTGCCCGCACCCGCCTTCTACCACGCCGAGGACTATCACCAGCAGTACCTCGCCAAGAACCCGGGTGGTTACTGCGGGATCGGCGGAACGGGCGTCACCTGCCCGGTCGGCCTCGGGGTCGCCTGAGACGGATGGCACGACGGATCCATGTCATGGGCGCGAGCGGGACGGGGACGTCCACGCTCGCGCGCGGGCTGGCGAACGCCTTCGACAGCCAGGCCTTCGACACAGACGACTTCTACTGGAAGCCGACCGACCCGCCCTTCACCGAGAAGCGCCCGGTCGCCGAGCGCATCGCGCTGATGGAGGAGGTGTTCCTGCCGCGGCGGGACTGGATCCTGTCGGGGTCCTTCACGTCCTGGGGCGCGCCGATCGTGCCGCGGCTGACGCATGTGATCTTCCTCGCCCTGCCCGGCGCCAAGCGGCTCGCGCGGCTCCGAAAGCGCGAGCGGCTGAGGGCGGACCCGGAGCTGACGCGGACGCCCGAGTGGCAGGCGGCGAATGCGGGGTTCCTGAACTGGGCGATGAGCTACGACGATCCGGGCTTCCGCGGGCGCAGCCGGGCAACGCACGAGCGCTGGCTCGAAGGGCTTGCCATCCCCGTGATCCGGATCGATGCGGGAGCGCCGGCCAGCGCGGTGCTGGCCGAGGCCGTCGCGGCGCTTGACCCGGCCAGGGCATCGGCCTAGGCGCGATCGGGCGGAACCACGGAGTCCGGCATGGCGACCTTCACGGCATTGACGACACTCGCAGGCGCCGAGGCGGCCGAGGCGCTGGGCGAGGCGCTGGAGCGGCTCGAGCCCGAGCCCACGGGCGTCGGCGTGTTCGAACTCGAGGACGGATCGAAGCTCTGGGAGGTCGGCGCCTACTTCGAGGGGGCGCCGGACGGTGCGGCGCTCGACCTGCTGGCGGCGGCGTTCGGGGCGCGGCCCTTCACGGTCTCGGAGCTGCCGGAGACGGACTGGGTGTCGAAGGTGCGGCGCGAGCTTGCGCCGGTGGAGGCGGGGCGCTTCTTCCTCTACGGCTCGCATGACGCGGACAGGGTGCCCGGGGGCGTGCTGCCGCTTCTGATCGAGGCGTCGATGGCCTTCGGGACCGGGCACCACGGGACGACGAAGGGCTGCCTCGTCGCCTTCGACCGGCTCCTGACGCTGGCGCCGCCGCCCGGCCGCGTGGCCGACGTCGGGGCGGGAACGGCCGTGCTCGCCATGGCCGCCGCGCTCGCGGGCTGCCGGGACATCGTGGCGGGTGACATCGACCCCGTGGCGGTCGAGGTGGCGGTGGCGAACGTGGAGGCGAACGGGCTGACAGGCCGCGTCGCCTGCGTCGAGGCGGCGGGGTTCGACCATCCCGCGTTCGACGCGGTGACCCCCGCCGATCTGGTATTCGCCAACATTCTCAAGGGCCCGCTCGTCGACCTCGCGCCCGAGACGGCGCGGCGCGTCGCGCCCGGGGGACATGCGATTCTCTCCGGGCTTCTGGTGGAACAGGGCGCCGATGTGGCCGAGGTCTATTCACGCCACGGTTTCAATCTGCTCCATCGGGACGACATTGGTGAATGGACGTGCCTCACGATGGTCCGCACCCCGCCCGAAGGTGGCTAGACCGCCGCGATTCTGCGACCTTTCCGAGGCTGGCCACATTTCCGCCCAAAACGGGAGGAAATATCGGGGGCATCCGGTGGGGGTCGGCGAAGTGAATCGGAGGCTTCAGTGTCGGAAACACAGATGCAGGATTTCGATGAACGACTCCGCCGGATCGATCGGCGGCATCGTACGCTGTCACGTGGATTCGTGCTTTCGGTCGACCGCGACGGTCTGATCGTCGCGCGGCCGGAGACGAGCAGGTTCCGTTTCCCCTGGCGGGTGATGCTGTTCCTGCTGGTCGCGGTCATGGGCTTCAAGGTGCTGCTGCACGCCTACATCGGCCCCGAGGCCTATGCGGAGCGGCTGGCGCGGCTGTCGGACGGAACCGTGGCCGAACGGATGAGCGCCTATGCACTGCACGCCGATCCCGTGACGGTCTGGGTCGCGAACGCCGTGAGCGGGCTCGACTAGGGACGCAGGGGATCGGCGCTGTCCCTCGCCGACACCCCGACAAAAAGGCCGCGGTCCCATCAGGGGCCGCGGCCTTTCCGTTCCGGTCGAACGGCAGGTCAGCGCGCGAGGCGCGCCGCGACTTCGTCGATCTCGCCGCGCGAGAGGCCAATGTCGTCCAGTTCCCGATCCGAGAGCTGAGCCAGCGAATTGCGGGTCACGCGCGCGTCGTTCCAGACGATGAAGGCCGAGACAAGCGACGCGAGGATGGAGGACGGCCTGCCCCGGAGACTCTGCCCGCCGATCTGCGGGCGCGTGGTTTCATAGAGAGCCATGAGACGTGTCCTTTGGTGTCTTGCACCGGAAGCGGTTGTCGCCACCGGAGGATGCGCATCTATGTGACGGGACGGGCGGCGGCAAGCGACACGGGTGCAAGGTCGCCATGCAGCGGCAGCATGGCTCCCAGGGGGATTAACGTCTTTTGAACGAAGCGATTTTTCTTGCGCGGTGCGGTCGGATTCGGGTTGAGGAGCGCCGTTTTCCGCACCTGCGAAGAAGGATCTTGCGTGGGGGCGGCGCGCATTGCGTGTTGGCAGGTGTTCGCGTTTCGTGCTAGGCGTGGCGCAAAGGCAACAAGAGCAGGGCGGCGCATGCGCGTGTTGGGGATCGACCCGGGGCTGAGGGTGCTCGGCTGGGGTCTCATCGACGTCGCGGGAAGCCGGCTGTCGCATGTCGCCAACGGTATCTGCCGGTCCGACGGGGAGGATCTGGCGGTACGGCTCCTGAGCCTGCACGCCCAGCTGACCGAGGTCGTGGCGCGGTTTGCGCCCGACGCGGCCGCAGTGGAGCAGACCTTCGTCAACAAGGACGCGGCCGGGACGCTGAAGCTGGGGCAGGCGCGCGGGATCGCGATGCTGGTGCCCGCGCAGGCGGGGATCGCCGTGGGAGAGTATGCGCCCAACGCGGTGAAGAAGGCGGTGGTGGGCGTGGGGCACGCGGAAAAGCGGCAGATCGACCACATGGTGCGGCTGATGCTGCCGGGGGTCGAACTGGCCGGGCCGGACGCGGCCGACGCGCTCGCCATCGCGATCTGCCACGCGCATCATGTGGGCCACGCCGGGCGGCTCGCCGCGGCGGTGGCGAGGGCGGCATCGTGATCGGGCGGCTGACGGGGCGGATCGGCTACAAGGGGTCGGACCACGTGCTCATCGACGTGGGCGGCGTGGGCTATCTGGTGCATGTGTCGGACCGGACGCGGCTGGCCTTGCCGGGCGTGGGGGAGGTCGCGATGCTCTACACCGACCTTCTCGTGCGGGAGGACCTGCTCCAGCTCTTCGGGTTCCTCACGCCGGTCGAGAAGGAGTGGCACCGGCTTCTGATGACGGTGCAGGGGATCGGGGCGAAGGCGTCGATGGCGATCCTTGGGACGCTGGGGCCGGACGGGGTGAGCCGCGCGATCGCGCTGGGCGACTGGGCGGCGGTGAAGGCCGCGCCCGGAGTGGGGCCGAAGATCGCGCAGCGGGTGGTGAACGAGCTGCGGGACAAGGCGCCTGCCGTGATGGCGATGGGCGGGGGAGAGGTTCTGGCCGATCTGGTGGAACCGGACGAAGTGGCGCCGGTGGAGTCCGTGGCGAAGCCGCGCCCCGCCGCGCGTCCACGAAGCTCGGCGCAGGCGGAGGCGCTGTCGGCGCTGACGAACCTGGGCTACGGACCGTCCGAGGCGGCCTCGGCCGTGGCGCGGGCGGCGGCGGAGGATGCCGGGGCCGAGACCTCCGCACTCATCCGCGCGGCGCTCAGGCTGCTGGCGCCGAAGGGGTAGCGCATGGAACCGGACCCGACGCTCCGCCCAGACCGGCAGCCCGAGGACGCGGACCGGGCGCTTCGCCCCCAGACGCTCGACGAGTTCATCGGGCAGGCGGAGGCGCGGGCGAACCTGCGCGTCTTCATCGAAAGCGCCCGGCGCCGGGGCGAGGCGATGGACCACACGCTGTTCCACGGCCCGCCGGGGCTGGGCAAGACCACGCTCGCGCAGATCATCGCACGGGAGCTGGGGGTGGGGTTCCGGATGACCTCCGGCCCGGTGCTGGCGAAGGCGGGGGACCTCGCCGCGATCCTGACGAACCTCGAGCCGCGCGACGTGCTCTTCATCGACGAGATCCACCGGCTCAATCCTGCGGTGGAGGAGGTGCTGTACCCGGCGCTCGAGGACTTCGCGCTGGACCTGGTCATCGGGGAGGGACCGGCGGCGCGGACGGTGCGGATCGAGTTGCAGCCCTTCACGCTGGTGGGGGCGACCACCCGGCTCGGGCTGCTCACCACGCCGCTCAGGGACCGCTTCGGCATTCCGACGCGGCTCCAGTTCTACGAGATCGCGGAGCTGCACGAGATCGTCACGCGCGGGGCGCGGCTGATGGGTGTTCCCGCCGCGCCGGACGGCACGCTCGAGATCGCGCGGCGGGCGCGGGGAACGCCCCGGATCGCGGGGCGGTTGCTCAGGCGGGTCGTGGACTTCGCGCTGGTGGAGGGCGACGGGCGGCTGACGCGGGAGATCGCGGACAGCGCGCTGACGCGGCTTGGGGTCGATCACCTCGGGCTCGACGGGGCGGACCGGCGGTATCTGGGGCTGATCGCCGAGAACTACGCGGGCGGGCCGGTGGGGGTCGAGACGCTTTCGGCGGCGCTGTCGGAGAGCCGCGACGCGATCGAGGAGGTGATCGAGCCGTTCCTCCTTCAGCAGGGGCTGATCCAGCGGACGCCGCGGGGGCGGATTCTGGCGCAGAAGGCGTGGACGCATCTGGGTCTGGACCCGCCGAAGACCGCGGGGCAGGCCGAGCTGTTCTGAGCATGACGAGCGACGGGATCGAGGCGCTCTTCACGCGGTCGGACGGGACCTATCTCTGCGCGCGGTGGGGGCGCCCGATCGTGCCGGTCGTCTTCGGCGTGGAGGAGGCGACGCTCCGGATCGTGAAGGGGGCGATCGAGGCGGTCGTGGCGCTGGCCGGGCACCGGATGGCCGAGACCGACCCGGAGCTGGGGGCGAACTTCATGCTGTTCTTCCTGCGGGACTGGCAGGAGCTGACGGAGGTCCCGGATCTCGACCGGCTGATCCCCGAGCTCGCCGAGCTTGTCCCGCGGCTGGAGGCAGCGGGGGCGAACCAGTACCGGGTGTTCCGCTTCGACGCCGACGGCGGCATCCGGGCGTGCTTCGCCTTCGTGCGGATGGACGCCGAACTGGAGGCGGTCCCGGCCGAGGTGCTGGCGCTCAGCCAGGCGGTGCAGGCGATCCTCCTGTGGTCGGACCGGGCCTTCACCGACCGCTCCGCCCTCGCGCGGACGGACGGCGGGGCGACGATCCTTCGCCCGGACGTGGCGGCGGTCATCCGCGCCGCCTATGACCCGGTCATGCCGGTGATCGCCCGCGATCCGGCCCATGCGCTGCGGCTGGCGGCGCGGGTGGGTCAGCCGTCCTGACGGGCCCTCGCAACAATCCGGGGAGAGGCCGTCCACTGTCCGGGGGAGGCGAGACGGATCGGGAGCGTTCACCCTTCGTTAACTTACGGATGTGTAACGCGATGGGACCGGCGCGTGCTGGCCGGGTGTAGCGAGTGAAGGGCCGGGTGCTGCTGAAGGCACCGGTGGAGAGTGATGGACTTCGAAGGACTTGACGACGGTGACCTGCTGACGCGGGTTCTTGAGCAGACTTCGGCGCGGTTCCCGGAGGCAATCCGGGCACCCCGTCCGAAGGTGGACAGCGGAAAGACGTGGACGGTGCCCGGCATCCTGGGACCGACGCGTCTGACGACGAATTTCGGGCATGTTCCGGCACATCTCGTGCGGGTGGGCGACTCGCTGCGGACGCGGACCGGCTTTGCCCGTGTGCAGCGGATCAGCGACCTCAGGATCGACGAGGAGTTCCTTGCCCGGCGGCCCGACGCCGCGCCGGTGATCCTGCGCCGGAACGCGCTCCGCGCCGGCGCGCCGCATCAGGATGTGGTCCTGTCGCCAGCGCAGGGGGTGGCGCTTGGAGAGCACCGCTTCGACGAGGAAGTCGTCCCGGCGGGAACGCTGTCGCGCGAGCGGGGCGGGATCGACCGGTCGCTGGGGATGATGGTCTACTTCATGTTCCATCTGGCCGAGCCTGCGCAGATCGCCTGCGAGGGGCTGTGGCTGGTGGCGGAGACGGACTGACGACGGGTAGCAGCAGGGGGCTGTCGGCGCGCCGCCGGACGGGGAAGGGCGATGGGGGTCGCCCCCGTCCGGCGGCGTGCGATCACCCGTAGCGGGGCTGGAGTCGGGCGCGGTGACGGTCGCGGCCACTGCCGGATCGCGCCGCGACGAGCGCGGCGGCCATTGCCGCCCCGCCCGCGACCATCGCCGCAGTGATCGCCGGATGCTTCTGCGCCCAGGTGTAGGGGCTGACGGACAGGGGCGTCTCGGGCTGGTCGCCGAGGATGCGGCCTTCGGAGGCCGACTGGTGGAGGCCCCGCGGCCCCTGCCGCTTGGGCCGGTCGTAGTCCAGAGCGGTGCGGTAGAAGACGGCGGCGAAGAGCCGATCCGCAAGCCGCGGCACGAGGTGCGCGAGCTTGACCTGGAGCGCCCCGGCCCCGCCCACGAGGATGTCCCGTGTCGGGTGTTCGGCCGCGTGCAGGATGGCGTCGGCCACGAGCCGCGGGTGGTAGACCGGCGGCGGGACCTTGGAGAAGCCGTCCATGTAGTTCTTGGCGTGCTGGCCGAAGGGCGAGTGGATGCCGCTCGGCTTGATCAGCGTGACCGAGACGGGGGCGTTCTCGTGCAGGAGCTCGATCCGCAGGCTGTCGGTGAAGCCCTTCACGGCGTGCTTGGACGCGGTGTAGGCCGAAAGCACCGGCGCAGGCATCTCGGACGCGATGGAGCCCACGTTGACCAGCGCCCCGCCCCGGCGCTTGAGGTGCCTCAGCGCCTCCATCGAGCCGTTGACGACGCCGAAGTAGTTGGTGCGGAAGATGCGGTCGTGATCCTCGTCGGAGGTGTCCTCCAGTGAGGCGTAGATGCCCACGCCCGCGTTGTTCACCCAGGTGTCGAAGCCGCCGTGGCGGGCGACGATGTCGTCCACCGCGCGGCGCACGGCGGCGCGGTCGCCCACGTCGGCCACGCACCAGTCCGCCTCGCCGCCCTTGCGGCGGATGCGGTCGGCGACCTCCTTCAGCATCTCCTCGTTGCGGGAGACGAGCACGACGCTCGCGCCGCGGCGGGCGGCTTCCAGGGCGGTACAGAGGCCGATGCCGGAGGTGGCGCCGGTGATGACGATGGTCTGTTGCGAGAGCGGCTTGAGGTGGTGGTGCGACATGGGCGCCTCCATCTGTTCGGGTTGCGGGGGTCGCGGGGCCAACACGAGGTGGGCCGAGCTGTTCCGGGGGAGGCTTCACGGTCGCGTGGGGCTGGCGCGGAGGCGGGGCGCTGCCTATGGTCCGCGCCATGAGCCTGCCCGTTTCGCCCCACCGCCTGAAATTGCGCGTCTACTACGAGGATACCGACCTCGCCGGGATCGTCTATTACGCCAACTACCTGAAGTTCATCGAACGCGCCCGGACCGAGTGGGTGCGGGAGCTGGGGATCGACCAGGGGCGGCTGAAGGCGGAGGAGGGCATCGTCTTCGCGGTCCGGCGGGTGGAGGCCGACTACCTTGCGCCCGCGCGCTTCGACGACGTGCTGGAGGTGGAGACCGCGTGCCTCGAGACGACGGCCGCCCGGGTCGTGCTGGGGCAGCGGGTGATGCGGGACGGGCGGTGTCTGGTGGACGCCCGGGTCACCATCGTGGCGCTGTCGGACAGCGGGCGGCCGGCGCGGCTTCCCGCGGCGCTGCGCGGGGCGATGGAGGGCTCCACGGCCTGACCCCGTGTTGACACGTATGTGTTGGCGTCCGGGTTGCTCTTCCTGTAGTGTCCCTGCAATTCAGAGCCGTGTGAACGCGGCCGCATCGGCAGTAGAGCAGGCATACGCATGGAAACGGAAACCCTCGCGCTCGCGCAGGAGATCGATTTCTCCTTCTGGGCGCTCTTCGCGCGCGCGACCTTCGCGAACAAGCTCGTCCTCGTCATCCTGATCGTGGCGTCCCTCTGGGCCTGGGCGATCATCATCCAGAAACTGCTCGACTACCGCCGGGCGCGGTCCGAGGCGGCCGCCTTTGAGGCGGCGTTCTGGTCGGGTGAGCCGCTCGACGAGCTGTTCGAGCGGGTCGGCGCGGCACCGGCCGGACCTTCGGAGCGGGTCTTCGCGAGCGGCATGGTGGAATGGCGCCGGTCGCACCGGGACGACGGCGGGCTGATCCCGGGCGCGCAGCAGCGCATCGACCGGTCGATGGACGTGGCCATCGCCAAGGAGAGCGAGAGCCTGACCAAGGGCCTGCCGCTTCTGGCGACCGTGGGCTCCACCGCGCCGTTCATCGGGCTCTTCGGGACGGTCTGGGGCATCATGCACGCCTTCATGGAGATCGCGAAGGCGCAGAACACGAACCTCGCCGTCGTGGCGCCGGGGATCGCCGAGGCGCTGCTGGCCACGGGGCTTGGCCTTCTGGCGGCGATCCCGGCGGTGATCTTCTACAACAAGCTGTCGGCCGACAGCGACCGCATCGTCGCGGGCTACGAGAGCTTCGCCGACGAATTCGCCACCATCCTCTCGCGCCAGCTGGACAGCTGAGATGGGCGCGGGCGTCATCCAGGGCGGCGGCGGGGGCAAGGGCCGCAGGCGGCGGCGCGGCGGCGCGCGGCCGATGTCGGAGATCAACGTCACGCCCTTCGTGGACGTGATGATGGTGCTTCTCATCATCTTCATGGTGGCCGCGCCCATGCTGACCGTGGGCGTGCCGGTGCAGCTGCCGCGCACCGCGGCGCAGTCGCTGCCCTCCGAGCAGGAGGAGCCGCTGACCGTCACGATCACGGCCTCGGGCGAACTGGCGATCCAGACATCCGTTGTGCCGGAGGGCGACCTGATCCCGCGGCTCCAGGCCATCGCGGCGGAGCGCACGTCGAACCGCATCTTCCTGCGCGCCGACGGGGCGATCCCCTACGAGCGGGTGATGCAGGTGATGGGCGCGCTCAACGCGGGCGGGTTCCCGAACATCGGGCTCGTCACCGACTCGGGCGGGCCGCGGCTCGACGGGACGGGCGGCTGAGGCGGGGCCTTGACCACCGGCTGGTATATCTCCGGCGCGGCGCATCTCGCGCTGATCCTGTTCCTCATGCTGGGTGGGCTGTTCACGCGCGACCGCTTTCCGGAGATGACGGTGGCCGAGGTGTCGATCGTGACCGAGGCGGAATATGCCGCGCTCGTGCTGCGCGCGCCCGCGCCCGAGGTCAACGACGCCATCCCGTCGCCGCAGCCGCCGGACCCGGATGCGGCCTCGCCCGACATGCCGACGACCGATGCCGCGCCCGCCGTGGCCATGCCGGAGCAGACCGAAACGCCGCCCGAGCCCGAAGCGGCCCCGGAGGCGCCCGAGATCGTGGTGCCCGACGCGGACGTCACCACCGAGGCCCCGGTGATCGCGCCGCCCACGGTGGAGGACGGAAACACGGTCGCGCCGCAATCGACGCCCGCGCCCGCGCCGCGCGTGGCCCCCGACCCGACGCCCGCCCCGCCCGTGGAGGCCGAGACGGCGCCTCAGGTGGTGGAGCAGACCACGCCCGATCCGGTGCCCGAGGCGCCCGTGGTCGAGGAGCAGGAGCAGGCCGCGCCGGAAGCCGCGACGACCCGCATCATCACCGAGGCCGACCGGCCCAACGAGCTTGCGCCGGTCGAATCGATCCGTCCGCGCGCCCGCCCGCCGCGCCCCGTGAGGACGGCGGAGCCTCCGCCGCAGCAGCAGCGGCCGGCGGAGCCCGCGCAGCCCGACCGGGCGGTGAACGACGCCGTGGCGGCGGCGCTGGCCGAGGCCAACCGGCCCTCGGCTGCGGCGACGCCGTCCGGCCCGCCGATGACGGACGGGGAGAAGGACGCGCTCCGCATTGCGGTGCAGCAGTGCTGGAACGTGGGGTCGCTGTCGACGGATGCGCTGCGCACGACCGTGGTGGTCGCCGTGTCCATGTCGCGCGACGGGCGGCCCGACACGGGGTCGATCCGGATGCTGTCCTTCGACGGCGGATCGCAGGCGGCGGCCCAGCAGGCCTACGAGGCCGCGCGGCGGGCGATCATCCGGTGCGGCGCGAACGGGTTCGCGCTCCCGCCCGAGAAGTACGACCAGTGGCGTGATATCGAAATGGTGTTCAATCCCGAGAGGATGCGAATCAGATGATGGGGTGGAGACTTCTGGCGGCCGCGCTGTTCGGCCTTTTCGCCGTGATGGCCCATGCGCAGCAGGGCCCTCTCAGGATCGAGATCATGGAGGGGGTGATCGAACCCCTTCCCTTCGCGATCCCCGAGTTCCAGGCAGAGACGCCGAACGCCGCGCAATTCGCGCGGGACATCACGCGGGTGGTGGCGGCGGATCTAGTCGGCACTGGCCTCTTCCGCGAGATCTCTCCGGGATCGTTCATCTCCAACGTGACGAGCTTCGAGGCGCCGGTGGCCTATCCCGACTGGCGGGCGATCAACGCGCAGGCGCTGATCACCGGGGCGGTCTCGGTCGCCGCGGACGGGCGGATCGTGGTGAAATTCCGCCTGTTCGACGTCTTCGCGGGACAGCCGCTGGGCGAAGGGCTCCAGTTCGTGGGCGACCAGGGCAGCTGGCGGCGGATGGCGCACAAGGTGGCCGACCAGGTCTATTCCCGGATCACGGGCGAGGGTGGCTACTTCGACAGCCGCGTCGTCTTCGTGGCCGAGAGCGGGCCGAAGGACGCGCGCGTCAAGCGGCTGGCGGTGATGGACTACGACGGCGCGAACGTGCAGTACCTGACGGACGGCTCCTCGATCGTCATCGCGCCGCGGATCAGCCGCGACGGGAGCCGCATCCTCTACACGAGCTACGAATCGGGCTTCCCCGCCATCTACGAGATGAACGCCGCCACGCTCCAGCGGACCCGGCTGCCGGTGCCGACGCAGAACATGACCTTCGCGCCGCGCTACTCGCCCGACGGGCGGACGGTGGTGTTCTCTCTCACCGAAGGCGGAAACACGGACATCTACACGCTCGATGTCGGGAGCGGCACGCTGCGCCGGCTGACGAACGCGCCCTCGATCGAGACGGCGCCGTCGTTTTCGCCCGACGGGAGCCAGATCGTCTTCGAAAGCGACCGTGCGGGGACGCAGCAGCTCTACATCATGCCGGCGAGCGGAGGCGAGCCCACGCGGATCAGCTTCGGCCAGGGGCGCTACGGCACGCCCGTGTGGTCGCCACGGGGCGATCTCATCGCCTTCACCAAGCAGAACGCGGGGCGTTTCCACATCGGCGTGATGCGGACGGACGGCAGCGAGGAGCGGCTGCTGACGGCATCGTTCCTCGACGAGGGGCCGACGTGGAGCCCCAACGGCCGGGTGATCATGTTCACGCGCGAGACCGCGGGAGCCGGGGGTGGGGCGCAGCTCTTCTCGGTCGACATTTCGGGGCGGAACCTCAGGATGGTGCCGACGAACGGGCCTGCGTCGGACCCCGCGTGGTCGCCGCTTTTGCCCTAGAGGCGATTCCCTTCCCGCGCGGCTGGTGCTAAGGTCGCGCGGGACAGAGCAGCCAAGAACACAAGGCGGATACATGACATATCTCACGAAGGCCCTACTGGTCATGGCGGTGCTGGCCACCGCGGCGTGCAACGCGAATGCCAACCGCTTCGGCGGCGCCGGCGGCGCGGGCGGTGCGGGGGCGGGCGGCATCGGAACATCCGGGCTCGGGTCGCCGTCGGACCCGAACTCTCCGGCCTACTTCAACCAGACGATCGGGGACCGGGTTCTGTTCGCCGTCGACCAGTCGACGCTGTCGCCGGAGGCGCAGGAGGTCCTGCGGGGACAGGCGGCCTGGCTGATGAACAACACCGGCTACACCGCCATCATCGAAGGCCACGCCGACGAGCAGGGGACGCGGGAATACAACCTCGCCCTCGGCGCGCGCCGGGCCAGCGCGGTGCAGGACTTTCTCGTGACGCAGGGTGTGTCGCCCGTGCGGCTGCGCACCGTGTCCTACGGGAAGGAACGTCCGCTTGCCGTCTGTTCGGACGAAAGCTGCTGGCGGCAGAACCGCCGTGCCGTGACCGTGCTGTCGGCCGGCGGCGTCTGAGGACCTCTGCCATGGTCCGCGTGATCGCCTTCGTGCTTGGCCTTGCCGTCGCCCTTCCGGCGGCGGCACAGGACCGTGCGCAGACGCTGGCCGACATCCGGCAGGAGCTGTCCGTGCTCTGGATGGAGATCCAGAACCTCAAGCGTGAGCTGTCGACCACCGGCGGGGTGGGCCAGAACCTCCAGGGGACGAGCATCCCGGACCGCGTCAATTCCATCGAGGCGCAGCTGTCGAGCCTGACGGCGCGGACAGAGGAGCTGTCGAACCGGATCGACCGGATCGTGGCGGACGGGACGAACCGGATCGGCGACCTCGAATTCCGGCTGGTGGAGCTTGAAGGCGGGGACGTGTCGCGGCTGGGCGAGACCTCGACGCTGGGCGGGGGCGCGATGCCGCCGGTCGCCGCGCCCGCCCTGCCGGCCGCGCCGGGCGGAGGCGGCGGGCCCGAGCTTGCCATGAGCGAGCAGGATGATTTCGGGCGTGCCAAGGGCGCGCTCGACCGCGGCGAGTATCAGGCGGCGGCGGCGGATTTCGCGCGCTTCACCGAAACCTATCCGGGCAGCCCCCTGACGGGCGAGGCGCACTTCTGGCGGGGCGAGGCGCTGTCGGCGCTTGGCGACCAGTCGGGCGCGGCGCGGGCGTATCTGGACAGCTTTTCCGGCGATCCTCAGGGCGTGATGGCCGCCGACGCTCTGCTGCAATTGGGCCTGTCGCTCGACCGGCTTGGCCAGCGGCAGGAGAGCTGCGTGATGCTGGGCGAGGTGACCGTCCGGTTCCCGACCTCGGCCGCCTCGATCGAGGCGCAGACCGCGCGCGGCAGCATGGGCTGCGTGTGAGGTCCGAAGCCGGGCTCGTCGAACGCCTGCGCGCCCATTATGCAACGCTGAAGCCCGACCGGATCGGGGTCGCCGTCTCGGGCGGGTCCGACAGTCTCGCCCTGCTCTGCGCGGCGCGGGCTTCCGGCCTTGGCGTGGAGGCGGTGACGGTCGATCACGGGCTGCGCCCCGAGGCGGCGGAGGAAGCCGCCCATGTGGGCGAGGTCTGCCGACGGATCGGCGTTCCGCACACGGTGCTGCGGTGGGAAGGCTGGGACGGCAAGGGGAACCTGCAGGACCAGGCGCGGCAGAACCGCTACGCGCTGATCGCCCGCTGGGCCGAGGCGCGGAGACTGCCTTCGGTCGCGCTGGGGCATACGATGGACGACCAGGCCGAGACGCTGCTCATGCGGCTCGCGCGGGAGGCGGGGGTCGAGGGGCTGGCCTCGATGCGCCTGGTGTTCGAACGCGAGGGCGTCCGGTTCGACCGGCCGTTCCTGTTCGACCGGCGGGACGACCTGAGGGCCTACCTGACCGCGCAGGGCGTGCGCTGGGTCGAGGACCCGTCGAACGAGGATGAAAGCTTCGGCCGGGTCAGGGCCCGGCGCGTGCTCGAGGCTCTTGGTCCGCTCGGGCTCGGGACCGAGGCGCTGTTCCGGGTGGCGCTGAACCTGCGGGACGCAAGCGACGCGCTGGGGCAGATGGCGTCGGAATTCGCGCGGACGAAGGTGAAGGCTGCCGGCGGCGACCTGATCTTCGACCGGACGGCGCTGCGGCGGCAGCCGGCCGAGATCGCCCGACGGCTGATGGGCCATGCGCTGATGTTCGTGGGCTCCGCCCCCTACCCGCCCCGGCGCGAGCCGCTCGAGGCGGTGATGGACCTGCTGAGGGGGACGGGGAAGCTGACGCTGCACGGCTGCCTCGTCACAACCAGCGACATGACGGTGCGGATCACGCGGGAACACGCCGCCGTCGCGGGCTTGCGCGGTCCGACGGAGGCGGAATGGGACCGGCGCTGGCGGATCGGGGGCCCGCACGAGCCGGGGCTCGAGGTGCGGGCGCTGGGCGAGGCGGTGCGGGAGTGCCCGGAATGGCGGGCGACGGGACTGCCCCGCGCCACGCTCCTGGCCTCCCCGTCGGTCTGGCGGGGCGAGACGCTCGTGGCCGCGCCCGTCGCCGGGATGGGAAACGGCTGGAGCGCCGAGGCGCCGGGTGCGGCGGATTTCGCCGCCACGCTCATCTCGCATTGAACATCACAGGGGGATGTCTATCTTACGCCTGTGACCGCGCGCGCCATGTCGCCCGCGCGGCCAAGGTATTCGAGGGAGACTCTCCTTGGGCAATGCGCGCAATATCGCCTTCTGGGTCGTGCTGTTCCTGCTGATCCTCGCGCTCTTCAATCTCTTCTCCGGCGGCCAGTCGACGATGTCGTCGCGGTCGATCAGCTACTCTGAATTCGTCTCGGCCGTGGATCGCGGCGAGGTGAGTTCCGTCACGCTCGACGGCGAGCGCGTCATGTTCCGCGGCAACGACGGACAGGACTACGTGACGATCCGGCCCGAGGGGGCGGACATCACCGACCGGCTGATCCAGCGGAACGTGACCGTGAACGCGCGGCCGCAGGAGCAGTCGGGCTTCACCACGGTGCTGATGACCTTCCTGCCGTTCCTGCTGCTGATCGGCGTCTGGATCTACTTCATGAACCGGATGCAGGGCGGTGGACGCGGCGGGGCCATGGGCTTCGGCAAGAGCCGCGCCAAGCTCCTGACCGAGAAGCACGGGCGGGTGACGTTCGACGACGTGGCCGGCATCGACGAGGCGAAGGAGGAGCTCGAGGAGATCGTCGAGTTCCTGCGCAACCCGCAGAAGTTCAGCCGCCTCGGCGGCAAGATCCCGAAGGGCGCGCTGCTGGTCGGCCCGCCCGGCACCGGCAAGACGCTGCTTGCCCGCGCCATCGCGGGCGAGGCGGGCGTGCCGTTCTTCACCATCTCGGGCTCGGACTTCGTGGAGATGTTCGTGGGCGTCGGCGCCTCCCGCGTGCGCGACATGTTCGAACAGGCCAAGAAGAATGCGCCCTGCATCGTCTTCATCGACGAGATCGACGCCGTCGGTCGCAGCCGTGGCGTAGGCTACGGCGGCGGCAATGATGAGCGCGAGCAGACGCTGAACCAGCTTCTGGTCGAGATGGACGGCTTCGAGGCGAACGAGGGCATCATCATCGTCGCGGCCACGAACCGGCCCGACGTGCTGGACCCCGCCCTACTGCGCCCCGGCCGGTTCGACCGGCAGGTGCAGGTGCCGAACCCCGACATCAAGGGCCGCGAGAAGATCCTGGGCGTCCACGCCCGCAAGGTTCCGCTGGGGCCGGACGTGGACCTGCGCATCATCGCGCGGGGCTGCCCCGGCTTCTCGGGCGCGGATCTCGCCAACCTCGTGAACGAGGCGGCGCTGATGGCCGCCCGCGTGGGCCGGCGCTTCGTCGTCATGGAGGACTTCGAGAACGCCAAGGACAAGGTGATGATGGGCGCCGAGCGTCGGTCCATGGTCATGTCCGAGGACGAGAAGAAGCTGACCGCCTATCACGAGGCCGGTCACGCCATCGTCGGCCTCAATGTCCCGCAGCACGACCCGATCCACAAGGCGACGATCATCCCGCGCGGCCGCGCGCTGGGGCTGGTCCTCAGCCTGCCGGAACGCGACCAGCTGTCGATCACCTACACCAAGTACAAGTCCAAGATCGCCATGGCGATGGGCGGCAAGGTGGCCGAGGAGCTGATCTTCGGGAAGGAGAACGTGACTTCGGGCGCGGCGTCGGACATCCAGCAGGTGACGCGGATCGCGCGGGCGATGGTGACTCAGTTCGGCTTCTCGGAAAGCCTTGGCAACATCGACTACGCCAACGAGCAGCAGAGCTATCTCGGCACCTACAACACGCCGTCGAACGCGAGCCCCGACACGCAGGAGAAGATCGACGCCGAGGTGCGCAAGCTGGTTGACGAGGGCTATTCCCGCGCCAAGGAGATCCTGACCGAGAAGATGGACGATCTTCACCGGCTGGCGCAGGGCCTGCTCGAGTACGAAACGCTGACGGGCGATGAGATCACCAAGGTGATCCGGGGCGAGCCGCTGACGCGCGGCGACGATGCCGACAAGCTGCCGCCCTCGGGCAACGTGCCCTCGATCACGGCCGTGCCGAAGACCAAGCCCCGCCCGAAGCCGCCCGAAGGCGGGCTGCCCGAACCGACCTGAGGCCATATCTGAATGACGGACTGGAGCCCCGGAGCGTATGACGCGTTCCGGGGCTTTCGCTTGCGCCCGGCGCTGGACCTTCTGGCGCAGGTGCCGGTCGCGCTGCCCGAGGGGGATGTGATCGACCTGGGCTGCGGGAGCGGCGCGGCAGGGCCGTCGCTGAGGGCGCGGTTCCCCGGGCGGCGGCTTGTCGGCGTCGACAGCTCCCCTGCGATGCTCGCGGTGGCGCGGGAGAGCGGGGCCTACGACGACCTCGTCGAGGCGGACGTGGCGGAGTGGCGACCCCATCGGGCCCCGGCCGTCGTGTTTTCGAACGCGGTTCTCCACTGGCTGCCGGACCATCCGGCGCTGATCGCGCGACTGGCGGGGCTGGTGGCTGCGGGCGGCTGCCTCGCCGTGCAGATGCCGCGCCAGTTCGGTGCGCCGTCGCATCGTCTGATCCGCGAGGTGGCCGCGCGGCTGTTTCCCGACCGGTTCGACCGGACGGGCTGGGTGGCCCCCGTGGCGCCGCCGCAGGACTACGCGCGATGGCTCATGCCGCTGGGGGCGGCGCAGGTGTGGGAGACGGAGTACCTCCAGCGGCTGCCCGCCGCCTCCGGGGGTCATCCCGTCCGGCTGTTCACCCAGTCGACGGCGGTGCGCCCGGTGATGGACGTGCTGAACGCGGACGAGCAGGCGGACTTCCTCGCCGCCTATGACGCGGCGCTGGCCGGGCCCTATCCGGCGGAGGCGGACGGCACGGTCCTCATGCCGTTCCGGCGGCTTTTCTTCGTGCTGACGCTCTGAGATAAGCGGGACGATCGTCTTCCGGAGGACCCCATGCCCGCGCTGATCCCGACCGCGTTCGAGGGCCGCGTCACCTGGCTCGGCTACGTCCCGCACCGGGACCGGACGGAGATCGAGACGATCCGGCTGGACGAGATGCCGCTGGGGTTCGGGGGCTATGCCGGCGACTGCCACGCCGGAGAGACGCGGCCGTCGTGCAGCCGGGTGACGGCGCAGTATCCGCGCGGGACGACGATCCGCAACACGCGGGCCGTGAGCCTCGTGTCGGCGGAGGAGCTTGCGGAGATCGCGGCGGCGCTGGCGCTCGACCATGTGGAGCCCGCGTGGGTCGGGGCGTCGGTCGTGGTGGAGGGCATCCCGGACTTCAGCCACCTGCCGCCCTCCGCGCGGTTGCAGGGACCGGACGGCGTGACGCTGACGGTGGACATGCAGAACCGTCCGTGCCGGTTCCCGGCGAAGACGATCGAGGACGCGCGCCCCGGGCATGGCAAGCGGTTCCGCGAGGTGGCCGAGGGGCGGCGCGGCGTCACCGCCTGGGTGGAGCGGCCCGGAGTGCTGAGGCTCGGCGACGTGCTCCGGCTGCATGTGCCCGACCAGCGGGTCTGGGCGCATCTGGAGGCCGTGCGGGAGGCGTGAGTTGCGAGACGGCGGCGTCGCGTTCCGATCGGAAACCCCGCGCCGCAGTGAACCGCCCGAATGTCGCAAATCGTGCCGGACGGGGGCGGCGAACCGTCTATAAGCGGGGCGAAAACCGGCGGGAGGGAAGCCATGAGCCACAAGTCCGACATCGAGATCGCGCGGGCCGCGAAGAAGAAGCCGATCCTCGAGATCGGGGCGAAGCTCGGCATCCCGGCGGAGGACCTGCTGCCCTACGGGCATGACAAGGCGAAGGTGGGGCAGTCCTTCATCGCGGGGCTGAAGGGCCGCAAGCAGGGCAAGCTGATCCTCGTGACCGCGATCAACCCGACCCCGGCCGGCGAAGGCAAGACGACGACGACGGTGGGTCTGGGCGACGGGCTGAACCGGATCGGGAAGAAGGCGGTGGTCTGCATCCGCGAGGCCTCGCTTGGCCCGAACTTCGGGATGAAGGGCGGGGCCGCGGGTGGCGGGTATGCGCAGGTCGTGCCGATGGAGGAGATGAACCTCCACTTCACCGGCGACTTCCACGCGATCACGGCGGCGCACAACCTGCTGGCCGCGATGATCGACAACCACATCTACTGGGGCAACGCGCTCGACATCGACACGCGGCGGGTCGTGTGGCGGCGGGTGATGGACATGAACGACCGGGCGCTCCGGGATGTGGTGGCCTCTCTCGGCGGGGTGTCGAACGGGTTCCCGCGCCAGACCGGGTTCGACATCACCGTGGCCTCCGAGGTCATGGCGATCCTGTGCCTCGCCTCCGACCTCAAGGACCTCGAGAAACGGCTGGGCGACATGATCGTGGCCTACCGGCGCGACCGCTCGCCCGTGTTCGCGCGCGACCTGAAGGCGGACGGCGCGATGACGGTACTGCTGAAGGACGCGATGCAGCCGAACCTCGTCCAGACGCTCGAGAACAACCCGGCCTTCGTGCATGGCGGGCCGTTCGCCAACATCGCGCATGGCTGCAATTCGGTCATCGCGACGACGACGGCGTTGAAACTCGCCGACTTCGTGGTGACGGAGGCGGGCTTCGGCGCGGACCTCGGCGCCGAGAAGTTCATGGACATCAAGTGCCGGAAGGCGGGGCTTGCGCCCGATTGCGTGGTCGTGGTGGCGACCGTGCGGGCGCTCAAGATGAACGGCGGCGTGGCAAAGGCGGACCTTGGCGCCGAGAACGTCGAGGCAGTGACCAAGGGATGCGAGAACCTCGCGCGGCACATCGACAACCTCAAGGGCTTCGGCGTGCCCGTGGTGGTGGCGATCAACCACTTCGTCACGGATACCGAGGCCGAGGTGGAGGCCGTGCGCGCGTATGCCAGGGCGCACGGGGCCGAGGCGTTCCTCTGCAAGCACTGGGCGCAGGGGTCGGCGGGGATCGAGGAGCTCGCGACCCGCGTGGCCGAGATCGCGGAGGCGGGCGTGTCGGCCTTCCACACGCTCTATCCCGACGAGATGGGGCTTTTCGAGAAGATCGAGACGATCGCCACGCGCATCTACCGCGCGGGCGAGGTCGTGGCCGACACGAAGATCCGCGCGCAGCTGAAGGAGTGGGAGGCGCAGGGCTACGGCAACCTGCCCGTCTGCATGGCGAAGACGCAGTATTCCTTCACCACCGATCCGAACGTGCGCGGTGCGCCCGTGGGGCATTCGGTGCCGGTGCGGGAGGTGCGGCTGTCGGCCGGGGCGGGCTTCGTCGTGGCCATCTGCGGAGAGATCATGACGATGCCGGGGCTGCCCAAGGTGCCTGCGGCCGAGACGATCCGGCTCAACGCGGCGGGCGAGGTCGAGGGGCTGTTCTGAGACGAATTGCCCGGTTGCCCGGTCTGGCCGGCCGCCGTAACCGGGGCCGACCAACCGAGGAAGGACGATGCGCAAGCCTGCCGACTGCACGACCATGGCCCACATCCGGGCCGAGATCGACCGGCTGGACGAGGAGCTCGTGCGGCTCTTCTCGGAGCGGGCGGCCTACATCGACCGCGCGGCGGAGATCAAGGCCGGGGCCGACCTCCCCGCCCGGATCGAGTCGCGGGTGGAGCAGGTGGTCGGAAACGTGCGGCGCCATGCGGAGACCTACGGGCTGCCGCCGGATCTGGTGGAAAAGCTCTGGCGGCGGCTGATCGACTGGTCGATCGCGCGCGAGGAAAGCCGGCTCGGGCCGGACAGCCTGCGGAAGGGGTGAGGACATGGCGGCGACGATCATCGACGGGAAGGCCTTCGCGGCGCGGGTGCGCGGCGAGGTCGCCCAGCATGTGGCGCGGCTGAAGGCGGATCACGGGATCACGCCGGGGTTGGCGGTCGTGCTGGTGGGCGAGGATCCGGCGAGCCAGGTCTACGTCCGGTCCAAGGGGAAGCAGACGGTCGAGGCGGGGATGGCGAGCTTCGAGCATCGGCTGGAGGCGGGCGTGTCGGAGGCTGAGCTGCTGGCGGTGGTGGCGCGGCTCAATGCCGATCCGGCGGTGCACGGTATCCTCGTGCAGCTGCCGCTGCCGGGGCACATGAACGCGGACGCGGTGATCAACGCGATCGACCCGGCGAAGGACGTGGACGGGTTCCACATCTCGAACGTGGGGCTGCTGGCGACCGGGCAGAAGGCGATGGTGCCCTGCACGCCGCTCGGTTGCCTGATGCTGCTCCGCGCCCATCACGGGAGCCTTGCCGGGATGGAAGCCGTGGTGATCGGCCGGTCGAACATCGTGGGCAAGCCGATGGCGCAGCTCCTGATCGGGGACAGCTGCACCGTGACGGTGGCGCATTCGCGGACGCGCGACCTGCCGGGCGTGGTGCGGCGGGCGGATATCGTCGTGGCCGCGGTCGGGCGGCCCGAGATGGTGACGGCGGAGTGGATCAGGCCGGGCGCGACGGTGATCGACGTGGGCATCAACCGGGTGGAGCGCGACGGGGCGACGTGGCTTGTGGGCGATGTGGACTTCGCCGGCGTGTCGGAGGTCGCGGGCGCGATCACGCCGGTTCCGGGGGGCGTGGGGCCGATGACCATCGCCTGTCTGCTGGCCAACACGCTGACCGCCTGCTGCCGGGCGAACGGACTGCCGGAGCCCGAGGGGCTGACGGCTTGACCTGACCGGGGCGGTGCGGCCTTCTGCCGAGACCAGAGGGAGGCGCGCATGGCGGTGAGGGTCACGAAGGGCGAACGGATCGAGGTGGGCTTCGACATGGCCCGCTGCATCCATGCGCGGAACTGCTTCCTCAAGCTGCCGCAGGTCTTCGACCCCTCGCGCCGCCCATGGATCGACCCGGAGGCGGCGCACCCCGAGGAGATCGCGGCGATGGTGCGCACCTGTCCCTCGGGGGCGCTGACCTATCGGCGCGTGGACGGTGGCCTCGAGGAGGCGCCGCCGGGGGTGAACCGCGTCGCGGTGCTGGAGAACGGGCCGCTGGCGTTTGCGGGCGACCTTGTCGTCGATGGGGAGCGGATGGTGCGGGCCACGCTCTGCCGCTGCGGGAAGTCGGCCAACAAGCCGTTCTGCGACTACGCGCATGTGGAGGCCGCGTTCGCGGCCACGGGCGAGCCCCTCGGGGAGGCGCCGGGGGCGGAGAGCGCGGCGCGCGGCGGGGCGGTGGAGATCGTGCCGCAGGAGAACGGATCCCTTCGGGTGACCGGGGCGGTGGAGGTGGTGAGCGGCACGGGTCACAGGATCGCGGTGCGGGACCGGGTGTTCCTGTGCCGCTGCGGGCAGTCGAAGACGAAGCCGTTCTGCGATGGGTCGCACAAGGCCGCCGGGTTTGTGGCGCCGGGACCGAAGGGTTAGAGGTCCACGGGCACCATCGTGCCGGTCAGGATCGCGATCTGGCGGCGGTCTCCCCCGGTTTCCGACCAGACCTCGGACTGGACGACGACGAGGCGGCGCCCCGGCTTGATCACGCGACCCTCCGCCACGAGCCTTTCGCCGATGGCCGGGGCGAGGAGGTTGATCTTGATCTCGGCCGTCAGCACCTCGCGGTCTTCGGGCAGGAGCGAGAGCGCCGCGTAGCCCGCCGCCGTGTCGCCGAGCGCGAAGGTGAGCGCGGCGTGGCCGTAGCCGTGCTGCTGGCACGCACCCGGAAGGATGGGCGCGGTGATGCGGCAGCGGCCGGGGGCCACGTCGAGGAGCTGGGCGCCCAGCGTCGCCATCATGCTTTGCCGCGCGAAGCTGTCGCGTACGCGGGCAAAGGCGGGATCGGTGGGGTCGAAGCCGTCGGTCGTCATGCGCGCGAGTGTGGGGGATCGGCCGGGGCGGCACAAGCGTCAGTCGGGCGAGACCCCCGCCGTCTCGAGAACGGCGCGGGCGGCCTCGGCCAGCATCCGGTCGCGCGCCTCTCCCGCGACCGGGATCCGGCCCGCCTCGAGAAAGAGGGGCGCGGCGAGGGGGGTGACGCGGGTGAGCCTAACATGGTCGATGCGGCCGCCGGTGCGGGCCAGCATCTCCTCGATCCGGCCGAAATCGACGAGGCCGCGCATCGCCTCCTCCCGCGTGATGTCGAGGAGGAGGTGACCGGGGTCGTACTTGATCAGCGTGTCGTAGAGGATGTCGGACGACATGGTGGCCTGCCGGCCGGACTTCCGCTGGCCGGCGAAGTTCCGGTCGATGAGGCCCGCGATGGTGGCCGTCGCGCGGAAGGTGCGCTTCATCACCGCGTTGCCGCCGAGCCATGTGTCGAAGGCGGCGCGGAGTTTCGCGGCCTCGAAGAAGGGCGCAGGGTCGGGAACGCGGTCGAGGCCCCAGATGAGGACGGCGTAGTCGGTGGAGACGAAGCCCACGGGGGCGAGGCCTGCGTCCTCCATCTGGCGGGTGAGGAGGAGGCCGAGGGTCTGCATCGCATTGCGGCCCGCGAAGCCGTAGGCGCAGAGGTGTTCGCGGCCCTCGTGCGGGAAGGTTTCGACCAGAAGGCGGTCGGGAGAGGGGAGGCGCGAGACCTCGCGCTGGAGGGCGAGCCATTCGGCCGTGTGGGCGGGGAGGTCGGGCCATGAGGCTTGCCCGAACATGCGCAGGATGCGTTCGGACAGCTGGGTGGAGGTGGCGAACTTGGTGCCGTTGAAGACGGCGATCTTCGGCGCCCGGTCGGGGCGGTCGGTGACCTCCACGGTCATTTCGCGCAGGCCCTCGTAGCGGACGACGCGCCCGCCGATCAGGAAGGTATCGCCGGGGGTGAGGGAGGCGGCGAAACCCTCCTCGATCTCGCCCAGAGGCGCGCCGCCCCGGCCGCGGAAGCGGACCTTCAGCGTGTCGGTATCCTGAATCGTGCCGATGTTCATGCGGATCTGGCGGGCGGCGCGCGGGTCGCGGAGATGCCAGAGCCCGTCCGGGCGGCGCTTGAGACGCTGCCATCGGTCGTAGGCGCGGAGCGCGTAGCCGCCGGTGGCCACGAAGTCGAGGCAGGCGTCGAATTCGGCGCGCGTGAGGTCGGCGTAGGCGCCGGCGGTGATGGCTTCCTCGTAGAGCTCCGTGGCGTCGAATGGACCGGCGCAGGCGGCGATCAGGATCTGCTGGCAGAGGACGTCTCGTGGCCCGCGCCCGCGCGGGTCGCCGTCGAGGTCGTGGGCCTTGGCGGCGTCCAGCGCGGCCACGCACTCCACCACCTCGAAGCGGTTGGCGGGCACGAGGAGCGCCTTCGAGGGCGCATTGTAGCGGTGGTTCGCGCGGCCGATGCGCTGGATCAGGCGTTTGACGTTCTTGGGTGCACCCACCTGGATCACGAGGTCCACGTCGCCCCAGTCGATCCCGAGGTCCAGCGATCCGGTGCACACGATGGCGCGAAGTTCTCCCCGCACCATCGCGGCCTCCACTCGTTCGCGCTGCTCGCGCGAGAGGGAGCCGTGGTGGATGCCGATGGGCAGCGCCTCTTCGTTGGCGAGCCAGAGGTCGTGGAAGAACAGCTCGGCCTGCGCGCGGGTGTTGTGGAAGATGAGCGTGGTGCGGTGGCGCTTCACTTCCGCCAGCACGTCGGGGATCGCGTAGCGGCCGCCGCCGCCGGACCAGGGGGGGCGCGCCTCGGTCGTCATCATGCGGATGTCGGCGTCGGGGCCGGGGTCGGCGTGGAGGATCTCGCAGGGGTCCGGGTGGCGGGCGAGGAGGCGGGCGATTTCGCCCGGGTCGTCCACCGTGGCCGAGAGCCCCACGCGGCGGAGGCCGGGGCGGAGGGTCTGGAGGCGGGCGAGCGCCAGCATGAGCTGGTCGCCGCGCTTGGATTCCGACAGCGCGTGGATCTCGTCCACGATCACGCGCTCGAGGCCCGTGAAGGTGCGGGGCGCGTCCTCGTAGGAGAGGAGGAGGGCGAGACTTTCGGGGGTCGTGAGGAGGATGTGCGGCGGGTCGGCGCGCTGGCGGCGCTTGGCGGTGGCGGAGGTGTCGCCGGTGCGGTCCTCGACCCGGATCGGCAGCGCCATCTCTGTGATCGGCGTCATCAGGTTGCGCCGGATGTCGGCGGCCAGCGCCTTGAGCGGCGAGACGTAGAGCGTGTGGAGGCCGGGGCGGGAGTCGGCGGCGAGTTCCGCGAGCGTGGGGAGGAACCCGGCCAGCGTCTTGCCGCCGCCGGTGGGCGCGATGAGGAGGAGCGCGGGCGCGTCCTTCCGGGCGAGCATGTCGGACTGGTGCGGGTGGATCGTCCAGCCGCGGCGCGCGAACCAGTCGGTGAAGGGGGCCTGCATGGAACTAGGATAGACGCTCTGGCGGCGGCGGAAAGGCTCAGCCGACGTCCGTCTTGCCGCGCCTGTCGCTCCGGAGGTTGGCGTAGAGCACGTGGTTGCGCCAGCGGCCGTTGATCTGGAGGTAGCTCTGCGCGACGCCTTCGTACTTGAACCCGCATTTCTCGAGCACGCCGCGCGAGGCTGCGTTCTCCGCAAGGCAGGCGGCCTCGATTCGGGAGAGGTCCATCGAGCGGAAGGCGTGGTGGACGAGCGCGGTGATCGCCTCGCGCATGTAGCCCTGCCGCGCGAAGGGTTCGCCGATCCAGTAGCCGAGCGTGCCGGCCTGCGCCGGTCCCCGGCGGATGTTGTCGAGCGTGATGGCGCCAAGAAGCGCCTGATCCGCGCGGCGGACGAGGAACATGGGCACCGCGGTGCCTTGGGAGATCGACCTCTGCGCCCAGTAGACGCGGTTCGTGAAGGACTTGCGCGTCAGGTGGTCGGAGGACCACGACGGCTCCCACGGGATGAGGAAGGCGGAACTGGATTCACGCAATCCGGACCAGGCGCGGAAATCGGCGTGCTGGGGGGGCCGCAGGGTCATCCGCTCGGTCTCGATCGCGGCCGTCCGGCGGCGGAGGAGCATCAGGCGGCGAGCCTCGCCTTCAGCGCACCGGCCTCGGGGGCCTTCGACACCGGGCCGTAGAGCGCGAGCGCAAGCGGCGCTTCGGTCGCGAGGCGCCCGGCGAAGGCGCGGACGTCGCCGGTGGTGACGGCGTCGATCCGCTCCACCGTCTCCTCGATGGCGGGCACGCGGTCCCAGATGGAGACCATGCGGGCGTTGCGTTCGGCGCGCGAGGTCGGGCTTTCGAGGCCCATGAGCAGCCCCGCCTTCATCTGCGCCCGGGCGCGGGCGACCTCGGCCGGGGTCATCTCGTCCGCGGACTTGCGGATCTCGTCGATCGTGAGTCCTGCAAGTTCGGCGATTTGGGACGCGCTGGTGCCCGCGTAGATCGTCGTCATGCCGCTGTCGGCGAAGGCGCCGGCCTGGGCAAAGATGGTGTAGCAGAGCCCGCGCACCTCGCGCGCCTCCTGGAAGAGGCGGGAGGACATGCCGCCGCCGAGCGCGGTCGCGAAGATCTGGGAGGTGTAGACGTCCGGCTCGCGGTAGCCGGGCGTCTCGAAGGCCAGCGCGAAGTGCGCCTGTTCGAGCTTCTTCTGGCGGCGGAACTCGCCGCCCATGAAGCGGGCCGGGTCGGCGGCGGAGACGGGCTTGGCCGGGAGGTGGCCGAAGAGCTCTTGGGCCAGCTTCACGATCTGGTCGTGGTCGACGGCACCGGCGGCGGCGAGGATCATCTCACCGGGCGCGTAGCGTTCGGTGACGAAGCGGGAGAGGTCCTCGCGCGAGAAAGCGCTGACGTTCTCGGTCGGGCCGAGGATCGGGCGCCCGATGGGCTGGCCGGGGTAGGCCGCTTCCTGGAGCCAGTCGAAGATGATGTCGTCGGGCGTGTCGTGGGCCTGGCCGATCTCCTGCAGGATCACGCCCCGTTCGACCTCGATCTCCTCGGGCGCGTAGACGGGGTTCAGGAGGATGTCCGCCACCACGTCGAGCGCCAGTGGCACGTCCTGCCCCAGCACGCGGACGTAGTAGGCGGTCGTCTCGCGCGAGGTGTAGGCGTTGATGTAGCCGCCGACGTCCTCGATCTCTTCCGCGATCTGAAGCGCGGTGCGCTTCGCGGTGCCCTTGAACGCCATGTGTTCGAGAAAATGGGCGACGCCGTTCTGTTCGGCGCGTTCGTGCCGGCCGCCCGCGTTGACCCAGACGCCGACGGCGGCGGACAGCAGCCCCGGCATGTGTTCGGTCACGACCCGGAAGCCGTTCTTCAGTGTGTGCAGCTCGACCGTCACCTGGCGCGACGCTCCCGAATGAGTCCCTCGATCGCGTGGAGGTCGTTCGGGACCTCGGTCACGCGCTCGGGTCTGTCATAAAGGTCGGCCATGCGCTTTGGAAGGGGCGGGCGGATGCCGGTGGCGGCTTCGACCGCGTCGGGGAACTTCGCGGGGTGGGCGGTGGCGAGCGTGATCATCGGGGTGGGGCCGAGATGCTCCTCGGCCACCTTCACGCCGACGGCGGAGTGGGGGCAGAGCAGCTCGCCGGTCGTGGCGAGGGTGCGGCGGATGGTGGCGGTGGTTTCGTCTTCCGATGTGCGGCTGGAGGCGTAGACCTCGCGCAAGCTCTCCATCGCGCCCTGGCTGATGGCGAAGCCGCCGGTCTTGAGTTCCGCCATGAGCTGGGCCACCGCGCCGCCGTCGCGCCCGTAGGCATCGAAGAGGGCGCGTTCGAAGTTCGACGACACCTGGATGTCCATCGACGGGCTGATGGAGGGGCGGACGCCTTCCTTCCGGTGGTCGCCGGTCACGAAGGTGCGGTGCAGGATGTCGTTCTGGTTCGTGGCGATCACGAGCTTCTCGACCGGCAGGCCCATGCGGCGGGCGATGCTTCCGGCGTAGATGTCGCCGAAGTTGCCGGTGGGCACGGTGAAGCTGACCGCGCGGTGGGGGGCGCCGAGCGAGACGGCGGAGGTGAAGTAGTAGACGACCTGCGCCAGCACCCGCGCCCAGTTGATCGAGTTGACGCCGGCGAGGCCGACCTCGTCGCGGAAGGCGAAGTCGTTGAACATGTCCTTCACGGCGGCCTGGCAGTCGTCGAAATCGCCGTGGAGGGCGAGGGCGTGGACGTTCGCCTCTACCGGCGTCGTCATCTGGCGGCGCTGGACTTCCGAGACGCGGCCGTGCGGGTAGAGGATGAAGACGTCGACGTTGGAAAGGCCGCGGAAGGCTTCGATGGCGGCGCTCCCGGTGTCTCCGCTTGTCGCGCCCACGATGGTGATCCGGCGGCCTTCCCGGGAGAGCGCCCGCTGGAAGAGCTGCCCGATGATCTGCATCGCGAAGTCCTTGAAGGCGAGCGTCGGGCCGTGGAAGAGCTCGAGCAGGAAGTGGTTGGGCGCGAGCTGGACGAGGGGCGCGCGGGCGGCATGGCCGAAGCCGGCGTAGGCAGCGGCGATGGCGGCGCGGAACTCGTCGTCGGTGAAGGCGTCGCCGAGGAAGGGGCGCATGACGCGGAAGGCCACGTCCTCGTAGGGGAGGCCTGCGAAGGCGGCGATTTCCTCTGCCGTCAGGGTCGGAACGCTCTCGGGCACGTAGAGCCCGCCGTCGCGGGCGAGGCCGGTCAGCATGGCGTCGCCGAAGCCCAGCACCGGGGCCTGGCCGCGGGTCGAGACGTAGCGCATGGGGAGGTCCTTCACACTTGCCGGCGCCTGATACGCCACAGGAGCCACCCTGTCATCCCCGCCCAGACGGCGGCGAGGCCGAACCACTGGATCGCGTAGCCCAGATGGTCGTTCGGGATGCCCGCGCTGTCCAGGGGGAGGGGGGCGACGGCGGGGGCGGGTTCGGAGGTGGTGCGCAGGATGATCATCAGGGGTTCGGTCCCCAGCGCGTCGGCCATCGCGGGCACGTCGCGGGCGAACCAGATGTTGCGGGCGGTGTCCGTCGCGGGGGTGTAGCCGTCCACCTCGTCGGGCCAGTGGAGGTTGCCCGTCACGGTCACGCCGGGGACGGGCGGGCGCGGCGCGTCCTTCCGGTCGTCGCGCACGAAGCCGCGGTCGAGGAGGATGCGGCGGTCATCGTCCGTTTCGAAGGCCGAGATGATGCGGTAGCCGGGGCCGGTGCCCTTGACCGAGACGAGAACGTCGAGTTCCTCGTCCGTGATCGTGCCTGTCGCCGTCACGGGCAGGAACCGGTCGCGCGCCGGGTCGGGGTCGGCCGGCAGCCCCACCGGGGCAGCGGCCATGCGGGCGTCGATCTCGGCGAGAATGGCTTGCTTCCACTCCAGCCGCTGGAGCTGCCAGACGCCCAGCGAGATCAGCACTGCGGTGCCGAGGATCCCGAAGAGGAGCGGAAGGATCATGCGTCGCGTCATGGGTGCCTCACGCGAAGGGGCGCGGGTTGCCCCGCGCCCCTCGTGCCGTCGGGGAGGGCTAAGGGATCAGCCGATGCCCCAGATGTAGACCGCGAAGAAGAGGAACAGCCACACCACGTCGACGAAGTGCCAGTACCAGGCGGCCGCCTCGAAGCCGACGTGCTTTTCGGCGGTGAAGTGCCCGGCGCGGACGCGGAGGTAGCAGACGAAGAGAAAGATCGTCCCGATGATGACGTGGAAGCCGTGGAAGCCCGTCGCCATGAAGAAGTTCGAGAAGAACTTGTCCTGTCCGAAGACCCAGTCCTGGTGGACCAGCAGATAGCGGTATTCATAGGCCTGCAGGAAGGTGAACGCGATCCCGAGCAGCACGCCGATCAGGAGCCCCCATTCGACTTCCTTGCGGTCCCCGTTGTGGACGAGCGCGTGGTGCGCCCAGGTCACCGCGCAACCCGACAGGAGCAGGACGAGCGTGTTGATCAGCGGCAGGTGGAACGGGTCGACCTGGTAGAACTCCGGCGGCACGTACTGGGATCCGATGTATTCGTTCATCGGGTAGAGTGCGTGCTTGAAGAACGACCAGAACCACGCCGCGAAGAACATCACCTCGGACATGATGAAGAGGATGAAGCCGTAGCGCAGCCCGATCCGGACGACCGGCGTGTGGTCGCCCTGCTGGCTTTCCCGGATCACCTCGGACCACCAGGCGAACATGACGTAGAGCACGCCGACGAACCCGATGAGGAACATCCACGGGCCCATGCCGTGCATCCAGATCACGGCGCCGAACAGCATGATGAAGGCGGCGAGGCCGCCGAGGAACGGCCAGATGGACGGGGGGAGAACGTGGTAGTCGTGGTTCTTCGCGTGGGCCATGGGTCCCTTCTCCGGGGCTCAGTTGAGGTCGGTGCGCGGAGCGGTGGCGAGGCTCGCCTGCTCCTCGGGCAGCGGGGTTTCGTGGAAGGTGTAGGACAGCGTGATCCGCTTGAGGTGCCGGGCCTCGCCATCGCGCAGGATGGAGGGGTCGACGAAGAAGGTCACGGGCATCAGCACCGTCTCGCCGGGCTGGAGGACCTGCAGCTCGAAGCAGAAGCAGTCGATCTTGGCGAAGTAGCCCCCCGCCGCATAGGGAGAGACGTTGTAGCTCGCGGTGCCGGCGACCGGACGATCGGTGGGATTGTGCGCCTCGTAGAAGGCGAGGCCGACCTCGCCCAGGCGGATCTCCATCGTCCGTTCGACCGGCTTGAAGGTCCAGGGCATCCCCCGTTCGAGCGAGCCGTCGAACCGCACGACGATCGTCTGGTCGAGCATCGTGTCCGGCGCGGCGGTGGCGACGCCCGTTGCACCTCCGAAGCCCGTGACGCGGCAGAACCAGTCGTAGAACGGGACCGACGCCCAGGCGAGCGAGCCCATCACGATCACGACGCCGACGGCCTGCGCGGCGGTGCGGTTCTTACCCTCGAGCCGCCTCACTGGTCGGATCCCGTCATTTCGGGCCGCACGACGTGGTCGAAGGCCTGCATGGAGGCGCCGGTCTGGATCTTGGCGACGGTCAGCCCGAACACCACGACAATGAACCCGACCAGCGCGAGCGCCACGCCCACGTTGCGGGAGAGGCGGCGCTGGTGGATTTCATGCGTTGCGCGGATGGCCATCAGATCGCCCCCATCATCATGAGCGTATGATCGACGAGCAGCGCGCCGAAGTGAAGGAAAAGGTAGGACAGGGAGAAGCGGAAGACCGCCTTCTCGACCTTGTAGTTGTCGGCCTCGGCCAACGCCTCGTCCCGTCGCCAGATCGCGAAGGCGCCCCGGACGAACCAGACGTTGAGGGCGAGCGCGGTCACAAGGTAGACGGGCCCGCCCACCGAAGTGAGCGCGAGCCCGAGAGAGACGGGGACGAGTGCGAGCGTGTAGGCGAGGATGTGGCGGCGGGTGGAGCGCCGACCGTGGGTCACGGTGAGCATCGGCACGCCCGCGTCGTCGTAGTCCGACCGCATGAAGAGCGCGAGCGCCCAGAAGTGCGGGGGCGTCCACATGAAGATGAGCGCGAACATGAGCACGCTTTCGACGGACACGCCGCCCGTCGCCGCAGCCCAGCCGATCACCGGCGGAAAGGCCCCCGCCGCGCCGCCGATCACGATGTTCTGCGGCGTCCAGCGCTTGAGCAGCATGGTGTAGATGACGGCGTAGAAGAAGATGGTGAAGGCCAGCAGCCCGGCCGCCACGAGGTTCGTGGCGAGGCCCAGCATCACGACCGAGAACCCCGACAGCGCAAGGCCGATCGCCAGCGCCTCGTCACCCGTGACCCGGCCCGCGGGCACAGGCCGCTTGCGCGTGCGGCGCATCACGGCGTCGATGTCGGCGTCCCACCACATGTTCAGCGCGCCCGAGGCCCCGGCCCCCACCGCGATGAAGAGGATCGCCGCGAAGCCCACCATCGGGTGGACCGGGACCGGCGCCACGAGAAGCCCCACGAAGGCCGTGAACACGACGAGCGACATCACGCGCGGCTTCAGCAGGGCGAAGTAGTCTCCGAAGCCTGCCTCGTGCTCGCGGTCGGTGATGGTGGTGTCGGTCATGCGTCGGCCTGCCTTTCGGGTGGAGCGCTGCCCGTCAGTCGTTCGCGGCGACGTCGAAGGCGCGCGGCGTGCCCGCGTACTCGGCGCGTGCGCTTTCGAGCCAGCGGGCATACTCCTCCTGCGTCACGGCCTTGACGGTGATCGGCATGTAAGCGTGGTCCTTGCCGCAGAGTTCCGAGCACTGGCCGAAGTAGATCCCTTCCTGGCCTTCCTCGACTCGGAACCACTTTTCCGCGAGCCGGCCCGGCACGGCGTCCTGCTTCACGCCGAAGGCCGGGATCGTCCAGCTGTGGATGACATCGGCGCCCGTCACCTGCACCACGACGTTCTGGCCGGTGGGCACCACCATCGCCGTGTCGGTGGCGAGGAGGAAGGTGTCCTCCGGGTAGCCGTAATCGGCCAGTTCGTCCTTCTGGAGCATGAAGCTCGCGAAGTCGAAGCCTTCATCGACGTATTCGTAGCCCCAGTACCACTGGTAGCCGGTGATCTTGATCGTCACGTCGCCTTCCGGGATCTCGACCTGCTTGAAGAGCACGGGCAGGGAGAAGGCGCCGATGAAGACGAGGATGATGATCGGGATCACCGTCCACGCAACCTCGAGCGGCGAATTGTGCGTGAAGCGCGCGGGCGTGGGGTTCGCGCGGCGGTTGAAGCGCACGATGATCCAGGCGAGCAGCGCGAGGACGAAGAGCGAGATCGCGGTGATGATGACGAGAAGGAGCCCGTCGAGCCAGTGGATGTCCGCGGCGAGTTCCGTGGCGGCGGTCTGGAAGCCCATGCCGCCCTGGACCGGGGCGCCTCTGATCTCGAGGCCTTCGATGGCCACCTGCGCGGTGGCGGCGCCTGCGGCAAGGGATCCCGTCACAGCAGCCGAAAGGCCGCCGAAAAAGCTGGTGAAACGCATCGTCAGTTCCTGTTCGCAGTGCGACGTTCGGCGTCGCCTCGTCCGGGAGTGAAGCCCGGCCTCCCATTGTCTCCGGCCCGCTAGAAAACATATTAGGAGGGCGCGAACAAGACGCCGGGCTGCGTCATGGAGACGCTTGCCCGCGCCGCGCCGAAAGGAAGCCCATGACCCGCACCGCCCCGTTCCGCCCGTTCGACACCCTGCTCGACCAGGATCGCGCCCTTGCGCTGCTGCGCGACGCGGTGGCCGGGGCCGACGACGGGGAGCTGTTTCTGGAGCGGCGGCGGTCCGAGGTGCTCGTGCTGGACGACGGGCGGGTGAAGACCGCAAGCTACGACGCCTCCGAAGGCTTCGGCCTGCGCGCCGTCTGCGGCGACCGGGCGGGCTACGCCCATTCGACCGATATCTCCGAATCCGCGCTCCGCCGCGCGGCCGAGACGGCGCGGCTTGCCGTGGGCGACGGCGGCGGGACGCTCGCCGATCCGCCGCCCGCGACGAACCGCAAGCTCTATGGCGACGCCGACCCGATGGCGGATGCCGAGTTCCCGGTGAAGATCGACACGCTGCGCGAGATCGACGCCTTCGCGCGGGGCCTCGATTCGCGGGTGGTTCAGGTGTCGGCCACCCTCGCGGCCTCGCTCCAGGAGGTCGCGATCCTCCGGCCGGAGGGGCGGCTCGTCACCGACGTGCGGCCCATGACCCGGGTCAACGTGTCGGTGATCGTCGAACAGGGGGGGCGGCGCGAATCCGGCATGTCGGGCGGGGGCGGGCGGACCGGGCTGTCGCTGCTGCTCGAGCCCGCGCACTGGCAGGCGGCGGCGCGGGAGGCGCTGCGCATCGCGCTCGTCAACCTCGAGGCGGTGCCCGCGCCCGCGGGTGTGATGGACGTGGCGCTGGGGCCGGGATGGCCGGGCATCCTCCTGCACGAGGCGGTGGGGCACGGCCTTGAGGGCGACTTCAACCGCAAGGAGACCTCGGCCTTCGCCGGGCTCCTTGGGCAGCAGGTGGCGGCGCGAGGGGTCACGGTGCTGGACGACGGGACGATCCCGGACCGCCGCGGCTCCATCTCGGTGGACGACGAGGGGACGCCGTCGGCGAAGAACGTGCTGATCGAGGACGGTATCCTCGTGGGCTACATGCAGGACCGGCAGAACGCGCGGCTGATGGGGGTCGCCCCCACCGGGAACGGCCGGCGCGAGAGCTTCGCGCATACGCCGATGCCGCGGATGACGAACACCTACATGCTGTCGGGCGACGCGCGCCCCGAGGACATCGTGGCCGAGGTCAGGGACGGCATCTATGCCGTGGGCTTCGGGGGCGGGCAGGTCGACATCACGAACGGCAAGTTCGTCTTCTCCTGCACCGAAGCTTACCGCGTGAAGGACGGGAAGATGGTCGCACCCGTGAAGGGGGCCACGCTGATCGGCGACGGGCCCACGTCGCTCCGGCAGGTGCGGGCGGTCGGCAACGACATGGCGCTCGACCCCGGGATCGGGAACTGCGGCAAGGCGGGGCAGTGGGTGCCCGTGGGCGTGGGGCAGCCGACGCTCCTGATCGGTGGGCTGACGGTGGGCGGTTCGGCCGCCTGAGCGGCGCGCGCATCTGCCCGCCGCGAAGCGGACCGAGGCCATCGGCTCCCGCGGCCTGTGGGGTGACGCGTCGCGCGCCGCGGTGCCCGTGCCGTCGCAGCAAGTTGCAGCGCCCCGGCGCGCCTTAACCTGCCCTTAACCGACTCGGGTCCATACAGGTCCTGCAAGCGGACGGAGCCAGGATGGCAGCGGTTAACACCACTTCCACACCCCACCTCACCCCACCCCTCACTGAGGAAGAACTGTCGGACTGGCTCCGTCTCTTGCGCTCCCGCCGCGTCGGGATCCACACCTTCTTTCGCCTGATGGCCGAACACGGCAATGCGCGGGATGCGCTGGCGGCGCTCCCCGCCATCGCGCAGGCCGCGGGTGTCGAGAATTACGCATCCTGCCCGCCCGAGGTCGTCGCCGCCGAACTGCGCGGCGCCCGTCAGGCCGGGGTGACGTGGCTCGCGCATGGCAGACCGGGCTACCCCGCCGACCTCGCCGAACTGTCCGATCCGCCGCCGCTCCTGGCGCTCCTCGGGGACCCGGCGCTTCTTCAACGTCCGATGATCGCGCTCGTCGGCGCGCGGAACGCCTCCTCGCTCGGGACGCGCATGGCGCGGCGGCTTGCCGAGGACCTGGGAGAGGCGGGGTATGTCGTCGTCTCTGGCCTCGCCCGCGGGATCGACACGGCCGCCCATCATGCGAGCCTTGCCACCGGCACCGTGGCGGTGATGGCCGGAGGGGTCGACGTGGCCTACCCGGTCGAGAACGCGGTTCTCGCGCAGGAGATCGCGGAACGGGGGCTTCGCCTGTCGGAACAGCCGATGCACCTCGAACCGCAGGCCCGCCACTTTCCGCGGCGCAACCGGATCATCTCCGGCCTTGCGCGCGCCGTCGTCGTGGTCGAGACGGCGGCGAAGTCGGGAAGCCTCATCACCGCGCGGACGGCGCTGGACCAGGGCCGGGACGTTCTGGCGGTGCCGGGGCATCCCTTCGACGCGCGGGCGAGCGGGTGCAACATGCTGATCCGCGACGGCGCGGTGCTGGTGCGCGGCGCGTCGGACGTGATGGAGGCGCTGTCGCGCGAGGGGCCGGTGGCGGGAACGGCGGCGGAGGCCCCAGTCGCGGTGCCGGCCCCGCCCGAACGGCGGACGCTGGCGGAGACATCGGCCTTGCACGGGATGATCCTCGACCGTCTGGGGCCGAGCCCGCTGGCCGAGGACCAGCTGATCCGGGACCTCGCGCTGCCGGTCGCGGACGTGGCGCCGGAACTATTGTCGCTCGAACTCGAAGGGCGCATCCGGCGGCAGGCGGGCGGGCTTCTGTCGCTGGTGGTCTAGGCGCCGCGCGCACCGCTGACGGGGGCAAGGGGCGCGCCGTTCAGCGGCGCAGTCGGCACCCTTGGAGGGCGTCGGATCGCGGGTCGCTGACCTTCAGGCGCACCGGGCGGGCATCGTGCACACGACGGCCCGAACCGTGCATCCCGTGCCGGACGCCAGGGCGCGCAAGTCACCTTCCCCGACGGACGGAATGGGGGCGGAGAGGGCCTCCGGCACCTTCACCACGGAAGTCGCGGGGCCTCCTGTCCCACCCGCTCACTGCGTCGGACGCTCGTGTCGCGGCTTGTTGACAATCGAAACCCCGGCCCCACATGGTGCGCCGCCACGAGCAGGGGGCCGACTCGAAAGGGACAACATGCCAGTCGTCGTCGTCGAAAGCCCGGCCAAGGCCAAGACAATCAACAAGTATCTGGGCTCCGACTACACTGTCCTCGCGTCCTACGGCCATGTGCGCGACCTGCCCGCGAAGGATGGGTCGGTCGATCCCGAGAACGGGTTCGACATGCTGTGGGAGATTGGCCCGGACAGCCGCAAGCACGTCAAGGCCATCGCCGACGCGCTGAAGGACGACGGCGCGCTGATCCTCGCCACCGACCCCGACCGCGAGGGCGAGGCGATTTCGTGGCACCTTCAGGAGGCGCTGGCCGCGCGGAAGGCGATCCGCGCCGATACCCCCGTCTCCCGCGTGGTCTTCAACGCGATCACCAAGTCGGCGGTGACCGAGGCGATGAAGAACCCCCGGCAGGTCGACACCGCGCTGGTGGAAGCCTACCTCGCCCGGCGGGCGCTCGACTACCTCGTGGGGTTCAACCTGAGCCCGGTGCTCTGGCGGAAGCTCCCAGGCGCGAAATCGGCGGGGCGGGTGCAGTCGGTCTGCCTGCGGCTCATCGTCGAGCGCGAGATGGAGATCGAGGCGTTCCGGGCGCAGGAATACTGGACCGTCGCGGCGATCCTCGCCACCCCGCGCGGGCAGGAGTACGAGGCGCGGCTGACCGTGCTGGGCGGCAAGAAGCTCGACAAGTTCAGCCTTGCGACCGCCACGGATGCCGAGCTGGCGGTGCAGGCGATCCGGTCGCGCGACCTTTTCGTGCGGTCGGTGGAGGCGAAGCCCGCGACGCGGAACCCCTCCGCCCCTTTCATGACCTCCACGCTCCAGCAGGAGGCCAGCCGCAAGTTCGGCATGGGCGCCCGCCAGACGATGAGCGCGGCTCAGCGGCTCTACGAGGCGGGCTACATCACCTACATGCGGACCGACGGGATCGACATGGCGCCCGAGGCGGTGATGTCCGCGCGCGACGCGATCCGGGCGCGGTTCGGGGACAAGTACCTTCCCGACAGCCCCCGCATGTACAAGAACAAGGCCAAGAACGCGCAGGAAGCGCACGAGTGCATCCGGCCCACGGACATGGACCTCGACCCCGGCAAGCTGAAGCTTCGGGACGACGATCAGCGCAAGCTCTATGACCTGATCTGGAAGCGCACCATCGCAAGCCAGATGGCGGCGGCGCGGCTGGAACGCACGACGGTGGATGTCGCGTCGAAGGACGGGCAGGTGGAGCTCAGGGCCACCGGCCAGGTCGTGCTGTTCGACGGGTTCATCCGCATCTACGAGGAGGGCCGCGACGAGCCCGAGGGCGAGGATGACGGGCGGCTCCCCCAGATCATGGAAGGCGAGGCGGCCGAGAAGCGGGGCGTCACGCCCGAGCAGCACTTCACCCAGCCGCCGCCGCGCTACACGGAGGCCACGCTGGTCAAGCGGATGGAGGAGCTCGGGATCGGGCGGCCGTCCACCTACGCCTCGATCGTGACGACGATTCAGGAGCGGGAGTATGTCCGCAAGGACAAGGGCCGCCTGATCCCCGAGGACAAGGGGCGGCTCGTGACCGCGTTCCTGTCGAACTACTTCCGGAAGTATGTCGGCTACGACTTCACCGCCGATCTGGAAGAGCAACTCGACGATGTTTCGGCGGGCGACCGGGACTGGAAGGACGTGCTGTCGCGCTTCTGGCGGGATTTTTCGGCTGCGCTGGCCGAGACGGCGGATCTGCGGATTTCCGAGGTTCTCGAGAAGATCGACGAGGTTCTGGAGCCGCATCTCTTCCCGCCGCGCGCCGATGGGGCGAACCCCCGGCTCTGCCCGAACTGCGGGCTGGGGCGGCTGAGCCTCAAGACCGCGCGGTCGGGCGGGGCGTTCATCGGCTGTTCGAACTACCCCGAATGCCGGTACACGCGGCCGCTTTCCGCCCCCGGAGAGGGTGAGGAGGGCGCGGCGGCGGAGCGGGTGCTGGGCGTCGATCAGGGCGACGAGATCCACCTCAAGACCGGGCGGTTCGGTCCCTATGTCCAGCGCGGCGCGGTGACGGAAGAGGTGCCGAAGCCGCCCCGGGCGAGCCTGCCCAAGGGCTGGCGGCCCGAGGAGATGGACCTCGACCGTGCGCTCATGCTGTTGAACCTGCCGCGCCGGATCGGGCCGCATCCCGAGGACGGAGAGCCTGTCGAGGCCGCCATCGGGCGGTTCGGCCCCTATGTGAAGCATGGCAAGGTCTATGCGAACCTGCCCGAGGTGGACGAAGTCTTCACCATCGGGATGAACCGGGCCGTCGAGGTGCTGGCGCAGAAGGCCTCCCGCGGGGCGGGACGGGGCGCGTCGGCCGGAAAGGCGCTGCGCGAGCTTGGGGAGCATCCAGAGGGCGGGCCTGTTTCGGTCATGGACGGGCGGTACGGGCCGTATGTGAAGTGGGGGAAGGTGAACGCCACGCTGCCCAAGGGCACCGAGGCGGCGGACCTGACCATGGATGCGGCGGTGGAGCTTCTGACGGCGAAGGCCGGGAAGAAGGGCGGGGGGAAGAAGGCGGCGCCCAAGAAGGCTGCGGCCAAGAAGCCCGCCACCCGGAAGGCGCCCGCGAAGAAGGCCGCGCCGAAGGCCGCCGCCAAGCGCGCCTGACGCGCCGCCGCGCGGCGATTGACTCCGCCCCCTCCCCCCGGCAGATAGGCGGCATTCCGGCGAGATGAGAGGGAGACACGGGTCCGATGAAGAAGGTCTACGGCTCGGCACGGGAGGCGCTTGACGGGCTCCTCTTCGACGGGATGACGATCGCGGCGGGGGGCTTCGGCCTCTGCGGCATTCCCGAGAACCTCATCGATGCGCTGGTGGAGAGCGGGGTGAAGGAGCTCGTCGTCGCCTCGAACAACTGCGGGGTGGACGGCTTTGGGCTGGGCAAGCTTCTCGACACGCGGCAGATCCGGAAGATGATGTCGTCCTACGTGGGCGAGAATGCCGAGTTCATGCGGCAGTACCTGAGCGGAGAGCTCGAGCTCGAGTTCAATCCGCAGGGCACGCTGGCCGAGCGGATGCGGGCCGGCGGCGCGGGCATCCCTGGCTTCTACACCAAGACCGGCGTCGGCACCGTGGTGGCCGAGGGCAAGGAGCACAAGGAGTTCGACGGGCAGACCTACATCCTCGAACGCGGGATCGTGGCGGACCTGTCGATCGTGAAGGCTTGGAAGGCCGACACGACCGGGAACGCGGTGTTCCGCAAGACCTCGCGCAACTTCAATCCGCCGGCGGCGATGTGCGGGAAGGTCTGCGTGATCGAGGTGGAGGAGATCGTGGAGCCGGGGAGCCTCGAGCCCGACCACATCCACCTGCCGGGCATCTACGTGCACCGGATCATCCAGGGGCGGCACGAGAAACGGATCGAGCAGCGGACCGTGCGTCCGCGGCCGGCGGCTTGAGGAGGACGCAAGATGCCCTGGGATCGCAACCAGATGGCCGAACGGGCCGCGCAGGAACTCCAGGACGGGATGTACGTGAACCTCGGGATCGGCATCCCGACGCTCGTCGCCAACTACGTGGGCGACAAGGACATCACGCTCCAGTCCGAGAACGGGATGCTTGGGATGGGGCCCTTTCCCTATGAGGGCGACGAGGACCCCGACCTGATCAACGCCGGCAAGCAGACGATCACGGAACTGCCGCGCACGTCCTACTTCGACAGCGCGACGTCCTTCGGAATGATCCGCGGCGGCAAGATCGCGGCCGCCATCCTCGGCGCGATGGAAGTGGCCGAGAACGGCGACCTCGCCAACTGGATGATCCCCGGCAAGCTCGTGAAGGGCATGGGGGGCGCGATGGACCTCGTGGCGGGCGTGGGCCGCGTGGTTGTCGTAATGGACCACACAAACAAGGCGGGCGAATCGAAGGTGCTGAAGCGCTGCACGCTGCCGCTCACCGGCGCGGGCGTCGTGGACCGGATCATCACCAACCTCGGCGTCCTCGACGTGGTCGAGGGCGGGCTCCGGATCGTGGAGCTCGCCCCCGGCGTCACGGAGGAGGAGTTCCGGGCCGCGACGGATGCCACGCTCGTTGACTGACTTCGACATCGCGCGCGAGATCAGTGGGTCCAAGGGCCGCTACGTGATCCGCAAGGACGGGGCGGAGGCGGAGCTTACCTATTCCATCGCCTCGCCCACGCTGGTCATCGCGGATCACACCGGCGTACCGGACAGTTTTCGGGGCACCGGGGCAGGCGCGGCGCTGGTCGCGCGGATCGTGGCCGACGCGCGGGCCGAAGGATTCCGGATCATGCCGCTCTGCCCCTTCGTGAACGCGCAGCGGAAGCGCCATCCCGAGTGGGCGGATGCCTTTTCGGTCTGATCAGCTTCCCGTGCCGCGGACGAACACGCAGCCGTCGGTGACAAGCTGCGGCGGCGTCTGGCACAGTCCGCGGGCAATCTGGAAGGCCGCAAGCACTTTCGGAACGTAGTCCCGCGTCTCGGCATAGGGCGGCACGCCCTTGTTGCGGGCGACGGCGCCTTCGCCCGCGTTGTAGGCGGCGATGGCGAGCACCGGGTCGAACTGGAATTCCCGCAGCAGGAAGTCGAGGTAGGCGACCCCGCCGCGGATGTTCTCGCGCGGCTGGAACGAATTCGTGACGCCGAAGCGGGCGGCCGTTGCGGGCATGAGCTGCATGAGCCCCTGCGCGCCCGCCGTGCTGACCGCCGTGGGACGTCCTGAGGATTCCACCGAGATCACGGCGAGCACGAGCGCCGGAGACACCCGGGTGCCGATGGTGGCGGTGAGGATCTCGACCCCGTGCTGGTCCGCGATCCGGCGGAGGGCGTCAAGCCGCGGCGCGGGCGCGGCACTGCCGGCCGGAGCCTTGGTCAGGGCCAGCATCGCCTCGTCGAGACGTCCGGAGCTCGCCTCGGTGATGCTGGGAGAGACGTGGTCCCAGTACCAGGCGAGCGACCCGAGCGGACCGCCACCTCCGCCGCCGCCGCCTTCGCTTGGGCCGGGCTGCATCCTGTCGCGCCAGTCGGGCTGGGCGCGGGGCGCGTTCAGCATGAAGGAAGGTTCGGTGATCTGAACGGTGATCCGGCGCGCGGCGCCGGCTTCTGGCGGCTTCATCCGCTTGAAGGTGAAGTCGGGATAGGTCTGCGTACCCTCGGCCGACGCTGCGGAGGCGAGCGCCAGGAAGGCTGCACAGGCCGCGCCTGCGATCCGAGTCGGGGTCATGGGCTTGCTGCTCGCCTCTCGTTCCCTTTCCGATCTTCTGCCAGAAAAAGCGGTCCAAAACCAGCGGTTCGCCCGGGATTGTTCATCAAGCGCGAACCTTGTGACCGATTTATGCCAGCACGAGCCGGCGCAACAGGCGCCAAACCTGGATTTTTTCTTTTGATATCAAATGATTAACAGAAATCCTTAAGAATCCTGCACCCGCTGCGAAAACGTACGACGGGTGCCAAATTCTTGCCCCGATTCGAGGGCCATATCTCCCCATGCCAAGGCGCAAATGGGCAGACAGCGATGTCCCGGACGGCGCCAGGGTGTGAATACTGAGCGTCTTACATGAACGGAGGGACACTACAATGAAACTGTTCAAGCTTGCGAAGAACTTCAAGAACGACGAATCCGGCGCCGTCACGGTTGACTGGGTCGTGCTGACCGCCGCGCTCGTGGGTCTCGGCCTGGCCGTGATCGCTGTCGTTTCCGGCGGCCTCAACACCGCTGCCAACTCGATCAACACCAGCCTTTCGGGCGCCGGTTCGGTCCCGCTCGGCGGCGGTACCCCGCCGGCCAGCAACTGATCCGGCGGCTCGGTCCCTATGGTCGCCACTGACCTAGGGCGAGCGGAAAAGGGGGCCGCTCCGGTGAGGAGCGGCCCTTTGCATGCCTAAGGTGCGGGATGATCCGCATCAGCGAACCACGTGTTGAGGATGCGATGAACAAGACTTTACTGAATGGCTTCATTCACAACGAGGACGGGGCGGTAACCGTCGACTGGGTCGTCCTGACGGCGGCGATTGTAGCGATGGTGATCGCGGTTTTTACGATCATCACGCAGCAGAGCGTGAGCGTGGGCGCACAGGTAGTCAGCGACAACCTTGTCGACGCAGCACAGTACCGGCCCGATTTCTCCGGCGGCAACTGATGGGCGCTGTGAACTGTCGCGACGGATGTACATCCGCGCACTCGCTCCGCTGATTAAACGTACTGTTTCCATCCTTTTGCCCCATTCGCGCGACAGACTGTCGACTGATCCCGGAGGATACTCCGGCAGCTCTAGGGGCAGGTCCCGAACGGGGACAGAGGAAAGGTCCTACCAATGCGCATCGTATTCGCACTCGTGCTTCTGATCGGCGTTGGCCTCGCCGGCTTCGCCGTTTACATGGCGAAAGGATACGTTTCAGCGACCGAAGAGCAGCTCGCCGCAGAACGCGCGGCCCGCGAGCAGATAGTGCCGACGGTCGAGGTCTTCGTTGTCAACAAGCAAATGCGCTACGGGCAGCGCATCACCACGGAAGACATCCACGCGGTGAAGTGGCCGGAGAACGCGATCCCGGAAGGCGCATTCAAGACCATGGACGAGCTGTTCCCCAAGGGCGAGGAGGCGCTTCGCAGCGTGCTTCGCACGATGGAGAAGGACGAGGCCATTCTCGCCGCGAAGGTCACTGAACCGGGTCAGGATGCCGGAGTTGGTGCGCGCCTCGCTCCTGGCATGCGCGCTTTCGCGGTTCGCGTCGACGCGACCTCGGGTGTGTCCGGCTTCCTCCGTCCTGGTGATCGCGTGGACATCTACTGGACCGGTAGCCCTCCGGGCGGCGGCGGCGAATTCACCAAGCTCATCAACACCAACGTGCGCCTGATCGCCGTGGATCAGTCCGCCGACGAAGACATCAACGGGGCCATCCTCGCCCGGACCGTCACGGTCGAGGCGACGCCCCAGCAGGTCGCCTCCCTGGCGCAGGCCCAGCAGAGCGGGCGGCTCTGGCTGTCGCTGGTCGGTGTGGATGACGCGACGGTCGCATCGGCGGTCCAGGTGGACCAGCGCGGGCTTCTGGGGATCGAGGCGGTGGCGCCGCAGGTCGTCGAACAGCAGCAGGTCTGCACCGTACGGACGCGCCGGGGCGCGGACATCGTGGAAGTCCCCATCGAGTGCACGAACTGACGTGTAGCGATACGCGCTGACCGCACCCCTCCATCTGGGGTGCGGTGTCCGTAAAAGACACTACAAATCGCGGTGTGTTGCCACTTGTCCACAGCAACTCTGCCGTAGAAGCTCATGATTATTGAATTGAAATCGGCCTTGCCGCATTGTGCCCCGCAATAAGAGGGCGTTCCTAAGCCCGAAGATATACCGTGATCGGAGAGGCAGGGTCACAATGAAACCAGACAGATTCCTTAAGGCGGCCCTCGTCGGGCTGACGTTGTCGTTTGCAGCCGCGCCTGCGGTTCAGGCCGAAGTCCTTCAGGTCATGCGGGGCGAGACCTCGGGTGCGCTCAACGTCCCCATGAACCGGGCCGTGGTCGTCGAATCGCAGACGCCCTTCGCCGAGCTGTCGATCGCCAACCCCGGCATCGCCGACATCTCCACCCTGTCGGACCGGACGATCTATGTCCTCGGCAAGGCGCCGGGCCGCACGACGCTGACCCTGCTGGGTCCCGACGGCCGGCTCATCACCAACGTCGAGGTCCAGGTGACCCCGGACGTGGCCGAGTTCAAGGAGCGTCTCCAGCAGATTCTTCCGAACGAACGCATCGAGGTTCGCACGGCGAACGACGGCATCGTCCTCTCCGGTACCGTTTCGTCCATCCAGAAGCTGGATCGCGCGCTCGACCTCGCGCAGCGATACGCGCCCGACCGGGTGTCGAACCTCCTCATGGTCGGCGGCGAGCAGCAGGTGATGCTGAAGGTCCGGTTTGCCGAAATGCAGCGGTCCGTCGCCAAAGGGCTGTCGGGCGGCGTGCTGGGCAGCTGGACGAACGCGGGCAACACGGTCGAGTTCGGCGGCGGCAGCGGCCGGCTCCAGCCGGGGCCGATCGGCAGCGGCGGCATCCTCGCGCTCGACCCGACGGCGGCGGGCGCGCTCGCCATCAGCGGGGCCGTGGGCGACCTCGCGCTCAGCGTCCTTCTCGAGGCGCTCGAGAACAAGGGCATGGTCCGCACGCTGGCCGAGCCCAACCTCACCGCGCTGAGCGGGCAAGAGGCGAACTTCCTCGCGGGCGGCGAGTATCCGATCCCCGTCGTCGGCAGCGAAGGCGAGGTGACGATCCAGTACAAGCCGTTCGGGGTCGAGCTCTCCTTCGTGCCGCGCGTTGTGGACGGGGACATCATCAACCTCGAACTCACCGCTGCCGTGTCGGGCCTCGACCCGACGGTCGTGGTGCAGAACGCCGGCTTTTCGATCAACGGCTTCCGGCGGCGGGAAACCCGCACGACGGTCGAGATGCGCGACGGGGAGAGCTTCGCGATCGCCGGCCTTCTCGAGGACGATTTCCGCGATCTCGTCGGCCAGGTGCCGTGGGTGGGTGACATCCCGATCCTCGGGACCCTGTTCCGCAGCGCCAACTACGAGCGGCGTCAGTCCGAGCTCGTGATCATCGTCACGCCTCACCTCGTATCGCCGGTCAGGGGCGAAGCCTTCGCCCTCCCGACCGACCGGATCCGCCCGCCGACGGAAAGCGAATTCTTCCTCTTTGGCCGCACGGCCGCAGGCAACCGTCCGAGTGCCGGTCCGGCTGCCGAAGTCGCCCGGCAGGACTTCTCGGGGTCCTACGGCTACGTGATGGAGTGAGACACATGCGCACGCATATCAGGACGCTTCTTGCGGCATCGTCGACGCTGGCGCTCGTGGCCTGCACCGGGTTCAACCAGCAGGCGGGAGCCCAGCTCGACGAGGGCGGCTTCGGCAACCCGACCATGAACAACACGCTCATCATGATGGGCGATGCCGAGGTCACGGTCGCGCTGAACAACCGCTTCCAGGCCGAAGTCCCGACGATGATCAACTTCGACTTCAACAGCGCCGTTCTCGACGCCGAGGCGCAGGCGATCCTGCGCCAGCAGGCCACCTGGATCCGGCAATTCCCGGAAGTCCGATTCCGGGTCTACGGTCATACCGATCTTGTGGGATCGGCGGCCTACAACCAGGCGCTGGGCCTTCGCCGGGCGCAGGCGGCGGTCCGCTTCCTCGAAAGCCAGGGCATCAGCCGGTCGCGACTCGAGGCGGTCACCTCGTTCGGCAAGACGCGCCCGCTCGTGAACACGACGGCGCCGAACCGCGAGAACCGCCGCACGGTCACTGCGGTGTCGGGTCCGGCCCGTGGCAAGTCCGCCCCGCTCGACGGCAAGTACGCGCAGCTCATCTACCGCGAATACGTCCAGAGCGCGACGCAGCGGTCGGGACTTGAAAGCGGGCTCGCGCGCATCGAGGCGGCGAACGAGTAGACCGTCCAAGAAGACCGAATAATTTCGGTATTTCAGCCTCAATGTCGCCCACTTTGGCGGCCACCTTCCCCGAAATTGAAGCAGTGGGAGCGAGTCAGAAACCGCTCCCACGGGTTCCGGCGCAACCGGTCCGGCCACACCTGACGTGCGGCCCCCGGGAGGGACACGCCGGTGCCCTGCGAGGGGAAGGACATAGGTCGCATGACGAGCACGGCAGCATTGAAGCCAGAACCCGCGCCGATCGTGGCGTGCACGATCAGCCGAAACGTGCAGAACTTCGATCTCCTGATCGAGGACATGGAAAGCGAGCTGGGAGAGAGCTGGGGCGACCTCACCTTCGAGGATGCCGGCCTCTTCCTTCGACAGCCTGATTCAGACGGGCTCGAATTCGTCGCCATCGCCATGGGCGAGGAGGACGAGACCGAGATCGCCACGATCGCCGAGATCATCAAGGCCGCAGCCGCCAAGGGCATCAAGGTCATCGTGATCGCGGAGGAAGTGAGCCCGATCGCGCTCCACCAGCTTCTGAAGCTCGGCGCACAGGAATTCGTCCCCTATCCTCTGCCCGACGGGGCGCTCCGCGACGCCATCGACCGGATGCGCCGCGCGCCCGCCTTGCTCGAGGCGGCGGTCGCCAAGGCGAAGGCCGCGGGCGATCGCAACGGCGTCGTCCTGCCGGTCCAGAGCATCGCGGGCGGCACGGGCGCCACGACCTTCGCGGTAAACCTCGCATGGGAACTCGCCAACATCGAGAAGGAGGGCGGAGCGCGAGTGTGCCTGCTCGATCTCGACCTCCAGTTCGGATCGACCTCCACCTACCTCGACCTGCCGCGTCGCGAGGCTGTGCTGGAACTCCTGTCCGACACGGCCGCGGCAGACAACGACAGCTTCATGCAGGCGCTTCTCATCTTCCAGGAGAAGCTTCATGTCCTGACGGCGCCGGCGGAGATGCTGCCGCTCGACATCATCGGGCAGGAGGATGTGGACCGGATCCTCAAGTTCGCACGGGCCAACTTCGATTACGTCGTGATCGACATGCCATCCACCGTCGTGGGATGGTCCGAGACGGTGCTGAACGCCTCGCATGTGTTCTTCACGATGCTCGAACTCGACATGCGGTCCGCGCAGAACACGCTGCGGCTCCTGCGTGCGCTCAAGTCCGAGGAACTGCCCTACGAGCGGCTTCGGTTCGTCCTGAATCGCGCGCCGGGCTTCACCGACGTGACCGGCAAGAGCCGGGTGAAGCGGCTGGCCGAAAGCCTCGACATCAAGATCGAGGTGCAGATGCCCGATGGCGGGAAGGTGATCCGCGACGCCTGCGACCAGGGGCTGCCGCTCGCGCAGTCGGCGGCCAAGAGCCCGCTCCGCAAGGAAATCCAGAAACTGGCGCAGTCCATCCACGAGCTCAATGTCTCGGCGGCCACCGCCACCTGAACGAGGGGAAACGAACCGTGTTCTCTAAATACAAGAAGTCGCTCGGCGGAAAGTCCGGTCAGCCGCCCGAACTCACCACCATCGAAGGCGGGGCGCCGAATACTCCCGCGACGACCGCGGTCGAACGCAAGGCGATGCCCATCCCGACGAAGAAGCCTGCGGTGCCGGCGCCGGTGGACAAGGAGAAGAAGCGGAAGGAGCGGCTGGGCGAGATCAAGCTCGAGCTTCACAAGCGGCTTCTGGACAACCTGAACCTGTCCGCTCTGGAATCCGCCTCCGAGCAGGACCTTAGGGCAGAGATCGTCGCGATCTCGACCGAGGCTCTGGAGGAGATGGCGGTCGTCCTCAACCGCGAGGAGCGCCAGCAGCTCAACCAGGACCTGTTCGACGAAGTGACGGGGCTTGGCCCGCTCGAGCCGCTGCTGAAGGACGACTCGATCAACGACATCCTCGTGAATGGTCCGCATCAGGTCTTCATCGAACGCGCGGGGAAGCTCACGCTGTCGGACACGACGTTCAAGGATGAAAAGCACCTCCTGCGGATCATCGACAAGATCGTGTCGGCGGTGGGCCGGCGGGTCGATGAATCGAACCCCTATGTCGACGCCCGCCTTGCTGACGGGTCGCGCTTCAACGCGATGGTGCCGCCCGTCGCCGTGGACGGCAGCCTCGTCTCCATCCGGAAGTTCAAGAAGGAGAAGCTGGCGGTCGACGACCTCGTCCGCTTCGGCGCCTTCTCGGAAGAAATGGCGGCCTACCTCCAGGCGGCGGTGGCCACACGGCTCAACGTCATCGTCTCGGGCGGTACGGGTTCCGGCAAGACGACGACGCTCAACGCGCTGTCGTCCTTCATCGACAACTCCGAGCGGATCCTGACGATCGAGGACACGGCCGAACTCCAGCTCCAGCAGACGCATGTGGGCCGGATGGAAAGCCGGCCGCCGAACGTCGAAGGCAAGGGCGCCGTCACCCAGCGGGACTGCTTGAGGAACGCGCTCCGGATGCGTCCCGACCGCATCATCGTCGGCGAAACGCGCGGCGAGGAGGTGATCGACATGCTCCAGGCCATGAACACGGGCCACGACGGGTCGATGACCACGATCCACGCCAACTCCGCCCGCGACGCCGTCAGCCGGCTTGAGAACATGGTGGCGATGGCCGGGATCGAGATGCCGATCAAGGCCGTCCGGGCCCAGATCGCGAGCGCCGTCAACCTCATCGTGCAGGCCAGCCGCCTTCAGGACGGCTCGCGCCGCATGGTGTCGATCACAGAGGTGACGGGCATGGAAGGCGAGGTGATCTCGATGCAGGAGGTCTTCCGTTACCAGCGCGTGGGCCTCACGCCCGACAACAAGATCATCGGCCACTTCACGGCGACCGGCGTCCGCTCCGCCTTCTCCGAGCGCTTCCGGATGTGGGGCTACGACCTGCCCGCCACGATCTTCGAACCCTTCGTCGCGGAGTAAGCGCCATGACCATCAGCATGGAACCGATCATCTACGGCCTCATTTTCGTGGCCGTGCTTCTGCTTGTCGAAGGTCTCTACCTGACCGTGTTCGGCAAGTCGATCAGCCTGAACGCACGCGTCAACCGCCGGCTCGAGATGATCGAGAAGGGCGCAGGCCGCGAGCAGGTGCTGGAACAGCTTCGCAAGGAGATGAGCCAGCACATGAAGTCGCAGTCCATCCCGCTCTATTCGATCCTGGCGGAGAAGGCGCAGAAGGCGAATATCGCCTTCACTCCGGCGCAGCTGATCCTTGTGATGGTGGTCCTGTCGATGGTGGCTTTCGTGGGCCTCACCTTCGCGACGGGCGCAGGGATCGCGGTGCGCTTGCTCGTCTCGGTCCTCATGGGGGTGGGCGGGGTCTACGTCTGGATCAACAAGCGGGCCAAGAAGCGGCTCACCATGCTCGAAGAGCAGTTGCCGGACGCGGTGGAGCTGATGGTGCGGTCGCTCCGCGTGGGGCATCCGTTCTCCTCCGCGCTCAACATCGTGGCGAAGGAGGTGCCCGATCCGCTGGGTACCGAGATGGGCGTGATCGCCGACGAGGCCTCCTACGGCCGCGACGTGGGCGAGGCGCTGAAGTCAATGGCCGAACGGCTCGACATGCAGGACCTGCGCTTCCTCGCCGTGGCCGTGACCATCCAGCAGACCTCGGGCGGCAACCTGGCCGAAATCCTCGACGGCCTCGCCAAGGTGATCCGGTCGCGGTTCAAGCTCTTCCGGCGGGTGCGCGCGATCACGGCCGAAGCGAAGTGGTCGGGCAACTTCCTGTCGGGCTTTCCCCTGCTCGCTCTGGTCGGGATCAACGTGCTCCAGCCAGACTATTACAACGAGGTGAAGGAAACGGCGTTCTTCATCCCCGCGGCGCTTGTCGTGGGCGGCTTCCTCACGGCCAACATCTTCGTGATGCGGTCGCTCGTGAACATCAAGGTCTGAGAGGCAGGCATGGAAAGCGACTCCGGAATGATCGCCCAGGGCAACCAGTTCCTCATCGACCAGCTCGGCCCGTTCGGCCCGCTGATCGTGGTCGGGTTCCTGGGGTTCCTGCTCATCGCCGTCGCGCTGCCGGTGTTCCTGCGGCGCACGCGGGATCCGCTGGACAAGCTGCGGGAACAGGCGCGGGGCAGCGCCTACGAAGCGGGCAAGGCCGTGGACGGCAAGAAGGGGTCGCTCCGCGCGGCCGGGACGGGCGATAAGCTCGCCAAGTACTCCACCTTCCTCGAGCCGCAGAACGCCGACGAATTCTCGGCGGTCAAGCTCAAGCTCGTGCAGGCGGGGTATCGCGGCAAGAACGCCGTCCGCAGCTACTACTTCTTCCAGTTCGTGCTGGGCATGGGCCTCCTGTTTGTGGGGATCGTGCTCGCGCTGGTGAAGGTCGCGACCGGGCAGCCGTCCACCACGAACCTCGCCATCACCATCCTCCTGCCGGCCTTCGTGGGCTATTACCTGCCGAAGTACTGGGTGACCAAGCGTCAGCAGCAGCGCCAGCAGGAGATCGAGAACGGCTTTCCCGACAGTCTCGACATGATGCTCGTCTGCGTCGAGGCGGGCCAGTCGCTCGACCAGTCGATCCTGCGGGTGTCGAAGGAGATCAAGACCGGCTATCCCGCTCTTGCCGAGGAATACGAGATCGTGAGCCATGAGATGAAGGCGGGCAAGGACCGGATCTCGGTGCTGCGCGACATGGGCACGCGGGCCGGGGTGACGGATGTGAACTCCTTCGTCACCGTGCTGATCCAGTCGGCCACCTTCGGTACCTCGATCGCCGACGCCCTCCGGGTCTATGCGGGCGAGATGCGGGACAAGCGCGTGATGCGGGCCGAGGAAAAGGCGAACACGCTGCCGACGAAGCTGACGCTTGCGACAATGATGTTGACGGTTCCGCCGCTCCTCATCATTCTCATCGGGCCTTCGGTCTACGGGATCTACACCACGTTCCAGAACATGTAGGCCGAGCCGAGGGAGGCAGGTCATCGCCCGGTTCGTCTGGGGTCTAGCAGTTCCGATCCTTCTGGCCGCCTGTCAGTCGACGGGCGGCCTTGGTGCGTCCGGAGGCTCGCTTGCTCCGCCCGGCGTCGATACCCGTCAGGAAGGCGTCGATCCGCTTCTGGTCGGGCACCGCCTGATGGCGGCGGGTGAGTACGAGCTTGCGCTGAGGGCCTACACGCGCGCCGCGGCCGAGCGCGGAGCGACGGTCGACGTCCTGTCGGGGCTGGGGTCGGCGAACCTCAGGCTCGGGCGGCTCGGCCAGGCGGAGACGATCCTGCGCCGCGCCATCGAGGTGGACCAGACCTTTCCGCCCGCGTGGAACAACCTTGGTGTCGTGCTGATGGAGACGAACCGCTACGGCGAGGCCAGCCGCGTGTTCCAGACCGCCTTCGCTCTCGACAACGGCCAGAGTGTCGAAATTCGCGAGAACCTGCGCTTGGCCCTCGCAAAACTCGACGATCCGTCGTATTCTGAAGGCGATACAAACTTCGCACTGGTCTGGACGGGGGGTGGCACCTATTCCCTCGCGCCCACGGCAGAAGCGGAGATCGAGCAGTAGAGGGATTGCCCGCGATGAAGAGGGTCCTGCTGGCGTATGCCTGCGTTGCCGCCGTCCTGTCCGGCTGCGACAAGCCGAACGACGACGAACAGGCGGCCGAGGCGCTGAGAAGCGTCAACGTGATCGACGAGTCGAACCTCAACGAACTCATGCTGAATTCGGGGTCGCCGGACGAGGCCGTGGCCTACTTCCGCAAGGCGTCCGCCGAGAATCCGGGCCGGGTCGATCTGAAGCGCGGACTTGCCGGGTCTCTGGTCAGGTCGGGGAAGAACGCCGAAGGGGCGCGGGTCTGGGCCGAGGTGATCGCCATGCCGGGCGCCACCAACGAGGATCGGGTGGGCTATGCCGACGCTCTGATCCGGGCCGGAGACTGGAAGGCCGCGCAGACCCAGCTGAACGCCATCCCGCCGACCTACGAGACCTACCGCCGCTACCGGCTCGAGGCCATGGTGGCGGATTCCAACAAGGACTGGAAGAAGGCCGACAGCTTCTACGAGATCGCCGCGGGGCTGACGACGACCCCGTCGGGGGTCTACAACAACTGGGGCTTCTCCAAGCTCTCGCGCGGCGAATACCGCGAGGCGGAGCGGCTGTTCGGAGAGGCCGTCAAGTATGAACCCGGGCTCTTCACCGCGAAGAACAACATGGCGCTGGCCCGTGCGGCGCAGCGGAACTACGACCTCCCGATTGTGCCCATGTCGCAGGCGGAACGGGCGCAGCTGCTCTACACGCTCGCGCTGGGCGCGGTGAAGCAGGGGGATGTCACCATGGGCAAGAGCCTTCTTCGCCAGGCCATCGACACGAGCCCGCAGCACTTCGAGGCGGCGGTGCGCAGTCTCGAGGCGCTGGAAAGCGGCGCGTCACTGACCCCGGCAGGCTGACGACGCCAGGCCGTGGATATTGCCGCCTCGACCGCGCTGTGGTTCCTGCCGTTCGCCCTGCCGATCGGCGTCTGGGTGGCGTGGAACGACATGGCCTTCATGAAGATCCCGAACAAGGCGGTCATGGCCCTGTTCGCGGTCTTCGTGGTCGTCGGGCTGGCGGCGCTGCCTCTTGAGGCCTATCTCTGGCGCTACGTGCAGGTGGCGGCTGTCCTGGCCCTGGGGTTCGTGCTGAACCTCGCGCGGGCGGTCGGGGCGGGCGATGCCAAGTTCGCGGCGGCGATGGCCCCCTTCATCTCGCCCGGCGACATCCGAGTCGTTCTGGTTCTGTTCGCGGCGGTCCTCATCTCGGCTTACGTCACGCATCGCGCGGCGCGCGCGGTCCCTGCGGTGCGGGGCGCGTTTCCGGGGTGGGAAAGCTGGTCGCGCAAGGACTTCCCGATGGGCCTTGCGCTGGGCGGCACGCTGATCTTCTACCTCCTTCTCGGGGCCTTCCTAGGGGCCCGCTGACGCGCCGCCCCCCGCGCTCCCCCGCCTCTCCATCATTTGGCCACATTGGACGGCGAATTTCCTGCGGACGGGGACGGTCCGGCCGCCATGGCCGGGCGCTGTCGCCCACCGGAAACGACCGCACAGACCGAGGGGACAGGACCACACCATGAACATGGAGCCGACCAACGTGATGGCCCCGCCGGCGCCGCGCCGGCTTGACGAGCTTCAGCTCCCGCCGGTGATGATGAGGGACATCCTGATCAAGACGATCTTCCGCATGAACCTCGAACGGGTGACGGAGATCGCCAAGGCGATCTGCCTGCCCATTCCGGTGACGCAGGAACTGGTCGACATCGCCCGCGGGCAGAAGCTTCTCGAGGCGACGGGCACGCTTCATGCGAACTCGGGCGGGGAGATGGGCTATCAGCTGACCGATTCCGGCAAGGCCCGCGCCCTCGATGCGCTGGGGCAGTCGGAATACTACGGCGCCATGCCCGTGCCGCTGCAGGTCTATACCGAACAGGTCAAGCGCCAGTCGATCCGCAACATCCAGATCACGCGGCAGCAGCTGATCGACGCGATGGGCCACCTGATCCTGCCCGACGACCTTCTCGACCACCTCGGCCCCGCCGTCTCCTCGGGCCGGTCGATCCTGATGTACGGCCCGCCCGGGAACGGGAAATCCTCCATCTCGAACGGCATCCGCGACGCCATCGGAGACAAGATCTACGTTCCCCGCGCTCTCGAATACTCGGGTCAGGTGATCACCGTCTACGACCCGATCGTGCACTCCGCGGCCGAACAGCTCATCGACGATCCGTCCTCGCTCCGCCGCACGTCGAACCGGTTCGACACCCGCTACGTCCTGTGCGAACGGCCCACCGTCATCACCGGCGGCGAACTGAGCCTGTCGATGCTCGACCTCGTCTACAACCCGGTCGCGCGCACCTACCAGGCGCCGCTGCAGCTGAAGTCCACCGGCGGCATCTTCATCGTCGACGACCTCGGCCGCCAGGAGGAGCCGCCGCAGGCGCTCGTCAACCGGTGGATCGTGCCGCTGGAAGAGGGCCGCGACATCCTCGCGCTCCAGTCCGGCGAGAAGTTCGAGGTGCCGTTCGACACGCTCGTGATCTTCTCGACCAACTTCCACCCCAACGACATCTTCGACAAGGCGGCGCTGCGCCGGATCTTCTTCAAGATCAAGGTGGACGGGCCGAGCCAGGAGAACTTCCTCAAGATCTTCGCGATGGTGGCGAAGAAGCGGAAGATGCCGCTTGACGAAAAGACACTCGTCTACCTGATGAAGCACAAGTACCCGACGATCGAGAGCATCTACGCCAACTACCAGCCGACCTTCCTGATCGACCAGATGATCGCGATCTGCGAATTCGAGGGCATCCCCTACCAGATGAGCCCCGAACTGATCGACCGGGCGTGGTCCAACATGTTCGTGAAGGACGAGACGATCGTCCACTGATCGCGTGACGCGCCGCGTCGGCGGGCTACCTCCCGGCCAAGGAGGGTCCGCCGATGCTTCGCCTTGCTGTCGTCCTGTCGCTTCTTGCGCTGCCCGCCCATGCGCAGGAGCGCACGCCCAGCCACTGCATCGCCATCGCCCGGTCCGCGCCCGGGATCGAGTATGCGAGCGCCGGAGTCTTCGCCCCGCAGGACGAGTTCACCGTGCGGCTGCGCTACATCGACCATTCGATGTTCCTGCTCCGCACGCCGGGCGGGCTGACCGCGGTGACGGACTTCTACGGCCAGCTCGGCCCCACGACGTTCCTTCCCGACGTGGTGACGATGAACAACGCCCATTCGACGCACTGGACGGCAAATCCTTCGCCGGACATCCCGCACGTCCTGCGCGGCTGGGCTGAAGGCGGTGTTCCGGCGGACCATTACCTCGACCTGGGCGAGATGCTGGTGCGCAACGTGCCCACGGACGTGCGGTCGGGATGGGAAGGCGTGCGCGCCGCCGGAAACTCGATCTTCGTGTTCGAGGTGGCGGGGCTCTGCATCGGGCACCTCGGGCACCTGCACCATGAGCCCGACGAGTTCCAGTACGCCGCCCTCGGGCGGCTCGATGTCGTGATGGCTCCCGTGGACGGGGGCATGACGCTCGACCTGCCGACGATGATCCGGACGCTCAAGCGGCTTCGGTCGTCGGTCGTGATCCCGATGCACTGGTTCTCGACCTACTCGCTCGACCGGTTCGTGGTGGGGATGCAGGACGAGTTCGATATCCGGATCACGGACGGACCGGACTTCGAGGTGTCCCTGCGCAGCCTGCCGTCGCGTCCGACGGTGGTGGTCCTGCGGCCCCGGTTCCTCGACGACGGGGAGTGACTTGAAGGCGCGGGGGGCGCGTGGTCAAACGGGGCCATGCCGAACCCTGCCTCGCCCGAGTTCCTCGACAGCCTGCGGACGCGCCTTCCCGAGGGCCGCATCCGCGCGCCCGAGCCGCGCTATCTCGAGGAGCCGCGGGGCCGCTGGGCCGGGCAGGCGGCGGCGGTCGTTGCGCCCGCCTCGACCGAGGAGCTGGCCGAGGTCGTCCGCGCCGCGGCGGCGGCCGGCGTCGGGGTTGTTCCGTATGGCGGCGGCACGGGTCTCGTGGGCGGGCAGGTGTCGCCCGAGGGTCCTGCTCCCCTGATCCTCTCGCTGGAGCGGATGTGCGCGATCCGCGGCATCTGGCCGGAGGAGAACGTACTTGTCGCCGAAGCGGGCGCCGTCGTGGGCGACATCCAGAAGGCGGCGGAGGCGGCGGGTCGGCTGTTCCCGCTCTCCTACGGCGCGGAGGGCACGGCGCGGATCGGCGGCGCGCTCGCGGTGAACTCGGGCGGGGTGAACGTGCTGCGCTACGGCAACGCGCGCGAACTGTGCCTCGGGATCGAGGCGGTGCTGCCGGACGGACGGATCCTGCGGGGGCTGCGCCGCCTGCGAAAGGACAACACGGGTTACGACATCCGCAACCTGCTCATCGGCTCCGAAGGTACGCTGGGCGTCATCACCGCGGCCAGCCTCCGCCTGTTCCCGCGCCCCGCGCGCACCGGCACGGCGCTCCTGGCCGTCCGCGACCCCGAGGCGGCGCTGGCCCTTCTCTCGCGCGCCCGCGACCGCGTGGCGGAAGGGGTGACCGCCCTGGAACTCCTGTCGGGTGTCGGCCTCGCGTTCCTCGACGAAGCGGGCATGGGCCTTCGCCAACCCTTCGATCCCGTCCCCGACTGGGTCGTGCTGGTGGAGCTCGGCCTTCCCCCGTCGCTCGATCCCGAAGCAGAGCTCGAGGCGCTGTTCGCAGCCGCCCATGACGCGGGCGAAGTGACCGACGGCCTTGTCGCGCAGAGCGGGGTGCAGCGCGCCGGGTTCTGGCGCCTCCGCGAGGCGGTGCCGGAAGCGAACCGCAAGATCGGCGCGCTGGCCTCCCACGACGTCTCCCTCCCCCTGTCGGCCATCCCGGGCTTCCTGCGCCGCGCGGACCTCGCGCTGGCCGCCATCGCTCCCCTGCGCATCAACGCCTTCGGGCACCTCGGGGATGGAAACCTTCACTACAACGTCTTCCCGCCGCGCGGGATGAAGGCCGCCGAGCTTGCACCGGTGCGGGAGAAAGTGAGCCAAACCGTTTACGACCTCGTGCACGAGATGGACGGGTCGTTCAGCGCCGAGCATGGCGTGGGCCGGCTCAAGACCGCCGACCTCGAACGCTATGCCGATCCGGTGCGGCTGGAAATGATGCGGGCGATCAAGGACCTCTTCGACCCCAAGGGCATCATGAACCCCGGCGCGGTCCTCCGCCCGCGCCCATGAATCCCGTCCTCGCCCTCGGGCTGACCCAGATCGTCGGCTACGGTTCGCTCTACTACGCGTTTCCGATCCTCGCGCCATCGGTCGCGCAGTCCTTCGACCGGCCCGAGGCGCACCTTTACGCCGTCTTCTCGCTCGGCCTTCTCATCGGCGGTCTCGGCGCTCCCGTCGCCGGGCGGCTCATGGACCGCTTCGGCGCCGCGAGGCTCATGGCGGCCGGAAGCGTCGGGGCGGCGCTGTCGCTTCTGATCATCGCCACGGCACAGAGCTTTCCGGTCTGGGCGGCTGGCGTCATCCTGACCGAGATTATCGCCGTGGCGGTCCTGTACGACGCGGCCTTCGCCGTGCTGTCGCAGCTGCGCGGCACAAGCGCGCGGCGGGCGATCACGCGGCTCACGCTGATCGCGGGGTTCGCCTCCACCGTGTTCTGGCCGCTGGCTGACGCGCTGCGCGATGCGATGGGCTGGCGGGCGACCTACCTCGTCTTCGCGGCCCTGCACGCGACGCTGTGCCTCGGCCTGCACCTGTGGCTCGCCCGCCAGCGGCCGGTGGCCGTGCCGGTGACGGACGCCGCGCGCCCCCCTGCGCCCGAGGCGCCGCCGCTTCCGCCAGAATGGACGGTCCCGGCCTTCCGCGCTGTGGCGCTGAGCTTCGCGTTGTCTGGCGCGCTCATCTCGGGCTTCGGGGTGCACATGGTCCCGGTGCTGGCGGCATCGGGGCTGGGCGAACGTGCCACGCTGGCTGCGATGCTGGTCGGCCCTGCGCAGGTCGGCATCCGGCTGATCGACGCGATCCTCTTCGCCCGGCTCCACCCGGTGACGGTCGCGGCCATCTCGGCCACCGCGCTGCCGCTGTCGGTCGCGGGGCTCGTGCTGGGGCTTGCGCCCTGGGCGGCGGGAATCCTCTTCGCCACGCTCTTCGGGGTGGGGCAGGGGCTCGCCAGCATCGTGAGGGGAACCGTCCCCCTCGTTCTGTTCGGGCGCGAGGGCTATGCCGCGCGGCTCGGCCGGCTCGCCATGCTGAGGACCCTTGCCGCCGCGGGCGCACCCTTCGTCTTCGCGGCAGCCGGGGCGGCGCTGGGCTGGACGCCCGCGCTCTGGCTCTTCGCGGGGCTCGGCGTGGTGGCGGCGCTGCCGCTCCTGCGGTTGCGCGCGCGCCTCCGGGCCGAAGGACATCTCGCCCCGCTGCGCTGACCCTTCGCTCCGCCGGCGGAGGGTCCGGCGGAGCGGCTCGGGCCGGAGCGCCGGGAGCGGCGGCGGCCATGCGGGGACATCGTCAGTGCTGGATCAAGAGTGTTAACGGGTCGTCAAAGGCCGTCGAATTCGCACAACACATGCACCTCCATCCCGAGCCGCTCGAGCAGCGCGCGACCGCCGAGTTCCGGCAGGTCGACGACGAAGGCGCAGCCCACGATCTCGGCGCCGAGCCGCTCGATCAGCCGGATCCCGGCCTCGGCGGTGCCGCCTGTGGCAAGCAGGTCATCGACCAGCAGCACCTTCTCCCCGGGCAGGAGGGCGTCGTCGTGAATCTCCACGATCGCCTCGCCGTACTCGAGCTTGTAGTCCTGGCTGATCGTGGTTCCGGGAAGCTTGCCCTTCTTCCGGATGGGCACGAATCCCACGGCCAGCTGGTGGGCGATGGCGCCGCCGAGGATGAAACCCCGCGCCTCGAGCCCCACGACCTTGTCGATCCGCCGCCCGGCATAGGGGTGGAGAAGCTGGTCGATGCACATCCGGAACCCGCGCGCGTCGGCGAACAGCGTGGTCACGTCGCGGAACATGATCCCTTCGTGCGGGAAGTCGACGATGGTGCGGATGTAGTCCTTCACCGTCTTCCTGTGGTCGAGCATGTTTCGTCCCTTGTGCCGCCCCGCTGCGGCGCCAAATGAAGCGGGAAGCAGGCGGCAGCGCAAGGAGGATCGGGTGAGACGACGGACGTTCCTCGCCGCCGGCATCGTCGCTGCCGTGCCGCTGCTCATGATGCGGGCGCTGCGGCCCGAGGCGGACGGCTTCGCCTTCGCCGACATTCCGGGCCTCCCCGGGTTCCGGCATCTGGAGGGCGGCGCCGTCTCCGCGCCGCTCGGCGATCCCTTCGCGGGTCTGCGCGCCCCCGGCGATCCGCCTCCCGCCGAACCCCTGCCTCCGGGGATGCTGTGCGCCGCGCTCTTCGGGCCGGCGCCGCTGCCGCCCGGGATCGTGCCGGTCGCGTCCTTCTCGGACTACTACTGCCCCTATTGCCGTGACCTCACGGTACGGCTCGCCGCGCGGGACGATCCCGGCCTGCGGATCGTCTGGCACGAGCTTCCGCTGCTGGGCGATGCCTCGGCGGCGGCCGCCCGGGCGGCGCTGGCGGCGGATCTTCAGGGCGCCTACCCAGCCCTTCAGGCGCGCCTCCTGCGGGCGAGATTCCAGCCTACGGAGGCCTATCTCGCCGATGTCGGGCAGTCGCTCGGCCTCGACGTCCCGCGCCTCCTCGCCGACGCCCGTGGCGAGGAGGTAGGGGGCCGGCTCGCCACCTCCGCCCGCGCCGCGGCGACGCTCGGGATCGGCGCGACGCCGGCACTCGTCGTGGGCCGGACGCTGGTGACCGGCGCGATATCGGATGACCGGCTTGATGCCCTTCTGGCGCTCGAGCGCTCAGGGGGCGCGCTGCCCTGTTGAAGCTCCTGCTTCTATCTGCCCTCAAGTATCCTCGGGGGAGCGCGAGGGGGCAGACAGCCCCCTCGCTTCGCCTTCACAACACGCGTCCCGCCACGGCCCCCAGCTTCGCGATCATGGCGGGATCCCGCTTCTCCGGCGCGGTCAGTATCGCATGGTCGAGCGCGCGGTCGCAGCCGTTCGGGCAGGGCGCGCGCTCGGGCCCCAGCAGCCCCGGCAGCCGCGCGACCATGGCCTTCCCGCTTGCGGAATTGGCGGTCATCGTCCGGATGATGTCGGAAATCTCGACCTCGCCATGGTCGGGGTGCCAGCTGTCGTAATCCGTCACCATGGCCACGCTCGCGTAGCAGAGCTCGGCCTCGCGGGCGAGCTTGGCCTCCGGCATGTTGGTCATCCCGATGACGTCGCAGCCCCACTGTTCGCGGTAGAGCCGCGATTCCGCGAGGGTGGAGAACTGAGGGCCCTCCATGCAGAGGTACGTGCCGCCCCGGTGCACCGTGATCCCCTCGGCCCGCGCCGCCGCCTCGACCGCGTCGCCGAGGCGCGGGCAGGTCGGGTGCGCGACGCTCACATGGGCCACGAGGCCGGGGCCGAAGAACGATTTCTCGCGCGCGAAGGTGCGGTCGATGAACTGGTCCACGATGACGAAGTGCCCGGGCGCCATCTCCTCCCGGAACGAGCCGCAGGCGGAGATCGAGATGACGTCCTTCACCCCCAGCCGCTTCAGCGCGTCGATGTTGGCGCGGTACGGCACTGTCGACGGCGTGAGCACGTGGCCGCGCCCGTGGCGGGGCAGGAAGGCCATCCGGACGCCCTCGAGCCGGCCCGTCAGGATCTCGTCCGAGGGATCGCCCCAGGGCGTCGCCACCCGCTCCCACCGCGCGCCTTCAAGCCCGTCGATGCCGTAGACCCCGCTGCCGCCGATGACCCCGATGACCGTCTCCGCCATGCCGCTCTCCCTCTGCGTGTGCGGGGCGAGCATGCCGTGGCGGGGCCGAAATGGGAAGCGCGTCACTCGCCCGGGCGCTTGAGGCTGAACTTCTCGCGGATGACGCTGTAGTCGCGGTAGCCCATGCGGGTGAGCGGGTTGAAGGCGAGCACGTCGAAGACGCCGTCCTTCAGGCAGTCGTCGCGCAGGTGGACGCCCGTGACCTCGCCGAAGACGACGAAGTTGGCCTCTCCCGGAAGCTGCACGATCTGCGTGAGCCGGCATTCGAGGCTCGCGGGCGCGTTGGCCACGCGGGAGCAGGGGATCGTGCGGCACTCCTCGCGCGCGATTCCCGCCTTCGCGAATTCGTCCACCTCGCGCGGCCAGGGGCCGGAGGTGAGGTTCATCGCGTCCCGCATCGCATATTCGACGATGTTCACGCAGAAGACGCCCGTCTCGCGGATGTTCGCGACGCTGTCCTTCGTCCCCTCGCGGTCGGGTTTGGCCGAGGTCGAGGCGAACATGACCTGGGGCGGCACGTAGGCGACCGCGTTGAAGAAGGAGTAGGGGGCGAGGTTCTCGGACCCGTCCTGCCCCCGGGTCGCGATCCAGCCGATGGGCCGGGGCGTGACGATCGCGTTGAAGGGGTTGTGGGGAAGGCCGTGGCCGTCCTCGGGTCTGTAGAACATGGGGCACCTGCGCGCGTTTGAACGTGACCTAGCCGCATGTTAGGGGCGTTTCCAGCGGGAAGCGCGGAGGGACCCCGGTGGAGATCGCCAAGGAGACGCCGGAGGACTGGTGGGAGGTGGAGGCGCTCTACGACCTCTGCTTCGCGCCCGGGCGCGAGGCGCTGTCCTCCTACCGCCTCCGCGACGGGGTTCCGCCCGTGGCGCGGCTCTGCCTGACGGCGCGCGACCGATACGGCGAGCTCATGGGCGCGATCCGCCAGTGGCCCGTTCTGGTGGGCGGGCGGCCGGTTCTTCTCCTCGGGCCCGTCGCCGTGCACCCGACGCGGCAGGGCGAGGGGATCGGCGGCGCGCTCATCCGCGAGAGCCTCGCGCGGGCGGACGGGTGGGAGCGGGTGATGCTCGTGGGCGACGCGCCCTACTACTCCCGCTTCGGCTTCCGGAAGCTCGAGGGCGTCGTGATGCCGCCGCCGACGAACCCCGAGCGGGTGCTCGGGCGCGACCTCGTGGCAGGCGCCTGGGAGGGCGTGACCGGGGATGTTGCGCGGTGGGAGGGGCCGTTTCCCGATTGAGCGGCTTCGCCGCACGCCTCCTGGCATTCCGCGCGCGTCCCGCGCGCTTCATGCGTGTGCCTCCGGCGGGAGTATTTGGACCGAGATGAAGCTGGCCTAGCCGGGCTCCCGCAGCCGGTCCGCCGCCTTGCGCACGAGGACGGTGCGGAGGTCGTGCATGGCGAGAAGGAGGGGCGGCGTGAGCGCCTCGAGTTCGGTGTCGGAGGCGCGCGATTGCGCCCAGTGGGCCGCGAGGTTGATCGCCTCGATCGTGCGCGCGATGTCGTCGGCTTCGCGGCGGGAGAGGGTGGCGCGGCGGTCGGCGAGCCAGTCGGCGATGGCGGCCCGGTCGGCTTCGGTCAGCTCGCGCGGCCCGTGGGGCTTCACCTCGCCGTTGCGGGCGTTGACGACGGCGATCTGGTCCATCTCGATCCGCTGGTCGCGGGGGTCGGTTCCGAGCCGGTAGACCGCCGCGCCGTTCTCGCGAATGCGGAAGAAGTAGTCCGGCAGCGCGTCCATCAGCGCAAGCCCGCGCAGAAGTCCTGGATGCGGGTGCAGGCGTCGCGGAGGAGGTCGTCGGCCGCCGCGTAGCTCACGCGGAAGTGGGGCGACAGGCCGAAGGCCGCACCGAAGACGACCGCAGCGCCGGTTTCTTCGAGAAGCGCCGTGGCGAAGGCTTCGTCGTCCGTGATCTTCCGTCCGCCGCGCGAGGTCCTGCCGAGGCAGCCGGCGATCGAGGGGTAGACGTAGAAGGCGCCCTCGGGAACCGGACAGGAGACGCCTTCGGCCGCGTTCAGCCCCGCCACCACGAGGTCCCGACGGCGCTGGAACAGAGCGGCGTTCGACCGGATGAAGTCCTGCGGGCCGTCCAGCGCCGCGACTGCCGCCCACTGGCTGATCGAGCAGGGGTTCGACGTCGATTGCGACTGGATCTTCGCCATGGCGCCGATCAGCTCCTTCGGCCCGGCCGCGTAGCCGATCCGCCAGCCGGTCATGGCGTAGGCCTTCGACACCCCGTTCATCGTGAGGGTTCGGTCGATGAGGCCCGGCTCCACCTCCACCGGCGTGCAGAAGGTGAAGCCGTCGAAGGCGATGTGCTCGTACATGTCGTCGGTGAGCACCCAGACGTGCGGATGCCGCATCAGGACGTCGGTCAGCCCCTTCAGCTCATCGCGCGAATACCCCGCGCCCGTGGGGTTCGACGGCGAGTTGAAGATCAGCCACTTCGTGCGTGGCGTGATCGCGGCCTCGAGCTGGTCGGGCGTCATCTTGTAGCCGGTCTGCATCGGCGCCGGGACGATGACGGGCGTTCCGCCCGCGAGCGCGACCATGTCGGGGTAGCTGACCCAGCAGGGCGCCGGAATGACGACTTCGTCGCCGGGGTTCAGCGTCGCCATCAGCGCGTTGTAGATGACGTGCTTGCCGCCGGACCCCACGGTGACCTGCGACGGCGCGTAGTCGAGGCCGTTCTCGCGCCGGAACTTGCCCGCGATCGCCGCCTTCAGCTCGGGGATGCCGTCGACGCCGGTGTAGCGGGTCTTGCCTTGGTCGATGGCGCGCTTGCCTGCCTCGCGGATATGGGCGGGGGTGTCGAAGTCGGGCTCTCCGGCGGAGAGCGAGATGATGTCGCGGCCGGCCGCCTTCATCTCCGCCGCCTTCATCGTGATGGCGATGGTCGGAGACGGCTTCACCCGGGCGAGCGTCGCGGAGAGGATCGACATGGTAGGCTCCGGTTGGACAAGCGGCTCCGCCTCTGTAGAGTAGGGGCCGATGTCGCTTCAAGTGGAGACGAGGTGGAGGTTCGATGACATCGTCCTTCCTGAGGCAGGGCCGCGGAGGCGCCCTTCCGGCGGCGCGGTCCCGATGAGCGAGGACGTGCGGCTCAAGCGGCTTCGCATCCGGTCGTGGAGGCGGGGCATCAAGGAGATGGACCTCATCCTCGGCGCGTTCTGCGACGAGGAGCTGGCAGGCCTCTCGGACAGCGACATCGCGCTCTACGAGGAGCTCCTGTCGGAGAACGACCACGACCTCTACGGGTGGATCACCGGGCGCGGCGAACCGCCCGAAAGGTTCGCCGATCTTCTGGCCCGCATCGCGGCCCATGCGCGGGGAAGCGCCGCTTAACCTGATTTTCGGCTTTTGGGTCGAATTCTCTCCGCCGACACTTTCGGAGGCGGCATGTCAATCATCCAGGATATCCGGACGGCGCCGGAGCGCACCTTTCTCGCCGACTATCTCGAGACGCTGTCGCTGGTGGAGCGGCTCCACCGGCTTCTGCTCGACGTCATCAAGGACGAGTTCGAACGGCTTGGCATCCTTGAGGTCAACGCCGTGCAGGCGCTCCTGCTCTTCAACATCGGGGAGAACGAGGTGACCGCGGGAGAGCTGAAGACGCGGGGCTACTACCAGGGCTCGAACGTGTCCTACAACCTCAAGAAGCTCGTGGACCTGGGGTACATGCACCACGAACGGTGCCAGATCGACCGGCGGTCGGTCCGCGTGCGCTTGACGGCGAAGGGGCGCGACCTGCGGGATATCCTGGCCGCCCTCTTCACGCGCCACGCCGACATCCTCGTGCGACCCGAGCGGTTCGGGGCCGAGCGCATGACGGACGTCAACGGCGCGCTTCTGCGGATGGAGCGGTTCTGGACGGAGCAGATCCGCTACATCTACTGAGCACGCGCCGCGTCGATGCGCTGGATGGACCGCGCGATGCGCCTGTGGGCGTTCGGCTCGCAGGCCCGCGTCCGGTGGGCGAGGCACGGCGGACGGATCGGGCAGATCACGGCTCCTGACCAATTCGGAAGGGGGCCGCCGGATGGGGTGGACGTGGTGCCGACCGGTCCACCCTCCCGTTCCGGAACCGCAGGCGCCCGCGTCACCAGTGACCGGTATTGCCCATGCTCGTCCACGGCTCCGCCGGAGGAAGCGACCCGCCCTTCTGGAGGAGTTCGACCGACACGTTGTCGGGAGACCGGACGAACGCCATCCGCCCGTCGCGCGGGGGGCGGTTGATCGTCACGCCGTTGTCCATGAGGTGCCGGCACATGGCGTAGATGTCATCGACCTCGTAGGCCAGGTGTCCGAAATGGCGGCTGTCGGACGGCAGCCCATCGTCCCCGTCCCAGTTCCAGGTCAGCTCCACCGGCGTCTCCTCCTGACCCGGCGGGGCCATGAAGAGCAGCGTGAAGCGGCCCTGTTCGTTGTCGTAGCGGCGGGTCTCGGTCAATCCGAGGAGCTCGTAGAACGCCTTGGATTTCTCGAGGTCGAGAACGCGCACCATCGTGTGCAGGTATCGGATCGTCATGTCTGTCCTCCGGTGTGTCTTCCGAACCTAGGCCGGGGCCGCGGCGGGCGCCACCCTGTCAGAACACCGACGTCACGCCCAGACGGACGCCGAAGTCCCGCGCGTCGTAGAGGCTGACGTTCGAGATGGTTCGCGACGCCTCGAACGTCAGGGTCGGCCCGAAGCCGTAGTAGTTCCACCCCGGTGCCCCCACCGTCGCCCGGACCGCGATGGACTGGTCCTGCCGCCCGTCCGTCGTGTAGGGCGAGGCGTCGTAGTCCCGGTATTCGAGGTCGAGGCCAAGCCCCAGCGTGGCCGGGCCGAGGATCGGCTCGTTCCAGGTGTAGTCCATCGAGAACAGGACCGCATCGTTGTCGATCTCGATCGAGTCGGAGCTGGCGCGCCGGAGTCCGCCGCCGATGCCGAAGATGTCGCCGCGGTCGTTCGTCTGCCAGATGCGCCGGGCGTCGAGACGTGACACCCAGGCGGACCGGTCACTCTGATCCAGCCGCACCTGCCGCTCCAGCGACGCCGCGACCGTGGCGAGCGAGCGGTCGCCGATCGTCCAGTTCGTCAGCACGCCGCCCCGGACGTAGTTGCTGAGCGGATCGCCCCCATATCGGTTCCGCCCCGCCAGCGCGTTCAGCCGGACGACCACGTCGTCGGACCAGCTCGACACGACCTGCGAGAAGCCGACCTCGATCACGTCATAGGCATAGTCCCCGGCGTCCGCCTCGGGGGCCTGACGCTTGGCGTCGTCCGACAGCACCACCCGCTGCAGCGCCATGCCCGCGAAGAGCTGGGCGGGCTGGCCGTCGAAGCCCTCGAACCGGTACTGCACCGACCCCGACAGCGTGATCTCGAGCCCAGAGAGCGCCCGCGCGTCCCCGCTCAGCACGAAGGGCAGGCCGGCGATCTCGATCGTCTCGGCCGTCGAGCCGTTGTTGACGTTGGACGACGGAACCACGCTGAACCCGACCGACCAGGACCACGGCGTCTGGGCCCGCACGGCGCGGAAGTTCTCGATCGCGGCTTCGCGCAATTCCTCGGTCGGGGCGACCTGCGCCGCGCGGCGGAGCCAGAACTGCGCGGTGAGCCCGCGGTCCTGCAGGAAGTTGCCTGCCGCCAGCTCCACCGAGGCGGCATAGCGTTCATCGTCGGTCGCGGCGTTCGCGTTGGCCCGCCGCGCCGCCTCGAGCGCGCCGTCGATGTCGCCCTCCGCCCGCCGGATCCGGGCGATCACGATCAGCGCGGCCACGTCGTCGGGGTCGTTCTGCAGGAGCGAGGCCGCCACCGAGGCCGCCGCCTCGCGCTGGCCCTGCGCCTCCAGCGTCACCGCCAGCCCCCGCGCCTCGTCGACCGTCAGCGCGACCTGCGCCGTGGCGCTGCCCGCCAGCAGCGCGGCCGCGACACCCGCCAGAAGCGTCCTGACTGCCCGTGTTCTCATCGCACCTTCCTGCCCGCTCCGGATTGCCGCGTCAACGTCCACCTCTGGTGGTTCCCCCGCGGGCTTCCACCATATATCGTTGCGCGCGACTCAATGTTCCCCGGAAGGACCCTTGCCCATGGCGCTGACCCCCGAACAGGACGCCGAAATCGCCGCCCTTCGCGCCACGCCGCGCCCCACGCTCCGCGCGGTATCCGAGGGGATGGAGCGTCACCTCTACCTCGCGCGCCCCGTGCTCGACCACGGCTTCGTCCGCGTCATCGACTACATGGGCGACGACGCGGCCATCGTGCAGGCGGCGCGGGTGTCCTACGGGGCGGGGACCAAGCATGTGCAGAACGACGAGGGGCTGATCCGCTACCTCATGCGGCACTGGCACTCGACCCCCTTCGAGATGTGCGAGATCAAGCTGCACGTGAAGCTGCCCGTCTTCGTCGCCCGCCAGTGGATCCGCCACCGCACGGCGAACGTGAACGAATACTCGGCCCGCTACTCGATCCTCGACCGGGAGTTCTACATCCCCGAACCCGGGGCGCTCGCCGCCCAGTCCACCGTCAACAACCAGGGCCGGGGCGAGGTGCTGGAGGGGGAGGAGGCCGCGCGGGTGCTCGACCTCCTCAAGTCCGACGCGGCGCGCGCCTACGACCATTACCAGGCGATGCTGAGCCAGGACGGCCAGAAGGGGCTGGCGCGCGAGCTCGCGCGGATGAACCTGCCCGCGAACGTCTACACCCAGTGGTACTGGAAGACCGACCTCCACAACCTCTTCCACTTCCTGCGGCTCCGGGCGGACGCCCACGCGCAGTACGAGATCCGGGTCTATGCCGAAAGCATCGCCGAGGTCGTGAAGGACTGGGTGCCCTACGCCTGGGGGGCGTTCGAGGACTACCGGATGGGCGGGGCGACGCTGTCGGGCAAGGCGCTGGACTGTGTGCGGCGGATGCTGAAGGGGGAGGAGGTCACGCAGGAGACCTCGGGCATGAGCAAGGGGGAGTGGCGGGAGTTTGAGGGAGTGATAGGGGGTTGAAGAACACCCTGCTCGATCGAGGTGCGCTTGCACTAGGACTTACGGTTGGTGTCTGCGCCTCGGCGATTATCTATGTTATCTTCGCTACTTCATCGACCGTTTTGGTGCAGGACAGGACGCTGCTCGGGGCGATAATTGGCGGCTTTATCTCGGGCTTAGCGACGCTTCTCGCAACGGTGGTGGCAAACTATTTCTTGATTGCTAAGGCGCATGAGGCCGAGCGCAAAGAGCTTGAGAGCATTGCCCAAACAGTGTTTTCGAAGATCAATACGTTGCGAGACGATATCACGAAGCAATACCGGCACTACTTCGATGGCTCGCCCAATTTGCAGCTTCACATTGTTGGCCGCACAAAATTGCAGAAGCCATTGCGATCACACCATCGTATGCTGGATTTCACCGATACAGAAAAAGCTCTTGGACTCAAGTTGAGGCGCGCTAAGGTCTTTAACGACACGCTGGATGCGCAGGCTATCTTCGACAACATGCACTTCTTAAAGACAGAGTATGAGAGGGAGTTTCTTGCATTTGAGGCCCACATTACTGAGAATAACCCGCTAAGCTTTCATGGTAGGCAGATGTCAACTGAGGCTGAAGTTCGGCCGATCAGAATAGTTAGGTTAGAGGACATTCTTGAGAACTATCGGTCATTCTTGCTTCGAACGCGCCCGCGAGTAATTGAGATCCACGAAGCCTACATCACATTCTTGGCGGAGGAATTTGGGCGGAAGATTGATTGGAGGGAAACGGATCAGCCAGCGCAGAGTCCGAATGTCTATCGCGAGCATCAATAGATTTAGGGGGCGTGCTCCTTCGCATCACCGCCGCGCCCGTGGCGCGTGAAATCACGCGCCCTACCGCGCCGTTCGCGAGGGTTCGACCGGTCGACCCGGACCGGCTCCGCCCTACCTCCCGCAGGCAAAGGAGCCCACCCCATGTCCCTCGCCATCCTCATCCTCGCCACCGGCCTGATCTTCCTGATCGCCGACGCCGTGATGCTCACGACCGTCATCAAGCCGCTCTTCGAGCGCCACATCGGCCCCTCCCTCCTCGGCGGCATCCGCCCCGTCCCGGCCACGCTCTTCTACCTCCTCTACATGGCCGGCGTGATCTGGTTCGCGGGCTGGCCCGCCCTGCGCGACGGGACGCCCCACACCGCGCTTCTCAACGGCGCGATCCTCGGCCTCGTCGCCTACGGCACCTACGAACTCACAAGCTGGACCGTGATGCGCGACTGGCACCCGTCGATGGTCGCCGTCGACATGGCCTGGGGCGCCACGCTCACCGCGATCTCGGCCTGGGGCGGGGTCCTGGCCGCCCGCGCGCTGGGGTAGGGAACCGGGGCCCCTCCCGCCCGATTGGGAGGGAAAGGGAGTTTCACATGCAGTTCCAGTTCAACACCTCGAACCAGGTCGCCGGCAGCGCCGGGATGGAAGCGCGCGCGCGCGAGATCGTGGACGGCGCGCTCGGCCGCTTCGCGCCGCGCCTGACCCGGGTCGAGCTGCACCTCGACGACGAGAATTCGCCCGCCAAGGGCGGCTCGGCCGACATCCGGTGCAGCATGGAGGCGCGGCCCCAGGGTCTCCGCCCCCTCGCCGCGACGCATCACGACGCCGACCCGGATGCCGCCATGCGCGGCGCCGCGAAGAAGCTGGCCCGCGCGCTCGACACCGAGTTCGGGAGGCTCGACGCGCGGCGGTGACGGCGGCGGAGTTGTCCACAGCTCCGTCGCAAAAGCGTTACACAGGCCGCGCGAAATGTGCTATACATTGGCTATGCGTTTCGCGGTGCCGCTCCTCCTTCTCCTTCCAACGCCCGCCCTGGCGGCCGACCCCATCGCGTCGGTCGTCTGCGCGACCCGCGAGACGATGCTGCGCCGTCTCGAGGTCGAATACGGCGCGTCGCGGCAGGGCTGGGGCCTGCGCGGGCATGGCTCGGTGATGGAGGTCTGGGCGGTCCCGTCGACAGGCGAATGGACGCTGGTCCAGACCTATCCCGACGGCCGGTCCTGCATCGTCGCCATGGGCGAGAACTGGGAGATGGAGCCGACGGCGGACCCCGCCTGAGAGGCGCAGTGTCTGCGGGAGGGGTGGCCCTCGCCAGCCCCTCCCGACCCACTCGCTACCGCACGCCGTCACGATACCCGAAGGTGACGCAACGGCAATGCGGCGGTGTCGCGCGGGGGCGTCAGGGCGGCGGGCAGGGCGCCGAAGCGGGCAGGCCGGAGCCCGTTGCCCGAAAACACGGCGCCGGGAAAACTCAGAGCGGCTTGAGATCGCCCGCCGACTTCCGGCCGTCGCGCCCTTCGATCATCTCGAACGCGATCTTCTGGTTGTCCGCGAGGCCGGTGAGGCCCGCACGCTCCACTGCCGAAATGTGGACGAAAATGTCCTTGCCGCCATCGTCGGGGGCGATGAATCCATAGCCTTTTGTCGTGTTGAACCACTTCACGGTGCCGGTGGGCATCCCGTCTCTCCCTGCGCTTGGCGCGCCGGCACCTTCGCCGACAGCGTCACGCCGGAGAAGATCGGTCGTTTCGCGCAAAATGCAAGATTCGCGGCCCCGCGCCCCGGCGCGGGACCTGAATTCAGCGCTGATCGGGCGCCTTTGCCTCTTCGGCGAGCAGCGCCGCCGCCTCCTCGAGGGCCAGGGTGCGCGTGTCGTTCTCGCCCAGGCGGCGGAGGGAGACGGTGCGCTCCGCCACCTCCCGCTGGCCAAGGGCGAGGATCACCGGGACCTTGCCCAGCGAATGCTCGCGGACCTTGTAGTTGATCTTCTCGTTGCGCACGTCCGCCTCGGCCCGGAGACCGGATGCGCGGAGGCGGTCGACGACCTCGTGGACGTAAGGGTCCGCGTCCGAGACGATGGAGGCGACGACGACCTGCCGGGGCGCGAGCCAGAAGGGGAGGCGGCCGGCGTAGTTCTCGATCAGGATGCCGATGAAGCGCTCGAACGAGCCCAGGATCGCACGGTGGAGCATGACGGGCCGGTGCTTCTGCCCGTCCTCGCCCACATAGGTCGCGCCCAGCCGCTCGGGCAGCTGGAAGTCGGCCTGGAAGGTGCCGCACTGCCACTCCCGCCCGATGGCGTCGGTGAGCTTGAAGTCGAGCTTCGGCCCGTAGAAGGCGCCTTCGCCCGGGTCGACCTCGAAGTCGTTCCGCACCGTGAGGATCGCCTTCTCGAGCGCGGCTTCGGCCTTGTCCCATTGGGCGTCGGTGCCGATGCGGACGTCGGGGCGGGTGGAGAGCTTGATGTCGAACTTGGCGAAGCCCGTGTCGGTGTAGATGGTCGACAGGAGCCCGATGAACTTCGCGCATTCCTCGGCGATCTGGTCCTCTGTGCAGAAGATGTGCGCGTCGTCCTGAGTGAAGCCGCGCACGCGCATCAGGCCGTGGAGCGCCCCGTGCGCCTCGTAGCGGTGGCAGGAGCCGAACTCGGCCAGTCGCAGGGGGAGGTCGCGGTAGCTCTTGATGCCCTGGTTGAACACCTGCACGTGACAGGGGCAGTTCATGGGCTTGAGCGCATTGACCCGCTTCTCGTTCGCGTGCTCCTCGTCGATCTCCGTGATGAACATGTTCTCACGGTACTTGTCCCAGTGGCCGGAGGCTTCCCAGAGCTTGCGGTCCACGACCTGCGGGGTGCGGATTTCCTTGTAGCCGGCGGCACTTAGCCGGCGGCGCATGTAGTCCTCGAGCGCGCGGTAGACGGTCCAGCCGTTCGGGTGCCAGAACACCATCCCCGGCGCCTCCTCCTGGAAATGGAAGAGCTCCATCTCGCGGCCCAGCCGCCGGTGGTCGCGCTTGGCCGCTTCCTCCAGCATGGTCAGGTGGGCCTTCAGGTCCTCCCGGTTGCGGAAGGCCACGCCGTAGATGCGCTGGAGCATCGGGCGGTTCGAATCGCCCCGCCAATAGGCGCCCGCAACGTTCATCAGCTTGAAGGCATCGGCCGGGACCTGCCCGGTGTGGGCGAGGTGCGGCCCCCGGCAGAGGTCCTGCCAGTGGCCGTGCCAGTACATGCGGATCGGCTGGTCGCCCGGAATCGCCTCGATCAGCTCGACCTTGTAGGGCTCGTGATTGGCCTCGTAGTAGCGGATCGCCCGCTCGCGGTCCCAGACCTCGGTGGTCACGGGGTCGCGGCGGTTGATGATCTCCTTCATCTTCTTCTCGATCGCGCCGAGATCTTCGGGGGTGAAGGGCTCTGCCCGGTCGAAGTCGTAGTACCAGCCGTGCTCGATCACCGGGCCGATGGTAACCTTCACGTCGGGCCAGATCTCCTGCACCGCGCGCGCCATGATATGGGCGAGGTCGTGGCGGATCAGTTCGAGCCCCGCGGGGTCTTCCATGGTGTTCAATGCGATGGTCGCGTCCTGCTCGATCGGCCACTGGAGATCCCAGTGCGCCCCGTTCACCTTCGCCGACACCGCCTTCTTCGCGAGCGACTTCGAGATGCCCTCGGCCACCTGCGCCGGCGTCACGCCGCGGGCGTAGGCGCGGGTCGCGCCATCGGGGAAGGTCAGCGAAATCTGGGGGGCATCGAGGCTCATCGGCCTGCACTCCTCGTCGGTTCGGCGCCCACGGAACGCCCGGCTGCGGGTATGTCGGTGTCCTCTCCTGAACCTTCGCCGGAGCGGCGTCAAGGCCCGGATCGGCCATATGGACCCCGTATGGATCGCGTATGGAAACCGTATGGCTTCCACCGCGCGACACCCGCCGCTAGGGTCCGGCGCGAAAAGGAGCCGCCCATGACCGCCCCGTCCGTCCTCGACACCGCCACCGGCCGCCGCATCGCCTACCACCTGACCCCTGGCGCAAGCCCCGGCGTCGTCTTCCTCGGCGGCTTCCGGTCGGACATGGCGGGGACGAAGGCGCTCCACCTCGAAACCTGGGCGACGCGCACGGGCCGCGCCTTCCTCCGCTTCGACTACTCGGGGCACGGACAGTCCTCGGGGCGCTTCGAGGACGGCGCCATCGGGGACTGGGCCGAGGACGCGGTGGCGGCGATCGGCGCCCTCACGGACGGCCCGCAGATCCTCGTCGGCTCCTCGATGGGCGGGTGGATCGCTCTCCTCGTCGCGCGCCGCCTCCCGGGCCGCCTCGCGGGCCTCGTCGGCATCGCCGCCGCCCCCGACTTCACCGCCGACATGGAGTCTGAGTTCACGGAGGAAGACCGCGAGAGCCTCGCCGAACGCGGCGTCCTCGAACGTCCCTCCGACTACGCGCCCGAGCCCTACACCTTCACCCGCCGCCTCTTCGAGGACGGACGGCAGAACCTCGTCCTCGCGACGCCGCTGCACCTCCCGTTTCCGGTCCGGCTCCTGCAGGGCACCGCGGACACGGACGTTGACCCCGCCGTCGCGCTGCGCCTCCTCAACCACGCGACGGGGCCGAACATCCGCCTCACGCTTGTGAAGGACGCCGACCACCGCTTCTCGACGCCCGAGTGCCTCGCGCTGATCGAGGCGAGCATCGAGGACATCCTGACGCCCCCCTCTGCCTGACCCTCTCCTTCCGCTTCCATCGACCTGCAAATATCCTCGGGGAGGGTCCGGGAGGGGCAGACAGCCCCTCCCGGCCGGATCGCCGGGCCACAGGTCCGGCGAAAAATCTCCCATCCCGCGCGCGGCCCTTCGCAGGTGCCCAACCCCCTGCTAGCCTTCCCGCAAAACGACACCACAAGACGAGGCAGGTGAGGCATGGAACGGGGGGCGGAGCCGGTCGTGCTCGTGCCGGGGCTGGCGTCCGACGCGCGGGTCTTCGCGCCGCAGGTCGTGGCGCTCTCGGGCGGACGGGCCGTGCATGTGGGCCACGTGGCCGAGGACACCACGATCGAGGGCATGGCGCGGTCGGTCCTCGCCGACGCGCCGCCGCGCTTCGCCATCGCCGGGCATTCCATGGGCGGGATCGTCGCGCTCGAGGTCGTCCGCCAGGCGCCCGAGCGGGTCACGCGGCTCGCGCTCATCGCGTCGGACTGCTTCGCCGATCCGCCCGCCGTCGCCGCCGCGCGGGAGGCGCTCATCGTCGCCGCCCGCGCCGGGCGGCTTGGCGAGGCCATGAAGCAGGCGCTTCCCATCGACACCCTCGCGCCCGGGCCGGGGCGGGCGGAGCTTCAGGCGGCGATGGTGCGGATGGCGATGGAGCTTGGCCCCGAGGTCTTCGTGCGCCACACCCGCGCGCTCCAGCGTCGGGCGGACCTGCAGCGGACGCTCCGGGCCGTGAAGATCCCTACGCTGATTCTGGGCGGGCGGCATGACCGGCTCTGCCCGCCCCGGCGGCAGGAGTTCATGGCGCAGATGGCCTGGACGGCGCGGCTCGCCCTCGTCGAGGAGGCGGGGCACATTCCCACGCTCGAGGCGCCCGAGGCGGTGGCGGAGGCGATGGCGGCCTGGCTCGACCGCCAGGCGCCGCTCACTCTGCGGCGCTCACAGGCCTGATTCCGGGCGCGTCCGAGTTGGCGTCGATGAAGTTCAGCACGAGCGGGCGGATGTTGTTGCGCCAGCTCTTGCCGGCGAAGATCCCGTAGTGCCCCGCGCCGGGTTCGATGTGCGACGCCTTCTTCGAGGCCGGTAGACCCGTGAGCAGCCCGAGCGCCGCGAGGCACTGGCCGGGGGCCGAGATGTCGTCCTTCTCGCCTTCCACGACCTTCACGGCGACCGAGGTGATCTTGGAGAAGTCCACCTTGTGGCCCGCGACGGTGAAGGCGTTGCGCGCGATCTCGCGCTCCTTGAAGATGCGCTCCACCGTGGAGAGGTAGAACTCCGCCGTCATGTCCATGACGGCGAGGTATTCGTCGTAGAAGCGGTTGTGCTTGTCGTTGTCGGATGCCTCGCCCTTCGCGGCGCGGAGGATCTGGTTGTAGAACGCCTGCCCGTGGCGTTCGGCGTTCATCGACATGAAGGAACTGAGCTGCGCGAGGCCCGGATACACCATGCGGCCGACGCCCGGATACTTGAAGCCCACGCGCTGCAGGGCAAGGTGTTCGAGCTGGCCCATCGTGACGCGGCGGCCGAAGTCGGTCACCTCGGTGGGGGCGGCGTCGGGGTCCACCGGCCCGCCGATGAGCGTGAGCGTGCGGGGCTGGGACTGGGGCTCGAGTTCGGCGAGGTAGGCCGTGGCGGCGAGCGCGAGGGGGACTGGCTGGCAGACCGCGATCACGTGGGTGTCGGGGCCGAGGTGCCGGATGAATTCCATGAGGTAGAGGGTGTAGTCCTCCACGTCGAACTTGCCCTTCGACACGGGGATGTCGCGGGCGTTGTGCCAGTCGGTGACCCAGACCTCGCAATCGACGAGGAGGCTCTTTACCGTGGAGCGGAGGAGCGTCGCGTAGTGGCCCGACATGGGCGCGACCAGCAGGACGCGGCGGGGGCGTTCCGGGCGGCCCGCCACGCGAAAGCGGACGAGATCGCCGAAGGGCCGTTCGAGTTCGCGCTGCACCGAGACGACGTGGTCGCGTCCGTCGTCGCCCACGACGATGCTGACGTTCCAGTCGGGCTTGACAATCATGCGGGAGAAGGTGCGTTCCGTGACCTGGCCCCAGGCGGCCATGAGCTGGAACATCGGGTGCGGGACGAGGCCGGTGGCCGGGTAGGAGGCCAGCGCCTTGGCGGTCGCGCCGAGCCACTGGTTCGTGTTCCGCATCGACTCGTAAAGGTCGTAGGTGACCATGTAGCGCATGGAGGTTCCTTCTCCGTCCGGGGCGCAGCCCCCCGGGACAAATCTTCGCTTTGCCCCCCGGTTCCCGCTCCGGTAGGATGGGGCGAAGCGAAATGCTGCGTGCGCAAAGTAGATCGGAAGACCTTCCATGACAACTGACGATCCTGACGCATCGGGCGACACCACCCGCCTCAACGCCAATCTCGCCCGGGTGGAGGAACTGTCGCAGCGGCTGGTGCAGGCGCTGGGACGCCACCGCCCCGTGCGGCCCGCCCTTCAGGGGCCGGGGCAGGACCTCTACATGAAGGCCGCCGCCGCCTACATCGCCGAGATGATGGCGAACCCCTCGAAGATCATCGAGCACCAGATCGGCTACTGGGGGAAATCGCTCAAGCACTACGTCGAGGCGCAGCAGAAGATCGCGCAGGGCAAGCTCGAGGCGCCCGAGGACCGCAGCCCGAAGGACCGGCGCTTCTCGAACCCGCTGTGGGAGACGCATCCCTACTTCAACTACATCAAGCAGCAGTACCTGTTCTCGTCCGAAGCGATCCAGCAGGCGGTCGCCGACCTTGAGGGGCTCGAACCAGGCGAGAGGAAGCGGCTCGAGTATTTCAGCCGGCAGATCATGGACATGTTCAGCCCGGCGAACTTCCTCGGCACGAACCCAGAGGCGCTGGCGAAGGCGGTGGAGACCGAAGGCGAGAGCCTCGTGCGAGGGCTCGAGAACCTCGTGCGGGACATCGAGGCGAATGACGGGGACGTGCTCGTCACGCTCGCCGACAAGGACGCGTTCCATGTGGGCGAGAACCTTGCGACCACGGAGGGGTCGGTCGTCTGGCGGAACCGGATGCTGGAGCTGATCCAGTACGCGCCGAAGACCGAGACGGTGCACAAGACGCCGCTGATCATCTTCCCGCCGTGGATCAACAAGTTCTACATCCTCGACCTGAAGCCGCAGAACTCGCTCGTGCGCTGGATCGTCGAGCAGGGCTACACGCTGTTCGTAGTGAGCTGGAAGAACCCGGACGCGTCCTACCGCGACGTGGGCATGGGCGACTACATCGAGGAGGGCTACCTCGCCGCGATCGACGAGGTGAAGCGGATCACGGGGGAGGATCATGTCAACGCGATCGGCTACTGCATCGCGGGGACGACGCTCGCGCTGACGCTGGCGCTGATGGAGAAGCGGAAGGACAAGTCGATCAAGTCGGCCACGTTCTTCACGACGCTCACCGATTTCTCGGACCAGGGCGAGGTGGGGGTGTTCCTGACCGACGACTTCGTGGACGGGATCGAGCGGGAGGTGGAGCAGAAGGGGTATCTGTCGTCCTTCTTCATGAGCCGGACGTTCAGCTTCCTCCGGTCGAACGACCTCATCTACGGCCCCGCCATCCGGAGCTACATGATGGGCGAGGCGCCGCCGGCGTTCGACCTTCTCTACTGGAACGGGGATTCCACGAACCTGCCCGCGAAGATGTCGGTCGAATACCTGCGCGGGCTTTGCCAGGCGGACCGCTTCGCTCAAGGGGGCTTCGAGATCCTTGGCGAGACCCTGAAGATCGCGGACGTGAAGGTCCCGCTCTGCGCGGTGGCGTGCGAGACGGACCACATCGCGGCGTGGAAGGCGAGCTACGACGGCGTGCGGGCGATGGGGTCGAAGTCGAAGACCTTCATCCTTTCGGAGTCGGGCCACATCGCCGGGATCGTGAACCCGCCGTCGAAGAAGAAATACGGGCATTACACGAACGAGGACCTGTCGCTGTCCTCCGACGGCTGGCTCAAGACGGCCGAGTTCCACGAGGGATCGTGGTGGCCGCACTGGGAGGCGTGGCTCGCCAAGCGGTCGGGCGCGCAGGTGCCCGCGCGGGTTCCGGGGGCGGGGGGGTGCGACATCTTGGCACCCGCGCCGGGAACCTACGTCACCGCAGTCCCGGCGGACGCGTAACCTCCTGAATTTGCGCACCGTGGCATGCAATGCTGCACTGCAGCAAATACACTTGCATTTCTGCGCCGCAGCACGTAAATAGGCTGCATTCGCAGAATGCGGGCAGGGTCCCGCGCAAGCAGGAGAACGCCCATGGCTACGAAGACGCAGGACTACACGAAGATGATGAAGGACATGCTGGGTTCGTTCCCGGTCGACATGTCCGCCTTCCAGGACGCGTTCAAGACGCAGGCCGTCCTCGCCGAGAAGATGTCGAAAGTCGCGCTCGAAGCCGCCGACAAGTCGACCGAGATCTCGACGAAGTGGACGAAGGACACCATCGCGCAGCTCGGCCTCGTGACGAAGGTCAAGCATGACGCCGCCGACTACGGCAAGGCCTTCACGGACTTCGCTTCGGCCCAGGCCGAATACGCCGCCGAGAACATGGCCGCCTACGCCGAAGTGGCGAAGAAGGTGCAGATGGAAACGGTCGAGCTGATGCTGGCCGCCGGCAAGGACATCTCCGAGGACGCGACCGCCGCCGTCAAGAAGGCGACGACCGAGATGACCGCCGCCGCCAAGAAGGCGACCGCCTCGGCTGCCGCGAAGTAAGGTTACGAGTTTCCGGCGACTGGCTCCTCCCTGCCGGCGCCGTTCTCTGGGCGGGCTCCTCGTGGCCCGCCCTTTCTTTTTCTGCGGCGCTGCCCTAAGCTTCGCTGCGCTGCACGAATTCCCGGGGAGGACCGCATGGCCGAGGACACCCAGCCGCTTCTGATCAAGCGGTACGCGAGCCGGCGCCTCTACAACACCGAGACGAGCGACTACGTCACGCTGGAGGACATCGCGGGCTTCATCCGCGCGGGCCGCGAGGTGCAGATCGTGGACCTCAAGTCAGGCGACGACCTCACCCGGCAATACCTTCTCCAGATCATCGCCGAGCACGAGAGCCGGGGGGAAAGCGTCCTGCCGCTGGGCGTGCTCACCGATCTCGTGCGGTCCTACACCACGCAGGCGCAATCGGTGGTGCCGCAGTTCCTGGCCATGAGCTTCGAGATGCTGCGCGAGGGGCAGTCGAAGATGATGGAGAACATGGGGAAGATGTCGCCCATGGGCGCGATGCCGGGGTTCGAGGCGATGAAGGCGCAGCAGGCGGCCTTCATGAAGGCGATGACAGGCGGCATGGGAGGCTGGCCGTCGGGTCCGCAGCCCGAGGAGGACGACGAGGCCGGACCGTCCTCGAAGGACGAGCTTGCCGAGATCCGCCGCCAGCTGGCCGACCTTCAGAAGCAGCTCGCCAGGATCGGCAAGAGCTGATCTCTCTGCTTCTATCTGCCTTCTAGTATCCCGGGGGGTTCCGGCCTGTGGCCGGAACGGCCTTTGGCCGGGACGGGGGCAGAGCCCCCGCCTTCACGCGACCTCGGCGAAGACCTTCGTGAGGGCGTCCTCGAGCTTTGCGAACATCTCGTCCATCTGCGCCTCCGTCGTGATGAAGGGCGGGCAGAGGACGATGGACTGGCCGAGCGGGCGGCAGATGAGGCCGTGGTCGGTGCAGGCGTTGGCGATCCGTTCGGAGACGGAAAGATGTCCGGGGAAGGGCGTCTTCGTCCCCTTGTCCTGCACCGCTTCGAGGGCGCCCATGAGCCCCTTGCCGCGCCATTCGCCGATGTTGGGGTTCTGGGCGAGATGGCGAAGACCCGCCTCGAAGCGCGGCGTCAGGCGGCGGACGTTGTCGAGGAGCGGGCCGTGCGTGTCGTCCCCGTTCACGATGAGGTCGATGGCCTTCAGCGCGATGGCAGAGCCCACGGGGTGGCCCGAGGCGGTGAAGCCGTGCGGGAACTCCTCCACCGCGACGGAGGCCGCGTGGAGCCGGTCGGAGAGGTCGGGGCCGAGGATGACGGCGCCCATCGGGAAGTAGCCGGCGGTCAGCGCCTTCGAGGAGATGATGGCGTCGGGCATGAAGCCGTAGGTCTGGCTACCCCAGAGCTCGCCGGTTCGGCCGAAGCCGCAGATGACCTCGTCGGCGACGAGCGGGATGCCGTGCTTGCGGAGGATGGGGGCGACGGTCTGGAAGTAGCCGTCCGACGGCGGGATCACCCCGCCCGCGCCCATCACGGGTTCCGCCACGAAGGCGGCGATGGTATCCGCGCCCTCGCGGGCGATGACCTCTTCCAGCTCGCGGCCCATGCGGGCGGTGAACTGGGCCTCCGTCTCTCCCTCCTGTCCGTTCCGCCAGTAGTGCGGGCAGGTGAGGTGGATGAAGCCCGGCAGCGGCAGGCCGAAGAGCGCGTTGTAGGGCTTGCCGGTCATGGAGGCCGAGACGACCGTGACGCCGTGGTAGCCGTTCACGCGCGTGAGGATCTTGGTGCGCTGCGGCTGCTCTTCGGCGCGGGCGAGGAACCAGAGCATCTTGACGAGGGTGTCGTTCGCCTCGGACCCGGAGTTCGTGTAGAAGACGCGGCCGCGCGCGAAGGGGGAGACCTCGACGAGCTTTTCCGACAGCATCACCGTGGTGTCGGCCATGCGGCCGAAGAAGGCGTGGTAGCCCGGGAAGCGGTCGTACTGCGCCTTGGCGGCGGCGGCGAGGCCGGGGTGGTCGAAGCCCGCGACCATGTTCCACAGGCCCGAATTCGCGTCGAGGTAGCGGCGCCCATGGACGTCGAAGATGTAGGGACCTTCGCCATGGGTCAGCACGACCGTGCCCCGGTCGCGCACCGTGGGCAGGTCGGTGAATCCGTAGAGCGAGAACTCCTCGGCCCGGGCCTCCCAGCTGTTCCGCGCATCGTCCATGATCGTCTCCCGCTGTTCCGGCGGGAAGGCTAGCCGGGCGCGGAAGGGCGTTCAATCCGTGCCGTGGCGTTCCGTGCGCTCCTCGGGGAGGCCGTCGGCGAGGTGGATCCAGGGAAGCTTCTCGTCCACGTGCTCGTGGACGGTGGGGGCGAAGTCGGCGGGGTTCTCGAGACTTGCGGCGTAGAAGTCGGTCTGTTCGGGGCGGCGCGCGCTGGCGTAGGCCATGGGCGTGCCGCAGGTCGGGCAGAAGTAGCGGCGGACGCCGGGGGAAGAGCAGTAGATCTCGGGCGCGGCGCCGGTCCAGCGCCAGGCGGAGTTGCGGACGGAGAACCACGTGGTGAAGGGGGAAGAGGTCTGGCGGCGGCAGCTTTCGCAATGGCAGTGGCCGCGCCAGAGGACGCCGGCTGGATCGAAGGCGTAGCGCACCGCGCCGCAGAGGCAGTGGCCGTGGGTCGAAGGCATGGGGGCACCGCTGGTGAACGCGGGCGGAGTCTGGCGGGGGTTGCGGGCGGGTGCAATGGCCCCCGCGTCAGCGGAGCGAGCGGACGGTCACCTCGGCCCGCGTGCGGAAGCGGGCCACCGCCTCGAGCGCCTCGGCGGCGGGGACGACCGTGGTGAGCGCGATGTCCGGGTCGGAGAGCGTGACGCGCACGCCGGTGCGGGCTTCGAGGTCCGCGAGCGCGGCGGTGAGTTGGGTGCGCGCGGTGGCGATGGCGGGGTCGAGGGGGAAGACCGCTTCCTCCGCGATGCGGGCGGCGATCTGGTCGTTGAAGACGTTGGAGAGGAGCGCCCAGAGGTCGTTGTCGACCTGCCGGGTAAGGGCCACGTCGGCAAGGCGGAGCGTGCGGCCGTCGTCCGAGATCACCGGCCGGGCGGCGAGGTAGGCCCAGCCCGAGGCGCCGAGCATCCGCGAATCGTGGCTAGCCGTGAAGCGGAGCCCGGCGGCGAGGCGGTCGCCGGAGGGGTAGAGCGTGACCTCCTCCACCGTCACGCGCGCCTCGCCTGCGGGGGTGCGGCCCGTGAAGGTGCGGCCCGCGAGCTGGCGGTTCAGCTCGGCGGTGAGCTGGTCGTAGCCGAGGCGGATCGGCAGGTTGACGTCCACCCGGTTGGCGGTGGTGCCGATCCGGCCGAGCTGCGGCAGGTCGAGCAGGCGCGGTTCGGGCGGGGGACCGGTGCGGAGTTCGGTGACGGCATCGACCTGGAGCGCGGCAGAGATGGCCTCCGCCCCGTAGTCGATGCCGGAGAAGCCCGCGCCGGTCGGGCGGACGAGGAGGTGGCCCAGCGTCTCGGCCCCGGGAAGGGGCAGCGCGATCTCGCGCCATTCGGGCGCGATGGCGTCGCGGACGGTGCCGCAGGTGACGAGGCCGTCGAGTGCCGCGATCCCTTGCGCGATGCGGCGGCGGAGTTCGAGGCCCGCGGGCTGGTCGATGTCGATCCAGGTGCCGTCGACGATCTCGAGCCGGGCGCGGTCGGTCCAGCGGAAGTCCCCCTCCGCGCTCAGGCGGGGGCACCAGTTCGGCTCGAGGTCAGCCGTGACGCGGGCGATGACGTCGATGGCGCCGCGGAAGGCGCGGGAATCGAAGCCGAGCGAGCGGGCGAGGTCGCCGGGGATGCCCGCGCGCCCGTCGACGGCGATGGGCAGCGTGATCTCGAGCGCATCGCCCGTGCCGCCCACCCGGGGCGCGCCGTTCCGGCGGATGGCGATGTCGTAGGTGACGTCCTGGCAGAGCTGGCCCGACCGGGTGCCCGCCGCCTCGCGCGCAAGCTCTCCGGCGAGGTTGCCGAGGAGCTGGCCGAGTTCCCCGCCGAGTTCGGCGCCGACGCGGTCGCGCACCGCGGTCTGGACGTCGATGCAGACGCGCTGGGTGCCGGAGATGCGGTGGTCCGTGGGCATCTCGCGGTCGAGCGCGGCGGTGAGGGCGGCCGTCGGCAGGACGAGGCGAAGCTGCAGGCTCGACGGCGCTTCGGGGATCGAGGGGGCGAGGGCGAGGCGTTCGGGCGGCTGGGACAGATCGCCCTCCGCCATCCGGGCGCGGTCGAGGAGTTGCGTGGCGCCGAAGGCGAGCGCGGCCAGGACGACCGTGAGGAGGAGGAGGCGGCGGATCATCTGGGAAGGGGACACGATGAGGGCCGGCAGGGCAAGGGGGCGCGGGCCGCGTCGCGGAGAGTTGCGCGGGAGGGGCGGGGTTGCGCATAAGGGCCGGACAGGGGATTCGCAGGATCTGGCATGGCCGCAACCGCCTTCGACGACGCGCTTTTCGGGCTCCGGCTGGAGCGGAGCCGGACCGACCTGTTCGGAATGCTGGAGCGGCTATACGGCGCGCATCCCGATTACGCGGCCTTCCGGGAGGCGCTGGAGGCGATGCTGCGGGAGGCCTGGGCAAAGCGGCCCGCGGACCTCAAGTGGCAGGACCTGAAGCGCGATCTGGAGCCGGACTGGTTCCAGAGGCCGGGGATGGCGGGCTACGTCTTCTACATCGACCGTTTTGCCGGGACGCTGAAGGGCGTGCGGGAGAAGCTGCCGTACCTGAAGGACCTCGGCATCACCTACGTCCATTTCATGCCGTGCCTGAAGCCGCGCCCGGGCGACAGCGACGGCGGCTATTCGGTGATGGACTACCGGAAGATCAACCCGGCCTTCGGCAGCATGAAGGAGTTCGAGGCGGTCTGCCGCGAACTGCGCGCGGCGGGGATCAGCGTCTGCGTGGACATGGTCCTGAACCACACCGCGAAGGAGCACGAATGGGCGGTGAAGGCGCGGGCGGGGGACGCGAAGTACCGCGACTACTATCTGTTCTTCCCGGACGACCGGCTGCCGAAGCAGTACGAGGAGACGCTGGTCGAGGTCTTCCCCGAGAACGCGCCGGGGAGCTTCACCCATTATCCCGACATCGGCCAGTGGGTCTGGACGACCTTCAACGAGCATCAGTGGGACCTGAACTGGGCGAATCCCTGGGTCTTCCTCGAGATGGCGGAGGTGATGCTCTACCTGTCGAACCGTGGCGTGGACGTCCTGCGGTTCGATGCGGTGGCCTTCATGTGGAAGCGGATGGGCACGCGCTGCCAGTCCGAGCCCGAGGTTCACATGCTCCTTCAGGCGCTGCGCGCGGCGAACCGGATCGTGGCGCCTTCGGTCATCCATCTGGAGGAGGCGATCGTGAGCCCCGCCGAGATGATCCCCTATCTGGGCCGCGGGGAGCATTCGGGGAAGGAGGGGAACCTCGCCTACCACAACTCGCTCATGGTGCAGTTCTGGTCCTCGCTCGCCTCGCGGGACACGCGGATGATGGCCCATGTGCTGAGGACGCATTTCCCGCCCGTGGTGCCGAATGCGACCTACGCGACGTACCTGCGCTGCCACGACGACATCGGCTGGGCCGTGACGGACGAGGACGCGGCCGCCGTGGGGCTGACGGGGGGCCTGCACCGGGCGTTCCTGTCGGATTTCTACGAGGGCATGTTCCCGGGGACCTTCTCGCGCGGGGCGCTGTTCCAGTTCAACCCGGAGACGGGCGACAAGCGGATCAGCGGGAGCTGCGCCTCTCTCGCCGGGCTCGAGAAGGCGGAGGCGGAAGGGGATCGCGCGGCGGTGGACCGGGCGGTGGACCGCATCCTGATGGGGCACGCGCTGATCGCGAGCTTCGGGGGCATCCCGCTCGTCTACATGGGCGACGAGATCGCGCTGCTGAACGACTATGGCTATGTGGGCGTCCCCGAGCACGCGCATGACAGCCGGTGGATCCACCGGCCGCGGATGGACTGGGAGGCGGTGGCGGGGCTTGCACGCGCGGAGACGCCGGGGGCGCGGGTCCATGCCGGGGTGAAGCGCATCCTCGCGCGGCGGGCGGCGGTGCCGGCGTTCCACGGCGGATATCCCACTGTGGTCCTCGACGCGGCGGACCGGCGGGTCTTCGCCTTCTCGCGGCAGGCGCCGTTCGGGACGGTGCTGTGCCTCTACAACTTCTCGGAGGCCTGGACGGGGGTTCCGGCGGACTGGTGCCGGGCGGAGGGGGTCAGCGCGTTCGTCGACGAGCTGTCCGAACGGCAGGTCGCCACGGATGCGGGCCACGTGGCGCTGCCGCCCTTCGCGCGGGTGTGGCTGCGGTAGGGCGGGGGTCACCCCGCCGCGCGCCCGGTCGGGAGGTGGCGGGAGGGGCTCTGCCCCTCCGCCGCGCGGTCGCGCGGCTCCTCCCCGGGATATTTGCCGGTCGATGGAAGCGGGGGTCGGCGGCGGGTCGCGTCCCGGCCTAGGGTGCGGGAGGGGTGACGCTGGTTGCGAGGTCGGCCATGCCCTTGCCGTGGAACTGCAGGATCTCGAAGACGCGCAGCGCGGGGAGGTCGATGACCTCCACGTCCGCTGGGTCGAAGACCATCGACACGCCGGTCTGCGGGTGGGGCGAATTCGGCAGGAAGACCACGACCCCGCCGGTCTCCCGGCGCTCAACCTCGAACCCGAGGCGGCGGGCGCCGGCGGTGCGCACGAGGACGGTGCGGAGGGTGTCGACGGCCACGTCGCCGTCCACCGCACCCCGGAGGGCGCCCACGACGATGGAGTAGCCTGGCATCCGCTTTTCGAGGAGGTCGTCGAGCTGCTCCATCCGCTCCGTCACCACGCGCATCCGGGCGGCGAGGCCCGCGAGGAAGCAGACGCCGAGGACGAGCGCGAGGCCCGCGAGATTGACGAGCAGGAAGCCGGTGACGCGCTCGATCCCGAGGATGTCGACGATGGGGCGGCCGATCTTCACGCCGATCAGGAAGAGCTGGGCGAGGAAGTAGACGAGCGCGGCGAGCGGCAAGAGGAGCACGGCGCCCGTGAGGACGGTGCGCCAGAGGCGTCTCGGTGTCATGCGTGCTTCCCCTTGTCCCGCTGCCGGAGCGTAGCGGCCCGGGGGCTGGTGGGGCAAGGGGTGGGGCTCTGCCCATCTGGCGCGCGCGACCGGCGCCTGCCGAGGGTATCTGGGGACGGAATGGAGATGCGGAGGCAGCGCGGCGGGGTGAACCCCGCCCTACGGCGTCTGGAAGCGCCCGGGGCGGGTCGAGGCTAGACGCCCAGACGGTCCCTCAGCGCATACCACGTCATCGCGAGCGTCAGGAGCGGCGCGCGGAAGGCGGGGCCGCCGGGGAAGGGCGGGATGGGGAGGTCGGCCAGGATGTCGAAGCGTTCGGACTGGCCCGCGATGGCTTCGGCCATGACGCGGCCGGCGAAGCCCGAGAGCGCCACGCCGTGGCCGGAGTAGCCGGAGGCGTTGAGGACGTTCGGGGCGACGCGGGAGATGAAGGGGAGGCGGGTCATCGTGATGGCGAGCGTGCCGCCCCAGACGTGGTCGATGCGGACGCCCTTCAATTGCGGGAAGAGCGTCTCCATCCGGTGTCGGAGCGCCGTCACGATGTCGGTCGGAAAGCCCAGCGTGTAGCTTTCGCGGCCGCCGAAGAGGAAGCGGCGGTCCTCGGTCATGCGGTAGTAGTTCACGACGAACTTCGAATCCGCCACCGCGATGTCGCGGGTCAGGACCTCGGCCGCACGGTCGCCCAGGGGTTCGGTCGCGGCGACGAAGCTGTTGATCGGCATGACGCGCGAGGCGACCTTGCGGTCGAGGAGCGGCAGGTAGCCGTTGCCCGCGAGGATCGCGTGGGAGGCGCGCAGGCTTCCGGTGGGGGTGCGGAAGGTGACCTTCGGGCCGTGGTCGATGGCCGTGACTTCGGCGTGTTCGTGGATCGTGGCGCCGGCCGCTTCCGCCGCGCGGGCGAGGCCGAGGGCGTAGCGCATGGGGTGGAGGTGGCCTGCGCCCATGTCGAGGATGCCGCCCTTGTAGAGGGGCGTGCGGACGATGGCGCGGAGCGCGTCTTCGCCGAGGATCTCGATCCGGTCGTAGCCGTAGCGGGTGGCGAGATGCTCGACCTCTTCGCGGACCTCCCTGGCCTCGGCGGCGGAGTATTCGCCGTGGGCGACGCCGGGGAGGTAGCGGGCCTCGGGCGCGAGTTCCGCGGACCAGTCGCGGACCTGGGCCTTCGCGGCTTCGGCCATGTCCCAGAGCGCGCGGGCGCGGTTGTGGCCGACCCGTCCCTCGAGCCAGCGCTGGGACTTGTTGAAGCCGGTGCCGACCTGGCCGCCGTTCCGCCCCGAGGCGCCGAAGCCCGCGCGGTGGGCCTCGAGCACGGTGACCCTGTAGCCGCGCCGGGCCAGCGTGAGCGCGGCCGAGAGCCCCGTGTAGCCCGCGCCGAGGATCGCCACGTCCGTCTCCGCGTCGCCGTCGAGCGGGGGGCGGAGGGGCGGGATGTCGGAGGAGGCGACATACCAGCTGTCGGGGTATTCGCCCTGGGGGTCGTTGCGGAAAAGCGGGTTCATGGCCGGAAGATGTGGCGGTCCGAGGCTTGGCGGAAGATGTGACGCTGCGTCCCCGGGGTCTTGCCCGGGGACGTGGGATTCAGACGTTGAGGAGGAGGTGTTCGCGTTCCCACGGGCTGATGACCTGCAGGAACTCGGCGTATTCGGTGCGCTTCACCGTCTCGTAGACGCGGGCGAACTCCTCTCCCAGGATCTCGCGGATCTCGGGGGCTTCGGAGAAGAGCTCGAGCGCGTCGTACATCGACCGCGGGATCTCGTGCTCGCTGCCCTCCTCCTCGTAGGCCTCGCCCTTGAAGGACTGGGACGGCCAGATCTCCTTCATCATGCCGAGGTAGCCGCAGGCCAGTGAGGCCGCGATGCCGAGGTAGGGGTTCACGTCCATGCCGGCGAGGCGGTTCTCCACCCGCCGGCTTTCGGGCTCCGAGATCGGGATGCGGAGCCCCGTGGTGCGGTTGTCGCGGCCCCAGGCGAGGTTGATGGGGGCAGCGAAGTCCTTCACGTAGCGGCGGTAGCTGTTGACGTAAGGGGCGAGCACCGCGATCACCTGCGGCAGGTGCTTCTGCAGGCCGCCGATGAAATGGAAGAAGGCATCCGTCTCGCCGCCCTGCGGTCCGGCGAAGATGTTCTTGCCCGTCTTCACGTCCACCACGGAATGGTGGATGTGCATGGCCGATCCCGGCTCGCCCTCGATGGGCTTGGCCATGAAGGTGGCGAAGCAGTCGTGGCGGAGCGCGGCCTCGCGGATGAGGCGCTTGAAGTAGAAGATCTCGTCGGCGAGCTTCACCGGGTCGCCGTGGCGGAGGTTGATCTCCACCTGGCCCGCGCCGCCTTCCTGGGTGATGCCGTCGATCTCGAACCCCTGGGCTTCGGCGAAATCGTAGATGTCGTCGATCACGGGGCCGTACTCGTCGACGGCGCTGATCGAGTAGGCCTGGCGCGCGGCGGCGGGGCGGCCGGTGCGGCCCATCATCGCTTCGATGGGGAGGCGGGGGTCGGTGTTGCGGGCGACGAGGTAGAACTCCATCTCGGGCGCGACGATGGGAAGCCAGCCTTCGCGGCGGTAGAGCTCGACCACGCGCTTCAGGACGTTGCGCGGCGCCATCGGGATCGGGTTGCCCTTCACGTCGAAGGCGTCGTGGATGACCTGGAGCGTGCGGTCCGCCGTCCAGGGCGCCGCCGTCGCGGTCGAGAAGTCGGGGCGCAGGATCATGTCGGGTTCGGTGAAGCCCGCCTCTCCGGCGGCATCCGACCAGTCGCCGGTGATCGTCTGGAAGAAGATCGAGTTCGGCAGGAAGAACCGCTTCTGGGTGGCGAACTTCGAGGCGGGCATGGCCTTGCCGCGCGCGATGCCGGGCAGGTCCGAGATGATGCATTCCACCTCGTCGAGCCGGTAGCCGTTGAGGTATTCCTTCGCGGCCTCGGGGAGGCCGTCGGTCCAGTCCGCGTCAGCCATGGCGGGCCTCCTTGAAGAAGCCGGCGATCCGGTCGGCGAGGCGCGGGTTGTCGAGCGGCTTGTCGAGGTTCGCGGTGGCGCGGTCGATCTTCTCCGGCGGGACCACGCCCGGGGCGCGGAAGCGGAGGAGGTAGTCGATTTCGGCCGAGTTGAACTCGGGGTGGGTCTGCACGCTGAAGGCGCGGTTGCCGTAGGCGAGGGCCGCGTAGGCGCAGGTGGGGTTCGAGGCGAGGACAGTGGCGTCCGCGGGCTTCTCGACCACCTGGTCCTGATGCCAGGCGTTCATGCGCACCTTCTCTCCGCCCCAGTCGTATTCGTGCCAGCCGACGGACCAGCCGCCGGGGAACTTCTCGACGCGGCCGCCGAGCGCCTGGGCCATGATCTGGTGGCCGAAGCAGATGCCGACGATCGGAACGCCCGCGGCGTAGGACTCGCGGATGAACCGTTCGAGGGGCGGAATCCACGCGTGGTCTTCGTAGACGCCGTGGCGGGAGCCCGTGATGAGCCAGCCTTCGGCGGCGTGGATGGAGGGCGGCATCTCGCCGTCGACGACGCGCCAGACCTCGAACTCTAGGCCGTGGTGGGCGAGCAGCTTCTTGAAGAGGTCGTCGTAGTCGCCGAGGTCCTTCTTCATTTCCTCGGGAGAATGGCCGGTCTGGAGCAGTCCGATTTTCATGAAACACCGGTTGTATGGAGTGGCGCGACCCTACTCCCCGGCTCAGACGGTGTCGAGATACAGGTCGACGCGTTCGGCTTCGGACAGGCCGTCGTAGTAGCGCATCTCCTGCCGCTTGGTCAGCAGGTAGTTGCGCACGAGTTCGCCCGGCAGGATGCGGGCGATCAGGGGGGAGGTCTCGAATTCTGCGATCGCCTCGGCCCAGGTGCGGGGCAACTGGGGCAGGGTCTGCGAGTAGGCGTTGCCGGTGACGGGCGGCGGCGGGTCGAGCGCGTCCTCCATCCCGATGAGCCCGGCGCCGAGGATCGCCGTCAGGAGGAGGTAGGGGTTGGTGTCGCCGCCCGCGACGCGGTGTTCGATGCGGCGGGCCGTGGCGGGGCCCGAGGGGACGCGGATCGCGGCGGTGCGGTTCTCGTAGGCCCAGGCGACGCCGGTGGGGGCATGGGCGCCGGGGGCGAAGCGGTCGTAGCTGTTGCCGTGGGGGGCGAGGATCAGGGCCGAGGGCGGCATTCCCGCGAGGCAGCCCGCGATCGCCTGGCGGAGAAGGGACGTTCCCGCGTCGGTCCCGTCGTCGAAGAGGTTGCGCCCCTCGCGGTCGGTGACCGAGAAGTGGACGTGCATCCCCGTTCCCGAATGCTCCGAATAGGGCTTGGCCATGAAGCTGGCGGCGAAGCCGTGGCGGCGGGCAAGGCCCTTGACGAGCAGCTTGAAAAGCCAGGTGTCGTCGGCCGCCTTCATCGCGTCGCCGTGGGTGAGGTTGATCTCGTACTGGCCCATGCCCGCTTCCGAGATGGCGGTTTCGGCCGGGATGTCCATCGCCTCGCAGGCGTCGTAGAGTTCGGTGAAGAAGGTGTCGAAGGCGTCGAGCGCGCGGATCGACAGCATCTCTCCGCCCAGCCGCCGCTTGCCGGACCGGGGCGAGGGCGGAGGCTGGAGCGTCTGGTCAGCGTCGTCGATCAGGTAGAATTCGAGCTCGGTCGCCACCACGGGCGTCCAGCCATGCGCGGCGTAGCGTTCGAGCATCAGGCGGAGCGCGTGACGGCTGTCGCCCTCGTAGGGCCGGCCGTCGTCGGTGAACATCCACATCGGGAGCAAAGCCGACGGGTTCGTGAGCCAGGGCATCGGCACGAAACCGCGTTCGGTGGGCAGGAGGATGCCGTCGCGGTCGCCGGATTCGAAGACGAGCGGGCTGTCCTCGATGTCGTCGCCCCAGATGTCCACGTTGAGGACCGAGTAGGGCATCCGCGTCCCGTCGGTCAGGAGTTTCTCTCCGAAGCGGGCCGGGATGCGCTTGCCGCGCGCCTGTCCGTTCAGGTCCGAGACGGCGGCGCGGACGGTGCGGATTTCGGGATGCTCGCGGAGCCAGGCGCGCATGGGGTCACCGGATGAACTGCGGACGCAGGCGCAGGCGCGTCTGCCGTTCCTGGGGCAGGTGGCGGTTGAGGTGGCGGTTCACGCGGCCGAAGCCCCAGACGAGCAGGAGCGTGAGGCAGATGAAGTAGAAGGCCACGATGGGGTAGGGGACGAAGGGGTTGAACGTCCGGTCCGCGAAATACTGGGCGTAGTAGAGCGCATCGCCCTGCTGCTGCCACGCCGGGAAGCCCGAGAAGAAGACGAGCGCGGTGGCGTGGTAGAGAAAGATCGCCTCGTTCGTGTAGGCGGGCCAGGCGAGACGGAGCATGGTGGGCCAGACGATCTTGCGGAACCGCGCCCAGCCGGTGAAGCCGTAGGCATCGGCGGCGTCCAGGTCGCCGCGCGGGACGGCGCGGAGGGCGCCATAGAAGATCTCGGCCGAATAGGCGGCGGTGTTGAGGAAGAGCACGATCAGCGCCCCCGCCCAGGCGCGGGTGAGCCAGCGCGTCTCGGCGTTGAACTCGGCGCCGAGGATCGAGAAGGTGATGCCGCCGGCAGGCAGGAGCACGAAGGCGTTGTAGGCCACGAAGAACTGGATGAAGAGCGGCGAGCCGCGGAAGACGAAGATGAACCATTCGGCCGGCTTGCGGATGATCCAGCGGCGGCTGTTCTTGGCGAGCGCGAGCGCGGTCGCGAGGAAGAACCCGAACGACAGCGCGAGGACGGCGAAGTAGACGTTCCAGATCATGCCCGAGGCGATGAGCGTGAACTGTTCGCAGAGCGTGATGTCGGCCCGCGGCAGGAGCCGTTCGCCGTAGCCGAGCGAGCGCAGGCCGTAGTCCTGGATCGCCTGCCAGCAGCTCATGCGGCGGCCCGGCGCAGGTCTTCGCCCGCCATCGTGGCCTGCCCGCGGGAGAGGCGGCGGGTCAGCCGGTCGAGCGCGATTTCGGAGACCTTCGTCATCAGGAGGTAGAAGACGAGGAGGGCGATGAAGTACCACAGCCGCCAGTCGGGATGCGGATAGGCATAGGCCGAGGTGCGGGTGCCGCCGAGCTCGCGCGCCCAGTAGACGATGTCCTGGATGCCGAGAAGGAAGAGGAGCGGCGTCGCCTTGATGAGGATCATCCAGAGGTTCGACAGCCCGGGCAGCGCGTAGATCCACATCTGCGGGACGAGGACGCGGCGGAAGGCCTGCGCGGGGGTCATGCCATAGGCCTCGGCCGTCTCGATCTGGGCGCGGGGGACGGCCCTCATGGCGCCGTAGAGCACGTTCGCGGCGAAGGCGCCGAAGACGATGGCATAGGTGAAGACGGCCATCGCGAAGTTGTAGAGGTCGTGGACCGATTGCGGTGCGTTTGACAGCGGCAGCTTCGCCTGCGGGCAGACGCGGAAGTTCGCGCCCTGCCGCACGGGTTCGGTCCAGTCGGGGCAGAGCGCCTGGTGGCGCAGCCACTCCAGCGCCTGGTCGAGCGCGATGACGAAGAAGAGGAAGAACACGATGTCGGGCACGCCGCGCACCATGGCGGTGTAGGTCTTGCCGAGCAGCGAGAGCGGAAGGAACGACGACCGCGCGGCGACGGCCCCTGCGAACCCGAAGGCAAGTGCGAGGGGCGCGGTGACGGCGAGGAGGACGAGGACGACGAGGAAGCTCTGGTAGAAGAGCAGGTGGACGCCGTTCGTGAGATAGCAGGCGAACCACTCGGCCGTGGGCAGCGTCGACGGATCGGCGCAGAAGTCGAACACGGCTCAGCTCCCCTTCCCGGCTTTCGGTTTGTCCCCTTCCCCAGCCCTCCCCCGTGGCCGGGGGAGGGAGGCGCCCCCGACGGGGGCGGGGCGCTTATTCGTAGACCTGGGTGTCTTCGCCGAACCACTTGCGGAGCAGGTCGTTCAGCGAACCGTCGGCTTTCATTTCGCCGATGGCCGCGTCGAACTGGTCGCGGAGCGGGTCCCCTTCGCGCAGGCCCATGCCCACGCCGCCGCCGAGCGGTACGGGTTCGCCCACGAGGCGCAGGTCCGGGTCCTCGTCGGCCACGGGCTTGAGGTAGTCGAAGTCGGCGAAGACGGCGTCGGCCTCGCCGTTGCGGACGGCGGCGATGGTTTCGTCGGGCGTCGCGAATTCGAGCAGGGTGGCGCCCGTCCCGGCGATGTGGCCCGCCTGGATGGTGTTCGTCTGGGCCGCGATCACGCCGCCTTCGAGGTCCACGTCATCCGAAAGCGCCATGAAGGCCGAGGCCGTCGGCGGGTAGTAGTTCTGCGTGAAGTCGATGATCTGATCGCGTTCGGGGGTGATCGACATCCCGGCCATGATGGTGTCGTAGTTGCCGGACGTCAGGTTCGGGATGATCGAATCCCAGTCGTTCACCACCCAGGTGCAGGTGAGGTTCGCGCGGCGGCAGAGCTCGTCGCCCAGTTCGCGCTCGAACCCGTCGATCTCGCCGGAATCGTTGATGAAGTTGTAGGGAGGGTAGGCGCCCTCGGTGCCCATGCGGATGGTGTCCTGGGCAAAGGCGCCGCCGGCGACGAGCGCGAGCGCTGCGGTGAGGAGAAGCTGCTTCATGTGTGTCACTCCGTATCGTTTTCGTTGAGTTCTGCAGTCTGGACGAATGCGGATGAGGGTCAGGCAGGTCCGACGGCGGTGATGAACCGTTCGAGCCGGGGGGATTTCGGACGGGAGAAGAGCTCCCCGGGCGGGCCCTCCTCCTCGATCAGGCCATCGTGGAGGAAGACCACGTGGTCGGAGATCGTGGCGGCAAGCTGGAGATCGTGGGTGACCATGATCATGGTCCGGCCCTCGTCGGCCAGCGCGCGGATCACGCGCACCACCTCCTGTTCGAGTTCGGGGTCGAGCGCGGAGGTCGGTTCGTCGAAGAGGAGCGCGCGGGGTTCCATGCAGAGCGCGCGGGCGATGGCGGCGCGCTGCTGCTGGCCGCCGGACAGCTGGGCGGGGTAGGCGTCGCACTTGTCGTGGATGCCCACCTTGTCGAGGTACATCCGCGCCTTCTCCTCGGCATCCTTCGGATCGCGGCGGAGGACGGTGACGGGGGCCTCCATCACGTTCTGGAGGATGGTCATGTGCGCCCAGAGGTTGAACTGCTGGAACACCATCGACAGGTTGGTGCGGATGCGCGTGACCTGCGCGCGGTCGGCCGGGTGGCGCGACAGGCCCTCGCCCTTCCAGCGGACGGGTTCGCCTTCGAACAGGATCTCGCCCTGCTGGCTGTCCTCGAGAAGGTTGGCGCAGCGCAGGAGCGTGGACTTGCCGGATCCCGATGAACCGATGAGCGAGACGACGTGCCCCTTGAGCGCCGTCATGTGGACGCCCTTCAGCACCTCGAGCGCGCCGTAGCGCTTGTGGAGATTCCGGATCTCGATGACGGGTGGCTGGCTTGCAGTCACGGTGAACGTAAGGTTAAGCGATGATGCGATAATTGGTAACGATTTGCGACTAAGGCCCGGAACCGCTCGGGATGCAATGCATAATCCCTCATCTGACGCAGGGTTACGCCGCTTTTCCGGGCGATTCTGGCCTTCCTGCCTAGGGCGGAGGCGCTGGCGGCAGCGGGATGCCAAGGTAGTCGTCCGCCGCGATCCGGGTTGCGCCAAGAAGGCCGAGCGTGTCGCGATCCTCGGGCGAGAGGTCGTCGAGTGCCTCGGCCAGCGCCTCGGCGAGCGGGGCGGGGTCGCGGGGGGCTGCCGTGATCCACGGAAGGGCCGGGGTCGGCGCGGTGGTCCCGATCTCGTCGAGGGCGGAGGTGAAATCGTCCCAGCGGCGGATCATGCGCCAGGTGAGTCCGTCGATCGCGGCGATGTCGGCCGCACCCTCCGCGACCGCGCGGGCGGAGGCGCGGTGCGCGCCCGTGACGACCAATCGTCCGAAGGCGATGCCGAGGGTCGCGGCTTCCGCCGCGGGGGCGGCCCAGCCGCTTTGCGACCCGGCGTCGTTGAGCGCGAGCGTCGCCCCGTCGAACTCGGCCAGCGTGCGCCGACCGTCGCCCCGGCGCGCGACGAGGACGCTGAGGTAGTAGCCCGGCGGTGTGCCCGGCAGGTCGCAGATGGGCGAGGCGACGAGCGCGACGTGGCTGTGGAGCCGCGAGCGGAAGGGAAGCCCGCAGGTCTGAGACAGGAGGAGATCGGGGGAGAGCCACGCCGCCCACATGTCCGTCGTGCGGTCGAGCGCGGACGGCGCGTCGATCCCCCGGGCCTTCAGCGCGCGGGCGATCCCCGTCCACAGGCGGTCGTTCGCGCCGGCCGACTCGGGACGGTCGTACATCGGCAGGCTCGCGATCATGTCCGGCGGGCTTCCACGCGCTGGCGGGCAAGGTTCGAGTCGCGGTCGTTCACGCCAAGGAGCGGCGCGATCAGCCGAAGCATCGCGTCCTCCTCGTCGTCGCGCACGCCGTCGGCGAGGACCACGTCCCACAGCGCCTCGATCACGCCCATGCGGTCCTCGTACGGGACGGCATCCTTGATGGCGCGGGTGAAGCGCACGGTATCGGGCGCTTCGGCCTCGAGTTCCTCGGCGTCGCGGCGCAGGCGCGTGGCCTCGAAGGGCGACAGGCCGTAGCGGGCGGCGAGGATGCGCTCGATCCGGCGCACCTCGACCTCGGTATAGCTTTCGTCGCTGTTGGCGACCCGGACGAGCAGGGCGCCGAGCGCGAGGCGGGCGTCCGCGTCGCCGAGCGGCGCGGGATCCGGGGCTGTCAGGCGGCGCAGGAACTCTCCGAACATGGGGACGATATAGGCGCGATTCGCCCGGCGCGAAAGGCCGGGCTCACCCGCCCGCGAGGAGGCGGTCCATATCGGCGACCGTGGAGGCCATGATCCAGCTGTCCATCCGGATGAAGCCCTGCGAGGTATCGTCGAAGTCGAGGATCAGCGTCACGAGCGTGGCCACGCCGAGCGCCTGGACCACAAAGCTCAGGATCGGGAAGCGGTTCGAGCTTTCGTTGTAGGACGACAGGACGACCGCGGCGGCGGAGAGAAGGACGGCAAGGCCGAGGACGGGGAGGGGAACGCGTTCGGCCCGCGCCGCCGCGCGGCGGAGGTGGGCGTCGAGCACATCGTTGATGGAGGACAGGAGGAACGTGCGCTCGGGTCCGACGAGACGGCCTTCCGTCAGGGCCACCGCCGTGGGCCAGAGCGTCTCCTGCCGGGCGAGGGACTGCTGCACGGCAGTCGTGACGTCGGGGAGGTTGCTGAACATCCGCGTCGAGGCGTAGGCGTGGATCTCCTGCTGCAACGCGCGCCGTTCGGTTGCCGGCAGGAGGTCCGCGCGAAGGAAGGCGGTCATGATCGTGTTCGCCTCGTCCACGATGGCGTCGCGGCGGTCCTGAAACCGGGAGAGCGCGAAGCCGAGCGTGAAGGCGAGCAGGAGCGCCACCACGCCAACGATCCCCGCGACGACGTTGCGGTTCAGATCCCGGCTTTCGCCCACGGCGGCCCGCCGGCCCGCGACATGGCCGGCGGTGGCCGCGGCGAGAAGCAGGACGAAGGTGGCAAGACCGATGCCGGCGATCGGCAGCTGGTAGAACTTGTCGAACATGGTCGGCCCCTGCGTCGCCCTGCGCTGCGCCGCAGATTATCCGAGTGCGCGGCGCCGTAAATGAGCCTCCTGCCTCAGGGGATGAGCGATACCCACAGCCCCTCGGCCTCGATCACCACGGGGCCGGCACAGAGGAGCGAGACGTAGGTGACGCTTACGTCGCGGCGCGCGAAGAGCATCGGGTTGCGTGTCAGATCCCGCGCGGGGCGGAAATCTCCGCCGCCCGCGGCGGCGGGGTCCCAGACGAACTGCTCGGGCGACAGGATCACGTTGCGGAGCGGCGCGTGGCCGACATCGCCTTCGCAGATCAGCACGGGCTTGAGGTGCGGCGCGGTGCGCAGGAAAGCAGCGTCGAGGTGGAGGCGGTCGGTCCAGACGACCTCCGCCGTCGTGCCGGTGGACGTCGCCAGACGATCACCCGGCCGGATCGTGATGGCGGGAACCGGCCCGCGTTCGGTTTCGATCAGCGTGTCGGGTCCGAAGGCGCGCAGCCGGGCAAGGTCGCGGGAGGCGGGGAACCGGTCATCTAGGGCTGCGGTGACTGCGCCGGCGTCGATCAAGATGGCACCTCGGATTACGGAGGAAGGTGGCCGGAGCCACGCTCCGACCACCCCGCCCCACTCACTCGTTACAACGGAAGGCCATGGCCCTCCGCATCCAGTTCTGACCATGTCATCGGGGCGAGAGAAGGACCGAATTGCTGCGAAACGTGACGATGCTGTGAAGGCGGTGTTCAGCGGTCCGAGACGAGCGGAACGGACTTCCTCAGTCGCGGCGGCAGCCTGCGGGACGAGGTGGAGAATGCCGGCCATGCGCGGGGACTGTCGCGCAGGTGTGGACAGAATCAGCGCCGAGAGGCGCGTGCAGACGCCACATTCCCCCGTCCGCGGATTGGAAACACTCTGTTCAGGGGGTTCGGAACGCCGTGAGGCGACGCGTTGCGGCGGGGTCGAGGAAGCCCGCCACGGTGGCGTCCGTCTCGAGTGCGAGGGCGCGGTCGAGGCTGTCGGAGGACACGCGGGCCAGAGCGAGCTTCATCCGCCGCAGCGAGGCGGCGGGCAGGGCGGCCAGACGCCGGGCGAGGGCGCGTGCCTCCGGCTCCACCTCGGGATCGGGGACCACGCGCCAGGCGAGGCCCATGGCGAGGAGATCCCCGGCGCCGTACTTGTCGCCCAGCATCAGCATCTCGCGCGCCTTCGCGAGGCCGACCATGGCGGGGAGAAGCGCGGTGACGCCGCCGGTGACGAAGACCCCGAGCGGGACCTCGGGGAAGAAGGCGCGGGCCTCCGCGCTCCAGACCGAGAAGTCGCAGTTGATCGCCCATTCGAACCCGCCGCCGACGGCCCAGCCGCGGATGGCGCCGATCACGGGCCGGTCGCCCAGCAGGATCGCGCGGGTGGCGTTCTGGATAGCCTCGACCGTCTCGCGGGCCGCCGCCTCGCTTTCCGGGTGGCGGTGGTCCTTGCGGTCATCGCCCGCGCAGAAGGCGCGGCCCTCGCCGGTGAACAGGATGACGCGGGTGGAGGGGTCGGCGTTGGCGTCGTCGAAGGCGCGGGCGACGTCGTCGACCAGAGCGCGGTTCATGGCGTTGAGCCGGTCGGGGCGGTTGAGGGAGATCCGGCGGATGCCGTCTTCGACGAGCGTGGACAGCACCGTGGGGTAGGTGAATTCGGTCATGGGAGCCTCCGGATCACGCGGGCGGTCTTGCCTTCGGTGACGGGGAAGCTGCCGGGGGGCAGGACCTCGACCGTGGCGGAGGCGCCGAGGTCGCGCTTGATCGCGGCTTCGATGCGGGGGCCGAGGGTGGCGTCGTCGGGCACGCCCGGGCGCCGTTCCACGCGGAGGGGGAGCCGATCGTAGGGCGGGGGCGTGTCGAGCACGATCCGGTAGTCGCCCGTGAGTTCGGGAAACCGGCCGAGCGTCGCGGCGACCATCGTGGGAAAGAGGTTGAGGCCGCGCACGACGACCATGTCGTCGCTGCGGCCGATCACCCGGAAGCGGAAGCCGGTGCGGCCGCAGGAGCAGGGGGCGGTGTCGTCGATGGCGATGATGTCGCCGGTGCGGAAGCGGACGAGCGGCTGGCAGTCGCGGACGAGGTGGGTCAGCACCAGTTCCCCCGTCGCGCCGGGTGCGATGGGGCAGGGCGCGCGCGTGTCGGGATCGATGAGTTCGGGCCAGAGCACATCGGCCGCCATGAAGTGGAGCCGCGTGTCGTGGTCGCACTGGGCGGCGAAGTTCGAGAAGACGTCGGACACGCCGTAGTTGGCGTTGCGCGGCTCCATCCCCCAGGTGGCGCGGATGCGGTCGCGCAGGGCCGGGTCGTCGAGCCCCGCCTCGCCCCCGAAGAGGCCGAGCTTCAGGCCGAGGTCGCGGGGGGCCACGCCGGGGAAGCTGTCGGCCAGCACGCGGGCGATGACGGCGGGGTAGGAGGGCGTGCAGGAGATGGCGGTGACGCCCGCCTCGCGGATCGTGCGGATCAGGAGGTCGGTGTTGCCGACGCCGAAGGGGATGACGAGCGCGCCCGTGGCTTCCAGCGTGAGGTGGTCGGTCAGGCCGCCCATCCACATCTGGTAGTTGAGGCAGTGGATCACCCGGTGACCCGGGCCGAGGCCCGCCGCGCGGTGGCACCGCCCGCCGACTTCCGCGGTCACGGCGGCATCGCTGGCGGAGAGCGCGATGTTCATGGCCTGGCCCGTGGTGCCCGAGGTGCGATGCAGGCGGGTCACGGAGGTCGCGGGCGCGGCGAGATAGGTGCCGAAGGGCGGCGCCTCGGCCTGCGCCGCGCGGAGCTGCGCCTTGTCGGACAGGGGAAGGTCGGGAAGGTCGCGGAGGTCCTCGGGCGGCTGGGCGGCGTTCCAGAGGCCAGCGTAGAAGGCGGAGGCGGCGATGTGGCGGCGCTGGTCGGCCCAGCGGGCCTGCTGCCAGGGCAGGAGTTCGGCGGCGGAGCGGAACTCGGCGCCGGGCAGGGTGGTCATGGCGCGAGACCTCGGGACCAGAGGGTTGTGAAGGTGTCGACCACCTTCTCGCGATCCTGCGAGAGCGCGGCGAGCGTTGCGTCGGTGCCGAAGAAGAGCGTGATGAGATACTGGTCGATCATGCCGCCGACCGCGTAGGCGCGGCGAAGGAGTTCGTCGCGGTCGGGAGGGGGGTGACCCATGGCGAGCGCGTAGCGCGCCCCCGCATCGGCCACCATCTCGGCCCAGCGGCGGTTCAGCGCCTCGAACATCTCGTTCGCCTCGGGTAGGTCGCCCGCGCGGGAGACGAGGCAGCGCATCAAGCCGCGGTTCGCTTCGAACAGGGCGACGTAGGCGCGGGTGACGGCGCGGGGGCGTTCCGTCTCCGCAAGGCCCGCCCGGTGCAGGGAGGCCTCGAGAAACTCCACGTACTCGGCGAGAGTTCGCGTAAGAAGTGTATGAATGTCGGGAAAATACACGTAGAATGTGCCATGGGACGTGCCGGCCCGGGCGCAGACGTGGTCCACCCGGAGGTCCGCGGGCACGGCATTCTCGAGGAGCTCGCACACCGCCGACTGGAGGCGGGCGCGGGTCCGGTCGGACTTCCGCGCGGTCGAGGCGCCCAGGAGGAGCGCATCGGCGAAACGCAGCGGCTGCGGCGGAGCGGTATCCATCATGTGTCCCCTCTGCCAGAACTTGACGATCTTGTCAAATCGTGGCGTGCTGGATTTCCGGCGGGCGCCGTGAGATGAGCGGGGCAAGGGACGGAGGCGCGGATGATCGTGGGCCATATAGGGGCGCGGAAGGGATCGAAGGGGGTCCCGGGAAAGAACACGCGCGTGATGCTGGGAAAGCCGCTGATCGACTGGTCGCTGGACCAGCTCCTTGCCTGTCCGCGGATCGACAGGGTCGTGGTATCGACCGACGACGAGACGTTGCTCGCCCATGCCGTCGTGAAGGGCGCGATCGACATCGGGCTGCGTCCGCCGCACCTGGCGACCGACACCGCGGGTAAATGGGGCGTGTGGCAGCATGCGCTCGAGGAAACCGAGAGGCGGGCGGGACCGGTCACGGCGTTCGTCGACCTCGACTGCACCAATCCGCTGCGGCTTCAGGGCGATATCGGCGCCGCGCTGGACCTGTTCGAGCGCGAATGTCCGGACATGGTGATGTCCTGCACCGAGGCGCGGAAGAACCCCTATTTCAATCTCGTGGAGCCGGATGCGACCGGCGCGCTCCACGTCTCGAAGCCACTGCCGGGCGGCGTGCTCGCGCGGCAGCAGGCGCCGGTGGTCTACGAGCATGTGGGCGTCGTCTACGTCGTCGCGCCCGACTATCTGCGGCGCTCGGGCGGACTCTATGAGGGACGCGTGATTCCGCTGGTCCTGCCCTACGAGCGCGGCTTCGACATCGACAACCCGCACGACTGGGAGATCGTGGAGTTCCTCATGTCCCGCCAGATCGCGCGGGGGGAGCGGCCGGCCTAGCGGTTCAGGAGCCGCGGGATCGCGTCCAGGGTCCTCTCGACCGCGCCGGCGTGGGCGTCGAGGAAGGCGCGGATCGCCTCGGCGGTGGGTTCGGGCGCGCCGGGGGCGAGGGCGGCGGCGAGCTCCTGCGGCGGGACGCGGCGGCAGACGCCGGCGGCGATGGCTTCCTCGGCCGGGTATTCGATGGTCCACGTCTCGGGGCCGACGATCACGGGTTTGCCAAGCGCCAGCGGCTCGATGATGTTGTGCGACCCCTTGGGCGTGAAGCCGCCGCCCACGACGACGAGGTCGGAGAGGGAGAGGTAGAAGTACATCTCACCCAGGGAATCGCCGAGGAGGATATCGGGCGCTCGGGGGTCTGACGTCAGGGAGAGGTCGGCCGCAAAGGCGGCGCTGCGGCGGAGGAACGGGAGGCCCGTGGACGCGAGGCGGTCGGCGGTTTCGTCGAACCGCTCGGGGGCGCGGGGGATGTAGACGACGAAGGGCGGGGGCAGACCATGTGCCTCGTAGGCCGCCCGTGTGCGGGCGATGGCGTCGAGGAAGAGATCGTCCTCGCCCGCGATGACGGAGGCGAAGGCGATGACGCGCCGGTCCCCGGCGAGGCGGGGGCGGGCGGTGCGGGCGGCGGCCACCTGCGTGGGGGGGATCGTCTGGGCAAAGCGGAGTTCGCCGGTGACGGCGATGTTCGTGACGCCGACGGCGGCGAAGCGGTCGCGCTGGAGGTCGGATTTCACGAGCGCGCCCGCGAAGCCCCGCATGAGTTCGGCGCGGACTGGCGTGCGCGTGGTGTCGCGGGCGAAGCTCTTCGACGGGTACTGGGCGTTGCACATGAAGAGCGGCACGCCGGAGGCGCGGGCGGCCATGATCATGCGCGGCCAGACCTCGATCTCCATGACGAGGCCGTACTTCGGGCGAAAGGCGCGGAAGAAGCGGCGGAAGGTCCAGCCGAGTTCGAAGGGCACCCAGACGACGCGGACGCGGCCCGCGGCGATGTCGGGGGCGAGGGCGCGTTCCGCCTCGCGCCGGCCTGCGGGAGTGAAGTGGGTGGTGACCACCGTTTCGCCCTGGTCGAGGAGGGCGCGGATCAGGGGCACGGCCGATCGCATCTCTCCCAGAGAGACGGCGTGGACCCAGACGGCGCCGGGGAGAGGGTGGCGGCAGGTTCCGAAGCGTTCGGCAAGGTGCTGGCCGTAGAGGGGGTCCTTCCGGGCGCGGCGGCGGAGGTAGAGGAGGGCGAAGGGGAGGCCCAGCGTCCAGAGGAGCGTGTAGCCGAGGAGCGCCAGCCGGAGGCGGAGCGAGGGGAAACGGCTCATGGCGCCAGGAGCCCGACGAGGTCTCGGGCGAGGTCGCGGGCGCCTTCGGCGTGGGTGTCGGCGAGCGCGCGGGCGGTCTCGGCCATCCGGGCGAGATCGGGATCGGCGAGGGCCGCCGCGATGTCGGGCGCCCCGCGGACGAGCCGGGCCGCACCGGCCGCGTGGAGGGCCGCATAGTCGGCCGCGAAGTTCGCCGTGTTCGGCCCGTGGAGGATCGCGCAGCCGAGCCGCGCGGGCTCCCACGGGTTGTGGCCGTTCACCGGGCCGAAGGAGCCGCCGACGAGAGCCGCGGGGGCGAGGCGGTACCAGAGGCCGAGCTCTCCGATGGTATCGGCAATGTAGACCTGCGTGGCGGGGTCGGGGAGCGCTCCTTCGGAGCGGAGCGCGGGGACGAGTCCCGCGGCGCGCGTGGCCTCGGCGATCTCCGGCCCTCGGGCGGGCTGGCGGGGGACGAGGAGAAGGAGCACCTCGGGCGCGGCGTCGACAATGGCACGGTGGGCGGTGAGGGCGACGGTCTCGTCCTCGGCATGGGTTGAGGCGGCGAGCCAGACGGGGCGGGGGCCGAGGGCGGCCTCCACCTCCGCCCGGGCGGCGGGATCGTCGGCAAGGGGCGGGGCGGCGGGCTTGAGCGAGCCGGTGACGGGAACGGGCGCGGGTGCGCCGAGCGCTTGGAGGTGGCGGGCGGTGGCCTCGTCCTGCGCGGCGATCACGTCGAAGGCGCGCAGGAGCGGCGCGTAGAGCCGGCGGGCGCGGGCGCGGCGGCGGAAGGCATCGGCATTCATGCGGGCATTGACGAGCGCGAGGGGGATGCCCCGCGCCGTCGTGTCGGCCACGAGTCCGGGCCAGAGGTCCTGTTCGGCCCAGACCGACAGGTCCGGACGCCAGTGGTCGAGGAAGCGGCGGCGGGGGCCGGGGAGGTCGAGGGGGAGGAACTGGTGGATCGTGCGCGGCGGCAGGTTCCGCGCGGTGGCGAGCGCGGAGGACCGCGCGGTGGAGGTCACGAGAAACGACAGGTCGGGCGCCCGGTCGGCCATTTCGGCGATGAGGCCGCGGAGTGCGAGGACTTCGCCAAGTCCCACGGCGTGGAGCCAGGCGAGGCGGCCGCGAGGGCGGCGGGCCGTGGGTTCGCCCAGCTTCTCGCGCCAGCGGGCGGGGTCTTCCTTGCCCCGGCCAAGGCGGTAGCGGAGGATGGGGCCGGCGAAGGGCGTCAGTGCATGGCCGGCCGCCGTCCAGGCGCCGAGCCAGGGGCCGCCCGCGCGCTCAGGCAAGGTCGCGGAACGCCTTCTGGAGGGGCGCCTCCCAGAAGGACTCGTCCTGGAGCACCGCGACGAAGCGGTCTGCCGCCCGGCCCTCGCCGAAGGCGGTGTGTCGGGGGTAGGAGCGGCCCCATTCCTCGGTCAGGAACGCCGCGATGGCCGCGCGGTCCCCTGCCTCGGCGTGGCGGAGCGAGGGCGCCTGCGCGCGGTTCGTTTGGCGGCTGCCGATGTCGAGCGAGGGAATGCCGAGGAACGGCGCCTCGCGGACCCCCGCGCTCGAGTTGCCGACCATGAGCGCCGCGTTCTTCATCAGCTCGGAGAAATGGGCGAAGCGCATCGACGGCAGGACGCGGAAGCGGTCCTTCGGCAGGCGGTCGAGGGCGGCGAAGATCGCCTCGGAGCCCGGGTCGTTGTTGGGGGCGATGAGGACGAAGGAGCGGCCGGAGGCGTCGAGAGTGGAGAACAGCGCGTCGGCCTGCGCGCCCATGGAGGCGGCTTCGGAGGTGACGGGGTGGAAGACGGCGACGCCGTAGTCCGTGAAGGGGATGGCGTAGCGGGCGCGGACCTCGTCCATCGTCACGCCCGACGCCTGCGAGTGGAAATCGAGTTCGGGGGAGCCGATGACGTGGATCGTCTCGGGTGGCTCGCCGAGCGCCATGACGCGCCGGGCGGCGTCCTCGGAGGAGACGAAATGGCAGGTCGCGAGCTTGGTGTTGCAGTGGCGGAACACCTCGTCGATCGTGCCCGAGACCTCGCCGCCTTCGATATGGGCCGAGCGGATGTAGTTCGTGGCGGCGACGAGCGCGGTGGCCAGCGCCTCCACCCTGTCCCCATGGACGACAACGAGATCGGGGCGGTGTTCGGTGACGTAGTCGGAGAAGCCCGTGACGGTCTTGGCGAGGATCAGGTCCTGCGGGTCGCCGGGGCGCTGGTTGAGGAATTCGTGGACGTGGACGCCGGGGGTGCGGTGCACCTCGAGCTTCGTCAGTCCGTAGCGGTCGAGCATGTGCATGCCGGTGACGAAGAAGGTCACGTCGAAGCCTGCCTCCCGCGCGGCGCGCGCGAGCGGATCCACCTTGCCGAAATCGGCGCGGGTCCCTGTGACGAAGAGGAGGCGGCGGGGCATGGGGTCTTCGCTCTGACTCCCCGCCAGTTAAGCGGAGGGGCGCGCGGAGGCAAGCGGAGGGCAGAATCTTGTGGAACTCCAGACCATGAGCGAGTACGGGTATGCGCGCTTACGGGTAGCGGACATCGGATTACCGAATTGACGCCGAGCAAGAAGAGCAAAAGAATGCATAATTCGGTCGTTATCGAGGCATACTTCGACGAGTCGGCGCGCCTCATCTCTGAACTTGGCACACTGACTGACGAGATACGCCGTGCTGCCGAGGCATGGATCGAGGCGCTCCGGGCGGGACGCAAGGTTATCTTCTGCGGCAACGGAGGTTCGGCGGCGGATGCGCAGCATCTCGCGGCGGAACTCATGGGGCGGTTTCTCTTCGACCGCAATCCGCTGCCCGCACTGTCGCTTACCGTCGATACCTCGGCGCTGACCGCGATCGGGAACGATTACGGGTACGAGAAGGTCTTTTCGCGCCAGTTGCGCGGGATTGGGCAGTCGGGCGACGTCCTGCTTGGCATGTCGACGAGCGGGAACAGCGCGAATGTGGTCGATGCCTTCGGGGTTGCTCGCGAGATGGGGATACGCACCATTGGGCTGACCGGGCAATCGGGCGGACGGATGGCTGAGCTTTCCGACATCCTGATCGCCGTCCCGCACGGCAGGACGAACCACATTCAGGAAGCGCATATAGCCATCGGGCATGTCATCTGCGCGATCGTAGAAGAGAGTCTATGCTCACCCAAGCGGTGATCCTCTGCGGAGGACTGGGAACCCGGCTGGGAGACCTCACCCGGGAGACCCCCAAGCCACTGCTGCCTGTGGGCGGGCGCCCATTCCTCGACCACCTTGTTCAGGAAGTTTCGCGGTTCGGGATTGAGGATATCTTGCTTCTCGCCGGGCGCTTCGGGGAGAAGGTGCGCGCCGCGTTCGAGGGACGGAAAATCAACGGAGCTACGGTGCGGGTGCTGATTGAGCCTCGCCCATTGGGAACCGGAGGCGCGCTCAAGTTCGGCGAGCATGCGCTGCGGGACGAGTTCTTCGTCCTCAACGGCGACAGCTGGATCGACGCCGACCTCGTGCTCGCGGGCCTCCAATGGAGCCGCGCGTCCCGAACGGTCGCCGGGCTGAACGCCCAGATGCTACTTCGGCATGTTCCCGACGCCCGGCGCTATGGCAGCGTGAGTTGCGAGAACGGGATCGTCACCGGATTTGCCGAGAAGAGCGACGGTGGCGCGCCGCGGCCCGATCTCGTGAATGCGGGCGTCTACATCATCCGCAAGTCGCTGGTTTCAGCTCTGCCCCCTGAGCAGGAGGTGTCGCTCGAACGCGACGTGTTTCCGGTCGAGGCACGCGGCGGGCGTATTGCAAGCTATGTCGTCCCGACGGCCAGCTTCTTCATCGACATCGGCATCCCGGACGACTACGTCCGCGCACAGACCGAGATTCCTGCCGCACGGACGCGGCCTGCGCTCTTTCTTGACAGGGATGGCACGCTGAACCGAGACGACGGGTATACGCACCGTCCCAAGAGCCTCGAATGGTTGCCGGGGGCAAGGGAGGCCGTGAGGCTTGCCAATGAGCGCGGCTACTACGTCTTTGCGGTCTCCAACCAGGCGGGAGTCGCCCGTGGGTTCTATCGCGAAGAAGATGTGGTCGCCTTCCAGAAGGCGATGCAGGCGGAGCTTTTCGAGATTGGCGGCCATGTGGACGCGTTCGAGACTTGTCCGCATCACGAGGCGGGACACGTTCCCGGCTATCCGGTGGCGTGCCGGAGCCGAAAGCCGGCGCCGGGAATGATCACGGATCTCCTCGGCCTTTGGCCGGTCGATGCGGAGCGGAGTGTCCTCGTCGGGAATGCGGAGAGCGACGTGGAGGCCGGGCGCGTGGCGGGTATACGCTCGGTTCCATATCGCGGCGGCTCGCTGTCCGATCTTGTTGCGGAACTTATCACGGACTGAGGTTTGGCATGTGGATTTCGCGAACACCGCTCAGGGTGAGCTTCCTTGGGGGCGGAACAGATTACCCGTCCTACTTCCGCGACCGACCCGGCGCGGTCCTTGGCGGAACCATCGACAAGTACATCTACATCCAAGCCTTGCCGCTGGCACCAATCGCGGAGCAGAAGTATCGCGTCACCTACCGGGCGACCGAGAGCGTGGACCGTATAGAGGACATCCGACATCCCGTCGTCAGGGAGTGCCTTCGGCTCTATGATTGGCACGGACCGATCAACATCGCGACGATGTCCGACATTCCGGGGAGCACCGGGCTTGGGAGTTCGTCGGCGTTCACCGTGGGCTTCATCAACCTCCTCCACCACATGCAGGGAACTGAGCTCACGCGATACGAGCTTGCGAGGCAGGCGATCCGGATGGAGCAGGATATCCTGAAGGAGAACGTTGGCGTGCAGGACCAGGTCCACGCCGCCTTCGGAGGACTCGCGCGATACGAGTTCTTGGGGGACAGCATCTCGATCCAGCCGCTTCGGCTTTCGACGGCGCGGCTCAAGGCGCTGAACGACAGTCTCGTGCTGGTCTACACAGGCGGGCAGCGGAGCGCCTCGACGGTGGTCGCGTCGCAGGAGGTGCGTACGAAGAGCGGCGCGAACGAGCCCTACCTCAGTGAGATGTACGAGATGACGGGGGAGGGCGCGGGCATCCTCGAACAGGACGGCGACGATGCGGCTTCCATTGCCGCCTTCGGCGCGCTGCTCGATCGGTCATGGGCGCTGAAGCGACAGCTCGGGTCCATCAGCAACGCCGGAATCGACGACCTTTACCTCAAGGGGATGGAGCTGGGGGCGTGGGGCGGAAAGCTGCTTGGCGCCGGCGGCGGCGGGTTCGTCCTGTTCCTCGCTGATCCGGCGCTGCACCTGTCGTTCGCTACCCATTTCGGTGAGGATCGGGTGCTGCCGGTCAAGATGACGAATGGCGGATCCACGGTCACTCGATTGGACTAGAGCGGTGACGAAACCGTCTGAGGCTTATGGATCAGGAGAGTTCTTTGACAATAGACGGGGAAAAGATTTTCCGTGAAGCCAATCCATTCTGGAGAGATGACGAGCCGGATCAGAACTTCGGAGACTACCTTACGCCCTATCTTCTAGACAGGCTCTTTTTCCATTTCTCGCGGCTTCCGAGCGATGTGCGAATCGTTGGAAGTTATCTGCACGACCATCATGTAGGCCTTGCTCGCGATAGGCCTATACTTGAAGGACTTCCGCACAGCCCCAAAAGATTGATTGCATGGGCGGGGGGGGTGCGTGAGCCCGGGGGGCTGACACCGCAAGCTCGCGAGGATGTAGCGCTTCTATCGGTGAGAGGACCTTTGTCTGCGAAGGAACTTGGTCTAGAGGCCGGATTTCCGATTGGAGATCCGGGCCTGCTCATGCCGGCTCTATACGAACCAATCGGGGACTTGTCCCTGAAAAAGGCTACGATCTGTGTTCCGCATTTCAACGATACTCGATCTGATGAAGAGATTTCTAGGCTCAGCGGATGTGACGTGGTCGTTCGGCCGAATATCTCACCACGTTTTGCATGTATCGAGCATCTGATCGATAAACTTGTCTCGGCCGAATTTGTTCTTTGTGGATCACTTCATGCCGCGATTGTTGCCGCGGCTTACGGCAGACCGTTTGGATTCTGGGAAAGCGGTGCTGTCGATATCCCCTTCAAGTGGCAGGATTTTGCAAGCTCAATTGGAGTGGAATGCAAGTTCTTTCCGGATGTCGAGGGCGCTAGATCTCACTACTTCTCTGAAGTGGTGGGCCAAATAGAGATCCCGTCGATGTTGCAGGCATTAGCGGTCTCGCCTTATCCGCTCCGCCCAGACGCGCTCCTTCGGATCCTCCGTCACGAGATCGCGCGGGAACGCCAAGTTGTCCCGACGAGTATTGATGATGCAATCCACTGGTTCACGAAGCATCGACCACAATCAGACGGGATTCTGGACGAGAACAATAGACTGATTGAGCGGCTAGTTTCGGAACAACACCAGGTTGAGTTGAGACTCGCTGATCTGCGTGTAGAGGCGCAAAGGGCGGAGCTGGCCACTGCGCAAAGACTGGAGCGAGAGCAAGCCGCATCGAGTCGCGCCGTGGACGATCTGGCGAAGGAAGGGAAGCGGCTGGCGGAGGAGTTGCGCCGCGCGTACGCGCGGCCGTTCCGCCCGCTCAAGCGGGGGCTGCAGCGCATCCTTATCCGGTTTGTCCTTCTGTTCCGGGGTCTGCTTCCTGCGAAGCGGGCAGAAAAGCTCGCGCGCTCGCTGAACAAAAGGCGACCGCGCGCCTACACGGACGGATGGAAGCGGAAGGTCGCACGCATCAGGTCGGACCGTGCGACCGCAGCGGCGGCGCTCCCGGTTCGGCGCGACACGGTTCAGAAGTGGCCGCCGGATCCAAAGAAGGCAGGGAAGGTGCTTGTCGCGGATCAGCGGATTCCGCGACCCGATGCGGCAGCAGGCGACCGCGCCACGGCGGGTATCCTGCGCGACCTCAAGGCGGTGGGCTTCGATGTGACGTTCCTGCCGGCGGACCTGAACGACCTTCCGGAATACCGGGCCGCGCTTGAAGAGGACGGGATCCGGGTCGTCACTGCAAGGGACGGGTTCTCCCACCCAACGGATTTCGTTCGTGAGAAAGGGTCTGAGTTCGGGCTATTCTATCTTTTCCGTGTCGAGGTGGCGGAGGCGCTGACGCAGGTCGCGCGAGATGCTTCGCCCGATGCAAGGGTCATCTTCCACGCGCCCGACCTCCATTTCCTGAGGGAGCGGCGGGCAGAGAGGTTCGGCAGCGGGCGCTCCGACAGTCGTTCGGACGTCATGCGTACGCGCGAGATGACGATGATGCAGGCAGCCGACCTTACCGTTCTGGTCAGCCCTGCGGAGGTTCCCTTCGTTCGTGAGTTTCTCCCGGCAGAGAAGATCGCGGTCTTTCCTGTGCTCTACAGTCCCGTCGCGGCCGCTCCGGCATCCTTTGGCGACCGCCGCAATCTCTTCTTCCTTGGCGCATACAAGCACCGTCCGAACGTCGACGCCGTTCGCTGGTTCGTGGACGAGGTCTGGCCGCTCGTGCGAAAGGAACTCCCCGACGCGGAGTTCCACATCATCGGCGCCGACGCGCCCGACAGCGTTGTCGATCTCGGAAAGCGGCCGGGCGTGAAGTATGTGGGCTTCGTCACCGACCTCGACGACGCCTTGAATACCTACCGGGTCAGCGTGGCGCCCCTGCGCTTCGGCGCCGGGATCAAGGGAAAGCTCGGAGCCGCCATGGGCGCGGGCGCTCCTTCGGTTTGCACTTCGATCGCGGCGGAGGGAATGGCGATAGCGGATGGCGTGCATGCCCTCGTGCGTGACGATGCAGTGAGCTTCGCACGGGCAGTGGTTTCGCTATACGAGGACGAGGCCCTGTGGACCCGTGTCGCCGCGCAGGGACATTCGCTCGCCGAGCGGGCATTCGGAAACGCGGCCAACCGCAGCGGGCTTCTGCGCGTTCTTGATGCGGCCAAGGCTCTCTCGCTCGAGAAGTACGTTGAGCTTTGCCGTGAGATTGATCCGGTGCCAATGGGCGCAGAGGGGGCGGATGGAGGAGTAGGCCTGACGGTCATCGTGTCGGCAGGTTCCGACGACGCCACGACGCGGATGCAGATGAACGCGCTCGGCCTGGCCCTGCGGGGCACACTGATCGATCATGAGGTGCTGCTGGTCTTGCCGGACGGTGCAGAGGGAGCCGAAGCGCTGGTCGCGACGTATCGCGCACCCCGCGTCATCCGGGTGTCGTCGTCCAAATGCGACACCGCGCGCCTAGCTGCAGCGCTCGCCGCTGCGCGGGGCCGCTTGGTGCTTTATCTTGGCGCCTCGGTCTTGCCTCTGCCTCAGTTGGCGAGCGAACTGGTCGCTTCGATGGAGGCGGTGCCCGATCTTGCGATCGGAGTTCCGGCGACGCTGGATTCGGCGGGTTTCCTTGTCGAGGTTGGCCGGGACTTCTCAAGCGAGGGGTCGGCGTGGCTGCTTGGAGCCGGCCGTCCGATTACCGAGAGGTTTCATGGCGTCTCGCGGGAGGTGCAGGGGTCGGGCGGCCGATGCGTGCTGCTTCGCCGTGATCTGATCCCTGCGGAAGGGCTCGATTGCGCTTACGCGGACATGGCGTGGACTTTCAGCGATCTTGCAATGAAGGCGCGCAGCCTGGGTCAGCGCGCCGTCACGGTCCCGGCCGCGCGGGTCATCGATCTGGGTCTTCCGCCGGCGGCGACTTCGTTCGACGCCGGGGACGAGGCGAGATTCCGGGAGAGGTGGGGCGAAATCCTGCGGGCCGGGCACCCTCCCCCCGAGACAGAGCCCGAGGTCGCCGCGGCCCTCGCCGAAACCACGGTGCCCGCAGATGCCCGGACGCGTCGGAGCGAAGGGCGGCTGAACGTGCTCTACTTCAGCCCGTTCCCCTCGCATCCCGACAGCCACGGCAACCAAGCCACGATCCAGTCCTTCGGCCGCCGGTTCAAGGCGCTTGGTCACCGCGTCCATTTCGCCTTGCTCGAAAGCGGCATGTACGATCAGGGGGCGATCGCGGCCATGCAGTCGGCCTGGGACAGCTTCGACATCCTGCCCAATACGCGCCGCCTGTGGTCTGACGGATCGGCGATTCCGTTCGACGGCTGGTACGATGCCGGGCTGGGCGAGAACGTGCGGGTCCTCTGCAGCCGCTACAACATCGATGTGGTCTTCTGCTCGTACGTCTTCCAGTCGAAGCTCCTCGAATTCGTTCCGGCGCACATGCTGAAGGTGATCGACACGCACGACAAGATGGGCGACCGCTACGAGATGCTGAGGCGGAACGGACAGCCGCTCGAATTCTTCTCCTGCACGCCCGAGGAGGAAGGGCGGTATCTTCGACGCGCGGATGTCGTCGTCGCGCGGCGGGCGGAGGAAGCGGAATACTTCGATAGCGTCACGGGGCGGAAGAGCGCGATCGTCATTCCGCATGTGGAGGAGGCGCGCCTCGTGAGCCGCACGTTCGGGCCTGTGCGAAACGTGGGGCTCGTGGCGAGCGCGAACCGGATCAACCTGGCGATCACGCTCGACTTCCTCAAGGAGCTTGCGCGGCGGGAAGGGGGTGGAACGTTTCCCTTCACGCTGCACATCGCGGGGCAGGTGTCCGGGATGATCGGCAGACTGTCAAAGGAGGATGCTGCGTACTTCTCGCGCCCGTGGGTCAAGCTTCTCGGGTTCGTTCCCGATATCGGCGAATTCTACAGGTCTGTTGACCTTGTGGTTTCACCTGTCACCATGGGCACCGGGATCAACGTCAAGACGGTGCAGGCCATGGCATATGGGATGCCCCTCGTCACGACCGCCTGGGGCAGCAAGGGAATTGAGACGGGGCACCCGATGCATGGGTACCAGGATCTTGAATCGCTCGTGGACGGAGTCTTCCGGCTGAGGGACGACCCGGCTTCGGTCGAGGCGCTCGCCGCGGTGAGCAGGGAACGGTACGCGCGGTTCCTTGCGGAAAGCGACGGGGCGATCGAGGCGTTGTTCAAGGAGGTAAATCTAGGTGATGCTGGAATGCTTCGCATGAAACGAAAGGAATTCAAGTGAACTACGAACAGCTTACCGAAGATCTTCTCGGCTATCGACTTAGGTCGGAGCTGAAGGCTCTGAAGTTGCACTCGGTTTATGCGCCTGAATCAGCGTTCTTCAAGCGTTGCTTCGAGGCGCTCCTAAAGGTTGAACATGAATGCATCCAAGAGCTTGTGTACGATCTTGCTCGGCGGGAGGTCCCAGGCGACTTCGCTGAGTTCGGGATATTCAAGGGGGCTTGGATCAAGCGCATGTTCGAAATGACCGAGGAAGCCGGACTAAAGGATCGGCGAGTGATCGGCTTCGATAGCTTTGAAGGACTCTCTGCGCCCCATCCCGAGCACGATATCTCGTTCTGGAAGAAGGGGATGTACTCGGCTGGGGTGATGGAGGTTCGCAAGAATGTTCAGGCTGACAAGCGGCCACGGATCCGGCTTATCGAAGGTTTCTTCTCGGACTCGCTGCCGAGGCCGGAATCGCAGGCGCTTGGACCTTTCGCGTTCGCCCGAATAGATTGCGACATCTATGAGCCGACCAGGGAATGCCTCAAGTATCTGGCGCCCCGCCTTTCGCACGGCGCCATCCTTGTTTTCGACGATTGGACACATGATTTCGAGAAGGGGGAAGGAAGAGCATTTTTTGAGTGGCTCGACAGTGTGCCAAATCTCAAATTCAGGTTCCTCTTCTTGGGGCCATGGGACCATCTGCACCTTCGTGTCCTGCACCGCGACAAGCCAGACGACTTCGACAAGGAAGGCGGGCACGTCGGTCAATTAGCGTAACTGTGAGAGGGTGTAGGCAGTAGGAGTCTGTCCCGTCTTCATATGCCGCTCGGGACGGGAGCTTGCTTTCCTGTCATCCGACCTTATGTCGGGGCTGCTCACGAGGTTTCGCCTTGGCAACGGGCTGCGCTGCGCAAAGGTTGTAACGACCTTCCGCATGGGGCAAAGGAAAGGGCAGGCGCCACGGGGATGGACCGCCGGACGCTTGAACAGGTACTCTGATGCGCGATGAGGGTCAGGTGAGCGCCGGGACGACGGCAGTGGCGGGAGACTTACCGGACGCCCGGCGGACGGCAATCCGCCTCCTTAAGGAAGCGCTCCCGCCGCGCTGGAAGCTCTACGCGCTCTCCATCGTCTTCATCATCGGCACGGCCGTCATGACGGCGCAGCTGGCGCACTCCACGAAGCTCATTGTCAACGACGTCTTCGTCGCCGACGATGCGTCCGCGGCCACGCGCGTGGCCCTTCTCGTGATCTTCATCTCGCTGGCCAAGAGCCTCTTCCAGTACGGCAACTCGGTCATCCAGACGATCTTTAACCGGTCGATCAGCGCGGGCTACCAGAAGCAGATCTTCCGCAACCTGCTGGCCAAGGACATCTGGCATTTCGACCGCAAGCACGCCTCGGCCCAGATGACCGAGGTGCGGATGTACGGGGGCTCGGCGGCGAAGGCGGTTGTCGATCTGTCGAACAAGCTGCCGACCGACTTCATGATCCTGATCGGGCTCTTCATCGTCATGTTGATCCAGGATCCGCTGATGACGCTCGTCTCTTGCATCCTCCTGCCGATCATCTTCCTGCTCGTGTCGGTGCTGTCGAAGCGCATCCGTGCGATCTCGGCCACGGAGGCGCAGATGACGGGCATGTACATCGCGATCGGGGCCGAGGCCTTCAGCGGGATCAAGACGGTGAAGAGCTACAGGCTCGAGGAGAAGTCGATCCGGCGGTTCGACGACGCGCTCAAGCAGATCGAAGACCGTCTTCTCAGCATCGCGAAGGTGACCGCCGCCACCGTTCCGATCATGGAGTTCCTGGGCGGGCTCGTGATCGGGCTCTTCGTGATCTACGCGTCTTGGCAAACCATCACGCAAGGAAAGACACCCGGGGAGTTCACCGCCTTCATCACGGCGTTCCTTATGGCCTACGCCCCCGCCGAGCGGGTGTCGCACATCTGGGTCGAGGTGCAGAAGTCGCTGATCCTCGTGGGCCGGATGTACGGTCTGCTCGAGGAGGAGCCGCGGCGGACGACTGGCGGAACGCGGATGCTTGACGACGTCGAGCCGTCGATCCGCTTCGACCGGGTGTCGTTCGAGTACCTGCCGAACACGCCCGCACTGCACGAGGTGGATTTCCGGATCGCCCCGCACGAACGCGTCGCGGTCGTGGGCAAGTCGGGCGCGGGCAAGAGCACGCTCATCGACCTCGTGCTCAGATTCTACGATCCCACGTCGGGCACGGTCTCCATCGGGGACGTGTCGCTGCGGGAGGTTTCGGAGGAGTCGCTCCGGAATACCATCGCTCTCATCTCTCAGGACGTCTTCCTCTTCGACGGCACGATCCGCGAGAATATCCGGGACGGTCGACCCGATGCGACCGAGGAGGAGATCCTCGAAGCCGCGCGGCTGGCGCTGCTGGATGACCTCCTGGCCGCGCCCGAAGGGCTGAACAAGGTCGTGGGTCCCAATGGCGGCACAGTTTCGGGCGGGCAGCGGCAGCGGATCGGGATCGCGCGGGCGCTTCTCAAGCGCGCGAAGATCTACGTGTTCGACGAGGCGACGAGCGCGCTCGACGTCGAGAACGAGCGGCTGATCATGCAGAACCTGCAGAAGATGCAGGCCACGATCCTGTTCGTGACGCACCGCCATTCGACGATCAGCTACGTGGACCGCGTCATCATGCTGAGCAAGGGGCGGATCGTGGCCATCGACACGCCGAGCCGTATCTGGGAGTCGTCCGCCGAGTTTCGCAGGCTCTTCAACCTGGGCGAGGATGCCCCGCCCGGCGACGCCGCCTCAGAGGAACCCCCCACGCTCGGACGGCTGCGGGAAGCCTGATGCGGGGGACCGGCGCGCGAGGCGGTCATGGGGTTCGCTGACGCGGTGCGGGCGCGGCTCGCGCTTGCGCGCGGGGAAGCCCTCGGAGACGCAGTGCGCATCTTCTTCGCCCCGAAGGAGGAGCGGCGGAAGATCGCGGCGCGGAAGTTCCCCGGGCGGGGAATCCTCCCGGCGGGGCGCAGCCCGCGCCGAGCGGAGGGCGAGATCCCGGCGGGTCTGGTCGATGCCGCATGGTATGCCGAAGCGCAGGGCGTGGGCCGGGAGGAGGCGGAGCGCCATTTCCGCGACAGGGGGCTGGTCGCCGCGCTTGCGCCGCGGGCGGCGCTCGCCGGTCCGGACGGTCGCCGTCTCTCGGGCCGTGGAGCCGAGTTCCTGGTGCGGCTGGGGTTGCCCCTTGGTGCGGTGGCGGGGGAGCGGGGAGCCGACGGGCTCGACCCGTGGACCATAGGGAACCCGGGCGGCAAGCCGCTTGCGGTGGTCACGGCGGTCGGCACGCCGGGCGAACGGCTGCAACCGGTGGCGCCGGAGTGGGCGGAGCGGGCCGACTTCTTCGTCGTCTCGGACCTGCGGATCGACGGCTGCGCCCCGTGGCGGCCGGTGCGGCCGGTGTTCCACCACCCTGAAACCGCCCGCGTCGTGGCGTTCACGAAGATGCACCTGCCTGCCTTCTTCGGCGCATATCGAAGGGTGGTGTGGCTCGATCCCGGCGTGCTCTGCTGCGCCGACCCGGGCGGGCTGGGCGACGGCCCGAAGATGGGTTGCTTCCGCGACGCGCGGCGTTCTCCGGGAGCGGCCCTCGCCGCCGCCGGGGTTGCGGCGGCCGATCTGGTGGGCGAGATCACGGGACATGCGGCCTTCGGGCGGCCGGGGGTGCTCGACCCCTCCGTCCTGCTGGTCGACCCGTCCGACGCGCGCGTCGCGCGGCTGATGGCGAGGTGGTGGCGGTATGCGGTGCGGGGACCCGCCGAGGGTGGGCTGGCCCTCACGCTCGCCGCCGCCGACGTGACGGGCCTCGAAGTCGAGGAGCTGCCGGGGCAATCGCTGGAACGGTCGCCCCACTTCCTGCGGGGACTCCCATGAGACCGGCGACCGACATCGTGGTCCCCGTCCACAACAGTCCGGACGACGTGCGGCCGTGCCTCGACGCCGTGGCGGTGACGATGGGGCCGGAGGACAGGCTGATCATCGTCGACGACGGGTCGGCGGAGGAGACGCGGCTGATCTGCCAGACGGCGGCCGCGCGCACACGCACGGTCCTGATCCGGCGCGCCGAGGGGAGCGGGTTCGCCCGCGCGGCGAACGCGGGGCTTCGGGAGACGCGGGCGCCGGTGGTCGTGCTGCTCAACAGCGACACCATCGTGACGGAGGGGTGGTTGGACCGGCTGACGGCCTGTCTGGAGACGAACCGCCAGATCGGGCTCGCAGGCCCGCTGTCGAACGCGGGCGGCTGGCAATCCGTGCCCGACTACCTCACCGGCGGGCCGCCCAACAACGCGATCCGACACGATCACGAGACGCTCGCGGCCATCGCGGCGTGGTGCGCGGACTTCCGGAAGCGGTTTCCCGCGCCGGTGGTCGAGCAGCTGAACGGCTTCTGCCTGGCGCTGAAGCGCGAAGTTCTGGACACCGTGGGGCTGCTTGACGAGGCGGCCTTCCCGAAGGGCTACGGCGAGGAGATCGACCTTGCCTTCCGCGCGCAGGACGAAGGCTTTCTCTGCGCGGTGGCCATCGACTGCTTCGTCTACCACGCCAAGAGCAAGAGCTACACGTCCGAGGCGCGGGAGCGGCTGATCCGTGAGGGGCGCGCGGTCAATGACCGGCGGCACGGTCCACGCCGTGTGCAGGGCGCGGTGAAGGGCACGCAAGGGAACCCGATACTTGCCGCGATCCGGACCGAGGCGCGGGATGTATTTCGCAGGAACGGTTGGCTTCTCGACGAATGATTGTGCGCCGCCCGCGGTATCGGTCGGATGTGCGGCGGGGAAAGGGACGATGCCGGGCAGGTTTCTCGACAGGGTGACGGCGCTGTTGCGGCGCAAGCCGCCGACGCTGCGCGAGGCGAGCGGCACGGTGTCCCGCGTCCGGCCCGCGCCGCGCGACGAAGGCCGCGAGGCGGAGATGGACGCCAGGCCGGACACCTTCGTGCTGACGCGGATCATCGGCAACGACCTCGTGCCGCGCCACGCCGAGGGGCAGTCGCTCGCCAATCTGCGCTTCATCCTCGACCACGAGCCTCCGCTCGAGGGGTGCGAGAAGCGGTTCGTGGTGAACCGGATCCTCGACGACTCGACGCGGGAGGCCGTGGTGGCCGAGCTGACCGCGCGGGGGGTCGGGTTCACGGTCTTTCCGTTCGACTGGGGCGACTTCGCGCGGGCGGGGCACGACTTCGCGCCCTTCGCGCCGGGGTTCTTCCAATCGCCCGCGTTCGCCGGGGAGCTGGACGAGGAGCGGCAGCGGGCGCTCGTGCGGACCTATGCTCCCAAGAACCGCTACGTGATGAACAACAACGGGGCGCGGAACGCGGCGCTGGAGGACGGGCGGAGCCGCGCGAAGTGGGTGCTGCCGTGGGACGGAAACTGCTTCGTCACGGAGGGAGCCTGGGCCGAGATCCGGGCCGCCATCGCGGCGGCGAAGGGGGCGCGCTACCTGATTGTGCCGATGGCGCGGATCACGGACAACGCGCGGTTGCTGGAGCCGGGGTTCCGGCCGGAGGCGGCGGAGGAGCCGCAAGTGGTCTTCCGGGCGGATGCCGGGGAGGCGTTCGACGACCGGCAGGTCTACGGGCGGCGGCCGAAGGTGGAGCTCTTCTGCCGGCTGGGCGTGGTGGGGCCCTGGGACAACTGGCGGCTCGATCCGTGGGACATTCCTCCGCGCCCCGTCTCGCCCGAGGCGCACCGCGTGGCGCGGGGTGGATGGGTGGCACGGCTCTTCTCCGGTCAGGCGAAGGCCGAGGCCGCGGATACGGGCGGGTTCCTCAAGCGCGGGCGGCTCCGCGAGGTCGCGATCATGCGGACGATCGACCGGGCGGATGGTCTGTTCCTCCTCCGGCAGGGGTTCGGGGCGGAGGCGCCGGCGCTATACGATCCGGCGCGGGTTGCTGCCGCCGTGGAGAGCCCTGCGTGGCGGGAGGCCGTCGTGGCGCGGGCGGAGGAGGCGGTCGCGCGGCCGCCGTTCTCGGTTCTCGACAAGACCACGACTGGCCCCAGCGGCGATCCGCACGACTACTGGCACCCCGCGCCCTACTGGTGGCCTGATCCGCGGAAGGCGGACGGGTTGCCGTATGTCAAGAAGGACGGGGAGCGGGTGCCGGGCACGCGTCTCTTCGAGGCGGGGCACGAGGCGTATGACCGCACGCGGCTCCAGTGGCTGTTCGAGGACACGACGCATCTGGCAATGGCGTGGCGGGCCACGGGGGAGGCTCGGTTCCGGGAGCGGGCCTTGCGGAACCTCCGGACGTGGTTCTGCGATGAGGCGACGCGGATGACTCCGTCACTGGCCTACGCGCAGGTGCGGATGGGGCATGACGGGAACCGGGGGCAGTCCTACGGGATCATAGAGGGGAAGGACTTGTACTTCCTGCTGGATGCCGTGCGGCTTCTGGGGCCTTCTGCGGAGGCCGAGGGGGTGCGGGAGTGGCTGCGGGCGTATCTGCGCTGGCTGAACGAGAGCCCGCAGGGGCAGGTCGAGGTGCGGGCGCGGAACAATCACGGGGTGGCCTACGATCTGCATGTCGCCGCTGTGGCGGCGTTCCTGGGGGAGGCGGAGGCGCTGGTGGAGGTGCGGCGCCGGGCGATGACCCGGTTGCGGGACCACGTTTCGCCGGACGGGCGGCAGCCGCACGAGATGGACCGGACCCTGACGCAGCATTACACCGCGTTCAACCTTCAGGTCTGGCTCGACCTCATGGCGCTGTTCGAGCGGGTGGGGTTCGTCGCCTGGGCGCCGGAGGACACGGCCCTCCTGCGGCGGGCGGCGGACTGGGTGCTGGCGGAAAGCGACAAGGGATGGCGGCATCCGCAGATCCAGCCGTTCGACGCGCGGCGGCTTGACCCGATCCGGGCGGCGTTCGGGATCGTGCCGGTCGATCCGGGGGCGGTGCCGGTGATGTTCCACCCCGATGATGGCGTGCCGCCCTATTGGGAGCTTGTCGCGCCCGCGGGCTGGCGCGGCTGACGGCGATGCGGACGATCTTCCACATCGGTCTGCCCAAGACGGGGACAACGACGCTGCAGAACTCGCTCCACGGGGCACGGGGGGCGCTCGCAGCGCAGGGGATTCTCTACCCGACGCTCGAGAGGTTCGGGCACCTGAATCAGCATCCGCTGATCCTGAGCGTCCTGCCGCCCGAGAAGCTGCCGCGCCAGTTCCGGTTCAAGGGCGCGGGGTCGCGCGACCGGCTGGCGGACGCGGCGGTCAGGAGCGTGGCCGAGGAAATCGCGGGCGCCGGGGCACGTCAGCTCCTCCTGTCGTCGGAGTACTTCTCGCGCGAGTTCACGGGCGAGGAGCTTGCGCGGATGCGGACGCTGCTGGCGCGGTTCGGCGTGACGGAGCTGACGTTCAGCGTCTACGTCCGCCGGCCTTCGGCGCACTACCTGTCGCTACTCACGCAGTCGTTGCGGCATTCGGCGACGCTCGCTCCGCCCGCTCCGTTCGGCGTCCGCGCCCGCATCGGCGCCCTGCGGGGGGCCTTCCCAACGGCGCGGATCGTGCCTGCGGTCTTCGGGCGGGAGGTGCTGGCCGGGGGAGACATCGTCGCCGACTTCGTGACGCGGTTCCTCGGGCCTCTGGGCGTCTCCCCGGTGGAGGTGCCGGCACTGCCGGAGGCCAATGTGTCGGTGTCGGGGGAGAGCACCGAAATCCTGATGGCGTTCCGGCGGGATGCCTTTCCGGGACGCGACAACCGGCCCGAACGCGCCTCTGCCGCGCTGTTCGAGACGTTGGCCGCGATCGAGGCGCGGATCGGGGTGCGACGGCCCGAGCTGCGGGCGGAGGTGGCCGCCTGGCTCGATGCGGCGGACGAGAGTGTGGCGTGGCTGGCCGAGGACTATGGCCTCTCCTTTCCGGGGCTCGAGCCGGGCGAGGTGCCGCCGCGGCCGGAGATGCGGCAGCTCGGGGATGTGATCGCGATCGACCCCGCCTACCGCGCGCAGCTTCTTGAGGAGCTGGCGCGCAGTCCCTGGGCATGGTGGCCTTGGAGGCGCCGGTGGGTCACGTCGCTCGCGGCCGGGAAGACGCCGGGGCGGGTTCTGCCCTGGGTCTGAGCGTCAGCCGAAGGAGCGGGCGAAGGCGGCTTCCGCCAGCGGGTCGGGGCGGAGGCCGGAGCGTTCCTCTCCGCTGCGGGGGATCTTCCACGAGGTCGAGATGCCGCGGCAGTGGAGGAAATGCAGTTCGTCGGTCTTGAAGAAGTTCCGCCCGATCTTCTCGTGGCTGTGGACCGAGAGGCAGCCGCGGCCGAGGACGCTGCCGGGGACGTAGACGTACTTCGTGGGGCAGAGCTTCTCCGCCGGGTCGATCAGGATGTGGTCGGCGTGGCGGAGGGGGCGGTCGGTGGGGCTTGCGTAGTGCCAGCTGCCGCGGAAGGTGGCGTAGCCCCAGCGGCGCGCGATGTCGTAGGCGGTCCGCTCGCCCGTGCGGACGACAAGTTCGTCCACGTCCGCATTGATGACGCCGATGGCATTCGGGAAGAAGCGGTCGCGGGCGAGGTTGAGGAGCGTGGTCTGGAGGAACTTCGCGTCGTCCACGCCCTTCTCGAACTGGAACGGGCCCCAGGGGAGCGGCGAGTCCAGCACCTGCGCGGTGGCGTAGCCGGGGACGGACCGCGTGGCGGCGAGGAGGTCGGCCGAGGTGTAGTCCGTGCTGCCGTTGTTGGTGATGAGCGCGGCATCCGCGCCGTGTTCGCGATGGTGGAAGAGGAGCCAGTCGCGCACCCACTCCAGCCGCTCGTTGCGGAGCATGGTGTAGACGACGCGGCGGCCGTCGAAGGGGGCGGAGTTCCCCGAAGCCACGGGAAGCGTGACGGTGCCGAGGGCGGGGGACGTAAGGGTGACCTCAGCCGGGGGTGCGCCCTTGTGGGGGAGGTCCAGCGTCTCGAACCGTCGCCAGGTCCGGCGGCGGGGGAGGGGGACGGGGCGGCCGTCGATCTTCACCTCGGCCCCGGAGATCAGGGGCCAGAGGTTGAAGGTGCGCGGAAGGTAGAGGCGCACCTTTCCGGGCATCGCCACCGCTTCGTAGACGAGCGTGCGGTCGTCGTAGCGCGTCCAGCCTTCGTGGGCGGGGTTCTCCGCCCGCGGGGGCAGGTCGCGACGGAGGGGCTGGTCCTCGGGCAGGCGCAACGCGGCGAGGGTGTGGATCATCGCCGTTCCGGCTCCGCCCCGAAGAGGAGGATGCGGCCACGGGCGAGCTCGATGTCGAGCCGCATCCACCAGATGAAGAAGTAGGTGGCTAACTTCAGGGGGATGGAGAAGCCTTCGACCCGGGCGAGCTGGCCGATCTGGCGCGTGGGCGGGAGGAGCCGCTTGAGGAGCTTGAAGAGCCAGCTGGGGAAGAGGCGGAGGCGGCCCTTGGCGGCGATCTCGCGGTTCAGCATCGCGCCTGCGATCCGACGGCGCTTGCGGAGGATCTCGCCCGCGGTGCGCGGCGGGTGGGTGACGGCGGCGCCGACCGCGTAGCCGATGGCGAAGCCCGCAGCCTCGGCGCGGAGGCCCCACTCCTTGTCGCCGCCCGAGTAGTGGGCGTCGTCGAACGAGCCGACGGCGGCGAGCACGTGCGCCCATGTGCCCATGTTGGCGGTCGGCGCCCAGCCGGCGGCCACGTACTTCTCCTGCGGGAAGGCGAAGGCGGCTTCGTAGACGTCGGCGACGGTGGGCGCGGGGCTGGGCGCGATGTCGATGCGGCCGCCGAGGCGGGAGGTATCGGGGTGCGCGTCGAGGAAGGCTGCGGCCTCCCGCACCCATGCGGGGTCCGCGACGCAGTCGGAGTCGGTGAAGAGCACGATCTTTCCCCGTGCCTCGGCGAGACCGGCGTTGCGGGCCGCGTAGGAGCCCTTCTTGGCTTCCGTCAGCACCCGGGCATTCGGGGGGAGGCGGAGAGAGGCGGGGGGGGCTTCGCCGGGGTCGTTGTTGACGACGATCACCTCGAACCCGCCTGCGGGCGGTTCCTGCCGGTCGAGAGAGGCCATCAGAAGTGCCAGCCTGTCCCAGTCGCGAAAGGTCGGGACGATGACCGACACGCGAGGGGCAGGTGCGTCAGGCAAGGTCGCTCCACCTGAGCTGCTGGTTGCGCTTCACGGCGCGGGTGAGGCGCCTGCCCACGACCTTGTCGAAGTCGTAGGCGGCGATCTCCCCCGATCCCGGGCGGCGCGCCCAGATGTCGGCCTCTCCGATCACGTGCCCCTCGGGCAGGTCGAGGTCCGCCACGACCGACCCGCGCGCGAAGCGGTAGACGTCTTCCTCGGGCGCGGTGCGCTCCTTGGGGTTGCGGAGCGCGGTCCAGATCTCGCGGCTCCGGTCGATGAGAAAGCGCAGTTGGGTGGGATCCATGGAACAGGAGATGTCGGGACCCTTGCGATAGCGCGTGTCGGTGTAGTGGCGTTCGAGGATGCAGGCACCGAGGGCGACTGAGGCGAGCGCCATCTCGGGGCCGATCGAGTGGTCGGAGAAGCCGACGACAGCCTTCGGGAAGGCTCGGCGCAGTTCCGTCACCCCCTGCAGCGAGACGATCTCCGGCGGCGACGGGTAGAGGTTCGTGCATTCGAGGAGCGCGTAGTCGATCCCCGCCTGATCCAGGATGTCGACGGAGGCGCGGATCGTCTCGATGGTCTGCATGCCGGTCGACAGGATCACCGGCTTCCCCTTCCGCGCGATGTGGCGGATGAGGGGGAGGTTGTCGGCCTCGCCCGAGCCGATCTTGTAGGCGGGCACGTCCAGCGTCTCGAGGAAATCCGCCGCCGCGCGGGAAAACGGCGTCGAGATCCAGATCAGCCCGAGACCTTCGGTGTAGCGCTTCAGCTCCGCCTCGTCCTCGCGCGACAGCGCGCAGCGCTCCATCACGTCCCAGATCGACACGTCGGCGTTCGGCGGGAAGATCGCCTTGGCCTCCTCGGTCATCTCGTCCTCGACGATATGGGTCTGGTGCTTGATCATCTCGCAGCCGGAGAGCGCCGCCAGCCGCACCATCTCCTTCGCGACGCCCAGGTCGCCGCCGTGGTTGATCCCGATCTCGGCGATGACGAGCGGCGGGTGGTCGGGGCCGATGGCGCGGTCTCTGATCTTCATGGGGCATCCCTGATGCGTCCCGCCAGCCTCTATACGACCCCGCGGGCGGGTTCAAAGCCCTCCGACGTTGCAATGCAGGCCGAGGACGGGCAAGAGGCGCACCATGCGCCGCCTGATCGACAGATTTCGCCGCTGGGAACGGAAGTTCCACGACTCGTTCAAGGGCGAGATCGTGACGGAGCAGGACCGCCGTCGCTCGCTCGCCTATGTCGCCTGGATCGACCACGGCATCCTCCGCGCGCTCTGGCACAACTTTCACGAGATCGCGCCGGGCGTGTTCCGGTCGAACCATCCCGACCACCGGCGTCTCACGCGCTACGCCGCGCGCGGCATCCGCACGGTCCTGACTTTCCGGGGCGAGGTCACGAAGCCCTTCCACCGGCTCGAGGAGGAAAGCTGCGCCGCGCTCGGACTCGATCTCCACCGGATCCGGATGACCGCGCGCGATGCGCCACGGCGCGAGGCGCTGCTCCAGCTGCTCGACTTCTTCGACACGGCCCCCCGGCCGTTCCTGATGCACTGCAAGTCCGGCGCCGACCGCACCTCTCTTGCCAGCGCGCTCTACCTCATCCACGCCGAAGGCGCGTCGGTGGCCGCGGCGCGCGCCCAGATGTCGCCGCGCTACATCCACTTCCGCTGGACCGCGACGGGGGTTCTGGACGAGGTGCTCGACGCCTACGAGGACCGCCTCGCGCAGGGACCGATCAGCCTGCGCGACTGGATCGCGACAGGATACGACCGCGACGCCATCGCCCGCCGGTTCACGCGGCGTCGGCTCTTCCGGGGAGCGGCAGCTCGAGAGGAACGCGACCGGTAAGAATCGCCCGCGCGCCCGGCCCGAGCAGTCGTGCAAAGACCGGATCGGTCCACCTGAGCCCGCCCGTGTAGGTGCCGTAGGCGGGCAGGATGGCCCGCGCGCCGTCGTGGAGGAAGCAGGGGCGCGAGACGCGGCCCGCCCGGCCCGTCACGCTGGCTTTCGGATGATAGTGCCCCGACACTTCGCCCGTCTCCCCGGCTTGCGCGACATGCCGGAAGACGATCGGCCCCTCCCGGAACTCCGCCCGGTGCGTGCCCCCCGGCGCCCCGCGCCCGGCGTCGTGGTTGCCCTCGATCCACACCCAGCGCCGCCCGGCCTGCATCCGCGCGAGCCAGAGCGCCGTATCCTCCGCGATCTCCCCCGCCGCCAGATCGTCGTCGAAGCTGTCGCCAAGGCAGACGACCGTGCCGGGTCCCGTGGCGGCGATGTCGGCGTCGAGCCGGGTGAGCGTGTCCACCGTCTCGTACGGCGGAAGCACCGCGCCCCCCCCGCGCGCCGGCCGGAGGCACTTGCCGAGATGGAGGTCCGACACGCAGAGGAGCCCCGACTCCTCCCACCACAGCGCGCCCGAGGGCAGTGCGGCGAGGGTGACACCGGAGAGGCGGAAGCGAACAGGGTTCATGCTTCGTTCCTGCCGCATTTCGAGATGAGCCGCAAGACCGCGCCTCGTGACTTGATCTCCGGTCAGATCAGGATGCGATGGGCTTCAGGAAGCTTGAACACTTCCTCGGGCCACTCCTGTCGCCAGTCCAGCTTCTGAATCGGCGCGGTGAGAAGCGCGGTCTCCACTGCCCGGCGAAAATCCTCGCCAAGCTCCCGGCGCGCGTTCTGGATACTGTGCGAGAACTCATGCAGCCGATAGGGCATCCTGCTGACGATCTCGGCTGCGGCAGGATCGTCTACGGTCAGTTTCATCATGAGGTAATGAAGCCAGAAATATGGATAGAACCCGCTTTGCATCCCCTCGGGAGATACGGGATAGAGAAGGTCCTGACGCCACTGATTGTAGAAGGAAAGGAACTTTGGCCCCTTCTCGGAATCTACCATAGCTTTCAGGATCAGCCGTTTCCCCGGCGGGTGCTGAGGTTGAAGCCAGCCAGGGTAAGCGAAGAGTCTGCGCGAGCGAAACCAATAGGCGCGCACCATGTCGTCCAGCGCCTCAATGAACCGGTTTCCGGGTTCAGCAAGGATAAGGTATGTCGCCAGCCGCCAGTGTCTCGGTGCGGCCATGTAGACGAAGAAACCGGCGGGACTCAGATAGCTGTCCGACCAGGCCGACAGCGGCAGGGCTGGAAGGACGGTCGCATCGGTCCACACGCCGCCGTGTTGTCGCAGCAGCCTGATGCGGAGGATGTCCGACAGCGCCTGGACGGGAAGAGAGGCAGGGTCAACGGCCAAGCCGGTGAGGACGCTTCGGATACTGCTGGCGTCGTGGACCACAAGTTCGTGATCGGGGTTCAGCTGCTCCCATCTTAACAGACACCGCTGGACAGCCTCGGGAGCATTGGCGCGACCGCTGTCCCAGTACGAGAAAATCTTCATCCGCCGCGCTCCTTGTTCGGTAACGGTCCGCAGACAGCCCGACGGACCCTGCGTAGGGGAAGCGGCGCCCTCTGCACAGCATGAGTCCCGATGTGGCTGTTGCTTGTTCTTGAAAAAGTTCCGATCTGAGGTCTGCCCATGTTTTGGAGCGCACCCTTCCGAAATGCCTGCCTCACTGGTGGAAGCCGCCTGCCCGCGTTGCAGAGGCGCGTCATTTCCTGCTAACGACACGGCGCGCGGATGAAGACGTCCGCGGCGCATCGGCAACGACGGGAATCACATGCAGATCGAGGAGCTCGGCCTTCCGGGCGTCAGGCTCATCGCCCCCGCGGTCTTCCGCGACGCGCGCGGCAGCTTCAGCGAGACGTGGAACCGCAAGCGGCTTGCCGACGCAGGCATCGACCTCGACTTCGTGCAGGACAACCATTCCGTCTCGGCCGTCGCCGGCACGATCCGGGGCCTCCACTTCCAGGCGCCGCCCCGCGCGCAGGACAAGCTCGTGCGCTGCGTGAAGGGCCGGATCTGGGACGTGGCGGTCGACATCCGCAAGGGCTCGCCCACCTATGGCCGCTGGGTCGGCGCGGAGCTTTCGCCCGAGAACGGGCAGCAGATCCTGGTGCCGAAGGGCTTCCTCCACGGGTTCGTGACGCTCGAGCCTGAGACGGAGGTGCTCTACAAGTGCACCGACGTCTATGCGCCCGAGAGCGACGGCGCGGTGCTCTGGTCGTCCTGCGGGATCGACTGGCCCTTCCGCGGCGAGCCGGTCCTGTCGGCCAAGGACGCCGGCGCGATCCCCTTCGACGACTTCGAAAGCCCTTTCGACTGGGAGCGCCCGCAATGAAGATCCTCGTCACCGGCGGCGCCGGGTTCATCGGGTCGGCCGTCGTGCGCCTCGCCGTGGCGCGGGGGCACGAGATCGTCAATGTGGACGCCCTGACCTACGCCGCCTGCCTCGACAACGTGGCCGAGGTCGCCCGCCGGAACACCTACGCCTTCGAAAAGGCCGACATCCGCGATCGCGCGGCGATGGACCGGATCCTGTCGCACCACCGTCCCGACGCGATCATGCACCTTGCGGCCGAGTCCCACGTCGACCGTTCGATCGACGGCCCCGGCACATTCATCGAGACGAACGTGACCGGCACCTACACGCTGCTCGAGGCCGCGCGGGCCTATTGGGTCGCGCAGGGCCGGCCGGAGGGTTTCCGCTTCCACCACATCTCGACCGACGAGGTGTTCGGCTCGCTCGGGCCCACGGGCAAGTTCACCGAGGAGACGCCCTACGATCCCCGTTCGCCCTACTCCGCGTCGAAGGCGGCTTCCGACCATCTCGTCCGCGCGTGGGGAGAGACCTATGGCCTGCCCGTCGTGCTCACGAACTGCTCGAACAACTACGGTCCCTACCATTTCCCCGAGAAGCTGGTCCCGGTCGTGATCCTGAACGCGCTCGAGGGCAAGCCGATCCCGGTCTATGGCGAGGGGCTGAACGTCCGGGACTGGCTCTATGTGGAGGACCATGCCGACGCGCTCCTCCTCGTCCTAGAGAAGGGCGCGGTGGGCCGCAGCTACAACATCGGGGGCGAGAACGAGGCGCGGAACATCGACCTCGTCCGCACGATCTGCCGGCTTCTCGACGCCCGGCGCCCCGATGGCGCGCCCCATGACCGGCTGATCACCTTCGTCTCGGACCGGCCGGGGCACGACCTGCGCTATGCCATCGACCCCACGCGCATCCGCGAGGAACTGGGCTGGCGGCCGTCCGTTACGCTCGAGGAAGGGCTGGCGCGGACCGTGGACTGGTATCTCGACAACGAAGCGTGGTGGCGCCCGCTGCAGGCGCGGTCGGGCGTGGGCCAGCGGCTGGGCCTCGTCTCGACATGAGCGCAAGGCGACCGGGGGTCGTCCTGCGATGGGTCCCCTCCGACGGCGGAGGCTGGCAGCCCATCGTGCACCTCGTCGCGCTGGCCGAACGGTTTCTCGCCGCCGAGATCCGTCCCATTGCCTCGGACCGCGGATCGCCGCTCAGGCGCCTCGCGCGCGGGGTTCTTGCGCCCGCGTCCGGTGGCGAGGAGGTGGTGATCTACCTTGTCTTCCATCCCCGCCACATCAAGACCATCGTCGGAGATTCGAGTTTCGGCCGCCCTGCCGCGCTTCGCGTCCTGTGGATCGTGGACAGCTTCTGGACCGAGGAGGTCCCGCAGCGGCTCCTGCGCAACTTCGACCGCGTCGTCTACATGCAGACGCAGGATGCGGCGTTCTACGAACGTGTGTCGAACGGCCGGGCCCTGTGCGTCCCGTGGGGTGCGGACGTGCTGGACCTTGGCGGTGCCGGCGCCGCGCGGGCCATCGACGTGCTCAGGATGGGCCGGCAACCCCCGGACTGGGAGGACGATGACCGCACGTCCCTGGCCGCGCAGGCCCGTGGGCTGACGTTCCACGGCAGGCCGCCGATGGATCTGCCCTATGCCCAGCTGATGGAAATCTACCGCCGGTCCCGCGTCGTCGTCGCCTTTTCAAACCTCGCGGCGCCGGCGCGGCACACGCATCCGACGAAGGCCTACTTCACGGGTCGGTGGACCGACGCGCTCGCGAACGGGACGACGGTCGCGGGACTCCATCCGCTCGAGGACAGGGGCGTGGCGGACCTGCTGTGGGACGGCGCCCTCCTGTCCCTGGGGCGCATCGACCTCGAGGAGAACCTTGCCGAGATCGAGAGGGCGGCGCGGGCCTGGACGCCCGACGTGGCGCGGCACAACCACCGCATGGCGATGGAACGGCTGGACTGGCGCTGGCGGCTTCGGGATCTGGCGGCATGGCTCGGCCTGACCGCCCCCGCTCTGGACGCGGAGCTCGATCGCCTCGCCGGGCGCGTCGAGAGCCTGCGGGAGGCATGAAGATGTCCGGTTGCATTCGCCTCCGCGATCCTTTCGACTGCCTGCGCCAAGGCACGGTGACACCACGAGGGAGGCTCGGATGACGAAGCGCAAGGGCATCATCCTGGCGGGAGGCTCGGGCACCCGGCTCTACCCGATCACCATGGCGGTGTCGAAGCAGCTCCTGCCGCTCTACGACAAGCCGATGATCTACTATCCCCTCAGCGTCCTGATGCTGGCGGGCATCCGCGAGATCGCGATCATCACCACGCCGGACGACCAGTCCCAGTTCCAGCGCCTGATGCGCGACGGGAGCCAGTGGGGCCTGAGGCTCGAATGGATCGTCCAGCCTTCGCCCGACGGGCTCGCGCAGGCGTATCTGCTGGCAGAGGATTTCCTCGCCGGCGACGCCTCGGCCATGGTTCTCGGCGACAACATCTTCTTCGGCCACGGGCTCCTCAAGCTCATGGCGCGCGCCGAGGAGAGGCCGCAGGGCGCGACGGTCTTCGGCTACCGCGTGGCCGACCCAGAACGCTACGGCGTGGTGGACTTCGACGGCGACCGCGTGCGCGGCATCGTCGAGAAGCCGAAGGTCCCGCCGTCGGATTATGCCGTCACGGGGCTCTACTTCATGGACGGCACCGCGCCTGCGCGGGCGAAGACGGTGGAGAAGTCCGAGCGGGGGGAGCTCGAGATCACCTCGCTTCTCGAGACCTACCTGCGGGACGAACAACTCACCGTCGAACTGATGGGCCGCGGCTACGCCTGGCTCGACACCGGGACCCATGCCTCGCTTCTGGATGCGGGCAACTTCGTCCGCACGCTCGAGGAGCGGCAGGGCGTGCAGATCGGCAGCCCCGACGAGATCGCCTTCGAAAAGGGCTGGATCGACCGCGAGGCCCTGCGCGAGGCAGCGGACCGCTACGGCAAGAGTGTCTACGGCGCGCAGTTGAAGCGGCTTCTCAAGGGGCATTGAGCCGCACCCGGCGGCGACCCCTTGCCCTGCTGCCTTGACCCGGATCAAGTCGGATCGGTCCACAACCCGCTACCTCTGCCGGACATGCCATGGGGAGCCCTGACCGGTGACGCTCGCTGCCTTCCTCTTCGCCGTTCTGGCTCTTCTGCTCGCCCCGGGGCCGACGAACACGCTGATGGCGGTCGCGGGGGCGCAGGGCGGGCTGGGTCGCGTGGCGCGGTTCCTGCCGGCCGAACTTGGCGGATATCTGGCGGCGATCCTCCCGCTCGCCATCGCGGGCGCAGAGGTGCTGGAGCGGTTTCCGACGGCCGGCGTGGCGCTGAAGCTCGCCGCGGCGGTCTGGGTCATGCTGCTCGCCGTACGTCTCTGGGGGATCGGCGGCAGCGCGGCGACCGCACGGGTCAGCGCGCGGCGCGTGTTCGTCACGACGCTCCTGAACCCCAAGGCGATCATCTTCGCTCTGATCCTGCTGCCGCAGCCCGCGGACCCGGAATTTCTTCCGCGGCTTGCGCTGTTCTGCCTGACGGTCGCCTGCGTCGCGCTCCTGTGGGGCGCGGCGGGTGTGTTCGCGCAGGGCGGCGGCCGCATCCGGGTGGTGGAGCGGATCGCGTCGGTCTGGCTCGCGCTCGTGTCGGTCACGCTCGTGCTCGGGGTCGTCCAGGTCTGAGTGCGGATCGATCCGGCGTCGCACCTTGACTTGCCTCGGCGGCTGGGGGACCGTCGACCCGGAGAAGAGCGCGCACGACGCGCCGGGGAGGATCGATCCATGAGGAGAGGCGCCGTGTGCCGCTGTCCCGCGCGCGGGAGCCGCCCCTGATGGCGCGCGTCCTCTGCGTGGGGAGCTCGGTCGTCGATTTCGTCTTCCGCCTCGACGCGCTGCCCTCGCGGCCCGAAAAGCTCCGCGCGTCCGAGGCGCGGATGGTCGGCGGCGGCTGCGCCGCGAACGCCGCCGTCGCGGTCGCCCGGCTGGGTGGGGAGGCCTGGCTGGCCGCGCGGCTGGGCGATGACGCCATCGGCTGGATGGTCGTGGACGGCGTGGAGGCCGAAGGCGTGGATTGCGCGCTCGTGCGGCTGACGCCCGGAGGGCGCTCCGCCTTCTCCTCGGTCTACGTTGATGCCGATGGAGAGCGTCAGGTCGTCAGCTTCCGGGGCGAGGCGCTTGACGACAGCCCGAACCTCATCGCGGGTGCGCCGCCGGTGGACGCCGTTCTGGCCGACACGCGCTGGGTGCCCGGCAACCTCGCTGCGCTGGAGCTTGCGCGGGCGCGGGGCATTCCCGGCCTGCTGGATGCCGAAGCGCCGATCGACCCCGCGCTTCTGGCGACGGCGAGCCATGTGGCCTTTTCCCGGCAGGGGCTCGGGTCGCTGGCGGACGGATCGCCCGCCGAGGCGCTTGCCGCGCTGGACCTCGCGGCCTGGGCCTGCGTGACGGACGGCGCCGAGGGCGTCCACGTCCGGGGCGGCCCGCACATCCCTGCGCCGCGGATCGACCCGGTCGACACGCTCGGCGCCGGAGACGTCTGGCACGGCGCCTTTGCGCTGCGTCTTGCCGAAGGGGCGGAGGAGGGGGAGGCGATCCGTTTCGCCAACACCGCCGCGGCGCTCAAGTGCACCCGGCCCTGGGGGCGCGAGGGCTGCCCCACCCGGGCCGAGACCGACCTGTTCCTGAAGGAGACCGCCTGATGCAGCTCACCCCCGGCAAACTCTGGGGCCTGCGCCGCATGGCCGACGAAAGGGGCATCTTCCGGATGACCGCCGTCGACCAGCGCCCGCCGATCAAGGCACCCATCGCCAGGGCTCTGGGCTTGCCCGAGGCGCCGTGGGAGGAGGTCGCGCGCTTCAAGGGCCTGCTGATCGAGACGCTTCAGGGACCGTCCACCGCCATGCTGCTCGACCCGTCCTATGCGGTGCCGCATGCGCTCGACCGGTTGTCGCCCGCGAAGGGCCTCATCGTGACGCTGGAGGATTCGATCTTCCGCGACACGCCGGGCGGGCGCCTCTCGTCGGACATCGACGACTGGTCCGTGGCCAAGATCAAGCGGATGGGCGGCGATGCGGTGAAGGCGCTCGTCTGGTATCGGCCCGATGCCGACCGCAACGTGATCCGCCAGCAGCGCGACTACGTCGCCCGCGTGGGCGAGGAGTGCGCGCGGTTCGACATTCCGTTCCTTCTGGAACTGCTCGTCTATCCGCTCCAGGGGGAGAACGGACAGACGCAGGACTACGTCGAGCAGCCGGGAAAGAAGGCCGATCATGTGCTGGCGTCCGTCGCGGAATTCGCGAAACCCGATTACCGGGTCGATGTCTTCAAGCTCGAAAGCCCCGTGCCGGCGGAGGAGGCGGACGGGTCCGACGCCGTGCAGAAGCTCTTCGACGAGATGGGGCGGCTTGCCGGGCGGCCCTGGGTGATGCTGTCGGCGGGTGCGGGCAAGGAGGCTTTCGCGCGGGTTCTGGAGCACGCCTTCCGGGCGGGCGCGTCCGGCTTCCTCGCGGGTCGTGCGATCTGGGCGGAAGCCTTCGCGGCCTATCCGGATTGGGCGAGACTCGAGGCTGGGCTTCGTGGTGAGGCGCTCACCTACCTGTCCGACATCGGCGCTATGGCGGACCGGGAGGCGGCGCCGTGGCACCTGCATCCCTGCTGGGGCGAAGGCGGCGCCCGGTTCCGCCCTGCCAACGCGAGCTTCCGCCACCGCTACGCGGGGATGTGACGATGCGGATCGGTATTCTCCCCCTCGGCCGCCCGACCTTCGACGTCCCCTTCGCCGAGGAGCGGCTGGCTGCGATGCTCTCCCTTCTCGACCGGACGGGGGCGGAGATCGCGGGTCCGCGCGCGCTCCTTTTCGACGCGGAGGCGACGAAGGCGGCGCTGGCGGACCTGCGCGGGGCGGGGATCGACCGGCTCCTGATCCTCCAGGTCACCTTCACCGACGCCTCGATGACTGTGGCGGCTTCGACCGCCATCGACGTGCCGCTCCTGATCTGGGCGGTGCCCGAGCCGCGTCTTGGCGGCCGGCTGCGGCTCAACGCCTTCTGCGGGCTGAACCTCGCCTCTCACGCCCTGGGGCTCAACCACGTCCCCTTCGGCTGGCTCTACCGCGAGCCGTCCACGGACGCGCTGCCGGACGTGCAGGCGCTTCTCGCCGGCGGACGTCCCTCCGGGCGGCTCGATGCGATGCCTGTCGGAGAGGCGACGGAGGCGGGGCGCTCCATCGCCGCCCGGGTCAGCGGGAAGCGCATCGCGCGGATCGGAGAGCATCCGGTCGGCTTCGACACCTGCGCCTATTCCGAGGACGAGATGCGCCGGCTCGCGGGCGTGGAGGTGGACGCCTTCCCGCTCGAGACGCTGTTCGGCACGGCCAGAGCGGCGGACGCCGGGGCGGTCGACGCGATCCGGGCGGACGCCGCTTCTGCGCTCGCGAACCTCGACGCGGTCGATCAGACACAGCTCGACCGCTCCCTCCGCCTCCGCCGCGCGCTTGACGTGCTGCGGGAGAGCGGCGGCTACGACGCCTTCGCGATCCGCTGCTGGCCCGAGACGTTCACGGAGTATGGCGGCGCGGTCTGCGGGCCTGCGGGGATGCTCGGAGAGGCACGTGTCCCCTGTGCCTGCGAGGCGGATGTGATGGGGGCGCTCACGCAGCTCGTCCTGATGGAGGTCGCGGAGGCGCCCGTGTTCCTCACCGACCTCGTCGACATGGATGTGGACGACGACACGGGCGTTGTCTGGCACTGCGGGCAGGCGCCGATGTCGATGCGCGACCCCGACGTGGAGGCGCGGGCGACGATCCACACGAACCGGAAGATGCCGCTTCTGTTCGAGTTCCCGCTGAAGCCCGGGCGGGTGACGCTCATGCGGGTCAGCCGCGCCTTCGGCGAGACGAAGATGGTGATCGCGGGGGCGGAGATGCTGAAGCGGCCCATGGCGTTCACGGGGACGTCCGGGGTGATCCGCTTCGACGGGGGCACGGCGCGGGCGCTTCACGATATCGTCGCGTCGGGGCTCGAACACCACATGGCGCTTGCCTATGGCGACCATCGCATGCTTCTGCGAGAGACGGCCGCGGCGATGGGCCTGGGCGTTCTGGAGCTCTGACATGGTGAGATACGGGATCATCGGGTCCGGCATGATGGGGCAGGAGCACATCCGGAACATCCGGCTTCTCGACGGCGCGGCGATCACCGGGATCGCGGACCCGAACGAGCAGATGCGGACCTCGGCGCTGTCCGCCGCCGGCGGCGGGGCGAGGGTGTTCGCCGACTACCGCGAGCTTCTGTCGGCGGACCTGTGCGACGCCTACGTCGTCGCCTCCCCGAACGATGCGCACCACGGGCAGATGCTGGACCTCCTGCCGGGCAACAAGCCGGTGCTGGTGGAGAAGCCGCTCTGCACCACCTCGGCCGACTGCCGGGACGTGATCGCCCGCGTGAACGGGCGGACGGCACCCGTGTGGGTGGCGATGGAATACCGCTACATGCCGCCGGTGGAGCGGCTGCGGACGGAACTGGCGAAGGGCCGGGCGGGGACGCCGCGGATGATCGCGATCCGGGAGCACCGGTTTCCGTTCCTCGAGAAGACCGAGAACTGGAACCGCTTCGCCGCCCGCACGGGCGGGACGCTTGTCGAGAAGTGCTGCCACTTCTGGGACCTCATGCGGCTGCTGGCCGCCTCCGATCCGGTGCGGGTCTATGCGAGCGGAGCGATGGACGTGAACTTCGTAGGCGAGGCCTACGAGGGGCGCACCGCCGACATCCTCGACAACGCCTTCGTCGTGGTGGACTTCGCGAACGGGATGCGCGGGATGCTTGACCTGTGCATGTTCGCCGAAGGCTCGCACTGGCAGGAGGTCGTCTCGGTCACCGGGGACGTGGCCCGCATCGACGCCTGTGTACCGGGGCCGGCGCGCTTCGCGCCGGGGGGCGTGGAGCGGCATTCGGAGCTTCACATCTCGGATCGGAAGACGAAGCGGGTCACGAAGTCCCGCATCCATGTGGACGCGGCGATCCTGCGGGCAGGCGACCACCACGGCTCGACCTTCTTCCAGCACCGGAAGTTCTTCGACCTTGTCCGCACGGGCCACGGCCAGCCCGAGGTGACGCTGGAGGACGGGCTCTGGTCCGTCAGCGTGGGCGAGGCCGCCGAGTTGTCCGCCCGCACCGGGCAGGCCATCACCCTGGAGGCAGCATGACCGAGGTATTCGGAACACTCCCCGACGGGCGGGAGGTTCACCGCGTCCGCATCGCGGGCGGCGGGCTCACGGCGTCCGTGCTGACTTACGGCGCGGTGTTGCAGGACCTGCGGCTGGCGGGGCATGCGCCCGCGCTGGTGCTGGGGTTCGATGACATGGGCTCCTACCTCGCCCATTCGCCCTACTTCGGGGCGACGGCGGGGCGCTGCGCGAACCGCATCAGGGGGGCGACGTTCGATCTGGACGGTCAGACGCACCGCACGGACCCGAACGCGCTCGGCCGCCACACGCTTCACGGCGGGGCGGACGGCACGGGCAAGCGGCTCTGGACGCTGGGCGAGGTCACCGACCACTCGGTGGAGCTGACGATGGAGGACCCCGACGGCCACATGGGCTTTCCCGGGAACCTCTCCGTCCGCGCGGTCTTCTCGCTCCTGCCCACGGGCGTGCTCGACATCCGCTACACGGCGACGACCGACGCGCCCACGCTCTGCAACCTCGCGCACCACAGCTACTTCGTGCTGGATGACACGGGCGGCGTGCAGGACCACCGGATGGGGATCACGGCGGACCATTACCTGCCGACCGACGCCGACTTCGTGCCCACAGGCGTCGTGCAATCGCTCGACGGCCACCCCTACGACTTCCGGCAGGGCCGGACGATCCGCGACGCGAACGAGGGCGGGCCGATCGACGCGAACTTCTGCCTGTCGCGGGAGCGGGGCCCGATCCGTCCCGTGGGATGGCTATCGAGCGCGGTTTCGGGCGTCGAGATGGTGATCCGGACCACCGAGACGGGGCTACAGGTCTACGATGCGGCGCGGATCGACGTGCCGGTGCCGGGGCTCGACGGGCGGAAGATGGGGCCCTACTGCGGGCTCGCGATCGAGCCGCAGGTCTGGCCCGACGCGATCCACCACGCGGACTGGCCGCAGGCGGTGCTGCGGCCGGGCGAGACCTACGACCAGCACACGCAGTTCATCTTCCGGCACGTCTGATGATCCTGATCACCGAGTTCATGGACGAGGCGGCGGTCGATCGCCTTCGCGCCGCGCATCGGGTGACCTACGATCCGGGGCTCGCCGACCGGCAGGGAGAGATACCGGGGCTGATGGCGGGCGTGCGCGCCCTGATCGTGCGGAACCGCACGCAGGTGCGGGCGGCGATCCTGGACGCCGCGTTGGAGCTTGCCTGTGTCGGGCGGCTGGGCGTGGGGCTCGACAACATTGACGTGCCGGGCTGCGAGAAGAGGGGCGTGACGGTCTATCCGGCGACGGGGGCCAACAACCTTTCCGTCGCTGAATACGTGATCGGGACGGCGATGGCGCTGTTGCGCGGCGCCTATGCGGCGAACGACGCGATGATCGCGGGTGGGTGGCCGCGCGAGGCCTGTGCGGGGCGGGAGCTGTCGGGAAAGGTTCTGGGCCTTGTCGGCCTCGGCGCCATCGCGCGGGATACGGCCGCGCGGGCGCGGGCGCTGGGGATGAAGATCGCGGCCTTCGATCCCTTCGTGCCCGGGGACGATCCGGTCTGGCGGACGGCGGCGCGGCTCGACCTCGATGCGCTCCTCGCCACGGCGGACGTGGTGAGCCTGCACGTGCCGCTGACGGAGGGCACGCGCCACCTGATCGGCGCGGACCGGATCGCGACGATGAAGCCCGGCGCGATCCTCGTGAACGCGGCGCGGGGCGGGGTGGTGGACGAGGCGGCGGTGGCCGGGGCGCTGCGCGCGGGCCGGCTCGGCGGCGCCGCGCTCGACGTGTTCGAGACGGAGCCGCTGACGGCGGAGGCGGCGGCGATCTTCGCAGGCGTGCCGAACCTGATCCTCACGCCGCACATCGCGGGCGTGACGGTCGAGTCGAACACCCGCGTGAGCGAGCTCATCGCGGACCGCGTGCTGGCCCACCTGGCCGGGGCCTGAACGGAAACGGGCGCCCGAAGGCGCCCGCACCGTGACAATCGACGCGCTTGTCAGCTCGGGATGTCGCCCGTGATGCCTTCGACGTAGAAGTTCATCGTGACGAGCTGCTCGTCCGTCGCCACCTCGCCCTCGGCGAGGAAGACGGACCCGTCCTGCTTGTTGATCGGGCCCGTGAACGGGTGGTAATCACCCGCCGTGATGGCCGCGATCATCGCCTCGGCCTCGGCCTTCACCTCGGCGGGGACGGCATCGGTGATTTCCCCGATCACGACCTCGCCTTCCGCCATGCCGCCCCAGGAGTTGGCGCTTTCCCACGTCCCGTCGAGGACCTGGCCCACCCGCTTGATGTAGTAGGGCGACCATTCGTCGATGATCGACGCCACCCGCGGCGAGGGCTTGTATTCCGCCATGTCGGAGGCCTGGCCGAAGCCGATGACGCCCTCGGTCTTCGCCATCTCCGCGAGCGGCGCGGTGGAGTCGGTGTGCTGCGCGATCACGTCCACGCCCTGCTCGATCATGGCCTTGGCCGCGTCGGCTTCCTTCGCCGGATCGAACCAGGTGTAGGCCCAGATCACCACCAGCTCGACGTCCGGGTTCACCTTCTTCGCGTGCAGGAAGTAGGAGTTGATCCCCTGGATGACCTCGGGGATCGGGAAGGACGCGATGTAGCCGATCTTGTTGGTCTTCGTCATCTTGCCCGCGATGTGGCCGATGACTGCGCGGCCCTCGTAGAAGCGGGCGTCGTAGGTGGCGAGGTTGTCGGCGCGCTTGTAGCCGGTGGCGTGCTCGAACTTGATGTCAGGGAACTTCTCGGCCACGTTCACCGTGGCGTCCATGAAGCCGAAGGACGTCGTGAAGATGAGCCCCGCGCCGGACAGCGCCATCTGGGTCAGGACGCGCTCGGCGTCGGCGCCTTCGGGCACGTTCTCCTGATAGATCGTCTCGACCCTGTCGCCGTAGGCGGCTTCCACCGCAAGCCGGCCCTGGTCGTGCTGGAAGGTCCAGCCGCCGTCGCCGATGGGGCCGACGTAGACGAAACCGACCTTGAGCGGCGTCTGCGCGCGGGCGGGCAGGCCGAGCGAGGCGGCCGAGGCGGCGGCCGCGCCGGTGAGGAGGAGCGTTCTTCTTTTCACGGGTCTTTCTCCCTGTTGTGAGGGCGACGGACGCCCCGGTTACGCAATGCCTCAGGTCGAGGCGTGGAACACGCGGCCCAAGGCTGCGGGCGCGTTCAGCGCCGCGCGCGACCGGTCGGCCGAGATGATCACGAGCACGAGGATCGTTATCAGATACGGGGACATCGACAAGATTTCGACCGGCACCTTCACGCCCGCCGCCTGCAGGTTGAGTTGCAGCACGGCGATCCCGCCGAAAAGATAGGCGCCCAGCAGAACCCGGCCCGCCTTCCACGAGGCGAAGACGACGATGGCGAGCGCGATCCAGCCCGCGCCGGAGGTCATCCCTTCCGTCCATTGCGGCACCCGCACGAGGCTCAGATAGGCGCCGCCAAGTCCCGCGCAGGCCCCGCCGAAGGCGATGGCGGCCACGCGGATGCGGACGACCTTGTAGCCCAGCGCATGGGCGCTGTCGTGGCTTTCGCCCACCGCCCGCAGGATCAGGCCCGCGCGGGTGTACTTGAGGAACGCCCAGACGGCGAGGACGAGGAGGAGCGAGAGGTAGACCACCGGATCGTGCTGGAAGAGCACCGGGCCGATGACGGGGATGTCCGACAGAAGCGGCACGTCCCAGTCCGCCACCCGGGGCGCGCGGATGCCGACGTAGCCCTGTCCCAGCAGGGCCGAGAACCCCAGTCCGAAAAGCGTGAGCGCAAGCCCCGTCGCCACCTGGTTCGACAGGAGCACCTGCGTGAGGAGCGCGAAGATCATCGACAGCGCCGCGCCCCCGAGCGCGGCGGCGAGGAAGCCGACCCAGGGGTTGCCGGTTTCCACCGCGATGATGAAGCCCGTGACGGCGCCGATGATCATCATCCCCTCGACCCCGAGGTTCAGGACGCCCGCCTTCTCGACCACGAGCTCGCCCAGCGCGGCGAGCAGGATCGGCGTCGCCGCGACCATCAGCGAGGCGAGGAGCAGGATCGGGTTGATCGAGGCGAAGAGGCTCATCCCGCGGTCTCCGTGCGGCCCAGGCGGATGCGGTAGTTGGTGAGGACGTCTCCCGCGAGGAGGAAGAACAGGAGCATCCCCTGGAAGGCCTGGATCGCCGCGGCGGGGATGCCCAGCATGAACTGCGACAGCTCTCCCCCGATGTAGGTCAGCGCCATGAGGAGGCCCGCGAAGAGGATGCCGATGGGGTGGAGGCGGCCGAGGAAGGCCACGATGATCGCCGTGAAGCCATAGCCCGAGGCGAAGTCGATCGAGATCTGCCCGGCCGGTCCCGTCACCTCGAAGATGCCTGCAAGCCCCGCGAGCGCGCCCGACAGGCCGAGGCAGAAGATCACCAGCCGGTTGGGGTTCACGCCGGAGAAGCGCGCGGCGCGCGGCGACTGCCCCGCCACGCGGATGTTGAAGCCCATGAGGTGCCGGTTGAGCAAGATGTAGGCGAAGATCACCGCGACGAAGGCGGCGAGCACGCCCCAGTGCATCCCCGACCCCGCGATCAGCTCGGTATTCGCGGTCTCGTCCCAGCGCCTGAGATTCCGGCTGCCGGGGAAGCCCGCGCCCTCGGGGTTGCGGAGCCAGCCGAGCGCGGCCGATGCGAGGAGGTTCTGCGCGACGTAGACGAGAAGGAGCGAGACGAGGATCTCGTTCGTGTTGAACCGCGTCTTGAGGATCGCGGGGATCATGGCCCAGGCCCAGCCGCCGAGCGCGCCCGCCAGCACCGCGCCCGGGAACACGAACCACCCGCCCTCGGGGTAGAAGGCCAGCGCGAAGGCCGCGCCGCAGATGGCGCCGAGGATGTATTGCCCTTCGGCCCCGATGTTCCAGATGCCCGCCCGGAAGCCAAGCGCGAGGCCCGTCGCGATCAGGATCAGCGGCCCCGCCTTGATCAGGAGCTGGGGCCGGGAGAAGGACGCGAACTGCGGGTTGAAGAGCGGGTCCCAGAAGATCAGCTTGATTGCGGCGAAGGGGTCCTTGCCGAGGAGCGCGAACATGATCCCGCCCGCGATCATGGTGGCGACCACGGCGAGCACCGGCGTCGCCGCCGTCCAGGCACGCGACGGTTCGGGGCGTTTTTCCAGCCGGATCACGTCTCAGCCCGCCACATGCGCCACCTCCATGTCGTGGGCGCCGCCCATCATCAGGCCGATCTCGTCCACGGTCAGCCCTTCGGTCGGGCGCGGGGCGGAGAGGCGGCCTTCGTTCAGCGCGGCGAAGCGGTCGGCGATCTCCATGAGCTCGTCGAGGTCCTGGGAGATGACGACGATGGCCGCGCCGCCCGCCGCGAGGTCGAGGAGCGCCTGCCGGATCGCCGCCGCCGCCGAGGCATCCACGCCCCATGTGGGCTGGTTGACGACGAGCACGGCGGGTCTCTGGAGGATCTCCCGCCCGATCACGAACTTCTGGAGGTTGCCGCCCGACAGCGACCGCGCGGCGTGATCCGGCCCCGGTGTGCGGACGTCGAAGTCCTTGATGATCCGTTCCGCGAAGGTGCGGGCCTTGCCCCAGTCGAGGAAGCCGCCGTTCGACAGCTTCTCGCGGATGAGTCCGGTGAGGAGCGCGTTCTCCGTCAGGCTCATGTCGGGGGCGGCGGCGTGACCCAGCCGCTCCTCGGGCGCAGCGAGTAGGCCGATCCGGCGGCGCGCGCTCGGCCCGAGCGCGCCCACGGGCGTGTCGCCGACGCGGATCGCGGCAGCGGGCGCGCGGAGTTCGCCCGAGAGCGCGAGCAGTAGCTCGTCCTGCCCGTTGCCGGCGACCCCGCCGATGCCGAGCACCTCGCCCTTCCGGACCTCGAAGGTCACGTCCTTGAGCGTCGTGCCGAAGGGGTTCGTGGACGCGACGGAGAGGTTCTCGACCTTGAGCGCCACCTCCGTCGCGGGCTTCTGGGCGCGGGATGGCGTGTGGAGCGTCTGGCCCACCATCAGCTCGGCCAGCTCCCGCGCCGACTTCTCGCGCGGGTCGCAGGTCGCCACGACCTTGCCGAGCCGAAGGATCGTCGCCCCTTCACAGAGCGACCGGATCTCCTCGAGCTTGTGGGAGATGTAGAGGATGGCCGTGCCTTCGTGGGACAGCTTCCGCAGCGTCTCGAAGAGGATGCCGACCTCTTGAGGCGTCAGGACCGAAGTGGGCTCGTCCATGATGAGGAGCTTCGGGTCCTGGAGCAGGCAGCGGATGATCTCCACCCGCTGGCGTTCGCCGGCGGAAAGGTCTCCCACGAGGCGGCCCGGGTCGAGCGGCAGGCCGTAGGTCTCGCTCACCTCGCGGATGCGGGCCGAAAGCTGGCGCTGGGGCGGGGGCTCTTCCATCCCGAGCGCCACGTTCTCGGCGACGGTGAGCGCCTCGAAGAGGGAGAAGTGCTGGAACACCATCGCGACGCCCGCGCGACGGGCGGCATGCGGCGTGTCGGGCGCGTAGGGGGCGCCGGCGAAGGTCATCCGCCCGTCGTCGGGGCGGACGAGGCCGTAGATCATCTTCACGAGCGTCGACTTGCCCGCGCCGTTCTCTCCCAGAAGCGCGTGGACCTCGCCGGGGCGGACGGAGAAGGAGACATGATCGTTGGCGACGACTCCGGGGTAGGCTTTGGTGAGCCCGTCGATCTCCAGAAGCGTCGCGTCCCCCGTCACCCCGTGCCGTCCTTCCAGGCGGTCTTCTTCTCGTCCCCCTTCAGTATCGCATGGGCGACGCCCACGGCAATGGCCTGCGGATGCTTGCCGAGCGCGGGGTCCCCGATGGGGCAGCGGATGCGGGCGATGGAGGCGTCCGAATGCCCGAGCGCCCCGAGGCGCGATCGGAACCGCGCCCATTTGGTGCGGGAGCCGATGAGGCCGCAGGTAGCGAAGCCGTGGCCAAGGAGATGGTGGCAAAGCTCGAGGTCGAGCGCGTGGGAGTAGGTGAGGATCAGGTGTTCGGCGTCCGGCGGCGCGTACGGCGCAAGGTCGGCGGGGTTCGCGGCGACGAGGCGGGTGACGCCATCGGGGATCGTGTCGGGGAAGCGGTCGGGGGCGGTGTCGATCCAGGTGATCGCGAGCTCGGGGAGCGGCGCGAGAGTGGCGACGATCGCGCGGCCGACGTGGCCCGCGCCCCAGACCCAGAGCGCGCGGGCGGGGCGTGAAACGGGCTCCACCATCCAGCCGTCCTTCAGGATGGGGCGGGGGAGTTCGCCCCGGTTGCGGGCTGCGGCGAGAAGGCGCGTGACGGAGAGCGGCATGGCCTCCGGTCCGCCCGGGACGGGGCGGGCGACCACGTCGCCGTCCTGCGCGTCGAGCCGCGCTTCCGTCCAGACCTCGGTGAGGAGCGTCACCGCCCCTCCGCAGCACTGGCCCAGCGCGGGTCCGAGCGGTTCGCGGTCGAGGCGGTCGCGTCCTTCGGCAAGCGCTTTCCGTGCGCGGTCAGCCGCGGCAAACTCGAGCGCGCCGCCGCCGATGGTGCCGGACTGACCGTCCGCCCAGACGAGCATCGCCGCACCCGCCTCGCGCGGGGTCGAGCCGTCCACCGCCGCGACGACGACGCGCGCCACCGGCCCGTGGGCGGCGACGGCAGCGCGGAGGGCGGCGAGATCGACGCTCATCGCCGCACCCGCTCCACGGCCATGAGCACGCGCTCCGCCGTCGCGGGCGCGTCGAGCGCGGGGTAGGGCGCCCCCGGTCCGCCCGCCGCGGCCACCGCGTCCGAGAGCGCCAGCAGCGCCGAGATGCCGAGCATGAAGGGCGGCTCGCCCACCGCCTTCGAGCGGTAGATCGTGTCCTCCCGGTTCGGCCCGTCCCAGAGCGCCACGTTGAACACGCCGGGCCGGTCGGAGCAGGCTGGGATCTTGTAGGTGGAGGGCGCATGGGTGCGGAGGCGGCCCTTGTCGTCCCAGATCAGTTCCTCGGTGGTGAGCCAGCCCGCCCCCTGCACGTACGCGCCCTCGATCTGGCCGATGTCGATGGCCGGGTTCAGCGAGTCGCCGCAGTCGTGGAGGATGTCGGCGCGCAGGATCCGGTTCTCGCCCGTCAGCGTGTCGATCACGACCTCCGTCACGGCGCAGCCGTAGGCGAAGTAGAAGAACGGCCGCCCTTCGCCCCGGATGCGGTCCCACATGACCTTGGGCGTCTTGTAGAAGCCGGTGGCCGACAGGCTCACCCGGTTCATCCAGGCGAGCTTCGCGACCTCCTCGAAGGGGTAGCTTTCGGAGCCCACATGCACCCGGCCCCCCTCGAAGCGGACCGACGCGGGCTCGGCCTGGTGCCGTTCGGCGATGAACTCCGCCATGCGGTCGCGGATCGTGTCGCAGGCGGCTTTCACGGCCATGCCGTTGAGGTCCGTGCCCGAGGAGGCCGCGGTGGCCGAGGTGTTCGGCACCTTGCCCGTGTCGGTCGCCGTGATCTTCACGCGGTCCACGCCGACCCCGAAGCGCGCGGCGGCGACCTGCGCGACCTTCTGGAACAGGCCCTGTCCCATCTCTGTCCCGCCGTGGTTCATGTGGATCGACCCGTCCTGGTAGACGTGGACGAGCGCGCCCGCCTGGTTGAGATGGGTGAGCGTGAAGCTGATTCCGAACTTCACCGGATTGAAGGCGATCCCGCGCTTCAGGACCGGGCTCGATGCGTTCCATGCGGCAATGGCCGCGCGGCGCGCGTGGTAATCGGAGGTCTCCAGGAGCCTGTCGGTCATCTCGTGGAGGATGAAGTCCTCGACCGGTTGGTGATAGGGCGTCGTCTGGACCCCCGGCGGCTGCGCGGGCATCCGCACCTCCTGCCGCACGGCGCTCGCCGCTCCGCGGCTCGCGAGATCACCTGCTTCTATCCGCCCCGAAATATCCTCGGGGGGTTCGGGGGGCAGACGGCCCCCCGAGGCCTCCGCCGCCGCGCGGTAGTAGTTGAGCCGCCGCACCTCCGCCGGGTCCCGGCCCACGGCGTGCGCCACGTGGTCCATCAGCCGCTCGATGCCCACCATGCCCTGCGGTCCACCGAAGCCGCGGAAGGCGGTGTTCGACTGGGTGTTGGTGCGGAGCCTGTGGCTCTCGATCCGGATCGCAGGGATCCAGTAGGCGTTGTCGGCGTGGAGCATCGCGCGGTCGGCCACGGGGAGCGAGAGGTCGAGGCTCCAGCCGCAGCGGGCGTGCTGGACGAACTCGACGCCGAGGAGGCGGCCCTCGCGGTCGACGCCCGCGCGGTAGTCGATCCGGAAGTCGTGGCGCTTGCCGGTGATGACCATGTCGTCGTCGCGGTCGTAGCGCATCTTGGCGGGCCGGCCCGTGAGCGACGCCACCACCGCGCAGGCGCAGGCGAGCGCGTTGCCCTGGCTCTCCTTGCCGCCGAAGCCGCCGCCCATGCGGCGCACCTCGACGCGGACGGCGTTCATGGGCTTGCCGAGCGCTTCCGCGACCTTGTGCTGGATCTCGGTCGGGTGCTGGGAGGAGGAGTGGACGACCATGTCGCCGCCCTCCTGCGGGAGTGCAAGCGCGGCCTGCCCTTCGAGGTAGAAGTGCTCCTGCCCGCCGATCTCGAAGCGGCCCTCGACGGTGACGGGCGCGGCGGCGATGGCGGCGGCCGTGTCGCCGCGCCCGTAGATGCGGGGGCCGTCCTCGTAGCGGCTGTTCGCGGCGAGCGCGTCGTCGATGGTGAGGAGCGCGGGGAGTTCGCGGTACTCGACCCGGGCGAGGCGGACGGCACGGCGCGCGGCGAGGTGGGAGGTGGCGGCGACGATGAAGATCGGCTGGCCCACGTGGTGGACGGTCCCCTCGGCGAGGAGCGGTTCGTGCCAGGGCGAGGGCGAGATGTCGTTCTCGTGCGGGAGGTCCTTGGCCGTCAGGACGAGGACGACGCCGGGCGCGGCGCGGACGGCGTCGAGGTCGAGTGCGATGATCTCGCCGTGGGCGATGGTGGAGAGCCCGAAGGCGAGGTGGAGCGTGTTCGCCGGGACGGGGATGTCGTCGACGTAGCGGGCCTGTCCGGTGACGTGGAGGCCGGCGGCGTCATGCGGAAGCGCACGCGAGACAGGGTCTCGGGGAAGCGGGACGGCGACAGTCACGCGCGCACCTCGAGCACGCGGGCGGGGACGCCCTGATCTTCCACGAAGTAGCGCATGAGCATGTTGCGGGCGGCGGCGAGCCGGTAGGCGGCGGAGGCGCGCATGTCCGAGAGCGGCGTGAAGTCCTCTGTCCAGGCGCCGTCGGCGGCCCGAACCGTGGTTTCCGTCCACGGGCGGCCGGCCAGGGCCGCCTCGACATGGGCCGCGCGCTTCGGCGTCCCCGCCATGCCGCCGAAGGCGATGCGGGCCTCGGCGACGGTGCCGTCCTCGACGCGGATCACGAAGCAGCCGCACACGGCCGAGATGTCCTGGTCGAAGCGCTTCGAGAGCTTGTAGCAGCGGAGCCGATCGGGCTGGCGGGGGAAGGAGACGGCCTCCACGAACTCGCCGGGGCGGCGGTCCTGCTTGCCGTAGGCGACGAAGAAGTCCTCGAGCGGGAGGGAGCGGCGCGCGTCGCCGTGGCGGAGGTGGAGCGTCGCCCCGAGCGCGATAAGCGCGGGCGGGCTGTCGCCGATGGGGGAGCCGTTCGCGATGTTGCCGCCCACCGTGGCGGCGTTCCGGACCTGGACCGAGCCGTAGCGGCGGATGAGCTCGGCGAAGTCCGGGTGGTGGGGGCGAATTACGTCGCCGAGGTCGGTGAGGGTGACGCCCGCGCCGACGCGGATCTCGGTATCGGTGATGTCGACGCGCCGGAGGTCCCGGACGCGGCTCAGGAAGGCGACGGGGCCGAGGTCGCGGAGTTGCTTCGTCACCCAGAGGCCCACGTCCGTCGCGCCGCCTACAAGCGTGGCATCGGGATGGTCGGCGTACCACGCGGCGAGTTCGTCCGAGGTTTCGGGGGCGACCCAGGTGGCGCCGGGGGGCTGTCTGCCCCCCGGACCCCCCGAGGATATTTGAAGGTCGATGGAAGCCGGATCGTCGCGCATCCAGCCAGGGACCGGCGTCTTTGCGGCGGCTTCGGCCGCGCGGACGATGGGGGCGTAGCCCGTGCAGCGGCAGAGGTTGCCGGCGAGCTGGTCGTCGTGGTCGGTGCGGCCGTTGAGGTGCGCGGTCGCCATCGAGACGACGAAGCCCGGCGTGCAGAAGCCGCATTGCGAGCCGTGGTGGGCGACCATCGCCTCCTGCACCGGGTGGAGCCGGCCGTCCGGGCCCGCGATGCCTTCGACCGTGCGGATCGCCTTCCCGTGGAGCTGCGGCAGGAACAGGATGCAGGCGTTCAGCGCGCGGGCGCCCGCCTCGTCGGTGACCATCACCGTGCAGGCGCCGCAGTCGCCTTCGTTGCATCCTTCCTTGGTGCCGGTCAGGCCGCGCGCCTCGCGCAGCCAGTCGAGGAGGGTGGTCGTGGGGGGGGCGTCCGTCAGGCGGACTGTCTCTCCGTTCAGAAGAAACGCGAGCTCCATGCGTGAACCTGCCGCGGTACCGGATGCTGCGGGTGTGTCGGCGGTCCGTCGATGCGGCGTAGACGGCGCGCCCCCTTGTCCGGAAACCGATGAAAGCGGGAAAGGGTCCCCTTGGCAAGGGGGGAGCGCGGCGGTCAGAGCCGCCGCGTCTCGATCCGGGAGCCGGTCTCCATGCCGGCGGCGAGCTGGCCCAGCTGGCGTTCCCACATCCGGCGCTGGCGGTCGAGCCAGCCTTCGAGCGGCAGGAGCGCCAGCGGCTCGAGCATGCACATCCGCTGCCGCCCGATCTTGCGCGTGCGGATCAGGTGGCGGCTTTCCAGCACCTCGATGTGCTGGAGGAAGGAGGGCAGCGCCATGTCGTGGGGGGCCGCGAGTTCCTTGACCGGCGCGGGGCCTTCGACGAGGCGTTCGATGATCGCCCGTCGGGTGGGGTCCGCGAGCGTCGAGAGGAGCTGGTCGAGGGTCCGGTTGGTCATGGGTGATCGTCCCATTCGCGGGGGGTGCTGGCAAGCGCGCTGCGCCGGATGTCCCGCTTTGTGCCGAAGCCGTGGAGAATGCGCGAAAGGCGCGGCAGCTTGTTGATTGCGCCGTTCCGCTTCGCCGGAGGCTCGGCTAGCGTCGATCCATGAGCAGCGCCGCCCGATTCATCCATCTCCGTGTCCATACCGAATACTCGCTTCTCGAAGGGGCCGTGCGGCTGAAGAAGCTCCCGGGGCTCTGCGCGGCGGCGGGGATGCCGGCCGTGGCCGTCACCGACACAAACAACATGTTCGCTGCGCTCGAGTTCTCGGTCGCCGCGTCCGGGGCGGGCATCCAGCCCCTCGTCGGCTGCCAGGTGTCGGTCGATTACGATCCCGTCCAGCTGGGCGAGAGGCCGAGGCCGCCCGCGCCCGTCGTGCTACTGGCGCAGGACGAGGCGGGGTATCTGAACCTTCTCAAGCTCAACTCCTGTCTTTACCTCGATCCTACGCGGGCCGAGCCGCATGTGACGATGGAGGAGCTTGCCGCGCATTCCGAGGGGCTCATCGCCCTGTCGGGCGGGCCGGACGGGCCGGTGGGGCGGCTTCTCCAGCAGGGCAACCGCGGACGGGCCGAGGCGCTGATGGCGCGGTTTGCCGCGATCTGGCCGGGGCGGCTTTACGTGGAGCTTCAGCGGCATCCCGGCGAGGGGGGCGCGCTGCCCGAGGCCGAGGCGCGGACCGAGCGGGGGCATGTGGAGATGGCCTATGCCATGGACCTGCCGCTGGTGGCGACGAACGACGTCTACTTCCCCAAGGCCGACATGTTCGAGGCGCACGATGCGCTGATCTGCATCGCGGAGGGCGCCTATGTCGACCAGCAGGAGCCGCGGCGGCGGCTGACGGCGCAGCACTACTTCAAGACGCCCGCCGAGATGGCGGCGCTGTTCGCGGACCTGCCGGAGGCCGTGGCGAACACGGTCGAGATCGCACGGCGCTGCGCCTTCAAGGTCGCCAAGCGCGCGCCGATCCTGCCGCGCTTCGCGGAGGACGAGGTGGAGGAGCTGCGGCGGCAGGCGAGTGAGGGCCTGCGCGCCCGGCTTGCGGTCATCCCCCATGCCGCATCCGTGGAGGAGTACGAGAAGCGGCTCGACTTCGAGCTTGGCATCATCGAGCAGATGGGGTTCCCGGGCTATTTCCTCATCGTGGCCGACTTCATCCAGTGGGCGAAGAAGCAGGGCATCCCGGTGGGGCCGGGTCGGGGGTCGGGCGCGGGGTCGCTCGTGGCCTATGCGCTCACCATCACCGACCTCGATCCCTTGCGCTATTCGCTGCTGTTCGAGCGGTTCCTGAACCCCGAGCGGGTGTCGATGCCCGATTTCGACATCGACTTCTGCATGGACCGCCGCGAGGAGGTCATCACCTACGTGCAGGAGCGCTACGGGCGCGAGAAGGTGGCGCAGATCATCACCTTCGGCGCGCTTCTGTCGAAGGCGGCGGTGCGCGACGTGGGCCGCGTGCTCCAGATGCCCTACGGGCAGGTGGACCGGCTGTCGAAGATGATCCCGATGGAGGGGGTGAAGCCCGTCTCGATCGAGAAGGCGCTGGCCGACGAACCGCGCCTGCGCGACGCGGCGCGCGAGGAGGAGGTGGTGGACCGCCTGCTCAAGTACGGGATGCAGATCGAGGGGCTTCTGCGCAATGCCTCGACCCACGCGGCGGGGGTGGTGATCGGGGACCGGCCGCTCGACGCGCTCGTGCCGCTCTACCGCGATCCGAAGGCCGACATGCCGGCCACCCAGTTCAACATGAAATGGGTGGAGGCGGCGGGGCTCGTCAAGTTCGACTTCCTCGGGCTGAAGACGCTGACGGTGATCCAGAATGCGGTGGACCTGATCCGGGGGCAAGGGCGGCATCTTCACGTCGCCGCCGACGGACGGACGCTCTACGCGCCGGTGGAGGACGTGCTCGACGACATCGGGGCGATCCCGTTGGATGACGAGGCGACATATAGGCTCTACGCGTCCGCCAAGACGGTCGCGGTGTTCCAGGTGGAAAGCTCGGGCATGATGGATGCGCTCCGGCGCATGAAGCCCACCTGCATCGAGGACATCGTGGCGCTCGTGGCGCTCTACCGGCCGGGGCCGATGGAGAACATCCCGACCTATTGCGAGGTGAAGAACGGGCTGAGGCCGCTCGAGTCCATACATCCGTCGATCGACCACATCCTGAAGGAGACGCAGGGCATCATCGTCTACCAGGAACAGGTGATGGAGATCGCGCAGGTGATGGCGGGCTATTCGCTCGGCGGCGCTGACCTCCTGCGGCGGGCGATGGGCAAGAAGATCGCCGAGGAGATGGCGAAGGAGCGGCCCAAGTTCATCGCGGGCGCTGTGGCGAATGGCGTGAGCAAGGAGAAGGCGGGCGAGGTCTTCGACCTCTTGGAGAAGTTCGCCAACTACGGCTTCAACAAGTCCCACGCGGCGGCCTACGCGGTCGTCAGCTACCAGACGGCCTGGCTCAAGGCGAACCATCCGGTGGAGTTCATGGCGGGCGTCATGAACTGCGACATCCACCTGACCGACAAGCTCGCAACCTATGCCGACGAGGTGCGCCGGACGCTCGGGATCGAGATCGTGCCGCCCTGCGTCAACCGGTCGGCCGCGACCTTCACCGTGGACGAAGGGAAGATCGTCTACGCGCTCGGCGCGCTCAAGAACGTGGGCGTGGACGCGATGCGGCTCGTCGTCGAGGCGCGGGGGGCGAAGCCCTTCGTCAACCTCCACGACTTCGCGCGGCGGGTGGACATGAAGCGCGTGGGTAAGCGCCCGCTCGAGATGCTGGCGCGGGCGGGGGGGTTCGACCAGCTCGACCCGAACCGGCGGCGGGTGCTGGCCTCGCTCGACGCGCTTCTGGCCTATTCGGCGGCGATTCACGAGCAGCGGGGGTCGTCGCAGGTCTCGCTCTTCGGGGAGGCGGGCGACGACCTGCCCGAGCCGCGCCTGCCGCAGATGGACGATTGGCTGCCGAACGAGCGGCTGTCGGAGGAGCACGCGGGCGTCGGCTTCTACCTCTCGGGCCACCCGCTCGACGACTACATGCCGCCGCTCAGGCGGTCGGGCGTCAAGTCGCTGACCGAGGTCGCGGCGGCGGCCGAACGCGCGCCGCTCGTCGCCAAGATGGCGGGGTCGGTCGCGGGGCGGCAGGAGCGGAAGTCGGCGCGCGGGAACCGGTTCGCCTTCGTCCAGCTGTCGGACCCCTCGGGACTCTACGAGGTCACCGTGTTCTCGGAGACGCTGGAGGTCGCCCGCGACCTGCTGGAGCCGGGCCAGAACGTCGTCCTGACCGTGCAAGCCAACATGGAGGCCGATCAGCTCAAGCTCCTCTGCACCGGCGTGGCGCCCGTCGACGCGGGTATCGCCCGGGCGGGCAAGAGCGAGATCCGCGTCTTCATCGAGGAGCCCGCGGCGGCGCTGTCGGTAAAGTCGCTCCTCGAACGCTACCGGGACGATGCCTCCGTGCGCGGGCGGGGGGCGGTCACGCTGTCGACGCTGGGCGTGGAGCTGGACGTCGGCGGGAGCTCCCGCGCCTGCGACATCGACATCGCGCTGGGCGACGGCTGGCCGATGAACCCGCAGGTGAAGAGTGCGCTGCGCTCGCTGCGCGGCGTCGTCGCGGTCGAGGAAGTCTGAGAAGCCCTGCAGTCGGGCGGCTCCTTTGTGTCAGGACCGATGGACGGCTGCCATGTGGACGCTATGTTCGCCGCCAGCGGGACGGGCGCGGGGCCGGATTGTCCCGCTTGCACGAGCATAGGCGGGACGCAATGCCGAAACGGAAGACCCAGATCGTCGTCGTTGGCGGCGGCGCGGGGGGGCTTGAACTGGTGCGCAAGCTGGGCGCCCGCTACGGCCGCAAGGATCACGACATCATCCTGGTGGACCGCAACCGCACCCACATCTGGAAACCCCTCCTGCACGAAGTCGCGGCCGGATCGCTCGACGCCAATCTCGACGAGGTCGGATATGGGGGGCACGCGGCCCGATGGGGCTACCGCTTCTTCTACGGCTCGCTCGAACGCATCGACCGCGAGGCGGGATACATCACGACGGCGCCGCTGGTCGACGCCGACGGGGAAGAGGTCCTGGGCCGGCACCGGATCCGTTACGACTACCTCGTGCTCGCGATCGGCGGCGTGTCGAACGACTTCGGCATTCCCGGCGTGCGCGACCACGCGATGTTCCTGGAACAGAGGACCCAGGCCGACACCTTCCGGCACAAGCTTCTGAACGCCTGCTTCCGCGCCAACCTCGAAAGCGGAACCGGCGGGCCGGGCGCGACCGTCCGCATCTGCATCGTCGGCGGCGGGGCGACGGGCGTGGAACTGTCGGCCGAGCTCTTCAATGCGGCCAAGGGGCTGCGGAACTACGGGCTCGAGGTCTTCGACGAGAAGGCGCTCAAGGTCACGCTTCTCGAGGCGGGGCCGCGCATCCTTCCCGCTCTCGACGAGGAGCTGGCGGAGACGGCGCGCGGCGAGCTCGAGGCGCTGGGCGTGCAGGTCCGCACCTCCACCCAGGTGGTGAAGGTGACGCCGAAAGCCGTGCACACGAAGGATGGCGGCACGGTGGAGGCCGATCTCATCCTCTGGGCGGCGGGCGTGCGTGGCGCCTATGGGGTCGAGACGATGAGCGATCTGGAGCTGAACCGGCTGGGCCAGTTCGTCGTGCGCCCGACCCTGCAATCGGTGACGGACGAGCGGATCTTCTGCATCGGCGACTGCGCGTCCTGCCTGCTTCCCGGGGCAGAGCGGCCGGTCCCGCCCCGCGCGCAGTCGGCCCACCAGATGGCGGACACGGTGTTCCGGAACCTCAGCCGCATGATGGCGGGGCGCACCCTCACGGACTTCGCCTATCACGATCACGGATCGCTCGTGTCGCTGTCGCGGTTCGCGGCCGTGGGCAGCCTGATGGGCAACCTCGTGGGCGGGCGGATGGCGATCGAGGGGCGGCTGGCGCGGATGGCCTATCGGTCGCTCTACCGGATGCACATCCTCGCCATCCACGGCTGGATCAAGGGCAGCGCCCTCATCGTGATCGGCCATGTGAACCAGATCGTGCGCCCCCGGCTCAAGCTGCACTGAGAGCGGGTCTTGCGGCTGCGACCCTAGCCCAGGACCCGGCCCGCGAAGGCCCGCGCGATCAGCACGGCGAGGATGATCCGCAGGATGTGATGCAGGGTCACGTAGATCACGCTGATCTCGAGCGACAGCGCGACGAGCGCCATCTCGGCCAGCCCGCCCGGCGCGAAGGCGAGGAAGACGGCCTCCCAGCGCTCGCCGACGATCCCGTGGAGGCTGACCGCCGCGATGGTGGACAGCACCAGCATCGCCGCCACGTTGATCCCGGCGAGGCGGAGCCCGTCGATCAGGATGCGCGGCGACCGCCCGGCGAAGCGCGCGCCGAGGCTTGTGCCGATCACGAGTTGCGTCAGAGCGATCAGCCAGCCGGGAGGGCCGCCTTCGACCCAGCCCAGGTAGTGCACGAGGGCCGAGAGGACGAAGGGCCCGGTGACCATCGCGGCCGGCAGCGCTGCCTTGTGCCCCGCCCAGGCGCCGAGCGCGCCGGCGGCAAACAGGATGGCCCAGTCCGAGGCGGTCAGGGGATGCGCGGCTCCGCCGATGACGGCGCCCGTGGCGCTGCCCACCGCGCCGCCGGTGGCGAGGCTGAAGCCGATGGGAATGAGGACGATGCAGAGGATCAGCCGCAGGAACTGGAGCATGGTGAGATAGGCGGCGTCCGCGCCCGCCCGTTCGCCCATGGCGATGGATTCGATGAAGCCTCCGGGCATCGTGCCGTAGTAGCTCGTGGCGCGGTCGAGGCCGCCGATCCGGCGCGTGAGCCCGTAGCTCAGCGCATGGGCGAGGGGGATGAAGAGGAGGAGCGCGGCGAAGCTCGGCCACCAGCGCGCCGCCTCCGCCAGCAGGCCGGGCGTGAAGGCGGTGCCGATCGACACGCCGATGACCGGGACGAAGCCGGCGCGGATCGGCAGCGGGATGCCGAGCACGCGGCCGGTGGGACGAAAGCCCAGGATGGCGGCGGCCGACACGGCCATGAGCGAACCCAGCAGCATGGGCAGGGGCAACCCCAGCGCCCTGGCGGCGAATCCGCCCGCCGAGCCGAGCGCGAATGCCGCGAGCATGGTGGGGACATGCGCCTCTTCCCCCGCGACCCGGAAGCTCCACTGTGGTGTCATGCCTGCCTCTTGACGGCGCGACAGTCCCATTCCCGATGGGCGGCCGCAAGGGCCTCACCAGTGCGGCGGCTTCTCGTCGGCGAGCGGGATCGTGCCTCCGTCCGCCTCGCGCTGGGCCTCGCGCTCGGCAAGGAGGCCTACGAGGCGCGAGAGCCGGGCGATCTCGCGCTCCTGCCGGGCGACGACGTCGGAGAGGTCGTCGGTCACGCGGGTGAGGTGGGCGATCTGCTCTTCGAGGCGGGTGAGGTCGGGCATGGAGCTCCCCGGGTGTGTCGCGCGGGCTGGCGGCGTGGAGCGAGGGGGCTGTCTGCCCCCTCGCGCTCCCCCGAGGATATTTGGAGGTCGATGGAAGCGGAAGGGGGTTACACCTCTCCCGAGACCGGGATCCGGTGTTCCTCGGCCCAGGCGCGGATGCGGTTGCGGATGAAGGGATCGCCGGTCGGGATGATGAAGTGGTTGGGGATGATGCCGAAGCGCCTCGGCCCGATGATCGCGACGCCGTCGGGCGCGAACCGGACGCCCCGGGTCATGATCCGCATGTAGCTCGTGCCGCCCAGCGCGAGACCCAAACCGGCATCGCTGCGACCCGGTGGCGGCTCATAGGAAAGCCTCGGCGGGAGGTAGTACACTTCTTCGGAACCAAGGAAGGCGCGGGACTTTTCCTTCTGCTGGGCAGGGACGAACAGCGACGCGACCGTCACGATGAGTGCGAGGAAGGTAAGGCCGAAGGCAAGGAGCCAGGACATGGCGGACATCGCGGCTTCCGGATCGCGATGCGCCAGTCCATGGATCAAGATCAGCACGCTGCCGCCAAGGCCAACGAGCAGGTGGATCGGATGACCCCAGGCCGTCGGGTTCCGCCAGGGCGTGAGGTCGCGCCAGCGCTGGGCCTGCCATACGAGGCGAAGGCCCTTGCGATCTTCCGACAGGGAGACGCGCCACCACGGTCCCGCGTCGCGGAGCCAGGCACGGCGGGAACTCCTCCAGATGAGGACGGCCGTCCAGATCAGGGGCGGAAGGAGAAGGAGCACCGCGAGCGTCGGCCTGTCGGCGGTCGCGACAAGCGCGACGAGGAACAGGAAGACGACGAGCCCCGACAGCACGACCCCGAGCACGAGAAGCGCGTAGCGGCTGCGGAGCGGAAGATCGGGAAGGTCCGCCGGTTTCGTGTCAGGCGTGTAGGCCGAGGGTCCGGTTCGCGTGTCGTGCATTCGCCTGATCTAGGAGCCCGTGCCGGACAAGAAAAGCCTGTCCGGCGCGCTCCAATGCTCAGGCCGCCTGCTCGAATCGCGCGGGCAGGTCGCCCAGGCGCTTCGCCTCGTCGATCAGCCCCGCGATGTCGGCGTCGAGCGCCGCGGCCAGCGCCTCGAAGCTGGGGATCACGAAGTAGACCGGCTGGACGATGTCGATCCTGTAGGGCGTGCGGAAGACGGTCAGGAGATCGAAGTCCAGCATCCCGGCCTGTCCGGAGGTGGCGTGGCGCGCCTCGGACGGGGAGGAGACGATGCCGGCGCCGTAGGCGCGGAGACCTTCGGCCGTGCGGATCATCCCGAACTCCACCGTGAACCAGAAGAGCCGGAAGAGCCGCCAGGAGTAGGGCTTGCCGAGCTGCACGGCGATCTGCCCGAAGCGTTCGACGAAGTCGGCGTAGGCGGGGTTCGTCAGCAGCGGGCAGTGGCCGAAGACCTCGTGGAAGATGTCGGGCTCCTCGATGTAGTCCATGTCCTCGCGGCGGCGGAGGAAGGTCGCGACGGGGAAGCGGCGGCGGGAGAGGAGGTCGAAGAAGCGCGACGGCGGGATGATGGCGGGGACGCCCTCGACGCCCGCGCCAGTGAGCTGCCCGAGGCGGGCGTCGATGTCGGCAATCTGGGGGACGTGGGTGCGCGTGAGGCCGAGGAGGCGGACGCCGTCGAGGTAGTCGGGCGTCACGCGGCCGGGGAGGAAGGCCATCTGGCGGTCGAAGAGCTCGCCCCAGACGGCGTCCTCCTCGGAGGTGTAGGCATAGCGGCCGTCGGGGCCGGGGTGCCTTTCGGCGTAGGGCGGTTTCGTCATGGCGGGATCCTCCTCATTTGGGAGGATAACCCGCCACACGTGGGAGAAGCTTCCAGATCGCGCGCGGCAGGCATGGTGTGCGGAAGGATCTTCCGTTATTTTATCCGTTGTGAAACTTTCCGATCAGGATATCGCGCTCCTCCGGGAGCTTCAGCGCGACGCCGCGCGCCCGCTCGCGGAGCTGGGGGAGGCGGCGGGCATGTCGCAGTCCACCGTCTGGCGGAAGCTCCAGGAGTTCGAGGCGGCGGGGATCGTGACGGGGCGGGTGGCGCTGCTCGATGCGGGGAAGGTGGGGGCGAAGCTCTGCGTCTTCGCGCAGGTCTCGCTGGCCGATCATTCGGAGGAGGCGGTGGCAGGCTTCGCGCGGATCGTGCGCAGCCATCCGGAGATCCTCGAATGCCACGCGATCTCGGGCACGGCCGACTACATCCTGAAGATCCGTTGCGCCGACGTGGAGTCCTACGAGCAGTTCATGACGCACGCGCTCCTGCGCTCGCCCCATGTCCGGGCGGTGGTGTCGTCCTTCTCGCTCCGGCAGATCAAGCACACCACCGCCTTGCCCCTCTGACCCCCATCCGCTAGAGCCTCGCGCGGGATCAGCCGGGGGCCGGAGCCATGGCGAAGGACGGAAAAGAGCGGCGCCCGAAGGCGGAGACGCCCAAGGGGTTCCGCGACTATTTCGGCGCGGAGGTGACCGAGCGGGCCGAGATGCTCGACCGGATCGCGGGGGTGTACCGGCTGTATGGATTCGAGGCGCTGGAGTCTTCGGCCGTGGAGACGGTCGAGGCGCTGGGCAAGTTCCTCCCCGATGTGGACCGCCCGAACGAGGGCGTCTTCGCGTGGAAGGAGGAGGACGACTGGCTCGCGCTCCGCTACGACCTGACGGCGCCGCTCGCGCGGGTCTATGCGCAGCACCGGAACGATCTGCCGACGCCCTATCGCCGCTATGCGATGGGGCCGGTCTGGCGGAACGAGAAGCCGGGGCCGGGGCGGTTCCGGCAGTTCTACCAGTGCGATGCGGACACCGTGGGGACGGCGAGCGTCGCGGCGGATGCCGAGATCTGCATGATGCTGGCGGATGCGCTGGAGAAGGTTGGCCTCAGTGGCGACTACATCATCAAAGTAAACAACCGGAAGGTCCTGAACGGGGTGATGGAGGTCGCGGGCATCCTCGACCCCGCCGATCCGGAAAAGTTCTCGCATGAGCGGGGGATCGTGCTGCGCGCGATCGACAAGCTCGACCGGCTGGGCATGGACGGTGTGCGGGCGCTCTTGGGCGAGGGGCGCAAGGACGAGAGCGGGGACTTCACCAAGGGTGCGGGTCTCTCGAAGTCTGCGGAGTCTGTCATCATGCAATTCGTGACGGCGAAGGCCGATATTGACGCCGATCTGCGTGGACAAGCCGAGGCAGCATCCGCGCTGGGCAGTGACCTTACAAGCGAGCTTACTACCGCATATGACTCCGGCTTCGCCGAGTTGTTTGGAAGGTCCAAGGCAAGCGCGGATCTTCGCAACAAGACTGCGATCCGCCAGCTTAGTCGGATTGTTGGCTCATCACCGACGGGTCAAGAAGGTGTTGCTGAACTTGAAGAAATCGCTTCGCTTCTCGACGCCCAAGGCTACGGCCCCGACCGTATCGTCATCGACCCCTCCGTCGTCCGAGGCCTCGGCTATTACACCGGCCCAGTCTTCGAGGCCGAACTCACCTTCGAGATCCTGGACGAGAAGGGCCGTCCGCGGCAATTCGGGTCCGTGGCCGGCGGGGGCCGCTACGACGATCTCGTCAAGCGGTTCACGGGGCAGGCGGTGCCGGCCACGGGCATCTCCATCGGGGTCGATCGGCTCCTCGCCGCGCTGCGGGCGAAGGGGCGGATCGGCGGGGTGGCGGAAGGGCCGGTGGTCGTCACCGTCATGGACCGCGACCGGATGGCCGACTACCAGGCGATGGCGGCGGAGCTGCGGGGCGCGGGCATCCGGGCGGAGGTCTACCTTGGGAACCCGAAGAACTTCGGCAACCAGCTAAAGTATGCCGACAAGCGCGGCTCGCCCGTCGCGATCATCGAGGGCGGGGACGAGAAGGCGCGGGGCGTGGTGCAGGTGAAGGACCTGATCCTCGGCGCGCGGATCGCCGAGACGGCGACGCACGAGGAGTGGAAGGACCAGCCCGCGCAATTCGAATGTCCCCGCGGGGACATGGTGGCGGAAGTGCGCCGCATCCTCGGGCGGACCTGATGGCCGACGCCGCCGTCCGGGCCGAGGCGCAGCGGCTGCGGGCCGCCTTCGAGGCGGCGGGGGCGGTGCCGGTGGAGGCCGATATCCTCCAGCCGGCGGAGACGCTTCTCGACCTCTACGGCGAGGATATCCGGGCGCGGGCCTACGTGACCTCGGACCCCGTGCGGGGAGAGCTGATGCTGCGGCCCGACTTCACGGTCCCGGTCGTGCAGATGCACATGGCGAACGGGGCGGACCCGGCACGCTACACCTACGCGGGCGAAGTGTTCCGCAAGCAGGAGGCGGGGTCCGCCCGCGCCTCCGAGTATCTTCAGGTGGGATACGAGCTGTTCGACGGGACGGACGCCGGCCGGGCGGATGCCGAAGTTTTCGCGCTATTCTCGGAGGTGCTCGCGCCGCTGGGCTTGCGGGCCGCGACGGGAGACATCGGGCTTATCCGGGCGGCGGTGCTGGGGCTTTCGACGACGGAGACGCGGAAGGCCGCGCTCCTGCGCCACCTCTGGCGGCCGCGGCGGTTCCGGTCGCTCATGGACCGGTTCTGCGGCAAGCGGCCCGCGCCTGCGGGGCGGGCGGCGGTGCTCGCGGCGGCCGATCCTCTGGCGGAGGCGGGGCCGGAGATCGGGCTTCGCACGATGGATGAGGTGCGCGACCGCATCGCGCGGCTGAAGGCCGATGCGGCGGAGCCGCCCATCGGGGCGGGAGAGGCGGCGCTGCTGGACGAGCTGATGGGCCTTCGGGAGACGGCCACGAACGTGCTGCCGCGGCTTGAGGACCTGGCTGTGGACCTGCCTGCCATCGGCACCGCCGTGAATCGCTTTGCTGCCCGGCTCGAGGCGCTGGCCGCGCGGGGGGTGGAGGTCGAGGCGCTGGAGTTCGAGGCGAGTTTCGGGCGCACGACGATGGAGTATTACGACGGCTTCGTCTTCGGCTTCTTCGCGCCCGCGCGGCCCGACCTGCCGCCGGTGGCGTCGGGCGGGCGCTATGACGCGCTGACCCGCATGCTCGGGCGGGGCCGGTCGATCCCGGCGGTCGGTGGCGTGATCCGGCCCGCGCTGACGCTGGAGCTTCGCCGATGACGCTGAAGCTCGGGGTGCCGTCCAAGGGGCGGCTCATGGAGAAGACCTTCGACTGGTTCCGCGCGCGCGGGGTCGAGATGGCCCCCGCCGGAGGCGAGCGGGAGTATCTGGCCGCGAGCGGGGTCGAGGGGCTGGAGATCGTGTTGCTCTCGGCCGGGGAGATCCCGCGGGAGCTGGGCGCGGGGCGTATCCACCTCGGCGTCACCGGCACGGATGTGGTGCGCGAGAAGCTCGGTCACTGGGAGGCCGAGGTCGAGGAGCTGGCCGAGCTCGGCTTCGGGCACGCGGACCTCGTGATCGCGGTGCCGCGGTTCTGGGTGGATGTGACCACGCTGGAGGACCTCGACGCGGTCGCCTCGGCGTTCCGGGCGGCGCACGGGCATCGGTTGCGCATCGCAACCAAGTATCACCGGCTGGTGCGGGAGTTCCTGCGCGAGCAGGGGGTGGCGGACTATCAGCTCGTCGACAGCCTCGGCGCGACGGAGGGGACCGTGCGGAACCTGACCGCCGAAGCGGTCGCCGACATCACCTCCACCGGAGAGACGCTGCGGGCGAACCACCTGCGGCCGCTGGAGGACGGGCTGGTGCTGCGCAGCCAGGCGACGCTGTTCCGGGCGCGGGCGGCGGACTGGGACAATGGCGCGCGGGAGCGGCTGACGGCGCTGGTGGGGTGGCTGGGGTTGTAGGACGGCCGCTGGCGCGGCCGTGCCTCCGGCGGGGGTATTTGGGCCGAGATGAAGCTGCCCTAGCGGACGCCGATTTCGGCAAGCGCGGCTTCCAGGCGCGGGGGGAGGTGCTCGGACGCGCCGCGGCCCTTGCGGAGGTCGCGCGGGCTTTCCTTCGGGTCGAGGTAGCGCCAGCCCTGGAAGGGGCGTTTCGGGACGGCCTCGGTGCGGATGACCTCCGGGTCGAGCACGAGGGCGCAGCGGGGGATGCCGTCGCCGCCCGTCACCTCGTCGAGCCGCAGGATGCGCTGGCGGGCGAGGATCACGCCCTTGAAAACCCAGTAGAGGGAGCCGCCGTTCAGGAGCTCCTCCTCGCGCTTGGGCCACATGCGGGTGACGTGGCGGGGCAGGCCGTCCGGCCCCTTCGCGCGCGGGGTCGCCTGCCAGTCGGTCAGGTCCTCGACCCGGTCGGCGCCGACACAGAGCTTCAGGAGGTTGACGAAGTTGTCCACAGAGTCGTCCCCAATCACCACCCGATATCGTAGACGTCCCGGCGGGAGCTTCAAGGGATTGTGGAAAACCGCTTCTCCGGGGTATCGTCGGTGTTCCCTTTGCAAAGAGAATCGCGACCGATGACCCGCTTCGCCGCCCCCATCGCCGAGCAGATCTGGGACATGAAGTACCGCTTCCGGGAGGCGGACGGCACGCCCATCGACCGCACGGTGGAGGACACCTGGCGCCGGATCGCCCGGGCGCTGGCCGAGGTGGAGGCGGAGCCCGCGGTCTGGGAGGAGCGGTTCTACCGCGCGCTCGAGGACTTCCGCTACCTCCCCGCGGGCCGGATCACCGCCGGGGCGGGCACGGCGCGGACGGTGACGCTCTTCAACTGCTTCGTCATGGGGACGATTCCGGATTCGATGGCCGGGATCTTCGAGTCGCTCAAGGAAGCGGCGCTGACCATGCAGCAGGGTGGCGGGATCGGCTACGACTTCTCGACCATCCGGCCCAAGGGCGCGGCGGTGTCCGGCGTGGCGGCGGACGCCTCGGGGCCCCTGAGCTTCATGGACGTCTGGGATGCCATGTGCCGCACGATCATGTCGGCGGGCTCGCGGCGCGGCGCGATGATGGCGACGATGCGCTGCGACCATCCCGACATCGAGGACTTCATCACGGCGAAGTCCGATCCGGCGCGGCTCAGGAACTTCAACGTCTCCGTCCTCGTGACGGACGCCTTCATGGCGGCCGTGAAGGCGGACGAGCCGTGGGAACTGGTGTTCGACGGCAAGGTCTATCGCACCGTCGAGGCGCGTGACCTCTGGAACCGCATCATGCGGTCGACCTACGATTACGCGGAACCGGGCGTCATCTTCATCGACCGCATCAACGCGATGAACAACCTGGCCTACGTGGAGACGATCGCGGCCACGAATCCCTGCGGGGAGCAGCCGCTGCCGCCCTACGGCGCCTGCCTCCTGGGGTCCATCAACCTCGCCCGACTGGTGAACGATCCCTTCGAGGCGGAGGCGGAGCTGGACGAGGCGGCGCTCGACGATCTCGTCGCGGTGGCCGTGCGGATGATGGACAACGTGGTCGACGCCTCGCGCTTCCCGCTGCCCGAACAGGCGGCGGAGGCGCGGAACAAGCGGCGGATCGGGCTGGGCGTCACGGGGCTTGCCGACGCGCTCCTGATGACGGGGCTGCGGTATGGCTCCGAGGAGTGCGCCGCGCGGACGGAAGCCTGGATGCACCGAATCGCTCGGGCGGCCTACCTCGCCTCCGTGCAGATCGCGAAGGAAAAGGGGCCGTTCCCGCTGTTCGACGCCGAGAAGTTCCTCGGTAGCGGGGCGCTTGCCCATATGGATGCGGACGTGCGCGAGGCGATCCGCACGCATGGCATCCGCAACGCGCTGCTTACGTCCATCGCGCCCACCGGCACGATCAGCCTCTACGCCGGCAACGTGTCGTCCGGGATCGAGCCCGTCTTCGCCTATGCCTACACCCGCAAGGTGCTCCAGAAGGACGGCTCGCGGACCGAGGAGGAGGTGGTCGACTACGCCGTCCGGCTCTGGCGGGAGAAGTTCGGGGACCGTCCGCTGCCGGACTACTTCGTGAACGCCCAGACGCTCGCGCCGCTCGACCACGTCCGGATGCAGGCGGCGGCGCAGCGCTGGGTCGACTCGTCCATCTCCAAGACGATCAACTGCCCCGAGGACATCTCGTTCGAGGCGTTCAAGGACGTCTACCTCGAAGCCTGGGACTCCGGCTGCAAGGGCTGCACGACCTACCGCCCGAACGATGTGACGGGCTCGGTGCTGACGGTGAGCGAAAAGGCCGACGCCGTCCCCGGCGGCCAGCCCGAACAGGGGCGCGAGGAGGTGGCGGTGCGGGACGGGGAGGTGATCTACATCTCCGAACCGCTCGACCGGCCCGCGGCGCTCGAGGGGCACACCTACAAGCTCAAGTGGCCGGAGAGCGAGCACGCGCTCTACATCACGATCAACGACATCGTGACGGGCGGGCGGCGGCGGCCCTTCGAGATCTTCATCAACTCGAAGAACATGGAGCATTTCGCCTGGACGGTGGCGCTGACGCGGATGATCTCGGCCGTGTTCCGGCGCGGGGGGGACGTGTCGTTCGTGGTGGAGGAGCTGAAGGCGGTCTTCGACCCGCGGGGCGGGGCGTGGATGGGGGGGAAATACGTGCCCTCTATCCTAGCGGCGATCGGCGGCGTGATCGAACGGCATCTCGTGGCGATCGGCTTCATCGAGGGCGAGGGAATGGGGCTGAAGAGCGACCCGCGGGCCGAGGTCGTGAACCTGCCGGGGAGCCGGGGTCGGGCCTGTCCGCGCTGCGGCCAGTTCGAGATGCGGATGGTGGAAGGATGCATGACCTGCGGGGCCTGCGGGCATTCGAAGTGTCAATAGCCATGAGCTAAGTCCAGTTATTGATTGAAATACCAAGTAATACGAGCCCATTTTTGGGTTTTCGGCGCCCATTGCCAAGGTCATTTGCGCCCACGGCTCCCAAGGCATTGATTTTGCGGCTCCCGTGACGAAGGCCCTCTCGACCCCGCTTCACCGCCCTTGTCGGCCCTGATCCGCTTGATTGCGAGCGGTCCCGTTCGCCGGTAACGTGCCCGAGACGGAAGGCGCGGGCATGTTCGAGAACGCATTCAACAACATAGATAGGGTTCTGAGGATGAAATACCAAGTAATACGAGCCCATTTTCGGGTTTTCGGCGCCCATTGCCAAGGTCATTCGCGCCCATTTCTGCCAACGCATTGATCTTACGGGGTTCCAGACGAGAGCCCTCTCGACCCGCTACACCGCCCATAGCCACCCAGTCCCAATTGGGTGCGGGCGGCTCCGTTCTCCTCGACTAAGGTGGGTTCGCTGCGTTCTACAGTAATGGCCATATAGGGCGGATTCTGTTGAAGAACTCCGTGGGATTTGGCGCGCAATCGGGCCTGGCT